>Ga0070734_10000017_pt1 | contig 532949 bp, 495 predicted proteins | sample Coa_R1_8_FD_66444 | JGI IMG/M metagenome (GOLD analysis project Ga0070734, IMG submission 66444) | Surface soil microbial communities from Centralia Pennsylvania, which are recovering from an underground coalmine fire - Coalmine... | ecosystem: Environmental > Terrestrial > Soil >...
GACGGCGGGCCCTCGAGCACCAGGTCGAGCTGCGGATCATCGGCGGAGTTCTCGTCGGCCGCCGCAATCGCCGCCTCGTCGGCGGCATCAGCGCGCACCTGTTCTTCGAGCATCGCGCCCATCTGGTCGAGGTAGCGCCGCACCTCGGCCGCAAGCTCGCGATTCATCCCCTTCACCACCGCGATCTCCTCGGCGCTCGCCGCGCGGATGCGCTTGAGGCTGCCGAAATGCCGCAACAGCGCGCGCCTGCGCACCGGACCGATCCCGTCGATATCGTCGAGCACCGAGCGCAGGCGCGCGCGCCGGCGCAATTCGCGGTTATACGTGATGGCGAAGCGATGGGCTTCGTCGCGGATGCGCACCAGCAGGAAGAGTGCGGTCGAGTTCTTCGGCAGCACGATCGGGTCCTTGCGATTCGGCAGGAACACGCGTTCCTCGGATTTGACCACGGCGGTTTGGCGCCCGTGGTTGAGCACGTGCTGCTTGGCGAGCGAGACCACGTCGATCTGCCCGTCCAGGTTCGCCTCCCGCAACACTTGAAGTGCTACATTAAGTTGTCCCTTGCCGCCGTCAATCACCCACAGGTCGGGATACTCGTTCTCGGCCGCGGCGCGCCTGAGCCTTCGGCTCAGCACCTCGTACATGCTCGCGAAATCGTCCTGCCCCAGCACGGTGCGGATGCGATAGCGGCGGTAGAGATCCTTGCGCGGCTCGCCCTCGTCGAACGTGGCCTGCGAGCCGACGACCATCGAGCCCTGCAAATTCGAGATGTCGTAGCATTCGATGCGCTTGGGCGTGTTGCGCAGATGCAGCCGCGCGCGCAGTTCCTCGAGCATGCGCTCGCGCGTATTTTCGTTGTCGCGGCGCGCGGCGAAGCTCTGCCGCGCGTTGTCCATCGCCATCTCGAGCAGCCTGAGCTTGTCGCCGCGCTGCGGCACCAGGAACTCGACCTTCTTGCCGCGCCGCTCGCTCAGCAGTTCGGCGCGCACCTCGGCGTCCTCGAGCGCAACCGGCACGATCACCTCGTCCGGGATGTTGCGCGGACCCGAATAGAACTGCGTCAGCAGGTCGGTAAGCACGTCCTCGTCGGCAAATTCGAGATCCTGGAAACTCCATCCCTGCGTGCTGGTCAGCTTGCCGCCGCGCACCATCAGCACGATCGCCTCGATAAACCCGCCCTCGCGATACAGGCCGAAAACGTCCTGGTCGATGCCCCAGTGATGGAGCACGGTCTGACGCTCGACGGTTTTTTCGATCGCGCGCACCTGGTCGCGCAGGCGCGCGGCGTCCTCGAACTCCAGCCGCGCCGCGTGCCCGCGCATCCGCTCGCGCAATTCCCTGAGCACCTCCAGGTTGCGGCCCTCGAGCAGCAATTGTGCGGCGTGCAGATGATGCTCGTATTCGCCGCGATCGACCGGCAGACAGCACGGCCCGAGACAGCGCTTGATCTGGTACTCCAGGCACGGACGCGCGCGATTGCGGAAGACGGCGTCCGAACAGGTGCGCAGCGGGAAGACTTTGCGGATTACATCTATGGTCTCGCGCAGCCCATCGGCCGATCCGAACGGGCCGAAATAGCGGCCGCCGTCGCGCACGATCCTGCGCGTCACCGTGATGCGCGGCCACGCATGACTGGTAATCTTGGCGCTCAGGTACGATTTGTCGTCCTTCAGCCGGATATTGTAGCGCGGGCGGTATTGCTTGATCAGATTGTTCTCGAGAATCAGCGCCTCTTTTTCGCTGCGCGCCACCAGCACGTCGAAGTCGCGCACCCGCCTCATCAGAAAACGCACCTGGAAACGCGTATCGCCGCCGTCGCGAAAATACGCGCGCACCCGCGAGCGCAGCGACTTGGCCTTGCCGACATACAGCACCTTGCCGGCGCCCTTGGCGCTCGGGCGCTCGCGCAGCAGGTAAACTCCCGGCTCGGGCGGGATCGCTTCGAGCTTGCGCTCGAGCGCGGCGGCATCCTCCGCGGCCGCCGCCGTGCGCGCATCCGTCCCGATCTGCGGGTCTGCCGCCGCGGCATCCGCGGCAGCAGCATCCGCGGCATCAGAACTCGCCTTGCCGCCCGCCTTCTTCGTTTCATCGGCAAAGGGCTGCGCATCGCGCTTGCCGGGCGCATCGGGGTAGCTGACCAGCGAATCCCAGCGCGGCCGCTCGGCGTGCTGCGCCGCGTCGGCGCCAACACCGGCGGCGTTTTCGGCATCTCCGCAGGGCGCGTCCGGCGGCGACTGCGGCGGCAATTCCCGGGATTCGCGATCGGCAGCCGAGGGCAGCGCGTGCATGCCCTCGGCCGTGCGCACCATCGCGGCGGCCGAGCGCCGATCTCCTCTGCGCGCCTTCGACATAACGCTGCGATTATACCATCATGGCGTCGCCGGCCTCACCGCGCGCGCCGCTACGACGGCGCTACGGAACGAGGACCGGCAAACCACAAGGAGTCGCTTGCGATGGGCAGACTGGACGGCAAGGTGGCGGTGATCACCGGCGCGGCGAGCGGAATCGGCCGCGGAACCGCGGTGCGTTTTGCCGGCGAAGGCGCGGCGGTCGTAATCGCCGACCTTAACGAGGAGGGCGGCGCGGCTGCGGTGCGCGAATGCAAGGAGAACGGCGGGCGCGCCGTGTTTCAGCAGACCGACGTCACCAGCGAAGCGGCGGTAAAGGCGATGGTCGATCGGGCGGTGCGGGAGTTCGGCCGACTGGACATCACCTTCAACAATGCCGGCCTGGGCGGCGCGCTGGGATCCATCGAACAGACCACGGTCGAGGATTGGGACCGCACCTTCGCGGTTCTCACGCGCGGCGTCTTCCTCGGCATCAAGCATTCGGTCGCGGAAATGCGCAAGGCCGGCGGCGGCTCGATTATCTCGACCGCCTCGGTAGCGGGTCTCGCCGGCGGCTACGGCCCCCACGCGTACAGCGCGGCCAAGTCGGGCGTAGTCAATCTCACCCGCTCGGTTGCGCTCGAGCTGGCCAAGGACAGGATTCGCGTCAACTGCATCTGTCCCGGCGGAATTAACACTCCGATTTTCAATTTCCTGACCTCCGATCGCGAGATGACCGCGCAGTTGCTCGCGCCGATGCATCCGATGCGACGCGCGGGAACGCCGGACGATATCGCCAACATGGCGCTCTTTCTGGCCAGCGACGAGGCCGAATGGATCACGGGCGTGGCAATGGTGGTGGACGGCGGATTGACCGCAGGCCGCGACATCTTCGGCGACGTCCAGACCGGCGGGATGTACACCGGCAGCGCCTACATCGGTCCCTCGTTTGAAATCAAGCGCTAGCTCGCCAACCGCAACGGCGGATGATTGAGGATCGTCGGCGCGCGAAGCGCGCGCGCGGTCTTCCTGCGGCGCCGCCCGGCCGCGCACGCCTGCGCTGGCCCGGCGGCAGCCCTGACGATTGACCCGCACGGCGGGGAAACGGAAGGAGAGTTGATGGAATTCGGATTGTTCCTGATGGGCGCTGATTTCAACACGGTGCGCGCCTCCGCGCGCGAGGCCGAGGAACTCGGCTACGACCTGGTTGTCTTTCCGGATCACTTCGTCCATCTGCAGCCCGGCGGGAACTACGACCCGCACACCCTCGCGCACGAATCGATACTGCTGGCGGCGGCCGCCGCGGACGCGACGCGCAAGATCCGCATCGGCCATCTCGTCCTGTGCAACCTGTTTCGCCATCCGGCCCTGGCCGCACAATCCCTGATGTCGCTCGACCATCTAAGCGGCGGAAGAGCGGTCGCGGGTTTCGGCGCCGGCTGGACCAAGGTCGAATTCGACATGACCGGAATAGAATTTCCCGCTATCGCGACGCGCCTGCGGATGCTCGACGAGTCGTTGACCTGCGTGCGCTCGTTGTGGACGCGCGAGCGCACAACGTTCGCCGGCGAATTCTACCATCTGCAGGACGCGATCCTCTGGCCCAAGCCGATTCAGCAGCCTCATCCTCCGATTATCATCGGCGGCGCGGGCAAAGGAGCTCTGCGCCTGGCGGCCAAACATGCGGACGTCATCAACCTTGGCCTGCACAGCGGAAAGGTTGCGACCCTGACCATGGAAGCGATGCGCGAGCTGACCGGCGACGTGGTTCGCGAGCGCGCCGCCTTTGTTCGCGCGGAGGCGGCGCGAGCCGGCCGCGACCCCGAGGCGATTACGATCGGCACGTCCATCTTCTCGGTCAGCCTGGCGCAATCCGCCGCCGCCGCCGAAGCCAGCGCGCGCGCCATTGGCGAGATGATCGGCGTCACGCCGCGCGATGCCGTGCGCTCGCCGCTCTTCCTTATCGGAACGCCCGAGCAGTGCATCGAGGAACTCCGCCGGCGCGTCCGCGAATGGGGCGTGGGTCAGATCACTTTCATGGCGGAGACGATCGAAATCATGCGCCGCCTCGCCAAGGAGATCCTGCCGCAGGTTAAAGTATCGCTTTAAGCCGTCCTGGTTTCGACGGATCTAAATTTCTGCCCTTGTGTGTAAACATTGTTTCGATTCGGCTCGTCAGATGGTGAGCACGTCTTGCGGAAATGAGCCCGCCGGGTTTCGGCAGGTTTCGCACGGACGCATAACCGCCCAAGAGGGCAACGATGCGCAACGTTCCAATCGCGGCAATGGCCGTTAGCCTCTCTCTCCTGTCAGCCGTAGCGGCGCGCGCACAGAGCCTAACGGCGGCCGCTGTATACTCGGGAACCTCGGCGGCGGTCTCCGCAATCGAAAGCCGCGAAAGCGGCGTCATCGTTACCAGGGATGAATCCACCGGCGCGGAGAGCCAACCGGAGCCGGGTGCCGGCGCTTGGGAACAACCGAGGGAAGCTGCGTACCAGGACCTGACCGATAGCGACTGGTGGTGGGAGAACGACGCGCTCACGTTCGGCTATCTGCCGGGGTTTTATGGCGGCGCATTTTACGGCGGTTGCGGCGGGTCAATGCCGCCGTCGTGGACCGGACCGGTGTCAACACAATGGTGGAACGCGCCGAGCACCAATGCGTGGTTCCCGGCCGGCAAGCCGCTGGCCTTCCCGTACGGCCCGGGCGGCTATGCATGCGGCGCTTACACTCACGCGGCGCAATCGGCCGTGGTGTACGCGAACGAGCATGCGCCCGCACGAAAAAATAAGCATCGCGAGCAATCAAAAACGCGGGCGCGCCATTCGATCCAGGCGGCGAACGCCGCTTCGCAACCGGAGCAAGAGTCGGCCGATGGCGAGTGGACTCGACTGGCGGACGTCCGCGATCAGCGCGGCGCGGCAGATCGTCAACGCGATCTCGTCGAACGCACACCGAGCGTGCGCGCCGCGCGCATATCAGGGCCGGCCGTCCCCGCTCGGGGACCGTCCGTTCACCGCCCGCCTGCCGCCGCAGCGATCCGCGTCGCTCGGAGCGGACGCGCCGCCCGCGCGCGGACAGTTCTCGCTCCGCGTTCGCTGGCGGCGCATCCCGCATCAGTCCACGTGACCGCCGCTCGAGTCGGCAGCGGTCACGGCCGTACGTAATCGGTAGTCAGTCTAATCCGGGCAGCGGCGACGGCGCGTCAATCGTCGTCGTGATCGCCGCCGTGCCCGTGCTTATGTCCGTGTCCACCACCGTGGCCCCAGTCGTGATGACCGTGGCCGTGCGGAGGATCGCCGTAGCGGGGCCACGGATGCCAGTGCGGATGATGCTTCTCGACCCACGCCGTGTCGTGCTCATACCACCAGGTGCGGTCGCGCCATACGTGATGGTCGTCCCAGTCGCCGTCCGTGTGACGCCACCTGGGATTGTGCTCGGCCCATTCCGGATGATGATTCCAGACCCATCCGGGATAGTGCGAATGCCACCAGTCGGCGGAATGCCAATCATGATGGTCGTCGTAATCGCCCCAGCCGTGATGCTCGTCGTGATGCTCGTCGGCATGTGCGGTTCGCACGGGAGCCCACGCGAGCAGACCTACGGCTGCGGCCAGGGCCAATACCGTTCGCAGCTTCATCCCGCCACCTCCTGGATTTCTTGAGCATCGGGCCTGCGTCATTCGGTCGCCTGCTCGCTCTGCAGCTGCTGAATTTGACGCCGCTGGCTCTGAATCTCGCGCTGCTGGTAGCTGATCTGGCTCTGCTGCTGCTGCGACGTCACTTCCTGATTCTGCAGCGCGTTGCCGACGGCAAAACCGGTGCCGGCTCCCAGCGCTCCGCCGATCGCCGCGCCGGCGGCCGGATGGCCCACCGCAGCCCCGATTATCGCGCCTGCGCCGGCGCCGAGCACGCCGCCCCCCAGCGTGCCTTTCTCGCGAGTCGATAGCGGTTGTCCGGAGCATCCGGCAATCGTAAGCGCCCCTACGATGGCCAATACTGAAATAGCACCCATACCTCGCTTAGACGCGCGCAACAGCTCGAACATTTACTTCCCCTCCTCTTCGCACATTGTCGGCAAACCGACGTGGAGAGGACGCGAAGCACGAGCGGTGCCAACGGATTAGGCGATTAAAGGCGAATATTTCGTCTGATGTGGGCTCGTATTGTTGCGAAATTACCGAAAGCTGAAGCATTTTTTACTGACCGTGGAAATTTTGAGTGACCGCGCGCCGCACGCGAAGTCGCCGATCGAAGGGGGACAAACCACGGCTTGAGCGGCGCAGATTTCACCCGCCGCACGCCGGCCGGATTTCAGCGATTCGATGGCGGCCGGCTTGCCGGTATTGACTCTTCGTCCTAATAGTTCCATAAATATTGAATTATGAAGAAGTCAGCGGTGCTCGCGGCGCTCGGCGCGCTCGCCCAGGAAACGCGGCTCGAGATCTTCCGCCTCCTGGTCCAGCGCGGACCCCAGGGCATGCCCGCGGGCGAGATCGGAGCGCGCCTCGGGCAGCCCTCGCCAACCATGTCGTTTCATCTCAATCAGCTCAGATTCGCCGGCCTGGTCAGCTCGCGCCGCGCAAGCCGGTCCATCATCTACAGCGCCAACTTCAAGGCGATGACGAGTCTGATCGGCTATTTGACGGAGAATTGCTGCGGCGGCCGGCCCGAACTGTGCGCGCCGACCGGCGCGGCTTGCGGATCGCAGTGCGCGCCCGAGCCGCGCGCCAGACTCGCCCATCCCGGCAATCGGAGGGTAACACTATGAGGCGGTTTCACGCTCACGTGAGAGTCGATGACCTCGAATCGTCGGTGCGCTTTTACTCGACCCTGTTCGGCGCCGAGCCGACGGTGCGCAAACCCGACTATGCGAAATGGATGCTGGAGGATCCGCGCGTGAACTTCGCGATTACCGCCGGGGCGAACGCGCCCGGACTCGACCATCTCGGCTTTCAGCTCGAATCGGACGAGGATCTGGCGACGATCGCCTCGCGGCTTTCCGCCGCCGGCGAATCGGTGCTGAAGCAGGAAAATGCCGCGTGCTGCTACGCGCGCGGCAACAAGGGCTGGGTCTCCGACCCCAGCGGCATCTCCTGGGAAACCTTTCACACCTTCGGCGAAAGCACGGTTTACGGCAATGATGTCGCGCCACGCCCGGCCGCATCGAAGCCGGGGGCCGCCGAAGAGTCGTGCTGCGCGCCCGCGCCTTCGTCTGCCGCCGCCTGCTGCTCGGGCGCGAAGGCGCAGTAGCGCGCGCCGCGCGGCGGTGAGCCGATGGCGAGCAGTCGCGAATACAACGTGCTGTTCCTGTGCACCGGCAATTCCGCGCGCAGCATTATGGCCGAGTGCGCGATGAACCGCTGGGGCAAGGGCCGCTTCAAGGGCTTCAGCGCAGGCAGCCATCCTCGCGGTACGATTCATCCGTTAACCCTCGAGCTGCTGGCCGGGTTGAACTATGACACCGGCGGCCTGCGCTCGAAGAGCTGGGACGAGTTCGCCGCGCCCACGAGCCCGCGCTTCGATTTCGTCTTCACGGTGTGCGACCAGGCCGGCGCCGAGCAGTGTCCGGTATGGCCCGGCCGGCCGGTCAGCGCGCACTGGGGCGTCGCCGACCCGGCGGCGTTCGCCGGCTCGGATGATGAGAAGCGCCGCTTCTTCTTGCGCATCTACCGCGAGCTGGAGAATCGCATAAAGCTCTTCGCCGGCCTCGACATCGATGCACTCGACAGCCTCGCCCTGGCGCGCTGCGTGAGGGAAATCGCAACAACAAAGCTTCCCGACCTGCGGGAGCGCTAGCGCGGCGGAACCCTCCCGCCAGTCCGCGCGAAAGGAAATTTGAACCGGATGGGTGCCACCACGATGGCGGCGGCCGAGACGCCGCTCTTAAGCAGACTGTCGTTTCTCGACCGCTACCTGACGCTGTGGATTTTCCTCGCCATGGGCGCCGGCGTGGCGCTCGGCGCGCTGTTCCCGGGAATAAAAACCGTCTTCGACCGGATGAGCGTGGAGACCACTTCCATTCCGATCGCGCTCGGGCTCGTGCTGATGATGTACCCGCCGCTGGCGAAGGTTAACTACGACGAACTCGGCGACGTCTTCCGCGACGTGAGGATTCTTGCGCTGTCGCTGGTCCAGAACTGGGTCATCGGTCCGATCCTGATGTTCGCACTCGCCATTGTCTTTCTGCGCGACCGACCCGAGTACATGGTCGGGCTCATCATGATCGGGCTCGCGCGCTGCATCGCGATGGTCATCGTGTGGAACGACCTGGCGGACGGCGATGCCGATTATTGCGCCGGGCTGGTCGCGTTCAACTCGATTTTTCAGGTGCTGTTCTTTTCGATCTACGCCTTCGTCTTCATCACCGTCCTGCCGCGCCGGCTCGGCCTCGGCGGCGCGATCGTGCACATCACGATGGGCCAGATCGCCCAAAGCGTCGCCATTTACCTCGGCATCCCGTTCATCGCCGGCTTGCTGAGCTGGGCGGTGCTGACCCGCACCCGGGGCAAGGCCTGGTATCGGCGCGAGTTCATCCCGAAAATCAGCCCGCTCACGCTGACCTTCCTGCTGTTCACGATTGTTGTGATGTTCTCGATCAAGGGCGGCGCGATCATACGCATGCCGCTCGACGTGGCCCGCATTGCGGTGCCGCTGCTGCTCTACTTCGCCATCATGTTTGCGGTGTCGTTCGCGCTCGGCAAGCGCGCCGGCGCGAGCTATCCGCAGTGCGCGACGCTGTCGTTCACCGCCGCTTCGAACAATTTCGAGCTTGCGATCGCGGTCGCAGTGGCGACCTTCGGCATCGACAGCGGCGCCGCTTTCGCCGCGGTGATCGGTCCGCTGATCGAGGTTCCGGTGATGATCGGCCTGGTCGACATCGCGCGCTGGGCGGAGCGCAATTACTTCCCTGCCCGCCGCGGCGGCGACGCCGTGCGGGCCTGACGCACGACCGACCGCGACCATCGACCGGTTGCCAATGCGCGGCGCGCGCGCTCGATCAGTCCGCGGCTCCATCAAGGGCCGCCTGTTTCCCTTTGCGGATGAGATGGGCACGATGGATTTGGCGCTGACCAGAGGGGGCCCCGGGTGAAACGGAACAATCGATACGCCATTCACTGCGCGTCAGTGCGCGGCGAGCCTCTCCCGGTCCTCATCGCGCGCGCTTCAGCCTGGATACAAGTCGCAACCGTTTTGACCTGCCTCGCGATGAGCGCCGGCGGATGCGGCTTCATGTCGATGGTGTTCAAGGGCGAGAACCGGGAGCAAATGCGCCAGACCGGAATCTGCGATGATCTCGCTGCGCAGTTCGCGGCCGAAGTTCCCTCGATGATCGAGCTGCGGACGGATAAGGCGGGCGCGACCAGCTATCGCGACCTGCGCCTGGCCGGCACTGACGTCGATCCGCAATGGGTCCCGATAGCGACAAAGGGTAATGCCGCCGGATGGCTGCCGGCGCATAATTTCACCCGGATGGATTTCGAGCCGCCGCTGCGCCCGGCGTTGAAGCCCGACTCGGTGCTTTACGTGGCCTATGCGCCGGCCGACGTCCGCAACTCGACCGAGCAGGGCCAGCTCAAGACCTTCGACTCCGCCTTCGGCCCGGCCTCGGGCACCTTTCGATGGAACGGGCGCGAGTATCACTACTCGGCGCTGCACGAACTGCCGTGCCTGCCGCCCCCGCAATAATTCCGTTCGTCGTACCCGCGCGCGTCTGGACGCGAGCCGGAGTCATCAGGAGAAAGTTGGATTAGTTACTCAGCTATACTCGCACCGAATGATCGCGTTAATTTTAACGCAATATTAAGTCTTAACATGTTAAAACATGTCTATACTCGTATAGAATGCCGCCCAGGCGAGCAGCTCTATAAGGGGGAGGCATGTCATTCACAAAAAACGTCTTTTTCATTTCACTGCTTGCTGTCTGCGGGTGCGCGACCGTCGTCAACGGGCGCACTGAACCTCTCGGGCTGAGTTCGAATCCTGCCGGGGCGGAAGTGTCGATCGACAAATGGAGAGTTGAAGGTGGTCACTCCAACTTCGGTTGAGCTGAAGAGAGACCAAAATCACACTTTCGTATTCCACAAAGACGGCTACCAGGACACCTCAGCAACCGTAACCAGCGGAACGTCGGGCTGGGTATGGGGCAACCTCCTGGCCGGTGGGATCATCGGTGGCGTCGTCGATTTCGCCACTGGCGCGGCGTACAAGTTTTCGGACGACACGCTGACTGTGAACATGACGCCGCTTCCGCAAGTCGCCTCAGCGCCCAAACCTGTTCCAGCGCCTGGCGTTCCGACCGCACCAGCACCGGCCGCGTCTCAGCCGAATCCGGAACCGGGACCCGCCCCCGCGTCAGCCAATCCTCAACAGCGGTCTTTACAAACTGACGATTGGGAAAAGCAGCGGTGAAGGACTGAAACCCGCGCTTCTGACTTCTGACTTGCGTTGAGGCACCGGCGGCGGATGCGCCGCCGCCGGTGCTCATTAGATCGAGTCGCGTTCGTTGGCGGGCGGTGACCGCTCGTCACCGCCCGCGATACTCACGCGGCCTTACTGGTTCGGCACCATCTCGACCCGGCGATTCTGCGCGCGTCCCTCGGCGGTCTTGTTGGTCGCGACGAAATCGGTCTTTCCGTAGCCATGCGGAATCAGCCGATTCTCCGCGATTCCGTGATCCGCCAGGTAACGCACCACGGCGTCGGCGCGCCGCTCCGACAGGCGCAGGTTGTAACGCACCGAGCCGATGGCATCGCAATAGCCGTTGACGTTGACCGTCACGTTCGGATGCGATTTGAGGGTCGCGGCGGCTTCATCCAAAACCGCGGCATCCTGCGGACGGATGTTTGACTTGTCGAAATCAAAGTGCACGCCGCGCAGGATGATCTTCTCCGGCGCCGGCGGCGGCGGAGGCGGCGGCGGAGGAGGAGGCGGCGGAGGAGGAGGCGGTGCGCTCGGCGGAGGCGCTTCTTTCGCGAACGAGCATCCTACAAGCGCGCCGAAGATCGCGCCGCCGAAAGCGGCCAGCGGAACTCCCATTTCCCACGATCCCGAATGCGCATGCCCACCGGCCAGCGCGCCGGCCATCGCGCCGCCGGCCACCAGGGCTCCCGCCCCGGCGCCGAGCAGGCAATCCCGTTCGCGCTCGGGCGTCATTGACGAGCAACTCGCCGTGACGCATGCGACTGCTACGCAAAGAAAGTAGATTGCGGGCTTCTTCAGCATTTCCACATCCCCTCTCCCTGGCCGCGTTGCTACTTCAGCCGCCAGGTAATTCAGGTTTCAGGCGCGCCACTACCATGTCTGTGAATCCGAGTGACTGTCAGTTGCCACGACGGTCAGCGCTCGAACAAATAACCATCGTGACGTAACCGTACCGAAACGGCGATGTCAACAGCGTCGCGAGACTTTGACCAATCAAGGCGATATCGACTCGCTATAGCCTTTTTCGGCCCGACGTACGCCCTCTGCCGCGTTGCCCTTGCACCCACGATGCGATTGTCCCCGAAGGACGTGACGGACTCAGTGAATCAGCCAATCGAATAAGTCCCGAGTCATCAGAAATTAGGCGATTTGATTCATACTCGGTATTGCAGAGATGCTCGCCCGTTCGGCGATGAAAATAGCCAACGGTTAAACGGATGAGATGTGGTTTGACGATATTTGACCAATTAAGGCAGCCTCGGCGATGTAGATCGTAAAATAGCTTCGGCTCAGTCACGACACTACGAGAAGCGGTTTCAAGCGCATCTGTTGATTAGGGTAGAGCATATGATCAACAATTGGTCTTGGTGGTGGCGCTGAAGCATGCGTAGGTACATCACTCCGGGCTCAGTGCGGATCTACGGCGTACCCGGTATAGCTGACGAGTCGTGCCTGCGCGACAACGGCTGCGGACAGATCTGCTCCGAGACCAAACGAGTCGGCTCGATCAACTACTGGACCGGCGAGGTCGTACTCGATCAAAAACTGCTTCCCAAATTCAATTTCTGGGACGGACTGATGAGTCTGTTCGGCCAGAAACATCCCACGATGCCCGAGATCACCTGTGAATACGAAGTGTCGCTGCTGGATGTGAGAACCGCCAAGCAGGCGCCCCGCCCGTATGTCATCGGATATCCATTCGTAACTGGCAGATAAGAGCGCCGTCAGTCTGTGGCCGCCCTGTTGCCGCAGCAGCGCAGATCGATCGCGATGACTAAAATCCGATCGCGATATCGACTACGATTTCAAGCTCGGCATTGATGGTCGTTCCGGTTCGCGTCGCGAATTTTGCCGGAACTCACTGATCTTGTATAACGAGGAATACCAATAATAAGCGGATATCAGTGGACTCCGATCGCGACAGCGATAAACCCGCGGCCGCGTCGCCTGCCGAGGCGAACCGCGTTATCGCGACTGCGACGCAAGCGAGCGCTCGACAATCGTTCAGTTCGCATCGCAATCCGAATACGGTATGGCGGTTGCGTTCGAACGAATCATCCCATCACGATGCAATTTCAGTCATCGTGCAAACTGCCTGCCGAAGTGGAGCATCTCAAATGAAGTATTCGTACGCCTTGTCGCTGCCGTTATTTGCGCCGCTCATTGACGCCCCGGCCTTTGCCGAGGCCGTGGCTCAGCCGAGCCCGCAAAGCGAAGGCGCGATCGCATGGATCGTCGTAGGACTGGTCGTTGGATTTGTGGCCCATCGGATGGTGAACAGGACCTGGGAGGGAACGCTGCGCGACATGGCGTTCGGCATGATCGGCGCGCTGGTCGGCGGCATGCTGTTCCGGGGGATTCGCGGGCCTTCGCTTCCCGGCTTCGACGCATGGAGCATACTGGCCTCATTCGTGCTCGCGGTCGTGGCGCTTATGACTTACCACGCATTTCGCGGCGCCGAGACGAGTTCGCCCGGCACGAACTGAGCAGGCTGCGGATTTGCGAGTTTGCTGGCGGCGCCGCGCAGCGGGCGATGGCGGGCGCTCGAGGCGGATCACTTCTTGTGTTCCGCGACGCGCGACCTGTTGGACGCGCAGTCCGTTGCCCCCTTGACGTATAGTTTGCGCCCGGCGAGTGGTCGTACGCGCCCAGGCGCACAGGGGCGCTGAGTTATCGGCGCTAAGCGAAGCGGGGTGCGTGCGGGACGTCGCACTCTCCTGTTTCAGCTTGCGCCTTCTTGCGCATATGTGCTGCCTTCGCGATGAGGCAAAAGCTGTAGACGCTGTAATAGGCAACGATGGCGATCCAAAAACCAGCCATTTTCGTTCTCCTTCGGTGTCGTTGATCCTTGAGGCTTGGCTCGAACTAGCCTCGATTCTCGACACAAATAGCGGATAAGGCATTTTCTGTGCCATTTTTGGACGCGAATTAGCGCAGGATTTATCAGGACTTCTCCGAGCCGGGGTCGAATGACTGCCGCGTCTGGTTGCACCCGATGCCACCATAAAACGCATTGGAATGCTGTTGTTTCCAGCTATTTCAGGCCAAAAGAAACCGCGGAGGAAGCGCGGTTCCCGGCACGCCGGGCGTACCCTCTTCGACGGGATTTCGCTTGTCGGACAAGGAGATCTCGAATGATCGATCACACTGGAATCGGTGTTGCAGATGTCGCACGCTCAGCTGCCTTCTACGACGCAGCTTTGGATGCTCTTGGCCTCCACAGAGTCATGCAGCTGCCTCCGATCGACGGAGCCGACGGGATCGGGTATGGCGTCGAATACCCGGTTTTCTGGATCGATCGCTATCATCCGCATAGTGCCCGGCAGCACACGGCTTTTGTTGCGCGAAATCGCGAAGAGGTCGAGGCATTCCACGCGGCGGCTCTCAAGGCCGGCGGCGTCGATAATGGCGCGCCGGGGTTGCGTGATGTCGCACAAGGTTATCCGTCCGGCTACTACGCTGCGTTTGTACTCGATCCGGACGGTAACAACGTGGAGGCGGTTTTTCGCGAACGTAGTCGATGAACGGCCTTGCTCTAACGGATCGGGTCGCGAACCCTGCGTGATGTCGCAGGTTTCGACTCCCTTCGGGCGCGCCAGATTGTGTCTTGCCGGAAGATAACGGCCTGTCGCCGTTTCGAGGACGATTGGTTACGGGCCGGGTCGCGCCTGACGCAGGCCATTGTTGCGAGTCGCAATCAGTAACCGACGAGCCATTGATGGAAGGCCGGCGAAACGCGGCTAGAGCAATCTGTTGAAAGCGGTGTCGTCGACACCTCGAAATTCGTTCTTTTCAGCAGCATAATCGCTGACGAGATTACCGGGCGTGCCGTCGCTGATTCAGTCGAGGCATCCGCGCATCACCAGAGAAATCGCATCAATGACCGGGCGTCCAATTGAGCGAGATCCAGTCCGTAATTTTGCCGCGGCTCCGGCGCGCCGAGCACGAACCGCCGACTGGAGGAAATAAAAACTGCAGATCGTGAGCGCCACGCGGGGAGCGGGCTGCGCAGGAGCGAAAGCCGCCGCGCGCAACACGGATGGTACATTTGCATGAACTTTCGCCGCCTCTCATGCATCGAGAGGTATGGGGGCATCCAAGGTGTCAACTCGACGAGCTGTAAAGCTTCATGCGCCGCGCACGGACGATCGCGTCCTATGGGATGTGATGCTCGGCATCTGGGGGTATCCCGCGGTGCTGGTCGCCCATGAACTGAACTTCTTCGAGTTGCTTGCGGAAAAACCACTCACGCTTGCCGAGATTTGCAAGGCGAGGCAGCTCTCGCCCCGCCCCGCGGAAACGCTGCTCGCCGTGTGCGCATCGCTGGGCCTGGTAGCGCGCCGTGGCGATCGCTTTTCGCTTACCGGCCGGTCGCGCGAATATATGCTGCCGTCGAGCCCGTTCTATTTCGGTTGGTTCTACAATGCGTGGCGGCCGATTATTTCGACGTGGTCGCCCGACTCGCTGCGTGAAGCGGTATTGACCGACAAGCCGCAGGGCGTATTTTCCGATCCGCGCGGCGTTTTCGCGTCATGGCACGCGGAACATGCGGCGGATTTCACCCGCGCAATGCATAGCGCGAGTCTCGGGCCCGGGATGGTATGGCCCCGCAAACTCGACCTGTCGCGGCATCGCGTGATGCTGGACGTCGGCGGCGGCTCAGGCGCACATTCCATCGGCGCCACAACCGTTCGCCCGAAGCTCAAGGCGATCGTGTTCGACCAACCGACGATCTGTGCGGCCGCGCGCGAGTACGCCGCCGAGCTCGGACTGTCGGAGCGTATTTCGACTCATCCCGGCGACTTCTTCACCGACTCGTATCCCGAGGCGGACCTCCACTTTTATGGAATGATCTTTCACGACTGGCCGCCGGAGCAGTGCCGATTTCTTGCGCGCAAGAGCTTCGAGAGCCTCCCGCCGGGCGGCCGGATCGTGATCCACGAGATGCTCTTCAACGACGAGCGGACCGGGCCATTCCCGGTAGCGGCTTTCAATGTGGACATGCTGATCTGCATGCCCGGGCAGCAGTATTCTAAACGCGAACTGCAGGCGATGCTGCGTGACGCGGGTTTTCGCAAGGTCGACGTCAAAGCGACTTTCGGATACTGGAGCATCGTAACCGGAATAAAGCCATGACCCGCGCCCAAGCGGGAGCGGAATTTCGATCCGCGTGACCACGGCCGAGGTCGCAATCTCTCTGAAAACCGCCTCCCGATGGCTTTCTCTCTTCACGTTCGCGCTCGCGGCCGCGACGATCACAAGACCGAGCAGCGCGCTCTCCGGGCTCACGCACGACGGCCATCAACGATCTGCGTGACACGGTTCGGCGCAACGCGCCGCGTGAGCGACAGTTCGTGCATGGTCATTCCGAGCGGCTTTGGAAGTTTTTCGTCCAGCATCCGGCGCATGGCTTGTCATTGATCGGCCATAGTGCTTTCCGCCAACGGTCTGAGTAAGCTGCCCGGCGATGTCCCAGGCTGCGCAGGTCCGCGCCGAATGGCTGTCTCGCCTGCTCTCGACTGCGCCGGTCGAGCGTCCAAAGGCCGAAGCAGCCGTCCGTGAGGTTTATCTCGCCTGCGATCTACCGCCGCCCAGATTTTTCCTGTGGTTCGATTCTCCTTATGCCGGCCTATGGGCGATGGGCCTTTTGAGCGCAGGCCACGATGCTCTATGGCAACAAATCGTGCAGGCGATGAGCCGATACCAGCGCGAACGGGAACTGATCGAACGCCTGCAGGCGGCAATGTGCAGGAGTGCCGACCAGCCTGACTGGAAATCGCTGGTTTCCGCGGCAGGCAAACCGATGGCGCTGGTAATGCAGCAGGCCGGTCGGGCCGGGCAGCCGCACACGATAATTCAGACGTCGATACTCCTGGCGCGTATCGGGCTTTATGACAACGTCAACGACTCGGTTGCGAAGCTTGACGAGCGCGACGATCTCAGCCGCGCCGAGCATTATCTGCGCGGGACACTGAGCGGCCAAAACGGCTGGAGCACCATCAATACCCTGATGTCGGGCGCGATCGGTTGCCACTATTCGTTCGCCACGATGGCGCTCGACGAGGTCGCCTTCGCTGGACGCACAGTGCCGCGGCTTCTGCCGTCCGCCTGGACCGCAGCCCGCGTAGCAGGTCCATGGTGGTGGCCGCTCACGCATTCGGTCGTTTTATCCGATCGCCCGGTTGAAATGCATTTGAACGAAAAATTGCTGCTTCATCGAGGTGGCGGGCCGGCTATGGTGTACCGCGACGGTATACGCATCTGGGCATGGAACGGGCGCGCGATGCGCGAGGAATGGATCATGCAACCCGAAAGCATCGCGGCGCGCGATCTTAAGGGCTTCGACCCTTCCTTTCGCGACTACGCCGCCTCGCGAACAAAAACTGCGGGACCTGTAGCCAAGCTCACGCCAAGTCCGATTCTGAAACAGGCGCTGCCGGCCGACCCGCAAGAGCGTGCCGCCATCCTGCGCCGCTACAACCGCGGCGCCCTGCCGATATTAGACCGTTACATTGCCGGCGAACACGAAAAGGCCTGGGAGGAACTGATCGCGCTCGGCCCGTCGGTGCGAGCCGACCCCTATGCCGCCGACGCACTGGCCGTAGCGTACGAAACGATGCGGCGAGTCAATCTTAATGTGGGTGAAGTAACGGCCCGACTGCGCGCAATCGGCTACCGATTCGCTTACGAGGCCGGCGTTCATGACCCGCCGGGGCGATCGGTTCACCGACAGATTGCGCGTCTGGAGAAAAAGGTCGGCGCGCTCCCGTTCGCTCTGCGCGCATTCTACGAAGTGGTGGGCATGGTCAACTGGATGGGCGAACACGCGAGCCTTGCTCCGCGAGGCGGCTCGGTCGCGCCCGACCCTCTGGTTGTCTACCCGCTGGAAGGCGCACTGGCCGACGCGGAGGAGTCGTTCGAGGACGGCGAAGGTTTCATCGTGATCGCACCCGACGATCTGCAGAAGTCGAACACCAGCGGCGGCGAGCCTTACGGAATTGCGATTCCGGATGCGTGCGCCGACGCCGAGTTGCTCAATGAGCGCCACGAGCTCCATTTCGTCGCATACCTGCGGCTCGTGTTTCGCTGGGGCGGATTTCCCGGCTACGAAGGCGTTGACATTGACGTCCCTCCTGAAATCGCGACCCTGAGCGACGCTCTCGTCCGCTTCTGATTGCTCGAAACTCTGATACGCGGCCGAGTGAGCGCAATCGGTATCGGAGCAGCCGCCCCGACAAACCGAGCAGCTGCGCTTCTCGCCAACGGATCGAATCGACTTTGAATGGAGACCGTTGGCGCGCCCGAAGGGAGTCGAACCCCCAACCCTCGGATCCGAAGTCCGATGCTCTGTCCAGTTGAGCTACGGGCGCGCCGGCAAACCATATTGAAAATTAGCTAGTTTTTGAAGTGCAGATTCAAATTCCCCAGTTGGGAGCTCTAACTTTGTGGAGCCGGCGCACGTTGTCGTAGAGTGGCGCACGTTGTCGTAGAGTGCGGCGTCGCATCGCTCCCTCCGGGGATCATAAATAGCCCCCAGATTGGGCGTTATTTGTAAGGAGAGCCTGTCGATTCTTCACAAGTTCGCCCGCTACGCGGACCTCGGCAGGATAGTCAAAGCCGCGGCAGCGACAACGCCACCGCGGCTTTGTGCACGCACCTGAGCTTAAGCGGTGCGCCGCATCAGGTCAGCGGTAGCAACTGTTTTGTGCAGGTTCGCCCAGTGGTTGCGACTGCGGCCGATCGCGTGAGGCTTACGACCGAGTTCGTCGCTGGTGTTCTGGGTTGCCTTCATCAATTCTGCACCGACCGAATCCCACAGTTTTAAGACGTTTGCAAAGCCACCACGCCAGCCCACCTTCCCTGTCTTCGCGTCGATCTCGACCATCCAGCGGAAGGCGGCCAGCATCGGGTAAAGCGCGCCGTCGAACAGCCGTCTGTCAGATTCCTTGTCTATGAAATGGAACGTGTACTTTCCGCGTTTGCGGGTTTCCACAAACGCCAGCTTACCACCCCTGCCCCCGGCAGCCGTGTGTTTGACGGGCCCCTCGAGGGCGATGGTGTCATGCAGAGTAAGGATGTCCTTCAGGATCGGCCTAAGCCGCTCGTACTGTTCAGGTTTGTGCCTATAGCTCGTAAGGGCCTGCGCCTTCGACGTGTACGCGCGTATCGGATGCTCCGACTGATCATTGGGGAAGTCGAAAATGTTGAACAGATCGAGCAGTCCCACGATCTCCCGGATATCGTATTCCGCGTCCTCACCCTCCCGATATGCGATCTCTCGGGCGTAAGGTTTGCAACGAAGATCGTTTTCGATCCAGGAGAACTGCTTCTGCAGGTGCATCAGGCTAGCTTCCTGAACCTGAACCGCAGTGTTTAGGCCCCCCGCTATTTCAGGGTACAACTCCGGGACAAGTCCCGTGAGCACTTCCAGCTTCACGAACTGCGCTATCGCGTCGCCATTGTCATCAGCGGACCTTTCGCCATCCGCGATGATCTTCAGCGCCTCGCCAATCAGCTCATAAGTGTGCCGTCCATCAACAATTCCTTGACCCTGCTCGAAGATTAGCTCGACGTTGTTGTCGTCGATCTTCTTCACCTGTTCAGCGATTAGCGTTATGCCCTTGTTTTTGAGGTGGAAGGTATTAGGCGTCCCCTCTTCGTTGAGCAAATGTTTGAGTACTCTACGGTAGATAGGACGATCGGGGTTTGGCACGCGCGGATTGGGGTCGGTGGGTAACCCCATGGGTACGTCACCGATGGCGCAAGTCAGGAGGTGCCTTTCACAATGCGGGAAGATCGGATCGGGAATACGACGGATAGAACGGACGGGAACTTTGAAGGAACTCATAACCTTCTCCTCTGCTAGCCGCCTCCGCGGCTGCTTTTTTTTAGCCGACGGCCGATTACCACAGCCTCGACATCCTTCAAGTTAATCATGTAGTTCTGGCCTGTCAATCGGCTCGCTGGGCCGCCCGCTAAGGCGACAGGTCGTGTCGCATGCTTTGGTCCGGAATTCCGAACGCGGAAGAGCGAGCGCCGCGCGGGCTGGAGCAACTTGACCGATGACCAGCGCCCCGGCGTGGACAAATGGTCGTTCCTCAGGTTGCGGGCGGGCGAGACCTCGATAGACTAGAGGCAAAGTTACTAGAGCCGTTAAAAGAGAGGTTTTTGAAAATGCTGGAAAATGATGATTTGCTCGAACGTCTCCGCGAGCGCGTCGAAGCGGAGCTCGGGCGCGTAGAGCGGTTCCTGCAAACCAAACCCGAATCTCCCGAACGGAACCGCTGGCTCCGATGGCAGATGAAATTGCGGGCAGGATCCGTCGGGCTGCAGGCGCTACTGGATCTTCGAGAGGATGAGGTAAAGGCCGACGATATACAATGGCCGCCGCGAGACCTCCGTGGGCGCTTTGAGCCCTTTAAGACACATTTCGATATATGAGGCCCTAATCTCCCAGGCAGCACGTAGGCGCCTGCGCCGAATGGAAGAATGCTTCGCTTAATATGAAGTTCAATATTACACGGATGGGCCAATTATTCGTCATACGAAGTCTCGAAGGGGAGTTTATTCGCAAGGCCAGTTCTTCGACTTTTTCCGGCACCGTGCTTCAAATTCTAGAAGTGCGGACATTGGCGGATAGTCGCGCGGATACTTGTAGACAATGAAATGAATCCGAAGTCCGATGCTCTGTCCAGTTGAGCTACGGGCGCGCCGGCAACGAGTACGCTACGCTAGCAAACGCGCCCGCCCCGTCACAGACGGCAGCCAAGCGCGTCGCGCGCTACAGGGATAGCAACGGGCAGTCGGGCGGCGCCGTTCAGTCGCGCGGGCGGACCGATACGTAGCGGTTGCCGCGCTCATAAAAACGCCACGGCTTTGCCGCCCATTCCCCGGCGTAAGCGACGTTAATGCGCGCCGAGCGCCCTACTCCGCCTCGCGGCCGATCGGCTTCTTCCAGGAACAGCTCGTCGCCGCAAAGATCGCGCCCGTAGTCCGCCCCCGTGATACCCATCGCCTGCGTCAGCTTGCCCGGCCCGTTGGTGAGCTGGCGCGCATCGGGCGCAATACCCCCGCGCCGACGCGCCATCAGCTCGAGGCCGCGCACCGGCTCGAGCGCCCGAATCAAAACGCCGTGCGGCTCGCCCTCGCGCGCCGCAATCATGTTCATCGCCCAGCTCAGGCCGTAGATTAGATACACATAGGCATGGCCGGGCGGACCGTACATCACCTCGGTCCGCCGGGTGCGCAAGCCGCGGGCGCTGTGCGCCGCGAGATCCAACGGCCCGCGATAGGCTTCGGCCTCGACGATGCGCCCGGCGGTCTCGCCCTCGGCGGTGCGATGCACCAGCAGCTTTCCGATACATTCGCGCGCGACCACCAGCACCGGGCGGGCATAGAAATCGCGCGCGAGCTTCATCCCCGCCGCTGCCGATTCTCCCGGTAGCGCCGGATGAGCGCGTTGGTCGAGCTGTCGTGCTTGAGTTCCGCTGCGCCCGGCGCCTCGAGCTCGGGGATGATGCGCTGCGCGAGCACCTTGCCCAGCTCGACGCCCCATTGATCGAACGAGTCGATGCCCCACACCGCGCCCTGCGTGAACACGCTGTGCTCGTAGAGCGCCACCAGCTTGCCCAGGGTTTCGGGCGTCAGCCGCTCGGCCAGAATCGTGCTCGAGGGACGATTGCCCTCGAACACGCGATGCGGCACGAGCCAGTCGGCGGTGCCCTCGGCCTTCACCTGCTCCGGCGTCTTGCCGAAGGCGAGCGCCTCGCCCTGGGCGAAGACGTTGGCGATGAGCATGTCGTGATGGCGTCCGAGCGGATTGAGCGACTGGTAAAACGCGATGAAGTCGCACGGGATGAGCTTCGTTCCCTGGTGAATCAACTGGTAGAACGAATGCTGTCCGTTGGTGCCGGGCTCGCCCCAGAAGATGGGGCCGGTCTGGTAGTCCACCGCCGCGCCGTCGAGCGTGACGTGCTTGCCGTTGGATTCCATCGTGAGCTGCTGGAGATAGGCCGGGAAGCGCTTGAGGTACTGTTCGTAGGGAAAGACGCCGACGGTCTGGGCGCCGAAGAAGTCGTTGTACCAGACGGCGAGCAATCCCATGATCGCCGGCAGATTGCGATCGAAGGGCGTGGTGCGGAAGTGCTCGTCGATGGCGTGGAAGCCCTCGAGCATCGCGCGGAAGTTCTCCGGACCCACGGCGATCATGGTCGAGAGTCCGATCGCCGAGTCCATCGAGTAGCGTCCGCCGACCCAGTCCCAGAAGCCGAACATGTTTTCGGTATCGATGCCGAACTTCGCGACCTCGCCGGCGTTGGTGGACACCGCGACGAAATGTTTCGCGATCGCGCGCTCGTCGCCCAGCGCGTCGAGCGCCCATTTGCGCGCGCTCTGCGCGTTGGTCATGGTCTCGAGCGTGGTGAAGGTTTTCGACGAGATGATGAACAGCGTCTCGGCCGGGTCGAGATCGCGCGTGGCCTCGACGAAGTCGGTGCCGTCCACGTTGGACACGAAGCGCACGGTGAGATCGCGCTGGCTGTACCAGCGCAGCGCCTCGTAGGCCATCACCGGCCCCAGGTCGGAGCCGCCGATGCCGACGTTGATGACGTTGCGGATGCGCTTGCCGGTATGGCCCTTCCATGAGCCGTCGCGCACGCGGCGGCTGAACGCGGCCATGCGCTCGAGCACCGCGTGCACCTCGGGCACGACGTTGGTGCCGTCGACCACGATCGACGCGCCCCTGGGCGCGCGCAAGGCCACGTGGAGCACCGCGCGCCGTTCGGTCACGTTGATCTTCTCGCCCGTGAACATCGCCTCGATGCGCGCGCGCAGTCCGCTCTCCTCGGCGAGCTCGAACAAAAGCCGCATCGTCTCGCCGCTCACGCGATGCTTGGAGTAGTCGAGGTAAAGTCCCGCGCCCTCGGCGGCGAAGCGTTCGCCGCGCCGCGCATCCTCGGCGAACAGCGTGCGCAGATGGACGTCGCGAATTTTCGGATAATGCTCGCTCAGCGCCTGCCATGCGCGGCGCGATTTGAGCGGCGCAACTTTGCCTTCCATCGCCAATCCCCCGTGCGCGCGCCCGCTCAGCTCGCCTTCTTGAGCGCTGCGCTCTTGTCTTTGATGCACGCGAGCAGATCGTCCCACGATTTTACGAACGCATCTGCGCCCTCGCGCTGAAGCTGCTCGGCCAGCGCGTCGATATCGATGCCGGCCTCGCGGAATTCGGCCAGCTCGGCCTCGGCGTCGCCGCCGTCGGGCGCGAGCATCTTGCCGATTTCGCCGTGGTCGGCGAGCGCGTGCAGCGTCTTTTCCGGCATCGTGTTGATCGTATGCGGCGCGGCGAGCGATTTGACGTAAAGCACGTCGGGCGCCTTGGGGTCCTTGGTCCCGGTGCTGGCCCACAGCAGGCGCTGCGAGCGCGCGCCGAAGTTGAGCAGCCGCAGCCACCGCGGCGAAGCGAGCAGCTCGCGGTACGAGCGATAGATCCGCCTGGCCATCGCGATACCCAGCCGATCGTGCAGCGCCGGCGCCACCTTCTTCGCCGCCGCCACGTCCCATCGGCTGACGAACACGGAGGCGACCGAGGCGACGTGCGGATTGAGGCCCGCGGCCACGCGCCGCTCGATGCCGCGGATGTAGGCCTCGGCGGCGGCGACGTACTGCTCGCGCGAGAACAGCAGCGTCACGTTGATCGGAACGCCGGCGAAGATCGATTCTTCGATCGCGGGCAGCCCCTCGCGCGTCCCCGGGATCTTCATGAACAGGTTAGGCCGCGCGCCCATCGCGGATAACTGCTTTGCCGCGGCGATGCTGGCCTTGGTGTCGAAGGCGAGCCTGGGCGAGATCTCGAGCGACACCCATCCGTCAACGCCGTTGGTGCGGTCATGCACCGGGCGCAGGAGATCGGCGGCGCGCGTGAGGTCCTCGAGCGCGAGTTCGAAAAACAGCGCCTCGCCCGATTTGCCGGCCGCGGTTTTGTCGCGAATTGCGGCGTCGTAGTCGCTGCTGTTTCTGATCGCGAGGTCGAAGATGCTCGGATTGGAGGTCAGTCCGGTGATCGAGAGCTCGTCGATGTAGCGCTTGAGGCCGCCGCTGGTCAGCAGGCCGCGCGTAATATTGTCCAGCCACAGGCTCTGGCCGGCGTCGTGCAGTATTTTTGTCGCTTTCATGGCTCCTCCGATGAAAAGGCATCGCCTCGACGCGAGAGCCGCACGGGTCAGCGATGCGTTTGTCGTGGGTCGATTACTGCGGATCCATCCATCCGCCGACTTTGGCCGTCAGCGCGGCGGCCTCGCGCGGTCCCCACGTGCCGGGCTGATATTCGTGCACCGGCGTTGCGTCGCCGAGGATAGGCTGCACGATCGCCCACTGCGCCTCGACCGCGTCCTGGCGCGTGAACAGCAGATGGTCGCCGGCCATCGCGTCGCCCAGCAGCCGCTCGTACGCGCCCAGTTCTTCGCCCTCGGGCCGCTGCACCAGTTTCAGCTCGGTCGGCGCCGACTCCATATGCTCGCCGGGCTTTTTGATCTGCACGCCGGCGCCGATCATGACGTCGGGCCCGAGGCGGAAGCGGAAATGGTTGGCGTCTTCGGGGCGAAACTTTCTGAGCGGCGGGCGCTTGAGCGTAACCATCACTTCGGTCGCGGTCACCGGCATGCACTTGCCGGCGCGGATGAAGAACGGCACGCCGTCCCATCGCCAGGAATCGATATGCAGGCGCACCGCGGCAAAGGTCTCGACCGTCGAGTTCGGCTTGACCCCGGGCTCCCGGCGATAGCCGGCAAACTGTCCGCGCACCAGGTCCGCAGGGTTGAGCGGCATGATCGAGCGGAACACCTTGACCTTCTCTTCCTGGATAGACTCCGGATAGGTCGTGAGCGGCGGCTCCATCGCCAGGTAGGCGACCACCTGCAGCAGATGGTTCTGCACCACGTCGCGAATTGCGCCGTTGGCATCGTAGAACGCGCCGCGTCCCTGCACGCCGAACGACTCGGCCATCGTGATCTGCACGCTATGCACGTAGCGGCGGTTCCAGATCGGTTCGAGGAAAGTGTTGGCGAAGCGGAACATCACCAGGTTCTGCACCGGCTCCTTGCCCAGGTAATGGTCGATGCGGAACACGCGCGACTCATCGAACACCTGATGCAGGGTCTCGTTGAGCGCCTGCGCCGACGGCAGATCGTGGCCGAACGGCTTTTCCAGGATCACGCGCGCGTTGCGGGCGCATCCCGAACTCGCCAGCCCCTTTACCACCGTGCCAAAGAGCACCGGCGGAATCGCCAGATAGTGCGTGGGATAATGCGCGCCGCCCAGCGCCTTGAGCAGCGCCTCGTACGTCGCCGGGTCCTGGTAGTCGCTGTCGATATAGGCGAGCCGCTCGACCAGGCGCGCCAGCGCCTGGTCATTGACGCCGCCGCCGTGCTTCTCGATGCTGTCGCGGGCGCGCGCGCGCAGTTGCTCGAGGTTCCAGCCCGATTTGGCGACGCCGATCACCGGGAAATTGAGGTGGCCGTGGGCCGCCATCGCATGCAGCGCGGGGAAAATCATCTTGTAGGCGAGGTCGCCGGTGGCGCCGAAGAACACCAGCGCATCCGAGCGCGGAGCGTTGCCGCTCATGATTTCTTCTCCAGGTGTCCGCCGAACTCGTAACGCATCGCCGAGAGCAGCTTGCCCGCGAACTCGGCCGCGCCGCGCGAACTGAAGCGCTCGTAAAGCGCCGCCGTCAGCACCGGCGCGGGCACGCCTTCATCGATCGCGGCATCGATGGTCCAGCGCCCCTCGCCCGAATCCGACACGCGGCCGGCATACTTTGCGAGTTGAGGATCATCAGCGAGCGCATCGGCGGTGAGATCGAGCAGCCATGAAGCGATCACGCTGCCGCGACGCCAGACCTCCGCGATGTCCGCGATGTTGAGATCGTACTGGTATAGTTCCGGATCGCGCAACGGGGCGGTCTCGGCATCGGCGTGCTGTTGGCGCTTGCCGACGTTGGCCTGGTGCAGGATGTTCATGCCCTCGGCGTAGGCCGCCATGATGCCGTATTCGATTCCGTTGTGGACCATCTTGACGAAATGGCCCGCGCCGTTGGGTCCGCAATGCAGGTAGCCGTGCTCAGCGGTGCCGCGGGGCGCGCTCTTGGCGCGGCCGGGCGTGCGCGGCGCCGCATCCACCGACGGGGCGAGCGTGGCGAAAATGGGATCGAGATGACGCACGATCTCGGGCTCGCCGCCGATCATCTGGCAGAAGCCGCGCTCGAGCCCCCACACGCCGCCGCTGGTGCCGGAATCGACGTAGTGGATACCCCTGGCGCGCAGCGCCCTGGCCCGTCGGATATCGTCCACGTAATAGGAATTGCCGCCGTCAACCAGGATGTCGCCGCGCTCGAAGCGCGCGGACAGATCCGCAAGCGTCTTTTCGACCACCGCGGCCGGCACCATCATCCACGCCACCCGCGGCGGAGTGAGCTTGGATTTGAAATCGTCGAGCGACGATGCGCCGATTGCGCCCTCAGCCGACAGCGCCTTCACCGCATCCGGACTGACGTCGTAAACCACACATTGATGACCGCCGCGCAGCAGTCGCCGCACCATGTTGGCGCCCATCCTGCCCAAGCCAACCATACCCATCTGCATTGCTGTCGCTCCCTGGCTGAAGCTCGCCCGCGGGCGAGGCATTGGATCTAACCGGCGTGTAATCACAGTATGCCTCGCGGCGCGCGCGAGGTGTAACAGAACGAGCAGAAATTTGGCGCAAGTAACACGACCGCAATATCGGAGTGCTCTCGCGGCGAGCGCGCCTGCCAGGGTGCGCACGCCGGTGGCGGTCGCAAACGCGGCGCGCACATCCGCAAGTCCCCGCACGGAAGTTTGTGTTTGACGCCCCGGCGTTCACGCGATCAACCGATTGGAATCGGCCTCTGCTGCATCCAGATGCTTAAGGCTGGCCAGCAGGTTCTAGGCACGAGCTTTGGAAATTCGAGGCGCGCAACAGTGCCTAATCTTGCCAAGTTAAAGCCAAATATGCTAAGAATAAACGCGTTGGGTTCGTCTTTTGTTCAGGCAGAGGGCGAATTGGGAGCGGTCCAGGGGCACCGCGGGCAAAGGCCAGATGTTGGGAAACTGGCCATCAAAGGGGCGGAGGAGGGAACGATATGCGGATTTTAAAGGAATTGTCAGACAGGACGTGGAGATCTGAGCGCGGGCAGACACTGACCGAGTACTCGATCATAATGCTTCTCGTGGCGGTCGCAGCGTATTCCGCCTATGAAGGCCTGGGCTTGGGCGTGAAGGCTTTTACCGGGAACATTCTGACTTACCTCTCGGCAGTTGTGGCGGCGCTTTGAGCAAATCAGGACGCCAGGAAATCTCATCGCGGCATCGGACTACTTTACGGGGAGAGCAGTCGGATAGCTGACGGGGGATCCACGCGACGGGCTGAGGGCGGAAGGCCGGAGCCATCTCCGGCCTTTCTTTTTTCGTACGGAAAGTTCGAATATGCCGTCACCAGAGCCGGCCTATGAACCAATCCCACGTTGAAAAGTTCCGGAAGTGCGAACCGGCTGAATGATCCGGATGAATAATCCCGCCATTGCGTCGTCGAATCCCTGTGAGTGCGAGATTTAGCGGCTTTTTGCCGCGCCGCACTTCGGTTGCGACTCCTCCCGGCAGCCGAATGAAATGTCCGCCGCGAGGCGGGCGGTGAACAGGCGGGCATCGGAGAGCCTCCCCCCTCCCACGATGCCCGCCGTTCTTTTGTGTGATCGCGCGCACTTGCGCCTTTGCTTGACAGCGTCAGACCTGCCACGGCATAGCTGGATGCTCCATGTGGCAGAAAAGATGTTTGATTGTCGCGCCGGTCGTCGCCTACCTGGTCTTCATGTGCGTTTTGTTGCCGAGTTGCGGCAGCAGCAACTCGAGCAGCGCATCTCCGGCTCCCACCGCCACCCCGATAACGCTGGTCTCGATACTGATCTGCTCGGCCGCACCTTCCACCACGGCGCAGTGCGATCAGCCCCCCGTGGTCAACCTCAACCGGGGTCAGAACAAACAGCTCTTCGCCCAGGGGGCTTTCAGCTCCAATGGGGTCATTACGTTCCAGGATATCTCGGTATCGGCGACATGGTTCGTCAATAATTCGCTCGTCACGAGCGACGGACAGGGTTTTTTCAATGCGGGCAACACGGCAGGATGCTCGTGCATCACGGCGGCTTCCGGGACGGTGGTGAGCCCTCCGCTGCTGGTCGTGGTCGGGCAGCCGGTGCCGGCATGCACCCCGTGTCCGCCATCGCCCCCCTAAGCGGGTTGAACCGCCGCTGCGCTACATAAAGTTATCCACAAACGGAGATTTGACACTCGCGGCGTCGGCCGATAGGGTCTTATTCCGCTCAAGGAAGGCCGGAGTAATGGAACGACAGGCCCGGCGCGCCCAGGTGTTGCGCCACGCCAAACGAATATTCGCGCGCAAGGGCTACCATCGGACCAACGTCGCCGATATCATTGCGCGCGCCCGCATCGCTCGCGGCACCTTCTATCTCTATTTCCAGAACAAGAAAGACCTGTTCGAGGAACTGCTGGCGCAGGTGCTGACCGAGCTGTCGCGGCGCATTCTGCGCCTGCGCCCGGACGAGCCCGATCCGGTCAACCAGCTGCGCGAGAATCTCAAGCGGGTGCTGAACTTCGTCCTGGCCGAGCGCGAGCTGACGGACATCCTGCTGAACCATTCGGTAGGTTTCGACCGCGAGCTGGACCTGCGGATACTCGAGTTCTATCAGCGCATCGCCGACGCCATCCAGCGTTCGCTCGACCTGGGCGTGCAGATGGGCTTGGTGCGGCCGTGCGACACGCGCATCGCGGCGTACTGCATCCTTGGGGGGATCAAGGAGGTCGTCGGGCAGATCGCACGGCGGCGGCCGCGCGAGATCGATTCGCTGGTCGAGGAAATTCTCGCCTTCGGGTTGGGCGGCGTGGCGCGGCCGGAGCTGCTCGAGGAAGCGCGTCGGCGCGGCGAATTGCCGGGCGGCGAGCGTCTTGTTTTTGGCTCCAAAGTAGAATGACATGTCAGTTTATGCGGCCAAACCCACCCCGCCCAGGAGCGGGCGCAATCTCCGCGGCAGACCGCGGGCCTGCGCTTTTTACGATCTCGACGGCACGCTGGCGAGCCTCAACCTGCTCCACGCCACCGCCTTCTATCTGGCCAACCTGGGACGCTGGAGCGCGCGTGGGGGCTATCTCGCGCGCCTCGTGCTCGACCTGCCCCGCCTCTACCTGGCCGAACGCGACGATCGACGGCTGCTCAACATGAAGCTGTTCGAGGCTTACAAGGGTGTGTCGCGCGACCGGCTGTGGGAACTCGGCGACGAGTATTGCGAGCGCGTCCTGGTGCGTCATCTCTATCCGCGCGCGATCGAGATGCTCGAGGGCAATCGCGCGGCAGGAATCGAACCGGTGCTGGTCACCGGATCGCCGGACTTCCTGGTCGAGCCGCTCGCGCGCCGGCTCAACGTCGAGCATTTCGCGGCCAATCGCCTGGTGTACAGCCGCGGCCTCGCGACCGGCCGGATGCGCGAGCCGGTGATGGCAGGTTCCGAGAAATCGGCCTGGTGCGCGGAATTCGCCGCCGCCCGGCGCATCGATCTGGCCGCCTGCTGGGGCTACGCGGATTCCTACTACGACCTGCCGTTTTTGTGCGCGCTCGGGCATCCGGTGGCGGTGAATCCGGATCGCCGGCTGCTCGCGGCCGCGCATAATCGCCAATGGCCCGTTGTACGTTTCAGCCACGATGCGGAGTCTTCCGGGCAGGACGCCGCTTCGGGCGCGTGGTTGCTGGATTGGCTGGGAGGGGCCGCCGATGGCGCGACCGGAAAGTAAGCTCAAGGAGCTGAAGAGCGCCGAGTTGCGCCACGAGCCGGGCGCGCGGCGCGACCTGGTGGTCACGCTCAACCGCCGCTCGGCGCCGCGGTTGATCGCGTACGGCGACGACTTCATGTACGAGAAGCTGCCGGTGGGCACGCGGGTGATCTATCCGCCGCCGCCGCTGGAGCCGCTCGCCGATCCGGACGCGGCGATTCGCTACGCGCTGCTGCGCCCGGAGAATGCCGATCCGCTGTTCGCGCAGCTCAATCCCAACATGCGCGTGACGATTGCGATCGATGACATCAGCCTGCCGCTGCCGCAGATGCGCCGGCCGGACATCCGCGAGCGCGCGCTGAACATCGTGCTGCAGACGCTCGCCGACTACGGCGTCGACGACGTGCACCTGATCGTCGCGACCTCGCTCCATCGCCGCATGACCGAGGCCGAGATCCGCCGAATGGTGGGCGAGCGCGCGTTCAAGCAGTTCTGGCCCGAGCGGCTATACAACTTCGACGGCGAAAACCGCGCCGAGCTGGTGATGCTGGGCAAGTCGGATCACGGCGAGGAAGTGTGGCTCTCGCGCCGCGCGGCGGAATCGGACCTGCTGCTCTACCTCAATATCAACCTGGTGCCGATGGACGGCGGGCACAAGTCGGTCGCGGTCGGCCTCGCGCCGTATCAGAGCCTGCGCCACCATCACAACCCGGCCACGCTGCGCCAGTGCAGTTCCTACATGGATCCAACGCGTTCGGCGCTGCATCACTCGGCCAATCGCATGGGCCGGGTGGTCAACCAGCACGTCAACGTCTTCACCATCGAGACCGCGATCAACAACCAGATGTACGGCGGCATGCTCGATTTCCTGCAGAAGAACGAAGACCGCTTCTCCGACTGGGACCGCATGCGGCTCGGCGGCTTTCGCTGGACGCTCGGCAACATGTCGGATTCGCTGCGCCGCCAGGTTCTCAATCAGTACGCCGCACCGTACGCGATGACCGGCGTGTGGGCGGGCGAGACCGACGCCGTGCATCGCAAGGCCCTGGCGCGCGTGTTTCAGCAGTACGCGGTGCCGGTCAAGGGCCAGTCCGACGTGCTGATCGTGGGCGTGCCCTACATCTGCCCCTACAACGTCAACTCGGTGATGAACCCGGTGCTGGTGCAGTGCACGGGCCTCGGCTACCTGTTCAACATGTTTCGCGGCAAGCCGCTGGTGCGCGCGGGCGGCACCGTGATCGTGTGCCATCCGCTGCGCGACGAGTTCCATCCCGAGCATCACCCGAGCTACATCGAGTTTTTTCATCGCTGCCTGCGCGAGACCACCGACGCGAGCGAGCTCGAGCGCAATTTCGAGGCCGAGTTCGCACGCAATCCGACCTACATTCACATGTATCGCTACGGCCACGCCTATCACGGCGTGCATCCGTTCTACATGTGGTACTGGGGCGAGCCGGCGCGCCAGCACGTCGGGCGGGTGATCGCGGCGGGATGCGAGGAGCCGGAAGTCGCAACGCGCATGGGCTGGGAAGCAGCCGACACCCTGGACGAGGCGATCGCGATGGCGACCTCGGATCTCGGGCGCTCGGCGAGTATCACCTATCTGCATTTGCCGCCACTGGTGATCGCCGATGTCGAATAGCAACGGAACCAACGGCGGAGCCGCGCGCAGCGCGCCGGCGCCGCTCGAACAGACGCTGCGCAACCGGCGCATCCTGCTGACCGGCGCGACCGGCTTTCTCGGCAAGGTTTTCCTCTCGCTGCTGTTGCGCTGGCATCCGGAGATCGAGCGCGTCTACGTGCTGATTCGCGGCGACCGGCGCCTGGCGCTGAACCGCCTGCGCCGCGAGATTCTCGACTCGCCTGTCATGGGCCCGCTGCGCGAGCATCTCGGCGGCCGTTTCGATGCCTATGTCGAAGCGAAAATCTCGGTCCTGTGCGGCGATATCACCGAGGATGATCTGGTGTCGGAGGGCGAGGCGCCGGCGCGCGGCGCGCTCGACGCCGTGGTCCATTGCGCGGGGCTGGTCAACTTCGAGGCCTCGCTCGAGAAATCGCTCGCGGTCAACACCACCGGCGTCGCCAACGTGATCGAATTCTGCCGCAAGCGCGGAGCCGCCCTGCTCCACGTCTCGACCTGCTACGCGGCGGGCAACGCCGACGGCCATCGCTTCGAGGACGATATCCCGGTCGACTGGTGCCCCAACGGGCGGCGCAACTTCACGCTGCGGCGCGAGATCCGCGACGCGCTCGCCGCAATTTCGCGGGTCGAGGCCGAATCGCACGACCAGGTGCGCCAAGCCGACGAGCTGCACGCGATCAACGCGGATGCCGACGGCGGCGAGGTTCACGAGGCCGCGGCCGAGCGCTGGCGCAAGCGCTGGGTCGAAGAGCGCCTCAAGGAGATCGGCCTCGAACGCGCGCGGCGCTGGGGCTGGCCCAACACCTACAGCTACAGCAAGAGCCTCGGCGAACAACTGGTTTTTGCCGCGCGGGATACGATTGCCGCGACCGTCGCGCGCCCCTCGATTATCGAGAGCGCGCTCAGCGATCCGTTCCCGGGCTGGAACCAGGGCGTCAACACCAGCGCTCCGCTCACCTATCTTTCCGGGCGCGGCTACCGCTTCTATCCGGCCAAGGGCGAGCTGGTGCTCGACGTGATCCCGGTCGATCTCGCCGCGCACGCGATGATTCCGATTCTTGCGGCACTGCTGGCAGGGCGGCACAAGCCGGTCTATCAGCTCTGCACCTCGGACGTAAACCCGCTGCCGATGCGCCGGCTGGTCGAATTGACCGGGCTCAGCAACCGCCGCGAGCATCGCCGGGTGGGCGGACCGATGGGCCGCTTTGCGCCGCATCTCGAGGCGGTGGTCGTTTCGCAGAACACCTATGAACTGGCGAGCCGGACGCTGCCCGACCTGCTCAGGAAAGGCGCGGGCGCCGCGCGCACGCTCCTGGGCGAGGATTCCGAGCGCGCGAAGCGTTTCGCACAGCGGGTGGACAAGTTCGGCGCGAACACGGCGATGGCGCGTGAGCTGGTCGAAGTCTATCGCCCCTATATCCAGGAGCTGGTGTACACCTTTCACGGCGCCAACATCCGCGCGCTGTACAAGTCGCTCACGCCCGAGGACGCGCAGCGCCATCCCTACGCGCCGGAGCGCATCGACTGGGCGGACTACTGGATCAACGTTCATCTGCCGGGCCTGCGCCGGCACATTTTCGGCTCGCTCGATTTGCACACGCGCGGGCGCCCGAGCGCCCCGGCGCGCCATCGCACGCTCGGCGAACTGCTCGACCGCGCGGCTGAGCGCTACGGCTCGCGCCCCGCGCTGATCGCGCGGCAGCCCTCAGGGGAGCGCGTCGCCACCAGTTTCCGCGAATTGCGCGATGGCGCGCATCGCGCGGGACTGCTGCTCGGCATGCGCGGGGTGAAGACCGGCGACCGCGTGTTGCTCATCGGCGAGAATTCGCCCGACTGGGTGCTGGCCTATTTCTCCATTCTCGCCGCCGGCGCGATAGCCGTGCCGCTGGATCATCTGATTTCGGCCGAGGAGCTGGCGCCCATCTGCCGCATCGCCGCGCCCACGGCGGCGCTGTGCTCGGCGGCGGTGGCCGAGCGCCTGCGCGGCGCGCTCGGCGAGCTGCAAAGCGGCATGGTCGAGCTCGAGTTCAGCGAACTCAGCCGCCCGTTTGTGCTGAAGGGCCGGCCCGAGGCGCGGCACGCGCCCGAGCGCAAGACGCTCGCCTCGATCGTGTTCACTTCCGGCACCACCGGCGCACCCAAGGGCGTGATGCTGACGCACGGGAATTTCGCCGCCGAAGTGGCGATGCTCGCGCGCGTGTTCCAGCTCGATTCCTCGGACGTGGTGCTGTCGCTGCTGCCGCTCCATCACACGTTCGAGTTCACCTGCGGGATGCTGTTGCCGCTGGCGCTGGGAGCGACCGTGGTTTATCCGCTCGGTGTGGATGCGGCGAGCCTCTCGCGCACGCTCGCCGACGTGCGGCCGACGGCGCTGGTCGGCGTGCCCGCGCTGTGGGAAGCCGTCCACCGCCGTATCGTGGACGGCGTCGAAGAGCGCGGGCCGTTTACGCATGCGCTATTCGATCGGCTGCGCGACCTCAATCGCCGCCTCGACCGGGAATGGGGCCTCAACGCCGGCGCCCTGCTCTTTCGCCAGGCGCACACCGCGCTCGGCGGGCGGCTGCGGCTCGCGGTCAGCGGCGGGGCCGCGCTGCCCCAGCGCGTCGCGAGCTTCTTCAACGATATCGGCCTCCGCCTGCTCGAGGGCTACGGCCTGACCGAGGCGGCGCCGGTGCTGAGCGTCGCGCGTCCCGACGAGGCGCTGATCACGGGCTCGGTCGGCAAGCCGCTCAACGGCGTCGAGATCAAACTCGAAGCCGGCGCCGGGGGGGCGGTAGGCGAAATTCTCGCCCGCGGTCCCAACGTGATGGCCGGCTACTATCACAACAAGGCCGCCACCGACGAGGTGCTGCGCGACGGATGGCTGCGCACCGGCGATCTGGGCCGCTTCGACGAGGACGGTCATCTGTACATCGTCGGTCGCGCCAAAGACGTCATCGTCGATTCCGGCGGCAACAATATCTATATCGACGAACTCGAGGAACTCTACGGCCATTCGGCCTACATCAAGGAACTGGCGATCGTCGGAGTGCGGGTCGCGCAGGGCGAGCAGGCCGCGGCGCTGGTGGTGCCGGCCTACGCACGCGGCGAAAGCCGCCGCGCGGTCGAGGACAACCTGCGCACGCATTTCGAGAAGGTCGGCGCCGGACTCAATCCGCACAAGCGCATCCGGATACTGCGCTTCACCGATGCCGAACTTCCGCGCACCCGCACGCGCAAGGTCAAACGCGCCGAGGTCGCCGCGACACTCGAGCGCATGCTCCAGGCGCGCGCACAAGAGCACGCGGCGGTCAGCGCCGAAGTCGAACCGTGGCTGGCGCAGGCGCTGGCCCAGGTCTCCAGCGGCATCGAGAGCATCACGCCCGCCACTCGCCTGATCGAGGACCTCGGGCTCGATTCGCTGGCGATGGCGGAGCTGGCCGAGCATATCGCCGCGCATGCCGAGCGCGAGCTGAGCCCCGACGAGCTGGGCGACCTGCGCACCGTGGACGATCTGCAGCGCGCGGTCGGCCAGCGCCAGAACCGTCCGCGGCTTCCATCATACGCGCGGTTCGCCGAGCCGTTCACGCCGATGCTGCCGCGCGCATTGCGCCATCTGGGAGAGTCGGCGCTGCGCGGAGCGCAGCGCATGGCGTTCGATGGATGGCTCAAGCCGCGCGTTCTCGGGCGCGGCAACGTTCCGGCCAATCGCAACTTCCTCGTGGTGGCCAACCACGCGAGCCATCTCGATTTCGCGCTGGTCGGCTACGCGCTCGGCGCGGCCGGACGCGACCTGGTGGTGCTCGCGGCCAAGGACTACTTCTTCAACACCGATGCACGCCGCTTCGTCGTGAGCAACTTCACCAGGCTCATCCCGTTCGACCGCGAGCGCGCGCAGCTCGACTCGCTCGATGACGCGATCGACGAGCTGGCCGCCGGGCGCAACGTGCTGATGTTCCCCGAGGGCACGCGCTCGCCCGACGGCGCGATCCACGAATTCAAGAGCGGCGCCGGCTATCTCGCGCTGCGCGGCGGATGCGACGTGCTGCCGGTGCGCATCAGCGGCACCTACGAGGTCCTCGGCAAAGGCAGCATCGTACCGCAGCGCCATCCGGTCGAAGTCCGGATCGGCCGCGTGATTACCAACGCGGAATTGCGTGCGCTCGCCGACAATGCCGAGGGCACCGGCGCCTACCGCAAGCTCGCCGACGCGATGCGATCGACGGTGCTCGCGCTGGGCGAGCGTATCGCGCCGCCGGCCGCCCCGCGCCGGGTCACGCGCGAGGCCACCACGCCGGAGCTTGACGGACCGCCCGCGGGAGCGCCGGATGCGCCTGCGCCGTCAAGGAACGTCGGCGAGGAGCCGCGCGCGGCAAATCGCGCCCGGCGCGCCTCGGCGCGCGGCGGCCGTCGCGCCAAGGGCTGACCCGGCCGGCTTGTGGAACGCCGCGCCGCTGCGCATTCAGAAGGCGTGGCCGCTTGCGCTAGTATTGGATCGAAGGCGCGAGGCAACGGCCGTCGCGCCGGCGCCGATGGACTGGTTCAGTAAACGCCCTCACGATCGCATCAATGCGCCGCGCGCCGGCGCGCGGCCGTCGGTAAGCCGCGTATCGGCCTGTCTGCTGATCGGCGAATTCCCGCGCCCTGAAGATATCCCGTGGCTGCAGTCCGAGTTCGGGGTTACCGCGGTCCACAACCTGCAGGATGACGAGGATTTCGCGCTCAACGGGCTGCGCGAGCGCGAATTGCGCGAAGCCTGCAGCGCGAGCGGAATCAAATTCGTGCGCACGCAAATCCCCGACGGCAGCGCCGACGCGATGGCCGAGCGGCTGGGCGAAACGCTCGAGGCGCTCGCCCGGCTCATTCGCGGCGGCGATTGCGTGTACCTGCACTGCAACGCCGGGCTCAATCGCGCGCCCACGCTGGCCATTGCCTATCTGCGCGCGCACGACGGAATGTCGCTCGACGAGGCCTGCGCGCACGTCAAGCAGCAGCGGGCGTGCGGCCCCTTCATGACCGTTTTGGAGGAATACTTCGGACCGCGCCATCACAAGCCCGGCCGCTGAGCCGGCCGCGCGGGCGGCCGACCGCGCCGCGGCGCCGGCGCGCGAGCCCCTGCTGAGGCTCTGCGCGTGGGGCATACATCTGTACACCGCGCTCGGCGCGATCGCCGGGCTCGCCGCGATCGACTGTGCCGCGCGACATGACTTCCGCGCAAGCTTCGTCGCGATGGCGATCGCGACCGCGATCGACTCGAGCGACGGGCCCCTGGCTCGCCTGCTCGAGGTGCGCCGGCGCGTGCCGCATTTCGACGGCGCCCTGCTCGACAATATCGTCGATTACCTGACCTACGTGCTGGCGCCGGTGTTCCTGATGCTGCGGGCGGGAATCCTGATGCCGGGCGTTATCGGGTACGCGATCGGCGGCTTCGCCATGGTCGCGAGCGGCTACGGCTTCTGCCATGTCGAAGCCAAGACGCACGATCATTATTTCCGCGGCTTTCCCTCGTACTGGAACCTGGTGGCGTTCTATCTCTTCTGCCTCGCGCTCGGGCCGGCGCTGAGCACGCTTGTCGTCGCCGTGCTGGCGCTGATGGTGTTCGTGCCGATCAAGTACATCTATCCCAACCGCACCGGCCCGCTGCGCGCAACCACGCTGACGCTCGCGGCCGTGTGGGCGGTGGTCACGCTGGCAATGCTGCCGGCGCTGCCCGCGCACAATCCGATACTCCTGTACGCTTCGCTGTCGTTCATCGCCTACTACTTCGTCGCGTCATTCATCCTGCATGGGCGAGCGGTGCTGCGGCTTCGCCGCTACCGGTCCGGCGCATAGGAGCGATGATGCAGGAACCGTCGCATCGCGCAGGCCCGCCGCCCGCCGCCGCGGCATCCGGTGCGCCCGCGCCTGCGCCGACCGCGGTTGCGCGATGGCTCAGCATCGTCGAGAGCGACGCGCCGATACTGCTCATCGCGCCTCACGGCGGGTCCGCAGGCCCCGCGACGCGCGCGATGCTCAATCCCAAGGTCAACGATCTTTACACGGCCGAGATAACCCGGGAACTCGCCGCGCGCCTGGGCGCCGGTGCAATCATCAACGCCGGCATGGATCGCAACCGGCTCGACCTCAACCGCCTGAGCCAGGTGATGAGAGATGCGCCGGCGATTCTCGACCTCATCGCGCGCTCGGTGGAGGGGATAGTCGCGCGAAGCGGCCGCGCCACAGTGCTGCTCATCCACGGATGGAACGTGGTCGAGCCGCGGGTGGACCTCGGGATTGGCGTCAAGACGGTACGCGGCGCGATCCAGCCGGCCTGCCACGCGCACGTCTCGGCGAGCGACGGCTTTATCAATGGGCCGCTGCTGCGATTCGCCGAGGCGCTGCGGCGCAGCCGTATCGAACCGACCTTCGGCCTGCGCTACCCGGGCGCCGGCGCCAACAATCTGCTCCAGGCGTTCACGCTGCGTCATGCCGCGAGCCCGGTGCCGGCGCTCAAGCGCCTCGCCGAGCTGAGCGCGCGCGGCGCGATACAGGCGGCGCAGCTCGAATTGTCGGTTTCGCTGCGTATCCCGGGACGCTACCGCGACGATACGATCGCGGCCGCGATCGAGGCATTTGCCGAGCGCCCGCCCGCGCCCGTCGCCGGCCCGCATATCGAGATCGTCCGCATCGCCGAGCCGCCTCGGCGCGCGCCCCGCCAGGAGCCGGCGCGCGCAGCCTCGGGCCCGCGGCGCGTCGGGCTCGAGTTCCATGATGCAGCTTCCCGGATCGGCGCGATGGCGAGCTTCGATTTCGGCCCTGGCGCCGCAGGTGCGCGCGTGATGGTGGTCGCCGGTCGCCAGCGAATCGCGCTGTTCACGGCCGAGGGCATCGTCGAGCGCACGCCGCACAGCATCAGGTTGGGCGCGCTGAGCCTGCGGCTTGACGGAACGCGCGTACGTTTCGATTTCGCCGGACCGGCGGTCGTGGTCGAGGACGGCACCGCCTATCTCAGCGTCGAGCGCGCGCTCGCCACGGCGCGGCTGTGCGAAACGATGGAAGTGCATGCCGAGTTCGAGGCGTGGGAGGGTGCACCTGCGCGGCCGCGTTCGTCCGCCGAGGGAGCTAGCGACGGCACGATCATCGACCTGATCGCCCATCCCGCGCATCCGAACGAGAGCCTGTTCGGCCGCGTCACTGGCGGATTTCGCATTTCCGGGGCGCGACACGACCTCCACGCGGTGGGCCGGCTGGGCCGGTCGTTCGTCGGCATCGGCAACGGCATGTTCAAAGCGCGGCGCATGATCTGGGCGGCGTTTCCCGACGGCGAAGCGCCGCACGCGCTCGAGGCGCGAACCCAGGTCGATGAGAGCGGCGCCGGCGCCCGGCATGCGCGCCGGTTCGATCGCGAACGATGGCACGAATTGCTGATGCGCGATCTGAAGCTCGCACCGAACACCTCCCGCCGGCCGCCGCAGGCGATTACCGCGCTGCTCGGCGGCGATCCGCCGGGCGGCGAATTCGCGGTCACCGGCGAGGTCGACGGCTTCGTGATGCTCTCGCGGCCCGGACCGGCGCAAACGCGGATCGTCACCTCCGTGGGGTTCGCACGGTTTCGGCTTGGCGACCGGTGGGGCGCGGGGATGTTCGAGCGGTCGGAGCGCAGCTCGGCCGCGGCCGGCGCGGCAGCCGGGCCCGCCGAGGATGCGGACGAAAGCTAATCGCGCCCGGGAAGCGTCAGCGCGGGAGCCACGGCCGGCGGCGGCGTCGCGTGGCGCGCGATCGCCTGCTCGAGATTCGCCGCCATGACGGCGAACTGTTTCGCGAGCGGCGCTTCGGCGTGCTGGCGCACGAACAGTGCGCCGCGTTCCGCACAGTCGGCCAGACGCGGGTCGAAGGGCAGCCGCGCGAGCATCGGCGCTCCGGATGACTGAGCGAGCGCTGCCAGGCCGCCCTGCGGATAGAGCGGTCGCACGGCGTGGCAGCTGTCGCAGCTGAAGCCGAGCATGTTCTCGATCAGCCCGAGCAGGGCGAGGCCGTCGTGCTCGAGCAGCCTGATCGCATCGTGGGTCGCGCGCACGCAGGCCTCGGACGGCCGCGCGACCATAACCACGCCGGTCAACTCGACCAGATCGACCAGCATATGAAGCGGCGACAGCCCGGAGGCCAGGTCGATAAGCATCAAATCCACCGGGCCGAACCGCGCATCAAGCAACCGGCCGAGCGCGTCGCGCGGCTCGATCGTCAGCGGACGCGCGCCGTTTGGCGCCGGCGCCGCCTCCTCCCCGCCTTCGATGAAGCTGAACGCCACCGGCTCGCCGTCGGCGAGCTGGGCCGAGGACACGACGCGCAGTCCGAGCGCCGCCGATACGGGGTCAATGGCTTCGCCGAGCGCGAAGCGCCGCAGCGGCTTCAGCCCCAACATCGAAAACAGAGTCGGCGAATTGAGGTCGCCGTCCACCAGTGCGACCTTGCGCCCGGCCATGGCCAACGCCGCCGCCAGGTTGATGCAGATGGCGCTCTTGCCCACACCGCCGCGGCCACCAGCAACCGCCACCACAGCGCGCGCGTCCGGCCGCCTGCGTGGCATGGGCGCGCCGCTTTCGGCTCCGCCCTTCAAAGACGCGCGCTCAGGGGTTTCGCAAAAAATTCTGATTGCCAATGACACTTCCCCGCGCAAATAAGAGCGACGGCGCTACCGGCGGCGGCGCGCAACCTGCGCGACACGACGCGACGTGGAAGCGCCTTACGATCGCGCGCACCCGTCGGATAAAGCCCTCAGAAAATTAGCATGCCCGCGCGCAACCCGGGGGTAAAGACGCCTTGTGCACATTCGAAGCGGTTGCGCGGTTTGGCTCATAATGATCGGCTGCCGCGGAAGCGATGCACTGCCCGCTCTGTCCGGGGCCAACCTGCGCCGGGCTATGGATTCTCCTCATCGACGTCGGTCGAGCCGAGCTTGCGATAGGTGTTGCGCTCGTCCTCATAGCGGCGCTGCGATTTGGCCTCCTTCTCCTGCTCCTGCTGGCAGTCGCGGCACAGGCGCGTGAACGGCAGCGCCTGCAGCCGCTCTTCGGCGATCTCGAGCCCACATGACTCGCAAACGCCGTAGGTGCCGCTCTCGAGCCGGTCGAGGGCGTCGTCGATCTGCTTGATCTTCACGCGTTCGCGATCGGAGAGGATGAAGTTGATCTCGCGGTCGCGCTCCTCGGAGGCGAGATCGTAGGTGTCCATGCCCTCATCCTTGTTGCCTTCGCGCTCGGCGCGCAATTCGGAATCGATTTCGCCCAGCAGCTTGGCCTTCATCTCGGTGAGCTGCTCGTGCATCTTGGTAAGGAATTTTTTCCTGCTGATGGCTGCTGTCTTCTTCGGCATCGTTTTTGCGCCCCTTTATGGTTGCGCCACTGTACTGATGATCCGTCCATGAAGATCGTAGGTCGAAGCGCGCTCGATGCGCGCGCGTACGAACTCACCCGGCTCGGCCTCGCCGCTGAGCAGGCACATGCCGTCGATTTCCGGGGCCTGAGCCGCGGTTCGCGCGCGCAACCGCGTTGCGCGTCCGGGCATCGCCCCTTCGACCATGACTTCGAGTTCGCGGCCGACGAGGCCGCGGTTCTTCGCCAGCGAAATCTCCGCCGCCGTCTCCATCAACGCCGCCCGCCGGCGCCGCTTGAGGGTCTCCGGAACCTGATGCGGCAGGTCGCAGGCGGGGGTGTTTTCCTCGCGCGAATAAGTAAAAACGCCGACCCGATCGAATTGCTGCTCGCGCACGAAAGCGACCAGCTTGGCGAAGGCGCTCTCCGTTTCGCCGGGGAAGCCGACGATAAACGAGGTGCGCAGCGCGACGCCGGGAATCTTCTCGCGCACGCGGTCCAGCAGCCGGCGCAGCCCGTCCGCCGAACGTTCGCGTTTCATCGCGCGGAGTATCGCGTCGTCGGCGTGTTGCAGCGGCATGTCTATATATTTAACCACCGCGTCAACCCGCGCTACGGCTGACAACAATTCGTCGGTCACAAAGTTCGGATAGCAGTAGAGCAGGCGAATCCATCGGATGCCGTCCACCGCGGCGAGCCCGTGGAGCAGCGCGGCGAGCGACGCGCGCGGCCGCAGGTCGCGGCCGTAGGCGGTCAGGTCCTGCGCGATCAGATTAAGCTCGCGCACACCGCTTTGCGCGAGCCGGCGCGCCTCCTCGACCAGGTCTTCGCGCGGACGGCTCTCATGGCGTCCGCGAATACGCGGGATGATACAGAACGCGCATCGATGGTCGCAGCCTTCGGATACCTTCATATAGGCGCTGAACGGATTGCCGGTCCTGACCCGCGGCGCATCGGCGCGCGCCAGCAGATGCGCCGCACCCGGATACGGAATCGGACGCAGCTCGGGTCGTTCGGTCCGGCGCAGCAGCTCGGGCAGCGCGAGAAAATCGCCCGTGCCGACGAATATGTCGACCTCGGGGAACTGATCGCGCAGTTCTTCGCCGTAGCGCTGCGAGAGGCAGCCGGCCACGACCAGTCGCTTGTCGGACCCGTGTTTCTTGACCTCGGCGGCGGTCAGTATCGCGTCAATCGATTCCTTCTTCGCCGGTTCGATAAACGCGCAGGTGTTGACCAGCAGCACCTGCGCACGCTCCGGATCGAGCGTTACTTCGTATCCCGCGCGAACCAGCGCGCCCAGCATCAACTCACTGTCGGCCGTATTCTTGGGACATCCGAGACTGATCAGGTGGACGGCTTCCATACCGGTAAAAAACAAGGCATCTATGCTTACTCTCCTGCCGCTACCGGCGCAATCGGGGGTCAGCGCGTGCCGGCGAGAATTCAGTTCTGCCGGGGCTGAACGATGTCGGCGCCGGCCGGCACGGTGAATTTGAACAGCGAGTCATCAAGCGAAACGTTGGTTCGAATCGCGCTGAACTCGACTTCGGTCACGCCGCCGACCTGGTTGGTCAGCTTGAATTTCACAATCTCGTAACTTTTTGGATCCAGCCCGAGTTCCATCGTGTCGCCGCCGCCTCTGGGCACGAGAACGATATGGGTCAACCCATCCGCCGGCGGCTGCGCCGGCAGCGAAACCTTGAAATCGCGCTTGATATTGCCGAGGCCGAGCAAAAAGGTCGTCGCGCTGCTTTTGAGCGCCTTGCTCACCGGCAGCTCGACCACCTGGTTGAGATCCTGCTCGTAATCATAGACGGTCTTGCCGTCGCTCACGACCGTCCCTGCGGAGGGCGCCGCAAACTCCCATCGCATGCGGCCGACTTTTTTGAAGTACACCGTGCCTTTGCGCGTTCGCGTCATCCCGCCCGGACTGCTGATTTTCTCGTCGAAATTCGCCTGCAGCGAGCGCGAACAATCGTAGCGATGCTGCAGGCGCCTCAGGATGGTATCGAGGTTGGAGGGCTCGAGCGCCGAGGCCTGCACGCCGGCAGCCTCCGGCGTGCAACTCGCCGCCGTCTGAACCGCCGCGCCGGCAACCAGCACGGCGATGGTCGCCGCGGCTGCGGCGGCGACCATCGTCAGTCGCCAAACCCGTCGACTAATTGACATTGCGCGCTCGCACCTCTCGCGGACGCATGCCGTCGCCCGGCGTCACCAGCCCCTCGCGCTCCATCTCCTCGACCATGCGCGCGGCGCGATTGTAACCGATGCGCAGGCGGCGCTGGATCATCGAGACCGATGCCTGGTTGGTCTCGAGCACGATGCGCACGGCCTCGTCGTAAAGCTCGTCGCGCTCGCCCCCGTCGCCCTCGAGGCCGTCGTCCGAAGGCACCTTGGTTTCGAGAATCTCCATCTGGTAGTCGGGCGCGCCCTGGGCGCGCAGGAAATCGACGACGCGGCGGATTTCGGTCTCCGACACGAATGGACCGTGCAGACGTCGGAGCTTCGCGCTGCCCGGCGGCAGAAACAGCATATCGCCCGCGCCGAGCAGCCGCTCGGCCCCGATCGAATCGAGGATGGTGCGCGAATCGACGCGCGAGGTCACCTGCAGCGAAATGCGCGCAGGCAGATTGGCCTTGATCAGGCCGGTCAGCACGTCAACCGACGGCCGCTGGGTCGCCAGCAGCAGATGAATACCGGAAGCGCGCGCCTTCTGCGCGAGACGCGTGATGTCGCGCTCGACCGTCTTGCCCTCGCTCAGCAGCAGGTCCGCCAGTTCATCGATGATGATCACGATCTTCGGCAGGCGGCGATGCTTTATCGGTTCGCCCTCCTCTGCCGCCGGCGGACCCGCGCCCTCCTCGACCAAATTGGCCGGCTTGAGCTCGACCACCTTGCCTGCGGCGCTCAGCGCGCGGTTGTAGCCGTCGATGTTGCGCACGCCCATCTCGCGCATCATCCGGTAGCGGGTTTCCATCTCCTGCGTCGCCCACAGCAGCGCGGCCGCGGCCTTTTGCGGATCGACCACCACCGGGACCAGCAGGTGCGGGATGTTCTCGTAAACCGACAGCTCCAGCATCTTGGGATCGATCAGGATGAAGCGCACATCATCGGCGGTCGCGTTGAAGAGAATCGACGCGATCATCGTATGGATCGACACCGACTTGCCGGTGCCGGTCGCGCCCGCGATCAGCAGATGCGGCATCAGCGCGAGATCCGCGGCGACCGGACGCCCCGAGATATCCTTGCCCAGCGCGATCGTCAGTTGGCTGCGCGAGGCGGTGAATTCCTCGGCCTCCATGATCTCCCGCAGATAAACCTTCTCACGCTTGCGGTTGGGTACTTCGATGCCGACCACCGCTTCGCCCGGAACCGGCGCCTGGATTCGCACCGTCGCCGCCCGCAGCGCCATCGAAAGATCGTCGGCCAGGTTGACGATCTGGCTCACCTTGATTCCGGAGCCGGGTTCGAACTTGTACATCGTGACCACCGGCCCCGGCTGGACCTCGACCACCCTGCCCTGGACGCCGAAATCCGCGAGCTTCTGTTCAAGCACGCGTGCGCTGCGCTCGAGCGCGGCTTCGTCAACCTGCGAGTGCTCGGCCGGCGGCATGTCGAGCAGCGAAAGCGACGGCAGCTCATATCCGCCCCGGGCGCGCGGACCGCGCAGCGGTTTGTTGTCGCGCGCGCGACCTTCGGACGGCTCGAGCCGGCGCACTTTGAGCGGGCGCGGCTCGGCCACGGCGCGCGGATTGCCCGCAGGTTGCGCCGGACGAACGGCGGCTTCCTCCTCGCCCGCCGACCACTCGCCGTCGTCGGTTTCCAAATCACGCGGCCGCGCCCGCGGCAAACGCATCCCGGAAGCGATCCCGGCCACCAGTTCGGTCGGCGCGCGCCGCAGCATCAGCACCAGCGCCATGATGGTCGCGAGCGTCACGCAGAGATACCCGCCGCCGAGGTTGAGATAGCGGCCAAGCGCCGCGGCCGCCGATGCGCCGAGAGTACCGCCTGCCGCCACCGGGTCGTCCGAGAAGAGTCCGGCGCCCGCGCTGAGCGCGATCAGCACCAGCGCGCCGCCCAGGCTTTCGCGCGCCAGGATGCGCGCGGGCGCGCCGTTCCACACGCGCCGGGCCAGCGCGAGGACCAGCACCGCCAGCACGTACGCCTGCACGCCGAACATCCGGCCCATCGCGCGCGCGGCCGCGTCGCCCGCGATCCCGCACAAATTGGGATTGCGGCCGGCGGCCGCCGAAACCAGGCTGAGCACGGCAAAGATGGCAAGCGCCACCAGCGTGAGCGCGACCAGCTCGCGCACCACGCGGTTGTCGCCCGGCGCGAGCGCAGGCTCGGGCGGCACCGCGACCGCGATTTGCGGCTCGAGCGGAGCTTTGGGCTGACGCGCGATGGCGCTCAGACCTCCATGATATGCGGCACGATCAACGGCCGTTTGCCGAGCGCGTGGCTGAAATAGCTGCGCAATGTATGCACGATCTCCTCGCGCAGCATCGGGTCGCCGCTGCCCAACCGCCCGCCTACGCGCTGAAGCCGCTCGGTCAGCTGTGCGCCGGCGCGCTGCATGTGCAGCGACGTGCCGTCGCCGATCACGAGACCGCGTGAAACCAGCTCAGGCCCGGCCACGAGCGCGCCGGTCTTCGCCGAGACTGCGAGCACGGCGAAAACCGTGCCGTCGCGGCCCAGCGTGCGCCGCTCGCTGAGCAGCGCCGGGTCGCCGAATTCTCCGCCCTCGATCAGCACGCGGCCGGCGTCCACCGCACGCGCGCGCGAGGCTGACGGGCCCGCCCCGAGCATGAGCGGCTCGCCGTCCTCGAGCAGGAAACAGTTGGCCTCGGGAATGCCCGCGGCCATCGCGAGCGCGAGGTGACGGCGCAAATGACGATACTCGCCATGAATCGGAACGAAGTAGCGAGGCCTGACCAGCGCGATCAGCTCGGACAGCTCGTCCTGGTTGGCGTGACCGGAAACGTGCACCGGCGCGACCGACTCGTAAAACACCTCGGCGCCGCGTTTGTAGAGCCGATTCACCAGGGTATTGATGGTGCGCTCGTTGCCCGGAATGAAGCGCGATGAGAGCACAACCGTATCGCCCGGCTCGACGTGCACCCGCGAATGCGCATCGGCCGCGATACGCACCAGGGCCGAGAGCGGTTCGCCCTGGCTGCCGCTGGCGAGAAACGTGAGCTTGCGCGATTCCAGGAATTCAGCCTCGCCCGGGTCGATATACGTGCCCGGCGCGAAGGGGAGCTGGCCGAGCTCGATACCCAGCCGCACGCTCTCGGCCATCCGCCGCCCCAGCGGCACCACCCGCCGTCCCATCTCGCGCGAGAGCTCGGTCAACTGGCGCATGCGGTGCAGATGTGAAGAGAAAACCGAGAGAAAAAATTTGCCGCGGCTGCGCGACAGGATCTCGCGCAGCACCGGCTTGATAGAGCTTTCCGACCCTGAGCGGCCGGCGCGTTCGACGTTGGTCGAATCCGACATCAGCAGGACGACGCCCGTGGCGCCGAGTTGCGCGAACCGCTCGCGATCGAAAAGTTCGCCGTCGATCGGCGTCGGGTCGATTTTGAAATCGCCGCTGTGGACGATCATGCCGGCCGGCGTTGCGATCGCCAGCGCCACCGAATCCGGCGTCGAGTGCGTGACGCGGATCGGCTCGATAGCGAACGGTCCCAGCTCGAGGCGGCGCCGTGGCTCGATTGCACGCATCTGCGCGCCGACGAGTCCGTCCTGATCGAGACGGCGGCGTGCGAAGGCAAGGGTCACCCTGGTGCCATAGACCGGAGCATTGAAACGCTGCAGCAGATGGCCCAGCGCGCCGACATGATCCTCATGCGCGTGGGTCAGGACGATGCCCAGGATTTCCGGCCGGCTCTGTTCGATATAGGAAAGGTCCGGAGCCAGCACGCCCAACCCGAGCGCGCGCTCCTCAGGGAACATGATGCCGGCGTCAATTACGATCGCGCGCCCGGCGCATTCGATGACCGTGAGGTTGAGCCCGATTTCGCCCAACCCGCCGAGCGGTACGATTCTGACCGGCGATGATATCGATCCGTGAGAGGCCATCACCTGAAACCCACCCAACCACCGTCATGATTATATAAAGCGCAGGATTTGGGCGAAAGCGGCGTTCGCTCCCGGCGCCACCCCCTCTCCTGCCGAGTCTCAGCCGATATCAACAGGCGGTGGATTCGCCTGCTCCGCAGCGGTTGCGCCGCCGCATCGTCGGGATTACGTTTTCGAGCGTGGGCGAATACGCGAATCGCCTGCAAAAATCGCGCGGCCAGGTCTGCACGCGGCCACGCCCGGACCCACGATGTCGGTAAACAAAGTCATTCTGCTCGGCAACCTCGGACGCGATCCTGAAGTGCGTTATCTGCCTTCGGGGCAGCCGGTCGCCAACTTTTCCGTCGCGACCAGCGAACGCTTCAAAGGGCGCGACGGCACCAACAAAGAATCTACCGAGTGGCACAACGTCGTGGTGTACGGCAAACAGGCCGAACTGTGCAGCCAATATCTGAAGAAAGGCCGCCAGGTGTATATCGAGGGCCGGCTCACGACCCGCCAATGGGAAGCCAAGGACGGCAGCGGCAAGCGCCAGCGCACCGAGGTCGTCGCCCAGCGTGTGCAGTTCCTCGGCGGCCGCGGTGAAGGGATGAGCGCGGGTCCGCGCGGCGGCGGGATGGACGAGCCCGAGGACTTCACCGCCGATATGCCGCCGGCCGGGCCTGACGACGACGACATCCCCTTTTAGCCTCCGCACTGACCTGAGCGATTCGTAATCGCTCCCGCTCCCGTGCGGAGGATACGAGACGTATCCGATCGGATTTTCCGCACGCCTCGCCTGATAGTTCGCCGCGATTCAACCCTGCATCGCAAACGGAGCGCAGCCTGCCGCGCGGTTGACCCGAACTCCGCCGGCGACCGACTTGACTCCGGCCGAAGCATACTTAGTTTTCCGTTCGAAGCAGCCGGCTACTCACCGATTCAAATTCAGATAAAGGAGGATCTTCTATGGCTCTGATACGTTTTCAGGATCTGGATCCGGTCAGACACCTCCTGGCGCTGCAGCAGGAGTTGGAAAGGTTTCAGCGCAATCCCGGCTTTAATCTGGGCCCCTCGGGTTACGGCGCATTTCCCGCCGTCAACCTGTTCGAAGAGCGTGACGGAATGGTAGTGATTGCCGAGCTGCCGGGCGTCGAACCTCAGTCGCTCAACATTTCCAGCCAGGGAAGAAGCTTGACCATCAGCGGCGAACGCCGGCGCGAGAACCTCACCGATTCCGCCGGCTACCATCGTCGCGAGCGCCCGTACGGTGAATTCTCGCGTTCGATTCAACTGCCGGAGACGCTTGATCTCGCCAACGCTTCGGCCTCGTACACAGCGGGTGTTCTCACGGTGCGCATCCCCAAGGCCGAGACCGCGCGGCCACGACAAATCGCGGTGCAAAGCCAATAGAGGAGGACCTCAGCGATGATTCCCGATCAGGAAATCGTGACCAAGGAAAAGCAGCAGGTTGAAGGAACGGAAAAAACCCGCCCTGGCCGCTACTTCGTGCCGGACGTCGATATCGCCGAGAGCGACGACATGCTGCGGCTATGGGCCGATATGCCCGGCGTCACCGACAAGGACGTCGAAATCGTATTGAAAGACAACCTCCTGACGATCACCGGCATGGTGGATGCCCGCATGTATAACCAACTGTCGCCGGTCTATACCGAATACAATGTCGGAAATTACTATCGGCAGTTCGCGATGCACGAGCATATCGACGATTCGCGGATCAAGGCGCGCATGCGCAACGGCGTGCTGGAACTCGAGCTGCCCAAGCGCGAAGAGGCCAGGCCGCGCCGCATCCAGGTCCAGGGTGAGTGAGCGCGCGGGCTACAAGCGCTCGATTCGAGGCGGAGCGGGCAGCGCGGCCGGCTCGGTTCCCCGCTCCGCCGCTTCGATGAAGGAATCCACTGCGCCGCACAGGCTGCCGAGCGCCAGGGCCGTGCGTGCGGCGGGCGCCGACTCGAGCTTGTCCCGCGCCTTGTTCCAGACCGAACGCGCGCCGCGCGCGTTGCCGCGCTGCGCGTGCAGGATTGCGACGGCCATCTGGATCATCCCCTGGACGAAGAGCCTCTCCTCGCCTCGAGCCTTCTTCCAGACGTCCTCCCATGCTTCGTGGCATTCGAAAAATCGCCCGGCATTGAAGAGCTCGATACCTTCGAGCCATCGGTCGGGCGATCTGGTTGCGTCCATGCCAAGGATTCTAGCTACATCGCCTCCGGAAGCCGTATCGGTAATATTTTAAGTATCACTTTAAATTGAGGTCACGCGCGTTTCGGGCCGGACCGCACACCGGCGGCGGCAACAAAACGGCCGCCGGCGTATCGTGCCGACGGCCGTTCCTGACGCAGTTTGTCCGTTCCGTTCTACGCAGCCACGCCGTGGCGCAGCAACTTGCCCGGCGTCGCGCCGGTGCATTCGCCCTCGGTAAAGGTCACGTTGCCGTTGACCAGAATGTGGCGATAACCTTGCGCGCGTTGCACGCGCCGCCATTCGTTGCCGGGCAAATCATGCACGATCTCGACCGGGCCGACGGCCAGCTTTTCGTAATCGTAAATCACGATGTCGGCAGGGGCGCCCTCGCGCAGGAAGCCGCGATCCTTGAAACCCGCGCAAAACGCGGGCAGCGCGCTCAACCGCCAGTGAATCTCTTCCAGCGTCAGCCATCCGCGCTCGCGCACGAAACTGACGATGCCTTCGGTCGGATAGCGGCCGGCGGTCAGGAACTTGGTATGTGCGCCGCCGTCGGAAACTCCGAAGGTGATGTAGGGGTAGTCGATAATTTCCTTCATCAGCGCCGGATCGCGATTGACGGCCGGCGCGAAGAATTCGGTCTTGAGATTATCGGCGACCGCCAGGTCGCACATCACGTCAACCGGGTCCTTGCCGTCGCGCTCGCCCGCCTTGCGCAGCGTCATCCCTTCGAGGTGGCGCAGCTTCTCATCGATCACCTGGGTGATGACGATCTGATCGAAGAAGCTCGTGATCAGCCCCTCGCGCGGCAGATTGGTCTTAAGCCCGTGACGCCGCGCGGGGTCGGCAAGCTTGGCCTTGCGCTCCTCGAGCGTGCCGGTCGTGACCTCGCGCCATGAGTCGGAATCGTCGAACAAATTCCAGTCCTCGAACGTAAAGGTCAAGCCGGCTTCCGTGGTAATGCCCTGGCCGTACACCGGGATGCCGTTTTGGCGGCACCGATCGAGCCATCGAATCATGTTGCGATGACGATGCGGGAAGCGGTCCTGCGACTGCACCGCTTCGAACATGATCGGACGGCCGCTGATCTTCGCCAGGTCCTCGTAATGGCGTGCGTCCTCCTTGGGGTTCCAGCTCGCCAGGGTCATCTCCTGGAAGCCCTCGCCGCGATCACCGAGCACCTTCGCGAACACCTTGCACGTCTCGTCGTGCATGACGTCGGTGTTCATCGGCGAGCCGTCCCAGTCGCGCTGCACGGACGACGGCCCATCGGGCTTGAGGCGCTGCGCCGACCAGCCATAGGCGCCGGCGTCCATCGCTTCGTTGAGCAGATGGGCCATCATGCGATGCTCGTCGTCGGTCGGCATGCGACCGGTCTTGGACTCCTCGATGCCCATCACGTAGCCCATCAGTGGATTCACCGGCACGTAGGGCAGCACGTTGACGCCCTTGGGCAGCCGGTCAACCCGATCGAGGAATTCCGGATAGGTATGCCAATCCCACGGCATCGCGGCTTTCATCGAGGCCAGCGGGATCGCCTCGGTGCGCGTCATCGTCAGCATCGCGCGCTCTTCATTGCCGGGCCTGACCGGCGCGAAACCGAAGCCGCAGTTGCCGATCACCACCGAGGTTACACCGTGCCATCCCGAGATCGTGAGCCACGGATCCCAGAACAGTTGCGCGTCATAATGGGTGTGCAGGTCGATAAAGCCCGGTGCGACGATCATGCCCCGCGCGTCGATCACCTCTTTACCGTCCGAGGCCGCGATGCGCCCGATACGAGCGATGCGGCCGTTCTTGATTCCGATGTCGCCGCGGATACGCGGGGCGCGCGTTCCGTCGATGATCATCCCGTCTTTAATGACAATGTCGAATTCTGGCATCAGCAGATCTCCGCATTGGATAGAGTTGTCACTGACATGGATCGCATTAATCAGAGCGCGAATCAAGAAAAGCGGAGCTTATCAAGCAAGCGTTTGCCGGCCGCTCTCCGCAAGCGGCCTTGCGGGAGCATGTGCGGCCCGCAAAAATCAATTCACCTGGCGCGCACGCCCACTTCGAGCTCGACCCCGATCGGCACGATGATCCGTACGACTGCATTGTAGAACGCAACGCTCATCGCGAGTTCCATGATACGGCGGTTGTCGAGAAATTCGCGCAAAGCGTCGAATGTCTCGTCGCTCACCTTGATATTGGTCGTGACCTCGGCCGCGTAGCGCATCACGGCGCGCTCGCGCTCGTCGAACACCGGCGCGTGCTCGAATTGCGCGAGCTGCTCGAGTTGTTCGCGGCGCACGCCGACGTTGAGCGCGATATTCCAGTGATGAACAAACTCGTACTCGGCGCCGGCGATGCGACCGACCGTCATCAGCGCCAGCTCGCGCAGCCTGGGATCCAATTGCGTGTGGTTGCGCAGCTCGAGCGCCATCGCCGAAAACCGCCGCAGCAGATTGGGCGCGTTGGCAATCGCGCGATGTATATGACCGGGCGGCGTGCCGCGCTCGCGCTCGAATTCGTCGAACACCACGCGATCTTCCGGCGCCAGGTCGTCGCGAGTGACGTACGGCAGGCGTGCCATGTCGGTTTTCCTTTACGCGAACAGCATCTCGGACATCGCACCGCCCGGCGGAATCATCGGCATCACCGCTTCCTCCTTCGGGATCACGACGTCGATCAGAACCGGCCCGGGCGCGCCGAATGCTTCTTTCATCGTCGCGCTAAGCTCGTTTTGCTTCTCGACGCGGTAGCCGCGCATGCCGTAGGCCTCGGCCAGCTTGACGAAATTCGGCACCGACATCGCCGAGTACGAGTAGCGCTCCTGGTAGAACTTCTCCTGCCACTGCCGCACCATCCCGAGAAAATAGTTGTTCAGGATGATGACCTTGACGTCCACGTTGTATTGCACGGCGGTGCCGAGTTCCTGGATGTTCATCTGGATCGAACCGTCGCCCGAGACCACCACCACCTTGCGATCCGGCGCAGCGAACTTCGCGCCGATTCCGGCCGGCAGCCCGTAGCCCATCGTGCCGAGGCCGCCCGAGGTCAAAAACGAGCGCGGCTTCTCGAACGGAAAGAGCTGCGCCACCCACATTTGATGCTGGCCGACGTCGGTGGCGACGATACAATCGCCCTTGGTCAGTCCATGCATCTCCTCGAGCACGTGAAGCGGCGAGACCGAGTCGCCGCTGCGCTTGCCGTTGCCGTTTTCGTACAGCGGCTTTTCGCGTTTCCACTGAAGGATCTGCTGATGCCACTTCGTCCAGGCCGCGCGGCGTTTGGCGAGCGACTCGCGCCCTTTGACAATCTGCAGCATGTCGGCGAGCACCGATTTGATATCGCCGACGATCGGAACGTCCACCTTTACGTTCTTGGAAATCGACGACGGATCGATATCGATATGCACGATAGTCTTGGCATGCGGCGCGAAATCGGCGATGCGGCCGGTCACGCGGTCATCGAAGCGCGCGCCGATCGCGACCAGGCAATCGGTATTGCACACGGCGGTGTTGGTGCCGTAGGAACCGTGCATCCCGAGCATGCCAAGGCACAGCGGATCGGAGGCCGGCACCGAGCCGAGACCCATCAGCGTCTGCGTGACCGGAATCCCCATCCCGCGCGCCAGTTGCGTAAGCTCGGGCGCGGCACCCGACCATTGCACGCCGCCGCCGACGTACAGCAGCGGCTTCTCGCTTTTCTCGATCGCTTCGATCGCCCGTTCAATCTGCCGCGGATTACCCTTTACGGTGGGCTTGTAGCCGCGCAACGCGACGCGCTCAGGGTATTTGAAGGCGTGCTCGGCCACCTGAACGTCTTTCGGCACATCAACCACCACCGGCCCGGGCCGGCCGGTGCCGGAAATGTAGAATGCTTCCTTGATAATGCGCGCGACGTCACGCACGTCCTTGATGAGATAGTTGTGCTTGGTGCACGGGCGCGTAATGCCGACGATATCGGCCTCCTGGAACGCGTCGTTGCCGATCATGGTGGTCGGCACCTGCCCTGAGATAACGACTATCGGCGTCGAATCCATGTTGGCGTCGGCGATGCCGGTGACGGTGTTGGTCGCTCCGGGGCCGGAGGTGACCAGCACCACGCCCGGGCGCCCGCTGACGCGCGCATAGCCCTCGGCCATGTGCGCCGCGCCCTGCTCATGGCGGACGAGAACGTGTTTAATTTTCGAATCCAGCAGTGCGTCGTAGGTGGGCAGAATCGCGCCGCCCGGATAGCCGAAAATGACCTCGACGCCTTCGGCGATCAGGCTTTCGATAATGATTTGCGCTCCGCTAAGCTTCTTCATCGCCGACACTGCTGCTGCACGCGACAGACCTCTCCTCGGTTGGGCGGACCATGGGTTAGACGGACAAAGTTACACCAAACCAAGGGAATCGCTCAACGCGGTGCCGGCGCGGGAGTTCGCTCCGGCGCGCGAGCTCGGATGCCTGCTGTTCAGTAGCGCAACACGAACCGCACGTCTCCGAACCGCACCTGGTTGCCGCTGCTGACGCGCGTCGCGCCATGCACCGGCTGTTCGTTGACGTAGGTGCCGTTGGTCGAGTTGAGGTCAGTCAGCTCGAAAACGCCGTTGCGGCGCATCAGGCGGGCGTGGGCGCGCGAGACGCTCGCATGCGGGATGACCACGTCGTTGTCTTCTCCACGGCCCAGCGACACTTCGTCTTTGAACAGGCTGTACTCGGCGGGAACCGGATCGATCGCTTCGACCAGGCTCAGGCGCGCCTCGTTCGGGCCGAGCGGCGCCGACGACGCGGGCGGCGGCGCCGCGATGGTGCGGGCGGGAGCGGCAGGCCGCGCGGTAACTGGCGCGCGCGCCGCGCCGCGCGCCGCAGGCGGCGGCGCGGGTTGATTCTGGGCCTCAACAATCGCTTTAAGTTCGTCGGCCGCAATGCCAAAGCGCATCCGCGAGAGCCCGAAGAGCCCGACTATCGCGATCACCGGCACCGCCAGATTCCACCAGTTGAAGGAAAGCTGCTGCAGGCCGGTGCCGCCCAGGTTCTCGCCCGCCGCACCCGCGCCCGCCTCGGGCACATTGATGCGCGCGCCACCGACTCCGTGCACCTGGTAGGAGGTGGTGGCGGAACCGGTCTGGCCCTCGTAGCTGATCTTCAGTTCGACGGTGCGATCGGTCCCGTCCTCGATCGGCCGCGGCGTGAGGTAGGTGAGCGAATACTCGGTCGCGATGGAATGGCCGATCTCGCGCACCAGCGAGGCAAAATGCCCTTCCTCGGTCACGATGTTGTAGGAGCGGCCGTGCGTCGCCTCCACGACCTCGGCATACTCGGGCGCGATGAAGGGCGGCGGCACCACCGCATAGAGCGTGAGTCCGTTGCGCTTCATCATCGCGGCAACATCGTTGCCGGTGAGGTCGGTCACGTCCTGGCCCTTCTGATGATGATCCCAGAAGGCCTGATCGTGCTGGGTGTTGGCTGAGCCGTCACCCTTGTGATGCGGCGGCGCGTCGGTGATGAGGATGACGATGCCCTGCGCCTGAGGACGGAACGGGAAGCTCGCGGCATAGGCCAGCGCATCGAGCTGATCCTCGGGGATGTCGCCGCCGCCCGAGGCGTGCAGCGTGCCGACCCAGTTGATGAACTGGTTGACGTCGGAGGTCATGGTCTTCTGATAGGGACAGTTGCAGTCCGGGTATTTGGAAACGACGTAATCTTCGAAGGTGACCAGCCCCAGGCGGTAGTCGCGATTGTTGGCCGCGAGATCGTGCGCGAAATTCACCATGTTCTGCTTGATCGCGTCGATATACGGCTGCATCGACTCGGTCACGTCCATCACGAACACGATATCGACCGGGCGGCCCTGACCGACGCCGCGAAAATCCAGAATTCTGGCGGGCTTGCCGTCCTCGAAGACCTGCACGTTGTCCGGGCGCAGGTTGCCGACCGGCTGCCCGTCCTGGTCGGTCAAACCGAAATCGAGTTCGACGCCGCCATCCGAATCGAAGTGCTGCAGGCCGGGATTGCCGACCACGACCTGCATCGTCGCGCCCGCGACACCGGCGCCGCCGAGCTGAAGGATGACTAGCGTTGCAAAAGCCAGCGCGGGGCCGACAAGCGCCGATGCGGTTCGCTTCATGTCAGTCGAGACGCTCCCGAAATTCTCCGAGTCTCAAGCCCATCCGGTCAAGTACCGTTCCATACAGGTACGGGACGCGCAACGCGCAACGGTCGCTTGCCTTCGCGCACAGCTTACGTTATCCCATGCGGGAATCGAAATCTCGCAGGACCAAGTGTGAAAAGCTTCTCTTCGTGGCGAGCGGCGCTCGCGCTGCTTGCACCCGTGTCGGTGTTGTGGGCGTTGCTGCTGGTTCCGGCAGGTAGTGTGAACAGTCAAACCACCGTGACCGGGCCGGCCGGCACCCTCCTGATCGCGCTGACCGGCGCGCCGCCGACCCCGGCGGCCTCCACCCTGCAGGGCTCGCCGGGCTTTTCCAGCCTGCGATTCAATGTGGTCGCGGTGCGGCTCAATCCGAGCACCGACCCGAACATTTACCTCAACCAGAGCGATCCGAACTGGGCCACGGTGCCGGTCGCCGCCGGTGTCGGAGTGAACAGCACCGGCGTGGTCGACGTGTTCACGCAGCTCGAAACGCTCTTCGATCTGGGCAGCGGAATCGTCGGACCCAATCCGGGAGGCGCCGGTACGGGCCCGAGCGAACTTCAAGTCGATCTCACGCAGATTCAGACGGTTCCCATTCTCTTCAACGGCGTCCTGGTTCCCGCCAACACTTATCATGCGATCGAACTGGTGCTGGACGGCAGCAACGCCGGCACCGCTGTTCCCACCTGCCTGCAAACCCCCTCCTCGCTGCTCGAAGGGTGCATCGCCTCGCAGATTTCGATGGCCAACCCGTCCCAGGTTCTGCCGGTGCAGGGCATCGGCAGCGGCTTCAGCGTGCCGCTCAACGGCCTGGCAACGCTGGTCCTCAGCATCACGCCGCAAAACGGACCCTTGCCGTTTCCGTCGCCGCCGACCTTCAGCGGCGGACTTTACCAGTTCAACCCCGCCGTGAGCATGGTGCCGAATTCCAACCTGCTCCCGGGAGTGTCAAGCTTCCTCGGCCAGGTGACCGGCAGCGCCCTGGGCGCGAGCAAGGTGTCAGCGGAACTGGCAAGCACCGGACAGGTCGTCGCCATAACCACGACGGGCGACGCTCAGTATCAGTTTCCGCTGCCCGCCAGCGTCAACGGGACGCTGTACGATTTGGTGGCGTCCGGACCCGGTTCCAGTTACTCGTTCGCGCATAACGTGCGGGTCCAGCGCAGCACTTTGACCGTGCAATCGCTCAACGCAACTCCCGCGGGCCAGGTCTCGCTCAGTGGCAAAGTCAGCGACGCGTGCTCGGGTGCGGCGCTGCCGGGCGCCACGCTCGAAATCGTCGCTCCCGCGCCGGGCAGCGGCGCCAACTGCGCCCAACTGCCGACCCCCGCGGCGTGCGTGGTGCTGGCAAGCGCCAACACCGACGATACCGGCACTTATCCATTGAAGCCGAGTAATTTTGTTCTTCAGAGCTTCAGCAGCGTGCCTGACGGCAACTACACGATTATCGTCAGCGACGCGGGTTACGACACCGTCGCCTCGGGCCTGTCGGTGTTCGGCGGCGCATCCTGTTCCGCCGGCGTCGGCGGGCTATGCAATTTCGCGCTTGGCCGATCGACGATCGAAGGCCTGGTGACGCTCAGCCCGCCGGTCTCGGGTTCGACCGCGCTCAACGTGCTGGTGACGGCCGAGGATCACGGCACGCATCGGATCGAGAACGTGACGATGACCTCGGTGCCGCCGGGTTCGAGTGCGGCGCCGTTTTCTCTGACCGTGCCGGATTCGGGCAATGTGCCGGCGCTCGACCTGTACGCGACGGTCAGCGACTATTTCAATGGCCTGCCCGAAACCGACTCCGGCCATACGATCGCAGTGCTGAGCGGAGTGACCTCGGCCCCGGTATGCGGCACGTCCGCGACTCATCCCATCCTGTCCATGCAATGCGCCGGGCACGGATCGATCATGGGCTCGACGGCCACGTTCGACGACGGCACGTCGATCGTGGTCTCCAAGGACGGGGTGCAGTTGATGTCGTCGGTGGTGGGCCCGGCCGGCGGGTCCGCGCCGGGACAGTTCTCGATCTGCGCGCCGGCCGATCCGGCGGGCTATCAACTGCAGCGGTTCGAGGCGAACCCGCCGGGCGCGCAACCGTCGCCCGCGGCCTCGCCGATACCGCAGGCGATGGCGCCGCCGACGCAGGTCGCGCCGCCCTGCAACAGCATCTGCAGCAACGGAACCGGCAATTGCCTGGTGTGCGTCAACAATCCGGGTGTCGTGGTGCCATGAAGATTTTGATTCTGCGGCAAACGGCGGCGCGGGAATACCTAACCGCGCGGCTGCCGACGGGATTGAAATGCGCGCTAGCGATCGTCGCCGTGACCTGTGCGATCTCGTGTGGCGGCGCGTTTGGCACGGCGAATCCGACCGCGCCGGGCAAGACGTCGCAAACCCAGGCCGAACAGACGCTATGGGTGCTCGGCACACCCGGTACGCCCTTCCAGGCCGTCGTGACCGATCGAGCGCAATCCTGGACTTTTCGCGGAGTGGTTCCCCAATCCGTGGTCGTCGTCAATGGTTCGCCGGGCGTGCAGATGACGGTGACCAAGCTCAACAACAGCGGTGCGCTGCTGACCGCGGAGTTGATCAACGGGATCACGCTCGTCGCCGAGACCTCGACCACCGCTCCGTTCGGCACCACCGTGGTGCAGACCTTCGGCGGAGTTCCTGGAATCGCGCCCAAGGCAAATCCGGACATCAGGATTTTCCTCAAGGGCCCGTCGGGCGGCCTGCTCAACGGACTGATCGAGGACCTGTCGCTCAGTTTCGTCTTCGAGGTCCGCTCGCCGTCCCTGATGCTGTTCGAGCGGCCCGACGGGCGAGTGGACGCGGTCATCAATTCGGTTGACGAGGGCGGCGTCATCTTTGCCGATGCGCAGCTCAACGGCGTGCCGGTCGTGCAGGAAAGCGGCGGGCCGCGCCTGCTAATCAAGTTTCCCTGACCGCGGATGGTCGCGTCGCGCGGCCGCGACCATCCAGCCATAGTGGACGCAAAGAAATTGACAGGCTACATTTGCCCAGCCGCTTTTGAGTTTTCGATATATACTGGGTTGAGCATGGAATTGAGACTCCTTCCCGCGTGGACCAGACGCGTTAGCTCGGGAGAGAACGCGAGGCGAGCCGCGACGGCACAATGAAATCGACCTGGTTGCGCCGGATTCTGCTGGTCGCGGTGGTGATCGTGGTGCTGGCGGCCATCCTTCCGGCGCTCAGATACTATCGCTACTTCAGCACGCATGTTTCGACTGACGACGCCTACGTTGACGGCTCGGTCGGGCTGGTCTCCTCGCGCATCGCGGGCACCGTGGTCAAGGTCTTCGTCGAAGACAACTGGCGGGTAAAGGCGGGCGACACGCTGGTCGAGCTGGACCCGAGCGACTTCCAGGTCCAGGTCAACGGCGCCCAGGCGCAGCTCGAACGCGCGCGCCAGACAGTCGATCAGCTCTACGCGCAGCTCGAGGCCGCGCGCTCGGGCGAGCGCCTGGCCGCCTCGCAACTGCGGCAGGCCCGCATCGACTACAACCGCGCGCGCCAGCTCAAGGCGCAGGGCGTCGTCTCCAGCGAATACTTCGACCAGGCCACGACCGCCTTGCGCGTGGCGCTCGCTACCGAGGGACTCGCGCGCCACCAGATGATGCAGGCCGAAGCCGCGCTGGGCGCGAGCGGCGCCGATCATGAACGCTACGACCGTCCCGTGGTTCAACAGGCCGAAGCCGCGCTCGAGGCCGCCCGGCTGAACCTCAGTTACACGACGATCAAGGCGCCGTTCGACGGAATCGTGACGCGCAAAAGCGTCCACGTCGGCCATCGCATCGAGCCCGGACAGCCGTTGATGGCGCTGGTGCCGGTGCGCGGACTGTACATCACCGCCAACTACAAGGAGACGCAGCTTACCGCCGTGCGCGTGGGCCAACCGGCCGAGGTCGAGGCCGATATTTATCCCGGCTACATCTATCGCGCGCATGTCGATTCGATCAGTATCGGCACCGGCTCGGCCTTCGCGCTGCTGCCGCCGGAGAATGCGACCGGCAACTGGGTCAAAGTCGTGCAGCGCATCCCGGTCAAGATCGTGCTCGACCAGGCCGAGCCGGCGGACAAGCCCCTGCGAATGGGCCTGTCGGTCGAGGTCACCATCGACATCTCCGACACTCGCGGTCCGCTGCTCACGTCCACGTTGCAACACGTTTATGGCGAGCACGGGGCGATCCCCGAGTCGCTGCGCCGCGAGCATCCGCTCGAGGAGTCGCCGCAGCAATATCATCTTATTCCTCCGGCTGAGCCTGGCACTGCCGCGCCCGGCGCCAATCCCGCGACGCCGGACGCCGCAGGAGCGGCCGGCGGCGTGGCGCCTTCGGCACAGACCGGTGCGGCACCGCGTTGAGCGCGCCGCCTGGCGTCGGGCGCGCGCGCGGGATTCGGCCCGCGACCTAATTGCGCATGACGAAACGTGCAGACCAGGCTCGCTCCGCCGCGACTGAGACCCGAGCGCCATCGTCGTCTGCGCCGGAGACCCTGGCCGCCGCGCTGAGCGTGTATCTGGGCGCGGGCGTCCGCTACCTGCGCGTGCTCGCCAGCGGCTGGGAAACCACGCTGTATGAATTCGCGCTGAGCACGCCCAGCGCGCGGCTGCCCGGCGTCGCCGGGGACATCCCGCTGGTGCTGCGCACGTATCCGGATGCTGAGCTGGCAAGCAAGGGCGCGCTCGAGTTTCGCACCATCGAGCATCTTGCCCGCGTCGGGTTTCCCGTGCCGTGTCCCTACCTGTTCGAAGCCGACAGCCGGGCGATCGGCGCGCCGTTTCTGGTGATCGAGCGTCTGGCAGGCGGGCCGCTGTTCGCGATCCGTTCCTTTCCGCAGGCCTTCAAGACCTTTTCGCTGGGCTTTCTGGGATTCGTGCGCGCGCAGACGCGGCTCCATCGGATGGCCTCGGCGCCCGCGGGTCTCGAGGCGACGCCCGCGGGCAAGCCCGATACTGCGGAGCGCGCCGCGGCGCGCCTTCTGGAGAAGACGCTCGACACCATCGCTGCGCGCATCGAGCAGGGGCCGCTGCCCGGTCTGGCGGCGGTGCTGGCCCATCTGCGGCGCGGAGCGGCCGAGTTTAGCGACGCGCCGCCGGCTTTTCTCCATCTCGATTACCATCCGCAAAACGTCCTGGTTAAGGGCATGCGCGTGACCGGCGTCATCGACTGGGCGCACGCCGCGCTTGGCGACCGCCACTTCGACGCCGCCACAACCGCGACCATACTTTCGACCAGCGCGATGGAGCATCCGCGCTGGATGCGCGCCAATGCGGCGGGCAACAATCTGCGCCGCACCTTCAATGCGCTCTATCTGGCGCTCTACCATGCGAGCGCGCCGATGGATCTGCGTCGTCTGCGCTACTACCAGGGAGTGGCCGGCACGCTCAGGCTCTCGATGCTCGAGATGATGCGGGCGCGGGGACCGCGGAGCGTCGGCTTCCAGCCCGGCGCGATCAGCCAGGTGACACCGTCCGTGCTGCGCCTGCTGAGCCGGTATGTCGCGCGCAAGACCGGCACGCCTGCATCAGTGATTTAGCCCTGGAACGCACCATCCCCTATAGGCCAGCCCGCTCCATGCGGGCGCACGGGGCAGGAACCGCCGCTATCCGTCCCAAGGCCTGTAACCTCTGCCCGGTCAATTCGTCTTATCTTCCGAGCCCGGCGAACGGGCATCAACAACGAGGTAAGACGTAGATGATCGGACGGCGAAACTTCACTGGAATTGCGGTGGCGGTCGGCTTCATGGTGGCGGCGACCGGCGGATTGGCATTGGCCCACGGAATGGGCGAGCATCGCGGCCCGGGCGGCGGCGGTTTGTTCATACTGGCGAAGGCCGCCGGTATCGATCATTCCCAGGTACACACGGCGTTCAGGAACGACGCGGCGCTCAAGACCGACTTCGCCAATGTCACAAGCACGCGCCAGGCTCTGATCGGCTGCCTGGCGTCCGGCGGCGCGAACTCCGGCGGCTCGTGCGATACGGCGATCAACAATTTCGCCACGGCACAGCAGGCGCTGACGACGGAGAAGTACAAGGTTTGGGAGGGCCTGTTCAAAGGCGCCCCGAACCTGAACAAGTCGACTTCGGTACTGAGCCAGATGCAGCAGCTGGAGCAGCAGCGCGATGCGCTGATGGCCAGCGTGTTCGGCAAAGCGCCCAACGCGGCCGACAGTGCGGAGCCGCCCGCGGCGGAGTAGCCCGCCGGCGACGACCATGCACCGCGCTGCGGCCGTCCGCCAAGCCGGGGCGGCAGCGCGGTGCGTTTATTTCGTAGCGAGCGTATATTGATGTCGGCGACTCGGATGCAGAGGACCGCTCTTTGACCAGGTTGCTATGGCGCTGGGGATGGCTGGCGGCGATACTCGTCGTCGGCGCGGCGCTGCTGTGGCTGGAGCACGTCCCCAAGGTGCCGCACTATGTCACCGTAGCCGCAAAGCGCGACTCCCTGGTGCGCGCCGTCACCGCGACCGGTACGGTCAACCCGGTGGTCACGGTGCAGGTCGGCACTTACGTGTCGGGGCCGATCGTCAAAATCAACTGCGATTTCAACACCCAGGTCAAAAAAGGCGAGGTGTGCGCGAAGATCGACCCGCGGCCCTATGAACTTACGGTCGAGCAGGCGCGCGCCAATGTGGCCAACGCCCACGCGCAACTGAAAAAAGACGAAGCGATCCTGGCCTACGACCGCGTCGAGTATCAGCGCAACCTGGCGCTGCGCAAGGAGAACGTCGTCTCGCAGGACGCCCTCGACAGCGCTCGCAGCACCGCGGCTTCGGCCGCCGCACAGGTCGAGCTCGATCATGCCGCCGTTCGACAGCAGGAAGCCTCGCTGCATTCGGCCGAGGTGAACCTCGGCTACACCGACATCATCTCACCCGTCGATGGGACCGTGGTGTCGCGCAACGTCGACGTCGGCCAGACCGTCGCGGCGAGCTTTCAGACCCCGACCCTTTTTCTAATCGCTCAGGACCTGACCCGGATGCAGGTGGACGCGAGCGTGAGCGAGTCCGACGTCGGCCCGGTGCGTATCGGCCAACGCGCCGAATTCACCGTGGACGCCTTTCCGCATCATCCGTTCATCGCCACCGTGACCCAGGTGCGCCAGGCGCCGATCACGGTGCAGAACGTAGTGACCTACGACGTCGTGTTGAGCGTCTCCAACCCCGAGCTGCTGCTCAAGCCCGGGATGACCGCTAACGCCAGGATCATTACAGCGGAGCACGAAGACGCGCTCCAGGTCCCGCTGCAGGCGTTGCGTTTCATGCCCATGGACGCAAACGCCGGGTCGCGGGGACAGGAACGTCATAGTGGCGACCACACGGGCACCATCTGGGTGCTCGACCGCAAAGCGCTGCGCGAGGTGCAGGTCGTCAGAGGCATCGACGATGGATCGTCAGTCGAGATTTTGAGCGGCAATCTCAAACCCGGCGACCAGGTGGCGATCGACGAGCGCGTGGAGGAGGCCGGAAAGAGGCCGCGCGCCGGAGACCAGCCGCACATGAGTTTTCGTCACTTCTGAGCGGCGGCCTTTCGCTTGAGGGCGCCGCACGCGCGGAATCGATGGCCGACATCGTCATAAGCCTGAGCGATCTGCACAAGACCTACCGGCTTGGCGAGCTGGAAGTGCGCGCGTTGCGCGGCGTCAGCCTCACCATCGAACGCGGCGAGTTCATCGCGATCATGGGCGCCTCGGGTTCAGGCAAGTCCACGATGATGAACATCATCGGATGCCTCGACCGGCCCAGCACCGGCCGTTACCTGCTCGAGGGCATGGACGTGGCCCTGCTGAGCGAGCCCGAGCTCGCACGCATCCGCAGCCGGCGTATCGGTTTCGTCTTCCAGAGTTTCAACCTGCTTTCGCGCACGAGCGCGCTGGAAAATGTCGAGCTGCCGCTATTCTACTCGGGCGACGTATCGCAGGGCGCCGCGCGGGCCACGGAAGTGCTGGCGATGCTCGGCCTGGCCGGTCGCGAGCGCAGCCATCCCAACCAGCTGTCGGGCGGTCAGCAGCAACGCGTCGCGATCGCGCGCGCGCTGATCAACGATCCGGCGATCCTGCTCGCCGACGAGCCGACCGGCAATCTCGACTCCGAGACTTCGCTCGATATCATGGCCACCCTGCAGCGGCTCAATCGCGGCCGCAACCTCACGATCGTGCTGGTGACCCATGACGCCGAAGTGGCCGCATTCGCCGACCGGGTGGTGATGCTGCGCGACGGCGCGGTCATCGCCGACCGCCGCCAGACGGCGCGGCCGGCGGCAGGCTCTGGTGGCGCGGCGCCCGCGGGCTCGATTGCGTCCGGGGCGGCCGCACGCCCGCAGCCCGGCAGCGCGGTGTATCATCTCGCGCAGAGGGCGCAGGCCGATACCGCTCCGCTTACGTTCGCACTCATGGCGCTGCGGGCGGCCGGACGCGCGCTCGCCCGCAACAAGCTGCGCTCGATGCTGACGATGCTCGGGATTTTCATCGGCGTGGCCGCTCTGATCGCGATGGTCGCGGTGGGCCAGGGCGCGAACCAGGCGGTCGAGGATCAGATCGCGAGCCTCGGCACCAATCTGCTGGTGGTGATGCCGGGCGCGACGACCTCGAACGGCGTACGCGCGGGGCTCGGCAGCGTATCAACCCTGACGGTCGACGACGCCGAGGCGATCGCGAAGGACGATTGGCCGGTTGCGCGCGTGAGCTATCTCGATCGCCAGCTCGCGCAGGTCGCGTACAATCGCCGGAACTGGAATACCAGCGTCGAAGGGGTTACGCCGAGCTTCCTTCCGATCCGCAACTGGACGGTGGTTGCGGGCCGGCCGTTCAGCGAGGAGGACGAGCGCACCGGCGCACGGGTCTGCCTGCTCGGTCAGACCGTGCTCACAAACCTGTTCGGCGACCACAGCGATCCCGTGGGCGCAACCATCCGGGTCAAAAACGTCGATATGCAGGTGATCGGCGTGCTCGAGTCCAAGGGCCAGTCCGGATGGGGTCAGGACCAGGACGACGTGGTGCTGATTCCGTTCAGCACCGCCGAGCGCAAGGTGCTGGGCGTGGCCGCGCCGACCTCGGCCAATCCCTCCGCCAGTCCGACGCCCAGCGTGTTGAATCCCTATGCGGCGGTGCCGACGGCAAGCTCGATCTACAGCGCGGACTCCAACGTGACGAGCCCGTTCGGCAGCGCGCCGAAGCTCACCGGCGTGGTTCACGTAATCTTCGTGCAGGCCCGGAGCGAAGCGCTCGTCCCGCGGGCGATGGACCAGGTGGTAAGGACGCTGCAGACGCGGCATCACATACAGCCCGGGCAGGACAATGACTTCGACGTGCGCAACCTGAGCGCGGTGGCCCAGGCCGCCGAGGGCAGCAGCCGCATCATGGCCCTGCTGCTGGCGACGGTCGCCTCGATCTCGCTGCTCGTCGGCGGCATCGGCATCATGAACATCCTGCTGGTCTCGGTGACCGAGCGCACGCGCGAGATTGGAATCCGCATGGCGATTGGCGCGCGCCGGACGCATATCCTGCTGCAATTCCTGGTCGAAGCGATCCTGCTGAGCGTCATCGGCGGCACCGGCGGAATCCTGGCGGGCGTCGGCGCCTCCGAGGCCATATCCTCGGCCGCAAAGTGGCCGACGCTGCTGTCGCCCGCGGCGATCGCGGGCGGCTTCCTGTTCTCGGCCGCGGTGGGAGTCTTTTTTGGCTACTACCCGGCGCGCCAGGCTTCGCTGCTGAACCCGATCGACGCGCTCCGCTACGAATAGCCCGGTCGAAATCGAGCGCGGCGCAGGCGCGAAAGGAGCTCCTGTCGAACGCGCCGACTAAGAGTTCGACCGCGCGCCCCGCGTGTGCAGCAGCTCGCGCAGCACGTAGGGCAGGATGCCGCCGTGGCGCATATACTCGACCTCTTCGGGCGTGTCGACGCGCGCCAGCACCTCGAACTCGCGCGCTTTGTCGCCGCCCGCGACGCGCACTTTGAGCTTCTGCCGCCGCTTCACGCCCGCCGCGAGGCCCTCGATTGAGTAGCTCTCGCGGCCGCTGAGCGCGAGGCTCTTGCGCGTCTGGCCGCCGGTGAACTCGAGCGGCAGCACACCCATCCCGACCAGGTTGCTGCGATGGATGCGCTCGAAGCTTTCGGCGATGACCGCGCGCACGCCGAGCAGCTGCGTGCCCTTGGCGGCCCAGTCGCGCGAGCTTCCGGAGCCGTACTCCTTGCCCGCGATGATAAGCAGCGGCACGCCGTCGCCCCGGTAGCGCTCGGAAGCTTCGAAAATCGTCGTGCGCTCGCCATCCGGCAGATGCAGGGTGAATCCGCCCTCGACACCGGGCACCAGCTCGTTGCGCAGCCGGATATTGGCGAAGGTTCCGCGCATCATCACCTCGTGATTGCCGCGGCGCGCGCCGTAGGAATTGAAATCGCGCGGCTGCACGCCATGCCCGACCAGGTACTTGCCCGCCGGAGTGTCGGCGCCGATCGAGCCCGCGGGCGAAATGTGATCGGTGGTCACGCTGTCGGCCAGCATCGCCAGCACGCGTGCGTCCCTGATGTCGCCTACCGGCGCGGGGTCGGCGCCGATATCGTCGAAAAACGGCGGCGCCTTCACGTACAGCGAATCCGCATCCCAGCGGAACAAATCGCCGGCCGGCACCTTGAGCCCGCGCCAGCGGCTGTCGCCCGCGAACACTTCGCCGTACTCCTTGCGGAACATGGCCGAGTCAATCGACGCGGCAACGGCGGCGTTGACCTCGCGCGTTGAGGGCCAGATGTCGCGCAGGTACACCGGATTACCTTGCTTGTCGTTGCCCAGCGGATCGCGCTCCGGGTCGAAATCCATCGTGCCCGCGATCGCGTAGGCGACCACCAGCGGCGGCGATGCAAGATAGTTGAAGCGCACGACCGGGTTGATGCGACCCTCGAAGTTGCGGTTACCGCTCAGCACCGCGCACGCGACCAGGTCGCCCTCCTTGACCGCGGCTGCAATCGCCTCGGGCATCGGACCGCTGTTGCCGATACAGGTGGTGCAGCCGTAGCCGACCAGGTGAAAACGCAACCGTTCGAGGTACTCGGTCAAGCCGGCGCGCGCCAGGTAATCGGTGACCACCTTGGAGCCGGGCGCGAGGCTGGTCTTGACCCACGGCTTGACGCTCAGCCCGCGCTCGACCGCTTTTTTCGCCAGCAGCCCGGCGCCCAGCATCACCGACGGATTCGAGGTATTGGTGCAGCTCGTGATCGCGGCGATCACGACCGAGCCCTGCGCAAGCTCGAAGCGCTCGCCGCCCTCGCCCGTCACCGGCACGCGATGGCCGAGCGCGCCCAGTTCGCTCGCCGCAATCGGCTGATGCGGCGCGCTCGAAGCCGCCCCGCCCTCGCCGATCCATTTGTTGATGCGGTCGGGATCGATCCCGTTGTGATTGCTCACCTCTCTGGCCAGCTCGCGGCGGAACTCGGACTTGGACGCGCGCAGGCGGACGCGATCCTGCGGCCGGCGCGGCCCGGCCAGGCTGGGCTCGACCGTGGCCAGGTCGAGCTCGAGCGTGTCGGTGAAGATCGGATCGGGCGACTCCGCGGTGCGGAACAGGCCCTGCGCCTTGCAGTAGGTTTCGATCAGCCGCACCTGCGCCTCGGCGCGGCCGGTCAGGCGCAGGTAGTCGAGCGTCTGATCGTCGACGGGAAAGAAGCCGATGGTCGCGCCGTACTCGGGCGACATGTTGCCGAGCGTCGCGCGGTCAGCGACGGTCAGGCTGCCGAGCCCGCTGCCGAAGTATTCGACGAACTTGTTGACCACGCCGCGCTTGCGCAGCATCTGGGTCACGGTCAGCACGAGATCGGTGGCGGTCGCACCCGGACGCATCGCGCCCGTGAACCTGAAACCGATAACCTCGGGAATCAGCATCGGGATCGACTGCCCGAGCATCGCCGCCTCGGCCTCGATTCCGCCCACGCCCCATCCGACTACGCCCAGACCGTTGACCATCGTGGTATGCGAGTCCGTGCCCAGCACCGTATCCGGATAGGCGAAGCCATCCCCGGAGGTGAACACGACCGGCGCGAGGTACTCGAGGTTGACCTGGTGCACGATACCGGTATCCGGCGGCACCACGCGGAAATTGTTGAATGCGCCCTGGCCCCAGCGCAGAAACAGGTAGCGCTCGCGATTGCGCTCGAATTCCGCCTTGGCATTGGCCGCGAATGCCGCGGCGCTGCCGAAGCTGTCGACCTGGACCGAGTGATCGATCACGAGATCCGCGGGCTGGAGCGGGTTGATGCGTGCGGGATCGCCGCCCAGGCGCTTGATCGCGTCGCGCATCGCGGCCAGATCGGCGACTACCGGCACGCCGGTAAAGTCCTGCAGCAGTACGCGCGCGGGCATGAAGGAGAACTCGCGCTCGCCCGGCTGCGGCTGCCATCGGGCCACCGCCTCAACCTGATCCGCGGTGACGATCACGCCGTCCTCGCGGCGGAGCACATTCTCCAGCATCACCTTGATCGAATAGGGCAGGCGCGCGAGCTCGAATCCGCGCTTCTCGAGCGCCGGCAGGCTGAAGATCGTGTACTTCCTGCCGCCGACGCCGAGCGCCGTGCGCGCACCGAAACTGTCTTTATTCATCGCTCAAGCCAGGTCCTTTCCGGAAATTGGTTACGGCGCAACCGTGAGGCCGCGCAATTGGAGCGCCGTCAACACTGCAGAATAGCGCGGCGCTTTGAATTTCTCCACGACGCGCCGCCTAAGGAAGCTCGCGCAGCACGCGGCCGTCCTGTGCGTAGAAATTCAGCCCGGCCTCGCCCTCCGCATCCACGCCGAGCAGCGCGCGCGCGCGGTTGCTGCTGTCCATCAGGCGCACCGTGGGAATGCCGTCGGTGCTGACCTCGAGCGAGAGCCGCAGCCGGTTCGCGGTGTCGTAAAGTTGCACGCTGGGCGCGCCGAGGTCGTCGACCGCGATTTGCGCGCGCGGATGGCTTTCATGGTCGTAGATCGCGAAGCGCGCCCTGCCGTCGCGGCCGACCTCGATGCGCGCGCGCGGCTTGCCCGCGGGGTCGGTCAGGACGAATTCCGACGCCGTCACCACGCGTCCCGCGGAAGCGTTGCCTTTATCCGCGTCACCCGCGGCCTGCGGCGCGGCGGCCACGGGATGCGATCGGCAAACCGCGCCGGTGATGCCGCCGCCGATCACTCCGCCGGCAAAAATCAGCGCGCCATAGAGCAGTACCGTCTTGTTCATGGGCAAGATCTGAACCGGAGCGCCCGCGCCATTGCAAGTCTTGCGCGGCCTGCATGCCAGCGCCGCCGGCCGCGGCGCGGACCCGGCGTCGAGCGACCGTTCGCTGCGCGCGCCACTATCCGGCGCGCCCGACGTCACTCCTGTAACGCGCCGGCGCCGGACCTGGAAGGCCGTCATACACCAGCGCGCGGCCGTCGGAATGAAAGCCCATCGCGGCCATCGCCCCGACTCGCGCGGAGCGGAGCGCGGCGCCGCCGTCGATCGTCTCGACTGCCAGCTTGCGCCGCAGCTCGAGCAGGGCGCCAAGTGCAGCCGAGAAGGCGTCATCATCCGGCGTGTCCATCGTCACGAGCGAGCGGCCCGCAAGGCCGAGCACCGCGCGGCCGGCGCGCAAGACGACGAAATTTCCCGCCTCGCGCGCGATACCGCATCCGTGCAGCACCGCGCCGTACGGATTGGCGGGGTCGATCGCGCTCAGCGCCACCGGCCGCTCGCGCGCCGGGTTCAAGTTGCGCACGGCGGCGAGCATCTCGAGCGCCGCGGGCAGCGCGTACTGCTCGCCCGAGAGTCCATGCACGAAGTAGCCGCGGCGAATCGATCCCGCGTATTCCATGCGCCGGAGCGCGAACGAGATTTCGTGCCAGCCGGGCGAGGCGCTCTCGAGCGCGAGCATCTCGCGCGCGACAATCCCATTGCGCTGAAGCAGCGCCTCGGCGCGCTCGCGCGCGAGATCCCGCGCCGCGCCGCGGCCATGCACGCGCGCGTCTTGCGCGATGCCGTCCGCGCCTGCGGCATCGGCTTCGACATTGGTCCTGCCCGCCGCGCCGAGCGCCGACCAGCGGCCGGTGACGCTGGTGCGCAGCCGCGCGCGCAGCGCCGCATCGTGGCGCCTGCGGCGCGTGGGACGCGCCGCCATCGCGCGCACCGCTTCGGGCGCCGACCACAGCAGGCGCAGCGGCGCAAAGCTGTCGTTGGACACGCGGCCCGCCGCGGCCAGCCGCCACAGGGCCGCGAGCGCCGCCCGCTCCGCCACCGCCGCGCGATCCGCCAGCTCGTCGAGGTACTGCGCGCCGCCGCGTGCGAGCGCGAGGAAAATTGCGCGCTCGTCGGGATCATCGAGTTCGCCCGCAGTCGCTTCCGCCGCGGCCGCCTCGATTCGTCCGCCGCTGGCGCGCCGCCGGCGCAAAAACGTGATCCGCTCCGGCGCCTCGTCGTGGCCGTCCGCGGTCGGCACTGCCGCCCAGACGATTTCGCCGCCCAGGCACAGCAGATCGAGCCATTCGCCGCGATAGCCGGGAACGCGCGCGGGCAGGATGGCGCGCTCCCAAAGTTCGGGAGCAAGCGCGATGCCCGAAAGCTGCTCGAGTACCGCGGCGACGCCGGTCTGGTCGGCGGCGATTCCCGCGCCGCCGACGTGATTCCAGCGCAGGCGAAACGCTGTGTATTCAGCGTCGCTGCAGGGCTCGGTTTCGCTGCGCAGCCGCTTGAGGGTAAGCCGATGGATCTTTTCCAGGTTGTAGCGATCGCACCATTGCTCGGTCGAAACCGCCGCGCGCGCTGCGCCGCGCCCTCGCGCGCCGCCGGACAGGGAGCGCGGGGCGGTGAAATGACCGCGAAACACCAGCCCCTTCGCTTCCAGCGCGATCAGATGCTTTTCCAGCGCCGCCGGAGCCATCCCAAGCCGCTCGCCGAGCTGCGCAACGTCGAGCGGGCCCGACGTGGCCACCGCGCGCCGCACGATCTCGCGCGCGGCCTCGTCTGCCTCGGGCGGCGGCGAAGCCGCGGCCGCGGGCGCCGGCGCCTGGCCATCGCGTTCGAAGACCGCTTCCGGATAGGCCGCCGCGAACAACGCGACATCCTCGCCTGCAACCAGCATCGCCGGCGCCCCCGCGGCGAACCGCGCGCGCACGACACGCCCCTCGCGCTCGAGCGCGCTGCTCATCGCGCCGGCGTCTCCGACGACGCGCTCGGCCAGCGCGCTCACAGCGATCGCCCCGTGCGCCCGGATCATCTCGCACAGTTCGTCGCGGTCGCGCGCGCGCCGGGCGATCGCGCGTCCGCTGACCTCGGCCTCGACGCTCGCGACCGCCTCGGCGGCGAGCATCGAGGACAGGTCCTCGGTGCGCAGCACGTCCTCGGCCATTGCGCGGTTGAGCGACACGGTGCGGCTGCGGCGATTGGCGCGCTCGCCGTCGTCGAGGAACGAGTAATCCCAGGCGAGCAGGATACGATGGGCGAAGACCGAGGGTGCGACCGCATCGACCGTGACGACGCGCACGTCATTCGCTTCGATGTCGCGCAGGAGCTGTTCGATGCGCGCGATATCGGTCGATTCGGTCAGGCACTCGCGCATCGTCTCCGCGGCGACGAAATGATCCGGCACTTCGACCGCGGGCGGACGATTCTCGAAACATGCCTCGCGCTGCGGAAAAATCGCCGCCGAGATTTCCTGTGCGCGCAGGCGCTGGATCCATGCCGGCACCTTGCGGCCGCGCGCCGAGCGCATCACCAGCAGCGCGCGCGTCGCGACGTGGCGCAATCTCACCTCGAACATCGGCGCGGCGAGCAGCGCCTGCTCGAGCGCATGACGCACCGTGCGCGCCGTCACCATCGCCATCAGCGACTCGAGCGGAAAGCTGTGCCGGGCATTGAGCGCGAGCAGCACCGCGTCGTCGATCGCCGAGGCCTGGATTTCGAAATCGAACGACTGGCACAGGCGCTTGCGAATCGCGAGTCCCAGCCCGCGATTGACGCGCATCCCCAGCGGCGAATGAATCACCACCTGCGTGCCGCCGAGCCCGTCGAAGAAGCGCTCGACCACCAGCGTGCGCCGGTCCGGTATCGCGCCGAGGGCGCCGTGGCCGCGGCGCACGTATTCGACGGCCTGGCGCGCTGCGCGCTCGTCCATCGCACACTCGGCGGCCAGGAATTCGGCCGCCGCGGCCTCGCCTTCGCGCGACATGCGCGCGAAAATCTCGCGCCGCAGCTCCGATGTTTCGTCGGAAAGCGCCGGCGAGCGCCCCGCCGCCTCGGTCTGCCAGAACGGCAGCGACGGCGCCATCCCCGGCGCCGGCTCGACCAGGAAACGATTGCGCGAAATGCCGAGCACTCGCCAGGGCATCGAGCCGAGCGCAAAGATGTCGCCGCGCGAGGATTCCTGGGCGAAGTCCTCTTCAACGTCGCCGATCCGCCGGCCCTCGGATTCGATCACAACATCGAGATTGCCGCTCTCCGGGATCGTGCCGCCCGAAGTGATCGCGGCGAGACGCGCGGCGCGGCGCGCGCGCACGCGACGACCGACGCGGTCGTAGAGAATCTTGGGCGCCGCGCCCTGGACGCGCGCGCCGAGCTCGCGCGACATCTGTTCGAGCAGAGCGGCGAGCGCGGCGCGATCGCAATCGTCGAAGTTATACGCGCCGCGCAACACGCGCAGCAGGTCGGTCTCGCCGATTTCTTCCTCTTCGGCCGCGATCGCCACGATCTGCTGCGCCGCCACGTCGCGGCATCCGCGCGGAATCTCGACTTCGTCGAGCCGGCCGTGGCGAATCGCCCGAACCGCCGCTCCGCACTCGAGCAGATCGTCGATAGTAAGCGCGAACAGGCGTCCCTTGGGTGTCGCGTCCAGGCGATGGCCCGAACGGCCGATGCGCTGGATCGCGGCCGAGATGCTCCTGGGTGAATCGATCTGGCACACGAGATCGACAGCGCCGACGTCGATGCCGAGTTCGAGCGAAGCGGTGGCGACCAGCGCGCGCAACTCGCCGCGCTTGAGGCGCTGCTCGGCCGCGAGGCGCTCGGCGCGCGCGAGGCTCCCGTGATGCGCCAGCACGGCGTCGACGCCCAGGCGCTTCTGCAGGTTCAGCGCGATTCGCTCGGCCCAGCGCCGGCTCAGCGTGAAAACCAGGGTGGTGCGATGCTCCCGCACCAGCGCCGCCACCGCGTCGTACATCGCTTCCCAATGCTGATGCGTGGCGAGCGCACCCAGTTCGGGGCCGGGTGCGATAACCCGCAGGTCCATCGCGCGCGCCCGCTCCTCGGCGCCCTCGGCGCGCACCACCTCGACCGCGCGCGGCCGCCGCGCGCCGTCCGCCGCGACTTCGAAGCCGGCAAGAAATCCGGCGAGCCGCTCGATCGGATTGAGCGTCGCGGAAAGCCCGATGCGCGCGGGACGGGGCAAGCCGTTGCCGCGCACCATCCGTTCGAGCCGCTCGAGCGTGAGCATCAGATGCGCGCCGCGCTTGTTCGGCGCAAGCGCGTGCAGCTCATCCACGATCACGTAGCGCACCGCGCCGAGACTTTGGCGAAAGCGCGGCGACGTGAGCAGGATGAACAGCGATTCGGGGGTGGTCACGAGAATATGCGGCGGCCGGCGGAGCATCGCCGCGCGTTCGCCGACCGGAGTGTCGCCGGTGCGCAGCCCCGCGTGTACTTCAAGTATTGGTTTAAGTTCAGCGGACGTCGGCCCGGATGCTACCAGCCGCTGCGCCGCCTCGCGGATGCCGACCAGCGGCTCCTCGAGATTGATGCGGATGTCGTTGGCGAGCGCCTTGAGCGGCGAAACGTACAGCACCGAGACGTGGTCGCCAAGCGCGCCGCGCTCGGCGTCGCGGAACAGCCGGTCGAGCGCCCACATGAAAGCGGCCAGCGTCTTGCCGCTGCCGGTCGGCGCGCACAGCAGTACGTCGTGACCGGGCGGCCCATCGCATTGCGCAATTACCGGCCATCCCTGTAGCTGCGCCGGCGATGGCTCCGCGAACCGTTCGGCAAACCACGCGCGCACCGCGGGATGAAAGCGCTCGAGCACCGAATCCATTGCCCGTAGTTATAGCATCCGGCTCGCCGGATCGGGCAGGCTGTCAGGGTGCATGGAGGCACAGCGCGGAATGACCTTTCCCTACCCTGTTGCGGATCTCGATCTGAGCGCTCCGCTCGATCGCTATCGCGCCGTCGTATTACCCGACTGGATCGATCTTTACGGTCACATGAACATGGCGGTGTACATGACCGTCTTTGATCAGGCGGCCGATACATTGTGCGCGCTGCTCGGAATCGGCCCGCTTTACACCGAACACAAGCTCGGGATGCTGTTCGTGCTGGAGAGTCATCTGAGCTATTCGCGCGAAGTGCGCGAGGGGGCGCCGCTGCGCGTCACCTCGCAAATACTCGATTACGACGCCAAGCGCCTGCACCTTTACCATCGCATGTATCACGGCGCGGAAGGATGGGCGGTTGCGACCAACGAAGTGCTGATGATCAACGTCGAGTATCATTCGCGGCGCACTGCCGCATGGCCGAACGAGACGATGCGGCGGCTGGAAGCGATGGCGGCGGCGCACGCCGCGCTGCCGTGGCCGGAAAACGCCGGCCGCGCAATCCGCATCAAGAACGGAAAGCTGCGTAACCAGCGCAGTTAGAGAATCCGGAAAGTTGGCTGGCTAACCCCACCCGCTCAGGCGCACCGCCGGTGCATCGCAACTCTAGGACTTCAGCAACTCCGGCAAACGCTGCGTGAATTCGCTGCGCGAAAGCGTCATCTCGAACCCGGCCTCGCGCGCCGCCCCCAGCGCTTTCAAATCGACGTGCGAGGCAAACCCGATAAGCCGCGCGGCGGGCGCCGCCGCGCGCATCGCGACCGCCGTCTCGACCGCGGGAAACACCGGATCGGCGAGATCGACAAAGATCATCGCCGGTGCCTCCTCGGCGCATCGCGCATTCGCCTCGTTCAGCGAACCCGCATACACCGCCTCGATACCGACGGCGCGCGAAACCGCGTCCACCTTGGAGCGGAAGAACAGATCGTGCATCAGGCCGAGAATTCGACTCATCGACTATCGCTCCATGAAGCGCGCGGCGGAAAACGCCGCCAGTTCGACCGCCGGCCGGCGCCCCTTGACCAGGTCGGCGATGATTTCGCCGGTAAGCGCCGAAAGCAGGATGCCGCTGCGGAAATGGCCGGCGGCCCACAGCACGTTGGGCACGCTGGGCGAGAAGCCCAGCACCGGCAGCAGATCGCGAGCGGCCGGCCGCAGCCCGGCCCAGGCCTCGCGAAAGGCCGTCGCGCCGAGCGACGGCACCATGGCCGCCGCCCCGCGCGCGATGCGCGCGAGCCCGGCGAGCGTCACGCTCTTGTTGTAGCCGGCATCTTCCATCGTCGAGCCGGCGAGCAGACGGCCGTCGCGCCGCGGCACGAGATAGCCGCGCAGCGAGAACAGCGCGGGCCCGATGGTGCCGGGGGGCGTCTCGAAGCAGACAATCTGTCCGCGCACCGGACGCAGCTTCACGCGGTCGCCCTCCAGGCCGCGAATCTCGCCCGCCCAGCAGCCCGCGGCGTTGACCACGACGTCGGCCTCGCGCCGCGTGCCGTCGTCCATGACCACGCCTTCGGCGCGGCCGGCGCGCAGCGCAATCGCTTCGACTCTTGCGCCTTCGACAAACTCGGCGCCGGCGCGGCGCGCGGCCGCCGCGTACGCCTGGGTCAGTTTGCGGTTGTCGGTGCGGCGATTGGTCGGCATATGGATCGCGTAGACGACCTCGTTCGACAGCATCGGCTCGAGGCGCCGCGCCTCGGCGCCGTTCATCTCCTCGACCGGAGCGCCGGCCTCGCGCTGCCAGCGGGCGCGACGTTCGAGCTGGACGCGTTCGTCCGCGTCGAGCGCGACGTAGAGGATTCCGGCACGATCGTATTCGGGATCGACGCCGCCGTCGCGCACCAGCCGGTCCACCACGGCCTCAAAGGTCTCGCGCGCCTTCATGCAGAAGTCGAAGAACACGCCCGGCCCATCGGCCTCCGCCTGCGGCGCGATCATCCCGGCTGCGGCCCATGAGGCCTCCTGTCCGACCCTGCCGCGCTCGAGCACGACGCACGCAACGCCTTCCGCAGCCAGACGCCAGGCGACCGAGCATCCGATGATCCCGCCACCGATTACGATCGCCCGCAATGCGCTGCGCTCCCTTGCCGGGCCTCTCGTTCATCACGCCCGCCCATGACAGTTCAGCTTAGCCGCACCGGAGCAAGCGCGAAAGGCGACCGCGCGCCCCGGCGCGGATGCAAGCGGTGGCGGAGGGTGATAAGAACGGCCGGTAACGCTCGCGTCAGGGAGGTGCCGCAATGGCCAGGCCTATGCGCGGAATCGAAACCCGGCTCATTCACGCCGGCGAGCCCGAACCGCTTATCCAGGGCGCGGTGGCGATGCCGATTTTTCAGTCGGCGACCTTCGCCTATCGCGGCGAGCGGAGCTACCACGACCTGCGCTATATCCGGCTGAGCAACACGCCCAACCATGACGTGCTGCATCGCAAGCTCGCCTCGCTCGAAAATGCCGAGGCCGCGCTGGTCGCGGGCAGTGGGATGGCGGCGATATCGGCGACGCTGCTGGCGCTGCTCGGCAACGGCGACCGCTTGATGGCGCAGGACTGCCTCTACGGCGGCACGCACGATTTGCTGACTGCCGACCTGCCCGCACTCAACATCGCAACGGATTTCATCGATGCGAACGATCCGGCGTCCTGGCGCGAGCAACTGACCGCGCGCACGCGCGCGATCTATGTCGAGACGGTGTCGAATCCACTGATGGGCGTGCCGGAGCTGAAGGCGGTGGTCGAATTCGCCGCCGCTCACGGGCTGGTATCGATCGTCGACAATACCTTCGCGAGCCCGGTGAACTTCCGCCCGGCGGAGCTGGGCTTCGATCTCTCGCTGCATAGCGGCACCAAGTATCTCAACGGGCACAGCGACATCGTGGCGGGGGCGGTGATCGGGCGCGCGCCGCTGGTCGAGAAGGTCACGCGCAAGCTCAATCACCTCGGCGGCGTGCTCGATCCGCACGCCTGCTTTCTGCTCCAGCGCGGGCTCAAGACGCTCGCCGTGCGCGTGCGCTACCAGAACCAGAGCGCACTCGAGATTGCGCGCTTCCTGGAAGCCTCGCCCAAGGTCCGCCGTGTCAACTATCCCGGGCTCGCCGCCAGCCCGGACCATCGGCGGGCGCGCGAACTGCTCGACGGCTTCGGCGGCATGCTGAGCTTCGAGCTCGAGGGCGGCGTGGCGGCGGCGGATCGTTTTATCGACCATGTCACGCTCCCCATCTCGGCGCCCAGCCTGGGCGGGGTCGAAAGTCTGATCACGCGGCCAGCGACGACCTCGCACTCGGGGATGACGCCTGCCGAGCGCGAGCGTGCGGGAATCGCCGAGGGCCTGATCCGGCTTTCGGTCGGACTCGAGACAACTGCGGACCTGATCGAAGACTTCACCCGCGCGCTCGACGCCGACTGATCGCAAGCCGAGGTCATCGACTGCGGCCGCGGCCGGGCGGGGTGAAATTTCACGCAAGTGGGAGAAATTCGCGCTCGGTCCCGAAAACTGCTAGATATAATCAGCGCCAATGCAGGGTCCGGCCCGTACCGGACTGCCGAAGCGCAGGACTGGTGGCTATACGCGTGACAGCGGGGGATTCGGCCCCAGGCGAAGCGAAAGGGACGCGCGAGTCCGATTCCAGTTCCGTCCCGACCCTGGTCACCGCGCCGGCGGCACGTGAGCACGCCCGGCTGAGCGAGATTTACACGGTCGAAAACATGATGTCGGATTGGCGGCTGCGGCTGCTCCGCGCGGGCGCGGCCCTGCTGATCGTCTTTGAGGTCCTGTACTTTCTGTTCGACCGTCTCATTCCGCCGCCGACGACGCACGCCGTCGTCGCAATACATCTGGCCGCCATCGGCGTGGCAGGGATTTTACTCGGCCTGACCTCGTTGCAATGGGCGGAGGACCGATTCCACGCTGCTTGCTTTGCGAGCCTGACCATCATCTACGGCCTGACCCTGGCGCTCTGTCTCATCGAGCACGACGCGGAGCCGTTGTTTCTCACGGTGGTGCTGAGCGTTTTGGGGGCGGCCGGACTGGCGCCGTGGTCGACAGGCTGGCAGACGGGAATCGGCGCGGTCGGTGTCCTGGCGGTTTTCGTGCAGAGCCTGGCCGCTCCGCCGGGCGAGCTCGGGGCAATAGATCGGCTGGCCGGCGTGGTGGCCGCGATCCTGCTCGGCCATTTCACGCTCACCATGCGCGGGCGCCATCGAGCGGAACTGGCGCACTGGATGGCGCGGCTGCGCGACAATCGACGCGCGCTGGCCGCCGCGCTTGCGCACGCCGCGGGCGCCCTGGCCGAGCGCGAAGCCAGCGAGTCTCGGGTCCGTGAGAGCGAGCGCATGCTGCGCCGCATCTTCGAGGCTTGCCCGGACGCGATCACGATCAAGCGCCAGCGCGACGGCCGCTATGTCGACGTCAATCACGGCTTCAGAGTCTTCGGCTATAGCCGCGAGGAGGCGCTGGGAAAGACCGCCGAGGAGCTGGGCCTGTGGGCGGATCCGAAGCAGCTTCAGGATTTCGCCCTCCGCGTGCAGGTCCACGGACACGTGCGCAACATGGAGACGCTCTGCCGCACCCGCGACGGCCATATAATCCCATCGTTGATTTCGGCATCCACGGTCGAGATCGGCGGCGAGCCGTGCGTGGTCTCCTTCGTTCGCGACATCACCCACATCAAGGAGACCGAGGCTGAGTTGATGGAGGCGCGCGAGGCGCTCGCCCGCGAGCTCGCCGAACTCAAGCGCACCGAAAAGAACCTGCGCACGGCGCGCGCCGAGCTCGGCAGCGAGGTGCGCGAGCTGCGCGCGAGCCGCCGCCAACTGCTCAAGGAAATTGCTGATCGCGAGCGCGCGCAGCTGCGCCTGCACGAGCAGGAGCGAACGCTGCGCAAGATCCTCGAAACCAGCCCGGACTCGATGACCATCAAGCGGCTCGAGGACGGCCGTTACATAGAGGTCAACAAGGTTTTCGAAGCGAACTGCCTGTCGCGCGAGGAGGCGTTGGGACGAACCGCGCTCGAGTTGAACCTATGGGCCGACCCGGCCGCCTACGCCGCGTACTGCCGCAAGCTCGACACCGAAGGCCGCGTTCGCAATATGGAGTTCGAGTACCGCGCGCGCGACGGCCAGATTCGCCCGGCGCTGGTCTCCTCTACCGTGGTGGAACTGGAGGGCGAATTGTGCGTGGTGTCGTTCGCTCGCGATATCGGCCAGTTCACGCAGGCCCGCAACGAACTGATCGCGGCGCGCGAGGCGGCGCTGGCCGCCTCCGAGGCCAAGTCGCATTTTCTCTCGGTCATGTCCCACGAGATCCGCACGCCGATGAACGCGATCCTGGGGATGGCCGATCTGCTTTGGGAAACGCCGCTCAGCACCGAGCAGCGCCGTTATCTGGACACCGTCCTCAGTAATGGCGCCTCGTTGCTCAAGCTGGTCAATAACATCCTGGACCTCTCCAAGATCGAAAGCGGCCGGCTCATCCTGGAGCACGCCGACTTCGATCTAATCGCACTGGCCGAAGACGTGGTCGAAACCATGGCCGTGCACGCGCACGAAAAGGGTCTCGACCTCGCCCTGCGCATCGCGCCCGTGCTGCCCACGGCGCTCACGGGCGATCCGTTGCGCCTGCGGCAGATCCTGATCAACCTCATCGGCAACGGAATCAAGTTTACCGAACGCGGCGAGGTCGTGCTGACGATTGAGGACGGCGCCCCTGGATCGGCCGCCGAAAGGTTGCGGCGCGGCCACAACGGCGAAGGCCCGCATCACGATCGACAGCTGGTTCGCTTCACCATCAGCGACACGGGAATCGGCATCCCGGCCGAAAAACAGGGGCTGATCTTTTCCGACTTCACCCAGGCCGACTCAACGATCACGCGCAAGTACGGCGGTAGCGGCCTGGGCCTGGCAATCGCAAGACGGCTGGTCGGCCTGATGAACGGCTCGATCGCGCTTACCAGCCGTTCGGGCGCGGGCTGCAGCTTTACCTTCACGGTCGCTCTGGAGGTGCAGCCTCGGGCAACAAATGCGACGCAGCCTGGCGCGCCGCCCGCGGTGCTCGCAGGCAAGCGCGTGCTGGTGGTCGACAGCTCTCCGGCCAGCCGCGCGATGCTCGCCGATTTGCTCGGGCTTGCCCGCATCGAGGCGGCACTCGTCTCGAGCGCCGCCGAAGCCGTGGCCGAGATCTTGCGCGCCGGCGCCGAGAATCGGAATTACGACGCATGCATGGTCGAGTTTGCGATACCCGACGCCGCACGTTTGATGTACGCGATCGAGACAACGAAACTTCAGGCCATGATCCTGATGCTCACGACGCGCGACCTCAAGGCGCAACTCGGGCAATTGCGCAAAAGCGGGCTCGCCGACGGCCGCAACCGTCGATATCTGCTCAAGCCCGTGCGCCGCGCCGAATTGTGGGACACGCTCACCGCTCTTTGCGCCGGCGAGCCGGCCGGCGCGGCCCATCGCAATGGCTCGGGCTTTAGCGGTTCGCCGGCCTACCCGGGGCACGACGCGCTGCTCCCTCCACGCGCTGCGGCGCGGGATACCGCGATGGTTCTGCGCAGGCCGCTCAGAATTCTGCTGGCTGAAGATTCGCCTGACAGCCGCCTGCTCATCGAAGCGTACCTCAAGCACACGCCCTATCAGCTCGACAAAGCGGAGGACGGCAAAGTCGCAGTGGACAAGTTCGCCACCGGCCATTGGGACGTCATCCTGATGGATATCGAGATGCCGGTGATGGACGGCTACGAGGCAATTGCTGAAATCCGCAGACTCGAGCGCGCAGACCATCGCCGCCCGACGCCGATCATCGCTCTGACCGCCTCGGCCCAGGACGAAATCGCGCGCAAGAGCTTGAAAATGGGCTGCGAAGCGCATCTGATAAAACCCGTGAAGCGCGCGCAGGTGCTCGAAGCCATCGTCAAGGCGGTTACCCCGTCGGCGGCTGATGAATCCGCGTCGCCGGGCGGCAGCGCCGAGCCGGCGCGGGCTGCAGCGTCGCCGATTGTGATCGAAATCGACGCCGATCTGAGCGAGTTGGTTCCGGGGTTTCTCGATCGCAAGCGCGCCGACGCTCGGGCCATCCTGTCAGCGCTGGATCAGGGCGATACCGAGACCGTCGCGCGCCTCGCCCACAAGATGAAAGGCGAAGGCGGCAGCTACGGCTTCGACGCGATCACCGATCTCGGTCGTGGACTCGAGCAGGCGGCCAAAGAGGGCGACTTGGACACCGCCGGACAGCTCGGCAGCGAATTGACGCAATTCCTCGAGCGGGTCGAAATCGTCTATCGACCCGCTGAGGAATAAGACCTCACTACCGCACAAGCTCGCGGAGGGGATTGAACGAAATGCCCGGCCGGATGGCCCACGCCGGGGCGGGTTAAGCCCGCGCTTTGCGCAAACGCGCTCTCCTTTCCGACGCCGGGCTTCGGCGATTGAGGTTTCGACCCGCAGCGGCCTGCGGCTTGGCCGCGACCTTGACCGCCAGCGGCTTCGCCCCCGGAGCCTCCTGCACTTGAGCCGTTTCGACCGGCGGCTGGCTCGCCGCCAGGGCGGCCTGCTCGGCCCGTGCGATACGCGCCCGTTCGACCGCTTCGAGCTTGCGCAGTTTCCATTCATGCAATCCGCGCCGCAGATACTCGGGATTCACGTCGAGCATCTCGCATACGTTGTCGAACGAGAAAACCCACTTTTTGTCTTCGAGGTTGATCCACTCTTCGGCCTCGCGGAACAGCCGCTGGCCCTTGTTGGTGGACGAGTCGATGCATTTCATGAAGCACTCGACCGCATCCTCGAGCACACTCAGCACGAGACGCTTCTCGCCCTCGAGCAGATGCTTGCGGCGCATCGCCTCGAAATATTGGATCGGCAAAAGCGTGTCGGGTTCGAACAGCCCCGGCAGCTTTTCGTCCAGTGTCTCCTTCTCTTGCATCTTCGCTCCTTGCTCCTGCCTCACCAGATCTTGTGCTCCCACCCCCCTATCCTCCTTTGGTCAGGACGCCGCATCTCGACGTCCTGTTCAGAAATTAGACGTCCTGTTCAGATAAAAGTTTCGACGCTGAATTGTTACGCCAGTTATTCGTCCTGGTTGTTTTCTTCGTAAATTTCGTTCCAAGCCATCTGAATTGCCTCGAGCCGGGGCTCGCTGGACGCCGACGCGTCGTCGTCGAACTCGTCCAAATCGGCTACCCATTGCCTCAGATCGGTGAATCGCACCTGAAGTGGGTTAATGCCCGGATGATTTTCCGATAGAATCTCGGCAATCTCCTCTGCCTGATCCCATTTCAAGCCCATTTGCCCATGTCCTCCCCGAATGCTGGAGCCGCTCGGCGGTAAACGCGCCAATTATACGATTTCCGGCGCACTGGTTGCCTAGGACAGCTCTTCAACCGACTTTTTCTCCAGCGCCTGCGCTATCGCACGATCCATAATCCTTTCGGCAAATGGCGTCGTGAGCCGGTTAAGCTCCTCGACCAGACTTGAAATGTAAGCACGATCCGTACCATGTCTAGCCCGATCCAGCTTTGACGCGCATTCCTCGATTTTTAACCGCTCGTCCGCTTCAATCAGCGAGTGGTACTCCCCAAGCTGTCTGCTCAGCGCGCCTAATAATTGAGCAGCGTCATTACGGGCCGCGATCAGCATCCGCTGCTCCAAATCCTGCTCGCCCAGGTCGATCGATTCCTCGAGCATTCGTTCTATTTCGTCGTCTGTCAAACCATAGCTCGGTTTAACATCAACAGAGTGCTCGCGGCCGGTTCGCTGGTCACGCGCGGTAACATTTAGAATCCCATTAGCGTCGATTAAAAACGTCACTTCGATCCGCGGCAGACCCGCCGGCTGCGGCTCGATGGGTCCGAGTTTGAATCGCGCCAGCGACCGACAATCGGCAGCCAGTTCACGCTCGCCCTGAAGCACGTGGATATCGACGTGGGTCTGATTGTCCACGCCGGTAGTAAACCCTTCGGTCACACTGGTCGGGATGGTGGTGTTGCGATGAATCAGGCGCTCCATCAAGCCGCCCATGGTCTCGATACCGAGCGAGAGCGGAACGACGTCGAGCAGCAGCATGTCGCTCCTGGAGCCCATGAGAACGCCCGCCTGCACCGCAGCGCCCAGCGCGACCACGTGGTCGGGGTCGAGTGAGCATAGCGGCTCGCGTCCAAAAAGCTCGGCCACGCGCGCCCGCACCAGCGGCATCCGTGTCGAGCCGCCGACGAGCACGACCGCCGCCACCTCGTGGGCGCTCAAGCCGGCGTCGGCCAGCGCCATCCGGCAGCGCTCGAGTGAACGCTCGACCAGCGGGCCGGCGAGGCCTTCAAACTCGACGCGGGTTATGGTCCTGCGCACCTCGCGGTCCGGCAGGCGCAGCGTCATCTCGGCCTCGTCGTGGGCGCTCAAGTGCTTCTTGGCAGCCTCGGCGGCGCCGCGCGCGCTGTTCCATATGTGGCGATCGAGCCGCATCTGTGGCGCAACGTCCTCAAGCAGCAGGTCGACGAGCAGCCGATCGAAGTCATCGCCCCCCAGATGCGTATCGCCGTTGGTCGCCAGCACCTCGAAGATGCCGCCCTCGATGTTGAGGATCGAGATGTCGAAGGTGCCGCCGCCGAGGTCATAGACCGCCACGCGGCCTTCGGCGAGCTGGTTCAGTCCGTAGGCGAGCGAGGCGGCGGTCGGCTCGTTGACCAGCCGCACCACCTCGAGGCCCGCCAGCCGCCCGGCGTCCTTGGTCGCCTGGCGCTGGCCGTCATTGAAGTACGCCGGCACCGTGATCACCACGCGCTCGACCGGCTCGCCGGTCGCGGTCTCGGCGCGCGCCTTGAGCGCGCGCAGTATCTCGGCGGAAATCTGCGGTGGCGTGAACGTGCGCCCGCCGATCGCGAAGCGGACCGCCGCTCCGGAAAAGTCGGCGAAGCTATAGCGATGGCGGTCCTCGGCCGCGACTTCGGCGCCGCCCAGACCCATGTAGCGCTTGACCGAGCGGATGACCGCGCCGGCCTCGCCGCCTTCAAAGCCGACAGCATGGATGCGCCCGTCGCGTTCGACCGTCAGATGCGGCTCCATCGCGATCGCGCGCTCGCCGACGAAGGTTTCGCCCCGCGGCGCGATCGCGACCACCGAGGGCAGCAACGGATTGCCGGTTTCGGCGTCCGCGAAGATCCTCGGGCGGTCACCGTCCATCATGGCGATGAGGCTGTTGGTGGTTCCGAGGTCGATGCCGAATATGCGAGCCATAAATAAGCTGCGCCGGCCGCGGGTGCGCGGCGCGGTGCGATAGATTTTTCCTAGCCGGCCAATCCGGCCGGCGCGCCTTCCAGCGCGCGGTCGACGTCACGGGTGAGCGTGCGCAAATAAGCGATCGCGGAAAGCGCGGACTTCAATCCATTGAGCAGCACCTGACGCTCCCCCGTCCCCTCGTCCCAGCGCGCGAAGTTGCGCTGCAACTCCTCCTGCGTCGTGGCGATCGAATTTTCCAACTCGGCGCGCCGCTCTCTCAGCGCCGCGCCCAGGGCATCGGCGCCGCCGTCGCGCGCGGCGCGCAACTCGGCGAGTTGTTCCTGCACCTCGAATACGGTCTCCGCGAGCGCGGCCGGCACGCGCTGGTTGTTCTCAGCCAGCTTTTCGCCGTTCAGCTCGAGCCAGTAGCGGCCGCGGCTTATTGGATCGCGCAGCGTGCGATAGGCGCGCGTCAGAAGCGCCGTGCTGTTGAGGCTCGCCCGTCTCACCGCCGGCGCCGCCGACGCGAAGCGGTCCGGATGAATTCGGCGTCCGGTCTCATGATAGATCCGTTCCAGTTCGCGGGCGTCGAGGCGGAGCTTGCGCGGCAATCCGAGCGCGGCGAACAGATCGAGCTCAACCCCGAGCGGGGCGCCGCACTTCTGGCAGAACAGCCGCGGCTCGCACGGCCGCGCGCATGAGGGGCATTGCACCATCGCTGCGTCTACACTCCCGCGTCGTCATACGACGAACGACTCTCCGCATCCGCACGTACGCTTGGCGTTGGGATTGACCACCTTGAAGCCCGAGGACATCAGTTCCTCGGAGTAGTCCAGTTCCGAGCCGTTGAGGTAGAGAAAGCTCTTCTTATCCACGATGAGCTGCGCGCCGTCGCGCTCGAACACCTTGTCGCGCTCCCTGGCGCCGTCGAGTTCCATGCGGTACTGGAGCCCCGAGCAGCCGCCACCCACGACCTTGACCCGCAGACCCATGCCGGGCTTCTCGGCGGCGAGCTGTTTGATCTTGTTAACCGCGTTTTCCGAAAGCGAGATCATCGACTAATCGCAGCGTCCGGCGCAACGCCTCAGCCCCGCGCGCGCTGGTCTGCGATCGCTGCTTCGCCTGCCGCCTGGCCGCCGGCCTGTACCGACCCGCCTGCCTTGCGACTGCGCCAGTCCGTTATCGCCGCCTTGATCGCATCCTCGGCCAGCACCGAGCAATGGATCTTCACCGGCGGCAGATTGAGCTCCTTGACGATCACGGTGTTTTTGATCGCCATCGCCTCGTCGATATGCTTGCCCTTGACCAGCTCGGTCACGTAGCTCGACGACGCGATCGCGCTGCCGCAGCCGAAGGTCTTGAAGCGCGCATCCTCGATCACGCCGGCGTCATTGATGCGCAATTGCAGCTTCATCACGTCGCCGCACTCGGGCGCGCCGACCACGCCGGTGCCGATGCCCGGCTCGTCCTTGGCGAAGCTGCCGACGTTGCGCGGATTATTGTAATGGTCGAGAACCTTGTTCGAATAAGACATCGCTTCCTCCAGTCGCCCGGCTCGAGCTATGCCCGCCAGTTGACGGATTTCAGGTCAATTCCCTCGCGCGCCATCTCGTACAGCGGCGACATCTCGCGCAGCCGCTTCACTTCGCGCGACACCCGCTCGGTTACAAAATCGACTTCTTCGTCGGTATTGAAGCGGCCCAGGCCGAAACGGATCGAGCTGTGCGCGAGTTCCTCGTCGGTGCCGAGCGCGCGAATCACGTACGACGGCTCGAGCGTGGCCGAGGTGCAGGCCGAGCCCGAACTTACCGCCACGTCGTTGATTCCCATCAGCAGCGATTCGCCCTCGACGTAGGCGAAGCTCACGTTGAGATTGCCCGGCAGCCGCTCGGTCGGATGGCCGTTGAGGTAAACTTCGCCCAGGCGCTCGAACAGGCCCGCCTGCAGCTTGTCGCGCAGCGAGCGCAGCCGCGCGCCCTCGGGTTCCATCTCGCGGCCCGCGATTTCGCACGCGGCGCCGAAGCCGACGATTCCGGGTACGTTGAGCGTGCCCGAGCGCATGCCGCGTTCGTGGCCGCCGCCATCGATAATCGGCGTGAGCCGCACGCGCGGCCCCTTGGAACGCACGTAAAGCGCGCCGACGCCCTTGGGGCCGTAAAGCTTGTGCCCCGACATCGCCAGCAGGTCAATGCCGTCGCGCTCGACGTCGACCGGGATCTTGCCGACGGCCTGCACCGCGTCGCAATGGAAGATGACGCCGCGCTCCTTGGCGATGCGGCCGATTTCGCGAATCGGATGAATGGTGCCGATCTCATTGTTGGCGTACATGATCGAGATGAGCACGGTCTTGTCCGTGATCGCGTTGCGCATCGCGTCCGGATCGACCATCCCGTACTTGTCCACCGGCAGATAGGTGACCGTCGCCTTGCCCGCGCGCTCGAGCGCGCGGCAACTATCGAGCACGGCCTTGTGCTCGGTCACGCACGTGACGATGTGATTGCCCTTGTCCTTGTAGAACTCGACGACGCCTTTGATCGCTTCGTTGTCGGATTCGGTTGCGCCGCTGGTGAAGATGATCTCCTTGGATTTGGCGTTGATGAGCGCGGCGAGCTGGTTGCGCGCCTTGTCCACGGCCTCTTCGGCTTCCCAACCGAAGCTGTGATTGCGACTGGCGGCGTTGCCGAACTTGTCGGTGAAATACGGCAGCATCGCCTGCAGCACACGCGGGTCCACCGGCGTGGTCGCGTGATTATCCATGTATATCGGCAGCTTGACCATCGAATCCCGAAGCCTCTCACTCCCTGTGCAAAGCGCAGATAAACGCCATAAGCCTCGCCATCTTCCGATTGTGGACTTACAAGGTCGAATATAGAGCTTAACCCTCATGCTGTCAAATCGATCATAAGCGACGCGTCCGTTTGTCCGCCGTCAGATATAAGACCAGAGCGCGGATGTCGCAGCCTTACCGAAAGGTCAGAAGGACAGAGGCCAACGCTCCGGAGGGCCGGCCCGCAGAGGCAAGCCGTCCTGGGCTGCTGCGCGACGAATTCGGTCGCGATCGGGGGCGCGCAACATCTCAGGGCAATCGTGTCGTCGCGGCGACCGGGTCGAATCGCGGTCGTGAATCGTTCCAACACAATCGTTCCAACACAATCACTTCTTTCGCAGAGGTGATCATATTAATATATTTGTAACACGCGCGAGCCTCGCGTAAGTTGTCCGGCCGCGAAAGGTTCCAAAATTCAAGCGACTGACTGCCAATACCAGAAAGCTTTCGATGACCAACACGCCTGCACCGAAGAGTCCTATCGCCAACCGCGCGCTCACCGAATGGGTGGACGAGGTCGCCCGCCTGACCGGCCCGGACCGCATCGAATGGTGTGACGGCAGCCGGGCGGAGCGCCAACGGCTGTACGGCCGAGCGCTCGCGAGCGGGGCGCTGATCGAGCTTAATCAGCGAAAACGCCCGGGCTGCTTTCTTCACCGCTCCAATCCCAACGATGTCGCGCGTTCCGAGGACCTGACGTTCATCTGCTCGCGTAACAAAGACGACGCCGGGCCGACCAATAACTGGGCGGCGCCGGATGAGATCTACGCCAGGATGCGTCAATGGTACCGCGGCGCGATGCGTGGCCGCACCATGTACGTCATCCCGTATATCATGGGACCGGCGAACTCGCCCTTCGCCAAGGTCGGGATCGAAGTGACCGACAGTGTGTATGTCGCGCTCAACATGGGCTTCATGACGAGGATGGGCGCGGTCGCGCTCGAGATGCTGGGCGACGCCGAGGACTTCAACCGCGGCCTGCATTCGACGCTCGACAACGACCCCAAGCGCCGCCTCATCTGCCACTTCCCCGAGGACAACACGATTTGGTCGGCAGGCAGCGGCTACGGCGGCAACGCGCTGCTTAGCAAGAAATGCTTTGCCCTGCGGATCGCGAGCTGGCTCGGCCGGACCGAGGGCTGGCTCGCCGAGCACATGCTGATCCTGGGCCTTGAGAGTCCGCAGGGCGAGACCTTCTACGTCGCAGCCGCCTTTCCGAGCGCCTGCGGCAAGACCAACCTCTCGATGCTGACGCCGCCGCCGGCGTTTCGCGGATGGCGCGTGACCACGGTTGGCGACGACATCGCGTGGCTGCGCGTCGGCGCGGACGGCCGGCTGTGGGCAGTCAACCCCGAAGCCGGCTATTTCGGCGTCGCGCCGGGCACCAGCGCGCACTCGAATCCCAACGCGATGAAGATGGTCGAGCATGACACCATCTTCACCAACGTCGCGGCCACGGCCGACGGCGACGTGTGGTGGGAAGGGATGGGCGTCGATCCGCCGCAGGATCTCCTGGACTGGCAGGGACAACCCTGGCGCAAGGATTCCGGCAAGCCCGCGGCGCATCCGAACAGCCGCTTCACCACGCCGATGCGCAACAACCCGGCGCTTTCGCCACGCGCCGACGATCCGCGCGGCGTGCCGATCTCGGCGATCATTTTCGGCGGGCGGCGCGCCTCGACCGTGCCGCTGGTACTTGAATCGTTCGACTGGCGCCACGGCGTGTACATGGGCGCGACCATGGGCTCGGAGACGACCGCCGCCGCCACCGGCAAGGTAGGCGTGGTGCGGCGCGACCCGATGGCGATGCTGCCGTTTTGCGGCTACAACATGGGCGACTACTTCGGCCACTGGCTCGCGATGGAGCGGCGCCTGACCAACCCGCCGAAGCTGTTCATGGTCAACTGGTTCCGCAAGGACAGCGACGGCCGTTTCCTGTGGCCCGGCTACGGAGAGAATATCCGCGTGCTGAAGTGGATCGTCGATCGGGTCAACGGACGTGGCACCGCCGAACGTTCGCCCGTGGGCATGAAGCCGGAGGCGGGCGCGCTCGATCTCGCGGGGCTCGAAATCAGCCCGGACTCGCTGCGCCAGGCGATGGCCGTAAAGACGGCGGAGTGGACGGCCGAGCTCGACTCGCAGCAGGAATTTTTCAAACGGCTGGGACCGAGCGTGCCCGCCGCAATCCACGAGCAGCGCAAGGCCGTGCAGGAGCGCCTCGAGGACGCGTAGCCGGCGCCTGCGGATTTTCGTTCAGCTCGAAAACGGCCCCGGGAACTCGCGGTCGAAGCGCACGACCAGTGGTGTGCGCTCGCTGCGCAGCGACTTGAGTGCGGCCTCGCGCGTGCGCTCGAACTCACGCTCGAGCCAGGGCGCAAGCCGCGCGAGCAGCGCCGCCGGATCGTTCGTGGCCACGGCGTCCAAACCGGCGCGTGCGATCTCGCAGATGAAGCCGACGCGTTCCAGCCCGTCCGCGCGCTCGCAGCTCAAGGTGAGCGAAATCTGTTCGGCGCCAACCGCCGCGGGCGCCGCGAGCGTCAGCCGATAGACGCCGCGCGGCGTGTTGAGCCGAAGAGCCGCCAAGTGATCGCGCGCTCAGGCCGCGCGGGTGACCGCCCCGCGTCCGCGGCCGCGCGCCTTGCCCTCCCAGAACAGCACCACCGGACCAGCGATATAGATCGACGAATAGGTGCCGGTGATGAAGCCGACCAGCAGGGTGAACGCCGACGGGCGCAGGATCGGGCCACCCAGCGCGAGCAGCGCGATCAGCACGGCGATCGCGGTGCCCGAGGTGAGGATGGTGCGCGAGAGCGTCTCGTTGATCGCCCGGTTCATGATGACCGCGATTGGCTCGCGCCGCCGCTTGGTCGCATCCTCGCGGATGCGATCGGACACGATAATCGTGTCGTGCACCGAGTAGCCGATGACCGTGAGCAGCGCGGCGAGCGTCGTGAGATCGAATTCCAGGCGCGAGATCACCAACGCGCCCACCACCACCAGCACGTCATGGACGAGTGCGATTACCGCGCCGGCGCCGAAGCTCCAGCTCACGCCGCGGAATTGCCAGGCGATGAAAATGCCCATGAAGATGGTCGCGAAGATGACCGCCATGAAGCCGTCGCGGCGCAGATCATGGCCGACCTTGGCGCCGACGGTCTCGACGCGCAGCACCTGCGCCGCGCCGGGCCCGTAGGTTTTATCGAGCTGCCCCTCGAGCTTTTTGCCCAAACTGCCGACGTTCTTCACCTTTTCGAAGCGCACCAGGTACTGATGGCGATCCGAGGCGCCGAAGTCCTGAACCGTAACCTCGCCGAGACCCATCGGCGCCAGCGCGCTGCGGATATGAGCGCCGTCGGTAGCGGTCTTGAACTGCAACTGCACGACACTGCCGCCGACGAAATCGACGCCGTAGTTCAATCCGACGGTTATCAGAAGGATGATGGACGCGAGATTAATGAGCGTGGAGAGCGCCACGAAGAAGTAGCGCTTGCCGACAAAATCGAGATCAATGTCGGGACGAATGATCTGCAAGGACATCGGTCCTGTGTTGCTCCTTCGCCGCCCGCGCTTGCGCGCGCTCAGCCTCCGCATCCGGCCGCAGGTGCGCGCCACAACAACCCGCCGCGGATGCACGCGGCCTCTCCCTCACGGCGATGGCGGCTCGATGCCGATAATAAAAGCACAGGCCGCGCCCTCGCGCCATCGCGCGCCCAACACCGTGACGGCGCAGGCGGGCGCGGCCGGGAACGCGCGGCGCTACGCCGCCACGGTGCGGGTCTTACCGCACTTGCCGCACTGATTGTTCTGATTGTTGGGGTCTTCGCTCAGGCCGTCGTCGAGCGAATGGCAGACCTTGAGACAGCGGGCGCAGATGAAGTAGATGCCGTCGATGGTCTTGTTGATGCGTTCGCGGTTGAGGATGCGCCCCTTGAGCTTCTCGATGCGGATGCCGAGCAGATCCTGGTACTGGCGCTTGATCTTGCGCCGACCGGCTTCGTCCTTGGGAAGATCCGCATCTTCCTCGGCCTCCTCGGCGGTATCGACGAAACTGGGATACAGGCCGCGTTTGGCGGTTTTGCTCTTGCGAGTCCGGGCCATCGCTCGTTCCCCCCTACCCTCTAGCGCGTGCGCGCGACATAGCCGCAGTTCTTCTCGCATACCAGGAAGAACCCCCGCCGGCCGTACCCGGCGTACATTGTGACCTTGCTCTCGGCGCCGCAACTTGGGCAGATGTGCTTGTAGCTGAGGTCCCGGCTTTTCTCGGCGGTCTTCGCTTTCTTCTCGGCCATTGCGGATGTTGCTCACTTCCTTCGAATTGTTTTGCGAATGGTTTCGCTGGGATGGATTGGCGAACGGGACAACGGGCTAAACGCCAGTGATGGATACGGGTGATGTGAATGCCGCCGTCTCGTCCATGGAACAGCGCTTCGACAAGCGAAGTATAGCATCAGGGTAAACGCGCCAAAACCGCGCCGTCAATATATCCGGCGGACGAAATCCGCAGCGCACGGGCGCGCGCTCGCGGTGCAGCACGGCCCGCTGTTCGAGACGGGGCCGGTTGCGCGCGCGGCGTCGAGCGTCTAAGCGTTAAGCGCTTGGACGCGCAGCTCAAACTTAACGACGCCGTCATCTTCGTCGACCGCAAGGGCCGCCGCTATCTGAAAATGCTGCGCGCCGGCGTGCGAATTCGCATCCGCGGCGAAATTTCCGCCGAGGAACTGATTGGTCTCGAGGAAGGCTCGCGCGTGACGCTCAGCACCGGCGAAGCCTATCTCGTGCTGCGTCCGACCTATGCGGACCTCATTCCACATCTGCCGCGCCAGGCCCAGGTCATCTATCCGAAGGACACCGGACCGCTGCTCATCTGGGGCGACGTGTTCCCCGGCGCAACCGTAATCGAGGGCGGCGTCGGCGCCGGCGCGCTCACGATCGCGCTGCTGCGCGCGGTCGGCCCTGCCGGCCGCGTCATCTCGTATGAGCTGCGCGAGGACTTCGCCGCGGCGGCGCGCCGCAATGTCGCGGCCTTCTTCGGCGAAGCGCCCAACTGGACGCTCAAGCTCGGTGACCTGTACGCGGGCTTTGACGAAACCGGGGTGGATCGCCTGTTCCTCGATCTGGCCGAGCCCGGACGAGCGCTCGGCGTGGCCGCGCGGGCGCTGCGCGCGGGGGGCGTGCTGGTATGCTACGTGCCGACCGCGATCCAGCTCGGCGATACGGTCGGCGCGCTGCAACGCGATCGCGGCTTCGCGGAGATCGAATCGTTCGAGATCCTGCTGCGCAACTGGCACGTCAAAGGCCTGAGCGTACGCCCGGTGCATCGCATGGTCGCGCACTCCGGCTTTATCATCGTTGCGCGCCGGCTGGCCGCGTCTGCCCCGAACGGCTTCGAAGCATCGCCCACAGCCGATACCCGACCGGGCGGCGGATCGGACGCGGAGCCGGCCGATGAAGTGAACGACGCGGAAAATTCCGACGACGAGCCGCGTTAGATCCGCAGAGCGATCGCGCGGTCGCGGGATTGCGCGCCCCGGTTGGCCGCGCTCAATGTCCAAACAGCGAGCCCAGGAAGCTGCCGATCGCGCCCATCACGCCGTTCCTTGCGGGCGTGGGCTCCGCGCCCGGCGATGCCGCAGCATCCGGCGATGACGGGCTCGTCGCGCCGCCGCCGGCGACCAATGTCGGAGGCGGCGCGGTCAGGCCGCCGTGCAACGGACAGATCTGCGTCGGCGCGGTTCCCTCGAGAAACGGGAGCATGGCCGTGCGCGGGCATGCGCCGGTCGCAAGCCCGCCGCTTTGCGGGTCGATGGCGGCCATGGAAATGCCGGAGGGAATCTTGAATCCCGGCGAGGCCGGCGGCGTCACGTCAAGCATGAAGCTCACCCATGCCGGCAGCGCCGCCGCGGCGCCCGAGGCGCCGAGGCTTTGCGGATGGTCGAATCCCACCCACACCCCGCAGACCACGCGCGGCGTGTAGCCGATGAAGTAGGCGTCGTGAAAGTCCTGCGTGGTGCCGGTCTTGCCCGCCGCCGGAAAGTCCAGGCCCATCCTGATCGCACCGGCGCCGGTCCCCCATTTGAGCACCTGTTCCAGCGCGCCGGTGATGAGATAGGCGACCTGCGGGCTCATCAACTCGAGCTGACGCGGTGCGTGCTGGTAAATGAGATGGTCGTTCGCATCGTACACCGCCTCGAGCGCGTAGGGCGGCCGCGATACGCCCGCGGCGGCAAAGGCCTGGTAAGCGCCGGTCAGCTCGAGCAGCGTGGTCTCGGCCGCGCCGATCGAAATCGGGAGCACCGCGGGCAGATCCTCGTCGATGCCCATTTCGTGCGCGGTCGCGACGATCGACGGCGGCCCGAGCAAACTTCCGACGTACGCCGTCGGCACGTTGAGCGATTCGACCAGCGCCTCGACCACCGTCACCGTGCCCTGGTAGGTGCGCTCGTAGTTGACAGGAGTCCATCCGTTGAATGACATCGGGCGGTCGGGCAGCAGCGAGGCCAGGGTGAGCGCATGGCCATTCGGCGCGCGCGCCGGATCGAGCGCGGTGAGGTAGACAATCGGCTTGAAGGCCGAGCCGGGCTGCCGCTCCGCCTGGGTCACGCGGTTGAACTGGCTCGCCGAGTAATCGCGCCCGCCGACCATCGCCAGGATCGCGCCGGAGCGCGCGTCGAGCGCAAGCAGCGAGCCCTCGAGCCGTTCGTCGCGCGCCTGGCGGCGCAGATGCGGATGCTGTTTCTCGAGCCGCTCGAGATTGGATTGCACGCTCTCGGTCGCCGCCTGCTGCATCTCGGGGTCGAGCGTGGTGTAAACCTTGAGCCCGGCGAGGTTGCCGTTGAAGCCGGGGATGCGCTCGACCTCGGATATAACGTAATCGGTGAAATACGGCGCGCGGCGCAATCCGGGCGCCCGCGCGATCAGGATCGGCTGGGCGACGGCCTGGGCGTATTGCTCGCCATCGATCGCTCCCGCGCGACGCATCACCGCCAGCACGATGTCGCGCCGCGCCCGGCACGCGTCGGGATGACGGCGCGGATCGTACAGACTTGGCGCCTGGATCATCCCGATCAGTATCGCCGCCTCGCCCGGCGTCACCTCGTGCAGGTCCTTGTTGAAAAAATAGCGCGCCGCCAGCGGCAACCCGACAATCGGCGTGCCGTCGTACGCGCCCATCGGGACGTCATTGATGTAGCGTTCGAGTATCTGCTTCTTGCTCAGGCGGATTTCGATCACCAGCGCGACCGCCAGCTCGCGCACCTTGCGCGTGAAGGTGCGCTCGCGGCGATCGATAAAGGTGCGGGCAAGCTGCTGGGTCAGCGTGCTCGCGCCCTGGGCCAGACGATGCGAGCGCAGGTCCGCGATCGCCGCTTCGACCATGCGCACCGGATCGAATCCGGGATGGTAGTAGAAATAGCGATCCTCGGTGGCGAGCAGGCCGCGCACCAGGTAGGGCGGCAAATCGTTCAACTGGACTTCGACTCGCTCGGGCGGCGCTCCAGGCAAGAGCCTGCCAATCACCTCGGGCTCGAGCGTGGCCTCGGGCAGCGCGGTGCCGAAGGAATCGGCCACGCCCTCGACCGTGGCGCCCGCGAGCGTCAGATGGACGAGCGCCGCCGGGCGTTCGCGAATCCCCTCGCGGAAAGAGCGCAGATAGATCGTCACGCGGCCCGGGATGAGAGCGTACTCGCCCGGATGCCCCGGTTGAGTGACGCGGCTATAGCTCAGGCGCTCGAGACGATCGAACAGATGAAGCTGCGTGAGATCGTCGCCACGCGCGATCCGTAACGGCGCCGAGTAGACGGCCGAAGTGAGCGCCTGCCGGCGCTGCTCGATGAGCGCCGCAATATCGCCGTAGAGCTGAGCGAGGTAAAAGCCGGATCCGAAGAGCAGCAGCAGGCCCGCGCCCGCTGCTGCGCGTCGCGGCCCGATGCGCCTCAGTATTCGCCCCAGCCGGCCCGCCGCCGCTTTTCCTCTCGTCCGCCTGCCTGCGCTAGCCATCCCCGGTAGCTTGTTCTCCGCCGGACGCGCGGTTCCGGCCCGAACCCGCGTCCACCTGCGAGTATATCGCGTCCGGACGGGCGCAGGCGATGCGGCAAGACGGGTGCGCGGGGCCGGGCGCCGCCATGGCGGCGCCCGGCCCTGCGCAGCCCGGTCCGTGGCGGTCAGCGCAGCGATCGAGGACAAGCGAGCGCTAGGCGCGGACCGCGCCGACGCGGATAGCGCCGCGGCGCTGGCGCGCGAACTCGCCTGCGAGTGCGCGCGCCAGCGCCATCGCACCCAACCCTTCGCATTCGCCAATCGCGATCACCGGCGCGCCGAGACGCCGGCGCACCAGCTCGAGCGCGCGCCGTTGCGCCCGCGCGCGCGCGAGCTGGTTGCGGGCGAGTGCGGCGAGCCGCTCGAAATGCGCCGCGCCCGCGCCGGCGCGCTGCGCCATCGCACGCTCCAGGCGCCCCACCCCGCGCGCATCGAAGCCCGGCGCACGCATCCGATTCATCACGATCGCCCCGACATGCAAGCCCATCGAGGCGATTTCCGCGTAAGCCTCCAGCGTCTCGCTGACGGCAAACGCTTCGGGCGAGGTCACCAGCACCACCGCGCAACGCGCCGGATCGCGCAGCAGCTCGGCCACCCGCTCGGCCGTGCGCCCGACGATTGCTCCACCGAAGGTTTCATGCGCCGCAAGCGGCATCCGCAGCACGTTCAACGCCTGTCCGGTCGCCGGCGCGTCGAGCACAACCAGGTCCCACGGCTCGGCCGGCGGACGGTACTCCAGCTCGTGATAGATTTTCCCCACCATGATCAGGTCGCGCAGCCCGGGCGCCGCCTCGACGAAATAGCGATAGATGCCGCTATGGACGATGGCCTTGAGCATCGCCCGGCTCGGCACAACGGTCGCCAGGTACTCCTCGAGCTGAAAAGCGCCGTCGAGCACCGCAGTCCATACACCCGGCGCCGCTTCGGCCGCGACCAGCGAGGGTTTGCGGCCGAGCGTCGCCGCCAGCGCGCCCGCGCGGTCGTACTCGATCGCCAGCACGCGGCCCGAATCGGCCGCGCGCAGCAGAGCGAGCGCCGCGCTCACGCTCGTGCGCCCGACGCCGCCTTTGCCCATGACGATAAGGGCGCGGCGCTTCAGTAGATCGTCGATCATGCAATCGCCAGTCGGGCCCGCCGCGTGGCCGGCGGACGCAACATCGCGGCGCATCGCTAGAGGAAACGCCGACCCTGCCGCTCGTCGGGAAGATCGAGCCCGAGGGCGGTGAGCTTGCGGTCAACGTACTCCTTGTAGGCGGAGCGGATTTCGGAGTTGCCGACGCTCTTGAGCCCCCATTCGATGAACCGCGGAGTATTGGGCGAATCCGAACGGCCGAACATGTCGAGCGCCGCCGAGTACCATTTCGCAAGCAGCGCCTGGACCAGCGCGCGACCGCGGCGCTCGGCGCAGAGCGCGCTCAGAAAATAGTATCCCATTTCCGAGTGTCCCAACTCGTCGCGTTCGACCGTGCGGGAGATTTTGCGCAGCGGAACGTAGCTAGATTCACGCCAGTCGCGCGCGTGAAACGCGCCGTTCAAGTCGATCAGAAAATGGAACAGCGCATCGTCGGCCCAGGTTTCCTTCGGCAGATGGAATGCGTAATGCGCGTAAGGGACGTCGCGCAACGCGAAGTCAGGGTCGAGGCCGACCGCGATCCGATGAAACATAATCGCATGCTTCAGTTCTTCGGCGAGGTACTCCGACTTGATCAGCCGCGCGCCAGCGTCAGGCGCCATCGTCTCCGCGATTTCGATGCATGTGCCCATCAGGCCGAGAAAGCTCTTGTTGCCCGCGCGCTCGCCCTCATGGCGCAGCATTTTCATCAGGAGCGCGCGATAATCGGGCGGCAGTTCGTCGCCTTCGTCGAAGTTATGCTCGGGCCGGCTTACTTTGCATGACAGGTCAGGAAGCGGATCGCCCGCGGCATAGCTTGCGGTCCAGAACGGCCAGAGACCGCCGCCGCGCGCGCGTTCGGCGCGATCTTCCGTTTCCTCGGTCGCTGAGTCCCGCCGGGCTGCGGCATGCTGCTCGTCAAGCGCCATAATGGGTTGACCTCTCTGTCGGCTCAGCCTATCGCGGCGGGTGCGGCTCAGGCAAAACGGGCCAATGCGGCCGCGGCGCGCGCCGGATCGATTTCGCGTGCGCGCGCTTTCTGAAGCCCGCACGCGCATCCGGCAACGCCCGCCGCATAGAGTTCGAATTCTCCATCGACCAGCTCACGCGCCATCGCCGGCAGCAGTTTGTCGCCGACGCATCCGAGCGCCGCGCCGCATCGCGCGCACCGCAGCCGATAGTAAGTGCCGTAGGTGGCGACACCCTCGACCGTTATCCCGACCGCCGCGTACGCGTCGTGAATTTCGTCCAGGATTGAGTTCATGGCGCCCGCCGCGGCCGCGCGCCGCCGGCTTCCGTCACCGGCGCTGAGGATTCGCACTTAAGGCGCGCCGCGATATCCGCGCGCAAATCCTTCTTCGAAATTTTGCCCACGGCGGTCATGGGAAAGCGCTCGACAATCTCGAGCCGCTCGGGAATTTTGAAGCGCGCGATACGGCGCTCCTCCAGGTGGCGCGTCAGCTCGGCGAAGGTCAGGTGCGCGCCGGGCCGCAGCACGACGTAAGCGCACGCGCGCTCGCCCAAAATCGCGTCCGGCATCGCTACCACCGACGCATTGAGCACCGCCGGATGCGAGAGCACCAGGTCTTCCACTTCTTCGGCGCTGATTTTTTCGCCGCCGCGGTTGATTACGTCCTTGCGCCGTCCCTCGACGATCACATTGCCGCTCGGATGCATCCGCACAAGGTCGCCGGTGCGATAGAAGCCGTCGGGCGTAAACGCGATGCGGTTGTGCTCCGCGGCGCGATAATAGCCGCGCGGCGTATAGGGGCCACGGCACAGCAGTTCGCCGATCTCGCCGGGAGCGACCTCGCGGTCGTCGTCGCCGACGATGCGCAATTCGTCGTGCTCGCAGATCGGCCGGCCCTGCGTGCTGACGACCGCTTCCTCCGCATCGCCGCGCCGCGTCGAGCAGCAAAGGCCCTCGGCCATCCCGTACACCTGCGTCACCACCGGTCCGATCTCCCGCAGGATGCGCCGCGCCGGTTCAGGATTGAGCCGCTGTCCGCCCACCGCGAGCGAGCGTAGCGAGGAAAAGTCCGTCTGTTTGAAGCGCGGATGATTGAGCCAGCTCATTGCCATCGCCGGCACCGCGCAGATCCAGGTTACGCGTTCGCCTTCAATCAGCGGCAGGACTACTTCCGCATCCGGTGACGACGCGAGCACGATTCGCGCGCCGCGCAGAATCCCGGCCTGGACCGCGGCCAGCAGCGGGAAGTTGTGCATCATCGGGATTGCGACCAGCGCGACTCCGTCGCGCTCGAACCCGGAGCACTCCGCGAGCCGCAGCGAATTGTACAGGTAATCGTCGTGCGTGCGCGGGATGACTTTCGGCAACCCGGTGCTGCCGCCCGAGAGCTGGAATACGGCGACGTCGTCGCTGCGCGGGCGCACGCCCGTGAGGGTTCGCGTTCGGGCGCTTTGCTCGATCGGATCGCGCAGCAGATCGTCGAGCGAGGTGAAACCCTCGCTGCCGCTCGCGCCGGTCACGAACACTTCACGCATGTCCGGCAGCGTCTGGCGGAGTTCGGCGGCCATCTCGACGTAGTTGAAGCGGCGATACTCGGCGGGAATGAGCCAGGCGTACGCGTCGGTGAAGCGGGCCAGATGGCCTATTTCGGTATGGCGATGCGCCGGCAGTGTCGCGACCGGAATCGCTCCGATCTTGAGGCAGGCGAAATACGCGGCCGCGCATTCGAGACTGTTCGGGAGTTGAAAAATCACACGCCGGCCCGAGGCCACGCCGCGCGCCGCGAAACCGAGCGCCAGCCGCTCGACCATCAGGCCCAGTTCGCGATAGCTGACGCGCCGCGCTCCGTCGACGATCGCCAGCCGTTCGGCGTTCTGCGCAACCGAACGATCGAAATAATCGCCGATCGGTTCGCCGCGCCAGTAGCCGGCTTTCCTGTACAGTTGCGCGGCCTCGGCGGGCCACGGCACCACGCCGTCCATTGCTGTCGTTTGCACCATCGTCTGCGCCATCGCTTGCGCCTTCGGCCGGCGAGGACGCCGGCCGCTCGCGAGTTCTCCGCGTGAACTTCTAGCGCATCGTCTGCGTCGCAGAAACCTCGCTGTCATGCAGACATGCGTGGCGCCGTTTGATACGGAGGTGCGAACACCCGATAATCCGAAGCGTGAAAACTCCGCACCGACGAATCGTCACCCTCGTTATCGGCCTGGCTTTCTGGATGGTTTGCGCCGCGCGCGCGTTCGCGCAGCAGGTTCCGCTTACCAATGCGCTGAAATTGGAAAGCGCGACGCTCATCGGCGCGCGGCCCTCGACCGGTCCGCTGATTCCGGTAATCGGCGACGGCCGCGCGCATCTGGCATACGAACTATATCTGACCAACTACGGTAAAAAGCCGGTTCACGTGGTGTCGCTGAACGTGCACAGCGCCAACGGTGCGGCGTTCGCCACCACGATCGAGCGCGATGCGCTCAAGTCGGCGTTCACTCCGGCGGCGCCGCCCAGCCGTTTGACCGGGTACGATTCGCTCCTGGCGCCGGGTGCGAGCGGCGTGCTTTACGTCTTTCTCGATTTTTCGGCGAGCAAGGCGCCGCGCCGGCTCGCCAGTTCAATCGTGGTAGAAACCGAGGGCGAGCCGCACAGTGCGCAGCGCATAGTGCTCGACGATCTGACTGTCCAATCATCCGGCGCCGCGCTCATAAACGAACCATTCACAGGCGATCGATGGCTTGCCGTAAACGGGCCGTCCAATACTTCTTTGCATCGACGCGCCGTGATCGTGCTCAACGGAACGCCGCGCATCCCTGAACGCTACGCGATCGACTTCATCAAGCTGGGCGCTGACGGCAGCAGCTATTCCGGCGACGAGCACAAGAATGCAAGTTATCACGCGTACAAGACGCCGATCCTTGCGGTCGCGGACGGCACGGTGGTATCGGCCATGGACGGCTTGCCGGAAAACGTGCCCCATGGCGACAAACTCGCGGTGACGCTGACGCTCACCAGTCTTCCGGGCAACAATGTAGTCGAAGATATCGGTGGTGGATTATATGTCGGCTACGCGCACCTCATTCCGGGAACGCTGAGGGTCAAACCCGGCGAACATGTCCATCGCGGGCAGGTTCTCGGCCGGCTCGGCAATTCAGGCAACTCAACCGAGCCGCATCTTCACATCCAGGTGTGCAACGGGCCTTCGTTCATGATGTGCGAAGGCGTGCCGATGGAATTCAAGCGCATGACCCGCGCCACCTATCGCATCGACAGACGCGGCGAGACGCCGATCAAGCTCGAGATCACGAACGGGCAGGCGATGGAAGGACAGGAGCCGATGGAAGACGAGCTGGTGAGTTTTCCGGCGGAAGATTAACGCCGCCAGGCCGCTCGGGCGGCGTTGGCTGCGCCGCTACCAGCGCAGCAGGTTGGCGCCCCAGGTCAGGCCGCCGCCGCAGGCGTTGAGCATCACCAGGTCATTGTCGCGAATCCGCCGCGCCTCGACCGCTTCATCGAGTGCGATCGGCACCGACGCCGCGGAGGTATTGCCGTAGCGGTCGATGTTGGTGAAGAGCCGCTCGCGCGGCAGGCTGAGACGGTCGGCAACCGCGTTGAGAATGCGGATATTCGCCTGGTGCGGCACGACCAGCGCGATATCCTCCATCCGGACACCGGCGCGCTCGGCCACTTTGAGCGTGATATCGGCGATGGACCGCACGGCGAGCTTGAACAGCTCCGGCCCTTTCATCTTGATCGCATCCTCGGGCGAGCGGCGCGCCTCTGAGTCGAGCGTGGCGCGCACGCCGGTCGATCGCACCGACAACAGATGCCAGTACTCGCCCGAAGAGCGCAGCAGGCTCGCGAGCACGCCGCGCGGCCCGGGCTCGGACACCATCACCGCCGCGCCCGCGCCATCTCCGAACAGCACCGACACCGCGCGGTCGTTCCAATCGACCATGGTCGAGAGCGCGTCGGTGCCGACCAGCAGCACGCGCGCATAATCACCCGCGCGCATCGCGTTGTCGGCCACGCTCAGGGCATAGACGAAGCCCGAGCATGCGGCCGCCACGTCGAAGGCGGGGATCGAATCGAGGCCCAGGCGATGCTGGAGCTGGCAAGCGAATGAAGGAAAGCCGTATTCCGAAGAAACCGTGCCGACGATGATCGCGTCGAGTTCGCCCGGCTTGATGCCGGCGCGGACGAGCGCGGTGGTGGCGGCGGCGGCGGCAATATCGACCAGCGACTCGCCGCTCGCCATCACGTAGCGCCGCTCGATGCCGGTGCGGGTCCGCACCCATTCGTCCGAGGTGTCGACGACGCGCGCCAGGTCATGATTGCTGACCGAGGTGCGCGGCAGGGCGCGCCCGGTTGCGACGATTCGCGATCCCATCTGTTTATTTCCCGTTCAACTCGACCGCGGGCCTGAAGGCCAGGGTCGTATTGGTGCCTCCGAAGCCGAACGAATTGTTCAGCGCGATTCGAATCTGCATCGGCCGCGGCCGATTGGGCACGTAGTCGAGGTCGCATTCCGGGTCGGGATGCTCATAGTTGATGGTCGGCGGCAGCATGCCGCGCTCGATCGCCAGCACGGTATAAACCGACTCGATCGCGCCCGCCGCGCCCAGCGTATGGCCGGTCATCGACTTGGTCGAGCTGATCGCGATTTTCGCTGCGCGCTCGCCGAACACGCGCTTGATCGCCTGGGTCTCGGCGGTGTCGCCCTGCGGCGTCGAGGTGCCGTGCGCGTTGACGTAGTCGACCTGGTTGGGATCGAGTTCGCCGTCCTGCAGACACAGCATCATGCAGCGCGCCGCGCCCTGCCCTTCCGGGGAAGGCGAGGTCATGTGATAGGCGTCGCCGTTGGCGGCATAGCCGGCGATCTCGGCCAGGATGCGGGCCCCGCGCTGGAGCGCCGCTTCGCGCTCCTCGAGGATCAGGGCCGCCGCCCCCTCGGACATCACGAAGCCGTCGCGCTGGGCGTCGAAGGGACGACTTGCGGCCTCGGGCGCGTCGTTGCGCGTGGACAGCGCACGCATCGCGATGAAGCCGCCGATGCCGAGCGAGGTCAGCGCCGCCTCGGAGCCGCCGGTGATGGCGGCGTCGATATAGCCGTCGCGAATCATGCGATAGGCTTCGCCCACCGCATGGCTGCCCGAAGCGCAGGCGCTGGTGGTCGCGAGATTGATGCCGCGTGCGCCATAGCGAATCGCGATCTGCCCGGGTGCGAGATTGCTGATGAGCTTGGGAATGAAGAACGGCGTGATGCGCTTGAGCCGGGTGTCCAGGAACAGGAGATGGTTTTCCTCGATGGTCAGCAGGCCGCCGATGCCGACGCCGACCAACACGCCCACGCGATCGGCGTTGCGCTCGTCGATTTTGAGCCCCGACTGGCGCATTGCCTGCTCCGCCGCGCCCACCGCGTACTGGATGAAGAGGTCCATCTTCTTGATGTCTCTCTTCTCGATCCAGTCGTTGGGATCGAAGTCGCGCACTTCGCCCGCGATGCGCGCGGCGAAGTCGGAGACGTCGAAGCGGGTGATCGGGCCGATACCCGAGCGCCCCGCCATCAGCGCCTCCCAGTTCTTCTCGACTCCCGTGCCCAACGGCGTGACCAGGCCCAGGCCGGTTACCACCACGCGGCGATCCCCGATGCGTCTCATCTAAGCGCAATGCTCCTGCGAATGAGTCTTGGCAATACACCATCTTGTACCAAATGCGCGCCGACATCTACATCGCCCCCATGCACGAGCATCGACAGCGTTGCTCCGGCCTCCAAGGAGAAACGGCGCGCCGCGGAAATCGCGCCGGGTCGCGAGGGAAATCGCCCCATGTCGTTCTCAAACCGTCCGATCGTCCTTGCAACCGGAGCGCGATGGGTAAAAGATCGAAATTGTGTCGCCTCAAGCGCCGGCAATCGATCCGTTTCTGAAGCTCGCTGATAATCTCGGCGAGCTGGAGATCACAGTCGGCGCACGCGCGCGCCCGGTCGTCGCCGAGCTGCGCGCGCGCCTGCGCGAGGCCGCGGCGGCCCGCGCGCGTGGCGATTTGCCGGGTTCGCTGGACCGGCTGCGGAGCGCGATGGAACGTCTGGCCACGGTGGCGAGCGAGCTTGACCCGCAGGAGGGCGCCATGATGCTGGCGGTGGCGCGGCATTTCACCGAATCGCTCAGTCGGGGCGACAAGGACGCGGCCAGAGACGCGGTTAACCTGATGCGGCACAAGTCCGGCGATCCGAACGACGAGGATCAATCGAGCTGGTAGGTCGTCGCGTCGGCAGGCTGCCGATTGCTCGGCCGCGTGTCCGGATGAGTGCGGCACCCTGACTGAAAGCGAACGAGAGAGAACCCGCGGCGGGCAGTTCAGGCCCGTCCGCGACAAGCATCGGAGTCAACTGTGGCGACTGCAACCAAAGTCAAGGCCGCTGACGCGAATTTCGATCAACTGTGCATCAACTCGATCCGAGTGCTCGCGATCGACGCGGTGCAGAAGGCCAACTCCGGCCATCCGGGGATGCCGATGGGAATGGCGCCCATCGCGTACCTGTTGTGGACGCGCTTCATGCGCTACAACCCGGCGAATCCGCGATGGTTCGGCCGCGATCGTTTCGTGCTCTCCGCCGGGCACGGCTCGATGCTGCTGTACGCGATGCTCCATCTCACCGGCTACGACCTCCCGCTGGCGCAACTGCAGCGGTTTCGCCAGCTCGAAAGCATGACGCCCGGCCATCCCGAGTACGGCGTGACGCCCGGCGTCGAAACCACGACCGGGCCGCTCGGCCAGGGTTTTGGCAACGGGATCGGCATGGCCATCGCCGCCAGGCATCTGCGCGCCCGCTTCGAACGCGACAACTCGGGCCTGTTCGATCATCGCGTGTTCGCGATATGCAGCGACGGCGATCTGATGGAAGGCGTGGCGAGCGAGGCCGCATCAATCGCCGGACATCTGGGGCTCGGCAACGTGGTGTACGTGTACGACGATAATCACATCACGATCGACGGCGGCACCGTGCTCTCGTTCGACGAAGACGTATGCAAGCGGTTCGATGCGTACGGATGGCATACCCAGGCGGTCGAGGACGCCAACGATCTCGGCGCGGTAGCGCGCGCGATCGAAAACGCAATCGCCGAGGAGCGCCGCCCGTCGCTCATACGCGTGCGCTCGCATATCGGCTACGGCAGCCCCAATCGTCAGGATACGCCCAAGGCGCACGGCCAGGCGCTGGGCGCCGAAGAGGTCAAGCTGACCAAGCGCTTTTACGGGTGGCCCGAGGAACCGGCGTTCTATGTCCCCGACGAGGCGCTCAAACATTTCCGCGATTGCGGCGCGCGCGGCCGCGAACTCGAGTCCGACTGGAACGCGCGCCTGGAGCGCTATGCGAGAGCGCATCCGGCGGAGGCCGCCGAGCTCAAGGCGATGCTCGCCGGCGAGCTGCCGGCGGGATGGGACGCGGAGCTGCCGCAGTTCACGCCCAAGGACGCGCTGGCGACGCGCGAATCCGCCTCGCGCGCCGAGCAGGCGATCGCGAAAAGGGTGTGGAACCTGTTCGGCGGCGCCGCCGACTTGAATGAATCGACCTTCGTTGACGTCAAGGACGGCGGCGATTTCCTGCGCGACGATTTTGCCGGGCGCAATCTCCATTTCGGCATCCGCGAGCACGGCATGTGCGCGATCCTCAACGGCATCGCGCTGCACGGCGGCTTCATTCCTTACGGCTCGAGCTTTCTCATCTTCACGGACTATTGCCGGCCGTCGCTGAGACTCGCGGCGCTGATGGGCGCGCACGTCATCTACGTGTTTACCCACGACTCGATCGGCCTGGGCGAGGACGGCCCCACCCATCAGCCCGTCGAACAGCTCGCAGGCCTGCGCGCCATCCCCAATTTCACCGTCATCCGACCCGGCGACGCCAACGAGGCCGCCGAGGCCTGGCGCGCCGCAATCATGCATCGTGGCGGCCCGGTGCTGTTGGCGCTCAGCCGTCAGAAGCTGCCGACGCTGGATCGCGCGGCGATGGCGCCGGCGCGCGGGCTCGCCCGCGGGGCCTACGTGCTGTGCGAAACTCAGGGACGCGCCGCGGAAATCATCCTCCTCGCGAGCGGCTCCGAGCTGCACCTGGCGGCCGGCGCAGCACAGGAACTCGAACGGCGCGGCCGCGCGGTGCGCGTGGTCAGCATGCCGAGCATGGAGCTGTTCGAGAAGCAGGACGCCGGGTATCGAGATTCCGTGCTGCCGCCTGCGCTCCGGCGGCGGCTCGCGATCGAGGCCGCAGCCCCGATGTCGTGGTATCGATGGGTTGGAATCGACGGCGACGTGGTCGGAATGACGACCTTCGGCGCTTCCGCGCCCTACCAGGACACGCTCAAGCATTTCGGATTTACGGTTGAGAACGTTGTGGAGCGCGCGCTCAAGCTGCTGGCGCGGTGAAATAAGTCGGATGGGCGGCGGATTCGCGGCTGACGGCGCCCGCTGGCGCCGACGCGGCGCTTTCGGCTAGCCTTCAGCCCAATCCGATCCCGGTTGATCGTCATGGCCGAACCCAAACTGATCGTTCTCGAAGACGCCCAGTCGCTTTACAAGCACGCGGCGGAGGAAATTGCGCATTTCGCGGGCGAAGCGATCTGCACCCATGCCGAGTTCACCCTGTGCCTGTCAGGCGGCTCGACTCCGGCGGCGACGTACAAAATGCTGGCTGAGCGCTTCCGGCTCAGCGTCGATTGGAAAGAGGTGCAGTTCTATTGGGGCGACGAGCGCTGCGTCCCGCCCGATGACGAAGCGAGTAATTTCGGGATGGCCGAGCGGACGATGCTGCGTCATCTGGGCCTGCAGGCCAGTCAGATCCATCGCATGCGCGGCGAACTGCCGCCGGACGACGCCGCGCGCGAGTACGAAAACGATCTGCGCAGGTCGTTCGGTCTCGACGAGGGTGAATTGCCGCGATTCGACCTGATGCTGCTCGGGCTCGGCGACAACGTGCATATTGCGTCGCTCTTTCCCGGCAGCTCCGCGATCGGCGAGCGTGAGCGCCTCGCGGTCGCGGTCGAGGTCGATGCGCCGCAGCGCCATCGCATCACGCTCACCCCACCCGTGCTGAACCATTCGGCGCGCGTGATGTTCCTGGTCGAGGGCGCGGGCAAGGCGGAAGCGGTGAAAAGCGCGCTTGAGGGAGTGCGCGACCCTGAGCGATACCCGGCGCAGCTTATCGATCCGGTCGACGGCGAAGTAATCTGGCTCCTGGATCGCGCCGCTGCTGCACGGCTCTCACGCCAGTAGCTCGCTGCCGCACACCGGCCGCCGCGGCCCCGGGCGCGCGGGGGCCGCGCGGCAGGGTCCCAGGCGCGTGTCTCGACAGGCTGCAGCCGCTCGCGCACAATTAGGCGCATGAATTTTCTCTCGCGCCACGTCATTGGAGTTCTGATCGTCCTGATCGTCGCCGGATGGGCGTTGTTTTACGTTCCGACCACCCCGTCATACGCAATTTACCAGCTCAAGCAGTCAATCGACGCGCGCGACGGCGCGACCGCCGCAACCTTCGTGGATTTTCCCGCCGTGGTCAAAAACGCCGGGCACGAAATGATGCAGCAATCGAACTCGAATGACGTAATGACGTCGGTGCTCGGCGGCGCCATGGAATTGCTTAGCGGGCCCGTCGCCGCAGCGATCCAGCAATGGGCTACGCAGCAGGTCGACGACGGAGCAAGACAGGTTCAGATGCCGGCTGCCGCGGTCGCCGGCGCGATCGTCACGCTGCACCGCTCGGGCGATTCCGCCTGGACCGATTTTCACGACAACCAGGGCCGCGAATGGAACATCCGCTTCCAACGCGAAAACGGCCGCTGGCGCGTCGTGCAGGTCAAGGACATCCAGCAACTCCTGCAGCGCTTTCAGCAGCAGCGCGGGATGGGCATCGCGCCGGCACCCGGCGCAGCCGTTCCCGGATTGCCGGCACCCGGCGGCACGATGCCGCCCGGCACGGCGCCTCCGAACGGCGCTTCCACTTCTCCTTAACCCGACGCATGTCCAAGTTGCCGGTGGGCCGCGGAATCTCGATCGATCTGAACAGCGCACGGCAACTGGCAGCGGCATCGAGCCGTCGGTACCGCTCAGAAATTTTCGCGCCGTCACGCGAGGGTAACCGCGACTTAACCGTACCCGCGTTTACAGCGCCGCCGTCGACCGGTACACTGAGGATTGGCGCGGCCGTTTCGGCCGCGCCGTTTGATATCAAGCCCTCAAATGCGCCGACAGGACATCCGTAACTTCGCGATCGTGGCTCATGTGGACCACGGAAAAACCACGCTGGTGGACGCGCTCCTGCGCCAATCCGGAGCCTTTCGCGCCAATGAGCACGTGGCCGAACGCGTGATGGACTCCTTCGCGCTCGAGCGCGAGCGCGGCATCACGATCATGGCCAAGAACACCTCGATCGCGTGGGGCGACGTGCGGATCAACATCGTCGACACACCCGGTCATTCCGATTTCGGCGGCGAAGTCGAGCGCACGCTGGCGATGGTGGACGGCATCCTGTTGCTGGTCGACGCGGCCGAAGGGCCGCTGCCGCAAACGCGCTTTGTGCTGCGCAAGGCGCTCGAGGTCGGACTGCCGGTGGTCTTGTGCATCAACAAGATCGACCGCGCCGATGCGCGCCCGGCCGAGGTCCTCGACGAGGTCTATGACCTGTTCATCGATCTCGGCGCCGACGAGAATCAGCTGGATTTTCCGATCCTGTACACCAATGCGCGCGCGGGTATCGCGCTCCGTCGGCCCGACGGCACGGGCGACAGCCTGGCGCCGCTGTTCGAAACCATTGTCACCCATCTGCCCGGGCCCGAAGTCGATCCTGAAGCCCCGCTCCAGTTTCAGGCCAACAATCTGGACTACGACGAGTACGTCGGAAGGCTTGCCGTCGGACGCCTCGTCGCAGGCACGCTCACCGCGGGCGGCGCCTACATGCTGTGCCGCGCGGACGGCTCGCGCGAAACGTGCAAGGTCGCGCATGTGTACGGCTGGCGCGGTCTCAAGCGAGCCGAGCTGTCCGAAGCCGCGGCCGGAGACATCGTGATGATCGCCGGACTGGAAAATATCGAGATCGGCGACACGGTCACCGATGCTGAAAACCCGCGCCCGCTCCCTGGCATCCGCATCGACGAGCCGACCGTGGCGATGACCTTTTCGGTCAACAACGCCCCGTGGGCCGGACGCGAGGGCCAGTTCGTCACCTCGCGCAAGCTCGGCGCGCGCATCGAGCTCGAGGCGCGGCGCAACGTGAGCGTGCGCGTCGAGCAGTCCAGCGCCGACGCATGGCGCGTGCTGGGGCGCGGCGAGCTCGCGCTCGCGGTGATCGTTGAGACGATGCGGCGCGAGGGCTACGAGCTGCAGGTCTCCAAGCCCACCGTGGTAACGCGCAGCGCGGGGGGCGAACTGCAGGAACCGATGGAATTCCTGGTGATCGACATCCCTGAAGAGCATATCGGGCTGGTGACGCAGCTGCTGTCCGGGCGCAAGGGACGGATGCGCACCATGACCACGCATCAGAGCGGCCGCGTGCGCCTCGAGTACGACGTGCCGGCGCGCGGGTTGATCGGCTTTCGCGGCCGATTCCTCGCCGACACGCGCGGAACCGGCGTAATGCACTCGGTGTTCAACGGCTACGCGCCGTGGTGCGGGCCGATCCGCTCGCGCCAGAATGGCGCGATGATCTCCGACCGCGAAGGGATCGCGACGCCTTACGCGATTTTTCACCTGCAGGAACGCGGCATCTTCTTCATCGGAGCGGGCGAGCCGGTTTACGAAGGCATGATCATCGGCGAGTACGCGCGCGAGACCAACCTTCCGGTCAACGTGTGCCGCGAAAAAAAGCTCACCAACATGCGCGCCGCGGGCCATGACGAAGCGGTGCGGCTCAGCCCGCCGCGCATCATGACCCTCGATTCGGCCCTGGAATGGATTGACGAGGAGGAATTGGTGGAACTGACCCCGCGTTCAGTGCGGCTGCGCAATCGGGTGCTCAAGACCGGACTGCGCGGCAAGCATCGCGCGGGATGGATGGAGACCATCGGCGGAGCGGCCGGGGCCGCAGAACCGGAATGATCCTCGAACAGCCCTGAACGCTTCCGCTTTGCGCCGGCCCACAGCTAAATTCGACAGCGGCCCGGATTGAGGCCACGGATGAAAGTTCTCCGCGCCGCCGCGATCGTTGTTCTTTTCCTGTGCCTCCTGCTGGCAGCGGCCGGAGCTATCGCCCTGCACAACCAGGCGCGGCTCATCGCTCTGGTGCTGGAGCGCGTGCAGCAACAGACCGGCTACGCGGTGGTCGCGGCAAACGCGCGACTGCGCTTGCGCACGCATCTCGACATCATTCTCGATCGGCCCAGTATCCGGCGCGACGGCAACGAGCTGATGCGCTCCGAGAGCGTGCACGTACGCGTCAGTTATCACGCGCTCATATGGAACAACGGCTTACCGCTGCGCGGGGTGATCATCGTGCGGCCCGACGTGCGCCTGCCGGCCGGCTCCGGCGCGTTCAACCCCGGCGCCCTGCCGCGCGTTGACTCCACGTTCGTTCGCGCCCTGGGCGAAGCGTTCCGGCGTTTCACCGGCCTGGTCGAGCGTGTGACCATCGCCGACGGGCGGTTGAGCGACGCGGCGGGCAATCCGCTGCTCGAGCAGTTTTCCCTGACCGCGACGCCGCGCCGCAGACATGCGCGTGTGTGGAACATAGGGTTCATCGCGCCCCATGTGAATTGGCCGGGCTTCCGCGGGTTGGAAGCGAGCGGACGCATGAGCATCGAAACCATGCCCGGTCCGGCCGATCGGCTGATTTCAGGCGGCGAGCTATGGATCTGGAACGCTGGCTTCCAGCACGATATGGGCGCCGCGGTCACGGCGAGCGGTACGATGCATGGCGACGCGACGTTCGCGCTCAGCGGTTCGGGCGAACTCAGCGGGCGCGGCGAAATCGACGTCGACGAACTGACCGCGGGCGGTGCGCGTTTGGACCGGCCGGTGGCCCTGGGCAACTGCTCCTTTAAAACGCTTTATGCGGTTTCCCAGGCGCACGTCGCCCTGGTCGATTTGACCGCGCGCGTCGGCGCCGCAACCGTGGCGGCCGGCGACCTCACGCTCAACGATCCGTTCACACTCGACGCCGCGCTGCTCGCCCATCTGAATTCCGTCCAAATCGATCTGGCGGCGCTCAAGGCTCAGCTCGCCAACACGCGCAATCTGCCCAGGCCGCTGGTAGCGCTCGCGGCAGCGCTCATCTCCGGACGTGTATTGCTCGAAGGAGCGACCTATCAGGCAAGGGTCCAGGATATGGGCTGGAACGCGGCGGCGTTCTCAAAGGCGCTGCAGGCCACGGCGCGGCTCGAGGCGTTAAGCCTCAAGCTCGGGAACGCTCCGCAGCTGCCCGCGCTCAGCGAGGGCAATGCGCAGCTGTCCTACGCAAAGGGACGCGTGACGCTGACCCAGGGATCCGCGTCGCTGGGCAACTCCTCGATTCGCGAAATCGACGGCAGCGCGGATTTCGCGCTCGGCCATCGCCAGGTGTCCTATCGACTGAACGCGACCGCCACGCTCGACCTCGACGAACTCTACCCGGCCGCGATAGCGCTTTCACCGGAACTGGCGGCCAGAGCCAAGGGACATGTCGATGCGATGTCCGGCAGCGCGGCCGTGGCGGTCGGCGCCTCGGGAGTGTTGAATACCGAAGCGCCCGAGCCGCCTGCAAAATACCTGATCCGGATCGAGACCAACGCGATCAAAGTGACCGAGAAGGACTTGCCGCATCCGCTCCAGCTGGTCGGCGGCACCGTGCTGGTCAAGCCGGGCTCGGTGGAGCTGGCGCGGGTAGTGGCCAAGGTCGCCCGGCCCGAACAACCGGGCTCGGTGCTGGTGAACGGCGACCTTGCTTTCGATGCCCAGGGTTTGCGCTTGCACACGATATCGGTGGAATTGCATCAGGTTGCCGTCGAGCAATGGCTGCCGCTGCTCGTCGATCCGGACGATATCGCCGCGCGCGGGCCACTCGGCGGCACGCTGACCATCGCGCGCGAGCCCAGCCGTAACCAGGGGATCCGCGCCAACGGTCTGCTGACGATGGGCGAAGGCGAGGTGCAGCTGGGCTTTCTGCGCGCGCCGATCGTCGCGCAATCGGCCACGCTGAGCTTCGACGGGCGCGGATTGTTGCTGGCGATTGTGGGCGCCCGGCTGCAGGGCGCGCCTTTCGACTTCTCGCTCGGGGTCGAGGATCTCGACAAACCGGTGCTGCGCATTGTGGCGAATGCCGGACGACTCGACCTGGAAGTCATGAAATTCATCCGTTTGCCGTGGGCGCCCAGCCCACCGGCGAAATTTTTCCCCGTCCCGGTGGTCGGACACATCGAGGCCGCGCACGCCACGCTCGAACGGCTGGAGATGTCGCGCGCGCGCTGCGACTTCAACCGCGAGGTCAACGGCGACTGGCGCGTGCGCGACTTCGCAGCGGACATTTATGGCGGACGCGCCAACCTGGAATTCAGCGGACGCGGTCGGGACGATTGGATCAACATCAAGGGCGACCTCAACGACGTCCAGGTCGGACCGCTGTACCAGATCGCGGCTCCGCAGGCCGCCCCGCCGCTCACCGGCACGCTCAGAGTCCGCGGCGACCTGTGGGGCGACTCGAATACCGATTTCTTCAACACGCTGGCGGGCACCCTCTCGGTTGATGTGACCGACGGCGTGCTGCACAAATTCGCCCTCCTCTCGCGGATTTTGAGCTTCATCGATCTGAAGACCTGGCTATCGGCCAAAGTGCCCGACCCGCGCATCAACGGCGTGCCGTTTCAGACGCTCAAGGCCGATTTCGCCGGCCGTGGCGGCGAGTTCTACAGCGACAACCTGCTCCTGCGCGGCCCGGTCATGAACATCTCGGCGCTCGGCCACGTCCATCTGCCTGACGGCGACGTGGACATGATGGTCGGCATGGTACCGTTTAAAACCGTCAACTGGCTGATGGCCAAGGTGCCGCTGATCGGCAGCGGCCTCTCCAGCGATCACCTGGTCGCGGCCTACTTCCATGTCACCGGCCCACTCAGCAATCCCCACGTAGTGCCCAAGCCCATCACCTCGGTCGAATTCTTCCTGACCAATGTGCTCAAGGTACCGCTGAATATATTGAACGGAATCCGCAACAATGTCGGCAATGGAAACGGCAACAGCAGCAGCAGCGGCAATTGAAGACGCCGGCGCACGCTCATCGCATGGCGCAGCGGTCTAGTCCGCCGCGGCGCGCGGGCGCCCACTTGCGCCTGCAACCGGCGCGACGCGTCACGCTAATCGTCTTTTGCCGCGAGCCTCGACCCGGCCACTGCAAGACCCGGCTCATCCCGCGCCTGGGTGCGGCGGGCGCTGCCCAATTGGCCCGCGCATTTCTCGTTGACGCGCTCGCGAAGTGCCGCGCGCTCGCTCCCGGGCGCCTGATACTCGCCGCTGACGCACCGGACGGCATCGCGATGAGCCGCAGCCTGCGCGCTGCGGCGCGCCGCTTTGGTGCCGATCTAATCGACCAGGGCAAAGGCGGCCTGGGCGAGCGAATGGCGCGCGCGCTCGCGCCGCACCGGCATGAGGGCGCGATCTTGATTGGCACCGATACGCCGTCGCTTCCGTTACGCCTGTTCGAACGGAGCATCGCGATGCTGCGACGCGCTCCGGTGGTCGTCGCACCCAGCCTTGACGGCGGCTATTATCTCCTCGGCGTACGGGGCGAGATGCCTGACATCTTCCGCGGGATCGCATGGGGCAGCGCGCGCGTTTTCCGCCAGACCGTCGAACGGCTTCATCGCGACGGTACGAGCTATGCGCTCGGCCCTGCGTGGTACGATGTCGATCGTTTCAGCGACGTGTTGCTGCTTGCCGCGCATATGACCCGGATGAAGACGCATCGCAGCCTTCAACCTCGCCGCGACGGCTCGGCGTACGTGGCGCAACGCGCGGCGCGTGGCGGGCTCCCGTGCCCGGAAACCGCCCGAGCGCTGGCGCGGCTTGGACTGCTGCGCGCGGGCCGCTAAAGTTACCAGCGCTGTGCGTGCATCCCAGGCGAGAATTGTCCTGTCCACTGCGGCCGCGGAAAGGCAGGCGCGCTCGATCGCCCGCCGACTGGTCGACGAGCGTCTCGCCGCATGCGTCAATATTGTGGGGCCGATTCGCTCGATTTACCGATGGCGCGACGCGATCGAAGAGGAACCCGAGTTTCTTCTTCTCATCAAGACGCGCGCGCCGCTCGTGGCACGCGTCGCGCGCCGGTTGATTGAACTGCACAGCTACGAAGTTCCCGAGGTGCTCGCGATCGCTCCGCAGGGCGGCTCCGCCGGTTACCTGGCCTGGCTGATGGAATCGACCGCCGCCGGCTCGCGCGTTGCGGGCCGCGCGGCCCAGCGGGGCGGCAAAAGCGATGTTTCGTAAGGCGATCGAGCGGCTGGCGCCGTACGTTCCCGGTGAGCAGCCGCGGCCCGGGCAGCACCTGGTAAAGCTCAACACCAACGAGAACCCTTATCCGCCCTCGCCGCGCGTGCGCGGCGCCATCGTGCGAGCGGCGCGCGGCGAATCGCTGCGGCTATATCCCGCGCCCGCCGCCGACGACTTTATCGCCGCCGCCGCGGATCGTTACGGCTTGCCTTCGCGCATGATCATGGCCGGCAACGGGTCGGACGAGCTGCTCGCGATGCTGTTCCGGGCGACGCTGGGCCCCGGCGATCGCGTGGCGTGGCCCGCGCCTACCTATTCGCTGTACGACACGCTGGCCGCGATGCAGGAGGCGCGCGTCGTGGCGCCCGCGTTCGGCCCGGACTTCGAGTTGCCGCTGGACGCGCTGGTTGCGGCGCGCGCCCGGCTCACCATCGTATGTAATCCCAACTCGCCATCGGGAACCGTCACGCCGCAGTGCACGCTGGGGCGCCTCGCCCGCTATCTCAAGGATCGGCTGCTCGTGGTGGACGAAGCGTACGTCGATTTTGCCGAGGACAACTCTCTGGATCTCGTGCGCCGGATGCGCAACGTCGTCGTCCTGCGCTCGCTGTCGAAGTCGTACTCGCTGGCGGGGATGCGGCTGGGACTGTGTTTCGCTCATCCCAAAATTATCGAGCAGCTCGGCAAGGTCAAGGATTCCTACAACGTCAGCCGACTGGCGATTGCGGCCGGAGCGGCCGCGCTGCGCGACGCGGCGTGGGCCGCGCGCAACGTCGAACGCATCAAGCGGGCGCGCGCCGCAGCGAGGCGCCGGCTGCTCAGGATGGGCTTCGAGGTACCGCCGTCCTCGGCCAATTTCGTGCTGGCCCGCATGCCGGGCCGCAACCTCGCGCCGCTCTACGCCGGACTGCGCGAGCGCGGAGTGCTGGTGCGCTATTTTCGCGCCTGGCCCGACGCCATGCGCATCTCGATCGGCACGCCGGCCGAAATGAGGGCGCTGTTCGACGCCCTCGAGCCGCTCGTCGCCGAACTGACCGCCTCGCTGCGAGACGGCCGGTCCCGCCGCTAGACGCGTCGCACGACCGGGGAAAAAACTCAGCCGCGCATAAATGCGACCAGCACGCAGGAGCAGCGAGCGCGCGCGAAACATCCGATGAGCCGGCTCGGACAAATGTTCTCGAGGTTTCGCGCCACGCGCGCCGGCGCGGATACCCAGTCCGCGCGGCCGGAAGATCCTGGCGCCCGGCGATGGCTGATCGCCGGGCTCGGCAATCCGGGCGGACAATACGATCGTTCCGGTCACAATATCGGGTTCAGAGTGATCGATCGTCTCGCTGAAAAATCCGGCGCCGCGCTCGACCGCCGCAAATTCAAAGGCATACTGGGCGAGGCGAAGATCGGTTCCGAGCCTGCGATCCTGATCAAGCCGCAAACCTACTACAACCTGAGCGGCGAATGCGTCGCCGCGGTTCTCGGCTACTACAAAATTCCGGCAGAGCGGCTGATCGTCGTGCACGACGAGATCGATCTCGAGCCGCGTCAGCTCAGGCTCAAGCGCGGCGGCGGCGACGCCGGCAACCGCGGGGTGCGCTCGATTGCCGACGCGCTCGGCACGCCGGAATTCGTCCGCGTGCGCGTGGGAATCGGGCGGCCCGCGGCCGGGCGCGAGGCCAAAGAGCACGTGCTGCATGCGATGAGTCGCGAAGAACTGGACGCGTTCGCAGCGTCAATCGAACGCGCGGCGGAAGCGGTTGCCGCCGTGATTACCGACGGACTCGAGCGCGCGATGAACCTGTACAACCAGCGTGCGTGAGCGTCACGTACAGTCAGAGCGGCGCGGGCTTGCGCGCCGCCGGCGTCAGGCTGCCGCGATGGCCCCAGATGCTCGGCGCCTCGTGCTTCTGCACTTGCCAGGTCGCGTCGTCGACGATCCGCGCACCCCATCCGTATTCAACCTCGAACCCTGACGGCGAACGCATGTAAAACGACACCATGTGGTCGTTGGTGTGGCGGCCGAGCGTGCCCGAAATCTCGATTCCCTGGTCCTGGCACAAATAGTAAGTCGAGCCCACGTCGTCGACGTGCCGGCACTGCAGCATGAAATGCATCAGCCGCTTCGGCGCGGGAATCACGCCGAACGCGATAGAGTGATGACGCGGATTGCAGTGCATGAAGCTCAGGCTGATCGGGTCGCCGCCGCGGCGCGAGCGCATGTCGATGAAATCGCTGACGCGCATGCCCAGCAGATCGCGATAAAAGTGCAGACTCTGCGCGGCGTCGTCCGCGCGCACCACGATATGCCCCATGCCCAGCTCGCCGGTCACGAAGCCGGTGAGCGGGCGCGGCGACTTGAACGGCGTCTCGAAGGTCATCAGCGGACCAAAGTAGATTTCGGTCGCGATGCCGCTCGGGTCGCGCAGCTTGAGGTAATCGACCACGCGCCGCGCGCGCGCCTCCTGCGGCGAAGCCGCGCTCACCTCGACACCGTCGGCTCGCAGGCGCGCGGCGATCTCGCTCAGCGCCGCCTGGTCGCGCACTTCCCATCCGACGAACGCAACATCGTCATCGCCGCCCGGCCGCAGCACGAAGCGATGGTGGTACTCGTCCATGCGCAGGAAAATCGAGCCATCGGGATCGGCGCCGTTGATTTCGAGGCCCAGCACATCAGTCGCGAACTTCTCCCAGCGCGCGAGGTCGCTCACCCCGATCCCGAGGTAGCCGAGTTGCGTGACACTGGCCATTGCGCGCCTCTCCCGATCCGGCCGCGCCGCCGATGACGATGCGGTGCGGTTTTGCGCCGGGCTACACGGTCAAATTGTAAAGCTCGGCGACGTTATCGTGCAGGATCTGGTTCTTCTCTTCCTCGGTCAGCCCGGCCGTATGTTTTTTGAGCAGCTCCTGCGACCACGGCCAGGTCGAATCGCTGTGCGGGAAATCGTTGGCCCACATCAGGCGGCGGAAGTTGCACATATCTTTCATCTTGAAGGCCACCCAGTCGTCCTGGAAGGTCAAGTAGATATTTTCGCGAAAATACTCGCTGGGCATCTTCGAGATGGTGCCGGCGGTCAGCCAGTAGCGATGCCGGTCGTATGCGTGATCCATCCGGTACATGTAGTGAGGCGCCCATCCGGCATCCGCCTCCACGCATACTATCTTGAGCCTGGGATGGCGCTCGAAGACGCCGCTTAGGATAAGCGTCCCGATGATGTCCTGGTTGCCGCGGATGATCGACATGAAGCTGTTGAGCTTCGGGCCACGCGTGCGTCCGATCGCGTCTTCGCGGCTGGTCAGAATGTGGAAGCTGAGCGGCAGGCCGAGATCGATCGCGGCCTCCCAGAAGGGATCGTAAATCGAGCTGTCATAGTCCTCGACCTGCGGGTAGCCGGGCATCATCACGCCACGCAGGCCCAGTTCCTTGATGCGGCGGATGTCCTCGATACCTTCCTCGACCGAGCGCATCGCGGTCTGCCCGCAGCCGATGAGGCGGTCCGGGTGCGCCGCACAGTACGATGCGATCCACCGGTTGTACGCGTCGAAGCAGGCCTTCTTGTAGTCGAAATCCTTGTGATTGCAGAGCAGCATGCCGACCGTGGGATAGATGATCTCGGCATGCACGCCGTCGCGATCCTGGTCGGCCAGCCGCGCATCCGGGTCCCATCCGCCGCGATGCAGCTCCTCGAACTTGACACCGAGCACCGTCAGTTCATCGGCGGGCTTGCCGGCGGCGGCGATCAGTCCCATCGGGATCGGCCGCTTCATCCCCTCGATGATGAAGAGATCGCCCTTCTGCTCGTCGCGCACCAAATGCGGCGCGCGATCGCGGAACTGCGGCTCGATAAACTCGATGTAGGTGTTTGGCGGTTCGGTGATATGCGAATCCGCCGAGATGATGGGCTTCTGCATTTTCTTTCCTCGCGAAGGCTCCGGGGCGGAGCCTGGGATACAGACGTGGTTCCGTTCCTGAACCCACTTTTACTAAACGGTGCGCGCGTTTACAACGCGAGCAAAGCGCGTCCCGCCGCGGCGGTGGACCGGATACTTCGGCCTGCGATATAAAGTGGTGAAGAACTGGAAACGGATCGCGACTTCTCAGCCCCGTGCCGGACGCAACCCGCGGCGTACCGGATGGGTTCAAGGAGAAACTTCCATGGACTACGACCTCAAGATCACGGGCGGCACGATCGTCGACGGCACCGGCGCGCCGGCGCGCGAGGGCGACGTCGCCATCAAGGACGGCAAGATTGCCGCGCTCGGCGACGCGCCCGGCAAGGCGGACAAGACGCTCGAGGCGCGCGGCCGCGTCGTCGCGCCCGGCTTCGTGGACATCCACACGCACTACGACGCCCAAATCCTGTGGGATCGCATGATGACCATTTCGCCGTGGCACGGCGTGACCACGGTGGTGATGGGCAATTGCGGCTTCGGCGTCGCGCCGACGCGCCCGGACCATCGCGGCCTCATCATGCGCACGCTGGAAAAAGTCGAGGGGATGAGCCTCGACGCGCTCGAGGCCGGACTGGGCTACGAATGGCCCTTCGAGACCTTCGAACAGTATCTCGACGCGATCGAAAAACGCGGCTCCGCGATCAACGTCGGCGCGCTTATCGGCCATACGCCCATGCGGCTCTACGTCATGGGCGAAGAGGCGGTCGAGCGTCCGGCGAACGAAGGCGAAATCGCCGCGATGCGGGAGATCGTGCGGCGCGCGATTCGCGCCGGCGCCGTCGGCTTCGCCACTTCCAAATCGCCAACCCATGTCGGCTACGGTGGCAAGCCGGTGCCCAGCCGCAAGGCGGAACTGAACGAGATAACCGCGCTCGCGAGCGTGCTCCGCGAAGAACAAGCCGGTGTCATCCAGGCCACCGCCGGCCGCGAACTCTTCCTCAAGGAGTTCGCCGACCTGTTCCGCGCAACCGGCCGCACCATCACCTGGACCGCGCTGCTCGCCGGAATGACCGGCTCCAACGACGGCCATCGCCGCCTGCTCGAGCAATCGCAGCAACTGGCGGATCAGGGCATGCGCATCGTGCCGCAGGTCGCCTGCCGGCCGCTCAATTTCGAGATGACGCTCAAGGAGCCGTTCATCTTCGAGAGCCTCTCGGTGTTCAAGCAGATTTCGGCGGCCGACTTCGAAGGCAAGATGAAAATTTACTCCGATCCCGAGTTCCGCGCCGTGTTCAAGTCCAAGACCGGCATAAACTCGGCCGGCCGCTTCGCCGATCGATGGGAGCGAAGCTGGGTCTCCTACTATCCGGGCCATCCCGAGCTCGAGGAAAGCAATCTCGCCGAGCTTGCGCGCGCGCGCCGCATCGACCCGATCGACCTGATGCTCGATATCGGGCTGGAGACCAGGCTGGAAGCGCGCTTTCGGATGGCGCTGTTCAATTACGAAGAGGACGAGGTGCTGGCGCTGCTGAACGGCAAGGGCACCGTGGTCGGGCTTTCGGACGCCGGAGCGCATGCGAGTCAGCTTTGCGACGCGTGCTTCTCGACCTACCTGATGGGCCATTGGGTGCGCGAGCGCAAGGCGCTTGCGCTCGAGCGCGCGGTGTGGATGCTGACGGCGCGGCCGGCCGAGGTGTTCGCGCTCAGCGACCGCGGGCGCCTGGCGCCCGGCATGGCCGGCGACGTGGTCGTGTTCGATCCGGACAAAATCGGATGCTCGCGACTGCGCCGGGTCAACGATCTTCCTTCCGGCGCCGATCGTCTGGTCGCCGACGCCACCGGTATCGACGCCGTCATCGTCAACGGCACGGTCATTCGCCGCGAGGGCCGCGATACGGTCGCGGCGGACGGGCCGCTGCCGGGTCGTCTGCTGCGCCATGGCCACGCGCCGGCATGAAGCCGCGCATGGCGCATTCGCGCGTCACTCGTTCGCGCGCCGATTCGCGCGTCGGTTCGCGCGTCGTTTCGAATGACGCCCGCGGCCGATCGCACTCACGCTCGGCCGCGGCGGCGCTCCGATGATTTCCTGATGATCTCCTATGCGTGGCTGGCGCCGCTCGATGCGATTCTCAACGCGAGCGCCGGCGTCCTGCTGCTCGCGGGCTACATCGCGATTCGGCGCCGGCGCGTGCGCGTCCATCGCGCGTGCATGATTAGTGCGTTCGTCGTATCAGCCGCGTTCTTCGTCTCGTACTGCATCTACCACTACCATGTCGGCGACGTGCGCTTCGGCGGCGAGGGCATGATCCGGCCGGTGTACTTCTCGATTCTCGCCAGCCATATCGTGCTCGCGGCGGCGATCGTGCCGCTCGCGCTGCTCACGCTCGGCCGCGCATTGCGCGGCCGCTTCGCGCGGCATCGCCGAATCGCCCGCTGGACCTGGCCGATCTGGATGTACGTATCGCTGACCGGCGTCGTCGTGTACCTGATGGTGTACCAGCTTTATCCGCATTCGCGGGTTTCGCCGTAAGCTTACAGGCGCTGCAGACCCGTCGGAGCGCGCCGCAAGCGCCGAAATCTGGGGCCTCCTCCGACACCTCGTCACCTCGGCGACTGAGGCGCAAGAGCGCAGATTAGGCCGGCACGCGAGTGCGGACATCTCGACCAGCGCCGGCCGCTGACCTGTACGCGAAGGAGCCTTCGGGGTCGCGCGGCGGAACTTTTCAGAGCTTCCGCCGATTGATCATTCGATTGCGTTACTTGCGCATCCAGGGAGGACCAAGGCATGAAGTTCGTCAATTTCGCACGCGCAGCGATCGCGGCTTTCTTCGCTTCCGCTATGCTCGTCGCGTTGACCTCGGGTGCAGCCCAGGCCAACCAGGAATTGGAATGGAACGGCATCTTCGGGTTGATCGAACCGTTTAACGTCGTCGGCGTCGGCACTCCCACGCCCGCGCCGCCCGCCAATTCGACCACCGGACAGGTAACCGGCGCCGCCCCCTGGGTGACCATCTCGGGCCATGCGGAAGTTGATCTGGATACCGGTAAAGCGGATTTCAAGGTGAGAGGACTGGTTCTGGCGGTCGGGAGTCAAGCCACCTCCCCCTCGACCACGCTGTCCGGCCTCGGTATCGGCACCAATGCGGGCGTCACGATGGTCAAGGGAACGCTGGTATGCAACGTCAGCGGCACCAGCGGCGGTGAAACGGTTTCCTTCGAGGACGACACGGACGCAGTGCCACTCAGCTTTCAAGGCAACGCAAAATTTCACGGCAGCCTTGTCAGCCCCGTGCCGCAGGTTTGCCTGGACAATCCCAAGGATACGGCGTTCTTGATCCGAATCGTGGAGCCGTCGGCGTTTTTCAATCTGTGGATCGCCTTCGGCGGCGCGCTGCGCATCGAGGGCCACTGATTCGTCGCGCGCGACGCCCGCTTCGCAGCCGACGCGGACTCAGGCCGCTCGTAACTCGACGCGCGGCGTCAGGTCCGCGCCGGCTCTTTCGCCCACCCGGGTTACGAATCCGAATCCCTCGCGTAATCCCACGAGAGGATACGTTCGGGCTTGAGCTTTGCCAGCGCGAACGCGATGCCCTTGAGCGAATCGGCGTATTTGGCCCCTTCGCGACTGCCGTAATACGCGATCGAGATGCGCCGCACCCACGCATCGGCCTTCCGGAACTCGATCTGCGCCCTGCCCTTCAGGATCACGCATTTGTAGGGCCGCTTCTTCGTATCGATTACCAGCGCGATTCGCGGATCGCGCTCGAGGCATTTCAACTTGAACGATTCGCGGAACATGAAGATGGTCGCCGCCCCGCCCTTCCATTCGTACCAGACCGGCACGGCATGCGGACTGCCGTCCGGCGCCGTCACCGCCATCACGGCGATATTCGGTTGTTTGAGGAGCGCATCGATCTCGCGCCTGGTCATCGGCATCGGTTCACTCTGCTCCTTGGTCTTCGCGCGCGGCTGTGGCCGCGATTTATTGAACTTATGGAGCAGGCCGATTCTTTCAGTCAACCGGGATCGCGCCTGGCCCGCAGGGCGGCATTGAAACGGCGCGAACTTTAATCGATACTTTCGTGTTCACTAAAGGAGTTTGCCGGCCCTGTACCGCCGGCCCAGGCACATGGAAACCCGATCACAATCGCAGGACGCTGCCGCCCGACAGGCGATTTCGCAAATCGACTTTGACAAGGCCGGAGGCGTCGTCCCCGCCATCGCCCAGGACCATCAGAGCGGACGGCTGCTGATGGTCGCGTATATGAACCGCGAAGCGTTCGAGGAAACTCTGCGCACCGGCCACGCCTGCTACTTCTCGCGCTCGCGCAATCGGCTGTGGCGCAAGGGCGAGGAATCCGGCAATTACCAGACCGTGCACGAAATCCGCATCGATTGTGATGGCGACACAATCCTGCTGGCGGTCGAACAGCACGGCGACCGCGCCGCCTGCCATGAGGGTTATGAGTCGTGCTTTTTCCGCACATGGCGCGACGGCGCTTGGCATGCGGTGGACACCCGCCGCGTCGATCCGTCCAAGTACGGTCCGGGCTACGGCCATCAGCAGAAATCCGCATCATAATGCGTCCGACGGTATCGCCTGTTAATCTTCATCAAGGAAACGGAACCACCGCCAGCAATCATGCCTGCTGACAACGTACTCAAGTTCGGGCTGCCCAAGGGCAGCCTCGAGGCGCAGACGATCGAGCTGATGCGCAAGTCAGGATGGCGCGTGTCGGTCGGCGCGCGCTCGTACATGCCCAGTATCGACGACGAGACGCTGAGCTGCCGGCTCCTGCGCCCACAGGAGATGCCGCGCTACATAGCTGACGGCACGCTCGACGCTGGCATCACCGGCAGCGACTGGATCGTCGAGAACGCGGTTCAACTGGTGGAGGTCGAAAGCTTCACCTATTCCAAGGTGTCGCTTTCGCCGACGCGCTGGGTGCTGGCGGTGCCCGAGGCTTCGCCTGTGCGGCGGCTCGAGGACCTTGAAGGCAAGCGCGTCGCGACCGAGATGGTCGATTTCACGCGCCGCGTGTTTGCCGAACGACAAATTAAAGTAGAAGTTGAGTTTTCCTGGGGCGCCACGGAAGCCAAGGCCGCCGAAGGCCTGGTCGATGCGGTGGTCGAAGTCACCGAAACCGGCTCGTCGCTGCGGGCCAACGGCCTGCGCATCGTCGAGCAGCTCCTGACTTCGACGCCGGTGCTGGTCGCAAATCCCGACGCATGGGCGGTCGGCTGGAAGCAGGCCAAGATTCGTCAGATCGGGATGCTCATCCGCGGCGCGCTCGATGCGGAAAATCGCGTCGGCATCAAGATGAACGTTCCGCGCCAGGACCTCGAGCGGGTAATCGCGCTGCTGCCGTCGATCACCGCGCCGACCGTTTCGCCGCTCTATGCGTCGCCGAACCTCAAGGGCAGGGAATGGGTTGCGGTCGAGACCGTGATTGCCGAGCACACGGTGCGCGAGCTTTTCCCGCGTTTGCTCGAAGCCGGCGCAGTGGGAATCATCGAATTTCCGCTGAACAAGATTATCTGAAGGGAGCTCTGCAGAGACGAGTGAACAGGACATTACTCGCCATCATCTGCACCGCCATCATCCTGACCGCGGTCGCGTGCAAGGGTTCGCACGAAGCCAACACATCGCCTGTTGACGCGCCGCCCGGCACGGGCAGGCAGTGGCGCATTCCCAAAGAGACGATTGCGGCCGACAGCAAGGAAGACTACGCGGCGGGCGCGCAGGCGCTGCGCACGTTCGACGCATTCGGCACGATGGAGGTCAGCCAGCTTTTCTATCATCACAAGCTGGTCATGGTCCCTGCCGGTACGCTCGTGGCCGAGGCCGATGTCGCGCCCGCGCCGCAGACCCCGGCGTCGACGGCGGCGGATGCGGATGCAAAAGCGCTCGCCAACCGCGCGACCAAGGTCCGCGTGCTCGACGGCCCGGAGTCCGGCCACACCCTGTGGCTCTATCCGGAGTCCGCGGAACAGATGGGTTTTCCCTCCGCGACGCCTTCCCCGTAGAGACAGTCGCGCTCAGGTCGGCGGCAATACCAGTTCCTGCCCCTTCTCGGAAATCAGCACGGCGAGGATTTTTGCGGGGCGGGTTTTGCTCGCATTGCGCGCGATGCGGTGCGTGTGCATCGGCAGCTCGTACCACGATTGCCCCGCATGGTAGGTGACGGGCTTGCCCGGATCGACCTCGCTCACGACCGCGCCCTCGAGCACATAGGCGATCGTCGAGCCTGGATGGCGATGCGGCGACGATCCCGCGCCCGGCTCGAACTCGACCAGCACCATGCTGATCTGCTTGCCGGCGACGTCGGGCATGTCGTGTTGCAGAATCGGCCGCACGGTAACGCCTTTGTCTCCGGCCAGCGGATTTGCGCTTTTAGCCGCGCCTGTCGCGCCGCCGCCGGCGGCTTCGCCGGTCGCGGCCGATTGCGCCAGAGCGATGGCCGCGAGCAGTTGCGCGGCCAGCGCGGAGCCGCCGAGCGTCATCATCATTTCGCGCCTGGTAATCATCCTGTACATGCTCCCGTGTTGAAGTAGCGGTAATGCAAGCGGCCGGCGCGGCGATCTCAACTCCGCGCCGGCGCATCGAGCACCATTTGAGTCTGCGTCACCATCGCGAGCAGCCGGCCCTGGGCGTTGGTGATGCGCGTCTGCCAGACCATCGTGCGCCGTCCGCGATGAAGCGGCACGCATTCGGCGTTCACCGTGGTGCCGACCGGCGCCGGTGCGAAAAAGTTGGTCTTCGATTCGATCGTGGTGGTGCTCGCGCCCGCGGGCACATTCAGCATCGTGGCGTAGGCGCCGAGCGAATCGGCAAACGCCATCACCGCGCCGCCGTGCAGCACGGCCGGCACCGTGCACAAATCGTCGCGCACCAGCATCTCGGCCGTCACCCGCTCGGGCGCGGCATCGACAATTTTGACTCCGAGCAGCTCGGTCAGCGGCATCTTGAGTTCGTTGATGATGGCCGATGGATCCATCGCCGAATCCTTCCTGCTTCTCAGGCCCGAAAGCCGTTCATTCGTTTTTCCACTGCGGTTTGCGCTTTTGCGCGAATGCGAGCGGCCCCTCGATCGCGTCTTTGGATTTCCACAGCCGCTCGGTCTCCGCGAACCGGTGCGCGGACGCCTCCTCGAGCGACATCCCGAGCCCGCCCATCGCCGCTTCCTTGCTCGCCTGAATTGATACCGGCGAGCATTCCATGATCTCGGCCGCCCATCGCTCCGCCGCCGGCATCAGGTCCCTGAGCGGCACGACCTCGTTGACCAGCCCCCAGCGATGCGCCTCAGCGGCCGTCAGATGCTTGCCGGTAAGAATCATGCCCATGGCGATCTTGAGCGGGATATGCCGCGGCAGGCGATGCACTCCGCCGGCGCCCGCCATCAGACCCACGCGCGGCTCGGGTAACCCCAGGCGGGCATGATCGGCCGCGATGATGATGTCACAGGCGAGCGCGATCTCGCATCCGCCGCCCAGCGCGAAGCCATTGACGGCCGCGATGATCGGTTTGTTGATGTCGAAGCGCGAGGTGATGCCGGCGAATCCGCCTTTGCTCATCGGCGGGCGCTCACCGCGATGCTCGGCGGTCCATTTGAGGTCGTTGCCGGCGGAAAACGCGCGATCGCCGGCGCCCGTCAGGATCGCGACCCACAGCTCGCGGTCGGCGACGAAATCGTCCCACACCTGGTCCATCTCCAGATGGCACGGCGGATGGAGCGCATTCAACACTTCGGGCCGGTTGAACGTCACGTACGCCGTATGGCCTCGCTTCTCATATTTGATGAATTTCAGATCCATCGATCGATTACCTCGCATTTCGGTTCCGCGCGCACGCGCTGAATCTATCGCGATCGGGATCGCGCGATTCCGGACGCGATCGGATCGCACTCAGTATTGCTGTTCGTCCGCGAGCAATTCGAAAAAGGCGTCGATGCTCTGCATGAGCTGGCGGCGAATCTGCGCCCGCGTGCCCTCGATCAGATGCATCGTCACCCGCCCCGTGCTGCCGTCCCGAAGCCGCACCTTGGCGTCCTCGACCGCGGTCAGATCGCTCGGCCGGAAAATGCGCATTCCGTAAACCATCGCCGTACGTGCGGCAGCACCTTTCACCAGCCGAAGCTTGCGCGCCATCGCTCCCTCCCGATTCGCCGGCCAACGGCAGCGGTTATAGCACGAATGCGTTTGCCCCGGTCACCGCAATTCGCATCGGCGTCCGCAGCCGGCGCGGCGAGTTGAGTCAAGGCGGCTGATACGGGAAGCTACCCGGCGGCGGGCCGCAACCTGCGCGCGCCGCTGCGAAACGTTCAATTCGAGGCGATGGCGCGATGAATAGCGACGATTACCTGAGCCGTGTGCGCGAGCTGATACCGCGCTTCCGCGAGCGCGCCGCGCTGGCCGAGCGTGCCCGCCGCCTGCCGGATGAAAGCTGGAACGACTTTCAGCGCGCCGAACTTCTGCGCGCGCTGCAGCCCGCGCGATGGGGCGGCTTTGAAATGCCTCCGGCGGCCTTCTATCGCGCGGTGGCGGAGGTCAGCGCAGCATGTCCGTCCACCGGATGGGTGCTCGGCGTGCTCGGCGTCCATGCGTGGCAGCTTGCGGCCTTTCCGGAGCGCGCACAGGAGGAGGTCTGGGGCGCCGATTCCACCGTCCAGGCGTCGTCGTCGTATGCGCCGACCGGCCATATCGAGCGCGTCGAGGGCGGCTTCCGCGTGAGCGGGCGATGGTCGTTCTCGAGCGGCTGCGATTTCTGCCAGTGGGTCATCCTCGGCGGCTCGACGCGCAATCCCGACGGCACACCCGATGCGCGCAGCTATTTGCTGCCGCGCAGCGACTACGAGATCGACGACAACTGGCACGTGATCGGGCTCATGGGATCCGGCAGCAAAGACATCGTGGTCAGGGACGCCTTCGTTCCCGAGCATCGCACGCACAAATTTCTCGACGCCTACAGGCTGGACAACCCCGGCCAGCTCAGCAACCCCGCGCCTCTGTACCGGCTCGCCTGGGCTTCGGTGTTCGCCTACGCGATCGCCGCACCGGCCATCGGCGCTGCGCTGGGCGCGCTCGAGTGCTGGCGCGAGGGCGCGCGGGTGCGGCGCACTGCTTACGAGCGCAAAATGGTGGCCGAGGATCCGTTCGCGCAGATGCGGTTAGCCGAAGCCGTATCGCTGGTCGAAAACGCGCGCGCGCGCATGCTCGACACCTTCGAAGAAATGATGCGCACGGTGTCCGAGGGCCGCCCGGTGCCGGTCGAGCGGCGCGCGCGGCTGCGCTGGGACGCGGCCGACGCGGTGAGCCGGAGCGTGCATGCCGTGGACCTGATGTTCGAGTCGAGCGGCGGTCGTGCGATTTTTCTCGACAATCCGATTCAGCGCTACTTTCGCGACATCCACGCGATCCGGGCGCACGCGCTCAACAATCCGCAACGGGCCGGACGCACCTTCGCGCTCGCTGAATTGGGCAATTTCATCAACGAACGCGGCTTGCCGGCGGATATTTTCGTCTAGCGCAGGCCCATCGCAACGCGTGGGACGCGGCGCGCGGATATTGGGCCGCGGGCGTTCGCGCGATTTCTTTCGCAACCCCTTTGACTTCGACCGCGAATGATGGCGACAATTTTGCGCGATGAAACTGCGCATGTATGCGGCCGCGGGCCTGATATTGGCAGCGTGCGGTTGCGGCGTCGCCTACCAGGCCTCGACCGAACTGCGCGCCTCGCGCATGGCGCGCGACCTCAAGGCCGGCCAGAGCGAGGCCCAGGTACGCGAGAAGTGGGGCGAGCCCGATCTGCGACAGGATTCCGACCAGGACACCGAGACCTGGAGCTATGCCAAGCGCTCCAACACCAATGACGTCGCCGCCACCCTGTTGTACACCAACACCAAGGAAGGCGATCAGGGCGAGTTCATAGACCTGACCTTCGTCGACGGCAAGCTGACATCATGGAAAGAGACGACGCATACCATGCCGACCAAGAACGGGGGCCCTGGACTGAGTTTCGGCGTGTCAGGTCCGGGTTCGGCGGTGGGCAACCGGCGCCACTACTGAGCCGGGGGCAACTTTTGGACCGCAAGGACCTTCGTCCGCCAACCAAGGCTCACTTTCGGACCAGGGTTCCATCGGCGGGAAATCGCATGTTGCAACCCCACCGAGCCATCGTGTCTAATTAACAGCGGCCCGCTTATAGCGGCCCTAGGGTTATTCGTACCCGAAAAAAGACTTCGCGCCGGCTCGGAGAGCGGTGGCGATAAGCTGGCGGCGATTGACGATCTTCTGATGGCGACTGCACGAAAAAGCATCGAGTCCATCCTGCTCGACCGTTCGTGGGTCTCCGAACAGGATCTGGAACGCGCGCGTCAGCGTAAGAAACCAGGCCAGGACCTCGCCGACGTGCTGGTAGACATGGGTGCGTTGGAGCCGCAGCGCCTGGCGCGCGCGATCGCGCAGGAGTACTGGCTGCCCTTCCAGGCCCATATCGACGAACACGCGATCGACGGCGCCCTGCTGGCCAAGGTGCCGATCAACTACGCCAAAAAAAACGGCATCCTGCCGCTGAGCAACGATGGCCGCAGCGTCACCGTGGCCATCGCCGATCCGTCCAATTACGAACCGCTCGACGACCTGCGCGTGCTTTTCGGCCTGCCGGTGCATCCGGTGGTCGTGCCGCTCGAGATCCTGAGCGACGCGATCAACCGGGCCTACGATCAGGCCACCACGACCACCGCGCAGGACCTGATGATCGACCTCGAAGAGGAGCGGCTCGACGTCGTCGCCAACGAGCTGGCGCATGAGCCGCTCGACCTGCTCGACTCCGACGACGCCGCGCCCATCATCAAGCTGGTCAACGGGCTGCTCTCGCAGGCGGTCAAGGACCGCGCGAGCGACATCCACGTCGAGCCGTTCGAGCAGGAGCTGCTGGTGCGGTTTCGCGTCGACGGAATGCTCTATGACGTGATCTCGCCGCCGCAGCGTTTCCAACCCGCGATCAGCTCGCGCGTCAAGGTGATGGCGGGACTCAACATCGCCGAGAAACGCCTGCCGCAGGACGGCCGCATCCGTCTGCGGGTCGCCGGCCGCGACATCGATATTCGCGTGTCGACCATCCCCACCGCCTTCGGCGAACGCATCGTGCTGCGCCTGCTCGATCGCGCCCAGGCGCTGGTCGATCTGAACCTCGACCGCCTCGGCTTCACCGGTGACAACCTGGCGCGCATCGACCGCCTGATCCGGCAGAGCCACGGGATCATCCTGGCGACCGGGCCGACCGGATCGGGCAAGACCACCTCGCTCTACGCATGCCTGGCGCGCATCAACTCGCCGGAGAAAAACATCATCACCATCGAGGACCCCATCGAATACCAGCTCCGCGGCATCGGCCAGATGCAGGTTAATCCGAAGATTGAGCTGACGTTCGCGAGCGGACTGCGTTCGATCCTGCGCCAAGACCCCGACGTCATCATGGTCGGCGAGATCCGCGACAGCGAAACCGCCGAAATCGCAATCCATGCCGCGTTGACCGGCCATCTCGTGTTCTCGACCCTGCATACCAACGATTCCTTCGGCGCGCTCACCCGGCTGGTCGACATGGGGATCGAGCCCTTCCTGGTCTCGTCCTCGATCCTGGCGGTGCTGGCGCAGCGCCTGGTGCGCACGCTATGTACGAACTGTCGCGAGCCTTACACGCCCAGCGCGTCAGAGCTGGCGCGCATCGGCGCGCGTCCGGAAATGCTCAAGGGGCCGATTTACCGGCCCGCGGCCAACGGATGCCGCGCCTGCCGCAGCACCGGGTATCGCGGGCGCACCGCGGTTCACGAGCTGATGCTGATGGACGACGAAGTGCGTTCGCTGGTGATGCAGAAGGCTGACGCCGCCACCATCCGGCGCGCCTGCACCTCGCGCGGAATGTCGCTGCTGCGCCAGAACGGGGCCCAGCGCATCCTGCAGGGCGAAACCACCATCGAAGAACTGCTGCGCGTCACCCAGGAAGACATTCTCTAGCCGACGCCTCGGGTACACGAGCGATGCCCGTTTTCGCCTATCGCGGATTGGCCGCCAACGGCCGTTCGGTGGCCGGCGTGGTCGATGCCGACAGCGTGCGCACGGCGCGCGGCAAGCTGCGCGAACGCGGCATCTTTCCCACCGAACTGGCCGAGGAGCAGGAGCAGGCGGCGGCGCGCCGCAGCTTTTCCGACTACCTGCCCTCCTTCGGCCGGCGTATTCCGCCGTCCGAGCTTTCGCTGCTCACGCGCCAGCTCAGCTCGCTGCTCGGCGCGGGCGTGCAACTGGTGGACGCGCTCGCCGCGCTCGCCGATCAGGCCATGCGCCCGCTCACCAAGCGCCTGCTGTCGCAGATTCGCGAGCGCGTGCGCGAGGGCAGCTCGCTGGGCGACGCGCTCTCCGCTTACCCGGAAACCTTCTCCGACCTGTACGTCGGGATGGTGCGCGCGGGCGAGGCGGCGGGCGCGCTCGAGACGGTCCTCAACCGCATCGCCGACTTCAACGAGGCGCAGGCCGAGTTCAAGGCCAAGGTGACCCACGCCCTGACCTATCCGATCATCATGGTATGCGTGGGCAGCGGGATCCTGTTCTTCCTGATGAGCTACGTGGTGCCGCAGGTGGCGACCATCTTTCAACAGAACAACGCCGCGCTGCCGCTGCCGACGCTCATCCTGATTGCGATCTCGAACTTCATCTCGAGCTACTGGATGATCCTGCTGCTGGCGATCGCCTGCGCCATCTTCGGCATAAGCTATGCGCTTTCGACCCGGCGCGGCCGGCGCTTTTACGACACCTGGGTTCTGCGCACGCCGTACATCGGCGCGACGGTGACGCGCGTGCTATGCGCGCGCTTTTCGCGTACGCTCGCCACCATGCTGCAGAGCGGCGTGCAGCTGCTGCCCGCGCTGGCTTCGGTCAAGCACGTGGTCACCAACGGCCTGCTCGCCGACGCGGTCGAAGAGAGCCGCACTTCGATTCGCGAGGGCCACGGGATGAGCTATCCGCTGGCCCAGAGCAAGCTATTCCCGCCGCTGCTGATCGAAATGATCCGCGTGGGCGAGCGCTCGGGCGAACTCGAACCGATGCTCGAACGGGTGGCCGACACCTACGAGCGCGAGGTCGAGCGCTCGCTGAGCCAGCTCACCACCATGCTCGAACCCCTAATGACGCTGGCGATGGCGGGCATTATCCTGTTCATGATGCTGGCGATCCTGCTGCCGATATTCCAGTTGAACCAGTTGATGAAATGACGTCAGGGGAGTTCACAACGATGCATCGAACGGCGCGCCGCCGCAGGCTCGAGGAAGGTTTCACGCTGATCGAGATCATGGTGGTCATCCTGATCCTCGGCCTGCTCGCCACCATCGTGGTGCAGAGCCTCAGGGGCGCCACCGACAAGGCCAAGCGCACCAAGGCTGAGGCCGACATCTCCGAGATCAAAACCGCCCTCGATCGCTATTACCTCGACAACGGCTACTATCCGACCAGCGACCAGGGTCTGCCGGCGCTGGTTAGCGCTCCGACCGGTGGCCGCCAGCCGGCCAACTACGAGCAGGGGGGCTACATCGAAAAGGTGCCTAACGATCCATGGGGTAATCCCTACTTTTACCAGAGCGACGGCAACTCATATGTCCTGAAGTCGTTCGGCGCAGACGGCAAGCCCGGCGGCACCGGCAAGGACGAGGATATCGACGGCAGTTCGTCGTGAAGCGGCCGGCTCGCACGCGCGCGCGGGGCAGCAGGCGCACAGACGACGCGCGCCGCGCACGCGCGCGCCTTGCGCCGGGATTTACGCTGCTCGAAATTGCGGTCGTGCTGTTTATCATGGGCCTGGTGATGACGCTTGCGATCCCCTATCTCGGCGGCTTTCACGGCGCCCAGCTCAAGAGCGAGGCGCGCCGCCTCGCCGGACGCGCGAACTATCTCTACGACGAGGCGGGTACGCAAAAAGTCATCTACCGCATGAACTTCGATCTCGATCACAACCTGTATTACGTCACGCGCCTGGATCCCTACGCGTCCAATCCGAAATTCGCCCCCTTCCGCGGCCCCTGGGGCTTCGCGGTCCCGATGCCGCCCGGGTTGAAACTGCGCGACGTGTCGGTCGCCGGCATCGGCGGCGCCAAGGCCGGGACGATAAGCTGCCAATTCTATCCGGACGGCTATGTCGACGCGACTGTCATCCACCTGACGACCTCCTCGGGCGCCGTGCTCACGTTGAGTTTCAATCCGCTGACCGGCGACGTCGGTATCGTGAGCGGCGACGTGCCGCCGGTGCAGGCGCTGGCGATGTCGCAATAATCCGCGCGCGCCGATCTTTATTTCCGAATGACGGCTCGGAATTACATAAATAGCGCTCGGGCGGGCTTCACCCTCCTTGAAGTTCTGATCGCGATCGCGGTCCTCGGTATCGCGCTGCTCGCGCTGCTCGCGCTCGAGCATCAGGATTTGCAAAGCGTCATTCGCGGCCAGGACGTCTCGCGCGCGGCGATGCTCGCCCAGGCGCTGATGACCCAGGCCGAGCTGCAGCGCTTCCCGCCCATCGGCAACTCGAGCGGCGATTTCGATCGCATGTACTCGGGCCAATATCCCAATTTCCGCTGGACGCGTTCGGTCGAACCATCACCGGTATTTCCCGACCTGCGCAAGGTCGAAATCCATGTCCGCTACGGCCCCAGGTTCGGGCGCGATTTTTCGATCGTCGAGTTCATGCACAATCCGATGCCGCAGGTGGCGACGCCGCAGAGCGCGGCGCCGCAAAATCCCGCCCTGCAGGGCTCGCAACCGGGCGGCGGGACCCCGGCGGACTGACAATGAGCGTTGCGGCAATGCGATCCGAATTGACCGTCGGCGGCCGCCCCCGCGGCTTCACGCTGCTCGAAATGATGGTCGCGGTCGCGATCCTGGGCATCGTCATGGTCATGCTGGCGAGTTCATTTCATGCCGTCGCGGCGGGCAAGACGCAGGCCGAAGGACGCCTGCTCAGCAATCGTCAGGCGCGCGCGATTCTCAACCAGCTCACGACGGAACTGCGCGGCGCGGTGCAGACGCCGCTCATCGCGAGCGACGTGACCTTGATCGGCCAGGGTCATATGCAGAACGGCACCCCGCTGGATGCCCTCTTCATCTCCACGCTCAATCCCGGCCACCGCCCCGGCATCATCTCGTTCGGCGCCGAGGAGCTGGTCTCATACAGCGGTCGACCGAACCCGAACCATCCCGGATGGTTCATGCTCATGCGCCAGCAGCAGAGTGCGCTGCTGGGCGCGACCGCCGGGGTCAACGTCGCGCCGCCGGTGGTGCTGGCGGCGAACCTGCTCGCCTTTCACGTGCGCTATTTCAACGGCAACATCTGGGTCGAAAGCTGGAATTCACCTAGCCTGCCCCCCGGTCTGCAGCTTCCGCAGGCGGTGGCGATTGAAATCCAGATGGCGGGTCCGCATGCCGCGCCCGTCACCCTTTCCACCCAGATCACGCTGCCGATGGCCTTCACCCAGTGGTAAGCCGGCTGAACAGGAGCGAGCGCGGCATCGCGCTGCTGGTTACCATGATGGCGCTCGCGCTGATGACGCTGCTGGTGATGGACTTCACCACCGCAGCCTCGCTGGGCTATCGCTCGGCCGCCGGGCAGGCCAATGAGCTCCGCGCCGAGTACCTGGCGCGGTCGGCGATCAATGTCGGTTTGTCGCTGCTTTCGACCGATGCGCAACAGGACGTGCGCGCCAAGACCCCGCATGACGGGTTGGATGAGCCGTGGGCGCAGCCCTACCCGCCGGTGCCGTTGGGCGGCGGGCTGGCCGAGGTCTCGATCGTCGACGAAGCACGCAAGATCGACATCAACCTGCTGATCAATCCGCGTACCGGGCAGGCCAACCCGGTTTACCTGGGCATCGTCGAGCGGCTGTTCGCCAACCTCGGCGTCTCGCCGGCTATCATTCCCGCCATAGTTGACTGGCTGGACCCCGATAGTATCGAATCTCCGGGGGGAGCGGAGGCGGATTACTATCTGCGACTGATGCCGCCGTACGAGCCGCGCAACGGCCCGATGCCGACGATTGGCGATCTCAGGATGATCAAAGGCGTGGACGATGCCACCTTCGCCGTGCTGCAGCGTTACCTGACTGCGGCGCCGGAGCCGCGCGTGAACATCAATACCGCGCCGCCCGAAGTGATCGCCGCTCTGTTGCCCCAGTTGTCCGGCAATCCATCGATGGTCAAGGAAATCGTCCAGGCGCGCACCGTGCAGCCCTTTCTCATGACCACCGACGTCGGCAACCTGGCCGGCCTCGGCGACGCGGCCAATCCGCTGATGCGGCTGATCACCACGCGCAGCGCCTATTTCACAGTTACCGGCGTCGGCGTGTTCGCCGGTTCGCGCCGGCGCATAACCGGCGTGTTTCGCCGCAACAGCAACGGCACCTCGATGCTCGCGAGCTGGCAGGGGGGCTGAGCGGCGATGGCGCAGCGTATCCTGGCGATTGAAATCGCGGGCGACTGCGTGCGCGGCGCGCTCGCCGAGCGCAACTGGAATTCGCTCGCGATGCTCGACGCGATCGAGGAACATCGCGGCGCCGACGAGGACGATCTCGCGCCCGCGCTCGCCCGCCTGCTCGACGAGGCCGGCAACCCCGACATGGTGGTGAGCGCGCTCCCCGGCGAGCTGGTGGTCAAGCGCATGCTTGCGCTGCCGTTCAAGGACCAGCGCCGGCTCACGCAGACCGTGCCCTTCGCGCTCGAAGAGCATCTGCCGCTCGGCGTGGACGAAGCCGTGGTCGCCTTCACCCGCGTCGGCCGCGAGAATGACAAGACCCTGGTGTTGGCCGCGATGGTGCGCAAGGAGGACCTGCGGCGTCATCTCGAGCTGCTCGCGCGCGCCGGAATCAATCCCACCGCAGTGACCCTGAGCGCGCTTGCGCTGGCCTCGCTACTGGCGCGCGTGCGCAACGGCCACGGCGGCGCTCATCTGCTGGTCGATCTCGACCGCGACTCGACCTCGATGGTGCTGCTGGACGATGGCGGGATGCCGCGCGCGATTCGCACCGTGGTCGCCGAGCTCGGCGCGAGCAACGGCACGCCGGCCCCCGGCGCTTCGGCGATTCTGGGCGCGGTCCGGCAAACCCTGCTCGCCCACAGTTCCGAGCGTGAGCAGCCCGAGCTGGTGCTGACCGGCCCGATGGCGGCGACGCCCGACGTGCGCCGGCGGATGGCCGAGGCGCTCGCCGTGCCGATCCGCACGCTGGATGAATTCGATTGCGCCGCCCTGCTCGGCCCGCTCTCGGCGCGCTCGACCCGCTTCGCTGGCTGTCTTGCGATGCTGCTGGCGGAGTCGCCGGGCTCGGCCGTGCAGCCGCTCAATTTTCGCCAGGGGGAATTCGCCTTCCGCGGCCGCACCGGCAGCCTGCGGCCATGGCGCAACACTATCATCCTCGCCGCTGCCGTAGCGGCCGCGCTCGCTCTGCACGCGGGCATCCGCGTCACCTCCAACCTGCGCCGCCTGCGGCAGATCAATCGCGAGATCGCCGCGATTGCCGCGCCGGCCCTGGGGCGCGGCGTTTCAGGCGCCGACGCCAAGGACGAACTGGCGGCGCAGATTGCCGCGATGCAAAAGCAGCTTCACATGATGGGCGGAACGGGCGCCTCGGCCTTGCCGCTCGACACGCTGATGGCACTGTCGCGCGCGCTGCCGCCCCATCTGGGCGCCGAAATCGTCGATCTCACGCTCGACGAGGGCACGCTCAAGCTCGACGGCACGGCGGATTCGTTCGCCACCGTGGATCGGGTCAAGAAGGCGCTCGACTTGAGCGGCTACTTTCGCAATATCCAGGTGACCCACGCCACTGCCGGCTCGGATGCGAGCAAAGTCGAGTTCCGCCTGACCGCGGACATCCGCGGCGAGATGCTGGAGTAACCTGCGCCAATGCTGCAACGGATGCGAAAAATCATCGGCGCGGCCGCGGACGCGATCGGCGCGCGGCTCACGCCGCGCTTGCGCGAGTTCCGCACGGCGCTAGCGCCGGCGAGGGCGTCGATGAGCGCGCGCTACCGCAAGCTCGAGCCGCGCGAACGCGTCCTGCTGCAGATCGCCGGCGGAGCGCTCGCGCTGTTTCTGCTCTTCAACCTGGTTTACCTCCCGGTCCAGGGAGCGCTCGGCGGTCTCGGCGATCGCATCCAGCAGCGCCAGCACGACGCGGTTGAAGTCGCGCACATGATGCGCACCTATCAGCGCCTGCGCATCGACCTGGCCACGATGCGCACGCGGACGGTCGCGGCGAGCGGCGATTTCTCACTCTTCTCGGTGGTCGAGCAGGCGCTCACTCGCGCTCCGGGCAAAGATCGCATCGGCTCCATCACCCCCGCCGAAAAAGCGCTTCCCGGCGGGATGAAGCAGTACTCGGTGGACCTGAAGCTCAACCAGCTGACCCTCGGCCAGGTCGTGGATACGCTCTACGGCTTGAGCGCGCTCAACATTCCGGTCACGGTTTCGACCCTGCATATCACGCGGCGCTCGCAGGACACGCATACGTTCGATGTCGAGATGACCTGCGTCGCGCTGGGCCGCAATGCCTGAGCGGCCGCTCGCACGCCTCGGCGATTTCGCTCGCGCGCATCGCGACGCGCTGCTCTATGCCGGATTCGGCGCGCTGGTCTTCATCGCCTCGCTGGCGGCGACCTTTCCGTACACGGCCACGCTCGCCGCGCTGCTGAGGCCGCTGCGGCTCGGCTTCAGTTCCTCGGGCCAGGCCATCAGTCTGCCGCTCGGCGCGTCGCTCAGCGACGTGCGCCTCGTCTCGCTCGAGCCCTCCTCGCCCTTCGAGATTGAAAGCCCCGATGTGACCCTCGCGCCGGCGCTCGGCGCGCTGCTCCTCGGTCGGCCGGGCGTGCGTGTGCACGCGCGGATTTACGGCGGCGCGCTGCGCGCCACGGTTTATCGATCGGGTGCCGAGATTGGCGTGCGCTTCGCGCTGAGCGACATGGGGCTTGCCCGAATCGCCGCGCTGCGCGAAACCGGAATCAATGTGGTCGGCCGCGTCTCGGGCGATGGATCGGCAAAACTCGCGACCGCCGACGCATCCGCGGCCAGCGGCACGTTCGCTTTCCGCACCGCAGACCTCTCGCTCCAAATCGCCTCCGGCTTCGCGGCGATTCGCCTGGGCAAGGTCGAAGGCGAAGCCAGGCTGAGCCCGGGGGGCGCGCTCAGGATAAGCAGCCTCACCGGACAGGGGCCCGACGGCGCAATCGATGGCCACGGAACGATCCGTCTCGGCCCCGACGCGAGGCAGAGCCGAATCGATTTTGCTCTGACCATCCAGCCTTCCGCCGAAGGACGCAGGCGCCTGGGCGTGCTCTTCGGATTGCTGCCGCATCCGCCCGATGCGCGGCCCTACCTGCTGAGCGGCCCGCTGCTCGCGCCGTCGATGAGCTGAATCCGACCCCTGCCGAACGCGCGAGACATCCCGGGCATCACTCGGGAACCGAGCTGAGAAAATCCTCGACGGCGGCCTGGAAGCGCGGGTCGGCCGGCACCGATACGTGATCGGCGCCTTCGAGCACCACGACGCGCGCATTGCCGAACCATGCTTCGAGCGGCCGCGGATCGCCCGCGATCGTATCGCGGTCACCGGTCGCAACCAGCACCGGCAACGCCGAGCGCCGCAGCGCTGCGAAATCGAGCGTCGACTCGGCGTCAGTCGTTTCCTCGGCGCCGATACATGCCGCGAGCGCGCGCAGGTCCTTGCCGTTGCGCTCGGCGCCGCGGCGAAAGCGCCGCGCGAGGACGTCTTCGATCACCGCCGGATCCTCGGCCAGCAGCGCCGCGGCGATTCGATGGCGCTGGCCGGGCTTGGCAATCTGGCCGGCTGCGCCGTAGCCGCCGAGCACGACGGCGCTCAAGCGCTGCGGATCGCGCATCAGCACCTCGAGCGTGATCCGTCCGCCCATCGAGTAACCCGCCATGCGCGCGCGCGGGATTTTAAGATGCTCCATCAGGCGCACGGCATCGGCGCGCATGTTGCCGAGCCCATACCTGGCCGGGTCGTGCGGCCTGTCGCTCATGCCGTGGCCGCGCGCGTCGTACGCGATCGTGCGCCATCGCCGCGCCAGCCGCTCGAACATCCCCGTGCGCACCCAGTGCTCGTCGGCGCTGGAGCCGAAGCCGTGCACCAGTATCACGGGCGCGCCGCGGCCCTCGTCGATATAATGAATCCTGACGCCGTCCGAATCGAAGTATGGCATCGTCGATGCGCGCTTCCTCGGCGAAGCTTATAGTTGCGCCGGCGCGCCCGGCAATCGGCTTGCGCAAGCGCGCGCGATAACGGCACAATCGCGCTGTTCAGCAATTCCATAGCACGGATATTCGATGGCACAGCAAGACAACAGGCTCGGATTGCATCTCTCGGTCGTCTCCTCACTCTTCGGATCGATGAGCAAGCTGGCGCGGGAGGCCGAGGCGGCCGGCTACGATTCGGTGTGGGTGGCCGAGGTCGCCGGCCCCAACGCGTTCGTCGCGCTCGCGCCATGCGCAGCGGCGACGCGTCGCGTCGAGCTCGCGACCGGCGTGGTGCCGATCCAGATCCGCACGCCCGGCGTGCTCGCAATGGAGGCGCTGGCGCTCAACGAACTCTCGGGCGGGCGCGCGACCGCCGGCCTCGGCGTTTCCAGCCCGGTGATCGTCGAGCGATGGCACGGCGCGTCCTATCGCAGGCCGCTCACCGCGATGCGCGAGTGCGTGCACATCATGCGCGAGCTGTTCACCGCCGGCCGCTGCAAGTTCGAGGGCAAGGTGTACAAGTGCGACTTCCGCCACAGCCTGGTGACGCATGCGCCGCGTTCGCCGCGCATCTATCTCGCCGCGCTGAATCCGCCGATGCTGCGGCTGGCGGGCGAGGTCGCCGACGGCGTGCTGCTCAACTACTCGCCGCCCGAGGCGGTGCCGGCGATGGTGGCCGAGGTGCATGCGGGCGCTCAGCACGCCGGCCGCAATCCCACCGACGTCGATATCGCCATCTACCTCCGCATGTGCATCACCGAGGAGGAGGAGAAGGCGCTCGATTCATTCAAGCGCGAACTCGCCGGCTATGCCTTTGTCGATGAGTACAACAAGATGTTCGACCGCTACGGCCTTGGCGGCCAGTTCGCCGAGGTGCGCAGGCTCTGGCGCGAGGGCAAACGCGACGAGGCCTACAAGGCGCTGAGCGACGCCGACATGCGCCGTATCGGAGCGTTCGGCGCGGCGCAGAACGGCCGCGATTTCGTCGCGCGCTTCCGCGCCGCCGGCGTCAACCATCCGGTTATCTTCCCGATCGGCCCCGGCCGCACGGCCGAGCGGGATTTCCAAAACACGATGGCCGCGATGGCCGGCGCATAATGCGATTGCGGCGTTTGCGCACCGCAGCGGAGGGAGCGAGCGTTCATGGCTTATCCGTATAAGATCATCCTGTGTCCGGTGGACTTCGACGAAAGCTCGATGTTCGCGCTGGGACACGCGCGCCGGCTCGCCATGGACATGGGCGCAAAGGTTCATCTGCTTCACGCTCTGCCGATCCTGCCGATGCTGGCCGATCACGGCACACCGGTGCCAATCGACGAGGCGGCGGACCGGGAAGCCGCGCGGCGGCTGAAGGAGATTGCCCGCACCCGGCTCGCCCGCATTCCCACCGAAACCCATACGCGTATCGTGTTCCAGTCGGATGTGCCAAAGACCATCCTCGCCTTCGCTCGCGATTTGAGCGCCGACCTGGTCGTAATGGCGACGCATGGGCGCAGCACCATTCCGCACATGTTCTTCGGCAGCGTCACCGAGGCCGTGGTGCGCAACGCGGTCTGTCCGGTCCTGACCATGCGCCCGACCGCTGAGACGGCCCGGGCCACGGCATCCGGCCGCTCCGCTTCGGCAAAAAACAAAACCAGCGCCGCCCGCCGCTGAACTGACGATTGAGGCGGCGGCTTACTCCTCGAGGTCGTAAGTTTCATGTGGAGAGCAGCCTCGATCGATGACGACGAAAGTGTCGTCGCGATGTGCATGGCGCTCAATGCCGAGGACCCAGGCCCGGCGCCGGTGTCGCCGCAGCAGATGCGGCGAACGCTGGCCGCGCTGCGCGAGAAACCGATACGCGGGCGCGCCGTAGTTTGCGACGTCGCGGGCGATGCGGTCGGGTACGCATTACTGATTTCGTTCTGGTCAAATGAGCTCGGAGGCGAGATCTGCACCATCGACGAGCTGTTCGTGCTCCCCGAGCACCGCGGGCGCGGCCTGGCCACAGCGCTGCTCGAGCGGCTGGCCGGCGGGGATCGTTCGCTCTGGCCGGCCGAAGCGGCGGCGCTCACGCTCGAAGTGAGTCCGGGCAATCAACGTGCACGCGCCCTCTACGAGCGTCTGGGCTTCGAGCGGAGAAATCTCGCGATGCGTCGGCTGCTGCCGAAATGACTTTTCTAAAGGCCGCGAGGACACCCTCCTCTCCCGATGCAAAGCTGAAGCGTCGGCGACCGCACGGGAACTACTATTGTCGAGGTGCCTGTGGGGCTGCATTGATGGGTCTAATCGGGGTAACGGCTGCCTGCGCTCAACAAAAGGACGAAGCGCCCGTGATGTCTCCGGCGGTCAAGAAGACCGTGGATGCTTTTGTCGGACGCTGGAGCTTTGTCGGAATCGACGCCGAACCGGGCGCCAAGGCCGCCAAGCTGACGATGGCCATCGACTGCGAAATAGCTGCGCTGGGTGCCGCAGTTGCATGCACCTTCGCCGGTCAATCAGTTGCTGTTGGCCGCATCGAGGCGACTGCGGTAATCGGCTACAGTCCGGACGAGAAAGTTGTCCGCTGGATGGAGATCTCCTCGACAGGCGAGTATCACGACCATCGAGGCACCTGGAAAGGCGACGCTATCGAGTTTGAAGCGTTGCCCTATACGATATCGGGCCAGCGGGCCGTCGAAGAGCTCAGCATCCGCTTCCCGTCGCCTGGCAGGCTGGTGTTGAAATCGGTAACGAAGACCACCGAAGGCTCCTCGACGCTCGAAGGCAGTGCCGAGCGAAAATAGTAGACGTTTAACGACAGACGTGCACGAGCAAGATTGCGCCTGGATTTCCACCGCCTGTGACCCACAGAAGTTCCGTGTCATCCGAAATTCGATCGGCTAGTCGGTCGCGGCGCTTGCCGCCTCGCGCAGCATGCGCGGCCGCGTTTCTTGCCGCGCTGCTCGTAGCCGCGCCGGCGGCGGCCCATGCGACGGCGCCCGCGAACAAGACCTTCACCCTCAAGGTCGAAGATAAACGCATCGATATCGGGCTCGGGCTCAGCTACGACGCGTGGACCTACGACGGCGCCGTCCCCGGACCGGTATTGCGTGTGGGCCAGGGCGACGCCGTCACCGTCAAGCTGATCAATCCGACCGCGATGGCGCACGGCTTCGACACGCACGCGGCCCAGCTCGCGCCGAAGCTGCATTTCGTGGCGCCCGGCGCGCAGCGCGACTTGAGCTTCTCGTTCCGCGCCGACGTTCCCGGGGCTTTCCTGTACCAATGCAGCGCCATCCCTGCTCTCTCGCACGTGGCCAACGGGATGTACGGCATGATGATCGTCGACCCGGCCGCGGGCTGGCCGCCGGCGCGCGAAGTGATGATCGTGCAGGGCGAGTACTACGGCACGCCCGACAAAAACGGCCTGGTCGCGGGCGACAGCCGCAAGCAGGTCGAGGAGCGGCCCGATTTCGTCGTGTTCAACGGCGCGATCGATCGCTACGTCGAGCATCCAATTCCGATCAAAGTGGGCGAGCTGGTTCGGGTCTTCTTCGTGAACGCCGGCCCGAACCTGAGCGCGACCTTTCACGTTACCGGTGTGATTTTCAGCACCGTCTATCGCGGCGGAAATCCGGCGGACGCGATGCACGGGCTGGCGAGCTTCGAGGTTGGTCCCGGTGACGGCGCGGTTTTCGAGTTTCGCGTGCGCGAGGCGGGCGACTACCAGTTCATCGACCACGCGCTCGCGCGCACGACCAGGGGCGCCCAAGGCGTGTTTCGCGCCGCGCCGTAAAAGGCGCTTGCCGGGCGCGTACGGGGCGTGCTAACGCCCAGATAACCAGGTGCTCGGGCGCGTCGCGCATGCCGCAATCCGCGGCGGCGCAGCCTGCGCGAGAGCCGGCGGAACCAGCCGAGCAAGGCGGAGCAGAGGCAGAACAATGGTTAAAGTAATACTTCAACTTTACCCCGTGATCCCCGCGGCCAGCGAGGAAGAGCGCGCGGCTCTGCGCCCCATCGGACGCCATCGCGAGCGCTACCATGAAACGCTCCTGGGATGGCACGACATCATAAAGGCCGCCGATGAAATGGGGCTTTGGGGCGCCGCCACCATCGAGCATCACTTCTGGTCCGAGGGCTACGAGGTCGGCCCCAATCCCGGCGTGCTCAACGCCTACTGGGCCGCGATCACGAAGAAGATCCGCGTCGGCCAGATGGGCTATGTGATGAGCACACAGCATCCGCTGCGCGTCGCCGAGGAAACCGCGATCCTCGACCATCTTGCGCAAGGGCGCTTCTTCGTCGGTTTCGCGCGCGGCTACCAGTCGCGATGGACCAACGTCATCGGACAGCATCTCGGCAGCCGCGCCACCACCTCGCCCTCCGCCGCCAAGGTCGATCCCGCGCGGCTCTTCGGCAAGGACGTGGCCAAGAAAGACGTCGACGACGACGACGTCAACCGGCGCATCTTCGAAGAAGAGATCGATATCGTGGTCAAGGCATGGACCGAGGAGAGCATCGAGTACAACGGCAAGACCTGGCAGATTCCGTATCCGCACGACCGTGGCGTCGATGACTGGCCGCTCGGCAAAATCGGGGTGACCGCGCGGCTTGGCGCGCACGGCGAGGTCGATGCCGAGGGCAACACGCGCCGCGTATGCGTCGTGCCCTCGCCCTACACGCGGCCGCATCCTCCGGTCTTCGTCGCCACCGCCGGCTCGCCCGAAAGCGCCGAGTACGCCGCGCGCCGCGGCTTCATCCCGCTCTACTTCACCTCGCTCGACACCGCGCTCACGCTGGGCAACGCGTACGTGAAGGAGACCAATCGCATCGGGCGCCCGCTGGCGCTGGGGCAGAACCAGGCGCTGGTGCGGATGCCGCACATAGGCGACACGATGGAGAAGGCGCACGAGTCGGTGATGAAGTACGACTCGGACATCTTCCGTAACTTTTACGCCGCGATGGGCCGGCACAAGGTCGAGCCGCAGGACGTGGTCAAGGCGGTGACCAAGTTCGGTCTATGGGTGCCGGGCACGGTCGATCACGTCCGCAAGACGCTGGTCGAGGAGTACAAGCGTTTCCCCAGCGAGTATCTGACGATCATTTATCACTACGCGCAGATGCCCAAGGAGGAAGTGCTGCGCCAGCTTCACCTGTTCATGAAGGAGATCAAGCCCGCGCTCGACGAACTCGCCGAGTATCCGGCCGAGCCCTCGGTGGCGGCGGCCGGCGGCGGCCACTAGGCGACCCGCACCGCCATGAAGGCCGGCGCACATCCGTGCCGCCGGCCTTTTCTTTTCACCCTGATGGCGCGCCGGATATCGCGAATCGCACCGATCTGACGATCGCCGCGCGGCCTGCGCGCGGTCACTTCCCCTTCCATTGCGGCGCGCGCTTCTCCGCGAAAGCGAGCGCGCCTTCGCGGGAGTCTTCGGTGCCCTGGAGCCACTTGTAAAGCTCGCGTTCGAGCTTCAATCCGTCAGCCAGCGGCATATCCAGTCCGCGCAGCGCGGCCTGCTTGATCCGCTGCACGGCGAGCGGCGCGCTCTTGCAGATCTCGGCCGCGATCTCCTCGCACTTCGCCATCAGCCGGCTCATCGGCACGACGTGATCGACGAGCCCGATGCGCAGCGCCTCTTCGGCGCCGATCCGGTTGCCCGTGTAGAGCATCTCGAGCGCGCGCCCGAGCGGCACCAGCCGCGGCAGACGCTGCGTGCCGCCGCCGCCCGGAAGCCACCCGAGACGCACCTCACCCAGCCCGAATTCAGCGTGATCCGCGGCGACGCGGATATCGCAGCAGAGCGCCTGCTCGAGGCCCCCTCCGTTGGCGTGGCCGTTGATCGCGGCGATGATCGGCTTGGTCAGCTCGAACATCACCGGATACGGCGCGTCGAGCAGATCCTCGTTGGGCTGCTGAACGTAGTTGGCCTTGATATCGCTGCCGGCGCAGAACGCGCGCTCGCCCGCGCCGGTGAAGATCGCGACGCGCAACGTGTCGTCACTCGCGAACTCACGCCAGATCTGCGAAAGCCGGCCGTAGGTTTCGAAGTCGCAGGCATTGAGCCGCTCGGGCCGATTGATCGTCACGTAGGCGACGGGGCCTTTTTTCTCGAACAGCACTTTCATCGGAGGATCCTCCTGCGGCCTCCCAATCTAGCACCGCTCGCAGGATTGGCGATCACCCGACCGAGTTTGCGTTGGAAAGGATGCGCTCGACTAGCAGTCCTCGGCGGCTCGCCAACGAAAAAGGGCCGCGTCGAGCGGCCCCTTGGATCGAAACTCCGTGTCGTCTTCAGCCCGCCAGGTAGCCGTCGCGCAGCAGCGATTTCGCGATTATCATCCGCTGCACTTCGCTCGTGCCCTCGCCGATTTCGGCGAGCTTCGCGTCGCGCATGAAGCGCTCGACCGGGAACTCCGCCATGTAGCCGTAGCCACCATGGATTTGCACGGCCTTGGTCGTCGTCCACATCGCGGTCTCCGAGGCGTACAGCTTGGCCATCGCGGCCTCGCGCCCAAACGGCCTGCCCTTGTCTCGCAGCTCGGCCGCGCGGCACATCAGTACCCAGGACGCATCGATGCGCGTCGCCATGTCAGCCAGCATCCACTGGATCGCCTGGAAATCCGCGATACGCTTGCCGAATTGCCTGCGCTCCTTCGCGTACGCGGTCGCCTCTTCGAATGCGCCGCGCGCGATACCCGCGGCGAAGCCCGCGATCCCGATCCGCCCGCCCTCGAGCACCTCGAGCGTCTGGCGATAGCCCTGGCCGGCTGCGCCAATCAGGTTGCCCGCGGGCACGGTGACATTGTCGAAAATCACCTCGGCGGTGTCCGACGCGCGCAGGCCCAGTTTTTCGATTCGGCGTCCGTTGGAGAGCCCGGCGGCGCCGCGCTCGACGATAAACGCGGACACGCCCGAGCGCTGCTTCGCCGCATCCGTCACGGCCATCACGACGTACACGTCGCCGACCGATCCGTTGGTGATGAACATCTTGGCGCCGTTGATAACGTAATTGTCGCCTTTGCGCTCCGCTCGCGTTTGCATCGCCGCGGCGTCCGAGCCTGAGCCGGGTTCGGTGAGACACCACGCGCCGAGCTTTTTCGCCGCGACCATCTCGGGCAGATAGCGCGCGCGATGCTCGTCAGCGGCGAACAGGTTGATGTGACCGCTCGAGAGCGACATGTGCGCGGCACAGGTGAGCCCGACCGACGCGTCGTAGCGCGAGAGTCCCTCGACCACCAGCGCCTGGCTCAGCGTGTCGGCGCCGCCACCGCCGTATTTTTCGGGAAACGAGATGCCGAGAAAGCCCAGCGCGCCGAGCCGGCCGATGACCTCGCGCGGGAAGATTTCTTCCTTGTCCCAGCGCGCCGAATGCGGTTTGATCTCGCGTTCGGCGAACTGTCGCAGCGTCTCGCGAATCGAGTGCTGCTCGTCGGTGAGCTGAAAGTCCATCGATCGACTAGCGCCGAAGCCCTGCCGCGAACGTCATCGCGCGCCGCGCGCCGGCGATCACTCGCGCGGCTGCACGTTCTCGCGCAGCCACTTGACGATATCTTCGGTCGAGGCGCCGGGGGTGAAGACCGCCTTCACGCCGGCCTCGCGCAGCTTCGCCGCGTCGTCGTCGGGAATGATGCCGCCGCCGAAGACCGCGATATCGTCGCCGCCGCGCTCCTTCAGCAGGCGCATCACTTCCGGGAACAGTGTCATGTGCGCGCCCGAAAGTACGCTCAGCCCGACCGCGTCAACGTCCTCCTGCAGCGCCGCCGCCACGATCATCTCGGGCGTCTGATGGAGCCCGGTGTAGATCACTTCGAAGCCGGCGTCGCGCAGCGCGCGCGCGATGATCTTCGCACCGCGATCGTGCCCGTCAAGTCCGGGCTTGGCCACCAGGATTCTCAACCGCTTATCTGCCACGTCAGATCCAACCTGGGTCAGTGTAGATGCCGAACTCGGAGCGGAACACGTCGCAGATCTCGCCCACGGTGGCATCGCGCCGCACCGCCTCGCAAATCGGTTCCATCAGATTCTCACCCGAGCGGCAGGCCTCGCCGACACGCGCTAGCGCCTCGCGCGCGGCCGCGGAATTGCGCTCGCGCTTGAGCTTGCGCACGCGCTGGACCTGCATCTCCTCGAGCGCCGGATCGATCTTGAGCGTCTCGATCTTTATCTCCTCGGGGATCGAATGTTTGTTCACGCCAACCACGGTCTTGATGCCTTGCTCGAGCTGGCGCTGGTAGGTGAAGGCGGCCTCTGCGATCTCGCGCTGCGGGTAGCCGGTTTCGATCGCCTTGACCATCCCGCCCATCTCGTCGATGCGCCGGATGTAGTCCATCGCGTCGTGTTCCATCCGATCGGTCAGCGCCTCGACCGCGTAGCTGCCGCCGAGCGGATCGATGGTGTTGGTGACGCCGGTCTCGTCGGCGATTATCTGCTGCGTGCGCAGCGCGACCATCACCGCGTTCTCGGTCGGCAGCGCGAGCGTCTCGTCCATCGAGTTGGTATGCAGCGACTGCACGCCGCCCATCACGCCGGCCATCGCCTGCAGCGCCACGCGCACCACGTTGTTCATCGGCTGCTGCGCGGTGAGCGAAACGCCCGCAGTCTGCGCATGCGTGCGCAGCATCATCGAGCGCGGATTGCGCGCGCCGAAGCGCTCCTTCATAATGCGCGCCCACATCCGGCGTCCGGCGCGCAGCTTGGCGACTTCCTCGAGAAAGTCGCTGTGCAGATCCCAGAAAAACGACAGCCGCGGCGCGAAATCGTCGACGCTGAGCCCGCGCTTGACGCCCTCCTCGACGTAGCAGATGCCGTCGGCGATCGTGAACGCCAGCTCCTGCACCGCGGTCGAGCCCGCCTCGCGGATGTGATAGCCGGAGATCGATACCGGATGCCATCGCGGAACCCTGCGCGCGCAGAACTCGATCATGTCGGTCACGATCCTGAGCGACGGGCGCGGCGGACAAATCCACTCCTTCTGCGCGATAAACTCCTTGAGCATGTCGTTCTGGATCGTGCCGGCCACCTGATGCCACGGCACGCCCTGGCGCTCGGCCACCACGAGATACATCGCCAGCATCACCGACGCCGAGCAGTTGATGGTCATCGAGGTCGAGACCTTGCCGAGCGGGATGCGATCGAAGAGCCGCGCCATGTCGTGCACCGACGACACCGAAACGCCCTCGCGTCCGACTTCGCCCTGCGCGCGCTCGTGGTCCGCGTCATAACCCATCAGGCCCGGCATGTCGAAAGCGGTGGACAGTCCGTCCTGCCCCTGCCCGAGCAGGAAATGGAAGCGGCGGTTGGTGTCCTCGGCCAGGCCGAAGCCGGCGAACTGGCGCATCGTCCATAGCCGCCCGCGGTACATCGATTCGTACACGCCGCGGGTGTACGGAAACTCGCCGGGGTAGCCGAGCGCCGCATCGTAGCCCTGCTTTACGTCCTCGGGCGTGTACAGGGGCTCGACCTCGAGGTCGGAAACGGTCGAGAACCGCACGGGGCGCTCATGCCCTTTCCTGTAGGTGCTCTCCAGCCATTGCTGCTTGCTGCTCACGTCTGCCTCACCGGTCCTCAAGTACGTGGCTTGATATTACCAGCCGTTGGATTTCGGAGGTTCCTTCGTAAATTTCCGTGATCTTCGCGTCGCGGAAGTAGCGCTCGACCTTGAATTCCTTCGTGTAGCCGTAGCCGCCGTGAATCTGGATCGCCTCGGTCGCCGCCTTCATCGCAGTCTCCGCCGCAAAAAGCTTTGCCATCGAGGACTGCGTGGTGCAAGGCTCGCCGGCGTCCTTGAGCGAGGCTGCGCGGTGGGTCAGCAGGCGCGCCGCGTCGATTTCGACCGCCATGTCGGCGAGCTTCCACTGGATCGCCTGGTAATCGGCGATCGGCCGGCCGAACGTCTTGCGCTCGCCGGCGTAGCGCAACGAGGCCTCGAGCGATGCGCGCGCGATTCCGATCGCCTGCGAGGCGATTCCGATGCGGCCGCCGTCGAGCGTCTTCATCGCGACCTTGAAGCCGTCGCCCTCCTTGCCGATACGATTCGCCGCCGGCACGCGCAGATCGCTGAACGCGAGTTGCGCGCTATGCGAGCCGCGGATGCCCATTTTCTCTTCCACGCGTACGACCTGGTAGCCGGGATCCGAAGTCTCGGCGATAAACGCGCTGATCCCGCGATGACCCTGCGCGGGATCGGTGTTGGCGAAGATTATGGCCACGCCCGCCTCCGGGCCGTTAGTGATGAAGTTCTTGGCGCCGTTGATGACGTAGCTGTCACCCTCGCGCACGGCGCGCGTGCGCTGGCCGGCGGCGTCGGAACCGGCCTGCGGCTCGGTCAGCGCAAAACATCCGATCCATTCGCCCGACGCCATCTTCGGCATGTACCGCGCGCGCTGATCCTCGCTGCCCAACCCGAGGATCGGCCATGAGGCGAGCGAGGAATGCGCCGAAACGATCACTGCGGTCGAGGCACATTCGACCGCGAGTTCCTCGATGACGAGCGAATAGGCGATATGGTCAAGCCCGGCGCCGCCATATTGCTCGGGAATGAAGATGCCCATCATCCCCAGGCGCCCCAGCTCGGCGATAGCTTCGGCGGGGAACGCGTGTGTGCGATCGGCTTCGACGCCGACCGTGCTCAGGCGCTCGCGGGCGAAGCGGCGCGCGGTATCGCGGGCGGAACGCTGCGCTTCGTTTGGTTCGAGGTCCATCAACTCTCTATTTTATCGACCGGCAAGCACGATAGAAACTCGCGAATTGCCTGTCAAAGCCGGTCTCCACAGGTTTATTGGTCCGCCGGCGCCGTCATTTATGCCGCCATTTGGGCTCGCGTTTCTGCACGAACGCGCGCGTACCCTCCACCCGATCTTCGCTCGCGAAGGTCAGCCCGAAAGCCTCCTGCTCGAAACGCAATCCGGCGTCCTCCTCCATCGTGAAAGACGCGCGCAGCGCGGCCTTGGCGTGGCGCAGCGCGACGGCCGATTTCGCGGCCAGCTTCTCGGCCAGCTTGCGCGCCGTCGGCATCAGTTCGTCGGGCGCGACCACCTGGTTGACCAGGCCGAGCGCATGCGCGGTCTTGGCGTCGAACATATCGCCGGTCATCACGAACTCGCGCGCGCGAGCCTGGCCGATACGATGCGGCAGGCGCTGCGTCCCGCCGAATCCGGGAATCAGGGCAAGGTTGATTTCGGGTTGGCCGAAGCGTGCCTTTTCGCTGGCGATTATCAGGTCGCAGGCCATCGCGAGCTCCAACCCGCCGCCCAGGGCAAAGCCGTTGACCGCCGCAATTACCGGGATCGGCAGGTCCTCGATCGTGTGCATCACGCGATGCCCCATGCGCGAAAAATCCAGTCCCTCGAGCGGAGCCATTTCGGACATCGCCGCGATGTCGGCTCCGGCGACGAAGGCGCGATCGCCCGCACCGGTCACGATCAGGACGCGGACTTCGGAATTGCGCCGCACCTGGCCGAGGACCTGTGCAATGTCTTCAAGCACGACCCGGTTGAGCGCGTTGAGCGCAGCCGGGCGGTTCACGGTCAAGGTCGCGACGGCGGCCTGTTCGAATGTCACTTCACGCAGTTCCAACTCGCTTTCCTCCTGCTTGCGTCCGCGCCGGTTCGGGCGCTTCACGGCATTGATGCGGCGAGTTTCTCGCGCACCATCCAGAGCCGGTCGCCGCCCCAGAAAAGCTCATCCTCGACGACGAACGTCGGCACGCCAAACACGCCGATTGCCTCGGCCTGGCGCTGGATACGGTCATGAGCGGCGCGTCCCTCGCCGGCCAGATAATCCATAAACCCGCCTGTCGGCGCTCCCGCCTCACTGAGCACGGCGCGGACCGCCGCGGGATTTTCGATGTCCAGCTCGCGCTTCCAGAAGCGCTCGAACACCGTGTCGTTATACTTGCGAAAGACGTCGTGGCGCTGCGCGTAAAGCATGCCCACCGCCGCAATCGACGAATCGAAAAGCTTCTGCGGGCCGCGCACGATAAGCCCGCGGCGATTGGCGAGCCGGCGCGCGTCCATGTAGCTGTAGCGGATGCGGCGCCATTGATGAGCGTTGCGGCCCTCGACCGTGCCCAGGAACGACGGGATGTCCAGCGTGTAGGGCAGCCACTCCAGGCGCACGCCAAACTCGCGCGCGAGCGCCCAGGCCGGTTCGCAGGCGAGGTACGCGTACGGGCTTTTGTAGTCGATGTAGAGGCTGACGATGCGCTCGGCCATGCGCCGAGCTTAGGGCCTGCGCGCGTAACGCGCAACGCGGCGGCGGGCGCTCAGTCCTTGCCCGCGGCGCGCGCGGCACGCGGGCAATATCCGGGTTCAGTACTCGGGCTTGAAGTCGAAATGATGGTAGGCCTCGATATAGCGGATGGTGCGCGTCTTCGAGCGCATCATCACGCTGTTGGTGCGCGCGCCGCCCGAGAAGAATCGCACGCCCGAGAGATAGTCGCCGGTGGTGACGCCGGTCGCCGCGAACATCACGTTGTCGCTCGCCAGTTCTTCGATCGGGAAGCGGCGTTTGAGATCGAGGATGCCGCAGCTCAGGCAGGCCTCGGCCTCCTGCTGGTTGCGCGGTGCAAACCGCGCCTGCATCTCGCCGCCCGCCGAGCGGATCGCAGCCGCGGCGAGTACGCCCTGATGCGCGCCGCCGGTGCCGATCAAGAGATCGATTTCGCTCTCCGGCCGCGTGGTGGCGACCGCGGCCGCCAGGTCGCCCGCCGAGAGCAGCTTGATGCCGGCGCCTGCGCGGCGGACTTCGGCTATCAGCTTTTCATGGCGCGGGCGATCGAGAATCGCCACGCGCAGGTCCTCGACGTAAACGCTCTTGGCCTCGGCCAGCGCCTTGAGATTGTCGGTGGGCGAGCGGTCGAGATCGATCACACCGCGGCCGAGCGGACCGCAGGCGATCTTGTCCATGTAGGTGTCGGGGCAGATGAGCACTTTGCCGCGCTCGGCCAGTGCGATGCATGAGAGTGCGTTGGGACCGCCGGAGGCGGCGATGTGCGGGCCCTCGAGCGCGTCCAGCGCCACGTCGACCTCGGGCCCCGCGCCGGTGCCGACAATCTCGCCGATGTAGAGCTGATCGGTCGCGCCCTGCTCGCCTTCTCCGATGACGATCTTGCCGTCGAACGCGATCGAGTTGAGCGCCTTGCGCATCGCGTCGCAGGCGGCGCGATCCGCCGCGCGTTCGTCGCCGCGGCCGATGAAGCGGGCCACGGCGAGCGCCGCGGCCTCGGTCGCGCGAACCACTTCCAGCGCGAGATTTCGCTCCATGTCGGGCGGCTCTCTTTCAATCCGCCTGCGAGATTCGAAACCCTAACGTGCCCCGAGCAGCGACTCGATCAGCCGGTAACCGTCCATCACCGCGACGCCGGTGCGCGCGGCGTCGGACTCGGTGTAGCGGCGTTGGGCGCTGCCGCTCCGGGTCGCGCCGAGCATAGCAAAGGGTACCGGCTCATTCGAGTGCGTTTTGAGTTTGCACGGCGTCGCATGGTCGGGCATCAGCAGGATGCGGAACTCGCCCAGCGCCGGCAGATCGCGCAAAAGCGGGCCGACGATCAGTTCGTCGATGCGCTCGATCGCCTCGCGCTTGAGATCCGCGCGCCCCATGTGGCCCGCCTCGTCCGGCGCCTCGATATGCAGCAGCAGAAAGTCGCGGCGTTGCAACGATTCAAGCCCGTAGCGCGCCTTGGCGGCGTAATCGGTATCGAGAAACCCGGTCGCGCCCGGAACCTTTATCCGCGCAAGGCCGGCGAGCCGTCCAAGACCGTTCACCAGGTCCACTGCCGAAATCACCGAGCCCTCGATCCCGAAGCGTTCCTCCAACGTCGGCACTGCCGGACGCCTGCCCTGACCCCAGAACCAGACCGCGGTCGCCGCGAGCTTCCCGGCGGCAACGCGCGCGCGATTGACCGGATGTTGGCGCAGGATCGCTGCCGCGCCGTCCATGATCGCGAGCAGACGGTCCGCGCCCTCGCCGCGCGGCAGATGCGGCGCCACGGACTTGCCGGTGATGTCGTGCGGGGGCGTCAGATGAGTGGCGATGGGACCGCCGTGCCACACCATCAGATGGCGATAGCTCACGCCGCTGTGGAGTTCGATCCCATTGCGCGCCAGACTCGAGCGCAGATCGGCGACGATCGCCGCGGCTTCCTCGCTCGTGATATGCCCGGCGGTGAAGTCATCCATGATCGGGGCGCCGTCGGCGCCGGGCTTGAGCGCGACCAGGTTCATGCGGAAGACGACGTCGTCCGGCGCAAGCTCGATTCCCTGGCTGGCGGCCTCGATCGGCGCGCGCCCGGTGTGATATTGTGCCGGGTCGTACCCCAGCATGGTCATCGTGCCGACGTCGCTGCCGGAGGGCATTCCCGGCGGGATGGTCGCGACCAGTCCGAGTTCGCCGCGCGCCGCGATTAGGTCCATGTTGGGCTTGTGCGCCGCTTCCAGCGGAGTCCTGCCGCCCAACTCCTCGCACGGCCAATCGGCCATCCCGTCGCCATGAATGATCACGTATTTCATTGTCGTCGCGAGCCGTCCCCCCGGGGCCGGCATTCATTCCGGCGCCGGCGCTTGTCTCATCCGCCCTGCAGAATCTTCAGTACCTTGCCGACGTCGGGCTCAGCCACGATCGTGTTGCTGAGATTTTTGAGCGCGGTGTCGGGATCCTTGAGCCCATGGCCGGTGAGTGTGCAGACCACGGTCGAGCCGGGCCGCAGCCCGCCGGCCGCGGCGTATTTGAGCGCGCCCGCCACCGAAGCGGCCGAGGCCGGTTCGGCGAACACACCGTGCGTCGCGATCAGCCGGTAGGCGGCGAGGATCTCGGCGTCGGTCACGAGGTCGATTACGCCGCCGGATTCGTCGCGCGCCGCCTCGGCTCCCTTCCAGCTCGCCGGATTGCCGATCTTGATCGCGGTCGCAACGGTGTGCGGGTCGTCGATCGGATGGCCGAGCACGATCGGCGCGGACTCGGCCGCCTGGTAGCCCATCATCTTCGGCAGCCGCGATGCCAGGCCCGCGCGATGATACTCCTGGTAACCGGCCCAGTACGCGGTAATGTTGCCGGCGTTACCCACGGGCAGGAACTGATGGGTCGGCGCGTCGCCGAGCTGGTCGCAAATCTCGAAGGCGGCGGTCTTCTGCCCCGCGATTCGATCCGGATTGACGCTGTTCACGAGCCGAATCGCGAGCGGATCGCTCTCGGCCACGTCGCGCACCACCTTCAGGCAGATGTCGAAGTTGCCGATGATCTCGATCACCCCCGCGCCGTGCATCACGCTCTGCGAAAGCTTGCCAAGCGCGACCGCGCCCTTCGGGATCAGCACGAACGCGCGCATCCCGGCGCGGCCCGCGTAGGCGGCGGCCGAGGCGGCGGTATTGCCGGTCGAGGCGCAAATCGCGACGCGCGCGCCCTCGCCCAGCGCCTTGCTCATCGCGACCGTCATGCCGCGGTCCTTGAACGAGCCGGTCGGGTTGACGCCCTCGAATTTCAAGTAACACTTGATATTCTGCCCGAGACGAGATGCGATCTCCGGGCTCTCGATGAGCGGCGTGTTGCCCTCGTTGAGCGTGACCACCGGCGTGCGCGCATCGACCGGGAGAAACCGGCGATAGTGCTCGATCAGTCCCGGCCAGCGCGACAGTCGCGCTCCCGATACCGGACCGTTGTTCCTGCTTCGCGCCATCGCGCCCTACAGCCGCTCCTCGATTCGAATAAAGGCCGGCGTGCCGCTCACCGCGTGCATCCGCCTGATCCGCGCAAGCGCGCGCTTGAGGTCGCGCTCGCGCGCCTCGTGCGTGCGCATGATGACCGGCACGGCGCCGCCCACACCGCGGCCCTGCTGAATCACCGACGCGATCGAGATCCGATTGCGCCCCAGCACCGAGGCAATTGCGCCCAGCACGCCCGGTTTGTCGCGCGCCTGGAAGCGCAGATAGTACTCGCATAGCACGTCGTCCATCGGCTTCACACGGGCCCGCGCCATCGCCGCCATCGGGTAGCCCAGCGCATGGCCGCGCGCGCCGGCGCCGGCGGTGCGCGCGCGCGCGATCTCGAGCACGTCCGCCATCACCGCCGTCGCCGTCGGCATCTGGCCCGCCCCCTGGCCGAAGTACATGGTCGAGCCCAGCGCCTCGCCATGGATATAGATGGCGTTGTAGGCGCCGCCGACGCCGGCCAGCAGATGGCGCGCGGGGATCATGGTCGGATGCACCCGCGTCTCGATCGCTCCGTCATCCTCCTTGGCGATCGCGAGCAGCTTGATGATGAAGCCGAGCTCGCGCGCGTAGGCGATATCGGCCTGGGTCACGCCCGTAATGCCTTCGGTGTAAACCTGCGGCGGCTTGAGCAGCGCGCCGAAGGCGAGCGTCACCAGCAGGCAGAGCTTGTGCGCCGCGTCGTGCCCGCCGACGTCCAGCGCCGGATTCGCTTCGGCCAGGCCCGTACGCTGCGCCTCGGCCAGCGCGTCGGCGAACTCCGCTCCCTGCTCGGTCATCATGGTGAGAATCGAATTACACGTGCCGTTGACGATTCCATAGACCGCGCGCTGACGATCTCCAGCAAGCGCCTCGCGCAGCGTGCGTATGATCGGCACGCCGCCGCCGACGCTGGCCTCGAAGCCGACCGCCATCCCGGCCCGCGCCGCCGCTTTGAAAATCCGCTCGCCGTGCTCGGCCAGCAGCGCCTTGTTGGCGGTGACGACGTCCTTGCCCGCGGTCAGCGCCTTGAGGATAAGCGAGCGCGCCGGCTCGATTCCGCCGAACAGCTCGACCACGATATCGACGTCCGCCCGCGCAACCAGCGCCGCGGCGTCGCGCGTGATAAGCCTCGGCGTCAATCCCAGTGCGGGCATCGGGCGCAGGCTGCGGTCGGCCACGCCGACCAGCTCGAGCGGGGCGCCCAGCTTGCGCTCGAGCAGCACGGCGTTGCGCCGCATCAGCCTGACCACGCCCTCGCCTACCGTGCCGCATCCGAGCAGGGCTACCCGTACCGGCTTCAACGGCTCACCGATGGCGCGCGTCGTCGGCTCTACGAGCCCGCGACAGCGATACGCGGGCTCATCCGCGCGGCCGCATTGCGCAGGGCATGACGGATGCCGCGGATCGCCTGGCGGGTGCGATGCTCGTTTTCGATGAGCGCGAAGCGCACGAAGCCGTCGCCGTCCGCGCCGAAGCCGACCCCCGGCGAGACCGCGACCTTGGCCTCGGCGAGCAGGAACTTGGCGAATTCGAGCGAGCCCATCTCGCGCAGCGGCTCGGGAATCGGCGCCCACACGAACATGGTCGCGCGCGGTTTGGCGACCGGCCATCCCGCCCGGTTGAGCCCCTCGACCAGCACGTCGCGGCGGCTGCGATAGAGGTTCGCGATCTCGCCCACGCACTCCTGCGGGCCGTTGAGCGCTGCGATTGCGGCGACCTGCACCGGCGCGAACATGCCGTAATCGAAGTACGACTTCAGACGCCCAAGGGCCGCGATCATCTCGCGATTTCCGACCGCGAAGCCGACGCGCCATCCGGGCATGTTGTAGCTCTTCGACAGCGTGAAAAACTCGACTCCGATCTCGCGCGCGCCCGCGACCTGCATCATCGAGGGCGCCTGGTAGCCGTCGAAGCACAAGTCCGCGTAGGCGAAATCATGCACCACCAGGATTTCATTTTCGCGCGCGAACTCGACCACGCGCTTCATGAACGCCAGGTCCACGGTCGCGGTGGTGGGATTGTGCGGGAAGTTCATCACCAGCAGCTTGGGCCGCGGCCAGCATCGGCTCACCGCCGCCATCAGCGCGTCGAAGAAATCCTCGCCGCGGCTGATCGGCACGCCCTGCACCTGCGCGCCCGAGATGATGCATCCGTACTGATGGATCGGATAGGTCGGCGTCGGCGCCAACACCACGTCGCCCTGGTCGAGAATCGCGAGCGCGAGGTGTGCGATGCCTTCCTTCGATCCGATCGTCACGATCGCTTCGGAATCGGGGTCGAGCTCGACACCGTAGCGGCGCCGGTACCAGTCGGTGATCGCCAGGCGCAGCTTGTAGATACCGCGTGAGACCGAGTAGCGATGGTTCGGCGGCTTGTTCGCGGCCTCGACCAGCTTGGCCACGATATGGGCGGGCGTGGCGGCGTCGGGATTGCCCATGCCGAAGTCGATGATGTCCTCGCCCGCGCGGCGCGCCTTGAGGCAAAGCTCGCCGATCGCGTTAAAGACGTAGGGTGGCAGCCGCTTTATCCTGGGAAAATCCATTTTTCGCCCGCCCGACTCCATGGGTACCCCCCCACCCGCGAGCCTTATTTTTTAACCGACCCAGCGCGCCGCCGCTAGTAGGATGGTTTTATCCTTCATTCCATCGGCAGGCCGACGTAATTCTCGGCCAGCGACTCGCCGGCCGCGCGCGAGCTGATCACGTACTCGAGCTCGGCGAGCTGGCGCCGCCGGTCAAAAGCGTTGGCGTCCTCGAACCGATGCAGCATCGAGGTCATCCACCACGAAAAGCGCTGCACCTTCCATACCCTGGCGAGACACGTGGCCGAGTATTCGTCGAGCCCGCGGCGCGAACCGCTCGCATAGAATTCGCCGAGCGCCCGTGCGAGTACGCGCACGTCGGCGATCGCGAGGTTGAGCCCCTTGGCCCCGGTCGGTGGCACGATATGGGCCGCGTCGCCGGCCAGGAACAGATTCCCGTAGCGCATCGGCTCGGCCACGAAACTGTGCATCGCCGTGATGCCCTTCTGCACGATCGGCCCGCGCCGGAGCACGAAGCCGTCGTCGGTCTCGAAGCGCCGCTCGAGCTCGGTCCAGATTCGCTCGTCGGGCCAGTCCTCGATCCGCTCTTCCGGCCCGACCTGCAGGTAGAGCCGCGTGAGCTCGGGCGAACGCATGCTATGCAGGGCAAAGCCGCGCTCGTGACGGCAATAGATCAGCTCTTCGCAGGACGGCGAAACTTCCGCCAGCACGCCCAGCCATGCGAACGGATAGACGCGCTCGTACGCGGCGATGACGCCGGCCGGAATCGACGGACGGCACACTCCGTGAAAGCCATCGCATCCGGCGATGAAATCGCAGCGCAGCTCGAGCGCCTTGCCGTCGGCGCAAAAACGAACTACCGGTTCGGCGCTGTCCAGGTCGTGCACGCCGACCTCCGCGGCGGAGAAAAATATCCGTCCACCAGCGGCCAGCCGCGCATCGGTCAGGTCCTCGACCACCTTGTTCTGGCCGTAAATTGTGATTGTCTTGCCGCCGCTCAGCGCGAACAGGTCGATGCGATGGCCGCGATGGCCGAAGCGCAGCTCGAGCCCGCGATGGATCAAGCCTTCGCGGTCAAGGCGCGCGCCCACTCCGGTCGCGCGCATCAGATCCACCGTGCCCTGTTCGAGCACGCCCGCGCGCACGCGCTCCTGGACATACTGGCGGCTGCGGTTTTCGACCACCACGGATTCGATGCCCGAGCGGCCGAGCAGATGCGCGAGCATCAGTCCCGCCGGTCCCGCGCCCACGATACCGACCTGGGTACGCATCCCGGATTTCAATCTATACCGCCGCGAAGAATTCCTCGACCGCGCGCGCGACCTCGGCGGGACGCTCGAGAATCACGTGATGATGCGCGTGCGCAATCGTCGCTACCCTGGTCCGCGGATTGACCGCGCGCGCGCGCGTGACGCCTTCGACGGTCATAATGCGGCTGTGCTCGGCGCGAATCAGCAGCAGCGGATCGCGGATCTTCGCGATCGCGCCGATTACGTCGATCCCGTCGCTGCCCAAAAAGCTCTCGCGGTCGAACTTCATCGTCCAGCGCCCGTCCGAGGTCTCCCCGAGGCTGTGTTCGGCGACCGCGGCGAGCGTAGCCGCGGCGATGTTGCCCTCGTTGGGCATCAGGCGAAAGCGCGCGAGCGCGGTCTCGCGATCGGGATAGGCGATGACCGGCAGGCCCTTGAGTCGGCGCAGGTAATGATTACGGCGGTCGCTGGAGGTGACCGCCGCATCGATCGCGACGATGGCGCGCGCCACGCCCGGATACTCGGCCGCAAAGGTCAGCGCGCTGATACCGCCCATGCTGTGACCGATCACGAACGGCCGCGGCGGCGCGCATTCGGCGATGAAGCGCGCTAGGTCGTGCGCGTACTCGATCGGTCCGTAGGCGGGCGGCCGCACCCATTCGCTGTCACCGTGACCGCGCTGATCGATCGCGAGCAGGCGAAAATCCGTGCCGCGCATCGCGGCGGCCAGCGGCTCCCACCACCATGCATTTGCGGAATTGCCATGGAGCAGAACTATGGTACGCGGCGCTGCCGGATTCCATTCGAGATAATGCAGCCGCGGAGCGGAGGCGGTGAGATGGCTCTGCGGGCCGCTCATCCGTCGCGGTCCGCGCGGACTTCCTCGAGGAACCCGAGGAGCGCCGCCGCCAGGCCCGCCGGATTGTCGATCGGCGCGTGATGATTCGAGTTCTCGAGCACCGCCATCCGCCCGCGCGCCATCCGCTCGGCCATCGTGCGTGCGAACGACTTCGAAAGCACCGGGCTCTGCGCGGGCTTGATCAGCAGCGCCGGGCATCGGATGCGCGCCAGCTCGCCGTCGAGTTGAATCGGCTCGCGCCGCAGCGTTCGGCGATCCATCTTGTGCACCCAGCGGCCGTCCTCGCGCCGGCGAAAGCTGAGTTCGGCGACGTGGCGCAGAACCTCAGGCGCCGCCATCGTTTCGCCCGGCAGCAGGCGAAAGGAGGCGACCGCCGCGGCCAGCGTCTCGTAGTGCGAGGCGGGGCGCTGCGCGATCGCCGCCAGCTCGGCCACCGCGTGCTCGGGGTACGCCGGTATCGAATCGATCGCGACCAGCGCGCGCAGACGATCGCTGTGCTCGACCGCGTAGGCCAACGCGCTGTGCCCGCCCATCGAATGGCCCACCAGCACCGGCGCTCCCAGGCCCCATCGGTCGATAATCGCGGCGAGGTCGGCGACATAATGGCGCGAGCCGTAAGCCCAGTCCGCGGTCCACGGACTTTCGCCGTGGCCGCGCTGGTCAAGCGCGAGCACGTGAAAGCGTTGGCGCAGCATGGGCGCGACAAAATCCCACCATCGCGCATGTGCCGCGCCGCCGTGCACCAGGAGCAGCGCCGGCCGGCCCGCGCCGCCGTAATCGGCGCAGCTCAGCTCGAACTCGGCGCCGCGGAATTTCCGTATGTCTGGCTGCTCCATCGGCAATCGCCGGTCTTTTCCTTCGCTCTCAAGCTCCGCGATGCGGCTTCCATGGCCCGCGCGCGACGCTTTGCAACGCATCGGTACGCGTGCCACGATTCTAGCAGTGGCGGGTATGGCCAGTTCAATGCGAATCGGGTCGAAGCTGGCGGTCGCGGCGCTCGCCGCCGCGCTGGCCGCGTCCATGACATTGAGCGCGTTCGCCGACGAGACCAGTGCGGCCAAGGCCCGCTCGCTGGTCGAAGCCGCAATCAACATGACCGACAGCCAGCAGGCGGTGAAGCTGTTGTGGCAGGCGAGCGATATCGACCCGACGCTCGAGGATCCCTACATCTATCTCGGCCTGTACTACAACTCGCGATCGCAGTTCGACCAGGTGGTCGCGGTGTACAAGAAACTGATCAAGTACGAGCCGAACTCGCTCAGCGCGTACCTCAATATCGGCGAGGCCTACATGTCGTTCACGCCGCCGCGCGCCGCCGACGCCCTGCCCTATTACCAGAAAGCCTACCAGCTCGACTCGACGTCGGCTTTCGCGGCGCTGCGGCTGGGCGAGGTGTACGCGCAGATGGGCAACCGCGAGCAGGCCGCGCACTATCTCGGGCTAGCCGCCGCCAACAGCGGCAAGAACCCGGCCGTCGCCGCGGAAGCGCGCAAGGTGCTGAGCGATCTCGGCGCGATGTAGCCTGCTTCGGCCAGCGGCTGGTCCAATTCTCCTTGCGCAGCCACATCGAGCCGCCCGCCAGGACGCCCGCGTCGCGCCCGCCGCGCGCGCTCGTGAACGCAAAGGCAGCGACTATGAAATCGCGGTTACCTGTCAGGAACGGCTTTGAACTCATTTGTCGATGTGGTATTCACTAGCATTCTCTGCGGTATCCTCATGCTCTGTTCGCCCGATATCGGCCAGGCAGCGGCGCTGAATACCGCCCATGTAAACGAGAAGCAGCAAAGACCGCCGAGGCCGCTCCGCTTTGCGCGGTGTGGCCCGATCCATTTCCAGCCGCTCGAGTTGGAACTGGAGCCGGTCGGCATGTATTTCACCGGTAAGACGCTGAACGCAGGTTGCGGGAACCGCGATATCAGCGAAACTTTGCACGACTTCGGAGCGACCGAAGTAGTCAACTACGACATCGCATCCAGCATCCCGGACGCCGTCATTGGACCGCTCGAGAAAATGCCGTTCGCGACCGGGACCTTCGACTCCGTACTGTGTAATGCCGTGCTCGAGCACGTCGAAACTCCGCAGGCTACGATGCGCGAGATGATAAGAGTGCTGCGGCCGCAAGGCTATCTGGTGGTCGCAGTGCCTTTCCTGCAGCCCTTCCATCCCTGCCCCGGCGACTTTCAGCGCTACACGCGGGAGGGGATGCGCAAGCTCGGAACCGACAACGGGCTCGAAGTGATTTCCATCCGTCCAACGCACACGATTGCACAGACGCTTGGGTGGATAATCTGGGAGTACCTGGAGGAAAAGAAGAGCCGCGTGCGTAAGGCGCTGATGTATCCGCTGCTGTGGTGTTTCACGCGTTTCTCGTACCGCACGGACTTGTCGCTGGTCGCAACGGCGAATACCTTCCAGGCAGTTTATCGTAAGCTGACTTAGAGCGCTGTTGCAGGGGGCGCCCACGGTCCCGATGGAAGTATTTCCGCACTTGCCACTAAGCGAACCGGGCGCAGTGCCGCCGCGCACCTCGCGCGTCTGTATCGCGAGTTACGAGCTGCTCGGACCCTCGCGCAACGGGGGGATCGGAACCGGGTATTCCTCGCTCGCCGAGGCATTGACCGAGGCCGGCCATCAGGTGGTGCTGCTGTATCTTTTCGGCGAGTGGTGCGAGAACGGCTCAACGGCCGAATGGCAGGCTTACTACGGCAGCCGCGGGATTCGCTTTTGTCCGCTGCCGGCGCTCGAGGGGCGGGAGCCACGGCCGCAGAGCATGACCATCTCCTACGAAGCCTATCAGTGGCTGCGAACCCGGGAGTTCGACGTGATTCACTTTCCCGAGCTTCTCGGACACGCCTACTACAGCGTGCTCGCCAAGCATCAGGGATTGGACTTCGCCAATACGCTGCTCTGCGTCGGCGCGCACAGTCCGATTTCATGGATCCGCGAAATCAGCCGCGAACTGCCGCTCACGGCGGACGAAGCCGAAATTGAATTTATGGAGCGCCAGTCGGTCGCGCTGGCCGACGTGGTTATCAGTCCGAGCCAATATCTGCTGAACTGGATGAAGGCGAACGGGTGGCGTTTTCCGCGCGAGACCTATGTTCAACAGTATGTGCCTTCGCTCCCGCTGCAAGCTCTGTGGAAGGATCGCAGGAACGACACTGCGCCGCGGCGGGTAACGGGACTGACCTTTTTCGGCAGGCTCGAGGAACGCAAGGGACTGTCGCTCTTTTGCGACGCTATCGACCTGCTGCTGCAGATGAACGCCCCGCGCTTCAGTGTCAGCTTTCTCGGCAAGCGCGCGCTGGTCGGCGGTCGTGACTCCATCGACTATATCGGCCAGCGTGCTCGTCGGTGGCCGGTCGATTGGAAGATAATTTCCGATCGCACGCAGTCCGAAGCCCTCACGCTGCTGCGCGAGAGCGATCGGGTCGCGGTGATTCCATCGCTGGCGGACAATCTTCCAAACGCGGTGTTGGAATGCATCTGGTTGGGCATCCCGTTCCTCGCCAGCCGGGCAGGTGGAATACCCGAGGCGATCGCACCCGAAGACCTGGACTATGCAACGTTTGCCGCCGATCCGCGCGCGCTGGCGGAGCGGCTGGACCTCGCGCTGCGCGAGGGAGTTCGCCCATCCCGGCCTGCCACCGATCCGATCTCGAACAAGCAGCGCTGGCTGGCGTGGCATACCCCGCCCGCAAATAAAGGCGCCGCCGCGGCGCGAGCGATCGAAGTCCGCGCGGAGCGGCCGTTGGTCAGCGTGTGCGTGACGCAGCCTGGGCGGCCCGAGCTGTTGCGCCGTTCGCTGCTCGCCTTGCAGGCCCAGACGTGGCCGAATTGCGAAATTATCGTCACCGTGGCCGATGGCGCCACTGACAGTGAGACCGAGTTGGAGCCGGCCGATGCGGCGACCGGTAAGCCGCGCTTGCGGACCATCAGTCAACGGCTTGGCAGCGCTACCGACGTGCGCGACCGCGCAGCGGCGCGGGCCGACGGTGAGTTTCTGCTTTTTCTCGACCCCCATACCGTGCCCAAGCCCGAGCAGATTGCGACGCTCGTAAGCGTGGCCGAACACTCGGGGGCTGACGTGCTGACTTCCTTTTTGGATGCCGCGAGCGGGACCGGCGACGAGCACATCAGCGTCGCTTGTCGGCTGTTCCTGGGGCCGGCGGTAATTTCAGGAGCCTTCCACAACTACTATGGCTGCGGCGCAATCTTTGTCCGCAAAAGCGCCTTTGTTGCGCTGGGTGGCTTCGCCGCTGACGACTGGCATCCCTGCGACGACTGGGAATTTCTGGCCAAAGCCGCGCTGTCGAATCTCCGCATGGAGGTTGTTCCCCGGGCGCTGGCCTGTTGTCGCGTCGACGACTCTGCGGACCCGGCGGGCATCTCGCAAAACGGCAACGGCAGTGACGTGCGGCGGTTGCGCCCGTACATGAAGTCGATGCCGCCAGTCTTCGGCGCGCTGCTCAAACACTCGCTGACGCTCAGCCGCGTCAACGGTCACGTCGAGAGCGCGCCGCCCAGCGATATTGAGCTGTTGGAACAACTGGGCGCGCGCTTCAAAAAGGGAGGTAATCGACGGATCGGCCTGCTTCTCAAGCGATATCTCGATTACAACACCGCTCGCCTCAACCTGCCCGAGCGCGGGATGGAGCGCCTGTCGAGCGTCGCGCGCCAGCTTTTCAAGGGCAACTACCACCGATTTGCCCACGGCTTTGGCAGCGCCCTGAGAGATCTTCGTCGCACGCCGGATCAGATCCGAGGTTCGGGCAAACGGTGACCGCCGCTGATGCGTATAGCGAGCCTATCCTGACGCCGTGAGCGTTCTTTGATTCCCAGCTATACCTGGCCTCGGGACGAGTGCGATGGCTGAGCGGGTCGGCCTGCTGGTGCTCGGAATGCATCGCACCGGCACCTCGGCAACCGCGGGGTGGCTGCAGACGCTGGGAGTCAACCTGGGGCCGTACCTGATGGCCGAAGACCCCACTCAGCCAAAAGGATATTTCGAGCACGCCGAGATCGTCGCCATCCACGACGAGTTGATGGCCGCCTTCGGTTCATCATGGGATGATGCGCGGGCGCTGCCCGAACAATGGCACCACGACGCGCGGGTGCAGCGCTTTCGCGGACAATTGATGGCGATCATCGATCGCGATCTGATGAAAACCTCTCTCTGGGCGGCGAAGGATCCGCGGCTTTGCCGCCTGCTTCCCCTGTGGCTGGAGATGCTCGCGGAACTCGGCGTTTCCGCGCGCGCCATCTGCGTTCTCAGACATCCGACGGAGGTCGCCGAGTCTCTGGCCGCGCGCAACGGCTTCGCCGCGGACAAGAGCGGACTCCTGTGGCTGCGCTACATGCTGGAAGCCGAGCGGTATTCGCGCCGGATCCCGCGGGTTATGCTGCGATATCGGGATCTGCTGAGCGACGCGCCGCGCGAGGCGCAACGAGTTGCACAGGCCCTGGACTTCGCGTGGCCCACGCCGCCTCACGAGGCCATGCCGGCGGTGAGCGGCTTTCTCGACAACTCGCTGCGTCATTATCACAGTGTCAGTTGCGGCGTATTCCCCGCGCCGCTGCGCAAGTGGATAGTCTCATGTTACCGGGCGCTCAGCTCGGCCGGCGGACCGGATGTCGGCGAACGGAAGGCGCGGCTCGACAGCGTTCGCCGCGAGCTGATGCCATACGATACGTACGCGGCCGCATGCTGGATCGAACGGACCAGAAACGCCGAAGTTCAAAATGATCGCTTGCGCGCCGACGCAGAGATTGCGCAAGCGACACTGGCCCGCGTGCAATGCGAATTGGAGGAACTTAAGCGAGCGAATGAAGCGGGCGGCACCCGCCTTTTGAGCGCCGAACAACGCGCTGACCGGATTCAAACGGAACTGGAGGCCGCCCGGAAAGAACTGGCATTTTCTGAAAACGCGCGCGCCGAGCTGAGTCGGAGAACCGCGGCCCTCGAGGCGGCCTCGAGCGAAGCGCAACGCGCGCTGGTCGATCTTCGCACGGACCTGACGCTAACGGCGGCGCAACTGGTCCAGACCCGAGCGCAACTCGCAGAAGCCGAGCGGCTGCGGGATGAGGCGCGATCGGCTGCGGACAGTGCGCGTAAGGAGCTGCAGTCCGTCTATCGTTCGCGCTTCTGGCGCTGCACCCGGCCCTGGCGCGCGCTCGATCGGTATCTGCGCGATCGCAGACATCGGCGCAAACGCCGCGGGAACCGGTCAGCTAACGAATAACTGGCGCGCGCGATCCGCTGCCGGGCGCTCGGCTTCCTCGCCCGACCGGCGAAAAAAATCCTTCCATAGCCGTCTGACTACGTCGGCGTTGCCCGGATGCGGCTTCGCCGCCCAATAAACGCTTCGCAAGGCTGGCGCGAGGAATTCCTCATCGGAGCATCCGACGATGGATGGCGAGCGCGGTCTAAGGAGGCGGCGGGCCGCCATCGTGCGGCGCGCCCGGCGGGGGCGGCGGCGGACCGCTTTCCGGCGGAGGCGGCGGGCCCTCGTCATGCATGTCGCGGTATCTTTCGTGCTCGGGAGGCGGTCTGAAATCGCGATCGAATTTGTCCCGCTGCTCCGGCGTGAGCACCGCGCGCACGCGGGTGCGCGCCTGCATGATGGCCTGATGGCGCTGATGCTCGAATTCGGTGCGCAGCGCCATCACCTTCGCGCGCGTGTCACCGATGATCTGCTGAATCTGCGCGCGCTCCTCGGGCGTCAGATTCAAATCGCGCTGCATGCGCTCGATGAACGGCGTATGCGGCGTGCGCAGCCATCCGCGCCGGTAGGCCAGGCTGCTCAGCGCGAAGCCGACCGCCAGGCCCACGATCGCGATCGTTACGAGGAGCCAGCCTTTGGTCTTATCCGGCAAGATTGTTGCCCGGCGCGGGAAGCGACGGAATCTGCTGGCCCAGCAGATCGTTGTCCGGCTGGACCGCGGTTTCCGAGATCAGGTCCGAATTGCTCACGGCCTCGTCAAACGACTGTACCGGTGCGGCGATCGAAAAATACATGAGCAGCATCGCCGCCGCCATCGCCGACAGACCTGCCGCCAGCTCGCGCCAATGATAGTGCGGCCGTCCCTCAGCCCGCCGATATGCCGAGGCATGGCGCAGAATCTCGGCCGTGCGCCGCGCATCGGTGCGGCGCACCGCGTCCAGCCGGACCGGGACTGGGGCGGGCGATGCCTGCGCGCCGCGATTCGCTGCGGCTGCGGGCGCCGCTTCGCCGCGCGCATGGAGCAGCGGAGCGGTCAAGGCAAAGGCGCGAAAGGCCTTGTCGCACCGGGCGCATTGGGTGAGGTGCGCGAGCAGGGCGCGGCGGCGCTCGGCGTCGAGTTCACCGCGCCAGAAGCCAATGAATTCCTGACGTGCCTGAAAACAGTTCATCACCTGCTCTCCGCCGCGCGCGGTTTGACCAGGCGCGCTGCCTGGCGGCGCAACGCCTGCCGCGCGCGAAATGCGCGAATCTTCACTTTGGCTTCGCTCCATCCGACAATCGCGGCAATCTCGCTCACGCTCATGTCTTCGCCGTTTTGCAATGTCAACACCAGCCGGTCCTCGGGCCGCAACGTCGCGAGCAACTTTTCCGCCAATTCCCGCGCATCCCTGCGTTCCTGCGCCGCCTCGACCAGCTCCTCGGGCGTCGCCGTATTCACCAGTCCCAGCCAGTTGGCTTCGGCCGCGGTGAAGTCCGCAACCAGTTCTTCGGGACGCCGCCGCCGCCGGCGCAACTCGTCATAGCACAGGTTGGTCGCGATCGCGCGCAACCAGGCGGCGAACGGAATCTCGGCGCGGTAGCCCTTGAGCCCGCCGTAGGCGTGGATGAAGGTCTCCTGCGCCAGGTCGCGCACCTGCTCGGCGTCGGAGAAGAAGCGCTGGCAAATGCGCTCGACCCGGCCGCGATGACGCGACGCCAATTCGGCGAAGGCCGCCGAATCGCCGTTTAGCGCCCCCGCTACCAGGTCCTGGTCGGACGGCTCAGACACGCTGCGTGCGAATCGTTTGAGTGCAAGGACGCCACGCATACCTGCTTTTCAGTACGGCGGCTCGGCGTCTCGGTTACGCAAATATGGTCGATTTCCAAGCCTATTCGCCTTTTCATCGGCTGTCGCGACGACCCGCCGTAGAGAGGCCGGCCCGGGCGAGATCCTCAGGTGTGTCGAGATCGGCCAGTACTCCGGCATCGTCCACATCGACATACGCAACCCGCGCGGGGTCGCCGGCGACCACCGCCCGCGCCCCCTGCTCTTCGGGCGCTGCGGCGAGTTCCGCAAACAGATCCCGTGCAAAGAGCACCGGATGCCCGCGGCGGCCGCGATGGCGCGCAATCACGATCGGTTTGCCGCCATGTCGAAATTCATCGACCACGGCGCGAAACGTCTCGGGCCGAACCATCGGATGGTCCGCCAGATGGATCATCGCGGCCGCCGCCTCGCGGCCGATCTGCGGCAACGCGGCCTTGATCGAGGAAAGCTGCCCGCGTCGATAATCCGGATTGTCGACCACGGCGATTCGCGGATCGGGCGGTATCGCGGCGCGCACCGCTTCGCGGTGCGCGCCAATCACCACGATCAGCCGGTTCACGCTCGGCAGGATCGCCCGGGCAAGCACCTCGACGAAGGTGTGCGGCCCGATGCGCAGCAGGGGCTTGGGATAACCCATCCGGCGCGATTCGCCGGCGGCCAGCAGGATCGCCTCGACCGCAGCGCCGCCATCGCCATCCTCCGCGACCCAACGCGTCGGTCGCGGCGGTCGATCGCTCGGCACCGCGGTCATCAGCCGGGCCGCCGCAGGCGGCCGAGCTTGACCCCGAGATTGGCGACGTCGCGCTCGCCGGTGCGCCGCTCGCGAATAATCTCGGCAATGATTGACACGGCAATCTCGGCCGGCGTCTCGGCGCCGAGGTCGATGCCGAGCGGCGCATGCACTTCATCCAGTTCGGCCTGGGCAATGCCCTCTTCCGCCAGACGCTCGAGGGTCGCGCGCACGCGCCGGCGCGAACCGATCATGCCGATGAACGCGCCGTTGCGCCGTCTGAGCGCGGTCCGCACGACCTCCTCGTCGAAGGCATGGCCGCGAGTGACCGAGATCAGGTAACAATGGCGGTCCAGCTCGAGCGCCTCGATCGCGGCGCCGAAGGGCCGCACCAAGATCTGGTCGGCGCCGGGAAAGCGCTCGCGATTCGCAAACGCGCCGCGGTCGTCGATCACGGTCACGTGGAATCCCAGCATCGCGCCAAGCTGCGCGAGCGGCTGAGCGATATGGCCAGCGCCGGCAATTATCAAGCGTTGCGCGCCGCTTATCGGGTCGAGGAACATCCGCGCTGCGCCGCTTGGCTCGACGCGCGTCGCCGGATGCAGCATCCCGTCGCCGCCGACCTCGAGCAGCGCCGGCTTCGCGTCCGCCGTCCGCTCGCTCAGCTCCGCAGCCGCCGCCGGACCAAGGCCGGCAAAGCCGGTGGACGCCGGCGCCCGCCGCGCCACTTCGATCACCGCGCGCTGGCCGACCCTGGCAGCCGGCGCCTTTCCGGGATCGACGACCGTGAGGAGCGCGGCAGGCCGGTTATGGTCGGCCGCCTCGGCCAGCTTGCGCGCAGTCTCGAGGTCGGCTGCGGGCCGCCACAGATCGATGAACACGTCCATGATCCCGCCGCAGGTGCCGATCTGCTGCTGGTCGAAGTCGCCGGTCAGGTCGACTTCGGCGAGCCGCGCCTCGCCGCCGTCGTCAAGCAGTACGCGAGCCTTGCGAAAGACCTCGGCCTCGCCGCATCCACCGCCGATCGTGCCGAATTGACCGTCCACGCGCACGATCATCTTGGCTCCGATCTCGCGCGGGGTCGATCCGCGCACGTTGACCACGGTGGCGAGCGCGAACGGCTGGTCGCGCTCCAGCGTTCGCACCGCTTCGGCCCAAATCTCTTCCGGCCCGGCCATCCCTTGCTTTGCTCCCGACGGTTACCGTCACCTCGTCTCGCGCGCGTCGTGCGCGCGCGACGCTTCCAACACTGCCATATTGTGGATCGAAACTCCCGGCCGTTTCCACCGCGGTAGGCGCCGGCCGACGCAAACGCCGAAGACGAAGCGATGCCGGGAGAATTGTCGCGCGCTTAGACGTCCAGCACCTCGGCCAGAACCTTCGCCGCGTGATCCCGCGGGTCGACCCGGTCGTACACGCGCTCGACGCGTCCGTCGGCGCCGATGAGGAAACTGACGCGCTCGGCGCAGCGCGCCCTTGGGTCTTCGCACGCGCCGTACGCCAGGGCCACCTCGTGCACGGTGTCGCTGAGCAGCCGAAAGCCGAAGTTCAGCGCGCGCGCGAACGCGGCGTTGTCCTCCACGCTGTCGAAGCTGATGCCCACGACCTCGATGCCCGCCTGGTCGAAGTACTCGCGATGGTCGCGCAGGCCGCGGCCCTCAAGACTGCAGTCGGGCGTGCCGGCCTCGGGGAAAAACCAGAGCAAAACCCTGCGGCCGCGCAGGTCCGACAGGCTGACGGTCGCGCCGTCGTGCGCGGGCAGGACAAAATCGGGAGCCATGTCGCCCACTTTCAGCATTGTTCCGGCTCCTCGGGACTGTCGGTCAAAAGCATCGTCCGGGCCGGCGTCGATCGCGGCGCGCGCGAATCAGTTAAGCGCGCCGCGCAAGCGCGCCAGGTACGTGAGCGAGGTCGGCTCGCCCGGTTGCAGTTCGAGCGCACCCTCGAACTCGCGAATCGCCTGCTGCAGCATCCCCTTGGCCGCGTACAGCCGCCCGAGATTCATATAAGGGAAATGCCGCGGCTCGTAGCGCGGCGCGCGCTTGGCCCGCTCGAGCCACGGAATCGCCGCGTCGAGTTCGCCCTTGGCGATCAGGTACGAGCCGATATCGTTGTACGGATTGCCAAAATCGGGATCGACCTCGATCGCCTTTTTACACTCGGCGATCGCGTCGTCCGTGCGGCCGAGAAAATTGTAGGACCATCCGCGAAACGTGTACGCCTCGGCTGTCGGCCAGAGCTCGATCGATTCCGTGTACAGCGCGACCGCGCGCACAAAGTCCCCGCGCATATGATGCTGCACGCCCTCGCGCCACAATTCGAGCGCGCGCCGCCTTAGAGTCGCCTCATCCATAGTTCCGGGCGTGTTACTCGGTCCCGCTGCGAGTTGCACTCCTATCGAACGCGGGCGTAGGCGATCGTGTCGCCGACACCGCCCGAGATTGCGAGGCTGCCGTATCCGGGTGTGCATTTGACCGCGTTCGCCGCGGTGGTGTCGGTGCACATCACGATATTATCCGCGCCGGTGAAGCACGCGTCGTTAACCGTCGCCGCGCCATCGGCGAGCGAGGTTTTGCCGGCGCAGGGCGCGCCCGAGGTCATCGAGAACCCGCCCAACGGTCCCCACGAACTCATCGTCGTCGGTGGAACCGGCGGCTGCGGCGAGACCTGCAAACATCCGCTCGCGAGCAGGGCTGCGGCCGCCGCCGTCGCCAGCATCAACCACTCGCGGGTCCGGTTCAATTCAACGCATAGAAATCGCCTGCGCATCCGCACCACCTCGCTTCGGCCGGGGCAACCCGCCCCTCCTGTTCGAGCCACTGCTATTGTATCGGGCGAACGAGGTCGTGTCGCGGGCATCGCCGGGCGGCGGCGGCGGGCGAAGAAACGATGCGGAGCGCCGGCGCTTCGCACAAATCCGCCCGCAACGTCGCGCGGGCGACTAGAAGCTCAGCGTGCGCACCGTCTGCACCACGGCAGGGCCGACGATGATCAGCAGCATCGCCGGCAGAATCATCAGCACCAGCGGAAACAGAATCTTGATCGTGGTCCGCTGCGCCGACTCCTCGGCGCGCAGGCGACGTCGGATTCTCATCGAGTCCGAGATCGCGCGCAGCGCCGGGCCGATCGCCGCGCCGAGCTCCTCGCTCTGGATCAGTGTCGCGGCGAGCGGCCTGATGTCGGCTACGCCGCTGCGCTCGGCCAGCGCGCGCAGGGACTCGCCCAGCGAAGCGCCGGAATTCACCTCGGCCGCGACCTGCGCCAACTCGGCTCCGATAGTCAGCCCCTGTTCGTTCATCTCCCCGCCGACCACTCTGATCGACTCGAGCAAACCGAGCCCCGCTTCGACACAGACCACGAGCAGGTCGAGCACGTCGGAGAGCTGACGGGCGATGTCGAGTTGGCGGTTTTTGACCCGCTTGCCGAGATAATATCCCGGGGCGACGGCGCCGATGGCCGCCCCGACCATCGCCAGCAGGATCACATTCCTGTGGCTCAGGCCCAACATCGCGCCCGGGATGAAGAGCAGCAGCGGGCCGCAGACCGTGCCGAGGACCTTGAGCAGCCGGAAAACGACGACATCGCCGGCCTTGAAGCCCGCCTGCACCAGCAGGCCGACGTGGCGGTCATCGCGCCGCTCGTCAGCGGCCGGTTGCGGCATCCTCTCGGCCACCTTCTTGAGTATCGAGCGCGCAGGCGGCGCGTCGGCGGGCGCGCCGGGGGCGCCGGCGGCGGCCATCTCGCTGCGCGCCTGCTCGCCCATGCGGGCCAGACGCAAGCGAATCGCCCGCTTGCCGCTGCTCGCCGAAACCTGCAGCGCAAACGCGGCGCCCGCCAGAATCATGAATACCAGCGCGCTGATCACAAGCGGTGCCATCTCGCTTCCGCTCTCTACGCCCGCTCAGAACCTGACCCGAAGAATTCGGCGGATCAGGAAAAAAGCGCCCAAATCGAGCACCAGCGCGGTTTTAAGAATCAACTTGCCGGTTTCGTCGAAAAACAGCATCTCGACATAGGTCGGCTGAATCAGGCTGAACATGGCCAGCACCACCACCGGCAGCAAACCGACCACCATTCCGCTCATACGCGACTGGGCCGTCAGCGCGCGAATCTGCGAGGCGAGGTTCTGGCGCGTGCGCACGATTTCCGACAGCCGCCCGATGATCTGCGCCAGTGAACTGCCGACTTCGGTCTGCACCTTGACCGCCACCACGAACAGCCGCAGATCGTCGAGCGGGACGCGGCGCAGCATATCGCTCAGCGCCTGGGTCATCGGCATGCCGAGCCGCGCCTGCTCGACCGCGGTGCGAAACTCGCCGCCCAAAGGATCGGCGAACTCGCGCTCGACCACCTGCATCCCGCGCTGCAGCGTATGGCCTGCCTCGAGGGTGGATTTCAGAAGATCGAGCGCCAGCGGGAGCTGCAGCAGAAAGGTCTTGAGGCGGCGATTCCGCTTCATCCGGATATACAGGAGCGGCGCCGCCCCCAGCCCCAGCCCGCTGCCCAGCGCAACCATCCAGTCATGCGAAATCAAAAACGCCGCGGCGAGCCCGCCCGCGAGCAATATCCCGATGGTCAGCAGGGCCGAATTCGCGCCCTGGTACATGCCCGCCTGCCACATAGCCTGCTCAAGACGGCGCATCAGGTCGAACCGCAAGCGACGTTCGAACAGCTCGGGCGCCGCCCGCGAAGGCCCCTGGCGCGCGAGCGGATCGCCGTCTTCGGCCCTGTGCACGACCTCGCTCATCCGTTCCGCCGCGGCGGCGCGCTGGTAGGCCCGCTCCGCCAGCATCGCGCCGACCCCGGCGCAGAGCAGAAAGACCGCCAGGGTGATCAGCAGGTCCATCAGTCGGTGCCGGTACGCTGCAGGTTCTGCAGCCTGTAGCCTGCGCGCTCGATGCGCTGCGCGTAGGCCGAGCGGATGCCGGTGGGGCGATAGTGGCCCTGCACCTTACCGTCGGCGTCGGTCGCGGTGTGCACGAACTCGTACAGGTCCTGCATCATGATCGCGTCGCCTTCCATGCCGGTGATCTCGGAAATCTTCATCATCCGGCGCGAGCCGTCGGAGAGCCGCGCGACGTGCGCGATCATGTGGATGGCCGAGGCGATCTGCTGGCGCATCGCGCGCTGGGGGATGGTATAGCCCGACAACAGCATCATCATCTCGAGCCGTCCCAGGCACTCGCGTGTGCTGTTGGCATGGATAGTCGCGATGGAGCCGTCGTGTCCGGTGGACATCGCCTGCAGCATGTCGAAGATTTCAGCGCCGCGCACCTCGCCGACGATGATGCGGTCGGGACGCATGCGCAGCGTGTTGCGCACCAGGTCGCGGGCGGTCACCTCGCCGCGGCCCTCGAGATTGGGCGGCCGCGTCTCGAGCCGCACCACATGGGTCTGCTGCAGCGACAGCTCGGCCGAGTCCTCGATCGTCACGATCCGCTCGTCCGACGGCACGAAGCTGGAGAGACAGTTGAGCATCGTGGTCTTGCCGGAACCGGTGCCGCCGCACACCAGCATGTTCAGCCGCGCCGTAACCACCGCATGCAACAGCGCCACCATGTCGGGCGAGATGCTGCCCTTGGCGACGAGATCGTCGATCGAATAGCGTTTTTTGCCGAAGCGTCGGATGGACAGCGAGGGGCCGTCAATCGCCAGCGGCGGAATAATAGCGTTGACCCGCGAGCCGTCGCGCAGGCGCGCGTCGACCATCGGCGACGACTCATCCACGCGCCGTCCCACCTGCGAAACGATACGGTCGATGATCAGCAGCAGATGCCTGTCGTCGTGAAACTTGATCCCGGTCTCGTGCAGCTTGCCGCGCTTCTCGACGTACACCTGGTCGCGACCGTTGACCAGGATGTCGGTGACCTCGTCGTCGTGCAGCAGGGGTTCCAGCGGGCCGAGCCCGAGCAGTTCGTTCTTGACCTCGTCCATCAGCCGCGCCCGGTCGACCTCGGTCAGCAAGCGGCCGTCCTCATCGAGGGTCTCGCCGATGGTCGAGGTGACCTTGGCCGAGATGAGCGCGGGTTCGAGCGCCTCCATGCGCGACACGTCGAGCTGCTCGAACAGCCGGTTATGGACCTTGACCTTGAGCTCGCGCAGCGCGTCCGTACTACCTTCCTTGCGCCGCGTGACCGGCGAGCTGCCAAGAAAAGCCACCGGCTCTTCGACCGGCGCCTGGCGCGAAGCGCGCGATATCCGTTCGGTCAGTCTCATCGCTTCGTTCCTCCCTGTCAGGCACGTGAGCCGAGCGCGCCGAAAAGCCGGGTGACCAATCCGCCCCCCGGGCGCGGGCCATCGGTCCCCGCGGCGTCGGGATTCGCGCTCAGGCGTAACGCGAGGTCCTCGCACGCGCGCACCAGGGCGCAGCTCGGCGCAATCTGCGCGGGCATCCGCGCCAGCGCCGCTGCCTTCTCCATCAGGCGCTCGTCGCGCGGAATGCGCGCGTAGATTGAACGATGCAAAGTGGCCGCGATCTGACCTTCGCCTATCGCGTGCCCGGCCTGATAACGATTGATCACTATCCGCGGCTCGACTCCCTCGATGCCCAGGCGCTCGAAAAGGTCAAGAAACCGCCCGGCGCGATTGACCGCCGTGATCGATTGATCGAGCACGTAGAGCACTTCCTGCGAACGCTCCCACGCCGCCACCGAATTGGCGTCCACGTGCCCGCCGCAGTCGATCACCACGTAGTCGAATAATTGCCGCATCAGCTCGAGCACCTTGCCCAGCGCATGGTCGGTAACCTTCTCGCTGTCCTCGATTCGCGGGGGCGCGCCCAGCACGTACAGCCCGCAGGCGTGCCGCGTAAGCGCCGCTTCGAGGCTGATCGAATCCGGTTTGCCGTCCGCCCGCATCAGGCCCATGATGCCGCGCTCGGGCGATGCGCTCAGCATGTTGCTCAGACTCGCCTGCTGCAGATCGAGATCGACCAGCGCCAGCCGCGCCGAACCCTCGCCGAGCAGCGCCAGACCCAGATTGCCGCACAGCATTGTCACTCCTACGCCGCCGCCCAGACTGGTTACGGAGAAGATCCTGCCGCCCAGCCTGCGCCCGGCGCGCCGCTTGGCCTCGCTCACCTTGAGCAAGGGTCGAAAGACATCGACCCTCGACAGCGGAAGGAACAGCACCTCGTCCGCGCCCGCGCGCAAGGCCCGGCGAATCAACGTCGACGACTGTTCGCTCAGCATGGCGAACAGCGCGGGCCGCTGATTGGCCTCGCTCTGTTTCCCGATATAGGCCAGCGCCCGCTCCTCCTCGCCGCCAAAGAACACCAGCACTACATCGGCGTGTCCCGTCATCTGCTCGGCGGCTCCCGTTTGCGCCTGCGCGATGTCCAGCGTCAACTCCTCGACCGAGCGCAGCACCTCCAGCGCCTGGCCGACCTGCTCCGCTTCACCCCCCACCAGGAGCACCGACAGCCCCTCCCGTCTCGGAGCACCCTCGTTTACTCGTCCCACGAGCCCTCCCGCTTGCGGCCGCTAGCCGCAGTCGCCGTTTGCGCCCGGCCTTCCGGCAAGGCGCCCGCGGCATCGCTCAGGCCATGGCCCTTCGCGTGCGCAGCGCGCGCGGCAAGCCTCGCACCACGATGTCCGCCGCCGCGCGCACGCCGGACCACCCGGGAGCCAATGGCGCGACTTCGCCGACCGACGCGCGCGAAGCCACACCCGGATCACGCATTACTCAGTGCGCTGTCGACCTTGTTCACCAGCGATCCGATATCCTGGCCCATAACCTGGTAGGTCACGTAGACCACGATAGCCACCGCCGCGAGAATCAGCGCATACTCGGTCATCGTTTGCGCCTTGCACGACCTGACCGCCGCGACTCGCGCGATCTTCTCGCCCGCCTTCACATACATTGCATTCAACACTTTCATACCCGTCTGCTCCTTAAGCGGCCGTCTCCGGCCTGTTGACTAGTTCCGTTCCTCACAGTTGCCCGTCGCTTTAATTACCTCTCGATTCGACTACCCATAGAGGCAGCCAGCGCCGCGATCACGCGTTGAGCAGCGCGCTGTCCAGTGCACTCACCATCGACCCGATATCCTGGCCCATCACCTGGTACGTCAGATACACCGCGATAGCCACCGCGCCGAGTATCAACGCATACTCAGTCATTGTCTGTGCGCGTGCACTTCTATTGACTGCATCTGCATGTCGACTGCGTGTCACACCAATCTCTGTCATTTCGATTATGTCGTTCATCTCGATCAACGCGCGACGCGCCACAACATTCATCAGAGCACGTCGCATGCCATTGAAGATGACCGTCATAGCGTCTATGGGCTAAACATTAGTGTCTCTATGCTGGAAGGTGTCTCGACAGCGGACGCTAATCAGTCAGTGGAGTGTCCATCGAATGTCGCTATCGGTCGATGCAGAGACACTGGCGCAGGCCGGTAGACCAAGTCGCGCGAGCCGCGCCACAGCGGACTCAGCGCCTATCTAGTCAACGAGCGGAGGTGGATAGTGTTATCGCGAGCGCCACGCTCCGGAGTGCGGCGCTCGGCGGCAGGTCCGACGAATCTTTCTACGCCACAGCCCTATTGTATAAGGACCGCGGTATATGCACCGTAGTTGTTCGCGCTGCCTTGCGGCGTACCGCCGGGTACGACTTGGTTGATGAAATAGGTCTGTATGTTGTTCTTGCTGTCAACGCTGACCAGCCATAGCACCGCAAAGCCTTTCACCAGCACGCTGGAGCTACCCTGCGCCGTGCTGAAATCGACCATCGGCACGACCAGCACGCGAGGATCGTTAGGGGTGTGGTTGGTAAATGTACCGGCAGGATCGGACATCTGTCCCTGATTAAGCAGATAATTGAAGGCCGTACGAATGGGACCGGCGGCTACGCCGGGTTCGGTCTGGACATAATCTCCCACTGATATCTTTCCCTGGTAGCCGTTCATTATGTTTTGCTGTAGGATGCTCGAGCCTGTGCCGCCCAACGCCAGAGGGTCCCAATTGCCCGGCCCGACCTGGTTTTCCATTAGCTGGACCACCTGCCCGGACGAATACTGAGTGTCGTAACTTACTCCCATCGGCGTGACGCCCATGGCTGCGCCGACTGTCTGTATCTGAGCCGTGGCCTGCGCCGCCACACTGCCCGATGTCAATCCAAGCAGCACAGCAAAGCTGTAGGGAACCGACCGGCGAAGCTGCACGTTCACTTCGGTGTTGTTGGCCAGCACATTAATCGACACGATTTCGGACGTCCCAATACCGTTGGCGACAACGATCGACTGGGCCGTCGCTGTCGCCAGCGACGGACTCGATGGCAAGTAGCCCGCGCCCGCCGTGGCCGCGAGGTCGGCCCCAGCCTGCAGAATCGCCCAGTTCCGGTAAAGGACGCCGACGTCGGCGACCAGTGCTATTGCGCCAAGAATGGCCGGAAGGCATATAGCAAGAACGACAATGAGCTGCCCTCGTTGACAGGTACGCCCGCTGAGGCCGATCATCACTTGAACACTCCCGCCCCCCGAAGAACGAAGAGAGCATTTCACGTGCCGGCACGGCCGCAAGCGTGATCCGAACGTCGGGACTACTGATCTGTGCGTACTATCTCACGTCTGATACATATTCGTGTTAAACAGCTCGCGAAGTGTGTCATATCAGAAGCATTGGCAGTGAATCGAGTCATGCATTGAACTGCGCGTGATCTAGTATAAATAGGATCTTATTACCGGATTACCCGCTTTGTTCGAGGCAAACCCGCCCACAAACCCGGAGTGATGATTGAGCACATCCGAGGCCAGGGTGTCATAGTCGCCCATGTAATCGGGCGCCAGCAGCACGTCCTGTCCAACGATAGTCGGGAAGGAAGACCAGGTGATGCGCGTATTCGTCCAGATGCCGCCGTTGAACGAAAAGGCGCAGTAGCGATCGACGAGAAAGTTCATCGGATCGTTTCTGCGGTCGTAAAAGCAAATCGCTATTCGTCCGCTGATATCGGTAGCCAGCGCGGGTTCGAAGCTGTCAGTCATCGGCGTACCGGAGCCTTCGCGATTGTTGTTGACACGGACGGGTGATGACCACGTTGCTCCGTTGTCGGCGGATTTGCTGAATTTGATATCGGTGAAGTTGTAAAACCCGGTAGTGGTCAGCGCGTCAGGCACCTGGCGGTCGCCGTCGTTCCAGGCCAGGTAAACCATGCCGCTGTGCGAGCCTTTGCCGATCGCAAGGGTCGGCGATTCGTTGCTGTGCGCGAGACCCTGCCAGTCGGCACAGTCGCCCGCGCAACCAAGGCTGGCGACGGTCACCGGCACGGCAAAGCTGTGGGCCTGGTCGATCGAGCGGGCGATCTCGATCTGACGCGCGCTGAAAGGATCGGTACCGCCGAACTGTTCCCACGCGACGTAAACGTCGCCGGTCGGCCCGATCGCGGTGCGCGCGCCACTGACGAAGGCGAATTCATGCGCGGCGTCGGCGCATACCTCGGCGACCGCCACCGGCGGACTCCAGGTAGACCCTGCGTCGGCCGAGCTGACGATGTCAATCGCATAGCGCGGCACCGGCGATCCCTCCTGGGTGCCACATATCGAGCCGGAGAAATCGAGGTCGGCAAAGGAAGCGTAAAGCCTGGCCGGGACGTTCGGATCCGCCGCGATCCACGCGCCCGATACGATATGGCTGGTCGAGGGCAAAGCCGCGATCTCCACCGGCGGCGCAAACGAAGCGCCCCCGTTGACGGACTTCGACAAGCTCACGCCGGAGATCCCTTTGGTCCCGTCGAGATAGCTCGAAACGTAGTAGAAGGTCTCGGCATCCGTGCACGCCACCGTCGGATCGCCGGACATGAAGGTGTTCGGATCGTCTGCGGTGGCGGGCGATCCCATGTAGGTGAATGTGCTGCCTCGGTCGGGGGAGCGCGCGTAGCCGTCCATGCTGATGCCGCGGCCGGCGGCGGTCGAAACGACCTCGGCCGCCGTGTCATTGAAGGCCATTACAACATTGGCCCCGCACCAGGCCGTCGCGGTTTCGCTCTGGGTGAAGCCTGAATATCGGGACCTCCGCAGATCGGTACCGAGCGAGAGCGCGCTCAGAATCGGCGGCGCGGCGGCGCTTATATTCGCGTCCGCGAGGGTTCGCGCACGCAGCCGCGGCCATCGCCGGGCAAGCGTCAAAAGGTTGCGCGCGGAGGCGGAGAGATGAACCATGCCGGTTCCGTCCCCGGTCTCCATCTGGCGCAAACGAGCTATCGCGGCGTCGAGCGGCGAGTCGCTCTGCTGCGCAGTCGATATTCGCGAGCCGCTCAGCGCCGCACCGAGGACCAGCACCGCGGCGGTTATGACAAGTCGTGTCCTTCGCCCTTCACCGTTGCGTGCCATCTGAGCATCGCGCGCAATTCCGCGTCAGTGCCGGCTCAGGGGCAACAACGATGCCAGGTTGAACGACTAGTAGATCGGCGATCGAGACTCTCGCCTGACGAAAAAAAAGCGGCCCGTGTGCTCGGCCGGGACCGCACGCGACGATTGGCGATCGGAGGTCGAGCCTATATCAAATCCGTCAAGCGGCATAAAACGGGCGCCGACGAATTGACGGTACGCATCGACCGGCGCGATCGGTCGCCTTCGCCGCTCAGGTGCGATGTACGCGCAGGGTCAGAGGAGCTTTCAGATTTTATGCGCGATGGCGTCGCGCACGACGTCGGGCATGGTCAGGATCGGATGTCGCGCAGGAGCAGAGTCGGATCCGCGGCGAGATTTGCCGGCGAACGAATGGTTGCCAGCAGACGCTGAATGCTTCGGCCCGGGTCGACTGGCGCGCGGCGCCGACGCGCAGCGCGCGCTACGGCGCAAAGGCGCTATTCCCAGGGCGAAGAAAACTCTTCAAGCTCGCGATCTACCGAGCGTCGCGGCTTTTCCATCACGTACATCCCCGGAGCAAGCCGCCTGAGCGCCGCGACCAGGCGCCGCATCCGAAAGCGCGGCAGCGCGATCCGGTTCATTTCGATTTCCGGGTCGTGAGTGATGATCGTCGTTTGTGTTTGCACGAAGCACCGTCCGGGGTCATCGCCCAGGAGATCCTCCCCTCCCCCCGGTCACAATGAAACGCAATTGCTATGCCAAAAACCTGAATTGCGGCTTAAGTATCTAATTTTCGGCAGATATATGTCGTAATGAGCACTTCACGTGTCACAACCGTCGTAAGCGTGTTGAAATGCAACAGAGCTGCGTGATGACGCGCCCGCCGCGATCCGCGACGGGCGCTCTGCGCACTGGGCCGTTCCTGACGCGCCCGACAGCTCAGCCGAGATGCGCCTCGACAAACCACAGGTACTTGTCCGCACCGCGCGAGATCTCGGTGAAGATATCGGCGGTGCCCTTGTCCCCGAGTTCGTCGCACTGGTCGATCGCGCGCCGTATCGCCCCCGCATAAGTCGCCAGCGCCGCCGACAACGCCTCGACATGATCGCGCTCGGCGACAAGGCTGAGCGGGTATTCCGCGAGGGTCGAGTTGCGGGCGGCAATGCGCACGGTGCCCTCGGCCACGCCGCCGAGCTGCACCACGCGCTCGGCGAGCAGATCCATGTACTCCTCGGCCTCGTCGACGATCTCGTCGAACAGCTTGTGCAACGCGATGAAGGCCGGGCCCTTCACGTTCCAATGCGCCTGCTTGGCCTGATGCATGAGGTCGACGCTGTCGGCGAGCCGGGCGTTGAGCAGCGCTACGACCCGTTCGCGAATCTTTTCCGGAATATCATTCCTGGTCTTGTGCATTTTCAATCCTCCCTGGCTGTCGGTTACGGACCGCGGGCGCGGTTTCGCCAATCCGCAGCCAGTCGGTGCGCACGCGGTCCCATTGTTGTATCAGCACTCCATGCGCCTCGAACAAGGCGCGGATACGCTCGGGGCTCCAGCCGGCGACGTGCTCGAGCACCGGCACCAGCACGCTCAGCGCGTCGTCGCTGATGATCGTGCGCCGCGCGATCTGCGTGATGTACTTGGCCTCGGAGGCGGCGATGGTGAAGCCGCCGCGATGGTTGACCTCGAGCATCACGTGGATATCCGAACTGCCGTCGCCGACGTAGATCACGCGATCGCTCGGTATGCCCAGAGCCAGGCGCAATTCGTCGATCGCGGCCACCTTGCCCCAGCCCGCCGCCACCCGCACGATCGACTCGATCTCGCCCGAGCCGGCGGCGTAACCGAGGCGCGTTCCGATCACATGGTCGGGCGGCACGACGCCCTCGAGCGCCGAGCGCACCACCTCCTCGGGCGCCGCGGAGATGACGTAGAAGTCAAACCGATGCCCGTCGATGCCGCCCTCGAGCAGGCGGGTCAGCAGCGGGATGTTGCGCTTGAGACGAACGCGGCGGCCGACCTCGATCAGATCGGCGCGACGCACGCGGCGGTATTCGGGATCGTGGCGCAGCAGGTAAGCGAGTTCTCCGCCCTGCTGCACCAGGTTGAGCTGCGAGAGCCCGCTGACCTTGTCCTCGAAGCCGTCAAGGCCGAGCAGCTGGCTGAGCGCGATACCGGAATCGTTGAAGCTCAGCGTCTGATCGAAATCGCTCGCGAGCAGGTAATGCTTCATCCGTAGGCAGCCCCTCCGCACACTCGGCTCATCATGTTAGCGCGACGCAATTGGCTATTCGCGAGTGCGACGATGCACTTCATGAAGGTTTAATCGCCCGTCCGCTATCCGCAGGCAACTCAGAGCATCCCTCATGCCATCGCTTGTTCCTCGCCAAACGCGCTCGCCACGCCTTCCGCGCCCGGCGGCGGGATCGGGACCGAACCACGTATCGACCCGCGCAAAAAAAAAGCGGCTCGCGCGCAGACGCGAGCCGCCGATTTGCAATCAGTCCTGTGACGGGCAGCCGAGCGCGCGCCGCAGCCCGGCGACGTGCCCTGGCCCGCCGACGGTCAGCCTGAACTCCGCGACCGCTTAGAGCCTCCAGAGCGCGCGCGCCGTGCTTACTCCCTGCTCGATCATTTTGCGGCCGATGCTCTGCTGAGCCTCGATCAACGGATAGATCGGCGTCTCCTTGGCCCATTCGGTGGCCTTGACCTGGAAATCCAGGGCCTGGGTCGCAAGCTTCTCGGTGGTGTCGATGTACCATGCGGCCGCCTTCTTGGCGCCGGCCGGGCTGATGCAGGATTCCGCAAAGCGCGAAAATCCCTCGTACACTCCGCTCTGTTCCTTCTCTGCCATTACTCTCCTCCGTTGGTCTTTTTCGGAGCGATGCTCCGTTGCGTTTGAATCTAACCACGTCTCGACGCCGGCCCGCCCCTGCTTTGTCGCCTGCGCGACACTTTCGCGGGTTTGTTCCGGGGCCTGCATCGCGTCGCGATGCCGTCCTTTTTCCTTTTGCTTCCTGTTCAATGGGATCGTTCTCCCAACCATGCGCCGATCTGCGGCCACAGTTGCTTATGCGCCGCGCCGCTCACCATCGCACCCACGTGTCCCGTCGGAAAGGTCAGATTGCGCCGGTCGCGGCTGCCGACGCGATCGACCAGCCCCAGGCTCGAACGCGGATGGACCACATCGTCGTAGTCGGCCACCACGTTGAGCAACGGACACCGGATCTGTCCCATCTCCACCCTGCGCCCGCCGACTTCGAATTCGTCGCGCGCCAGCTCGTTGCGGCGGAAGATGGCGCCGCTCATTTCACGGAAGATGCGCCCCGCCAGCGCCACGTCGCTGTTCATCCAGCGCTCGAACAGATCGAACTGCTCGGCGTAGCCCTCGCGCTCGGCGTTGCGATAAAGCCCCACGTACTTGTCGATCGCGTGATGCGCCGGCGCCATCGCCGTGAACAGCGACTGCACCATCCAGGCCGGGCAGTTGCCGTGCACGCGCGTGATCAGCTCGAGCGCCTGGTCGGTGATGCGATCGACCAGGTTGTAGGCCGGCAGCGCGCGCACGCTCATGTCGAACGGCGTGGTCATGCTAACCAGGTTGCGCACGTTTTCCGGATGGAGCGCCGTGTACACCAGGCTGAGCAGCGCGCCGAAGCAATAGCCCATCACCGTGACCTGCGCGCTGCGCGCCGCCGCGCGCACGTAGCGCACGGCCCGGTCGAGGTCGCCATTGACGTAGGCGTCGAATCCGCGCCAGGCGTCGCTCGCGGTGGGCGGGCGCCAGTCGGTGAGGTAAACGTCGAAGCCCGCGCGCGTCAGATACTCGATGACGCTGCGGCCCTTGTGCATGTCGAGCACGTACGGCCGCTTGATCAGCGCATAGACCAGCACGATCGGTGTGCGACGCGCGTCGCGCGCCGCGGCTGCGTAGTGGCGCAGCTCGAGCTTGCCGCTCCTGAACACCACGCGATAAGGCGTCACCGGCGGCGGATCGCTGACCGTGGCGTGCACGCCGCGCTCGAAGCCTTCGAGCGAGCGCATCATGCCGTCGAGCCAGTAGCCGGCAATGGCGGTTATGGGCGACGTGTCAGTTGCCTGATACATCTTCGCCTCGCCGAGATTCCGGATCAGCCGCGGCCGGAGCCCATCCGCCGTTCCACAGCGCGCTCAGCGGATCGACCAGCGGATGCCGCTCCTGCCGTGCAGCCTCGGCCGCGCGCTCTTCCATCGCTTCCAGGCGGGCCGCCCCCAGCTCGTCGCGAAGCGCCCCCACTTCGGCGCGCAACTCGCCCACCTCGGCCGCCGAGGGCAAGCCGACGGCCGGCCACAGCGCGGCGAAGAACGCATTGGTGACCGCCGCACCCAGACGCTGCCATCTGAGTGACGCCTCCATCGATCGTCCGAGCGAGGCGCCGGCCTGCGGGTTCGTATAAAGAGCATTGGCCGATTCGTTCACGACCTGGACCCATGCGTCGTAGGCTTTCCATCCCGCCTGCTGGACCGCTTGCGTTGCGCCGCCTTCGCGCTCCGGCGCCAGCAGCGCCCTGACGGTAACGAAGGGCATCTCGACCATCGCCTCGCCAAGCCTGGTCAACTGCTCAAAGAATTTCATAGATAGTTAGATCCTTGCGCTCCCAGTCGAGGAGCAGCATTCATGCCAGCAATTTCGAATTTTTGAGAAGTGATTCGCCACCAATCCCCCCAGTCGCCATGCCCGTCGTGCAAGCGGCTGCCGCCGCTTTAGGCATTGCCCTCCGTCACTATCGGTACGCATCGCGAATTGCGGCGGCGTGACATCGGGATTGCCGTTGGATGAATCACGATATGAAAAGCGTACCTGATATTGCCGATCCATCAACATTAGCGCGCGGAGCGATTGTCGCGGCGGCGACAAAATCGCCTGTCGACGGCCGTCGGGCCGTGGCTTTTGTCGCTTTGGTGACATCGCTATCGCCTGTGCTAACCAGTGAGTCGTGAAGACTGATATTTCCCAGCAGCAGCTGCTCGGCCGATTGCGCACGCTGTCGTGGATGTCCGACGCGCAGCTTGCGCGTCTCTCGACCGCGACCGTGGCGCGCCGCGTGCGACGCCATGAGACCATCTTTTTCGAGGGCGACGACGCCAACTGCGTGTACCTGCTGCTCTCGGGCGTCGCCAAGCTCACCTTTCTCAACGCCAGCGAGCGCATCCTGGTCTCGCTCGTCGGCCCGGGCGAGATCTTCGGCGTGTCGTCGCTGCTGACCGTGGCCAAGCGGCCGTTTCGATGCGACGCGTTCAGCGATTGCGTGGTCGGCGTGGTCAGTCCCCAGGCCTTCGTCGACGCCTCGCTCGGCGTGCGGCTCGAGGACCTGAGCCGCGTGCTCGACGTCACGGTGGGGCGATGGTGGGCGATGCTACTGCGCTACACGAATTTTCTCGGGTTGGCGCTGCGCGAGCGGCTGGCCGGCGCGCTGCTCGAGCTGGGGGCAAAGTTCGGCGCGGCCGACGCGCGCGGTCAGCTGCTGACACTCAAGCTCACGCACAGCGACCTGGCCGAAATCGTCGGCGCGTCGCGCCAGCGCATCACCGAGCAGCTGAGTGAATTCGAGCGCACCGGCGCGATCATCCGCGACGGCCGCCGCCTCATCATCGTCCCCGAACAACTCCTGGCTCTCGCGCAGGGCAAGCCCGAGGGCGAGAGCGGCGCCAACGGCGAGGCCCGCAAAGCCTGAGCGGAGAGCGCGGTCGCGGCCGCTCAGGCGGCGCGGAAGTGCGGCATCACCTCGCGCGCGAACAGCCGCATCGATTTCTTCGTCAGCGCGGCGTCCATGTTGGGAAAATCCATCATGCACTGGAGATAATCCATCCCCAGGTCGCGTCGGTACTTTTCGATCTCGCGGATGCAATGCTCGGGATCGCCCAGGATGAAGCGCTCGCGAAAGCTCTCGAGGCTGACCTCGGCGGCGCCGGTGACGGCTTGGCCGCGGTCGTCCTTGAGCTCGCGCACCTGCGCCCAGCGCCCGTACATCCCGGCCTGGATATAGATCATTCCCGGGCCGCCCTCCGCTTCTGCGCGCTTCATGCTCTCGGCGCAATAGACCTCGCGGATCACCGGCGTGCACGTCTCCTTGCGTCCGAACTGCTCGAGGTAGCGGCGATAAGTCGCGTAATGGAGTTTCAGATCGTTCAGATGATGGCGCGGCGAGGAGCACAACGCGTCCGCCCATCTGGCCGCGCGGCGGAATCCGCCCTCGGTGGACGCGCCGATCCAGATCGGCGGATGCGGCTTCTGCACCGGCTTCGGCATCACCCTGATTTCAGGAAACTGGTAGTACTTTCCCTGGTGGGCGAAGGATTCGGCGCTCCAGGCTTTGATCAGGATGTCGAGCTGCTCCTCCATGCGCGCCTCGCGGCCCTTGCGCGGCTCGCCGAGGCCCTCGAACTCGATCGGGCGGTAACCGGCGGCCACGCCCACGATCACGCGGCCGTTGGCAATGTTGTCGAGCACCGCGACGTCCTCGGCCACGCGCACCGGGCGATGCAACGGCAGCAACAGCATAGCCGTGCCGATCCTGATACGACTGGTGCGTGCCGCCATGGCCGCCGCTGTCAGCAGCACCGATGGGCACTCGCCGTCTTCCTTGAAGTGATGCTCGATGAGCCACGCGGAATCGAAGCCGAGTTCTTCGGCCAGTTCCACCTGCTCGAGCATCTCGCGATAGACCTGGGCATGCGACTTGCCCGACCCGTGCGGCGCCTGCAGGTTGAAGGGTCCGATGCCGAATTTCATAGCGAGCTTCTCCGCCAGACCGGATGCGAGCATTGTGGTGTAAAATTCGCGGGCGAGTAAACCTGCACGTGTGCGCGGCGACTTGAAATCGCGCGGCGATTGCTCAAAAGTTTTACGTTCATTCGAATCGCGGACGTCGCGACCGGATGAGCGCTGCCGCGGCGCAGCCGCAAGGAGTTTTGGCCAAGATGCCCGAAGACAAGTTTCAGAGCGCCGGCGGAGTCCGACTGCACTATCTCGATTTCGGCGGCGCGGAGAAGCCGGCGCTGGTCTGCATTCATGGGCTCACCGGCAACGCGCACAATTTCGATGCCCTCGCGCAGCATCTGACCGCGCATTATCGCGTCCTCGCGCTCGACGTGCGCGGCCGCGGCGACAGCGGCTGGGGCCCGCCCATGGAGTACGGTCCACAGACTTACGTCAGCGACCTCAAGGAGTTCCTCGACGCGCTCGGGATCCGACGCGCGAGCCTCGTCGGCACCTCGATGGGCGGCATCATTTCGATGATGTTCGCGGGCGGTTATCCCGACGCGGTCGCCAAGGTCGTGCTCAATGACATCGGACCGGATATCGATCCGGCCGGCCTGACGCGCATCATGAACTACGTCGGGCAGGCCCCTGAGCGTTTCAATGACATGGCCGAGGTGCGCTCCTACTATCGCGCAACCTATCCACCCGCGGCCACGCTCAGCGATGACACGCTTACAGAGTGGGTGCGATGGTCGGTCAAACCCGCAGATGGCGGCGGGCTGACGTGGAAAATGGACCCGGCGGTGCGCCGTCCGCCACGGGGCGGCTCAGCCGCGCGCCCGATCGATCTGTGGCTGCACTACAATCGCATCATGGCGCCGATCCTTATCGTGCGCGGCGCCGAGAGCGACGTCCTGGCGCGCGACACAGCCGCGCGCATGGTCAAAATTCAGCGCGGCGTGCGGCTGGTCGAGGTCCCGGGAGTCGGCCATGCGCCTTCGCTGGTCGAGCCGCAGGCGCTCGCAGCGCTGACCGACTTCCTCGGCATCACAAAATCCTGAGCGCCGGCGCCCGTCCCGAATCAGACGCGTTCCGCACGACGCAGCATGGTTGGGGCGACGTTCAGGCTATGGCGGCGTCAGGCTCCGCGCCGCGTTTGCTCAGACCGAAGCGGCTGCGCCTGCAGTGTTCATTATTCGCCGTTGTGCGGAAAGAGTTCAGTCCAGGTCTGATTGACCTGCCGGGGGTGCCGCACCCCGTAGCTGATGCAGAAGAGCACGATGATAATGACGATGACAGCGGCCCAGGTTTTCATAAATTAACCCCGCAGCTTTAAGCTTGGCCGGCCTGCCCCAAGTCTCGCCCCGTGATTCGGGCCGAAGCAAGGTGAATTTCCGACCGAGCGGGGCTCGAAACGTAGATTCGTGCTTGAGCGTGTAATACCTGGTATCCGCACCCGAACATGCGGTAGTGCGTGAATATGAGCCGGCGAGAGGTTCAAACCTGGAAGATTCGCATGCGGTTGAGCGTTCCCAAACCGCAGGGGGCATCAGACCTATTTTCGTTTCAATAGAGCTATTTAGCGATTATGTTATGTATAACTATCCTTTAGTTTGTAATCGATGCAATCTGGATACAGCTTTCGAGATTTGGCGATATCGGCCGCAGAAAGGGTCTTGGATCGACCGGAATCTTCACCTAAGATTGTTCTACGTCTATTGTTGCCAAATTTTACCTGATGAAAGAGGCGCCCATGCGATTGATTCAAATGCTTTTTATCCGTGTGCGCGAAAAGTTTGCCGGAGATGCGGATGCCGCCCAGACGATGACGGAATACGTTCTGGTGCTCGCAGCTATTGCGGTTGCGGTTTACGGGACGTATGTGCTGCTGGGCAATAGCGTCAGTTCGTTTGCGAACGGTGCTGATTCCGTGCTGACGAGCGCCTAGCGGCCGACAGCAGCCCGAGCGCCGGCGCGGAATCGGATCAGTTGCCGATTTCGCGCCCCGGTTCATCGTCATATCTGGCGTTGGCCCAGCACAGCGCCGAGGACATCCCCATCCACATGCGCGCGATCACGTCACACGCCGCATCCAGATCGCGGTCCTCGCGCGAAGCCTCCTCCGTGTAGCTCAACCAGTTTCCGAGCAGGCGCAGCGAGTGCCACAGGTCGTCGGTATCGAGCTCGCGTCTCGACATCGTCAAACGCGCCGGCTCCACGGCCAGAGAACCGAAGCGGCGCAGATGCTCAGCCGCCAGGGCGTCCAGCAGGCCGCTGAACAGGCGCGGCGGAAGCTTCGTCGCTCCACCCGTCCGCTCGAGTATCGCGAGCGCGCCGTCGCTCACTTGTGAGAGCCCGAGATCGATCTCTATCTGAGTGTCCATGCTGAACCTCCCTGAGCGCCTGCCGGCGCAATGAGCGCGCCCGGCCGTATTCGCCGACGGCGGTTCCGGTCCGATGTGTCAGGCGCGGTCGGAAAGCGTCTGGCGGCGTTTCATCGAGGGCGCAGCCGTCACATCGGGGGCACAGGCGGCCTCGGGCGCGGCGGCAATGTGCTTCGTCGGCGTCGCACCATTTCGAGATCGAGACGTCCGGCGGGAAGCCAGCTCTGCGCGAGCATGAGCCGATCCGTGCCGCTCGCGATCCGCGGGGGTGAAGCGGACTGAGTCAGCAGTCAGGTCGGATGCGGGTCAGGTCAGGAAGATTTCGCGCACCAGGTTGGTGTCGTTGTATTCGAGACCTTCGGCGATCAGCTCGCCCTCGAAGCGAAGATAGAAGTGATAGCGCTGAACGTAACGTCTGCCGTTCATCGCGATCGTGTCGCACTCGGCCTGCACGGCGACGTGCGGCCCGTCGCAGACGACGGTGCCGAGCTTCATCCTGAGGCCGGTGGGAAACAGCGCGTTGAGCCGTTCAGTCTCCTGGCGCGCGAAGGCCGCGCGGCCGCGCACCGGCGCAAACTCGCGCATCGTGGTGATCATCTCGAACCGAAAGTCCTCGGTGACCAGTTCTTCGAAGATCCGCGGGTCGGGATGATTGAAATTTTCAAGGAATCGGATTGCCCGTTCCCTATACAGCGCCGCGCTCATGAATATGCCTGTGCGTCTGCAGCGATGCGCCGGTTTCCTCGCAAGGATGATTTCAGCCGGCGCGACCCTCTGGCAAGGCGCCGCTTCCAACCGCGCGGCATCGGGCCCGCGGCCAAGCAAACGGGCGAGTCCGGGTTAGTTCTGCTTGGAGACCTCGGGGTCCGGTTCGACCATCCGATGGCTTATCAGACCGGTCATCGCGCCGTCATCAAGATCGCGCAGCCTAAAAAACGGGGCCTCGCTGCCCGCGCCGGCCTTGGCGCTCATCACTTGATGGCGTCGGCCGCGAAAGATCACGACGCTGCCCGGCAAAAGCCGAATAGCGGTAGACCTGTCCATGATCTGGACCTCCTCCGCATCGGACACGGCGGTACCTCGCGCCGGTTCCGAGAGATGCAGTAACGATGTTCCCCCTACCTTTACTCAATTTCGCCAGTCCTAGTCAATCCTCGCCTTTATACGCCGCTTTTGCTGCCTGTGGATAACTTTGAAGAATTATTTATTAATTATTTGCCGCGGCCTTGTCCGCCGAACCGGGCTGCTTCGTGTACACGATCGCGATGGCGCTGATAAAGCGTCCGGGATGACCCTCCTCGCCCACCACGGCATGATGTTTGTGGCCGCCGCCTTGAGGATCGATGCCGATGTGCGCGCCCTGTTCAATATTGGCTTCGGAGCCGGGGCCGATATTGCCGAAACGACCGGGAGCGGTGCCGGCAATCAACTCACCCTCGTGCTGCGTCTGCTGCGAGTTCAAAACCACCGCATCCGCGCCCAACTGACATCCCTGGCGCCTGATGAGCGCCAGGAGATCGTCGTCCTTGATCGCGAGATCGCCCCACGCGTCGATCAGTGCGAGTTGCTGATGGCGCGCGAGCGGCATCGTATCCAGAACGGGCATCGGGCAATTGCCCAGCTTGGCCGGGCGCGCGCCGACACCGAACGGCGTCACGTTGACGATCGGCGGGTTGACCGCCGCCGGAGAAACGCAACCCGCGGCCGCCAGCATCAGAGCCAGCAGCGCGACGGGCCAGTCAGACACGATCATTCGCATCGCCAGCCGGGCTTCCAATTGTCGTACGCTTATTTTTAGCCAAACCGCGGCGCGAGGGAAATGGCTCAGGTGCAATATCCGTCAACATGGCGGCACCGCGATCGATTTCAGCGCCGCGCCCGTTGCGCTTTCGATCGCGACGTTTTCGCGCTACTTCTGGTGCCGGAGGAGCAAGCGTGCGAACGAGAGCGCGAGAAAGTATCTCATGAGCGGCATGCAAATCGGCGGAGTTCCGCTCGACACCGCGACCATCATCCGCCTCATCGCGATCATCGTGGCCGCGCTCGTGGTCAGGCAACTGGTTCTTCGATTCGGCAGCCGCGCGATAGACAACCGGCGCGACAAGGATCGAAAGCCCAAATCCGGAAGATGAACCGGGGCGGCGGCGGTCGATGAAAAGCCCCGCGCACGTTGCAGGCTACCCGATTGGCCAACGAAGCATCTTGCTGCGCGCGATTGGCGGCGCTGCAATACTCATGAGCCTGTTGACCGCCGCTGCCTGCGCCGCGTACGTGCAACAGCAGCAGCAGGCCGCACAGCAGAAAAAAATCGAAGAGGATCGCCTGCGCCTCTCCGTCTATACCAGCGACCTGACCGCGCCCTACCGCAAACTCGGCGTGCTCAGCTATACCGACCCGCTCAACGGCGAAACGATCGAAAGCGATCACATCAACGAGAAACTGCGCCAGATGGCAATCGCGCAATGGGGCCAGCAGGTCGACGCGGTGATCCTGGTTAAAACCAAAGTCGGCGCTGACGGCTCGACCATCTCGGTCAGTGGCGAAGCGGTCCGTATGACCGGCGAATGCCCCGGCTGCCGCCACAGCCAGCCGCCGCCATCCGGCTGAACGTCTCCGGTCTTGCTAGTTTTATATAGCTTATATATGCTATATTTATCCAATTGCTGACGCTATATTGTTCGTACAACCTTGCGCCGCCAGCGCGGCTTCACGCGAATACGTCCGACTGGGGGTAAGCGTCCAAATGCGGGAACTTTGGTACCAGCTCCAGCTTCCAGACTCACTCCACGAGGCCTGGGGAAGGTTCCCTCCGCCGATGCGCGGATTGATGATGCTGCTGTTTGCGCTGATCTTCGCCATGCTCTTCGTCCGCGACCATAATCGCGGCGGCAGGCGCTATATCGTGTACGGGCCCATAACGCTCGGCCTCTTTGTTTACGCCGCAATGACTTTCGGACTGATCTAGACCGGCACCGCCGGTGCCGGCCGGCTCTAAAGCAGCGTGCCGCGCCGCGTGCGCCCCAGGTGGCTGTAGGCGCGCGGCGTGGCGACGCGGCCGCGCGCCGTGCGCGCGATAAAACCCTCCTGGAGCAGGTACGGTTCGTAGACCTCGCCGATGGTGTCGGCCTCTTCCCCGACCGCGGCGGCCAGGCTTTCGACGCCGACCGGTCCGCCGTCGAACTTGTCGATAATCGCGGCGAGGATCGCGCGGTCCATGCGGTCGAAGCCGCACTGGTCGATCTCGAGCAGCTCGAGCGCGGCCGCGGTGACCTCGCGCGTGACGATCGCGGCCTCGTTGACCTGGGCGAAATCGCGCACGCGGCGCAGCAGCCGATTTGCGACGCGCGGCGTCCCGCGCGCACGGCTCGCGATTTCGCGCGCGCCCGGGTCGTCGACCCGTATGCCCAGCAGGCGCGCCGAGCGCGCAACGATCTCCGCCAGCTCGTGGCCGCCGTAGAAATCGAGATGGAAGTGCTGGCCGAAACGGTCGCGCAGCGGCGCGCTCAGCAATCCCGAGCGCGTGGTCGCGCCGACCAGCGTGAACGGCTTGACCGCCAGCGGCATCGTGCGCGCGCCCATCCCCTTGCCGACCACGATGTTGAGCTCGAAATCCTCCATCGCCGGGTACAGCACCTCCTCGACCGGGCGGGCGAGCCGATGAATCTCGTCGATAAACAGCACGTCGCCCTCCTCGAGGCCGCTGACGATCGCGGCGAGATCGCCCGCGCGCTCGATCGCCGGTCCCGAGGTGGCACGCATGTTGACGCCGCGCTCGCGCGCGATGATATGCGCGAGCGAGGTCTTGCCGAGCCCGGGCGGCCCCGAAAAGAGCACGTGGTCGAGCACTTCGCCGCGCTGGCGCGCGGCCTGGATCGACATGCCGAGAATCCTGCGCGTGCGCTCCTGGCCGACGAACTCGTCGAGCGCGCGCGGCCGCAGCGAAAGATCGAGCGCGCGATCCTCGTCGCTCCGGACCGCGGCGGTGAGCGGCGCAACGTCTGAGCCGTCGAGTTCCCTCACAGGGCGTTTACCTTTCACCGGCCAGCACCGCCAGCGATTCGCGGATGATCAATTCGAGCTCGCGCTTCGCGCCCGCGCGGGCTGCAGCCGCGTCGACCGCGCGCCGCGCCTGGATCGGCTTGTAGCCGAGGTTGACCAGGGCCGAAACCGCGTCGTCGAGCTCGGCCGCATCGCCCTGCGCGCCGTTGCCGAGGCCGTCGCGCTCTTCGACCCGTTCGGCGACGACCAGCTTGAGATCGGCGGTCTTGTCGCGCAGCTCGCGCACCACGCGCTCGGCGACCTTGGCGCCGACGCCCGGGACCGCATCGAGCCGTTCGACGTCCTCGCGCGCGATCGCGCTCACCAGATCCTCGGGCGAGAGCACCGAAAGGATCGCGAGCGCGAGCTTAGGTCCGACGTGCTGCACCAGCATCAGCAAATCGAATGCCTGCCGCTCCGCCGGCGTGTAAAAGCCGTACAGCGTAAGCGAATCCTCGCGCACGACCTGGCGAATCTCGAGCGCGACCGTGCTGCCGGGCTGCGGCAGCCGATAGTAGGTCGCCAGCGGGATGAGGACCTCGTAGCCGACACCGCCGGTTTCGATGACCGCACGTCCGGCCTCGCGATGCTTGAGCTTGCCGCTGAGACTGACGATCATCTGCCGCCCGTCCGCAGCCGGTCCTTGGTCGATGGTGCCGCGATCGATGCCGGCGCGCCGCGGGCCGCCGTCACTCGCGCGCGCAGCAGATGGCAGAGCGCGATCGCGAGCGCGTCGGAAGCGTCGTCGGCGAGCGCCATCTCATCGCCCATGCCGAGCGCGCTGCGCACCATGCATTTCACCTGCGCCTTGTCGGCGTGGCCGTGACCGGCGACCGTGAGCTTGACCTCGTTGGGAGTGTACTCGAACAGCGCTAGGCCGCGCGCGGCCGCGGCCATCATTGCCGCCGCCCGCGCCTCGCCCAGGCGAAAGGCGCTCTGGACGTTGGCGGCGACGAAGCTGCGCTCGAGGCTCATCGCGGCCGGCCGATACTCGTCGATTACGTCCAATAGCTGTTGATGGAGCGCGAGCAGCCGCACGCCGCCGCGCGCGCCCGCCGCAGGCCGAATCGTGCCCGCCGTGACATGGATCGGGCGGGCGCTGCTGCCTTCAATCACGCCGAACCCGGTCACGACATTGCCCGGGTCGATACCGATAATCCTGCTTGCCGATGTCCCCCCGGTCGCCACCCATCACCACTCCGCGCGCGCCGAGACCCGGCCGCGCTGCGCGCAAGCATCAATCAGCTACGCGGCGGAGAACTGCGCCAGTTCCTCGTCGCTGATATCGAAATTGCCGGCAACGCTCTGGACCTCTTCATGGTCCTCGAGCTCTTCCATCAGCTTGAGCACCTGCTCGGCGGTATGGCCTGAAACCTTGGCCATGTTCTCGGGCACACGCACGACTTCGGCGCCGGCGACCGGCACCCTGGCCGCCTCGAGCGCTTCGCGCACCGCGCTGAAGTTCTCCGGCGCGGTCATCACCTGGAAGCCGTCGCCGTCGGCGATCACGTCGTCGGCGCCCGCCTCGAGCGCGATTTCCATCAGCCGATCCTCATCGACCGCGCCGCGCTCGACCGAGATCACGCCGCGCTTCTTGAACATCCATCCGACGCAGTTCGACTCGCCGAGATTGCCGCCGTGGCGCGAGAAAATGAACCGCAGCTCCGCGACCACGCGGTTGCGATTGTCGGTGAGGACGTCGGCGATAATCGCCACACCGCCCGGTCCATAGCCCTCGTACACCACTTCCTCGAGATGGCCGCCGCCGAGTTCGCCCGTGCCCTTCTTGATCGCGCGGTCGATATTGTCGTTGGGCATCGATTGCGCGCGAGCCGTGGTCACGGCGGTGCGCAGCCGCGGGTTGGAATTGAGATCGCCGCCGCCCAGACGTGCAGCGATGGTGATTTCCTTGATCAGCTTGGTGAACAGCTTGCCGCGCTTGGCGTCGCGCGCAGCTTTCTTGTGCTTGATCGAGCTCCACTTGGAATGACCTGACATTGCTTGAGCCCCGCCGGCGTGGCCGCCTTCCGACCGGTCGCCTGATGTCTTCACCCTACCACATCGCTTCAACCCGGGGGAGCCATGAAGATGATTTGGGGCCACAACCCGTTGCACGCATCGGCCGGCTCGGCTCAAATGAGACCGCCCCGGATGGGGGGCGATTAAGTCGGATGGCTGGGGGACAGGACGGCGGCACGACGGGCGAGCCTCTCGCGCCGGGGATCGCAGACACGCGCAGCCCAATTCGCTCGGCGCACCGGGCGGCGCGGGCGCGACGCCCGCGGGCCGCGTTTGCCGGCGCCGTGCTCATACTGCTCGGGCTCGCCACCGGATGCTTCTATCCGCCGACGCTGAAGCCACCCTTGCCCACCACCAACGTGGTCACGATCGAGCATCCCTACGACATCGTGTGGGACGCGGTTCACGACGTCATCCGCAAAAACCATCTGACCGTGAACGCCGACGACCCCAACCAGGGCGTTGTCGAGACCCAGAGCAGCCATTTCACGCTCGCCGACGCCGACTGCGGCAAGCTCAAGGGCATCAGCGGAAAATACGCGTCCGAGCCCGATCGGGCGGCGACCGCGGTTTACTACTTCAGGGTCAAACCCAGGGGCACCGAAGAAACGATGGTCAGCGTGCAGGCGACCTTCAGCGCCCCGCTGTACGTCCCGCTCCATGCGCCGCGCAGCGAACAATGCGTGTCGCGGGGCAAGGCCGAGGCGCGCCTGCTCGGCGAGATTGCCGAGACCGCGGCGACGATGCGCCGCCCCACCTTCGCCAAACCTGCGAGCTGAAGCGGCGATGCGGCCGGCGCGCCGCCGCGCCAGGGCCGCGCTCGGGCATGCGCGGCGGCGGGCGGAACTCGTTCTCCTTGACAGCGGGGTCGCGGGCGCGCGAAACCCATCCTCGGCAGGCCACGCCGCGCGCGCGACAGCGTGGGCGGCGAATAATCATCCAGGGAGATCGCGTCATGAAAGGAAAAGTCGCCTTTATCCCGGGCGCACACAGGATTGAATTCTTCGAGTTCGACGTGCCGGCGGCCCCGCCCGCGGGCGGGCTCATCGCCGAAGTCACGCAGACCAACGTCTGCGGCTCGGAAGTGCACATGTGGCGCGGCGAGTTCGGCGGGCGCCACGGGATCGCTCCCGGGCACGAGATGGCTGGCCGAATCCATGCGCTCGGCGAGGGCGTCACCACCGATTGGGCGGGGGTGCCGGTGAAGCCCGGCGATCGCATCGCGCCGGTGTATTACTCGGTGTGCAACCGATGCGCGAACTGCGTGTCGGGCAACCAGGCGGCCTGCACCAGCAAAGGTTTCGGCGTGCGCCATCCAAGCGAAGCGCCGCACTTCACCTCGACCTTTGCCACACACTATATCGTCCGCGCCAACCAGAACTTCTATCGTATTCCGGATAACGTGCCCGACCTGGTCGCGGCCTCGGCCAATTGCGCGATGTCCCAGGTGTACTGGGGTCTGGACAAGGGCCGCGTGCGTTATGGCGAAAGTGTGGTCGTGCTGGGCGCGGGAGGGCTGGGATTGCACGCGATGGCGATCGCGAAGGCGCGCGGGGCGTACGTGATCGCGGTGGACGCGGTCGCGCATCGGCTGGACGAGGCGGTGAAATTCGGCGCCGACGCGACGATCGATATTCGCAGGCATGCAACGACCGAGGAGCGCCAGAAGCGCATCCGCGAGCTTATCGGCGGGCCGCCCGACGTCGTGTTCGAAGTCGCCGGCGTCCCCGAAGCGTTCATCGACGCGCTCGAACTGGCGTCGATTGGCGGGCGCGTGATCGAGATCGGCAACATTTCGCCGGCGCTGACCGCGCCGGTCGCGCCGTGGCGGGTGACGTTCAAGTCGCTCGAGATCATCGGCGTGGTGATGTATCCCCCAAACTATCTGAAGCGCTCGCTCGACTTCCTCTCGAAGCACATCGATCGCTATCCGTATCGCGAACTGTGCGATGCCACGTTTCCGCTTGCGAAGGCGGCAGAGGCGCTGGACAAGAGCGAGCGGCGCGAGGTGACGCGCGCCGCGCTGCTCCCGCAGCAGGGCTGAGCCGGCACTGCGGGCGGTGGCGCTCCCGGCAGCCGGCCCTGACCGTGGGCCCGGGGGCGCCGCCGCGAGGCGCGAAACGGACGGACGCGGTCAGCGCCGCTCGCGGCTGCGCCGGCGCCGCTCGCTACGCGAGCGGCCCCGGGGCCGCGTCGGCGCAGGCGGCGCGGAAGCCGGCGGATCGGACGGCATCGTCGCGAACTTTACGCCCGCCGCGCCGTAAACGTACCATCCGGCGGCCGCCACGCCCGCCAGGAACACGAACGTCGCCCACAGCGTCCACGGCTTGCCAACCGGCGGCGCAACCGACGCGCGGCGCACCGCGGCCAGATCGAACACGGGCGTGGCGTCGGCGGCCGGCGCTTCGAGTTGCACGACCCGCGCATCGCGAAAGAACGCGTGGCCCGTGTTGAGGCTGCCGAAGCCGCCGAGCCGCAGCGCAATGTCCACATCCGCGCCGTGCGCGCCGATTTTCAGGTAGAGGCCCACGCGCCGCCAGTCGGAGGTGCCGTGCAGGTCGGGCGAGTTGACGCTGTCCTCGTCGAGACTCACGTAGGCGCCCGCGGCATTGGACGGCACGTTTTCCGTGCGCACCTCCGCGCTTACGTAGTAATAGCCGGGGCCGAGGCTCAGCGATTGCAGCCACCGCGCATCGTTGGGCTGCAGGCTCGTGACGGTCAGCTCGGGTGCGCCGCCGGGCTGATGCAGCCAGTCGTACTGTGTGACCGACGGCGATTCGTTCCATCCGCCGGTGCGCCAATGGTCCGGAGATTTGCCCGAGCCTTTGGCGAAATCGCCGTTGGCGAGCAGGTTGCGGCCGTCCGCGAGCGCCGAAGATGCCGGCAACTCCGCGCCGCCGATCGTCGCCCGCGCGCCGGCGAAGGATGTCGGAGAGTTTGCCGGGTTCGGTGCTGCGCTCGCGATAGCGCGGCGCATCGACGCCGCCGACAGCAGTGCGAGGAGCGCGATCGTTCCCGGCGCGATTAGCGATACTCCGGCTCTAAGTCGCATCGACTCATATCCAGTTGCGCAAACCCGGCCCCTGCATCCACATTCGCCGGTAATACCCCGCGCGATCGATCGAAATCGCAGTCCAGATGGGAAAGTAATAGACGAACAGGATCGCCGCGCCCGCAAGCAACAGGATGGCGACGAGCCGCGGCGCCCAGCGCCGCAGATTCATGTGCGGCGCGAGGTCGGAGGCGATATCGGCCGCGAGCAGCAACAGCGCGAACAAGCCGAGCGCGGCGGCGGGCAGCAGGCCGGCCCATACGCCCAGCCCCAGCAGGCAGGCCGGAATCATGGTCATCAGCAGCGCCGCGCATTCCCACAGCTCGGCCTCGCCGCGCCATGCGTCGGCCACGATTGCGGCGAGCGCGAGATAACCGAGATACACCGAGGGCATGTAGTGATAGAGAAACAGCGTGCGTCCGACCGGGATCCAGATGGCGAGATAGCCGAGATAACCGATGAGCAGGAAAGCGCGGACCGGCCCGGGCCGCTCGCTCGTGCGCACCGCCGTGATAGTCATCGCGGTGAGCGCGCCCCACCACAGGAGCGGATTGCCGCCGCCCCAGATGGTCGCGACCCTGCCGTGCGGCGGGAAATTCTGCCAGTAGGCGATCGGCCGCAGCATCAGCGGCCAGCTCCACCACGGCGAGGCGTACGGATGCGTCGCCGATTCGACGCTGCTCTCGTACCATCGCACGTCGCCGTAGTAGTGAAAGAGGTCGGCGATGCCGGCCCACCATCCGAGCGCGAAATGCGGCAGGAACAGCGCGAGGTAAAGGATGGCGCCGAGCGAGCCGACCAGCGCGAGCGCGCCGCCGGCGCGCCATGCGCGCACCTCGAGCGGCTTCCCGCGGTCTGCGCGAACGACGAAATACACCATGAAGCCCGCGCACAGCAGGAAGGTCACCGCCGGGATGAGCAGCTTTGCGCCCAGGCACAACCCCAGGGTCACCCCCATCACGGCCAGCGTGCGCCGGCGACCGCGCGCATCGTTCGATTCGGCGAAACGAAACAGCAGCAGGTACGACCATGCCGCCATCGTCAGGTACACGATGTCGATCACGCCGACGCGCGAGTCCACCAGGAACATCCCGTCGCACAGCACGAAGGCGGCCGCGAGCGCGCCCGCCAGGCGCGACGCGAACATCCGCCGCCCCAGCAGGTAGGTGATCGCGACCAATGCGATGCCGCAAAGCGCATTGCCAATGCGCCAGCTCCAGGGATGGTCGCCGAAGAGCAGGATCCCGGCCGCGATCACCAGCTTGGCCAGCGGCGGATGCGGATCGAGGAACGGCTCGGCGCGGATGTAATGGCGCGCCTGGGCGACGAAATGGACCTCATCAAAGACAATCTCCGCGGGAAAGCCGAGTCGCCAAAGTCGCGTGGCCGCCGCCGCGGCGACCAGCCCGATCAGCGCGATCCAGTCGGCGCGCATCCATGGGATCGAAACCAGCGGCCGAGGCGCCGCGCGCGGCGCTTTCGCGGCGCTCGCGCCTGCGGCCGTCGAGCGCGCGCTCGCGCGGCCGCCGCCGGCGCCGATCAGCCTGCGCCATAGCGGCCCGACGCCGGCCTCGAGCCCCAGGCCATAGTCCGCAGCCAGCGCGAGCGCGAGCAGGTTGGTCGCCGAGAGCGCCATCGCGAAGCCGTCGCGCGAGTCGAGAAAGATCGTGGTCTTGAGCGTGGCCAGCACGTAGGCGAGATTGCACAGGCAGGTCGCGGTCAGGATGGCGAACACGGCCGCCATCTCGGAGCCTTCGATCGCCAGCGGAGCGGCGAAGACCAGCGCCGCGTAAAGGTAGCGCTCGTGCATCCGCGGCGCGAGCATGAAGAACCCGAAGACCGCGGCGAAGATCGCAAACATGAAGGCGCGCGGCGTGCGCTCGCGCCACAGCCGCCATCCGATATACGCGTACAGCGGCACCAGCAGGCCCATCCCCAGGCTGAAGTACGAAATGCCGGCGAAAGTGTCGGTGTCGGGCTTGCGCAAACCGCCCATCAGCGCGATCAGGTTAAAGGCGTTGACCGACGTTTCGTGATAGTACGCGGCGGTCGAATGATACAGCTCGAGGATCCAGTACCAGGGATGGCCGAGCTGAAACGGCAGCACGCCGACCGCGGCAGTCGCGGCCGCGGCGAGCGCCGCGCGCCACCAACGCGCGTACGGCATCCTGATCGCGGTCCACAGGCCGAGCACCGGCACATACATCAGCGCCTGTGGCTTGACCAGCACGCTCAACGCCGCCAGCGCCCAGGCCAGCTCGAACTCGCCGTCGAGCGCGAGCGCGGCGCTCAGGATCACGGCCACCGTTAGCGCCGCGTCGCTCTGGCCCCACACTACCGTGTCGAAGCCGAGCGCCGGGTTGAGCGCGACCAGCAGCATCGCGACGTATGCGGCGGCGCGGCGCGCGGGCGCCGTGCGCCGCACCAGGATGAAGACCAGCATCGCGAGCACGAGGTCGGCGATGAGCGCCGGCGTCTCTACGATCATACGGAGCGCCACCCCGCCTGCGCCCACCGCCTGCGCAACAATTCCGGCGAGCCACAGCGCATAAAGGTAGCCCGGCGGATAGTCGAGAAAGTAGCCCGAGCGGTAGATGCGTGCCGGGCCCTCTGACGCCATCTGCAGCGCCCATGACTCGTAGCTCGCGATGTCGTTGTGATAGCCGTCGAACCAGGGCAGCAGCGCGAACTTGACGATCGCGATGCCCGCCGCGATGGCCAACGCGAGCAGCAGCGTCGGGTCGCGCTGCTTCAGCAGCGGCGCGGCGAAAATGTAGATCGAGCAGCAGAGCAGCGCGAGCAGCAGCAGGCCAGCGGCGAGGCCCGGGAGCCTGCCGCTTGCTTCGGCGGGCGGCATCGATGCGTCGGCGGCCGCGCATGCGCCGGCAAATGCAACAAGAGCGAATGAAGCAATCGCGATCGGTCTTGCAGCCCTGCCTTCCACCCCGCGCGTGCCCCTCACACGATTCGTCCGCTTCGCCGCCGAGCATCCGCGGCAACGCACAGCTAAGCCGACCGACTCCCCGCGCGCAACCGGGGTATTTCAAGCGCGCCGTGAACTGGCGGGCAGCCTGGCGCCGGGTCTATGATTACCTGACTACGGGAGGTTTTGCGCATGGACCTGGTTCACGCCGTTTTTGCGCCGGCGGGCGATGGGCCGCATCCGGCAATACTCGCGACCCATGGCTGGGGCTCGAACGCGCTCGACCTGCTCAGCCTGGCGCCCTACGTCGCGCGCGGACGCTGCCTGATGCTCGCACCGCAGGGGCCGGTCGAGGTCGAGATCGGGGCGGTCAACGGCTACGGATGGTACCCGTTGCGGCCCGGCGCGCCGCCCGACCTGGAGGTGATGGGCGAGGCGGCCGATCGCCTGATGAAGCTGGTCGACGCGGCATTGGAGCGCTATCCGATCGATCCGCGAAAGCTGATCGTAATGGGCTTCAGCCAGGGCGGCGTGATGGCCTACAACCTGGCGCTGCGTCATCCGGATCGCTTCGCGGGGCTGGTCGCAATCGCGACCTGGTTTCCTGAGGAGCTTGCGCAGTACGCGGGCGACCGCGCGGCGCTCGCGCGGATGCCCGCGATGGTGCTGCACGGGCGCGCCGACGACATGGTGCAGATCGCGAAGGCGCGCGATTCGGTCGAACGGCTGCGCGAGTTCAGGATGCCGCTCATGTACCGCGAATACGATTGTGCGCACGAGATCACTGTCGATGCGATCCGCGACCTCTCGGCGTTCCTGATGGAAAAAGTAATCGAGCCGGTGAGCGCGTAGCGGCGCGAACGCCGGCAGCTGAGAACCGCATGAATCCCGATCGCGAACCGGGAGCCGACGCAGCCGAGGAGTTTCTCGCCCTGCTCGAGGTCGTGCGCGAACTGCGCGTACGCTGCCCCTGGGATCGCGAGCAGACGCTCGCCTCCGCCTCGCGCCATCTGATCGAAGAGGCGTACGAAGCGGCCGACGCAATCGAGCACGGCGGTGACGGCGAAATAGAGGACGAACTCGGCGACCTGCTGGTTCAGGTGCTGTTCGCAGCCAATATCGCGGCCGAGCGGCGCGGGCTTGCGATGGAGGCGACGATGCGGCGGGCGCGCGAAAAACTCGTGCGGCGCCATCCGCACGTCTACGCCGGCGCCGCCGCCGACAACGCGCACGAGGTGATGCGCAACTGGAACAGGCTCAAGCAGGAGGAGCGCGCGGCGGCCGGCGCGACCTCGGCGCTCGACGGCGTCGCGCGCGGCCTTCCAGCGTTGATGCGCGCGCAGAAGCTCGGCGAACGCGCGCGGCAGGCCGGAATGGATTGGGCGGAGGCCCAAGCCGTGCTCGACAAGGTGGCCGAGGAACTGGCCGAAGCGCGCGCGGCACTCGATCGCGGAGACAACGAGCATGCGGCGGACGAGATGGGCGACGCGCTGCTCGCGCTCGCCAATGCGCCCCGCTTCGTCGGCCACGACGCCGAGGCCACGTTGCGGCGCGCCTGCGACAAGTTCATTTATCGCTTCAGGGCGGTGGAAAGAATCGCATCCGCTCGCAAGCTCGTGCTCTCGAAACTCGACGCGCGGACGATCGAGGGGCTATGGCAGGAAGCCAAACGGCGCGGCCACAAGAGCTAGCGGGCGAACCCTCGTATTGACCGCGCGGGCGGGCGCTGTTACTGATTACGGGTTATGCCGCACATTCCAGTCCATCCGTCGGCCGAGAAGCGCAATCGTCAGAACTTAAAACGGCGCGACCGCAATCGCGCGATTAGAAGCCGCGTGCACAGCGCGGTAAAGGATGCTCTCGAGGCGATCGCGGGCACCGACGCGGCCGCGGCCGCGGCGCAGTTGCGCCAGGCGACGCGCGTGCTCTACAAGGCCGCCGGCAAGGGCACCGTGCATCGCAACACCGCCGCGCGCAAGGTCGCGCGGCTTTCGCGCGCGCTCCATCGCACGCACGCCGGCGCCAAAGCCTGAACCTGCGGTATAGCCGCCGCGAGCTGGCGGTAATTCAGGTCGCTCGGCGTCAAGCCACCGGCGCCATCAGCTCGAGCAGCAGTCCGGCCAGCGCCTCGGCGCGATCCTTGATCTCTCCGTTCTTGAAATCGGCATCGAGCTGAACGACGCGCCGGTAGGCTGCGGCCAGCCGCGCGAGGCCGAAACGGCGCGCGCCTTCGATCGCGCGCATCGCGAGCGGGCTCGACGGCCCCATACCGAGCGCGGCCGCGATTTGCGCCGGGTTGCGGCGCTGCGCCGCGAGCGTCGCGGCGAGCAGCATCCGGCGCATCACCGGTGCCATCTCGACCGCGAGCAGCTCGAAGGGATCGCGGCCGGCGGCAAGCGCGCGTCCGAGGATCGCGAGCGCGGCCGCGGCGCGTCCGTTGGATACCGCTTCGGCCAGGTCGAACAAGTCGGGAATCTTCGCCGCGGCAGGGTCGCTCAGGTCGTCCGCCTTGAGGGTCGCGCCGCTCAGGCTGTGAATCGCGGCGCGCGCGATGCTGTTCGCGATCGCGGCGAGGTCGCCGGCGTGTCGCTCGATCAGAACGTCGGCCGCGCCGGGAGCGAGCCGCAGGTCGTGGGCGCGCGCAAAAGCGTCGGCAAACTGCGCGAGCTGGTTGTCATACGGACGCGGACAGTTGATTACCAGGCCGTCGCGCTCGGCCGCGCGCTGGATTTTCGCCGGTGCGCTGTCGCGCTCGTAAACCATCACCAGCGCCCCCGGACCGCGCATCGCCGCAACCGCCTCGACCATCGCCGCTTCGCCTGCGCCCGAGCCTGAGCGCGGGCCGCCCGACGCCGCTTCGTCCGCTCCGTCCTCCTGGTCGCCGCCGCCGCGATGCGAACGAAGCACCCGGCATGCGATCAGGCGCACCGGGGCGAACAGGTCGGCCTCGCGCAATTCGGCGAGCACCGCGTCGAAGCCGTCCGCGCCGCCGACGTGAAAGCCGCGATACTTCATCCCCCGGCGCAGCATCATGCCGCGCACGAAGTCGAAAACGTATTCGCGAAGAAACGCATGCGCACCGCTGATGACGACTGCGGGCTTGAGCGGAGCGCGATCGCCCATGCGCAGAATCGAGAGCGCCGTCTCAGCCGCCATCCGCCGCTCTTCGCGATGCGGCGCGCGCGCCGGCGCTATTTTTCCACGCCGCGCTCGCCACGCTCCTCGCCCTTTTGCCTTAGCCCCAGGCGTCCCGCGAGTTCATCCAGCACGCCGTTGACGAAGCGCCCGGAATCGCGGTCGCCGTAAGCCTTGGCCAGCTCGATCGCCTCGTCGATGGTCACGCGGGCGGGTATGTCCTCTATCCGCAGCAGCTCGTAAAGCGCAATCCGCAGAATGTTGTGATCGACGCGCGAGAGGCGGCCGATCGACCAATGCTCGAGCGCGCCCGCCACTTCGCGGTCGAGCGCGGCGCGCTCGCGCTGGACGCCATCGAGCAGCTCGACGGCGAACTTCCGCGCGCGTTCATCGGCGTTGAACGCCTCGAACAGCAGCGCAAGATCCTCGCGCGAGCAGCCGCCGCGAATATCTATCTGATAGAGCGCCTTGAGCGCGAGCTCGCGCCCTGAATGTCTCACTCCCATAGCCGAAAGAACCGTGCCTGTTTGTCAACTTAAACGCTCGCGCCCGCAATTTGCGTCGGGCGCGGCGCGCGCGTCAGGTGACAACCTTGAGCTTGGAGAACAGGTGTCCGAGCTTCTCTTTCTTGGTGCGCAGGTACTCGATGTTGCCGAGGTGCGGCGTGACCTCGAGCGGCACGCGCGTGACGCGCACGCCGTAACTCTGCAGGCTCTCGATCTTGTGCGGGTTGTTGGTCAGCAGTTTGACCTCGCCGACGCCGAGGTCGCGCAGGATCTGTGCGCCGATTCCGTAATCGCGAAGATCCTCCTTGAAGCCGAGCTGCAGATTGGCCTCGACCGTATCAAACCCCTGGTCCTGCAGGGCGTAGGCCTTGATCTTGTTCGCGAGCCCGATCCCGCGGCCCTCCTGATGCAGATAAATTATGACCCCCGCGTCGGAAGCAAGAATGCGCTCGACCGACTCGGCCAGCTGCTCGCCGCAATCGCATCGCTCGGAGCCGAAGACGTCGCCGGTCAGGCATTGCGAATGCAGCCGCACCAGCGCCGGTTTGCCGCCGCCGACGTTGCCCTTGACCAGCGCCAGATGCTCGCGGCCGTCGACCGTGCTGCGAAAGACCACCGCCTTGAGCTCGCCCGCACCGAGGGGAAAATCGACGTCCGCGACGCGCTGCACCAGCAGTTCATTGGTCAGGCGGTACGATACCAGGTCCTTGATGAACAGCATCGGGATGTCGTTTTTGGCCGCGAACTCGCGCAGTTCCGGCATGAACGCCGCATCGCCGTCGTCGCCGAGCACGGTGCACAACGCCGCGCACGGGCGCATCCCCGCCGCGCGCATCAGATCGACCGCGCCCTCGGCGCGTCCCAGCCGCATCATCACGCCGCCGCTGAGCGCCATCAGCGGCAGCACATGCCCGGGCATCACGATGTCTTGCGGGCCGCTTTTGTCCGAGGAAAGCACCTGGATGGTGCGGGCGCGATCGTGTGCCGAGATTCCGGTGGTCACGCCGTCGCGCGCCTCGACCAGCGAGCCCGCCTGCTGGCTCGCCATCTCGCTCTGCGCCGAGGCCACCAGCGGAATCCCCAGTTCGCGCATGCGCCGCTCGGGCAGCGCCACCGAGACCACCCCGCGCGCGTGCCGCGCCATGAAGTTGACGTGCTCGGGCGTCACCTTTTCGCCCGCCATGACCAGATCGCCCTCGGCCTCTTCGCCCTCCTCGATGATCATGAGGACCATGCGCGCGGCACGAATGCGGCTGAAGATTTCTTCCAGCGGATTGGACGAATTGGCCATTACGTTTCCGGCACTTGAATCCTATCACCGGCCGGTGAAACTGACCAGCGCGCCTCGGCCGGCTGAGGCTCGCCGAGCCCGGCGCCGCTGCGGAACATCCGCCTCGATCAGCAGGTCCGGCCCGAGCCGGCGCACCTCGACCGCGCCCAATTTTATCGCATCGCGCACCCGGGCATGGGCCAGCCCTTCGATAGCAGGCGTTCCCGCGCCCAGCAGCATCGGAGCGGCGAAGAGCGCGATCCGATCGACCACTCCCGCGGCCAGCGCGGCGCCGGCAAGATGCGCGCCGCCCTCGATCAGCACGCGACACCATCCGCGCCGCGCAAAATCGCGCATCAATTCGCGCAGATCGATCTCGCCGCCGCGCGCGGCGCAACCCAGCACTTCAACCCGCGCGCCGCGATAGCGCCGCCGCGCGCGCTCGGCGTTGGCCGCCGCGGTGACCAGGATGGTCGGCGCGCGCGAGCGCTGAGTGAAGACGCGCGCGCGCGGCGAGCACCGCAGCCGCCCGTCGATCACAACGCGGACCGGGTCCCGCCCTCCGGGGGCGCGGCAGGTGAGCCGCGGATCGTCCGCGATTACGGTTGCGGCACCGACCATCACCGCATCCGCCGCGCCGCGCCATCGATGGACCAGGGCGCGTGCGGCCTTCGAGCTGATCCATCGCGAATCGCCCGAGGCGGCGGCGATGCGGCCGTCGAGCGAGAGCGCGAGCTTGAGCGTGGTCAACGGACGGCCATGCGTCACGCGCGCGATGAAGCCCTCGTTGAGGCGCCGACACTCGTCCTCGAGCACGCCCCAGGCGACTTCGATTCCCGCCCGCCGCAGGATCGCGAGGCCGCGCCCGCGCACCGGCGGATACGGATCGACGCATCCGACCACCACCCGGCGCACACCGGCGGCGACCAGCGCGGCGGCGCAGGGCGGCGTGCGTCCGTGATGCGCGCACGGCTCGAACGAAACGTACGCGGTCGCGCCGCGCGCCTTTTTTCCAGCACGGGCGAGCGCCACGGCCTCGGCATGCGGGCGGCCGCCGGAGGCGGTCGCGCCCTCGGCGACAATTCGGCCTCCGCGGACGATGACGCATCCGACCGCCGGGTTGGGCGACGTCCGGCCCAAGGCGCGGCGCGCGAGCACGAGCGCGCGCCGCATGTAGCGCAGGTCGGCAGTCGAGGCCGCGGTCGAGGGCACGGCGGTGCTAGCCGGCGGACTCGCCCTTGGGCGGAGCGGGCTCGCCCTTCTTGTCCCGCGCAGCAGCCGGCGCGCCGGCCACGCCGGCGCCTTCCTTGCGCAGGCGGATCAGGTCTTCGAGCTCGTGCATGAACTCGTCGATATCCTTGAATGAGCGATAGACCGAGGCGAAGCGCACATAGGCCACCTGATCGACCGAATGCAGCTCGTTCATGATTGCGCCGCCGATGAGTGAGCTTGGGACTTCGCGCCCGCCCTGCTCGGCGACCGCGGACTCGATGCGGTCGGCGATCTCCTCGATGGTTTCCATCGAGACCGGCCGCTTCTCGCAGGCCTTTTTCAGCCCGGCGACGATTTTGCCGCGGTCGAACGGCTCGCGCCGGTTGTCCTTCTTGACCACCATCGGCGCCGATTCCTCGACCCGTTCGTAAGTGGTGAAGCGCCGCCTGCACGACGAGCAGATGCGGCGGCGGCGAATGGCCGCGCCGTCGCCGCTCAGCCTGGAATCGACAACGCGGTTACCGCGATGGCGGCAGAAGGGACATCTCATGGCTCAGACTCTAGCGCGCCCACGGCGGGCGGCGAACCGGAGCGGCACACGGGTCGAACGCGAAGCGATGCGCCTTGTGAGATGCCCCGCCGGGCGCTCGCGATCCGTAGCGCAGCGCTGCCCTGGGGCTGGAAGGAGTGGATCTGCGATACGGACGGTCAGGCCTTGTGCGCTTCGATGTAGTTGACCACGTCCTTGACGGTGCGGATCTTCTCGGCGTCCTCGTCCGAGATTTCCATCCCGTACTCCTCCTCGAGCGCCATCACCAGTTCGACGATATCGAGCGAATCGGCGCCCAGATCCTCAATAAACGACGCCTCCGGGGTCACTTCATCGGCGGATACACCGAGCTGTTCGCTGATAATCTCGCGAACCTTGGTTTCGACTTCTCCGGCCATCGTGGTTTGATTTCCTCCAGCGGCCGACGCCGGGGAGCGGCGCGCCGCGTTCGTTTTCTCAGTATAGTCGCTTGTCTCCCGCCCCGCCTTGAAGGAGGCACACCGCCTCCCAGGCACATTTCCTTCTCCCCCGGGCCGCCAAACGTTACAGCGCAGCTTAGGGAGTTGCCTATCGCTAGGCAAGTTGGGAAGCGTAGGTTCCCCAACCCGCATTCGCCGCGATTTGAGCCGGCCGGCCGACGCCGCCGGATGCATTCGCCTGGTCCGCTCGCCGACGGCGCGGGCGGCGAGCGGATTGCCGCCCTATGCGCCGGATGCGGCCTCCGCCTTAAGTGCGTCCCCGGCGACCCGCAGCGAGGCCGGATCTTCCACCGCGCGCACCTTGAATCCCTTGCTGATGCGCCGCATCAGCCCGGCCAGGACCCGCCCGGCGCCGAATTCGAGCGCACTGGCTACGCCCGAGCCGCAGAGCAGCGTCATCGATTCCTCCCAGCGCACGGGCGCGGTGATCTGTTCGAGCAGCAGCGGCTTGATGCGCTCCGGATCGCGATTGACCTCGGCGGTGACATTGGCAATTACGCCGCAGCGGGGCACCGCCACCCTGAGTGCCTCGATCACCGGCTCCATCCCAAGCCGCGCGGGCTGCATCAGCGGCGAATGAAACGGCGCGCTGACCTTGAGTTCGACCGACATCGCCGCGCCGCGCTGTTTGGCGATCTCGATCGCGCGCCGCACCGCACCGGCGTGCCCGGCGATTACGATCTGACCGGGAGCGTTGAGATTGGCCGGCACCGCCAGCTCGCCGTCGCGCGACACCTCGGCGCACACTTCGCGCACCGCGGCCAGGTCGAGCCCGATGAGCGCCGCCATCGTGCCCTGCCCCGCCGGACAGGCCTCCTGCATCCGGCGCCCGCGCTCGCGGACCGCGCGCAGCGCCGCCGCGTACTCGAGCGCGCCCGCCGCCACCAGCGCCGTGTATTCGCCAAGGCTGTGACCCGCGACCAACTCCGGCGCGACGCCGTACTCGACACTGAACGCGCGCCACGCGGCGATCGAAGTGGCGAGCGTCGCCGGCTGGGTGTTGGCGGTCAGCCGCAAATCCTCCTCCGGCCCTTCAAAACAGAGTCGCGAAAGCGCGAAACCCAGCGCGTCGTCGGCCTCGGCGAAGGCCTCGCGCGCCGCCGGAAATTCACGCGCCAGCTCCGCGCCCATGCCGACGCGTTGCGCCCCCTGTCCCGGAAAAAGAAATGCAACTTTCATCGGTGAATCCCTCGAAACGGCGTGCGTCGGTTGTCAGGACCGTTCGGACTTGTGCGGCGACGGCTCGCCGATCTTTTCGGCCGCCTGTCCTTTGTCCGCCGGATGCGAGTCGGAAGGCGGCGCGCTCTGCCGCGTCGCAACGCCGTTGGATAAAGCGGACGGCTCGAGCGGCGGATGCTCCAGTGGCGCGGTCTTGAGCGACGGCGCTCCCGCGGGCGACGGTACCGCGGGCGGCGCGCCCGCCGGCTTCGCGGACGCGAGCGGCTGCGCGGTAGAGCCGGCCGCGGGCTCGGTCCCTGCGGTCCGCGGTGGCGCAGCGGCGGCGCCCGCCGCCGGAGCCTGCGCGGGCGGCGCGGCCTCGCGCGGATGGCGATGCAACCGCTCGCGCATCTTGTCGAGCAGCGCGCGAAATCCCTTGTTGGCGGACTTGACCGGCACGGCGGTCGTATGGCGAGCGAGCGTCTCGACGATCTCGGCGTTCACGCGTTCGACCAGCGCTTCGTTGGCGGCCGCGCGGATGGCGTTGCGGATGGCGCGCGGAGTCGACGAGCCGTGCGCGATGATGGCGACGCCGCCGAGCCCGAGCAGCGGCGCCCCGCCGTATTCGGCCGGGTCCAGGCGCTGGCGAATACCGCTGAGGTGCTTGCGTATGAGCAAATAGGCGATGCGGCCCTTCATCGTGCTGAACACGTCACGCAGGTTGCCCAGCAGAAACGAGGCAAATCCCTCCATCGTCTTGAGCGCGACGTTGCCGGTGAAGCCGTCGGTCACCACGACGTCGGCCTTGCCGCGATTGATGTCGCGCCCCTCGACGTAACCGATGTAATCGACCGCGCCGCGCATCCCCCTGAGCATCGCCGCCGCCGCACGCGTCAGGTCGGTGCCTTTGGAATCCTCCTCGCCGTTGGCCAGGATGCCGACGCGCGGGTTGGGGATGCCGCGCACGCGATGCGCGTACACGCTGCCCATCACTCCGAACTGCGCCAGGTTGAGCGGCTTCACTTCCGTGTTCGCGCCCGCGTCGATGAGCAGCGCGAAGCCGTCGCTCGCCGGCACCAGCGAAGCTATCGCCGGCCGATCGACGCCCGGCAGCGTGCCCAGGATCATCATCGCCGCAGCCATCACCGCGCCCGAATTGCCCGCGCTCACGAAGGCGCTGGCGTCGCCGCGCTTGACCATCTCGAGCCCGACGTGAATCGAGGAGTGCGGCTTGCTCAGCACCGACTCCATCGGCGAATCGTCCATCGCCACGCTCTCGGGCGCGTGCTCGATGGTGATCTTCAGGCCACTGATGCGGTGCTCGCCGAGTTCGCGCGTCAGCAGGTCGAGGTCGCCGATCAGGACGATCTCAACCCCGAAGTCGTGGGCCGCCAGGACGGCGCCCTCGACCGTCGCTTTGGGGGCAAGATCGCCCCCCATCGCGTCAAGCGCGATTCGCACGGGTTACTCCGCACCGCTATTCGGCGGTCTCGACGAGCTGCCGTCCGCGATACGAGCCGCAGTGGCGGCACACGCGATGCGGCAGTGTGGGTTCGCCGCACTGCGCGCAGGCAATCGGGTTCGCCGCGCGCAGCGCGTCGTGCGCGCGCCGCTTATTGCGCTTGGAGCGGGAGGTACGCCGTTTGGGTGCTTGCATGGATGATTGTCTCGCTTGGTTTGAATCGCTCGCGCGAAGGTTTGAACGGTCCGGCCGCCTCAGGAGCGCTGGAGCTTGAGCGTGCGCAGCACCGCGAGGCGCGGGTCGGCGGGCTGCGCCACGCAGCCGCACCGGTTTTGATTCAGATTGGCCCCGCATTGCGGGCACAGGCCGCGGCAATCCTCACGGCAAAGCGCGCGGCTCGGCAACGCCAGGATAAGCTGCTCGGTGACCAGCGGCGCCAGGTCAATTTCGTCGCCGTCGTACAGTGAAAATTCGAGATCCTCGCTGCGCAGCCGTCCGTCGGCGCCGTCGGCCGCGGCGCGCGGCGCCAGCACGAAGCGGAACGGGCGGGCGCTCGGCGTCTTGAAGTCCTCGGCGCAGCGCGCGCAGGCGGCAACCATCGGCGCGCTCAACTTGCCTTCGAAGAACAGCTCCATTCCGGCTCGATAAAACGACAAGTCCACAGCTATCGGGCCGCCGGCGCGGAACTCATGCACCGGGCCCTCGGCCAGACGCCGATTAACTTCGTCCTCCGACTGGAGAAAGGAAACCTCTCTGGCCTCGGCGGTAATGTCGTCGATCCGCAATCTCACGGTTCATCACGCTTTCGGGTGTAATCCAATTATTGCACGTCGCGCGCCGCGGTCAAACATGGTTTTCGCAACCGCCAATCCGGGCCCCGCGATGCCGGCATCTGGCCCGGTTTTCAGGCCCGGCCATGCGATACTCCGACACGCGGGCAAGATGGCGACAGGATGCACTCTTCGCAGCGCGGCTTGCGCGCGTGGCATACATTTCGACCGTGCAGGATTAGACGCATCGAGAACGCCGTCCATTCGGCAGGCTCGAGTAGCGCCTGCAAGTCAAGTTCAATCCTGTCCGGATCCTCGTCGCGCGTGAAACCCAGCCGGCGCGCCAGGCGCCGCACGTGCGTATCGACCACCATCGCAGGCCGGCCGAACACGTGGCCGAGCAGCACGTTCGCGGTTTTGCGGCCGACCCCGGGCAACGTGACGAGGTCTTCCATTCGCGACGGTATTTCACCGCCGAAACGCTCCAGGAGCGCGCTCGCCGCGCCCTTGAGCGATCGGGTTTTCTGTCGAAAGAAGCCGGTGTCCCGAATCAACCGCTCAACCCGTTCAACAGGCGCGGCATTCATGGCGCCAATATCGGGAAGCTCGGCGAACAGCCGCGGTGTCACGCGGTTGACGCGCGCGTCCGTGCATTGCGCGGAAAGAATCGTCGCGACCAGACATTGCCAGGGCGTGCTGAAATCGAGGCTGATACGCGCCTGCGGATAGAGTTGTGCGAGCAGCGCGGCGACGCGCGCGGCGCGTTCGGCCCGATCGCGCCTGGATTCGCGCGTCATTTCGACTGCTCCGGCGACTTGACCGGCGACTGGCCCGCGGGCGTGCCGATAGCGCCTTCGCTCCGGCACGTCTCGAGTTCCGACCGCGCGCGCGCGCTGTCCCATCCGAGTTCGGCGGCCATCAGGCGCGCCGCCGCCGCGGCCGCCGCATCGACGCAGCGCGGGTGCCGCCAGAAGAGCGCGACTCGCCGCTGGATGAAGTCGGCGACCGACGTCGCCATTTCGTAGCGAATCGCATAGACGACCTCGGCCGCCGCGACCGGGCATCCGGACGCGAGCGGGCACGCGAGCTCGGGCCTTTGGGCGGCGAGACTTGCCGGGATGAGCGCGCGCGTTCCGTAACGGGCGATCATTGCCGCGCGCAAATCCTCGCGTAGCGCGGCCAGGGCCTGCGCCCCGCCTCCCTCATCGTCGAGCGCGAACGCGCGGGCTCCCGGCAGCGGCGTGTCGCGCGTGGGCGAGCGCCGGGCCGGCCGGCCAAGCATTTTTTCGACGCGGTCGACTATCCGCTCGGCGATGTCGCGATGGGTCGTGAGCTTGCCGCCGGCAATCGAGATCAGCCCGCCCGGGCTCTCGACGATCACCTCCTCGCGCGATAGCGAGGACGGGGCGCGCGCGCCGTCGTTGGCGGCCAGCGCGCGCAGGCCGGCGAAGCTCGCCTGCACGTCGGCGGCACCGAGTTGCATTCCCGCCAGGTTGTCGGCAAGCACCTGCAGCAGGTAAGCGATGTCTTCCGGCGCCGCGGCGACGCGCTCGCGGTCGCCATCGAAATCCGTGTCGGTGGTGCCGACCAGCATCGCCTCGCCATGCGGAATGACGAAGACAATTCGTCCGCTCCCGTCGCCCAGCACCAACGCCTCGCGCACCGGCAGCCGCTCGCGATCGATCACCAGATGCACGCCCTTGGTCAGGCGCACGGACGGCGCGGCGGACGCCTCGTCCATCCGGCGCACGTCATCAACCCAGGGGCCCGCGGCGTTGACGAAGGCGCGAGCGCGCAATTCAAACCGCCTGCCCGAGAGCCGATCGCGAACCTCGGCGCAACCGATTCGTCCGCCGGCGCGCGCGAAATCCTCGAGTGCGAGGTAATTGGCGATCGTGCCACCGTGCCCGGCGGCATCGAGCGCATTTTCGATCGTGAGCCGCGCGTCGTCGCCCTCCGCGTCGAAGTACAGCGCACCGCCGGTCAGCACCGGCTTGTCCAGCAACGGCTCGAGCGCCAGCGTCGGGGCCCGGCCGAGCCTGCGATGGCGCTCGGCGCGCGGCGTGCGCGCGAACAGATCGTAGAGCCAGAGCCCGACACCCAGCTCGACGCGTCCGGGACGGCGGCCGCGATACAGCGGAAAGAGAAACCGCAGCGGCTTTACCAGATGCGGCGCGGTGACGCGGCGCAGGCGCTCGCGCTCGACCAGCGCGGTATGCACCAGCCGAAGTTCGCCCTGCGGAAGATAACGCAGTCCGCCGTGAATCAGCTTGGAGGAACGCGAGGAGGTCGCGCCGGCAAAATCGCCGCGCTCAATCAGCGCGACCGCGAGTCCGCGCATCGCGGCGTCGCGGGCAACCGCCGCGCCATTGATTCCGCCACCGATCACGGCGAGATCGAAGCGCTCGCGCTCAAGCCGCGCAATCTGTTCCTCGCGTACGAGCCGGGATGTGCGCGATGGGCTGATCGTGTGGCCCCGTAGCGCTACTCTTCGGAATCTTCCTGGAAGGAATAACGCTCCTCGGCCCACGGGTCGCCGCGATTATGATAGCCGCGAACCTCCCAGAACCCGCGGCGATCCTGCGCGGCGAACTCGATCGCGCGCACCCATTTCGCGCTCTTCCATCCGTAGAGCCTGGGCACCACCAGCCGCAGGGGCCATCCATGGTCGGGCGCGAGGTCGCGTCCGTCGAGCCGCCAGGCCAGCATGACGTCATCCTCGAGAAACGCATCGCGCGTGAGATTCGTGGTGTAGCCGCCGTCGCAATGCACGACAACGTGACGCGCCTCGGGTTTGAGGCCGACGCGCTCCGCCAGATCGACTGCGCGCACGCCCTCCCATAGATTGTCGAGCTTTGACCAGGTGGTCACGCAATGAAAATCGGCGCGCCGGCGGCTGATGGGCAGCGCCTGCAACTCGGCATGGCTAAGCAGCAGTTCGCGCTCGACCAGGCCGAAGGCGCGGAGATTCCAGGTGCGCGGATTGAACCGCGGCGTTGGTCCGTAACTCAGGACCGGAAATTTGTCCACCAGCGTCTGGCCGGGAGGGACGCGGGCGGCGACATCGTCGGGCAGCGGCGACTTGCTCATGCGGAAAACTTAATCAAGCCGGTGCGGCCGGAAAAGGGCGCGCTATTTCAGCGCGCGGATGACCGCCGCGGTCATGTCAGCCGTTTTGGCCTTGCCGCCGATATCGGGCGTTAGCACGCGGCCGGCGCGCAGCACCTTCCCGACAGCCTGGCGAATCCGATCGCCCTCGCGGCCGAATCCGAGATAGTCGAGCAGCAACGCACCGGTTTTGATCGCGGCGACCGGGTTGGCGATGCCCTTGCCGGCTATGTCCGGCGCCGTGCCGTGGACCGTTTCGAAGATCGCGCCGTGCTTGCCATAGTTCGCGCCCGGCACGAAACCGAGCCCGCCCACCAGGCCCGCGCACAGGTCGGAGACGATATCGCCGTAGAGATTTTCCAGCATCAGCACGTCGAAGCTCTGCGGATGGGTCACCAGGCGCATGCACGCGGCATCCACGATCTGCTCGCGATAGTCGATATCGCGATACTCGTGCGCGACGCGCTGCGCGCACTTGAGAAACAGCCCGTCGGAGAGCTTCATGATATTGGCCTTGTGGATCGCGGTCACCTGCTTGCGGCCGTTGGCCCGCGCGTACTCGAAGGCGAACCGCGCGATGCGCGTCGAGGCGCGCGCGGTGATGATCTTGACGCTCTCGACCACGCCCGGCGCAACCTGGTGCTCGATTCCGGCGTAAAGGTCCTCGGTGTTTTCGCGGATGACGATCAAGTTGACGTTCTTGAACGGCGTATGCACGCCGGCCTGCGTGCGCACCGGACGCACGTTGGCATAGAGATCGAAGAGCTTGCGCAAGTAGACGTTAATCGAGCGATAGCCCTCCCCCACCCGCGTCTCGAGCGGCCCCTTGAGCGCGACGCGCGTGGCCTTGAGCGAATCGATAAGCTGGTCGGGCACCGGCGAGCCGAAGCGGCGCAGCGCAATCGCGCCCGCCAACTGCCGGTCCCATTCGATCTTCACGCCCGCGGCGTCGATCACCTTGACCGCCGCGCCAATCACCTCGGGTCCGACACCGTCGCCCGGGATCAGGGTCACGTGCGGCGCGCCCATCACACGCTTTCGCGCGCCATGCCCGTCGGCGCCATTCAGATTGCCGCGATGCGCTCCGTTGGCGCCCCCGCGTGCTGACGTCCTCGCCATCCTTCCTCCAACCCCCTCCGCCTTCGTCATCGATGCATCCAATCCCGACCCAAATGCGGTTCAGGATCAGTAGTTGACCAGTCCTATGAATATATCCGATACGTTGGTGCCGGTCGGCCCCGTGATCAGCAGATCGCCGAGCGCGGCAAACAGCGGATACGCGTCGTTGCGCGCGAGCGACGATGCCGGATCGAAGCCGGCTTCGCGCGCCCGCTCTATCGTTTTGCTCGTGACAAAAGCGCCCGCGGCGTCGGTCGGACCGTCGATTCCATCAGTGCCGGCAAACAGCGCGGCGACGCGCCGCCCGCGTGCCGATCGTTCGAGTTCGAATGCCATCGCGAGCGCGGCCTGCTGCGCACGCCCGCCCTTCCCCGGCCCGCGGACCGTCACCACCGGCTCACCGCCCGCGACGACGCAGACGCGCGCGGCGCTAATCGCCGCCAGGCGCGCACCGAGCGTCCGCCCCGCTTCATCGGCCTCCCCTCCCAGCTCGCGCCCTCGCTCGACCGCGTATCCGGCCGCCGCCGCCGCTTCAGCGGCCGCATTCACCGCCAGCCGGTTGTCGCCGATCACAAAATTGCTCACGGACGCAAGCAGCGGATCGCCGCTCTTCACGGTCTCGGGGATTTCGCCCGCCACGCCGCGCTCGAGCCGATCGCGAATCGTCTCCGGCGCGCGCCCCCACAGGCCGCGGCGTTTCAGCACACCGATTGCTCCGGAGTACGTCGTCGGGTCGGCGGCGGTCGGTCCCGAGCCGATGGTTGCAAGATCGTTGTCGACCACATCGGAGAGAATCAGGCTCAGCACGCGCGCTCCGGCGCCGGCACGCAGCAGGCCGCCGCCCTTGATGGCCGAGAGATGGCGGCGCACGATGTTGAGTTCGCGAATCGAGGCGCCTGAACGCAGCAGGGCGGCATTAATCGTAATCTTGTCCTGCAAGGTGACCGGCGGCGCGGGCGCCGCGAGCAACGCTGACGCGCCGCCGCTCAGCGCAACCAGCAAAAGCTCGCCCGCGGCGGCGCGCGACGCAATTTCCAGTGCCGCGGCGGCCGCGCGCTCGGAGGATGCGTCGGGCAGCGGATGCGCCGCGGGCAGCACTTGCAGCGCGGGATGGTACACCGGGGCGGCGCCGGCCTGCGCTTGTGGACCGACGGACGCCGGCGAAATCACCAGTCCCTCCGCGATCTTATGCTCGAGGCGCTCGGCCAGCGCCGCGGCCATCGCCGGCGCAGCCTTGCCCGCCGCGATCATCCGGATCCGCGACGTTTCGGAAATCGCGGCGCCGATCGGGCCCCCGCCCTCAGGCTCGCCGGCCAGCGCGCGCCGCACCAGATACGCCGGCGCGACGGCCGACACCGCCGCCGCATAGATGCGGGTCAGGTCGCGGCGGGCAAGCGAGTTGGCGGAATGTGTCGCGTCGGCGTCAGGCATTGTTTGTCGCGCGCCTCGACGGCGGGCGCTCTTCATCCGGCGCCCGACAGCGTCATCGGACGCGTTTGAACACGCGGATTGAGCCGTCGCGCTCAGCGACCAGCACGACACTGGCGATTCCCACGAACAGGCCGGTTCCGACCACCCCGGGGATCGCGAGCAGTTCGCTCTCGAGGCGCGCCGCGGCGCCGATCGCGCGCAGGCCGCAATCCACCACCAGGTTGCCGTTGTCGCTCATGAACTCGCGGCCCTGCGGCGTCATGCGTATCGACGGCTTGAGGCCGAGCGCGCGGATGCGGCGCATCGCGTAGTAAACGGCAAACGGCACCACTTCGACCGGCAAACGGCCGCGCTGACCAAGCCGCGTCACCAGCTTCTCGGTGCCGACCAGAATCACCACCTTGCGCGCCGCGCAGGCGACGACCTTCTCGCGCACCATTGCGCCGCCCCATCCCTTGACCAGGTTCAGGCGCGCATCGACCTCGTCCGCGCCATCCACGTCAACGTCGATCCGGGCCCTGCCGTCCAGCCCGACAATCTCTATACCGAGCGCGCGCGCAAGCTCGGCGCTCGCATTCGAAGTCGGCACGCCGCGCACCTTTATTCGACGTTCGCCGAGGGCGCGGATGAAGGCCGAGGCGGCGCGGCCGGTGCCCAGTCCCACCGTCTGGCCGGGCTTGATGTACCGCAGCGCATGGACGCCGAGCCGGTCGAGCGCTTCGGCGGAAACCGGTTCAACCATAGCCGGCTATTGCTTGCCGTTGCGCAGCAGGTTCATGAATTCCTGCCGGGTCTCGAAATGCGTGCGGAACACGCCGAGCATCGCCGAAGTCGTGACGTACGAGTTCTGCTTCTCGACCCCGCGCATGCGCATACAGAGATGCTCGGCTTCGAGCACCACGCCCACGCCCAGCGGCTCGAGCTCTTCCATCAGCGTGTGCGCAATCTGCGTGGTCAGCCGCTCCTGCACCTGGAGCCGGCGCGCGTAGATCTCGACCAGCCGCGCGAGCTTCGAGAGACCGATGATGCGCCGGTTGGGCAGGTAGGCGAGATGCGCCTTGCCGAAAAACGGCAGCAGGTGGTGCTCGCAGAGCGAGTAGAAGTCGAGGTCCCGGCACAGGATGATTTCCTGGTACTCCTCCTCGCTGAAGACCGCGCCGTTGATCGCGACCTTTGGATCTTCGCGATAGCCGCGGGTCAGGAACTCGAGCGCGTGTCGCACGCGCCCCGGGGTCAATTTCAATCCCTCGCGCTCCGGGTCCTCGCCGATATGGCGCACGATCAGGCGCACCGCGTCCTCGACCGCCGCGCCGGTGGAGTTTTCCTGTTCCGCGTGGTGATCGAGACCGGACGGCCGGTCCGAAGCAACAAGCCTGGCTTTTCTAGCGCGCACCGGGGGCCTCCAGCGAACGGCTGAATTCGAGCGCGACCTCGATTGCGAGCGACGGGCCGCCGCCGCTCATTATGTTAAAGCCGGCGACCTCGCCAGCCAACTGGCGCATCAGGGCGATGCTCGCCTCGATCGACATGCGCCGCGCCTCATCTTCGGGCATGCCGGCATAGCGGTCGAAATGAGCGTGCGCGCCGGCGAGGTCGGGGATGCGCTCCTTGAGATAGGCTGCCATCGATTCGCGCTTGACCGGCAGGATGCCCAGCATCACGCGCAGGCCATGGCGGCGCGCCCGCTCGACGAAGCCGCGCGCGATCGCAGCGTCGAATACCGGCTGCGTGATGACGAACTCGGCGCCCGCGCGCGCCTTGCGCTCGAGCAGCTCGAACTCGCGTTCGAGCGCCTTGCGATTCGGATTGGCCACCGCACCGATCGCGAAGGCGGGCAGCGTCTTCAGCAGCCGGCGGCCCTCGCCGGTTTCGCCGCGGCGGAGGTCGTGCATGACGGCGAGCAGGCCCAGCGGGTCGAGATCGTGCACCAGGCGCGCGCCGTCGGGCGCGCTCGCGACCTTGTCGCCGGCGAGCGCGACGACGCCCTCGATGCCCAGCGCGCCCGCGCCCAGCAGATCCGCCTTGAGCGCGTAACGGTTGCGGTCGCGGCAGGAAAAATTGATCACCACCGCCAGCCCGAGCTGCGATTTGATCATCGAGCCGAACACCAGCGGGGCGAGTTTCACCCGGCCCAGCGCATTGTCGGCCAGGTTGACCGCATCGACGTGCCCGCGGAGCGCCCCGAGCCGCGTGAGCATCGACTCGACCGCGATTCCGCGCGGCGGCGCCACCTCGACCCACAGCGCCGGACGCCGCTCATCCAGGCGGCTCAGGAGCGCGGCCATCGACGGGATCCGGGACGCTTGCCTGCGGATGCGGTGCGGGGCGTCGGCACGGCGGCGCGTGGCAGATGCGGATTCATCGCGAGCGGGAACGGCGCCGGAGCGAGTTCAGGCTTTCAGTCGCTCGTTCGCCTTCACCTTCTGGTACTTCCGGTAATCGTACCCGGTCGCCATCGCCATCAACAGGGCCTCCATCCCGCCCTCGCGCTCGCGGCGCAGGATGCGCAGGCGATCGAAGAATTCGCGGAAGTCCTTGTGCACGCGGCGATTGTTGTCCAGCGGGTGGAGAAAGAAGTCGTGCAGGCGCGTGATGGTGAAGCGCAACGAGGAATAGCGCAATTCGTTAGGAAAAGCGTCCCATTCCGCCAGCGACAGCGTGCGGACCGATTCGTAGCCTTGCAGAAGATAGCGAAAACGGTCGAGCGAGTACTGGCCATCAACAAAGCACAAGGCATTGACAGCCGTCGCCAGGTCAAAAATGAATTTGCCCCGGCACGCCGCCTCGAAATCAAGCACCGCGGTCAGCTTCTCACCGCGAAACAGCACGTTGTCGGCGAACAAGTCGCCGTGAATGACGCCCTTGGGCAGCTTGCCTTCGAGATAGCGCGTCAGGTAGTCGACCTCGTCCTCGAGCGTGCGCGAGATCTTGCGAAAATAGTTCGGCAGACGCCCGCGGACGCTCAGATAGAGGTCGGCGATGCGCTCGAAGCTGAAGCGGTTGTCGATACCCTTTTTGTAGCCTTTGCCGATGACGTGGAGCTCGCCCAGCGTGCGTCCGATGGTCTCGAGCTGGCTCGGCCGCAGCCGCTCCGGCGAGACGATGCGTCCCTCGTGATAGCGGTAGAGCGAAGCGCATTTGCCCTCGCACTCGCGCCAGTAGCGGCCCATCCGGTCCTGGAGCGGATGCGGGCACGGGAACGCATGCTTGCGCAAAAACGCGAGCAAATCGATCTCGCGCTTCACCTCGCTCTCGGTCTTGACCTCGTCGACGCGCAGCAGGAAGCGGCCCTTGGCGGTCTCGATCAGATAGTTGCTGTTGACCGAACCCTGCGGAATGCCCACGGCGCCGAGAATGCGGCCGAGATTGTAGTCTTCGCCCAGTTGTTCAAGAAAGGATTTGTGAAGCTCGGTGTATGCAGCCATTGATGCTGAGGTGCCGGTCGGGCGTTACCGGCGCAAGCATAGAGATAGACTGTCGAGTCGTCAACTATGATTTTAACCAAACCATTGTGCCACAGCACTATTCCTGATGTTGAACTTTACATTCCCGCGCCGCGGCTCTTTACGAGCGCGCGCAATGATGGAATCGTGTGACGCTCCGGATGCTCTCACCGACGAGGATGCCCATGCCCAGGCCCCGCACTGCGACTGAAAACGCAAAGCCCTCGACTCCCGGCGAAGGCGACAAGGCGCCGCTGTTCGAACTGCCCGACGGCGACGGCAATCCGGTCGCGCTGAAGGACCTGCTCGGCCGCGGCGCCCTGGTGCTCTACTTCTATCCCAAGGACATGACGCCCGGATGCACCACCGAGGCGTGCGACTTCCGCGACGCGGCGCGGCGCCTCAAAGCCCTGGGCGCGCAAGTGGTCGGGGTAAGCTCCGACAGCCCCGTCTCCCACCGCAAGTTCATCGACAAGCACGCACTCAATTTTCCGCTGCTGAGCGATCCCGACCATCGCGTCACTCGGCTCTACGGAGTATACAGGAAGAAGTCTCTTTACGGCCGCGAATTCATGGGCATCGAGCGCACCACGTTCGTGATTGACCGCGCGGGCGTCATCCGCAAGGTCTTCCCCAGGGTCAAGGTCGCCGGCCACGCCGACGCGGTGGTCGAGGCAATCAAGGCGCTTCGCTAGCCGCCGGCTCGGCGGTTTTCACCTCCGCCGCTACGACGGCGACGGCTCGGGTGCCGGCGCGGCGATCAGGTGCTGACGCAGAAACTCGATCACCGGGCCGTCCACCTTGCCGCCCAGGTCGTGCCCGTCATCGAAAAAGCGCGTCTGGACCTTGACTCCGCGTGTCGTGAGGTCTTTGGCGAGCCGCCGGGCCTGCTCGACCGGCATTTTCTTGTCATGCTCGCCGTGGATGATGAGCACGCTGCAATCGAGCTTGGCCGGCAGATGCGCGATCACGCTGCGCTCGGCGAGCACGCGATGGCTCGGCCAGACCTGGCGCAGGATGGTAACCTTTTCGCGCAGCGGCGCCTCGGGCCACATCTTGAGCGTGTCGTAAAAGCCCGACTGCAGTATCACGGCGCGCAGCCGCGGATCGCTGTCCATCAGCAGGCCGGCGGCGACCGCGCCGTCCGAGACGCCCCACACCGCGATCCGCGCCGCATCGACGTCCGGACGCGCGGCGAGCAGATCGACCGCGCGATGCGCCGCCTCGACCGCCTGCGGCCCGACGAAACGGCTCGGGCCCGACGATTTACCGTAGCCCGGAATGCTGATGCAGGCCTCGAGCAGCCCCAACCCGACCATCGGCGCGCTCTGCTCGATACAGCGGCGGGCGTTGCCCTCACCCGCCGTCAGCACCAGCAGCGCGGGCATCCGCCCGCCCGCCGCCGCGTGGGAGATGAAGCCCTCGATATTGTAGCGGTCGGGCCCGACCTCGACCTGGAAGTTGAACGGCGCGTGGGCGGGTTTGGGCCGCGACTCAGTGTGGGCGCGCTGGCGGCACGCGCCGCCCGCCACGATCAGCAGCATCAACACGACGGACAGCGCGCGCCGTAGCCGCGGCCGCTTCATATTCGACAATCGCCCATTTGACCCGGACCGATCCCCCCGCGCGCGAGCGCGCGCCCGCGACCATTCTCCGGCCGCATCCCACGGCGGCATCGCCGTGGAATATAGCCGTATCGGCCATGGTCATTTCAACCCTTGATGAAGCCGGTCACCGCCTTTTCAAATTCGGCCGGCTGCTCGTACATCACCATGTGCCCGGCCTGCTTGATTGTCTGCACGCGGCTGTTGCGGATGTACTTCTGGTACTCGCGCGCGTACGAAACGGGAATTACCTTGTCCGACTCGCCCCACAAAAGCAGCGTGGGCGCCGCGATCCGGTACGCGCGCTTCTTGAGCCCGCGATCCGGAATCGGCCACAGGAACTTGCTGCCCATCGCGAAGCGCCTGGTGCGCTCGACGTACATCGCCGTCAACAGTTCCTGGTTGTCCCACGGCAGCGCCAGCATCATCTGCGCGAGCGGCGATTTCGGATCGTGAAAGAGCATCGCCGGCAGTTCCTCGAGATCGGTCGAAAACAGGTCCGGAATAGGATCGTGATCGAGCCACAGGCCCGCGGCGCCGACCAGCACCAGCTTCTTCGCCCGCCGCGTATCGAGCGCCGCGACCTCGGCCGCCAGCATCCCGCCCATCGAATGGCCGACGATATAGGCGCTCGGGATTTTCAGCTCGTCCATCAGTTCATGATAGAAGAGCGCCGCGTCGATCACGTCGTCGATATGCTCGCCGCCGGTCGATTCGCCGTAGCCCGGGAGATGCGGCGCGTAAACCTTGAAGCTCCGCCCGAGGTCCTCGAGGAACGGGTCAGCGCCCGTCAGTCCGCCCGCGCCGTGCAGGAAGAGCAGCGGCTCGCCGCTGCCGGTGACTTCCATCTCGACGGAGAATTTGCCGTCGCACAATTTCTGATGCGTCTTCATTATTTCACCGAACTCCTGATTTCCGCCTCGGCCGACGAGGTGCGGGCCTTGCCGTTGGTCTTGGCCGCATCGGACGGCAGCGGCGCCGGCTTGGCCATCTCGCTGGCCGGCAGCCGTTTCGGCGACCACTTGTCCTCGAAGCCGGTCCACAGATCGCGCAGATGCGGCATCACTTCGCGCGCGAACAGCTCGGTGCTCTTGCGCGTCAGGTCCGGCGGCATCGATCCGATCTGCTGCAGGATCATCAGATGCCCGCAGTTAAGGCTCTTCAGCGCATCGCGCAGGCGATCGCGCACGGTCGCCGGCGATCCCGCGATCACGTAGCCCTCATTGAGGAAGTCCTTCCAGGTCAGGCCCTCGCGAATCAGCGATGCCTGCTTGCCGACCTGGCCGAGCAGTCCCGCCTTGATCGTGCTGGGCGTGCGATAGCCCGGCGCGTCGGCAAAGCCCGGATACACGTGCAGGCAGCGGTTATAGAAATAGTCCATGTGCGGGGCGTAGTCGCGCTCGGCCTGCTCGTCGGTCTCCGAGACCGCGACGACCTGCGCGAAGCCGAGGCTGTAAGGATTAAGCTCCTTGCCCTTCTTCGCCATCACGTTCCAGTAGCCGTCGGCGACCTTCTTGCCCGCCATGTATCCGAAGTACGAGAGAAACGAGTACTGGTAGTCGTGCTCGGCGACGAAGTCCCAGGTCTCGACCGAGCCGCCGCCCGGAATCCATACCGGCGGATGCGGCTGCTGGAGCGGCTTGGGCCACAAATTGACGTAGCGCAGCTTGGTGAACTTGCCGTTGAACGAGAACCGCTCCTTTTCCTTCCAGGCGCGGATGATCAGGTCGTGCGCCTCGAAGTACTTCTCGCGCAGCGTCGCCGGAACCTCGCCGTAGCAGAAGTTGGTGTCCATCGAGGTGCCGACCGGGAAGCCCGCGACCAGGCGTCCGCCGCTCAGCACGTCGAGCATCGCGAACTCCTCTGCCACGCGCACCGGCGGATTGTAGAGCGCGATCGAGTTGCCGAGCACGACCAAATTGGCGTTGCGCGTGCGCCGCGTCATTGCCGCCGCCATGATATTCGGCGACGGCATCAGGCCGTAGGCGTTCTGATGATGCTCGTTGACGCCGAGGCCGTCGAAGCCCATCTGATCGGCGAATTCGAGCTGGTCGAGGTAGTCGTTATACAGGCGATGACCGACCCTGGGGTCGTAGAGGTCGCGCGGAATATCGACCCACACGCTGCGATATTTCTGCTTGAAGTCCTCGGGCAGGTACCGATAGGGCATCAGATGGAACCACGTAAATTTCATCGGCCAATCTCCTTTGGCGAGTTTGACTTTTCCTTATGTGCTGATTGTCCGTGTCCGTTGCCGGCGGCCGCATGCGCTCCGTCGCGCGCGGCCTTTCCGTTCGCGCCCGCGCGCGCCGGGGGTGCGGAGGCTTTGCTGCCGTTCTTGTTTTCGTGCTGTGGCCGTGATGCGGCGGCGCTCGCCGCCGCGAGCTGAAACTCGAAGGTCTCTTCGAGCAGCCGCGAAGCCTCGAGCCCCGTGATGTCGCGGAAAATCTTGACGTCATCCATCAGCAGGAACGCGCCATTGAGCGCGGCCCAGATGAAGGTCGCCGTGCGGCTGGCGTCGGCATGGTTGATGCGCGCGCCGCTCGAATCGAGCCAGCGATGGACCGAGTCGCGGTAAAGATCGAAGCACTCGCGCCCGAGCTTGCGCACCTGTTCGAAATGCTCGACCTCCGCCTCGCGCGAGAGCCGCAGGCGCAGCCGGCTGAACGTGACCGAGAGCTGGGCGAGGAACAGCCCGCGCGATTCGCGCAGGTAATCGAAGTAGGCGCGGCCGATCGCGCGCAGCTCGTCGAGCGGCGCGAGGCCGCGTCGATGGATTTCCAGGTAGCGCGCGCGCAGCTTGCCGATCCGCTCGGCCATCAGGCTCACGAACAGGTCGTCGCGCGAGGAGAAGTACAGATAGATGGTGCCGACGGCGAGCTCGGCCTCGCGCGCGACCATCTCGACCGTGGCGCCGTCGACGCCGTGCTCGGCGAAGATGCGGGCGGCGGCGGCGAGGATGGTCTCGCGCCGGGCCAGCCGCTCGCGCTCTTTGCGTTCGCGCACGCTCATGCCAGGGCCAATGAATCTCCGTTCAGTTTCTGAAGCTGACTTCTACCGCGGATGCGGGGATGTGTCAAACGCAAACGAATTAGAGGTTAAGCGCCGCGAAGTTTTGTCCCGTTTGAGGCGGGTCCGCTATTTCGAAGCCGAATTCTTTGAAGCATCAGGCTCCAGTGTCGATGAAATCCAGGCCCGAAAAAACCCGGCTTGCCACAAATGAGAGCCGATGTGAAACTGATGCGGCTCGAAAACCGGCTTGAATACAGAGGGGGTGCGCCGTGGCCGACCAACACGTGACCATATTGCGCGGCGAGGGGCTCGCAACCTCCGTTCTAAGAGAATCCGCCATCGAAGATTTGCAGACCCGCCTGGGTGGTGCATTACTGCGCCCGGGTGATGTCAACTACGACGAGGCGCGTAGGGTCTGGAATGGAATGATTGACAAACGACCCGCCCTGATCGCGCGATGTCGCGGCGTCAACGATGTGATCAATTCGGTGCGCTTCGCACGCACGCACGAACTCATAGTCGCAGTGCGGGGCGGAGGGCACAACATCGCCGGCAATGCGGTGTGTGACGGCGGTCTGATGATCGACTTGTCACCGATGAAGGGCGTGCGCGTGGATCCCGTGCACCGCATCGCATCTGCTCAGTCAGGAGTTACCTGGGGAGAATTGGACCGCGAGACCCAAATCTTCGGTCTTGCCGTTACCGGGGGACAGATTTCCACGACAGGTATAGCGGGTCTTACGTTGGGTGGCGGATGGGGCAACCTGGCGCGTCGCTACGGGCTTGCTTGCGATAACCTGATCTCGGTCGATCTGGTCACGGCCGCCGGAGAGTTTGTCACCTGCAGCGAAAGCGAGGCCCCGGACCTCTTCTGGGGCCTGCGTGGCGGTGGTGGAAATTTTGGAATCGCCACCTCATTCGAGTATCAACTCCATCCGATCAGTACGGTGCTGGCTGGCATCGTCGCCTATCCACTAGCCAAGGCCGCCGAAGTGCTGAGACGGTTCCGGGAGGTCACAAACACGGCACCGGACGAATTCTCCTCCTCTCTTGTGATGGTCACCTTTCCGGACGGAACTCCGGTGGTGGGAATGGTCGCTTGTCATAGCGGCAAGCTGGACGAGGCAGAGCGAACCGTGAAGCCCCTCAGAACGATCGGCGCGCCGTTGATTGATCAGATTGGACCGATGCCATACACGGCCGCCCAGAGGTTAGTCGACCCGTTCTATCCGCCAGGATTGCACAACTACTGGAAATCAAATTTCCTCAAAGAGGTCAGCGACGGCGTGATCGATACGATGGAGCATTACTGTGCGAGGCGCCCGGCGCCGATGTGCCATGGGCTGATCGAGCATCAATTGGGGGGAGCGGTGGGCCGTGTTTCTCGGGATGCGACCGCCTTCAATCATCGAGACGTACAGTACAGTTTCATGAGCATTGGCGAGTGTCCAACCGCGAATGAAGCGCGGGCCTGCGTGCGATGGTCGCGCGAGTTCTGGATGGCAATGCAGCCTTACTCGACCGGTAGCGTGTACGTTAATTACCTGGGCGCGGAGGCCGAGGAGGGGACGGAAAGAATCAAGGCGGCTTACGGCACCGAGAAGTACCAAAGATTGACGGCGCTTAAGCGAAAATACGATCCGACCAACCTGTTCCGGCTGAACCAGAACATCCGGCCCGGTCCGAGCGCCTGAGGTTCGCTAGAGCGGCTTCTCTCCGTCCCGCTTCGCATGAAGACGTTCGACCACTGGTACCGCAGGTCCGGCCTTTCGCACTCTGTTTGAGCAACATCGAGCAGGCCATTATGCGATCGGTGGGTTCGTAGCCGGGCGACCGTCCCGCTGGAAGGATGTAGCCTCGATCGATAGCAGCGCGCTCAATTCTTCATTGTCAGCGCGGGGCGGCGGGGCGCGGGCGGGGACGGCATCAGGCCGCGGATCGACGAGAAGTAGCGCGAGCGCCATTCGATACCGCCGAGAATTATCAGCGCGCACGCCAGTCCGCTGAATTCGATCGGCAGGACCGCCAGGGTCGCCTCGAACGCGCGGCCTTCCTTGGCGCTGAAGCAATACGCGCGCTCGCGCACGTACTGCCCGGTGCGCACGCGCTCGATCGCGTAGCGCAGATCCTCGGCGCTCGCGAATACCTTCAGCTCCTCGACCGGACGCCCGATGATCTCCTCGCGCGGATAGCCTGAGAGCCTCAGAAAGCCCTCGTTGACGCCGACGCAGAGCGAATCCTCGAGCGTCGCGATCAGCGCGGCCTCCAGGCCGTAGTGGAAAATTCCGATCAGCGTCTCCTCGCGCGCCTCGAGCTCGCGCTCGATTGCCTTGACCGCGCTGGTGTCGCGGAACATCAGCACCCCGCCCTGCAGCGCGCCCGAGTCGTCGCGGATCGCCCTGGCGGTCGCGGCGATCGAGGTGACGTCGGCATCGTTGGCGACCTCGCCGGGCGACAGCACCTCGGCCGGCGCCGGCGGCTGCGCCTGCGCGGCTCCGCTGTGCAGATGCTCGAGCGCAAAGGCCAGCGTTTCGCCGTTGCCGCTGGATTCCAGCTCGGCCTTGAGCGCCTCGAAGGGCTGGGTCTCGCGCGTCTTCAGCACCGTCTGCGCGATCGCGTTGGAGCGCACCACCTTCAGATCGCGGTCGAGCAGCACGACGCCCGCATCGACGGTATCGAGCATCGCGTCCATGAACCTGCCCGCGTCGGCCGAGACCACCTCGGTGCGCGAGGACTCTCGCAGGCCGCGCCGCAGCGCGAGGAGCTTGCGGACCACCAGCGCGGCCGTCAGCAACAGAAAAAACAGCGCCAGTGCCGAGGCGCCGGCGATGATGCGCATCGTCGGCGCCGCCGAGAGCCTGCGGTCGGCGTTGCTCTCGGCGAGCAGCACGCGCTGCTCGTCGCTCATGTCGCTGAGGCGCCGGCGGATATCGTCGGTCAGCGAGCGGCCGCTGTTCGAGCGCAGCACCTGCACCGCCGCATCGGGACCCATCTGCGCCCGCACCTGGAGCGAATCGGTTAGCGCGGACAGGCGCTGATGGACGAGGCGCGCGAGCGCCGCGATCCGTTCATTTTCCAGCGGCTGCCCGCGGCTCAGCGTGTCGAGCGCGGAAAGCTCCCGTCCGATCGCCACGCCGACGTCCTCGAAAGCCTGCCAGCTCTGCTGGTCGCCCGCGATGAGGTAATCGCGCTCGCGGCTTTCGGCCTCCTCGAGCAGCGACCGTAGCCGCTCGAAGCGATCGAGCGTCTGATGGATGGCGGCGGCGCGATTGCTTGCGCGCGCCAGCTTCGTCAGAGTCCAGCATCCGAGCGCGGCCGCCACGAGGATTGCGAGTACGACCGGCACTAAGGCGAGCAACGCGGGGCCAAACGCGATCGCGGAACCGGATGCCCGTGAAACTTCTGCAGTGGGTTCCCCTGCCCTCATCCCCCCTCCAGAGCGAAGCATAGCGGACCGAAGGCTATGCATACGATGGCGTAATTTACCGCTGCGCGCCATACCTCCGTCAGATCTGAACGAAATAGCGGGGCACAGACGTGTTTCGCCCGCCTCGCAGTCGACTAGAATGAGATTGCAACATTTGCCGGGCGCCGTAGGTTACTGTGGCGGACGCGTGGAGCAGCTATGGAAAAAGTCGAATGGCTGATGAAAGGCCGCTACCTCAAGAACTGCAACTGCATCCCCGCCTGCCCCTGCGACACCATCGGCATCCCCGCTCCGTACAAGGGATGCGAAGGGATGGGCGGAATGCTGATCGAGCAGGGCGATTTCGCCGGCGTCGCGCTCGACGGGCTGAGCTGGGTGGCGGTCGGGCGATGGCCGGGAGCGCTGCATGAAGGCGGCGGCGAGGCCGCGCTGTTCATCGACGAGCGCGCGAGCGCCGAGCAGCGCAATGCGCTGCTCACGATCCTGAGCGGCAAGGCGGGCAACGCATGGTTCGAATTTCTCGCCTCGACCTTCTCGACCTTTCACGAGCCGCAATTCGTGCCGATCGAATTCGAGTTCGACAAGGCGAGCCGCCGCGCGCGCGTGGTGGTCGCGGGCGCGCTCGAGACCGTCTCCGGCCCGCTCATCCTGCCCAACACCGGCCAGGAGCATCGCGTCACGATCCGCATGCCCGACGGGCGCGAGTATCTCGAGATGGAGGTTGCGCAGGCGATGCTGCTCAAGGGCACCGGTGCGATCCGCTTCGAGCATCGCAACACGCACAGCACGATGGCCGAGGTCGTGCACACCCAGGACGGCATCGTCAGGTAAGCGGCGCGCAGCGCTGTATTCGGGCCCGGACATCATGGTTTCGCGCCCACTAATCGGCGCGTATTCTTTTGATGTGGCAGCCGTGATGGCAACGGCGTCGCAAAGGGGGAAAACCAGCCATGTCGATGATCGCGCGGTTCGTGCAGATCCGACCCGCTCTGCTGCAAAGCCTGCTCGACGATCCGTCATCAGTCGAAAGCATGTTCGACGAGCAGCCCGCCGAAATCCCCGCCGCCGCGCGGGCACAGATCGCCGAGCGGATGCGCGGCCTGATCGCGTCCCGCGGTGCCTCGATCCTCAGCGGCGCAGCTCCCGGCCTGGATCCGCGAGTGCGCGACGCGCTCAAGCAGCGGCTGGAACAGCTCGGGGTTGATCTCGAGGCGCTCAAGTCCGGCCGGGGCGGCGAGGCGCTCGCCGAGCTGATGATGTCGCGGATGGGCATGACGCGCAAAGCGAGCGGCGCAGGCGGCGCCGGCGCGCCGGCGGGTCGCGGCGGCGCGATCTCGCTCGACAAGGCATGGCACGGCGTCCACTACCTGCTCTGCGGATCGGCGGTCCCCGATTCGACCTCACTCGGACAGGCGGTGATGGGCGGCACGGAAATCGGCGACGATTTCAGCGGCTACGGCGAAGCGCGCTACTTCGCGCCGGAGCGCGTCGCGGATATCGCGCGCGAACTCGGCCGCGCCACCCTCGAGGGCGAGATGCGGACGCGCTGCGTGCCGGCGCGAATGGAGAGCGCGGGAATCTATCCCGGCGGATGGGGTAAAGAGCCATCGGACTGGCTCTTAGACGCGTTTCACGAGCTGCGCGATTTTTACGCGGCGGCAAGCGCGCGCGGATTCGCGGTCCTGACCTGCATCGTCTAGCCGGCCGCCCGCGCGCGCGTCAGCGCATCGCGCCGAGCTGGCGGAGCAGCGGCACGATCTCGCGCGCGAAGCGCGGCGTGTCCTGCTGGAAATCGAGGAAGGTCATCAGCACGCCGTCGATTCCGTCGCGGTAAAGGCGCGCGAGCTTCTCCGCCACCTGCTCGGCGGCGCCGAAGATCGGCAGGCCGCCGCCGCCCACGGCGAGCTTCTCGAGCGAGAAGCTGTCGAACGATCCGCTCTGCACCAACAGGCCGCGCGCCCAGTTCTCGACCGCCTCGCGGTCGATATTCTCGACGATACGCCGGCGCTCGGCCGCGGCCTCGCGCTCGGTTTCGCGCCATACGACCAATGGATAGGTGAAGCATTTGACCGTGCGCCCGAACTGCGCCGCGCGGGCGCGAATGTCGGCCGTGACTTCGGCGGCGGAATCCGGCGAGAACAGGCTGATGAAGGCCATGTCGCACAGCCGCGCGAGCATCCGCCTGGCGTCCTCCGATACGCCCGCGTTGGCGATCGGCGGATGCGGCCGCTGCACGGGCATCGGGCTGATCCATCCATTCCGGATCCGATACCACTCGGAGTCGTGATTGAAGGTGCCGGGCGCGCTGGTCCACAAGCCCTTGAGGATTTCGATATACGCTTCGGTGCGGCGATAGCGTTCGGCGTGCGGCATGATCTCGATGCCCATCATGCCGAACTCGTGCTCGCTCCATCCGCTGACCACGTTGAGACCCCAGCGGCCGTTGCCGATGTGGTCGATGGTGGCGCCCATCTTGGCCGCGACCAGCGGATGAAAGATCGGCACGTGGACGGTCGAGAAGACATGGATGCGCGTGGTGCGGGCGAGCAGCGCCGAGGCCCAGGTCATGGTCTCGAGCGAAGTCCCGAGATAGTTGGTCCTGCCGCCGAAGCCGCGCCATTTGGCGATCGGAAACAGAAAATCGTAGCCGGCCTCCTCGGCCGCCTGAGCGATGCGCAAATTAGACTCGAAGGTCCAGTCGTCGGGATCCGGCTTATAGGTGCTGATCGACGCGGTGTAGCTGCAGTTGGGCATGAAGAGGCCCAACTGCAACGGTGCTCGCTGCTCGTCGTTCATGCTTCAAAGCTCACCGTCGGCCGCGAACCGATCCAGGCCGCTCAGCGATGGAACTCCTCGAGCTTGCTGATGTCGAACAGCTTGTCGACGTGGTTCACGTCGACGTCCGGATAGCCCCCGCCGAAGGCCGGAAAGATCGTGGCGCGCTTGCCCGCATAGTCGATCGCGACCAGGCCCTGCAGGCCGGTCGCCTGCACGCCATGGTTTATCTCGGCAAAGTCCTTGTAGTCCTCGGTCCAGCGGAAGGTGTAGGTGAGCGACTTGAACAGGTTCTGCTGCCGATCGAACATCAGCGCCATCCACGGATGCCAGTCCTCGGAGTCCCAGAACATGATGACGCTGCTGTAAGGATGATGCGGCTCCTTGGGCGTGCGCTCGACCACAGCGAAGCGGCGCACCGACCATACGTCGTCGGGCGCGATCCCGTTGGGGCCGTAGTAATGCGCATAGTCGTACTTGGAATCCATCACGCACAGCAGGTAGCGCCAGCCGAGAAACTTGAAATTCCATCGCACCGGGCGGCCGGAAAAAGTGTTGAAGTCCTCCTCGGTCTGCTCGGTGCCGACCAGCGAGTCCGACTTGACCTCGACCGAAATCCGACGCACGCGTCGGGTCTGCGGATCGTAGGCCCATGCGTCGTCGGTGCGATACGGGTCATTGTAGCGATAAGTGATGAAGACCTGTCCGCGCACGTCGTAGGGTTCGAAGAAGCCCTCGAATTCCTTCCAGAAGTAGTCCTTGGCGTCGGGGATCGGCAGCGTGCCGCCTTCGGCCGCGCGCTGCGGGAGGTGGCTGTAGTAGATGCGCTCGTAGAAGCTGCTGAGGGTCTTTTCGAAGGTGCCGCCGCCGCCGAAAAACTTTGCCGCGTCGGTCGGCATCGTGCTGGTGAAGTGTTGTCCGCCGGTCCAGGTGATCGGCGGCGACTTGATTTCATTGGGCGCCGCGCCGTCATGGCTGCCGCCGAAGCGGTTGAAGATGAACATGAAGTTCAGATCGAGCGGCCCGTAGTTCTGCCATCGGTGCTCGAAATTCCACACCGCCTTGGGTCCCGATTGCGGATCGGCCGGATTGAGCGACGCGTTGGCGAATGGCTGGCCGCAGACGTAATTGTCCAGCGTACCGTCGCTCTTGAGCCTCACCTGGCCCTGGTACTTTTCGGTGCAGTCGGCGTAGTCCTTGCGCGGCATGTGGCTGCGCGGAGCGATGATCTCCATCTTGAACTCGGGAAAGTTGAGCTGGTCGATGTAGAGCGGCGGAACGTACGGCCGTATCCGATCGAGGTCCTTCGCGGTCAAAACCTCGCCCGGCTTGAAGTCGGGCTTGGCGTCGGCGTTTTGCTCGAGCCACTGGCCGACGCTCTGACGAGTCACGCCCGCACTCTGCGCGAAGGCGCCAGCGGCCGAGCAGGCGATCGTCGCGCATGCGAGCGCGATCGCGCAGAGGTCCATCGCGGCCGGCGCGAGCCTCGCGCGCAGGCCGGTGTTTTCCATGTGCAGGTCTGTCATCTGACGCATTTTCCTCCGGTTCGGACGGTGTCCGGCGCAATCGTCCGCCGCCCGGGAGCCTCGCATCACGCCGCCGGTGCGGCACGCGCGTGCCGCGCTCTGGAGCGCGAGTCCGTGCGGAGGAAGAGATTGCGCCTGTTCCCCTGCCCGCCCGATGCGCGCGGCGAGCACGCAGGATCAGCCGATACGAATCACCATTTAGTCGGTCCTGTGCCGCGCGTCCAGCGGCGCGCGGCAAACCATCGCGAACGCGCGATGATGTACGAGCATCGGCGCGTGCGGCGGCGGCCGCTCGGGAAAGCGTTCGGCCAGCAGCGCACGCAGATCATCGTCGAATCGCGCGACCTCCCGCGGGTTGAGACTCGCGGCAACTCCCGCGCTCGCGCGAATCCGGCCGCGCCAGGCTTCATGGCTGTAAGGCTGCTGCACGTCGAAGCTGAAGCATTCAATGTCGACGAATCCGGCCAGCGCGGCGTCGCGCGCGTAGCCGGGATGGATCCCGGTACCGCCGGCCAGCGCCCAGCGCGAATTGTGCTCGATAATCAGTTGCTCGGTCGCCTCGGCCACGTTGCCGCCGAACGCGATCCAGTCGAAACTGGCAAGCACCAGCCGGCCGCCGGGCACCAGCACGCGCCGGATTTCGAGCGCCGCGCGCGGGCGATCGAACCAGTGCCAGCACTGCCCCGCGCCCACGACCTCGAAGCTGCGATCGCGAAACGGCAGCCCCTCGGCCCGCGCCCGCACATAGGTCGTCGCCAGCCCCTCGGTCGAATCGAGCCGCATCGCCTCGCGCATCAGCGCCGGCGAGATATCCGCCCCGACCGCGCGGCACCCGCGCCGTGCGAAACCGCGCCCGAAATATCCGGTGCCGGTGCCGAGATCGAGCAAGCGCTGGCCCGCAAGCCCGACGCCGAACTTCTCGAGCCTGACATACAGTTCGTCGGGGAAACCGGCGCGATAGCGGCCGTAATCGCCGGCGGTGCGGCCGAAGTCGATCTGTCTGCCGTATTCGGTTATGCGATCAGCGGGTGATGACATCGCGCGCCGGTTGCGAGCGGCCGATTTGTACGGCTTTCCGCCGCGTCGCGCTCGATTGTAAAATCGTCCGGTAGGGATCGTCAATCAACATATGTACAGTTCAAATCGTGCCGCGCCGGCCGTGCACGGCACGCTCGCCGCGGGAGAGAAACGCATCGTGAAACAGAAGCTGCAGGATGACCTCAAGGCCGCGATGAAAAGCGGCGACACGCGACGTACGATGACGATTCGCGGGCTGCTCTCCGAGATCACGCGCCTGGAAAAGGATGTGCGGCGCGAAGCCAATGAAGGCGAGATCGTGCAGATCGTCAAGCGCGAGCGCGCGCGGCGCGATGAAGCGCTGGGTTTCGCGCGCCAGGGCGGGCGCGCCGACCTGGTGGCGCAGAACGAGGAGGAGGCGCGCGTGCTCGACTCCTATCTGCCCGCGGCGGTCGGCGAGAGCGAGCTGCGGGCGGCGATCGCCGAGCACATCGCCGCCGGCGTGACCCAGATAGGTCCGCTGATGAAGGCGCTCAAAGACCGTTTCGGCACGCAGCTCGACGGACGCGTCGCGAGCCAGATGGTCAAGGAAGCGCTCTCGCGGAAGTGAAAGGAGCGGGCGCGATACGCTGCCGGCTGAGTGCACGAAAATGGCGCAGAAAATCGAACCATTCGCGATAGCGATTTCCGACAAGGTGCTGACCGATCTGCGCGCGCGCCTCGAGCGCACGCGGCTGCCTGACGAAGTTCCGGGCGCGGCATGGGACTACGGAACGAACCTGGCCTACATGCGCGATCTGATCGAATACTGGCGCACCCGCTACGACTGGCGCGTGCACGAGCGCGCGCTCAATCGCTTCGCGCACTTCCGCGCCGTCGCCGGCGGCGAGGAGCTGCACTTCATCCATGAACCCGGACGCGGCCCGAATCCCAGGCCGCTCTTGCTGCTGCACGGATGGCCGGGCTCGGTGTACGAATTCATGGAGCTGATACCGCGGCTAACCGATCCGGCTGCGCATGGCGGCGATGCGCGCGATTCGTTCACCGTGGTCGCGCCCTCGCTGCCGGGTTACGGCTTCTCGGCGCGCCCGCGCACGCGCGCGATGAATATTCAGGCCATCGCGGACATCGTGTTCAAGCTGATGCGCGAGGTGCTCGGCTACGAGCGTTTCGGCGCACAGGGCGGCGACTGGGGCGCGGCGATTACCTCACGCCTGGGCGAGGTGTACCGGCGGCATCTCTACGGCATCCATATCAACATGGTCGCGGTGGGCGCGGCCGAGGGACGCCGGCCTGTGGAATTAGGCGATGCCGAGAAGGTCTTCCTCGGCGACCTCGAGCGCTTCCGGCGCGACGAGACCGGCTATCAGTGGATCCAGGGCACCAGGCCGCAGACGCTCGCCTACGCGCTCAACGATTCGCCGGCCGGGCTGGCCGCCTGGATCGTCGAGAAGTTCCGCGCCTGGAGCGATTGCCAGGGCGACGTCGAGCGCCGCTTCAGTAAGGACCAGTTACTGACCAACGTCACTATCTACTGGGTCAGCGAAACGATCAATTCCTCGACGCGCCTGTACTACGAAGCGCGGCACCACCCGTGGCGGCTCGCGCCCGACACGCGCATCGAAACGCCGACCGCGGTCGCGAATTTTCCGGGCGAGCTGATGCGTCCGCCACGGAGCTGGGCCGAGCGCGCGTACAACATCGTGCGCTGGACGGTGATGCCGTCGGGCGGTCATTTCGCGGCGATGGAAGAGCCGGCGCTGCTGGCGGACGATATCCGCGCGTTCTTCCGCGAAATGAGCTGAGTCAGGAAAGGCCTGGGCCGCGATGCATCCAGTGCGGGCGCATCAGGGAAAGGCGCCGGGATAGCCATACGACGGCGCTCCGCCGTAGGGGCTGTATGGCGTCCCGTACGGGCTGCCGTACGATCCGTATGGCGAGCCGTACGGATAGCCGTAGCTCGGCGGATAGCCATACCCGCCGCCCCCGATACCGATTCCGCCGCTTCCCATCCCCATCATGCCCATCATGCCGATGAGCGGGATGATCGCGCTCAAGCTGCTCGCGGCGGCCTGGTTCTGCTGCATGTATTGCTGCTGCTGCTGGGCCTGTTGCGCCTGGTCTTCATAGCTCTGCACGCCGCCCAGGTTGCCGTTCTCTGAGCCCACCGAGCCGGCGCTCGAAGCACTGCTCGATCCCGCCGAAGAACCGGAGCCGGCAGCAAGCTCTGGCCGCACCGCGATGCGATTGACTACCGGAACGTTCGCGTCATGCAGATAACGGCGGGCCTTGTCCGCGGCGTCCTGCTTGCCGAAATCAGTCGCGACAAAACCGTAGAGAATCACCTGCCGGTCGCCGCCGCTGTCGGTCAGTACCTGCGCGCCGACCAGGGGCAAGCGATGGCCCTGCAGATAGCTCGTGAGCGCATTGCTCTGCACGGCGTTGTTGGTGTAGCCCGGCGGCACCGCGCCGCCGTCGGGAGCATCCGCGGCCGCCGCTCCGCCGCTGGGTACGGGCTGTGAAGCCGACGGCGACAAACCGTAGCCGCTCGAAGCAGCGTAGCTGCCGGAGCCGAGGCTGGCGGAGGCGCCATTGGAGCTATACCGGCTGGTCGAAGAGAAACTGGTCGTCGGTGTGCCGGTGCCGAAGAACGATCCGCTCATCGAGGAGGAACCGGAGGACGGAACGGTCATGCACGCCGTCATCGCCATCGCACCGAAGCCGCATAAAACCATAGCCGCGATCCGCGCGATTCGATCCATATTAAAGATCATATGCCCGCGCATCGATTTGGCAAATAGGCAAACCAGCCGCGCCGCACGAGGCTTGCAAGGGGGGATGCAAAGTTGGTCGGTCGCGGCGCCCCGTGCTAGCTTCAACCGCACCGGCAGCCGCGGCCGATATTACCGATGTACAGAGATAAAAATCGTTCACGCGCTCTGGCGCACGCCATGCTGGGCGCGATACTCGCGGGCCTGCTTGCAGGATGCTCCACCGATCAGACGCCCACCAAGGTGATGGTCACGCCGATCGCAAGCGCGATGCTGCCGGCGAAACCGGCCGACTGCGACATGCCGGTGCTGATCCGCGATCCGTCCGTTCCCTACCAGCAGATCGCGATTGTCGAGGCGTGGGCGAATGTGGACGAAGATCCGGCCAGCGTGCTACCCGAGCTCAAGCGTCAGGCTTGCGCGACCGGCGCTCAGGCGCTGCTGATCGTCGACAATCGCAAGCAGGACATTCGCACCATGCTCTATGGCGTGACGCCCAATGCGACGGATATCAAGGTCACGTCGGAAAACAAGGATCCAAACCAGGCCGCGACCTACATCAGGATGATGCAGCATCATCCGCGCGTCGGCGAAGAGGGACACAGCGGCTTCTACATCGACGCGCTCGCGATCCAATACACCGGCGCCTCCGGCGCGGCGGCCGCGAGCAACCCGCCCGCGCCCTAACGCGGCACTTCGCCGGCCGGCGTGATGTTGAAGCGCACCAGCTCGACGCGGTCCATCTCGGGCCCGTCCGGGCCGCCTTCGAGCGAGACGGTCTTTATCAGGCCGACGTTGGGGGCGTACCAATCGAGGTAGGTGAGGCGGAGATGCTGCTTTTTCTGCGCGTACATTCCGCCTTCATAGGTCGCCTGGGTCTCGATCCTGATGCAGTGCCTGAAGCGGCCGGCGGGAGTTTCAATCTCGCGCGCTTCGGCGAAGGTGCGATGGCTCTGATTGATATTGAACGATCCCGAGAGATGCCCGTATGGGAAAATGACGTTGCTCCAGTTCAAATCGGGCGCGAGTTTGAGCGGCAGAAACTGCGCCTCCTCGGAGCGGCCCCACGACGGCGCCATGATCGTCTTCTGGTCGTAGTCCAGCGCCGAGAGCCGCGCGATGAAGCCGTCCTTGGCGTAATAGACCAGCGGACGCGTGCCTCCGCGCGCCATGCTGTACGACTCGTCCACGACCGATCCGGTCAGCTTGAGCGCCGGCACGTATTTTATGCCCACCACGCGGTCGGTTATCTGGTACTGCGTGCCCTGGCTCCTGGCCGTGATCTGATAAGTCCAGGTCGAGTTCGGGGTCAGCGGAAAGTAGTCGATGCCGTTGCCGAGGTTAGTGGACTTGCAGCCGGCGAGCGGCGTCAGGACCAGACAGCTCAAAGCGCCGATTGCGCCGATCAGCGTCAGGCCCGGGAATCGACTCGTCCGGTAATTTTTCCGGTAATTCATCGCAGGCCCGCCTCCCTGCAAAAATGGTGTCACGGCTCTGCTCACTGAAGCCTGCACGCAAGCTTCGGTCGCAACTTTCCCGCACGCTGCGCGGGCTGAGCGTACATAAAGGTACAAAGGCTTAGCAAGCCGTCTGACGTACCCGGTGGCGGCATGAGAGGCGCGGCTGGACACTCTCGCGCAGCGCGCAGTAGAGATGGCCGGTAGAGATCGCGAAGAGGAGAGCCGCGCACGCGCCAGTAAGCTTCTGCCAAGTCCACAAGGAGCCAGGACCATGGGCAAGAACGTCAGCGTCTGCCTCACGTTCGATTTCGACGCCATTTCGGTATGGATCGGCAACTTTCACGCCAGCTCGCCGAGCGCCATATCGCGCGGCGAATTCGGCGTGGTCGGCGCACGCCGGCTGCTCGCGATGCTGCGCGAGTGGCACATCCCCTCGACCTGGTTCATCCCCGGACATACCGCGGACACCTATCCGGAAGCGGTCAAACAAATTGCCGCCGCAGGCCACGAGATCGCGCATCACGGGTACCGCCACGAGCGTCTCGGATCACCCGAGGAAGAGATTCGCGACTTCGACATGGCGATCGCCTCGCTCAAGCGCATCACCGGCGAAACCCCGGTCGGCTATCGGTCGCCGGCCGCGGGACTCACGCCGCGCACGCTCGAGCTGCTGGTCGGGCACGAGATGCTCTACGACAGCAGCATGATGGGCGACGACTTTACGCCTTACTACTGCCGCGTCGGCGACCGGGCGCCCAAGGACAGCGCGTTCGTGTTCGGCCGCCCCACCGGGGTGGTCGAGCTTCCATTCACCTGGGGACTCGACGACTTCATCGTCTTCGAGCACGTGTGGACGCGCAACGGCATCAACCCCGGCGTCGCATCGCCGTCGCGCATCTACGAGGTCTGGTCGGGCGATTTCGATTACCTCTATGACCGGCTCGGCGAAGGCGTCTACATCCTGACGATGCATCCGCAGTGTATCGGCCGCGGTCATCGGCTCCTGATGCTCGAGCGGCTGATCAATCACATTCGGAGCCGTGACGGGGTGCGTTTCAAGACGATGCGCGACGTGGCCGAGGAATATCGGCGATCGCATCCGCCGCACTCCGCGACCGCTCGCTAGATGCCTTGCGCTCGCTGGGCGAGCCGGATCTGAGGATTGGATTCGAGCTACTTTGGCCGGCGCGATTTTTCTCCGACGGCGAGGTGAAGTTCGGCGACCGGGTTCGGCCCTGCGGTCCAGCTCGTATTGCGCTTGAACACTTCCATGTCGTGGCCGGGGACGACGCGCGGCAGCTTATCGCCGATGATCCCGCTCATCCGCTCGAATACCTTCATCACGTTCCACGGATTGCCCTGGATGTAACCCGGCGGCCACATCTTCTCGAGGTTCGCGTACCAGTAGACGCAATCGCCCGCCACGATATGCGGGCCCGCGGGCGTTTCGATCTCGACCCATTGCGAGCCGAAGGTATGCGATTGCGAGGCCAGCCGGCAGGTCACACCGGGTGCGACTTCGCGATCGCCGTCGAGCAGCGTCACGCGGCCGGCGGCTATCGCCTCGTCAAAGCGATCGAAGTTCTCCCAGTTGATCGAGGACAGCGCCCATGACCCCGGCCCGGCGGTCTTGATCAACTCACCCCGACGCAGCCGCGTCCATCCCTCGTACTCTTCGCGCTGTACGTACACTTTCGCCTTGGGAAAGCTGATCACGTTTCCGGCGTGATCCGCATGCATGTGTGTGAGGATGACAGTGTCCACGTCCTCCGGACGGAACCCGATTTTGCCCAGGACGACCGGCGGCCATTCGATCTCGGTAAACATGCCGGAGAGTTTTTCTTCGGCCGAAGCGAAACCGCTCTCGCCAAAGCCGGTGTCGATCGCGATCACGCGACGGTCCTTCGTTCCGGGGGCGGATACCACCAGCGTGTAGAGCATCGGGATTTCGAATGTCCCGGTGTTGCTGGCGATGGGCGAGCCACCCATGAAGTCGCCCGAGACCTTGGTGCGCGCGTAACACAGGACCCAGATTGAGTAATCAGCGGCCATCGCAGTCGCTCCCCCGCCGGCTTCCGACCGTGCTTAACCGAATTCCGTGTACTTGAAGTGATGCTTTAGGTTACAAACTCGACCACCGCAGCGCCGCTGCCCCATATTGAGCCATAGCCGAGCACCTTGCCCCGCACGCGGGACGGGCCAAGCGCACCCATCATCCAGTAATAGCTCTTGAATTGCATGTCGGCGCCGGTTTTGGCGGCGTAATCGGGAACGAGGTCCATCGCCTCGACACACTTACCCGAGGCCATCAGGTCGAGCAACTTGCGGTTTTCTAGATCATCGGCGTCGCTGACGATACGGTCTTCGTCGTCGCTGATCTCGCGGGTGAAGTAATGCCCCGAAAGGCCGGTGGACGCGACCATCACGGCGCGCCGCCCCAGCGCGCGCACCGCATCGGCCGCGGCCTTGCCCAGCTTCAATTCCTCCTCCCGTCCCGCGTAGATGTTGCACGAGATGCACACCACCGGGATCTCGTTTTTCGGATCGAGAAAATTGAGCGCCACCAGCGTTCCGGTGTCCACCGGAAAGCCCTCGTAATCCACCGGGCGGACCTGCAACCCGGCGGCGATGCCGAGATCGATGGTTTTTTGGGCCAGTTCGAGGTCGGTGCGGAAGCTGTAGGGCAGATCGCCGAGGTCGTACCAGTTTTCGTCCACGTGCAGGCCCATCGGGTTGGGCCGCGCCTGCACCAGGTGACCGAGCACCGATACCCATTGCGTGCTGAAAATCACCAGCGCATCAGGCCGCGCCTCCTGCACGTTCGCCCCGGCGACGCGGCACGCCTCACGCAGCTCGCGGCGGCTCGCCGTCTCGCGCGGCAGCATCACGTGAGGCATCCCCGGGATGATGTATCCCTTCAGGATTTGCCCCTCAGGCATGAGCTTGGGCTCCTGCGCCGATACTCTGCGCGCTTAGGTCCCATTCCACTACCGCGTTGCCGGTGGCAATCACGCTCCAGTAGCCATGTACGCGCGCAGGGATTTTGGGAAAGCCCATCGCCGCCAGCATCCAGAACAGTCCGCCCGATTTCACCTCGGCGCCGGTTTTTTCGATGAATTCCGGCAGTACCGCCAGCAACTCGTCCATCCGGCCCTCGCGCATCAAGGTCAGGACGCGCATGTCCCACAGGTAATTCGCGTGGCTGAAGACGTGCTCCTTGCTCATATCCTCGGGCAGATTCGGGTCGGGCTCGCGATCGAAATGGAAGTGCGAGAGCGTGTTGCTCGCGGCCAGCACGGCGCGCCGGCCGGTCTTCTCGATGGCGCGGCGCGTCGCCCGTCCGAGCTTGTACATCTCCTCGATCCCGACGCCCAGCGAAAAATAGTAGGGCGAGTTGTTCGCGGAGAGACTCAGGATCGGAATGTCCCATCCCGGGTTGAGCATGTGCGAGGTGACGATCGTTCCGTAGTCGAGACGAAAGTTGGGATTGGTCATCTTGCGCGCGATCAGGCCCTCAGCGCGCGCCTCGTCATACACCGCGTCGGCCAGCTCGATATCGATCGCGGTGTCGAACTGATAGCGGAAGAGATGCGGGAATATCGGATCGACGGAGAGGCCTTTGAGCCGCGGCACGCGAGTGACGTGATGACCCACCAGCGTCATCCAGTGGGGCGTGTGCACGACAATCACGTCGGGCTTGAGTTGCTTGATCTTCTCGCGGCAATTGTCATACGCCCAGCGCAGAACTTCCCATCCGCCGCTGGAACGCGGTACGTTCTGCGGCGGGTTCTCGCCGTAAACCAGATGCGGGGGATGCGGAGCGATAAAGCCGCAGACGATCGATCCTTTGCCAGCCATTGCGGGGCGTCCTCCGAATCGGTTTTTGCGCCGAGTGACGCGATCTGAATGGGCGCCTTCGGCAGGCGCCGAGTCTACTCCCAGGCAAGCGATTCGGGAAACGCCGCGGCAGTGCCGCCGGACTGAGCCGCGGGACCGATTAGTAAATCACCTTCGCTTCGACCAGTGCGGCAATCTCCTCGCGCGAGAGCCCGAGTATGCCGTTGAAGACCTCGAAATTGTGCTGTCCCAGGTCGGGCGGCGGATTGTAGTTGAATTGCGGGACGGCGCTGAGCTTCGCCGGAATGCCCGGCAGCACTCGCTTTCCCACCGAGCGATGCTCCAGCTCCCACCAATAGCCCCATTGCCAAAGATGACGGTCCTGATGAATCTCGACGCTGTCGAGCACCGGACCGGCGGGCACGCCCGCGCGCTGCAGGCGCTCGGCCAGTTCGATATGCGGATAGCCGCGCGTCCACTCGCCAAGCAGCGCATCGAGTGCATCGCTGTTGTGCCACCGCGAGCGCTGATCGGCGAACCGCACGTCGCGCGTCCAGTCCGGATTGCCCATAAACTCGCAGAGCGCGCGCCACTGCGCGTCGTCGCCAACCGCGATCGCAATCCACTTGTCGTCGCCGGCGCACGGGTAGGTGTTATGCGGAGCCATCACGTCGTCCCGGTTTGCCCATTGCCGGCGATCGCGCCCGTTCATGAAGTAATCCATGTACCATTCGGGCGTCTCGCCGATCACGGTCTCGCCCATGCTCGCGTCGAGCCATTGTCCCTCGCCGGTGCGATCGCGATGGCGCAAGGCGGCGAGCAAATGAAACACGACCGCGGTCCCGATCGCATAGTCGGGCCATGTGCCGCCCGTATGGCGCGGTGCGCCGCCGGGATAGCCCTGCGCGTCGAAAGTGCCGACGAACGAACATGCCATCGGCCCCCATCCCACCCAGTTGGCCGGGTCGAGCCCGGTCTTTCCCAGCAGCGAGACGGAAATCACGATGATGTCGCGCTTGACCGCGCGCAGTTCGTCGTAGCTGAGGCCGAGCCGGCGCGAGAGCGGCGCCGGATAACATTCGAGCACGAAGTCACTGCGCTTGACGAGTTCGTAAACCAGTTCGCGGCCGCGCTCGGTCTTGATATTGAGGTTGATCGATTTCTTGCCGTAATTCAGCGTGTGATAGCAGCCGTTGTCGTTCACGCCCGAAAATCCGGCCGCCATGAACGCCGGATTGAGCCGCGAAAAGTCCAGGTACATCTGCGATTCGATCTTGATCACTTCGGCGCCCATCGCCGCGAGCCACAAGCCAATTTGCGGCCCGTTGATGATCCAACTGAAGTCGGTGACCCGGATTCCTTCGAGCGGCAAAGGTCCCATCGTCGCTACCTCGCTCAGATCGCGCCCGCGCCGCGCAAGCGCGCGACCTGCTCGCGCGAATAGCCGAAGCGTCCGCAGAGGATCTCATCGGTATGCTCGCCCAGCATCGGCGCGCGCCGCGCGCGCGGCGGGGTCGCGCTCATGTGGACCAGCGGACCCGGATAGCGAAAGCGGCCGGCGATCGGATGGTCGATTTCCGCGAACGCGTCGCGTGCGCGCAGATGCGGATGCTCGGCGGCTTGCGCCACGGTCAGCACCGGACCGATGGGCAGGCCTATTTTCTGGCCCTCGCGCACCAGCCAATCCATGTCGTACTTGAGCAATTCCTGCTGGATGAGCGGACGCACGACATCGTCGTATTCGGCTCGCGCGGCGGTGTTCTTGAACAGGTCGGCTTCGAGGGCGTCCGGATGGCCCAGCAGTTCCTTGAGCGCCTCGAAATGCGAATCCACGACCCAGAGCACATAGACGTACCCGTCGCGGCATCGCGAGGGTTCGAGCCCCGCCTTGGCGTTTGCGCGCAACCGGCTGTAAGGCATCCCGGCGTAGCTGTAAACGGTCATCTCGATCTTCGCCGTGTTGACCACGGACTGCCAGCAGGCGACGTCCACCCATTGGCCGACGCCGGTCGCCTCGCGATGCCTGAGCGCCATCATGGTCGCGGCGGCGGCAGTGGTCGCACCCATCATGTCCGCCTGCCGGCCCGGAGCGCGCAGCGGGTTCTCCCTCGCCGAGTCGTTTATCAGGGTTGGAGTGTTGTAACCGGTCAGGCTCATCGCCCATTCGATCAGGTCCGAGGCTTTCCATCCGGCATACGGGCCGCATTGTCCGAAGGGAGTGATCGAGGTTACGACCAGGCGTGGATTGAGCGCGCGCAAAACTTCGTAGCCGAGCCCCAATTCCGCGAGATGGCCGGGCGGATGGTTTTCGATCAGGACGTCGGCGTCGCGGACGAGAAGTTTGAATATCTCCGCGCCTTGCGCCGTCGCCGGATCCAGCGTCACGCTTCGCTTGCTGGTGTTGAGGTATAGGAACAGTCCGCTTTTCTCGGGATGCGGCCGGTCGGCGGGAAAAGGTGGATGGGCGCGCGCCTCATCGCCTCTGCCCGGATGCTCGAGCTTGATGACCTCCGCGCCCATGTCGGCGAACAGCTTGCCGCACATCGGGCCGGACACCATCTCGGCGTATTCAACGATCTTCAGATCATCGAGAGCTGCACGCGCCACCTGCGTCGTCTCCGGGTTGGCGTTCAGCTTCCGCCGAGCCTCGCCACAGTCGGCGGAACCTCACTCCTGCATAGCGCAAATCGTGCGATTACGCCTAGCCGCACGATCGCCGGCTGCACTTATCATTTCACTTGTCATTCACTTGTCATGGCGCGGCCGATGCCGATACATAAACCACGGGTCGCCAAGTTCGTAAATCCCACGTTGGAGCAGGTCCATGCCGGCATTGCTGTTCGAGATCCACGATCGTATCGCCTACCTGACCATCAATCGGCCCGAAGTCCATAACGCGATGAACCCCGAGGTCGTGGTGCGCCTGGCCGAGGCCTGGCAGCGCGTGGCGGAAGACGACGATGTGCGCGCGGCGATCATCACCGGTGCGGGCGACAAGGCGTTTTCCGCCGGCGCCGATCTCGCGCGCATGATCCCCTTGATGACCGGCGCGCGGCAGCCCGAAGACGAGTGGGACCACAAGATCAAGGAGAATCCCAAGCTCGGCGCGATCGCGATGCTGCGCGGATGGAGCCTGTATAAGCCGGTCATCGCCGCGGTCAACGGATTCTGCATCGCGGGAGGTCTCGAGCTGATGCAGGCGACCGACCTGCGCGTCGCCGCGGAATCGGCCAGCTTCGCCCTGCAGGAGGTGAAGTGGGCAATTATTCCGGCGGCCGGCTCGTTGGTGCGGCTGGTGCGCCAGATGCCGTATTGCAAGGCGATGGAGATTCTGCTGACGGGGAATCGCATCAGCGCTGCGGAAGCGTGGCGGCTCGGGCTCATCAATTACGTCGAACCGCGCGAGCAAGTGATGGCCCGAGCCGAGGAACTCGCCCGCACTATCGCGGAGAACGGACCGCTTGCGGTGCGCGCGATCAAAGAGACGGTCGAGAAATGCTCCGGGTTGCCCTTCGATGCGGCTTTCAAGATCGAGAACGAGGCGCAGCGCGTCATCCGCAAAACCGAGGACGCGCGCGAAGGCCCGCGCGCCTTCATGGAGAAACGCAAGCCCAACTACAAGGGACGATGAGCAATCGCGTGGCCGGACGAATCGGCTGGTCAAGCCCCGCCGGCCGCACGCTCGCTCTCTGACGCTGCCTCGCCCGGCCGATTCGCATCCGGCCTCGACGGCGGTTCCTGCGGCAGGGGCTCTCCGCTCAGGCGATGCGAGATGCGCTCGACCACCACGAAGAGCACCGGCACCAGGAAGATTGCGAAGGCGCTCGAGAACACCATGCCGATGATGGTGACCGTGCCAATCAAGCGTCGCGCGACGGCGCCGGCGCCCAGCGCCGACCATAGCGGCATCAGCCCGAAGATGAATGCAAAGGAAGTCATCAGGATCGGACGCAGGCGCTGGCGCGCGCCGTCGAGCGCGGCGCTGACCAATGCCTGGCCCTGCTCGAGTTCGCCCTTGGCAAATTCGACGATCAGAATGGCATTCTTGGCCGAGAGCCCGATCAGCATGATCAGACCGATCTGCGCATAGATGTCGTTATCGTAGCTCCGCACCAGCAAGCCGAAGAACGCGCCGCACACCGCCACCGGCACGCTCAGCAACACGCTGAACGGAAGCGACCAGCTCTCATAGAGCGCCGCCAGGATCAGGAAGACGAGGATGAGCGAGAGCGCGAATACGCCCCCGCCGCCGCCCGCGACCGATTGCTGGTACGAAATTCCGTTCCAGGCGAAGCCCATGTCGCGCGGCAGGACCTCGTCGGCGACCGCCGCTACCGCATCCATGGCGTCGCCGGTGCTGTAGCCGGGAGCGGGCGCGGCAAAGATCTCGATGCTCCGGTATTCATTGAAGCGGGTGGTGTACTCGGGCCCGAACGCGCGCTGCATGTTTACCAGCGTGGACAGCGGAACCATCGCTCCCGTGTTGTTGCGCACGTAGAACTGTCCGACGTCGGTCGCCCGGGTGCGATACTGGGGCTCGGCCTCGACGAATACCTTCCACACCCGCCCGAAGCGATTGAACTGGTTCACGTAATAGCCGCCGAGCAGCGTCTGCAGCGCGCGATAAACCTCCTTGATCGAAACCCCGAGCTTGAACACCTTGTCCTTGTCCACGGCCGCGAACATCTGCGGCACCGAGGGACTGAAGGTGAAGCGCATGCCGGCGAACTCCGGCCGCTTGCGCGCGACGGCGAGGAACTTCTGCAGGTTCTGCCACAGATAGCTGACGTCATGACCGCCGCGGTCCTGGATAAAGAAGTCCAATCCGCTCGCCTGCCCGATTCCCGGTATTGCCGGCGGCAGAAATGCAAACACCTGCGCGTCGAGAAGCTGCGTAACCTTGCGATTAACCGAGCCAACGATCGCCGACGCCTGCAGGGCCTGCGTCGCGCGATCCGGATAGGGGTCGAGCAGACAGAAGTAAACCGCGTTGCGCGGGCTGCTCGTCTGCGACAGCACGCTGTAGCCGGCGATCCCGTTGGAGTAGCGCACGCCCGGCTCATGCTTGAGGATGCCGTCGATCTTGTGCATTACCGCGACCGTGCGCTGGAGCGACGCGCCCTCGGGCAATTCCACGTTGATGATGAAGTACCCCTGGTCTTCGTCCGGCAGGAACGATCGCGAGAGCGACTTGCCGATCCCGCCGGCCACCAGAATGAATCCGAGCAGGATCAGGAGGCCCAGTACGAACTTGCGAATCAGCAGTCCGGAAAGCCTCACGTAGCCGCTGGTCGCGCGCTCGAACGCCGCGTTGAAGAGACCGAAAAATCGCGCAAGCGGTCCGCGACCCGGCCTCGCGCTCCTCGGCCGCAACAGCATCGCACCCAGCGCGGGACTCAGCGTCAGCGCATTGAACGCCGAGATGATCACGGAAAAGGCGATGGTCAATGCGAACTGCCGATAGAGCGAACCCGTGATACCGGCCATGAAAGCGGAAGGGATGAACACGGCCGAGAGTACCAGTGCGATTCCGACCAGCGCTCCGCCGACCTCGTTCATCGCCTCGAGCGCTGCATCGCGCGGCGATCGCCCTTGCTCGATCTTCGCGCTGATCGCCTCGACCACCACGATCGCGTCGTCGACCACCAAGCCGACCGCCAGCACCAGGCCGAGCAGCGACAGCGTGTTGACCGAAAATCCTACCGCGGGAAAAAACATGAAGGCGCCGACCAGCGACACCGGAATGGTCAGGATCGGGATCAGCGTGGCGCGCCAGCTCTGCAGAAAGATGAAAACCACCAGCACCACCAGGCCGATCGCCTCGAGCAGCGTCTTGACGATCTCCCATGCACCCTCGGTCACCGGCACCGTCGTATCCAGCGTCACGGCCACCTTCATATCGGGCGGAAAATGCTTCGCCAGCTCGGCCATTCTGGCCTTGGCGCGGTTGGCCGCTTCCAGCGCATTGGAGCCGGGATTCTGAAACAGCAGCAGGAGCGAGCTGGGGACGCCGTTCATGTATGCCTGCTGAGAGTAATTTTCGGCGCCGAGCTGGATACGCGCAACGTCCTTGAGACGCACCAGCGAACCGTCGGGATTGGCGCGCAGGACGATGTCGCCGAACTGCTCGGCGGTCATCAGGCGTCCCTGGGCGCGCACCGGGAACGTGAGCTGCTGTCCCGGCGGCGCCGGCTCGCCGCCGATCGTCCCCGACGGATTGACCACGTTCTGCGCCGAGATCGCGTTGGCGATATCGTTGACGGTGAGCTGAAGCTTGGCCAGCGAATCGGGCGCAACCCACACGCGCATTGCATAGTTCGACGCGCCGAACGTCTTCACCTGGCCGATGCCCGGAATGCGCGCCAGCTCGTCCACGATGTTGATCGCGGTGTAATTCGCAAGGAACGTCTGATCCCAGGTCCGGTGCGGAGAGGTGATGGCGAAAACCAGTAGCGGCAGCCCGACGGTCTGCTGCGTGGTGAGCCCGTAATTGCTCACCTCGGCGGGCAGGCTGGAGAGCGCCTGGGCCAGCCGATTTTGCACCTGCACCTGGTCGAGATCGACATCAGTGCCGACGTCGAAATTGGCCTGCAGGGTCATCGTGCCGTCTTCGCCGTTGGTTGACTGCATGTAGATCATGTTCTTGGCGCCGTTGACCTGCTCTTCGATCGGCGTAGCTACCGACTGCTCCACCGTGAGCGCATCGGCGCCGGTATAAACCGCCGTGGTCTGGATCTTGGGCGGCACGATATTGGGAAACTGTGCGACCGGCAGCCGCAGCACCATCACCGCGCCCGCGATCACAAAAAATATGGCGATAACCATCGCCACGATCGGGCGATTAATGAAGAACTTCGACATGGCGGTCAGCCCTGATGCGGCGTCGGAGTTGCGGATGCCGGGATCTGCTCAGCCGGCTGCGCCGGCGTGGCCGGTGCCGGCTCGGGACTCACTTCCATCCCGTCGGACACCTTCTGCAGACCCTCCGTAATCACGCGCTCGCCCGGTTGCACGCCCTCGTCGATGATTCGGAGGTCACCGGCCTGCTTGCCGATTTTGACCGCGCGCAGGCTTACCCGGTTGTCTTCGCCGACGACGGCGACCTGGTACTGCCCCTGAGTTTCAAGCACGGCCGATTGCGGAACCAGCAGCGCGTTACGGCGCAGGTCGGTGGCAGCACGGATCTTCGCGTACAAGCCGGGCCGCAGAATATTGCCGGGATTGGGAAACAGCCCCTGGATTAAAATCGTGCCGGTCTGCACGTTGACCTGCCGATTGGCAACGTAAAAGTGCCCCGGATATTTATAGGTCTTGCCATTGGCCAGGATCATCTGCAGGTCCGGCTCGTCCTTCGCCCGCCCGGTTTCCTGGTGCTGTTTGATCTTGTCGGCGAAATGCAGGTACTCGCGCTCGCTTATCGGGAACTGCACTTTGATCGGATCAAGCTGCGAAACCGTGGTCAGCAGCGAGGTCGGCGACACCAGGTCGCCAACCTGAGCCTTCGCTATTCCCGCGATGCCATCCACCGGCGACATCACCTGCGTCCACTGCAGATTGAGTCTGGCATTTTCGACCGCAGCCTGGTCGGCTTTGACCTGCGCCGCGCTCGCATGCGTGGTCTGCGTCTGATTGTCGAAATCCTGCCGCGAGATAACCGCCTGCTTGTACAGAACCGTGTAGCGCGTGAGATTCAGTTGATTCTGTTTGAACTGCGCCTGCGCCTGCGCAAGGTCGCCGAGCGCCTGGTCGAGGGCCGCCTGGTACTGGCGCGGATCGATCTGAAAGAGCAGCTCGCCCGCACGAACCGCGTCGCCGTCCTGGTAATTCTGTTTGAGGACGTAGCCGGAGATCTTCGGATAGATGTCAGCATTGATGTAGCCTAGCGTGGTGCCGACCCATTCCGAGTAGAGCGGGACGTCGCGCTGAACGACCTGCGCGACCACGACTTTTCGCGGTGGCGTGACAGCGACCGGAGCCGCCGTCTTCCTACAGGCCGAAGCTCCGAGGAGCAGCGCGGTTGTCATCATGAGCGCCGCCACGCCGCGTAATCGCGCGTGCGCCGGCGCTCTCAGGCGAGGTGCCATAGGATTACCAGCTATTCTGTTCTTGCAATTGTCCTTAAGCGAAACGCAAGTGAATCACTTTCTTCGAGGAGCCCGAGAGCGTTGCTGAACTCGCGTCTCGAACGCATCTGATGATAGTAAAGATCGCGGAGGAATTGCGAATGCCACTCAAGCTCAAAAAAGGCGTCAAGGAACTTTGCGCCGAGGCCGAGAAGGAGATTCAAACCATCACGCCGCAGGAAGCAATCAAACTCAAGGATGACCCGTCGGTAGTGCTGGTCGATCTGCGCGACATCCGCGAACTCCAGCGCGAGGGCCGCGTGCCGGGCGCATTCCATGCCCCGCGCGGGATGCTCGAATTTTGGGTCGATCCCGAGAGCCCCTATTACAAGGATGTTTTCGGATCCGGCAAGCGCTTCGTCTTCTTCTGCGCGGGCGGATTGCGCTCGGCGCTGGCTGCGCAGGCCGTTCAGCGGATGGGGCTCGAGCCCGTATGCCACATCCGCGGCGGATTTCACGCATGGAAGGAGAACGGCGGACCGGTCGAGCCGATGCCGGAGAAGAAGTGAAGGATGTAAATCCGCTCGCGATCACGCGCGGTGCGATCAAGATTTCATTTCGGCAGCCCGGCGTGATATTGAATGTTGGGCTTTGAACGAAAGATCGACCGGATCAGGTCCGCTGTCCGGGTTGGGCGCAAGGTAAACTCGAAATGGCAAGTCCGACGAACTGGCTCATCTTCTACTGCATTTTTGCGGGAGCGATCGGAGTGTTCGCGCTGTTCGTGATTCGCGCCGCGAACCGGCAGAACAAAGAGGGTGGGATCAACGGTCTGTGATTTCCGCTCGCGCGGAGAATGATTCGTAGCCGCCATTGTGGCGGCATTCCAGCCGATTTCTACGCCGGCGCGCGATCGAGATTGCGCCGCAGAAGATCGATCATCCGATGAGCGATCGTCGCAGGGGAATCGCCGCCTGGGTGATACCAGACGTGTGACCAGTTGAGCGCGCCCATCAGCAGCAGGCGCAGATAGCGCCGGTCGGCGGCATCCGGCAGCTCGAGCGCGTCGATCAATTGGCGGAAGCGAGCCTCGTGCTGGTCGCGCAGTTCGAGCAGGCGTTGTGCAACCTTGCCGCCCTCGGGCGGCAGCACGCGGATCATCACCTGCGTGTAATCACTGAGCTCGAGCATCGCTTCCAGATGCGCGGCGCATCCGGCCTCCAATCGCTCCCAGGCCGGACGTGGTTCTGCAACCGCCCGATCCACGCGCTCGGCGATATGGCGCAGGCCCTCTTCATACACCGCCAGCAGCATCTCTTCCTTGGAAGGAAAGTGGTAGTAGATCGAGCCCGACAGCATCCCGACCTCGCGCGCGATATCACGCATCGAGGTGACATGATAGCCGCGCTCGCGAAACAACCGCGCGGCGGCGTCGAGTAGCTGCTGACGGCGATTGTCCTGTCGCGGCGCGCGGTTGAGCGAGCCCGCCGGAGTCGAAGCGCTCATTAATCCGCGATTATAGCGAACTCCGCCACCGCTTGCTGAGCCGCCGGTGGAAAATCGCGCCGGCGCTCCCAGGGCGAGGTCCGCTTCGCCGGCCGCTTCATCCCGCGGCCGCCGCGCTCTGATTGTAGCTGCGGCCGTCGGCATTCGGGTCGAATCCGAGGTCGCTCAGGTGCGACTTGATGCGATCGTTCAGCAGGCCGACCTTGTCCATGTTGGCGACGACCTGCTGATGCATGTCGCGGCGGAAGATCTGGCGGAACAGGGTTTGCTCCGTGCCCTTGGCCATCTCTGTGCGGTAGCGTGCGATTCCGTCGATCTCGGACTTGTTGAAGCCGACGGCTTCGTAGGCAACGCGTGGGAACTGGCCGCTCATCACCAGGCGCAGCGCTTCCTTGGTGAAGTCCTCGACCTCGCTGCGCTCGGCGGGGCTTAGCTGCTCGATCTGCTCGGGCAGGCTCAGCACAGAGAATCCCATGTGCCGCGACTCGTCGCTCAGAATCCTGCGGCAGATGATGCTCAGCAGCGGGTCCTGCGCGGTCTCGGCGAGCATGCGGAAGAGCGACACGGCTAGCGTCTCGGCCACGAGCTGCAGACCCACGGTCTTGACGTACCATTTGCTGCTTCCGATGAGCTGATCGAACAACGACTTGAGGTTGTTGCTCACGGGATAGAACTTGCCGCCGAGCTTTTCCTTGATATAGCGCGCGAGCACTTCGGCATGCCGCGCTTCATCGACGACCTGGGTGGTCATGAAGAATTTCGAGTCGGTCGTCGGCACCATCTCGACCAACTGGCTGCACGCAATCATCGCGCCGGCCTCGCCGTGCAGAAGCTGCGACAGACGCCAGGCGGAAAATTCGACGTTGAGTTCGCGCCGGCCCTTGTCGTCGAGCTTGTCCCAGTACTCGCTGCCGTAGGCGTCGATCAGTCCGTCGTTGAAAACTCCGCGGTCGAGATCGACCGGCGTGCTCCAATCGATATCCTTGGAGACATTCCATTGGTCGCGCTTGGCGTTCTCGTAAAGCCGCCGCATGTCCGGGGCGTAAACTTCATAATCGCGCTGATAAATCACGTCGATCGAAGTCGGAATGGCGTGCCAGGTGTGATTCGAATTGGGCTGAGACATGGGAGGCTCCTTTGGAAATCTCCTTGGCGGCTAAAGCAAGCGCTTGCTTGGTCAACTATTAGGACGGTACGCCCTTCCTGTCAATACCCGCGATCTTCCTCTCACGCCATATCCCGCGGCAGCAATGGCCAATCGGCTCTCCCCGTGGTATCTCTGCCGAATTCCGGGTCAGAGTGCGACCGTTTTTCAATCCCGCGCAATGCGGCCGGTCGGCTTTGGCCGCTGCATGGCCCGGAAAAACGGAAATTTCGATGGCGGAACAAGGAGCGCAGACATGAGTTATCTGCCGGAATGGGCAAAAGACAAGAGCATCCAGAAGATGGCGGAGTTGCAGCCGGAGGTGTTCAAGAAATTCGTCGAGTTCGAAAAGGCGGTTTACGAAGAAGGAACGCTTTCGACGAAATTCAAGGAGTTGATGGCGGTGGGTATAACCCACGTCACGCAATGCGACGCGTGCATCGCCTACCACACGAACAAAGCCAAAGCCGCGGGCGCCAGCGACCAGGAGATCGTCGAGGCGGTTTTTGTCGCGATGGAACTGTTGGCGGGCTCGGCGATCGGTCACTTTGCGACTTCGGCCCGGGCGATGCAGCATCACCACTCCTGAGCATCGCGGTCCCCGGTCGGAACCCGAACGGAGGGTGCGGCGCCGCTCTGCCCGCGGCGCCGCGCCTTGTTTTGCCGATGATTATCTTCCGCTGAATTTCGCCTCGCGCCGCTCGAGGAACGCGGATAGTCCTTCGCGGCGATCGTCGGTTGCATAAAGCAGACCCATCGCCTGGCGCTCGGCCTCGATTCCGGTCTTGAGACTCCCGTTTTGCGCGATATCCACCAGCAGTTTGGCGCAGCGAAGTCCCACCGCCGGAAGTTTCAGCAGCTTGCGCGCCAGCTGCACGGCGACTTCGAGCGCCTGACCGGCCGGCGCGATCTCATTGACCAGCCCGTGATGGAACGCCTGCTGCGCGCTCAGCGGGTCGCCGGTGTAGATCATCTGTTTGGCTATCGCCGTGGGCACCATCCGCGGCAGCCGCTGCGTCCCGCCGGCGCCGGGCAGCAGTCCGATTTTGATTTCGGGAACGCCGATTCCCGCGTTTTCAGCCATCACACGGAAGTCGCAACAGAGCGCCAGTTCACATCCGCCGCCATACGCGATTCCATTGATTGCCGCGATCGCCGGGCGGTCGAGATCCTCGATCGCGTTGAATGCGGTCTGCACGCTCTCGATGAAGCTCATGAAGTCGGCCGGTCCGCCGACCTTGGACAGCGCCGCGATATCGGCGCCGGCGCAGAACGCGCGTCCGTTGCCGGTGAATATCACGATCCGCGCGCCCGGGTCGGCGCGCACGTCGTTCGCGAGCTTGCGGAAGTCGGCGATCATCTCGGGATTGATCGCGTTGAGCTTGTTCGCCCGATTGAGCCGCACGATTGCGATGCCGTCGGCACATTCGTATTGCAGCGTCTGGTACATCGTCTCTCCTGCTTTCGCTTCACCCATGTTTCAGACCATCGTCAGCCCGCCGCTTACCGATAGCGCCTGTCCGGTGATGTAGGACGCGTCGTCGGAAGCGAGAAATGCGACCGCCGCGGCGATATCGGCGGGTTCGCCCAGCCGGCGCATCGGCACCGCGCGCCGCAGCGCCTCGTGCAGCTTGGGATTGTGCGCGGCGAGCTCGGCCAGCATCGGCGTGTTCGTCGGACCGGGACAGACGCAGTTGACGGTGATCCCATTGCGCGCCATCTCGCGCGCAAGCGTCTTGCTGAACGCGATCACCCCGCCCTTGGCGCCCGAATAGACCGCCTCGCCGCTCGAGCCGACGCGGCCCGCATCCGAGCTTATCGATACGATTCGCCCGCCGCCGCGCGCGACCATCGTGTCGAGCACGGCGCGGCAGCAATTGATCGGCCCGCGCAGATCGATCGCCAGCACCTTGTCCCAAACTTCCTCGGTGTTGTTGAGGAATGGCTCCGCCTTATCCCACCCGGCGTTGTTGACCAGGATATCGATCGGCCCGAGCCGCCGTTCAGCGTCGGCCACCGCGGTGCGCACGCTCGCGAGTTTGGCGACGTCGATCGCGACGCCGATTGCGCCGCCGCCGATCTCCTTCGCCGCGGCCTCGGCCTGAGCGAGATCGAGGTCGGCGACCGCGACCTTGCTTCCTTCCTCGCGCAGGCGCTGCGCAATCCCTTTGCCGATCCCGCGCGCCGCGCCGGTGATAAACGCGACCTTACCGGTTAATCCGCGCATCTGATGTTCCCTCCAGGCAGGTATCGCCGATCGCGCTCGCGATTATAGTCCGCTTGCATCCGCAATTAGAAAGCCCCGCGCGCATCCGGTCGTCGCACATCGGCGTCAGCTCACTGTGCGGGCGCGACAAACTCTGCTAGGAGAAGGGCAGATGGCGCGCCGGCCGAGATTGCGCGCCGAGCCGAACCCGCGCGGAGGCAGCACAATGAGAGCGATCGACGGTGACAGCCATTTCATGGAACCGATGGATCTGTTCGAGCGCTACATCGATCCCGCCTTTCGCGATCGCACGGTAAAGATGATCCGCGACGCGGAGACCGGCAAGGCGACGATGCTCGCCGACAACAAGCCGCTCAAGCTGCGCGACGTCGATCAGATCATGGGCCTCCTGACCGCTTACGGCGAAAAGGAGCAGGGTCTCAATATCGGCAATTTCGATCGCTATCTCGGCTACAGCAAGCAATGGCAGGACATGGACGCGCGCGTGCGCTTCCTCGACGAAGAGGGATTCGACAAACAGGTCATGTATCCGAGCCTTGGCATCGTATGGGAGGGCGAGGTCGAGGACCCGGCGCTGGCCGATGCTTTATGCCGCGCCTACAACACGTGGGCGTTCGAGCTGGTCTCTTCGCACAAGGACCGCCTGTTCCCGGCCGCGCACATCTCGATTCGCGACCCGCAGATGGCAGTACGCGAGATGGAGCGCGTGGCGAAGCTCGGCGCGCGCAGTATTTTTGTGTCCTCGGCGCCGGTGCGCGGCCATAGCTTCGGGCATCCCGAGTTCGATCCGATCTGGGCCGCCGCCCAGTCGCTCGACCTCGCGGTCGGCATCCATCTCGTCTCTCATCGCAACTACACCGGCAGCGCATGGTACAAGGATCCGAAGCCGGGGCTGATGTATTTCACGATGAGCATCATCCAGGACCCGCGCATCGCGCTGACCACGATGGTCGTGGACGGAGTATTCGAGCGGTTTCCGGAGCTGCGTGTGGCGACGGTTGAAGCGATGGTCGGATGGGTGGGCGAATGGATCGAGCGCCTGAACTACCGCTATTCGTACATGGGACATACCTCGCAGATGAAGCGGCCGGCCGACGAGTATTTCCATCGCAACATCTGGATCAGCGCCGATCCCGAAGAGCGGATGTTTCCGTACATCGTGCAATTCGCCGGCGACGAGCGCTTTTTCATCGGCTCCGATTATCCGCATGCCGAGGGCTTCGTGCGCCCGGTGGAAAAGGCGCGCCAGCAGCTCGCTTCGCTGCCGAAAGCGTCGGTGGACAAAATCCTGGAGAGCAACGCACGCGATTTTTACCGATTCTGATTTTTCGGCTGCCCTGACCGGTGCCGCGTGCATCCGCCCGATCCACTGCATCGGGTCCGGGCCGCGGCTATGCTATTTATTTGATGAGCCGCCCCGGGCCGCGGCTCCCATGCAATGCCGATAAATTTTGAAACCCATCCAAGCCGCTACCGGCATTGGCAGCTCGAGACCGCGGGCGATCGCGCCCGGCTCACGATGAAGGTGGACGAGGCGGGCGGACTCGCGCCTGGTTACGCGCTCAAGCTCAACTCCTACGACCTGGGGGTCGATATCGAACTCGCCGACGCGGTGATGCGCCTGCGCTTCGAGCATCCGGCGGTCAGCGTGGTCGCGATCGACAGCGCGCTGGATGGAATGTTCTGCGCCGGCGCCAATATTTTCATGCTCGCGCACGCCGATCACGGCTTTAAAGTGAACTTCTGCAAGTTCACCAACGAGACGCGCCTTGCGATCGAGGACGCTTCGGCCAACAGCGGCCAGCGCTACCTCGCCGCGCTCAACGGCACCTGCAGCGGCGGCGGTTACGAACTGGCGCTCGCCTGCGAGGAGATTATTCTGGTCGACGATCGCCGCTCGGCGGTGAGCTTGCCCGAGATCGCTTACCTCGGGGTGCTGCCGGGAACCGGCGGCCTCACGCGCCTGGTGGACAAGCGCAAGGTGCGCCGCGACCTGGCAGATGTCTTTGCCACGTTGGCCGAGGGCGTGCGCGGCGAGCGCGCGGTGCAATGGGGGCTGGTCGATGCGGTCGCGCCCCGCTCTCGTTTCCGGGAGGCGGTGGACGAGCGCGTCGCATCGCTGATCGATCCTGCGCGGGCAAAGCGCTCGGGCGTTGCGCTCGATCCGCTCGCACCTGCCGAGAGCGACGGCGAGATACGCTATCGGCACGTGAGCCTGCGGCTGGATCGCGCGCAACGTCTGGCGGAGATGCATATCGAAGGTCCGCGAAGCGCGCCCGCGATTCCGGATGACGCGGCGGCGCTCGGCGCGGATTTTTACCCGCTGCGACTCTTCCGCGAGATTGATGACGCGCTGCTGCGCCTGCGCTTCAACTATCCCGAGATTGGCGTGGTGCTGATAAAAGCGGCGGGCGACCTCGAGCGCGTACTGGAATTCGATCGCGCGATGCGGGAGCGGCGCGATGACTGGTTCATCAACGAAACGCTGCTGCACATCAAACGCGTGCTCAAGCGGCTCGACCTGACGGCGAAGAGCTTTTTCGCGGTCGTGGAGCCGCAGTCGTGTTTCGCCGGTTCGCTGTTCGAGCTGGCACTGGCCGCGGACCGCATCTACATGAAGTCAGCCGCCGATGCGCGAATCGCAACCGACGTGCTCAATGCGGGCGCGTTCCCGATGAGCAACGGCCTAAGCCGCCTTGCGACCAGGTTCCTCGCCGATCCCGCGCGCGCGGGTGCCCTGGCGGCCGGCTGCGAATTCGACGCCGAGGCGGCTCTTGGGGCGGGACTGGTCACCGCCGCGCCGGACGAACTCGACTGGGATGAGGAACTGCGGCTCGTGATCAGCGAGCGGCTTGCGCTTTCTCCCGACGCGCTCACCGGGATGGAAGCCAGCATTCGCTTCGCCGGGCCCGAAACGATGGAGACGCGGATTTTCGGCCGGCTCTCGGCATGGCAGAACTGGATTTTCCAGCGTCCGAATGCGGTTGGCGAGCGCGGCGCGCTGAAGCTGTACGGCCAGCCGCAGAGCCCTCAATTCGATTACCGGCGGACCTGATAGATTTCGCGCGCCTTGCGGCGATGGAGTCTTGGATGATCGACGAAATTCCCAACAACGTTGACCTCGATCACGATCCGCAACTGCGGCGTGCGCTCGCCACCTGGCATCCGCGCTTTCTTCAATGGTGGAACGAGGCCGGGCCCGAGGGATTCGACACTTCGACCGTTTACCTGCGCACGGCGATCGGCGCGTCGGCCGAGGGATGGGCCAACTACGCGTACGTCAAGATGCCGGATTACCGATGGGGCATCTTCCTCGCACCGCCGGAAAAACGAACCGTTGGTTTCGGCGACAATCCCGACGCCGAGCCGTGGCAGCAGGTGCCGGGCGAATTTCGCAAGGAACTGCGCCGCATCATCGTGACCCAGGGCGACACCGAACCCGCTTCGGTCGAGCAGCAGCGCCATCTGGGCGCGACCGCGCCGTCGCTCTACGACCTGCGTAATTTGTTCCAGGTGAACGTCGAGGAGGCGCGTCATCTGTGGGCAATGGTTTACCTGCTGCATCGCTTCTTCGGACGCGACGGCCGCGAAGAGGCCGATGAATTGCTGACGCGGCGCAGCGGCCATCGCGACCATCCGCGCATCCTGACCGCGTTCAACGAGCCGATTCGCGACTGGCTCGATTTCTACTGCTTCGCGATGTTCACCGACCGCGACGGCAAGTACCAGCTCGAGGCGCTTTCGGAGAGCGGCTTCGACCCGCTCTCGCGCACCACGCGTTTCATGCTCACCGAAGAGGCGCATCATATGTTTGTCGGCGAGACCGGCGTGCAGCGCGTCGTGCAGCGCACCGCCGAATTGATGAAGCAATCGGGGCGCGACGATATCCGCGATTTGGGCGGAATCGAGCTTGGCGTCATCCAGAGGTACATCAACCTGTGGTACTCGGAGAGCCTCGACCTGTTCGGCGCCGAGGATTCGAGCAACGCGGCGACCTATTTCGCGACCGGCATAAAGGGGCGCTACCGTGAGCACAGCGCGAATGCGTACGCGGAACATCGCGCGCTGGAGGGCGAGTACGAGCTGCGCCTTGCCGGCGGCCATGCGGAGCGCATCCCGCTGCGCCGCGCGATGAATGCGATCCTGCGCGACGCGTTTGCGCAGGATTGTGCGCGCGGACTCGCTCGATGGAATCGCGAACTCGCAAGCCGCGGATTGGAGCAACGCCTGGCCCTGCCGCATGTCGGCTTCAATCGTAAGGTTGGCGCGTATGCGAGCCAGAGCTGCGACCCGTCTGGAAATGTGATGCCGCACGAAGAGTTTGCACGGCGGCGCGGCGAATGGCTGCCGACCGAACAGGACCGCGCGCGCAATGCCGAATTGATGCAGGCCGTGTACGAGCCGGGCAAGGTCGCGGGATGGATCGCGCCGCCCGCCAAGGGTATCAACGGACAGCCGCTGGATTTCGAGTACGTTATTTTGTCGTAACGAACCGCGACGGCGGCGATCGATGCTCAGCCGCGGTCGCGCAGGACGCGCCGCAGAATCTTTCCGTTCGGAGTCTTGGGCAACTCGGCCATGAATTCGATCTGCTGCGGCACCTTGTATGCGGCGATCACGCTGCGCACGTGTGCACGAATCTCTTCGGCCAGCGTTTCGGACGCCGAATAGTTCGCGCGCAGGCTGATAAAGCCCTTAACCCGCGCGCCGATCTGCGGGTCGGGTATCCCGACCACCGCCGCCTCGAGCACCGCGGGATGCTCGAGCAGCGCGGACTCGACCTCCTTGGGTGAAATCAGGTAAGCGCGGCTCTTGATCAGGTCGTCGGAGCGCGAGACGTACCAGAAGTAGCCGTCCGCATCGACGTACGCGACGTCCTGCGTGTAGTACCATCCGTTGCGATTCACCGCCGCCCATCGTGCAGGCGCCTTGCGATAACCCATCGTGAGCCCCGGATGATCATTGCGTAGCACCAGATGGCCCGGCTCGCCGGTTTTCCGCTCGCGTCCGTCGTCATCGAGAACCGCGGCGCGATAGCCGGCAAGGGGCTTGCCCATCGAGCCGGGCTTTACTTCGATCCCGACGCGATTGCCGATGAAGATGTGCGCCTCGGTCTGGCCGATACCATCATGAATCGCCACGCCGAAGCGCTGGCGGAATTCATTGAACGTATCGGCCGGGAGCGCCTCGCCCGCGCTCACGCAGGCGCGCAGCGAGTCGAGCCGATACCGGCGCTCGGCATCGGGCAGCGCGAGCATCATGCGATAGATGGTCGGCACGGCGGCAAAGACGGTAGTGCGATGGCGCTCGATGGTCGCGAATGCGCTATCCGGCATGAAGCGGCCGTGCGGAATGACGATCGCCGCGCCTTCCATCAACGGGAACAGGCATCCCGAACCCAGCGGATAGATGAACGACCAGTCCTGCGGCTGATAGCAGACGTCGTCGGCCGTTATCCGCATCATCTCGCGATTGTACGGGTCTCCCGCGCCGAGGAGCCATCGATGAGCCTGCTGCACGCCCTTGGGGTCGCCGGTGGTGCCCGAGGTGTAAATCATGAATGCGAGGTCGTCGCGATGCGTGCGCGCCGAGGCACAATCTTCGCCGGCGTCCGACATCAGGTGTTCCCACGCCAGCGTGCGCCTGCTGTCGGCGGCCGCCGGCGCGCCGGTCAGGACCACCTGGCGCAGCGTCGGCGCGCGCCCGCGCACCGCCTCGATCGGTCCGAGCAGCTCGGGCGTCGCGATCGCAACTGCCGCATCGCTGTTGAGCAGAATCTTTTCAATCTCGTGTTCGCGCAGCAGCGGGCTGGTCGGGATCGCGACCGCTCCGGCCTTGATCGTCCCGAGAAATGCGATCAGCGTCTCGAGGCTCGTGCCCAGCCGCAGCATCACGCACTCGCCCGGCCGCACACCGATGGCCGCCAGCGCATTGGCGAAGCGGTTGGTGAGCGTGCGCAGATCCGCGAACGTGTATGCGCGGTCTTCGGTCAAAGCAGCGACGCGTGCGCCGCGCCCGTGTTCGACGTGACGATCGACGACGTAGCTCGCGATATTGAGCGCTTCGGGAATCTCGAGATAACCGCGATCGGCTGTCGCGCTGTCATTCATCGGCCGCGCTCATCCGTCGGGCCGCGGCCATGACCGCGCGCACGATTCCCTGATAGCCGGTGCATCGGCAGAGCACCGCGGACAACGCTTCGCGGACCTCGTCTTCGGTGGGCCGCGGATTGACGCGCAGAAAATCGTACGCCGCCATCAGCATCCCGGGCGTGCAGAAGCCGCATTGCAGCGCGTGATGCTCGCGGAAGGCAAGTTGCAGAATATGCAGTTCGCCGCCGCGCGCGAGTCCTTCGACCGTCATCAATTCCGCGCCGTCCGCCTGCACCGCGAGCATCAGGCAGGATCGAACAGCCTCGCCATTGAACAGGATCGTGCACGCGCCGCAGATGCCGTGCTCGCATCCGACATGCGTGCCCGTCAGCGCGAGGTCCTCGCGCAGAAAATCGACCAGCAGGCGCCGCGGCTCAGCCGAGCCTTCGTGCGGCTGCCCGTTGACCGTGAGACGAATCCTTTGTGGCTCAGGCATCGACCGCCTCCGGACGGCAAGCGCGCGCGAGCGCACGATTCAATGCGCGGCGCGTCAGCACTCGCGTCAGATGGCGTCGATAGTCGGACGAGGCGTGCAGATCGGACGGCGGATCGACGAGTTCCGCGGCGCGTGTCGCAGCGTTGTGCACGCTGCGCTCTTCGATGCGGCCGGCTTCGAGAATTTCCTCCGCGCCCCGTAGCCGCATCGCGCAAGGCGCGGCGCCGCAGACCGCAAGCCGCGCCATCCGGCATCGGTTTCGCTCCATCGCGACTACCGCCGCGATGCCCACGATCGCGAAGTCGCCGCGACGGCGGCTGAATTCCTCGAATGCCCATCCTGAATCCGGCGGCGGCGGAGTCAACCGCACCTCGGTCAGCATCTCGCCAGGTCTGAGCGCCGTGCTCATGAAGCCGACGAAAAAATCCGCCGCCCGGACCACGCGCTCGCCGCCGGAATTGCGAATCGCGATTTCGCCGTCCAGCGCCGCCACGACGGCTGGATACTCTGCCGCCGGATCCGAATGCGCAAGGCTGCCGCCGATCGTGCCGCGCGTGCGAGTCGGCAAATGCCCAACCCATCGAGTCGCCTCGGCCAGCAGCGGCAACCGGCTCCTCACCAGTGCCGAGAACTCGATCGCGCGCTGGCGCGTCATCGCGCCGATGCGCAAGCTGCCGCCCTCTTCCTTGATGTACGCGAGATCCGCGGTGCGGTTCAGGTCAACGATGACCGCGGGAGCGCTCAGGCGAAAATTAAGCAGCGGGACGAGGCTCTGCCCGCCGGCAAGGATGCGCGCATCGGCGCCGTGACGCGCGAGCAACTCAAGAGCGTGACTCGCGCTGCTCGGCGCATGGTATTCGAATGGCGCGGGCTTCATCGGGTGCCACGCTCCGCGCGCTCGAGCAGATGCCACAGGCGGCTCGGCGTGATCGGCAGTTCGGTGATGCGCACGCCAAGCGGCGCGAGCGCATCGCTCACCGCATTGGCGACCGCCGCGGGCGCGGTCATCGAACCGGCTTCGCCGAGCCCCTTCGCGCCCAGCGTGGTAAACGGCGAAGGCGTCGCCAGATGCGCCACCTCGATCGCGGGCGCCTGGCTCGCCGACGGCACCAGGTAATCCATGAAGCTGCCGGCGAGAAACTGACCCTGGCCATCGTAGGCGAGTTCCTCCCACAGCGCGCCGCCCAGTCCGTGCAGCGCGCCACCCATGATCTGACCCTCGGCAATCGCGGGATTGATGATCACGCCGGCGTCGTGGACCGTCACGTAGCGCAGGATTTTGATGTCCGCGGTCTCGCGGTCCACTTCAACCGCCATCACCTCGGCAATAAAGCCATAAGTGTTCGATGAATTGACGCGGTCCCGTTCGTCGGGGCTGTCGGCGAGCGGAAAGCCGAAAACGGCGGTCGCCTCGAGCGCCGGCTCCATCCCGGGCGGCAGCGATTGCGTGTTCCAGTGCGCCCGTCCGGCGAGTTGCTTGAGCGTAAGCCCGCGTTGCGCCTCGCCGCGCACGACGATACGTCCGTCCGCCAGCGTGAGCTTTTCGGCCGGCGTCTCCGTGATCGCGGAAGCCAGCAGGATGAGCTTGTCCTTGAGTTTGCGCGCGGCGAGCGCCGCGGCGCTGGTGCCTACCGAGCCGAAGCGGCTGGAGTAGGTGCCCGACGAAATTCCCCATACGCGGGTAAACGTGTCCATCTCGTCCACCACGGTGATGTCGGCGGGTGCGATACCGAGTTCGTCGGCGACGATCTGCGCCACGACCGTCTGATGCCCCTGCCCTTGTGGCGCGGTGCCCAGGATCGCGGTGACTTGGCCCAGCGGATCGATTCTGACCGTGGCGCTCTCGATCGCCCCGGATTTGGCCAGGTATCCGGGGCGCGCGCGCCGTTTCGGATCCAGCGCGATCGTCACGTAGCCCATGTTGGAGACGGACGGATCGACCGCCACCGCCAGTCCAACGCCGTAAAGCCGCCCCGCGGCGCGGGCGCGGCTCTGCTCCTCGCGCAATCGGCCGTAGTCGGCAACCTCGAGTGCGCGATCGAACGCGGCTGCGTAGTCGCCCGAATCGTATACGCCGCCGGACGGCGTACGATATGGAAACTGGTCGGCGCGGATAAAGTTACGCCGGCGCACCTGCGCCGGATCCATGCGCAGGCGCTCGGCCAACAGATCGACCATCCGCTCCATTTCGAAATACAGATGACCGCACGCATAGCCGCGGTTCGGACCCGTCGGGCACTTGTTGGTCATCACCACGTGCGCGTCGGCGGCGAGGCCGGCGAAGCTGTAGGGCCCGACCCAGTTGCCGATCGGCCGGAAAGTGCATCCCGGCTCCGGGCTGCGGATATATCCGCCGACGTTGTCGTATCATCGCGAGCGCATGGCCACGATCGTGCCGTCGTTGCGCGCCGCCAGTTCGCGGTAGGCCACGCGATCCGTGCCGCTCGACGATGCCATCAGGTGCTCGCGCCGGTCCTCGATCCATCGCACGGTCACGCCGGTGCGCATCGCGGCCAGGCCGATCAGCGCGAGGTACGGAAATATGCTGGTCTTAATCCCGAAGCTGCCGCCGATATCGGGCGGAGCCACGAAGCGCAGGCGATTTTCGGCGAGCCCGAGAGCGCGCGCGACCAGCGCATGCAGGATGAACGGACCCATGAAATTCGACGTGATCGTCAGTACGCCGCCTGACGGATCGTAAGCCGCAATCACGCCGTAGGTCTCGATCGGCGTCGAGGAATATTTCGGATAGCGGAAGCGCTCGCGGACCACCACGTCCGCATCGGCGAACGCGCGCTCGACGTCGCCGTAGGCGATTTCGCGATGGCACGCCTCATTCGATCCGACATTCTCGTGCAGCATCGGCGCGTCAGGCAAAAGCGCCTCTTCCGGATCGACGACCGCCGGCAGCGGCTCGTAATCGACCTCGACCAGGTCGAGCGCATCCTCGGCCAGGTAGCGATCGCGAGCGACGATGACCGCGACCGGCTCGCCCACGAAGCGAACCTTGTCGGTGGCGATGCAGTAATACCTGACCGGCGCATCGACGCCGACGGCAAACGGCTGCGTATGCGCGAGCGCGTCGGCGCCGGTGATGACGCCGACCACGCCCTGCGCCCCGACAGCCGCGGAAGTATCGATTGAACGGATCCTCGCATGCGCGTGCGGACTTCGCAGAATCGCGGCGGCATGAGCGTCCTTGAGCGGGAGATCGGCGACGAAGGCGCCGCGCCCGCTGAGCAGACGCGCGTCCTCGACGCGCTCGAGCGGCTGTCCCACCCATTTTGCCATCGTTGCGCGTTGCACCGGCGCTTCCAGTCCCTTCAAGACCGTCGAAGCGCAGACACCCTCCCATCCACCGTTGGCCTACGTTATGTTGATGGGACGAATTTCGTCAACGCGACTTCGCGCGGCGATGCGCATGACGTGTGGACGCGAGAAACCCCCGGATTGTGGCAGGCGAAAATACGATGATGCGCAGGGCGATGGGCACGGTGGTGCTGGTCATCTTCGGGATGGTCTGCGCGGGCCTCGTCGCGGAACTCGGCGTCCGCGTCGCCAATCATTTCTTCCCTTATTTCTATTGCTACGACGCGGCGCGCGGATGGGGCCTGCGGCCAAACACCGCCGGATACTACCGACGCGAGGGCGCGGCCTGGGTCTCGATCAACAGCGCCGGCTTCCGCGGCCCGGAAGTGCCGATGCGCAAGCCTCCCGGCACCATCCGCATCGCGGTAATCGGCGACTCCTACACCGAGGCCATCCAGGTGCCGAACGAGGACACTTTCGCGTCGGTCGCCGCGCGCGTGCTCGTGCAGTGTCCGTTGCTCAAGGGCCGGCGCGTCGAGGCGCTGAACTTCGGCGTGGACGGCTACGGCACCACGCAGGAATTGGTGACGCTGCGCGAGAAAGTATGGGCGTATCAGCCGGACATCGTGGTGCTCGCGATTTTCCTGGGCAATGATGTGCGCAACAACTCGGTAACGCTCGAAGGGAATCTGTGCCGGCCCTTCTATGTCGAACGCGACGGCCGCCTCATTGCGGCGGGGCCATTCTACGGCTCGAATTCCTTTCGCCTCTGGTGCATGGCGCGTTTCGATTACCGGAAGTCCGGGATGCTTTCGCTGCTCGGCAATGCCTGGACCATCCTCACCACGCGCGGCCAGCAGCCCAGCGCCGAACTGCCGATCGAGCGCGCGATCAACTACGACATCTACAAGCCGCCGGCCGATCCGGCGTGGCGCGACGCGTGGCGCGTGACCGAGGCGATGGTCGCGCAGATGCAGCGCGAGAGCGCCGCGCACGGCGCCGCATTCCTGGCCGTGACGCTCGACACCAGCATCCAGGTCTGGCCCGACCCTCAGGTGCGCGACAATTTCATGAAGCGTATCGACGTCGGCAATCTCTTCTATCCGGATCGGCGAATCGCCGCGCTCGGCGAAAAAGAGGGGTTCGACGTGCTGACGCTGGCAGAACCGCTCTATCAGTACGCCCGGGCGCATCATGCGTATTTGCATGGTTTCCCGAACAGCAAAATCGGGTTCGGTCACTGGAACGCGGAGGGCCATCGAGTGGCCGGCCGGCTGATTGGCGAGCGGCTGTGCGACATGATCCGGGCCGGCAAGTGTCCGAATTGTGCGGCTGCGCCGGAGCGCGTGTCGGCGTCCGTGGGCTCAGCATCTGAAGGCGAGGAGCGCTCCGCGCGGTGAGGCCGCGCAGCTAGTCCAGGCGCTGATCGAATTGCAGGATAATCCCGTCGGGGTCCTCGAACAGGCAAGTCAGCACGTTCTTGCCCGGCGCTTCCCCATAGGCAATCGAATCCGACTTGTACGGTCCGACCAGAATCTTCACGCCGGCGGCCTTGAGCCGTTCGACTCGACGTTCGAGGTCGGTGACCCAGAATGAAAAATGATGGATTCCGACCTGGTCGATCCGGATTGGACTGCCTGACGGCACGCCCGGCTTCTGCGACAGCACGACAAAGCCGGCCTCCGGTCCGTCGGCCCATCGCAGGTAGACCGCGCGGCGGTGCTGCTGCTCCGGATCGGCGAACAGACGCTCCGACCCGCGCACCGGTTCTTCTTTGTCGAGCGTCACGTTCAGCCCGAGCAAATCGCGGTAAAAGTGCAGTGAGCGCTCCATGTCCGCGACACCAATCGCCACGTGCGAGATACCCCGCATTGCCCTACCCTCCGCTCTCTGGTCGAATGATGCGCAATTGTGAACGCCCCAGTTCTATTGCCCACGTCGAATCGCGGTCAAGCTTGGACGCGCACGGCGCGTATTCTGTCAATCCTCGCGCTGGCAGGCGCCATCTTGTCGATGCCGGTAAATCGCATCGCCGCCGCCCAGGATCAGGGCGCGATTACCAACGAGCAAATCGGCCCAGGCCCGGCCACGCCCGCGGCTCCCGGAGCTGAAGCGGGCATCGCCGAGCGTGAGACCGAACAGGCGGCGGCCGCGCTGGAGCAACTCGCGCGTGCCAATTTCGGAGAACTCGGCGCGGCCGAGCTCAAGCTGATCCATGCGGCGCCCCAGCGCGCGCTGCTGTGGGTTGGCCCGAACAATGACGCGGCCAGCCCCGCCAACGATCCGGCGCAGGCCGAGCAATGGGGGCCCGAACGCACGATTCGCGCCGCGCTGTTGCGATGGCTCGCGGCCGATCCTCAGACGCGTCCGTATGTCCATCCGAGCGGCATCGGAATCGGCGGCGCCATGATCGCGGGCCCGCTCGACCTGTCGTACCTGACGGTCAGCGCGCCGCTCACGATTATCAACTCGGCTATTCCCGAAGGAATCGATTTCTCCTTCGCCCATCTGCACGGTCTCGATCTCTCGCACGACGTCACCGGGCAGATCACCGGCGATCGCTCATCGCTCGAGGGCGATCTGCAGCTTACTGCCGGCAAGTACGGCCCGGTCTCGGGCGACCGCATGACGATCGCGGGCGACCTCCAGCTTATGGGCGGCGATTACGGGCCGGTCAGCCTGTTTCGTACCGCGGTCGGCGGCAGCCTCGATTGCAGCGCGGGCCGGTTCGTGGGCGGCCCGGAACCGCTGTCGATCGTCGAAGCGACAATCAAGGGCGACGCCTCATTCAACAACGGTTTCACGACTAACGGCGTGGTTGACCTCACGCTGGCGCAAATCGGTCGCGGCCTGAGCTTCAAGGATGCGCACTTTGTCGGTACGGGAGTGAATGGTCTCGACGCCGACCGGGCGACCATTGATGGCACGCTCTATTGGGACGCGATCTCGCGCACGGCCGGCACCGAGCTCAATCTGACCAACGCGCGCGCCGCGGCTATATACGACGACGCGGCAAGTTGGCCCGCCGCCGGCAATCTGTTCATCGACGGCTTCGTGTACGGCGATATCAGCGGCGGACCGACCGACGCGCGCAGCCGTCTCGGATGGCTGCGGCTTCAGCCGCCCGGCTACCGTCCCCAGCCATACGGCCAACTGGCAAAGGTGATGCGCGGACGCGGCTCCGACGTCGGCGCGGTCGACGTGATGATGGCGCGCGAGGATGCGCGCCGCGAGCATGGCGGCCTCGCATGGAGCGAGCGGCTGTGGAACCGCACGCTCGAGCTGACCATCGGTTACGGCTTTAGGCCGATACGAGCGCTGTGGTGGATCCTCGGTTTCGTCGCGGCGGGCTCAATTCTGTTCTGGACGGGTTATCGCCGGCGCGCGATCACGCCGACCGAGGCCGACGCCTACGAAGTGTTCATGCGCAGCGGCGAGCCGCCGCGCCATTACCCGCCGTTCAATGCAATCTTCTATTCGCTGGAAAATTTCCTGCCGGTCGTGGACCTGCACCAGGGAACATACTGGCGCCCCAACCCACGCCACGGCTCGGGCGCTCATGCCATCTCGGGCACGCTGCTGCGCTGGTATCTGTGGCTCCATATTCTCGCCGGGTGGATAATCACGCCGCTGCTGGCGGCCGGGCTCTCCGGCCTGGTGCGGCCGGATTGAGCCTGCGCGTCAGGCGCGCGCGAAGTGATCGAGCACCGCGCGGCCGGCGCCGAGTCTGAAGCTCGCCCGCAGCGCCGCCGTCACATAGCGCTTGGCGCGCCGTATTGCCTGCTCGAGGTCCAGCCCGCGCGCCAGATAAGCCGCGATTGCCGCCGACAGCGCGCATCCCAAACCGTGCGCGCCGCCGCCCGCGATGCGCGCGGCGCGCAGCTCCATGAATTGGCGCCCGTCGTGGAAAAGATCGATTGCCTGCGCGCCGGCGCTACCCACGTGTCCGCCCTTGATCAACACGGCCGGCGCGCCGGCGCGGACGAGCGCGCGCGCCATCTCGCGGAGCGCCACTCCGTTTGCGCCTTTGATTCCGCTTAACGCCTGCGCCTCTGCCAGATTGGGTGTCACGATGCGCGCGAGCGGCAACAGACGCCGGCGCAGCGCGCGCTCACCCGCGTGGTCGAGCAGCCGCGCACCGGCGCTTGAAATCAGCACCGGGTCGATCACCGGCGAGGGCAGTTTGAATCGCACGATCGCGCGCGCCACCGCCTCGACGATTTTCGCCGAGCCCAGTGCTCCAGTCTTCAGCGAATCCGGACGGCGCTCACTGAGCACCGTTTCGATCTGCGCGGTCACGATCGCGGGGTCGACCGGCGCGACCCGGCGCACGCTCCCGCTGTTCTGCGCGATAATCGCGGTGAGCGCGGAGAACCCGTAAACGCCGAGCGCGGCAAAGGTCTTCAGATCGGCCTGCACGCCGGCGCCTCCGCTCGGATCGCTGCCGGCGATCGTAAGCGCGATTTTTCTTATGCCGGAATCGCTCACACCGCCGGCAATTGGAGCCGCAATGCACGCACGTTTGAGATCGCGAGTTTTCTCCCGATGAAGCTTGACTCGATCACGATATCATGTCGAGGCAACAGCACGATAATGCAGGCCATCGCCGGGATTACTGGCCCCGGTGTTAAGCGCATGGTACTCAAGATAAATAAGGCTGCTCCGCGGGGCGCCCGTCAGCAATGTCATCGGCGCGACAGAAAGAATTTCTAAGCCTCCCATTCAAAGCCAAGCTCGAATTTCTTTACGGGCTGCCGGCGCGCCAGAAGCGCGACCTGATCCTGTCGGCGCCCGAAGCCGAGCGGCTGGTGCAATCGTTTTCACCCGAGACGCTCTTCTACACGGTGAAGGAGATCGGCTCAGCCGATTCCGGCGATTTGCTGAGCCTGGCGGTGCCCGAGCAAATCCAGGGGCTGTTCGACCTCGATTGCTGGACCCGCGACCGACCCAACCTCGAGCGGATGCGCGAATGGGTCGAAGCGCTGACCGAGGGCGGGCGCAAGCGCATGGCCGAGGGTCTGATGGGGCTGGACCTCGAGATGATGGCGCTGCTGCTGCGACAGTATTTCCGCGTCCATCGCCTCGACGATCCGCTGACCGCGGCCGACGCGCCGTCGGACCGATTCGTGCAGTTCGACGAACATTACCTCATCGAATTTCAGCGCCACGACGCGATCCTGCAACCGCTCGTCGATTTTCTGGAGGAGGTGTTCGAGCGCGACTACACCTACTTCACCGCGCTGATGGAGGAAGTCTACTGGAGCGTCGAGGCCGAACTCGAGGAAGAGGCCTACCAGTTCCGGCGCGCGCGGCTCAGCGACCGCGGATTCCCCGATTTCTTCGACGCGCAGGACGTTTTCGCTTACCTCAATCCGCGGGAATTTCTCAAAATCAGGGCCGCGCATTCCGCGCCGGCGCGCGACAACCAGGTGCGCGAAGACGAATTGCTGCCGCATGGTGTTGCGCCCGTGATTCCCGATACCGATCTTTCGCTCTTCAACACCGCGCTGACTGCCGGCTTCGCTGCTCAGGGGCAAAGGCAATTGCGCAGCGAGATGGCGCTGGTCAGCAACCAGGTGCTGGTCGCGAGTGCAGTGGACTTCGGCAATCTCGAGGCCGTGCGCGTCGCAGTCGAGATGACGCATCATTACCTGAACCTTGGACTCGAGCACCTGGCCGGCGGCGACCTGGACACCGCGATCGAGCATCTGCGCGCAACCCATCTCAAGCTGCTCTTCCGCCTGGGCGTGAGCCTGACGATCGATCTGCGCAAAAGGGCCGAAGAAGTCACCGCCAGGCTGGGCCTCGATCCGGCCCATGGCCGCGATATCGCCTACCTCGATTCGCCGTATCGCGAAGCGCTGGGTGGCTTTCTCGAGCGCCGGCCGCGATTTTTCGGCGGCCTGGACGCCGGAGGATCGGTCACGATGCGCGACTTCGTTTCGATGCGCGACCTGCACCTGGCCTACGCCACGCTGGATCAGATCGAAACGATACGCGAGCTGTTCACCAAACTACTCGCAATCGAGATCGCATCGGCCGCGTTTCGCGCCGAAACCGCGGGGCGCGAAGTCCGGCTGGGGCAGATTCTGATCACGGCGCTGGCGCGTGCCGCACTGGAACGCGACACCGGCCATCGGCTTACTCCGGCGCCAATCGAGGCGAGCCGGCTGGGCGAACTCTACGCGGCAATCATGACTCCGGGCGGACGTCCGGCGCGCCTGACCGACGATTTTCGCCAGATGGTCGAAGCCACGATGACGGCGCGCCTGGACGCTACCGCGCGTGCGCGTGCGGCGGCGTTCGTGGGCTCCTGTCTCAGCGTGTTGGAAGAAGACCTCGCGGAACTCGACCCGCGCGCAATCGATCCGCGCTTTCTGCGCAGTCTGTTGGTTCGTCGCGGATAATCCGCGCCGGCGCCGGCTCCGCCGCCGGGCGCACGCTCATCGCGCCGCGGCGTGACGCGAGTCGTCGCGATCGCCCACGCGGCTGGATCTTTCCCGCTCGAGCGTGACGATACGCGGCTGGCGTCTGCGCATCACGCTCAGGCGAATGTCACGGCGGCCGCAGTCTGCCATCGCAAGCGCGAAATCCGAGATGGTATGCATCTCGCGCCGGTCAACCTCGGTGACGATATCTCCGCTCGTCAGACCGGCGCGCGCGGCCAGTCCGGAAACCTCGGCCACCAGCACGCCGTTGGACGGCGCGGCGCCGAAATAATGCGCCAGCGCCGGATTCAGATTCTGCACCACGATCTCGTCTACGGTGAGCGTGGGCGGCAGACCGCTGCCGGTGCGAGCTTCATGCGGCGCCGGGGCGGCGGGCGTATGAAATAGATCGTCCGCGACATAGATCGGCGCGTCCATCGCCATCGCCAGCGCAATCGCGTCGCTCGGCCGGCAGTCGAGGCCCACCTGCGGGCGATGGAGAAATACCTCGGCATAGTAGACGTGGTTGCGCACGCCGGAAATCACCACGCGCCGGACGCGATTTCCGGTCTGCTCGAGCACTTCGCGCAGCAGGTCGTGGGTAAGCGGACGATCGGGTTTGACCCCGTGCATCTCGAGCATGATGACGCGCGCTTCTTCGTCGCCGATCAGGATCTGCAGGGTGCGCCGGCCCGCGGGATCCTCGAGCTGCACGTAATGCGCGCCACTGTCATTGTCGAGCCCGACGTTGGCGATCTCGACCCGCACTTCGCCCGGCACGGGACCGCCGCGGCCCGCATGCCGCGTGCACGCGGGCGACAGCAAGGCCAGTGCGAGCGCCGCCGCAGCCAGGGCCGTTCCTCGGCGCCGCCACATGACGGCCAGCTTAGCCCGCGGCGTCGCGCACTCCAAACGGACGCCCGCCCGGTATCGGCCGATACTCGAACCCGGGTTCCGGCGCTATTTCCTGCGGTGCGGCGTGCCCAGGTACGGGAACTCGTTCAGGATGTCGGTATGCGGCTTGAGCCCGGTCGGCGGACATTGGCCCCTGGTCAGGAATGCGATGCGGTAGTCGATCACGTCATCGCCGAAGCTGCGCCCGTTCGGATACCTGGCCGGCTTCGTCGGATCGAAGCTCAGCACGTCCGGCAGCGTGCGCTCCTTGTCGATGGCCGCGATCGCGTCCTCGCGCGTGTAGTTGCCGGTGTGCCCCATCAGGTGCACGAACTGGTCGAGCCAGCGCTTGCGATCGTTGGCCGGCTCGCTCGCGTTGTACTCCTCCTTGGTGTCGTCGGTGTTGAAGAAACTCGCGACCGACGGATGCCCTGCGCGATCGACATGGATCAATCGGCCGTCGCGCCGCACGCTGCATCGTCCCCAGATGTGCAGCTCGCGTCCGCGCCCGAGCTCGCCGGTGGGCATCTCGATCACGGTCGAGAACACGTTTGCCTCGGTGTTCGAGTCGACGCCGGTCCACGGCGACTTGCCGCCGAGGTGCGGCTCGGTGAAGTTGCGCTTGCCGCGAATATCGAACAGGTTTTTGATTCCATCGAAATCGAAAAAGAACGCGTCGCTCCGGCTGCCGGCAAAAAACGTGATGCCGCCCGCTTTCATGACGTTGGGCTGCGGGCCGAACGACACGTCGCCCGCGGAGACGATTTTCGTGCCGACCGCTTCCGGTGAGCGCGCGTCGACGCCCTTCGCCATGAAGACGTCTACCGTTTGCTGACCGTGGCGCGGCTGCGAAAAGACGTAGCTGAACGCGATGTCGGTCAGGTAATCGCCGTCGTTGTCGATGTTGAGCCGGTAGATCGCGTCAGGATGGAGTGCGTCGGCATTCGGATTGGCGTTGAGAATGATCACGGTGCGCGCCGCATCGCCGGGCGACTGGAAGGCGTATAGGTCGCACAGGTCCAGTCTCTGGTCGCCCATGGGCGGACCGAGCGAGAGGCCGGTAAAGTGGTTCGACATGGCTATTCCTCCGGATTTGAGAAGACCATTGCGAGCTTCCGAAAAAACAAGGCTGAGGAACGATCCGAAACTGGCCGCGCGCGCGAGAACTTATGTCCAAACCCAGTGCCCGCGTTTCTCGCAGCGCAATAGCCGCGCGCCCGCCGCCATCCGGCCCGCCCGGCGCGAGCGCCGCCGCAGCCATTGCCGCTCTGTGGCACAGCCGCATGGCGGCCAGCTTAGTCCGCAGCACCGCGCCGTCCAAACGGACGTGCGGCGTCCGGCCGTGCGCGGAATCCCCGCGCCACCAGGTACAACTCCGCCGATCCCGGACGGCTCGCGCGCGTGCGCGTGCGCTCGGTGCGCGCAAACTCGCGCGCGAATGCCGCGACCGCCTGCGCGAAAGCCTCGCCCATGAAGAGCTTGACGATCATCGCGCCGCCCGGACGCAGCAGCGCGCGCGCGCACTCGAGCGCGGCCATCGACAGCTCGAGCATCCGTGCCTGGTCGCGCTCGGCCACGCCGCTGAGATGGGGCGCCAGGTCGCTGGTCACGAGGTCCGCCGGCGCGCCCAGCGCGTCCGCCAGCGCCGCGGTGCTTGCCGGGTCGCAAATATCGCCCACAAGCGCGATCGCGTTGGCGGCGATCGCCGGGCACGGCTCGAGATCAATTCCCACCACTCTGCCCTGCGGTCCGACAGCGAGGGCGAGCATTCGCAGCCATCCGCCGGGCGCGCAGCCGAGATCGAGCACGCGTGCTCCGAGCCGCACGAGGCGGTGGCGCTCGAGCAATTCCTCGATTTTGAACGCGGCGCGCGACGGCAGTCCGCGCTCGCGCGCCTTGCGGTAGTACTTGTCGCGCGGCTCGTATTTCGGCATCGGATTCAAGCTTAACAGAGATCGCGCAGGGCGAACGTACGCCGTCAAAATCGTTTCGGCGCCTCGCGACATCGCCGGCAATCCCCAGCTTTAGTGGATTTGCGAGGCGCGCGGTGTTTAAAGGGTCGAACAAAGCGGTTATTTTCATCAAAGGGGATGTTCTGACTGCCGCCGCACGTCGTTCAGAAGTTTGTTCATGACTCCGGTAGTGCCCAATCGATGCTGAATCTTGCCGATCTCAATCCTGCCCAGCGCGAAGCCGTGCTCGCGCCCGAAGGACCGATTCTGATCCTCGCCGGTGCGGGCTCGGGGAAGACGCGCGTCCTCACTTATCGGATCGCCCATCTGCTCGCCGAGCATCGGGTGGCGCCGGAGCGGACGCTCGCGGTGACCTTCACCAACAAGGCGGCGGCCGAGATGCGCGAGCGGATTGGCGCGCTGCTCGGCGGCGAGTCGCGATGGCCGTGGGTCAGCACGTTTCATTCGGCTTGCGCGCGCATTCTGCGCGAGGAAGCCGGTCTGCTCGGCTATCGCGCGAATTTTTCGATTCTCGACGAGGGCGACGCAATGAGCGTGCTGCGGCGCGTTATCGAGGATGCCGCGCTGGCCGCGGCACCGACGCCCGAGGCGGCACGTTCGCGCATCGAACAGCTCAAGAACGACGCCGTCACGCCGGAGGGCTTCGCCGAAAGCGCCGGCAACGGCGGCCATGACGCGGCGTTGGCAGCGATCTACCGGCTCTATCGCGAGCGGCTGCGCGCGATGAACGCGATGGATTTCAGTGATCTCCTGCTCAACGTGTACGAAATCTTCGAGCGCGACCCGGGTGTGCTCCTGCGCTGGCAGTCGCGCGCAGAGCATCTTTTGGTTGACGAGTACCAGGATACCAACCGTGTGCAGTACCTGCTGGTGCGCGCGCTCTCGGCGCGCAGCGCGAACCTGTGCGTGGTCGGCGACGAAGATCAATCGATCTACCGATGGCGCGGCGCCGACATCCGCAACATTCTCGATTTCGAGCGTGACTTTCCCCAGGCGCGGATCTTCAAACTCGAGCAGAACTATCGCTCGACCAAGACCATCCTGGCGGCCGCCGACACGGTCATTCGCAACAACCGCGAGCGCAAGGACAAGCGCCTGTGGACGGAAAACGCCGCGGGCGAGCCTGTCACCTATTTCACCGGCGTGACCGAGCGTGACGAGGCCGATTTCATCGCGCGCGAAATCGGACGACTGGCGGCCGAGGAGCATGTCGATCCGGCGGATATCGTGGTGTTCTATCGGGTCAATGCGCAGGCGCGGGTGCTCGAAGAGGCGCTGGTGCGCCGACGCATACCGTACTACGTGGTCGGCGGGCTGCGCTTTTATGAGCATCGCGAAGTCAAAGACCTGCTCGCTTACCTGCGCGTGCTGGCCAATCCGTCCGACGCAGTGAGCGTCGAACGCATGGTGGGCGCACCGACCCGTGGCGTCGGCGCGAAAACGTTGGAGGCAGCGGCGCAACTCGCCGCCGAGGAAGGCGTGAGCGCCTTCGAAGCGCTGGGACGGCTGGAAACCAATTCCCGTGTCGCGCTGCGTTCGGCCAAGCAGGCTGGCGAGTTGTACGCGTGGATGCGCGAACTGGCTGAGCGCGCGCCAACCATGAAAGTCCGCGCGATTCTCGACCAGGTGATCGAGCGCGCGGGGTTCGTGGGCTATCTCGATGCGATGGCGGACGGTGCCGCGCGCCGGCAGAACGTGGCCGAGATGCTCTCGGCGGCCGACGCTTTTGATGCCGAAGGACAAAATGGGGGGTTGGCGGATTTTCTGGAGCGCGTCGCGCTGATCAGTGACGCCGACCAGGTAGGCGGCCGCGGCGGGCGTGTCGCCCTGATGACGCTGCACACGTCGAAGGGCCTGGAGTACCCGGTCGTGTTCATCGCCGGAATGGAGGAAGGATTATTTCCTCATTTTCGCTCGCAGGAGGACGGACGCGAGGTCGAGGAGGAGCGCCGGCTCTGCTACGTCGGCATGACCCGCGCGCGGCAACTCCTGTACCTGACCAATACGCTGACGCGTGAACTGTATGGGCAGCGCAACGAGTCGCGGCCCTCGCGCTTTCTGGGCGAGATCGACTCCGCGCTCATCAAGCGCATCGCGCCCGAGCGGCCCGGCTCCGCGCTGCGCCCGCCGTCGCGCGGCACTTACGTGGACTACAGCACCAGCCAAATCGGAGAAGATATCGACGCGGAGAGCGCCGACGGAATAGCGATCGGCGCTCACGTCGTCCATCAGACCTTCGGTCGGGGCGTAGTACGCCGGCGCGAAGGACGCGGCGAGGGCGCCAAGGCCTGGGTTCACTTCGAACGCAGCGGAGTAAAGCTGCTGGTGCTTAAATTCGCCAACTTGAGGCCGGTTGCTGACTGATGAGCCTTGCCATATCATTCTTGCGTTGTCTGCCTTGCGTTATCTGCTCGGCCCGACAGGGCGCGCCGAAGGGGTGGGGGCGTAGCACAATGCATCACAGGAAATCGCGCATAAGCTCGCGGATTGCCGTTGGGTCGACCGCTGCCTTCGTGTTGACGGCGATTGCGCTTCTGGCGGCGCCGCGGATCGCTCATAGCTGGAGCGAGAGCGATTTCGAGAACCGCCCGCTGGTGGGCTATCCGATACCCGCCGGCCGCGACGATTTGATCGGCTCGCTACAAACCTACACCATCCGCAAAGGCGACACGCTGCTCGATGTTGCGCGCTGGTACGGACTCAGCCCGACCGAAGTATCCAACGCCAACAATCACATGGACTGGTGGTCGCCTCCCGCCGGCAAGCTCATCGTCATCCCGACCGAGCACATCCTGCCCGCCGCGCCGCGGCTTGGGATCGTGATGAATATCCCCGAGATGCGGCTTTACTATTATTATCCGACGCCGGTCGGCGGACGGCGGCGAATCGGCAAAGCTCGGTTCGCTCATACCGCCTATGCCCAGCCGCGCACCGCGAAAGGACATCGAGCGAAAAAGACGCTCACCGGCGTTCATCCGACCGTCATCTACACTTTTCCGGTCGGGCTCGGCCGCTACGACTGGCGGACCCCCGTCGGCTCCTGGACCATCCGCGACAAGACCTACAATCCAACCTGGGTGGTGCCTGACGACATCTACCAGGAACACCTCGAACGCGACGGAGAGGCCGAGCACGTAATCGAAGGCGGCGACCCCGACAATCCGCTCGGACATTATCGCCTCGCCTTGACGCTGCCGATGTACGCTCTGCACGGCACCAATGTGCCGTGGGGCGTCGGGATGGAAGTCAGCCACGGATGCGTCCGGCTTTATCCGGAGGACATCGACCGGCTCTATCATCGGACCAGCGTCGGCACGCCGGGACGGTTCGTCTATCAGCCGGTGAAGTACGGATGGCGCGCGGGGATGCTCTTCGTCGAGGTTCACGAGGATCTCTACGGCGTGTATCCGGGCCTGTGGCGCCACGCGATAAGCCTCGCCAAGAGCGAGGGCGTGTTCCCGAATGTGGACTTGCTCAAGCTCGAGAAGGCGGTGGAAGAGAAAACCGGCGTGCCCACATACGTGATGCCCGGGCCTGAGCCGGCAAGCGCAATGCCACCGGTCACCGAGACCGCCAGTTCGGTGCCCCTCCCACCGCCGGGCAGCGCCGCAACCGCTCCGGACGCAGACACCAGCCCGGGGGTCGGGGCGAAATCGGATACGGACAGCGACCGCACGGATGAAAATTCGGGCGCGACCGGAACTACCGCCACGGCGATCGCACCCCCGCCCGCCGTCAGCGCTATCCGCCCTGCGCCCGAATCCGCAACGGTCACCGACGACGAGGACAACGGTACTGGAGATTCGGGCGAGGCCGATACGAGCGTCTCCGAGACTGCGGATGAATCGGCTCGCGGCGCCGCCGCCGCGAGCGTGCCGGCGGCATCGGCGCCGGCAGGCAACACCAATTCCGCGGCCGGCGACGCCAACGACAGCGAGCAGTGGCAGCGTATGCCGGCCGGTGCGATGCCGGTCGAATAGCAGTACTCATCGGCGCGTGTACGCAGAGTGACGGGGCGCGGGTTGGCGAGGTTGGCCGCCTGGCCGCGAAGAAACTCTCGTGTCATCTGCGCAACGATTTCGCCGGACCCGCCTTGCCGGGCTTTCCAGCGATACTCTATACTCCGCACGAGCCGTGATGCGCCAAATCCCGTTTCATCGACCCTCGATCGGTCCCGACGAGGAGCGCGAGGTGCTCGACAGCCTGCGCTCCGGATGGATAACGACCGGGCCCAAGGCCAAACGTTTCGAGAAGGAATTTGCGGCGTATGTCGGCGCGCGTCATGCGCTGGCGGTCGCGCACTGCACCGGCGCGCTGCACCTGGCGCTGTTCGCGCTCGGCGTCGGACCGGGCGACGAAGTCATCACCACGCCGTTCACGTTCACCGCGACGGCCGAGGTAATCGGTTACCTGGGCGCGCGGCCGGTGTTCGTCGATATCGATCCGCGGACTTTCAATATCGACGCCGCGCGCGTGGAAGAGGCGCTCGCCGGCGGCCGGCATCGCCGGGTGCGCGCGTTGTTGCCCGTGCATTTCGCCGGGCAGGCCTGCGACATGGACCGGCTGCTCGCGATTGCGCGCGCGCACGATCTGAAAATCGTCGAGGACGCGGCGCACGCGGTGGGTTCCGCGCGTCATATCGAGGGCCGCGGGATGACCCGCATCGGCTCCATCGGCGATATCTCGTGCTTCAGCTTTTACGCGACCAAGAACATCACCAGCGCCGAGGGCGGGATGGTCACTACCGAGGACGACGCGCTCGCCGAGCGCATCGCGGTGGCGAGCCTGCACGGGATGAATCGCGACGCGTGGAAGCGCTACGATCGCAGCGGCTCGTGGTTTTACGAAATCCACGACACCGGCTTCAAGTACAACCTCTCCGACGTGCATGCGGCGATCGGCGTCGCGCAGCTCGCGCGCGCCGACGAATTCATGCGCCGGCGCACGGCCATCGCGCACGCCTACTCGTCCGCGCTGCGCAACGAGCCCGCGCTCGAAGTGCCGGAGGTCGAACCCGGCATCGAGCACGCGTGGCATCTCTATGTCCTGCGCATCCGTCCGCAGCGGTTGCGCATCGGGCGCGCCGAAATCGTGGAGCTGCTGCGCGAGCGCGGCATCGGCACCTCGGTGCATTGCATCCCGCTCAACACGATGCATTTCTACCAGGATCGCTACGGCTACCGGACCGGCGATTTTCCGATCGCCGAGGACGTGTACAGCCGATGCCTGTCGCTGCCGATTTATCCCTCGATGAGCGACGAGGACGTCGCCTGCGTCATCGACGCCGTGCTCGCGCTGGTGCGCGAGAATCGGCGTTAGCGTGCTGCGGCGCGGAGAGTTTGGCGATCGCACGGCGGCGGAGGCCGGCTTCCGCGCCCTGGCGCGATCCTTTAAAATCGGCGCATCGGAGGGGGACACGTGCGAGCACTGGTGACGGGCGGAGCGGGATTTCTGGGATCGCATCTGTGCGAGCGGCTGTTGCGCGACGGGCACGAAGTCATATGCCTGGATAATTTCTTCAGCGGCAAGCGCGCCAACATCCGCCACCTGCGCGATTTTCGCGATTTCGAGTTCATCCGCCACGACATCGTCGAGCCGATCCTGCTCGAAGTCGATCGCATTTTTCATCTCGCCTGCCCGGCTTCGCCGGTGCATTACCAGTACAATCCGGTCAAGACCATCAAGACCAGCGTGATGGGCACGATCAACATGCTGGGCCTGGCCAAGCGCGTGCGCGCGCGCATGCTGCTCACCTCGACCAGCGAGGTGTACGGCGACCCCGAGCAGCATCCGCAGACCGAGAGCTACTGGGGTCACGTCAATCCGATCGGCGTGCGTTCCTGCTACGACGAGGGCAAGCGCGTCGCCGAATGCCTGATGATGGACTACCATCGCCAGAACCACGTCGATATCCGCATCGTGCGCATCTTCAACACCTACGGCCCGCGCATGGCGATCAATGACGGGCGCGTGGTGTCCAACTTCTGCGTCGCGGCGCTCAAGGGCGAAGAGCTGCCGATCTACGGCGACGGCCAGCAGACCCGCTCCTTCGCTTACGTTGACGACATCATTGAAGCGCTGGTGCGCATGATGAACGCGGAAGGACTGACCGGACCGGTGAATATCGGCAACCCCGACGAGTTCACCATCCTCGAGCTGGCGTCGCTCGCGATCGAACTTTCGCGCAGCTCCTCGCGGCTCGCCTATCATCCGGCGCGCCCGGACGATCCGGTGCGCCGCCGTCCCGACATCAGTCTCGCCCGCACGGCGCTCGGATGGACGCCGAAGATTCCGCTGCGCCAGGGCCTGGCGACGACCATCGATCATTTTCGCGAAGAGCTGGGGCTCGTTTCCGCCTGAAACAGCCGGGCCCCCGCCCGGCGAAACGAGGGAGGAACATGCGAACCGCGCTAATCACCGGAGCATCGAGCGGCCTCGGCGAGCAGTTCGCCTATGCGCTGGGCCGCGAGCATTACGACCTCGTGCTGACGGCGCGGCGCGAAGACCGTCTCGCCGCCGTCGCCGCCCGCGCTCGCGCCGCGGGAGCCGGCAACGTGCGGACGATCGGCGCTGACCTCGCGGCGCGCGAGACTCCCGGCAGGCTCTATCAACAGCTCGCCGGCGACGGCGTGCAGATCGATTACCTGGTCAACAACGCCGGCTTCGGCACCACGGGAAGGTTCCAGGATCTGGCGCTCGAGCGCGAGCTCGAAGAGATCGATCTCAACGTGACCTCGCTGGTCGCGATGTCGCGGCTGTTTCTGCCGGCCATGATCGAGCGCAAGCGGGGCACGATAATCAATGTCGCTTCGACCGCGGCCTTCCAGGCTACGCCTTACATGGCGACCTATGGAGCAACCAAGGCGTTCGTTTTGAGCTTCAGCGAGGCGCTCGCGGCCGAACTCAGCGGCAGCGGCGTGACCGTGATGGCGCTCTGTCCGGGGCCGGTGCACACCGAATTTCAGAAAACCGCGAAGATCGAGCGGATGCGCCTGCCGTCCTTTGTCTGGACCGAGGCGGAGCGGGTGGTGAACGACGGCATCGCCGCAGCGGCAAGCGGCCACGCGGTGCACGTCGCGGGAGTGTTCAACAGCGCGATGGTGCTGGCGAGCAAGCTCACTCCGCGCGCGCTGACCACTTTCATCAGCGCCGCCGTGATGCGTCCACCGTCGGCGGAAAAGTGATCCGGCGAGCGCCGCGCGATCGGCGCTCCATTCGGTTTCGCGCGGCTATTGCCTCAGCAGGTTCCGCGCGATCACCATCCGCTGAATCTGCGAAGTGCCCTCGTATATCTGCAGCAGCTTTGCGTCACGCATCAGCTTCTGCACCGGGTAGTCATTCATGTAGCCGTAGCCGCCGAAGATCTGCACTGCGTCGGTGGTGACCTTCATGCAGGCGTCGGCGCCATAGAGCTTGGCGTAGCTCGAGATAGCATTCGGACTCTCGCCGCGATCAACCAGCCATGCCGCCTTGTACGTCAGCAGGCGCATCGCTTCGACCGCGACCGCCATATCCGCCATCATGAACTGGATTGCCTGGAAATTCGCGATCGGCTGGCCGAAAGCCTGGCGCTGCTGCGAGTATTTGAGGCATTCGTCAAGCGCGCGCTGCGCGACGCCGGTCGCAATCGCACCGATTTCCGGGCGGCTGCGATCGAACGTGGCCATCGCGTACTTGAAGCCCTCGCCCTCGCGCCCGACCAGCGCGCTTGCAGGCAGGCGCACGTCGTCGTACGAAACTTCGCCCGTATCCGCCGCCCGCTGTCCGAGCTTGCCGTGCATGCGCCGCCGCGACACGCCCGGGAGATTCGCCGGCAGGACGAAGCACGAAATGCCCTTGTGCTTGAGCCTGCGATCCGAAGTGGCGAAGGTGACATACCATTCGGCCATCGAACCGTTCGAGATGAAATGCTTGGTTCCGTTGAGGACGAACGAGTCGCCCTCGCGCCGATAGGACGTGCTCATCGCGGCGACGTCCGAGCCCGCGCCCGGCTCAGTTATCGCGAAGGCGCAGAAGGTGAGCCGCTTGAGCAGCGCGCCGAGATATTCGGCCTTCTGCTCCGGGTTGCCGGCAATGAGCAGCGGCAGCGTTGCCAGTTCGTTGGCACCGATCGCGTTGGCCATCCCCGAGCAGCCGTAGTTAAGTTCCTCGATGATGATGTTGGAATCCAGGATGCTGAGGCCGGGGCCGCCCTGCTCACGCGGCACGCCGAGGTTCATCAGGCCGGCCTTGAACGCCGCTTCGCATACGTCGCGCGGAAAGGTTTCGTTCTCGTCGTATTCGCGGGCGCGCGGTATCATCTCGCGCTCGGCGAATTCGCGCGCCAGGCGGCGCAGGTCCTTTTGTTCTTCACTAAGCTCGAAGCCGATCATTTTCCCGTGCTCCTGGCAGTCCGATTGCGCACGCCGTGCCGCGCGATTGTAAATCTTGCGCCAAGTGAATCGCGAGCGCAAAGACGGCGCGCGAAGGCAGCCAGCGGCGAAATGTGCAGGCTTGTAAAAGGCCATCCGGCCAACTATGACGGGCTTGCGTGCACGCCGGTCGCCGCTTCGACGGTCGGCCAGCGCGGCGCGGATTCAAGCCATGCCAAGGAGATCGCGATGTCAGTCACATTGATCGCCAAGCTCAAAGCCAAGCCGGGCTGCGAGAACGACCTCGAAGCGGCCTTTCGCGACATGATCAAAAAAGTGCGCGCGGCGGAGCCCGGATGCCTCACCTACATACTGCACAAATCCAAGGACGATCCGACCATGTTCGTGTGGTACGAGACTTACACCGACGACGCGGCCTTCGCGACCCATCGCAAGACCGACCATATGAAGGAGATGGGCGCGCGCATCGCCAATCTGCTGGACGGGAGGCCGCAGATCGAGATGCTCGCCGAACTGGACCGTAAATAAATATCGGCGCCACGCTGGATAGCGCGCGCCGCCCGATCACGGAGATCTATCGCGATGCCGCGGACCATCCTGATGGGCGATCCAACGCATTTCTCGGTGCTCGGCGGCGCCAATCCCCACACGCGCAACCCGCTCGGCATCCGCAAGTCCGTCGACGCGAATCGCGCGCGCGCGCAGTGGCATCGCCTGGCCCGCGCGCTGGTCGCGCACGGCACCGAGGTCTGCGTGATCGAGCCGCATCCGGGGATGAGCGGCCTGGTCTATCCGGCCAACGCGGGTTTTCTCTATCCGCTGCAGGGTGCCGCGGCAAACGCCAAGGTCTTCTGTCTCGCCCACCTGTTGCCGACGCGAGTTCGCGAACGCGAGGTCTATCGCCCGTTCCTTGAAGCGATGGGCTATCGATGCATCGAAGCCGCGGCGCGGTTCGAGGGCGAAGCCGACTTCTTTCCTGCCGGACGCTACATGCTGTTCACGCACGGCCGGGTCGAACGTCAGCGCTTTGTTCCGCGTCTGGGCCTGCCGCCATGGCGGCGTGTGTACGGCTTCCGTTCCGAGGCGGGCGCGGCGCGGGAACTCAGCAGCGTCGCACGCGACCGTCCGATTCTTCCGCTTGAGCTTCGGCTCGAAGCCCACTACCACGGCGACACGGTGCTCTGCTCGTTCGGTCCCGAGCGCCAGCATCTGCTCGCCTACATGGATGGATTGACCCAGTCCTCGCGCGAGCGCCTGCGCGCCGAGTTCGGCGCCGGCCTGATCGAGCTGAGCAGGCCCGACGCGGAGCGATACGCGGCGAATTCGTTCCAGATCGACTACCGGGACAAGCTGTATCTCTTCATGCCCGACGGCGTGAGCGACGGCCTGCTCGCGCAGGTGCGCGAGCGTCAGGTCGAGCCGGTGACGATTGACGTGAGCGAATTTCTCGCCAAGGGCGGCGGCTCGATAAAGTGCATGATTCTCGACCTCGGCCCGCGCGATGAACAGCCCGGAGCGCCGGCCGCGGTCGAATTCCGCGCCAAGCGCTCGTATGACGCCATCTACGCCGGCGCGCCGCGGCGGTAATCGCACCCGCGGTTACACCCGGCGCAGCACGCCGAGCCATCGGCCGTGGCATTTTTCAATGGGCTTGGTGAACGAGAGATCGGCGTAGCACGTAATCATTCTGAAATAGCCCGAGGCGCGGGCGGCTAGGTCGAGCAGGCTCGGCAGCGTGTAGCGCACCGGCACGATGTCGCGCGTGACCACCGGCCCCGCGGGGAAATGAATCGTGCATTCGAGCTCATAGATCGAATGCATGCCGGAACACCACGCGATCGGGCGATGAAACTCGCGCACGTCCACGCGCGTGCCCGCGACATTCACCCTGCGCCTGCGCCATGGCCTGCGCCGCGCGATCACGTCGACGCCGTCGTGCCGGTCGATATCCACGCAGTAGATTCCGCCGCGCCGCAGGAGTCGACCGACGGACCCCAGATGGGCCAGCAGCGCGTGGTTGCTGGTCATGATCGGAAATGTTTCGGACATGAAGAACGCGGCATCGAAGAGACGCCCGGGAAGACGGAACTGCTCGATCGAGCGCCGGTAGAAACGGATCGGCACGCCCGCCGCGGCTTTGCGCCCGGCAGCGATCATCGTCGCCGAACGGTCGATGCCGGCGACGGCGATGCCGCTGGCCGCGAGCGCGATCCCATGCGGCGAATCTCCGCAGGCTACGTCGAGCACGCGGCGCACCGGACGTTTCATATGCCGGCGCCAGACGGCGCGCATGAACTCGACCTCGGCGCCGATTTCGGCCGGCTTCTCCATGTGGACGCGGCGGAAAATGGCCGGATATCGATAGATGCTCGGCTCCATCGCATCGCAGTTTAGCGGCGCGCTCGGGCTGTCACCAAGCCGCGGCGCGCAGATTCATCCGCAGCCGCGTCCGCCCTGCCGCGCCATGACGCCCACAATCCGCTTGAGATCGCATGCGGGTGGCGCGAGAATCCGTCGCCGGGGGCCTGCGTGGCGCGCCGATGCGCCCAAACGCACAACCAGGGTGGTACAGCGATGAGCAAACCGCTTGACGGAATCAAGGTGATCGAGATCGGCCAGGAAATTCAGGGACCGTTCGCGGCGCTGGTGCTGGCCGATATGGGCGCCAGCGTGATCAAGATTGAAAATCGCGAGACCGGCGACCTCAGCCGATGGCTCACCTGCGGACTGATTGGCGGCCCCGAGGCGAAGAACCAGGACGTGTCGTTTTACTTCACGGCGATGAACCGCGGCAAACGCAGCATCACCGTGGATCTCAAAAAGCCCGGCGGCGTCGCCCTGATTCATCGACTCGTCCGCGCGAGCGACGTGCTGCTCACCAATTACCGCCCGGGTGTGCTCGACCGACTGGGTCTCGGCTTCGACGATCTGCTCAAGGACAATCCCAAAATCGTGTATGCGCAGGCAAGTTCGTGGGGACCCAAAGGGCCGTGGGTCAAGCGGCCTAGCCGCGACACGCTGGCCCAGGCAGCGAGCGGCCTGATGGCCAAGACCGGGATGCCCGAGGATCCGCCGCTGGCCGCGGGCATCGCAATCGCCGACCATTCTGGCGCGATGAGCCTGGCCGCGGGTGTGCTCGGCGCGCTGTTCGCGCGCGAGCGCACCGGCAAGGGACAGCGGGTGGACGCTTCGATTTTCGGCACGCTTATCGCGATGCAGGGCTTCGAGCTCGACTTCGTCTCGATGAGCGGGCGGGACACGCTGCGCGCGGGCCGCGGCCATCAGTTTTTACACGGCGTATGGGGCGCGTACCGCACCCGCGACGGATGGCTGTGTATCGCGGGGGTGGACGACAAGCGCTGGCCCGATTTCTGCCGCGTGATGGGCATCCAGCATCTGCAGGACGATCCGCAATTCGACAATGCGACGCGCAACTTTCACGGCTGGAAAATGATCGAGGTGCTGGATTCGATTTTTCCGAAGAAGACCACGCGCGAATGGCTCGAACAGCTCACTGCGGTCGATATCCTCGTCACCGAAGTGGCGGACTATCGAATGCTGCTCGACAGCGAACAGGCCCGCGTCAACGGCTACCTGCAGGAACTGGATCATCCGACGGCCGGACGCGTGCTGGTTTCGGGCACGCCGATTACCTACAACGGCGAAGTGCGCACCCAGTCGCCGCCCGCGCCCGAATGGGGACAGCATACCGAGGAAGTGCTGCTCGAATTCGGATACTCATGGGAGGAAATCGCGGCGCTGCGCGAAGAGGGCGCCATCTGAAGCGCGCCCGGGCCCCGGTTGGACAGTCGTCGCCCGCCGCGCCTAACATCGCTCTGCAACGCCGCGGCATCAGCCGCGTTTCGCGCAAAAACGGTTCGACGGAGGATCGTCCTATGTCCAAGTACACATTCGTAGTGCTGAGCAACCCCACCACGCCCGGCCAGGAAGCCGATTACAACGAGTGGTACAACAAAGTCCACATTCCGGACGTGCTGAACGTGCCCGGCTTCGTGGCCGCGCAGCGTTTCAAGCTGGCCGAGGCCCAGCTCGGCGATGGCAAGCCGGCCCATCGCTACCTCGCCCTGTATGAACTCGAAACCGACGATCTGAAGGGCGCCTTCAAGGAACTGCAAAAGCGCATCGGCACGGCCGACATGATCATGAGCGACGCGATCGACATGAAGGGGCTGTCGGCGGTGATGTTCACGCCGGTGGCCGAACGCGTGCTGGCCAGGGACGTGCGCCGCGCGCCGCGCGCCGCGTAGCGTTCCAGTCAGTTCGTCGAGCGCGCGCGGATGCGCCGCATCCATCCGCGCGCGCTTTCGCGATGCCGCGTTTCCTGCTTTGCTTGGAGCACGAGGCTTGCTCCGATGAAGGCAACCGGCATCGCACAGGTCCACGCCCGCGAGATCATTGACTCGCGCGGCAATCCGACGATTGAAGTCGACGTACGCCTTGAGAGCGGCGCCTTCGGCCGCGCCGCCGTGCCGTCAGGCGCTTCGACCGGCGTCCACGAGGCGCTCGAGCTGCGCGACGGCGACACGCACAGATTCGGCGGCAAAGGGGTCAAACGCGCGGTCGCCAACGTCAACGGTGAGATCGCCGACGCGCTCCGCGGCACCGATGCCGGCGCACAACGCGCGCTCGACCAGCACCTGATCGCGCTCGACGGCACCGAAAACAAGTCGCGGCTCGGCGCCAATGCGATGCTCGGCGTGTCGCTCGCCGCCTCCTGTGCCGCTGCCGCGGCCGCCGGCGTGCCGCTCTATCGCTACCTGGGAGCCGACGCCGCCGTCATGCCGGTGCCGATGATGAACGTGCTCAACGGCGGCAAGCACGCCGATTCCAGCGTAGACATGCAGGAGTTCATGATCGTACCGCTGGGGGCGCCTTCGTTCGCCGAATCGATCCGGATGGGCGCCGAAGTCTTTCATGCGCTCGCCGCGGTGCTCAGGAAGCGCGGACAATCGACCAACGTCGGCGACGAGGGCGGCTTCGCGCCAAACCTGCGCAGCAACGAAGAGCCGATCGAAGTGATCCTCGAGGCGATCGCCAGGGCCGGCTACCGGCCGGGTCAGGACGTGGCGCTCGCGCTCGACCCCGCTTCCAGCGAGTTTTTCGAGGACGGCCGCTACGTATTCGCGCGTTCGGACAAAAAGGCGCGCGGCGCGGAGGAGATGGTGCGGCTGTGGAGCGACTGGATCGCCCGCTATCCAATCGTCTCGATCGAGGACGGGCTCGCCGAGGACGACTGGACCGGCTGGGAGCTGCTGACGCGCGAGCTGGGAGCGCGCGTGCAACTGGTCGGCGACGATCTCTTCGTCACCAATCCGCGACGGCTCGAGCGCGGCATTAAAGAGCGTGCCGGCAATTCGATCCTGATCAAGCTCAATCAGATCGGCACTCTGACCGAGACGCTGGCGACGATCGAGATGGCGCGCGCGGCCGATTTCACCTGCGTCGTGTCCCATCGCTCGGGAGAGACCGAGGACACCACTATCGCCGACCTCGCCGTAGCCACCGGCGCGGGCCAGATCAAAACCGGATCGATGAGCCGCGGCGAGCGCACGGCAAAATACAATCGCCTGCTGCGGATCGAAGAGGAGCTGGGCGCACGCGCCGTCTGGCCGGGCGCGAGTGTGTTTCGTCGCGCGGGGCGCGCGCGATGAGCGAGCGGTCGCGGCGGCCTACCGTAGCGGCGCTGGTAATCTTCGACGGATGGGGCCTGCGCCCGGATCGCACTGCCAATGCGATCGCGATGGCGCGCACGCCCACCATGGACCGCCTCTATCGCGCGTATCCGCATACCGCGCTTGAAGCTTCGGGCGAGGCGGTCGGGCTGGCCCCGGGCGTGATGGGCAATTCCGAAGTCGGCCATCTCACCATCGGCGCCGGCCGCGTCATCTACCAGGACGTGATGCGCATCACCAAGGCGATTGAAACCGGCGCCTTCGCCCGCAACCAGACGCTGCTCAACGCGATCCGGCAGGGGCGTGAAAATGCGCGCACGCTTCATATCTGGGGGCTGCTTTCCGACGCCAGCGTGCACAGCCATATCGATCATCTTTTCGCGCTGCTCGACCTTGCGAACGGCGAGGGCCTGCACGATATCGCCGTGCATGCGGTGTTGGACGGGCGCGACACCTCGCCCCGTTCGGCGCTGCCGTACGTCGATGCGCTGCTCGGCAAGCTGAGCGCGCTCGGCTGCGGCAGGGTGGCAACCGTCAGCGGCCGATACTTCGCGATGGACCGCGACAAGCGATGGGATCGCATTGAGCGCGCATGGCGCGCGATGGCTGCGGGCGACGGCATCGCCGAGCCGGATGCGCGCGCGGCGGTCGAGCACGCTTACGCCGCCGGCCAATCCGACGAATTCGTCGAGCCGCGCGTAATCGCCGGCGGCGCGCCGCTGCGCGACGGCGATCAGGCCGTGTGCTTCAACTTTCGCGCCGATCGCGCGCGCGAGCTGACCGCGGCGCTGGCGCTGGAAAATTTCGATGGCTTCGCGCGCCCGCGCCATCCGCGAATCGGCTACGTGTGCATGACCGAATACGACCGCAGTTATGGTCTGCCGCTCGCCTTCGCCCCGGAGGATGTGAAGAACTCGCTGGCCGAGATGCTCGCGCGCGCGGGCGTGCGCAATTTGCGCATTGCCGAAACCGAGAAATACGCTCACGTAACGTACTTCCTCAACGGCGGCGTGGAAAAGCCGTTCCCCTTCGAGGAACGCGTGCTGATTCCGTCCTCGAAGGTGGCAACCTACGATCTTGAACCCGCGATGCAGGCGCAGAGGATCGCCGAGCGCGCGGCGAAGGAAATCGGCGGCGGGCAGTTCGGCGTTGTCGTGATGAACTTCGCCAATCCCGACATGGTCGGGCATACCGGCGTCCTCGAGGCCACCGTCAGAGCGATAGAAACCACCGATGCGGCGCTGGGCGCGGTGGTAGACGCGGTTGAGCGTGCGGACGGCGTCGCGCTCATCACGGCGGATCACGGCAACGCCGAATTCATGGCCGACCCGAAGACCGGGCAGGCGCATACCGCGCATACCACCTTTCCGGTGCCGCTGATCCTGCTTGACCCCTCTTTCCATGGCGCGCTGCGAAGCGGCGGGACGCTGGCCGATGTCGCGCCCACGCTGCTCGCCATGCTCGGTATCCGGCCGCCCGCGGAAATGACCGGACACGACTTGCGCATATCGGCGTAATGCGTCAGCGGCGCGGACCGCATTGCGTGCCCGGACTGTAACTTCTGATAACCCAATCGGTCACGGTCCTGATACGGCGGGCGTTGTAGACATATTCGGCAAGGACGTCGCTGCGCACGTCGGGCTGCGCCTTGGTCAGCATCGGCAGCCGCTCATTGAGATAGTTGTCGGAAAAATCGCTGAGCGCGACCAGGCTCACCGGCCAGCCGTTCAACTGCTGAGCCCCTGTCAGCCCAAGTGTGAAGATCGAACGGTAATTCAACGCCTGCATCGTGGGACCCTGATTCATGCGCCCGATGAACACCCACTTCTGGCCAAGCGCCGGCACGAGGAACGGCGGATTGGCGCTGTGAAACATGCACTGCTCCTGCACGAGCGCCTTCTCCACGTCTCGGCTGCCGGCCAGTACCGCCGAGGGGCTCATGAATATGAACTTGGTCGATCGTCCGACAATGTTCGCCGGCGAAGGGCCAGGACCGCTCGCTGTCGCAAGGGACTCCGTCTGGCTGCTCGAATTTGTTCCCGAGCTGCCCAGCGAACCTAGCGCCGCGCAACCGGAAAATAATGCAGCCGCCACGATCAAACCCACAATGGATGTCTTGCGCATTTGGTAAACTCCCGAAGGGGGGCTCTTCTCGTACACGAGCAGAAGGCAACCTAATCCTGAAGCGCAAGATATGTACCCGCTAAAATGCGTGACGTTATCACGCGCAAAATGGAGAAGACGCATCGCCTGGAAAAATACGAGGCTGCGCATCATCCAAGAAGGGAAAGCAACCTGGAAAAAGGGAAGCGGGCTAAGCCTTCCGATTGATGCGACGAGAAGCCTTGCTATGGCGTCTTAGGCGCGGCCGCCGGCCGACATTACCAGCGCACGACCTGCTCGTAGATCTTTGGCAGCACGCGCGGCAGCGAGGTGATGTCCTCGATCACCAGATAGCGCGACGGCGCGCACATCTGTCGCAGGTAGTCGTGCCCGGTGCGATCGACCGTGATGCAGAACGGCAGCACGCCGGCCATCTCAAGCTCCTTCAGCGCCACCATCGTGTCCTGGATGCCGTAGGCGTTGGAGCGGCGGTCGTGGCCGTAGTCGAAGTCCTGCGGGAAGCCGTCGCTCAGCAGGATGACATGCTTGGCGCGCGAGTTTACGTCCTTGAATTTCTCGCGCACGTGGCGAATGGCCGCGCCCATCCGCGTTGATCGCTTGGGCTCGACCGCGCCGACCCGCGCCTTGACCTCGTCGCTCAGCCCCTGGCCGAACTCCTTCATCACGTAGAACTCGACGTTGTCGCGGCCGTGCCCGGAGAAGCCCATGATCGCGTACGAATCGCCGATCTCCTCGAGCGCCTCGGCCATGATGACCAGAGCTTCCTTGTTGACATCGATGATGCGGCGCGGACGCTGGCTCTGCTGCGGCCGGCGCTGCCAGGCCTTCATCCAGTCGTCGCTGTGATCGTCGTCGTCAGCGGCGCCGGTCGTCTTGCGCACTTCGCGATGGATCGGCTCGTCGGTGGAAGCCGACATGTCGAGCAGGAAAAGCGTAGCGACGTCGCGCGATTCCTTTTTACGCGCGCTGTACACGCGGGGATCGGGACTCTCGCCCATCACGCGCGCGACGCGCGTCTCGACCAGGCGCTCGAGGTCGAGTTCCTCGCCGTCCTCCAGGCCGCGCACCATCCGGTAGGACGCGGGTCGAATGCGCTGGAAGTGGCGCCGCACCTGCGGCAGCATCTCCGCATAGCGTCCCAGCGTTTGCGCGAAGAAATCGTTGTCGTCGCCGCTCAGCGGGACCTCGCGCAGGCGGCACCAGCCGCGACGATAGTCGGCCAGCACATAATCCCATTCGTCGTATGAATAGTACGAATCCTGGTTCCGCCCGTGCATCAGCACGAGCCGCCCATGATTCGATGCGGGGCCGATCTCGCCGAGCTGCTCGCGCAGTTCCTCGAGGTCCTGAGCCTGTTTGCCGGTGAGCTGGGTCAGGTACATCCCCTCGCCCTCGGCGCCGCCCTGCCCTTCGGCCGGCTTGATCTGCGCGCCCTGCTCGAGCAGCTTGCGGATTTCCTCGGGGCTCAACGGGCGGCCGCCGCGTCCCTTTGACTGCTTGCCGGAGACCTCCATGCGCACGTTCTGATTGGTCTCGCCGTCGCTCTCGCCCTCCGTGCCCTCGAGACCGTCGTTCTCGCCGCCCTCGGCGGCATCGAGATTGCCAATCAGATCGTTGCGCAGCGAATTGCCCTCGTCGTCGAGGCCTTCGGCGGAGCCGGCACGGCGCGCGGCCGCCATCAGGTCCTGGAGCCACGCGTACATGACCGCGGTCTGCCGCGCGCTGGTCAGCACGTCTGCGCCTGGACGGCGCAGCGGCGCGAAAAATCCGGCGGCGCGGCCCGCAAAGGCCTGAGCCGCGGGATCGTCGATCCCATCCACCTCGAGCGCGCCGCGCACCAGCATCGTGCTGAGCGCGCGCGGATTGAGTCGTTCAACCAGCGCGCGATTGAGGCGCGCGATACGCGGAGCGAGTCCGCGATAGCGTCGCCCCATCTCGGCCTCGACGCGCGCGCTCTCACACAGACGCATTAAGGCGCCGCCCAGCATCGGGTCGTTGAACGAGGCGACAAAGCTTTCGATCGCCTCGACTCCGGTTTCGCCGCGCTCCTCGAATCCGGGCAGGTCGGCCAGGCACAACTTGAAGGTGCCGAACTCGTGACGTCCGGCGAGTTGCGCGGCGGTGACCAGATAATAGTCGTAGGCGAGCGCGCGCGACCCGAGCGTATCGATCAGCTCCGGCAGATGAATCATCTCACCCGGCAGCAGCGGATAGTGAAAGGCGAGCATCGGGGCGCAGTTGGCGATCGAGTCGAGACGAAATTCCTGCGGATACAGCATCCGCATGAACTTGGTGAGTACGCCCTTGATTTCGTGCAGCGCCTGCGGACGATCCTCGGTCTGAACCTGGGCCATCGCACCCATTCTGACAAAACCCGCGCAGGCTGCGCAATTTCATTTTTTTGATGCGATCGCCCGCTCCCCATCGCGCCTGGCGGCCTTGCGGAAACACAGTAACCGTGAACCGCTGCGCCGACGTGCCGCGTTGGCTGGCGAACCACGCATTGGCGGACCTTTCCGGTTCGTTCGCTTGACGGAGCGGCGAGCGCGGTCTTAATTGCTAAGGGTCATGTCGATTTCAAACCGTTATTCATCCTCTGCAGATCGCTGGTTTTGCAATCGGCCGCGCCGGCGCGCTTTGACGTGCGCGATCGTTTCGCTGCTGCTTGTTGGCGCTAGCCGCGCCGCGCGCGCAGGCATCACCGACAAGGTCAAGACCGAGACCCTGCCCAACGGGCTCAAGGTCCTGGTGCTGGAAAATCATAAGGCGCCGGTCGCCACCTTCAACGTGTTCTGCAAGGTCGGATCGCGCAACGAGAGCTTCGGCAAGACCGGCATCTCTCATCTGGTCGAACATCTGATGTTCCGCGGCACCAAAAAATACGGCCCCGAGGAGTTCTCCAACATCATCCAGGAGAACGGCGGGATGGATAACGCGTTCACCGGCGCCGACTTCACCGACTACTTCGAAGTCATCAATCGCGATCACCTCGACGTGCCGATCGGCCTGGAAGCCGATCGCATGGCCAACTTCGATCCCAAGGGCTTCGACTCCGAGCTGGCGGTGGTGGCCGAAGAGCGGCGCATGCGCACCGACGACAATCCCGAGGATGCGCTGGCCGAGGCGACCCAGGCGCAGGCCTTCGTCGAGCATCCGTATCACTGGCCGGTGATCGGCTGGATGCAGGACATCCAGCACCTGACGCTGGCTGACGCGCTCAAGTATCACAGCGTTTACTACTCGCCGCAGAACGCGCTGGCGGTGGCAGTGGGCGACTTCAACGCCGACAAGGTGCTCAAGCAGATCGCCGAGTCGTTCCGGCCGATCAAAAACGGCCCCAAGCCGCCGCCGGTGCTCGAGGTCGAGCCGCAGCAGCGCGGCACGCGCCAGGTCGTGCTGCGCCACGCGGCCAACCTCCCGGCCTTCGCCGAGGTCTACCACGTGCCCAACTATCGCACCGCCAAACAGGATGCGTTCGCGCTCGAGATCGCATCCGAGCTGCTGTCCGACGGCAAGAGTTCGCGCCTGTACCGCTCGATGGTGCTCGACAAGCGGATGGTGGTCGAGGTTTCGGCCAGCTACGACATGACCTCATTCGATCCCGGGCTGTTCATGGTATCCGCGCAGATGCGCCCCGGCGTAAAGACGCAAGATGCGGTGGCGGCGGCCAACGCGGCGATCGAGCAGCTCAAGACGCAGCCGATCGCGGCGGATGAGCTGCAGAAGGCCAAAAACCTCGAGCAGGCTTCATTCGTCTTTCTGCAGGATTCGATTTTTGAAGAGGCGCTGCAGCTCGGGGTGTGGGAGATGCTCGGCGATTATCATCTGATGGACCGCTACCTCGGCGAAATCGACAAGGTCACGGCGGCCGACGTCCAGCGCGTCGTGAAGAAGTACCTGGTCGAGGACAACTGCACGCTCGGTATCCTGGTGCCCACCGGCATCCTGAGGCACGAGGAGGGCGGCGGCGGAGTCGGCGGGATGGTCCATCATGCGCCGCCGGTCGTGGGCCTGGACCTGTCGCAGCATGCTCCACCCCTGCTCATCACGCGCTCCGCCTCGCGTATCGACGAGGTGGCGCGATGATGCGGCGTGGATATCCCGCGTTCCGCGCTGCGGTGGCAAGCGCCGCCTTCTGCGCCCTCACGGCCAGCGCGTTGATTGCGACACCCGCCGCGGCGCTCGAGATCAAGCGATCGGTGCTGGCCGACGGCGCGGTGCTGCTGGTCTCCGAGCAGCATCAATTGCCGATGGTCACGATGACGATCGCCTTCGATGCCGGCGCGCGGCGCGACCCGGCGGGCAAGGCCGGGCTCGCGTCGCTGACCGCGAGTTCGCTGACCCTGGGCACGAAGGAGATGAGCGCCGCCCAGTTCAACCAGAAGGTGGATTTCATGGGCAGCTCGGTCGCGGTCGGCGCTGGACCGGACTACGCCCAGGCGAGCTTCACCTCGCTCAAGAAATACGAAGACGCGACGCTCAGCCTGATGGCCGCGGCGCTGACCGAGCCCGCGCTTAGCGACGACGAGATCACGCGCAAGCGCGCCGAACGCGTTGCCGACATCAAGGCCAACGAGGAACAGCCGGAATATGTCGCCGGCATCGCCTTTCACAAGGCGCTTTACGGCGACACGCCCTACGGGCATCCGAGCGAAGGCACGGCCGATTCGGTAGCGAAACTGACGCCGCAGGACGTGCGCGACTTCTACCGCACGCATTACCGGATGGGCAGCGCGGTAATTGCGGTCGTCGGTGACGTCAAGGCCGATGAAGTCAAGGCCCAGGTCGAGAAGGCCCTCGCCGCGATCAACGGGACCGTGCCCGCGCAAGCCGAGCCGCCGGCGCCCAACGTTCCCGCGGGGATTCATCCGACCCTGGTCGATCGCAACGTCGTGCAGGCGACGATTATCCTCGGCAGCGCCGGAGTCGCGCGCTCCAATCCCGATTACTATCGCCTGCAGGTGATGAATTACATCCTGGGCGGCGGCGGCTTCGCCTCGCGCCTGATGAGGGTGGTGCGCAGCAAGCACGGGCTGGCGTATGGAATTTCGAGCGGTTTTGACGCCGGCAGGTTTGTGGGCTCGTTCGCGGTGAGCACGCAGACCAAGAACAAGAGCGCCAACGAAGCGCTCGAGCTGATTATCGAGCAGCTCCGCGACATGCAGGCTCATCCGGTGACCGACGCCGAACTTGCGTCGGCCAAGAAATATCTGATTGGCAGCTTTCCGCTGAAAATCGACCGGCAGAGCGCGATCGCGAGCTTCATGCTGCAGGTCGAGCTGTACGGACTCGGCCTCGATTACGCGGACCGCTACCCAAAGCTCATCGGCGCCGTCACCAAAGACGACGTTCAACGCGTCGCCCGACAGTACCTGCATCCCGACGCGATGCTGCTGGTCGCGGTCGCCAACCAGTCGGAAGCCGCGCTCAACATGCCCGAACTCAACCGGGCCGCCGAGGGCACAGCGACGGCTCCCGCGGCGGCCGCGGCCGCCCCGGCGGCGGGCGCGCCGGGCGGCGCCTCATCAGCCATGCATCCGGCCCATGGCGGCTGAGCATCGATCCGACGCGATTTCCGCTCCCTGCTCGAATATGCTTGGTGCTATATTCGGCTGGCCCTCGTGATGACCTGGGTATGAATCGGGCTTGACCAACGGCCCGCGCCGACGTGCGCGCGCGTGCTGTAGAGCCAAATGGAGCGACGATCAAATGGCTAACGAAAGTTGGAAAATCGAAGGCGAGTATTTCGAGTCGTGCAACTGTGAGTTGCTCTGTCCATGTCTCTTCACCCAGGCCAGGGTCCGTCCGACCGAGGGCCACTGCGACGTGGTCCTCGCCTTTCACATCAAGCGCGGCAATTTCGGCAAAACCGATTTGTCCGGACTTAATGCCGCGCAAGCGCTGACTACGCCAGGCCCAATGGCGCAAGGCGGCGGAACCGGCGGCGTATACGTGGATGCGCGCGCCAATGCCGAGCAGCGGGCCGCGCTCGAGGCCATTTTCAGCGGACAGGCCGGTGGGCCGCCGAGCCTGCTCGCGCCCATGATCGCGCATCGGCTTCCGACGAAAACCGCACAAATCGAGGTCAGCTCCTCGGGCGACACGCGCAAGCTCAACATCGCCGGCATCACCGAAGTCACCGTGCAGGGCGTTGCCGGACGCGACGGCTCGACGGTATGGCTCGACAACGTGACTCATCCGTATTCCGGACGCCTGGCTGCAGCACGCGGCACCACGAGCCATTACAAGGATCATTCGCTCAATTTCGAAAACAGCGGCCGCAATGCCCATTTCTCCGCGATCAACTGGTCGAACGCGTAGTTAGCGGCGATGGCATCGGCGATCCCCACATCGGAGGCCGCTCCGCTCGCGCGCACGCTCAGGCTGCCCGACCAGCTTGCCATCTGGGGCGGCCTCGGCGCGCTCTCCGCGCTGTCATGGCTGTACCTCTGGCGGATGCCCGCCGGAGAAATGATGGACGGCATGGTGGGTATGGCGGGAATGGCCTCAATGCCGGGGATGTCGATGGCATCGCCGTGGTCGGCGACGCAGTTGTGGCTCACGTTCCTGATGTGGGCGGTGATGATGGTCGCGATGATGATGCCGAGCACGGCGCCGATGGTCGCGCTGTACGCGCGGGTCGTCGAGGGCCGCAATACCTCGCCCCGGCTCCGCGTGTGGCTCTTCGTCGGCGGTTACATCGCGGTGTGGACCGGATTCAGCGCGCTCGCCGCCGTGGCTCAGGCCGCGATGCAGGAGGCAGCGCTGCTGACCGGCGCGATGCGCGTCGCGCCGGTGATGGGCGGCGTGCTGCTGGCGCTCGCGGGCGCTTATCAGCTCTCGCCCCTCAAGCGCCGCTGCCTCAGACATTGCCAGTCGCCCATGGGTTTCCTGATGACCAACTGGCGCGAGAGCGTCGCCGGCGCGTTCACGATGGGCGTGCGCCACGGCGCCTACTGCGTCGGATGCTGCTGGATGCTGATGGCGCTGCTGTTCGTGGTCGGCGTGATGAACCTGGCGTGGGTGGCCGCGCTGACCGCCTTCGTGCTGCTCGAGCGGGTGACGCGATGGGGCGGCGAGATCGCGACGATCTCAGGCTTCGCGCTGATCGCGGCCGGCCTCGCGCTCGCCGCCCTGAGCTAACTCCACACATCAGATCGGAGCTCTCGGGTCCGATTCGTATGTTTCTCGGTCTCGCGAAGGAACGCCGCGCGCTCGCGCGCGCGCCCTAGCTGCGCCAGGGCTCGACCAGGATCTTCGCATGCCGCTCGGGCGAGGCCAGATCCTCGAACGCCTGGGCGACGCCCTCCACCCCCACCTTGCCCGTCACCAGCGGCTCGGCGTCGATCGCCCCTTCGGCCAAATGGCGCAGCGTGGCGCCGAACTCCTCGCCGGTATAGCCCAGCACGAATTGCAGGTTGAGCTCCTTGTTGATGCCGAACATCGGCTCGATGTGATCGCGCTCCATGCATACGCCAACCACCACCACGCGGGCGTGCGCCGGCGCCGCCGCCATGATCGAGTCAATTACACCCGGCACGCCGACGCATTCGAAGATGACCGCCGGCCGGCGCGGCGGCCCGGGCATCCACGGCGGCAGCGCGGGAGCGCGCGCCGGGTCGGCGTAAACCGCGAGCTCGCTCCAGCTCGCATAGGGCGATTTTTCCTTTGGATCGATCACGACGTCCGCACCCATCTTGAGCGCAAGTTCGCGCCGGCGCGGCGAAAAATCCGCCGCGACGATCGGATGCACGCGCTTGAATTTGAGCGACGCGATTACCGCCAGGCCCACCGGTCCGCATCCGATAACCAGCGGCGCGTCGTCCGGCTCTAGCCGCGCCTTGGCTACGGCATGGTAGCCGACCGCGAGCGGCTCGGTCAGCGCGGCGCGCTCGGTCGCAAGCCCATTGGGCACCTCGAGCAGAAGCTTTTCCGTAAGACGCATGTATTCGCCGTAGCCGCCCGGGTGCTCGTTGGAGTAGCCGACCGTATCGACGCCGGTGGGCCGGATCAGCACCGGCATCGCGCATACGCGTGCGCCGGGTTTGATCCGCCGCGTGGTCTGCGGACCATAGTCCACCACTTCGGCGCAGAACTCATGGCCCATCACGATGTCCCGCTTGAGGTCCATCACGAACGGGCCGCCCGAGCGCTGCGCCGCTTCGACCAGCTTCTCGGCGTGCTTGAGCGCGTGGAGGTCGGAGCCGCAGATTCCGCAGGCGAGCGTTTTGACCAGCGCCTCGCCCGGGCCCGGCTGCGGCACGGGTATTTCATCGACCACGAGCTTTTTGCTGCGCATCACGGCTGCACGCATGATTACGACCTCCGACGAAGAACTGCCATTGTCGATAGTGCGAATCGGCTTTGTATCACTTTTTCGGCGGAGCAGGATAACGTTGCGGGCTCGACAACCGAGAATCACGGCTCCTCGAGGCCGCGCACGAAGCGGCGGAGATCGCCCGGCCTGCCCGCGGCCATGAGCGTGTCGCCCGCCGCCAGCCGGTAATCGGGGGTGATCGGGACGAACCCGTCCTCGCTCGCGCCCGCGTTCTGTACAGCCAGTACGCTCACGCCGAAACGCGAGCGCGGCGCCAGTTCGATCATCGTCTTGCCCTGCGCCGTAGGCGGAACCGTGATCCGCGTGAGGCGGTAGCCGGTCGCCCAGAAGATGCTGGTGCCGGTGGCGGCGAGACTCGAGAGTGACAGCGCCATCCGGTTGAGCACCGCGCTGATGTCCTTGCGCGCGACGATTCCGACAAGGCGATAGCCGTGCTCGCCGGTGGGGGGCGGCTCGACCACCGGCAATTCATCGAGGTCCTCCGACTCCATCAATTGCGCCGCCTCGTCGAGATTCGAATCGCTCAGCACCATCGGGCAGTTGCGCCGGCAGATATCGTAGGCGTTGACCAGCTCCGCCACGTCAGCCTGGCTGCCGAACATCGCGACCAGATCGTGCGTCACTATGATCCCGACCAGCACACCGGCATCGCTGACCACGGGCAGCGTAAGCTGAGCCGTTTCCCCGGCAACGCGCAGGACCTCGGCCAGCGGCGTGCTCGCGCGCACGGACGCGGGCTCGCGAGTCATCGCGCCCTCGACCGGAAGCTGCGTGAGAACGAGGCGTTCGCGGCCGATCTCGAGCGTCTTGCCCTCGCGCGCCAGACGGTAGGTGTCGATCGATTCCGGCTCGAGCGAGCGCGCCACGACCAGGGCCGCGACTGCGGCGATCATCGCGGGCAGCGCAATCTGATAATCCTGGGTCATGTCGAGGAGCAGAAACAGCGCGGTCAGCGGCGCGTGCGTGACACCGCACAGGAAAGTGCCCAATCCGACCAGCGCGTACGAGCCGCGCGGCCCGGTGATTTTCGGCACCAGCGCCGCAAGCGCGCGTTGGAAACTCGCGCCCGCCATGGTGCCGATGAAAAAGGTGGGGCCGAAAACGCCGCCGGGCGCGCCGCTGCCGAGCGAGACGCTCGAGGCGAACAGCTTGGCCGCTGTCAGCGCGAGCGTGGTTTTGATGTCGAAATGCCCTGCCATCGCGCGGTTGATTACCGGGTAGCCGTCGGAGAGATTTTGCGGCAGTGGAATCGCGACTAGCCCCACTATTGCGAGCCCGACCAGTACGCGCATCCACTGCGCAACGTTCCATTTGCGAAAGGCGCGCGCCATCGCATGAAACAAATGGATGTAACCGGCGCTTAGCGCGCCCAGCAGCAGGCCCATCAGCCCGTAAGAAAGCAATTCCCAATACGTTCGCAGGACGAACGTCGGCGGCTGAAACACCGCCTCATTGCCCAGCGCCGCGCGCGAAAAAACCACCGCGCTCACGGTCGCAACCAGCAACAGCGTCAGATTGGAAAGCTCGGTCTGGCCGAGCAGCACAATTTCCTGTGCGAACAGCACGCCGCCGACCGGCGCGTTGAAGGTGGTCGCGATCCCCGCGCCCGCGCCCGCCGCAACCAGCACCCTGGCGCGATTCGCGGGCAGCCGGCGCAACTGGGCAATCGTGGATCCGATCGCACCGCCGATCTGCGCGATCGGTCCTTCGCGCCCCACCGACGCGCCGCATCCGAGCGACAGCGCGGCACCCAGGCCCTTGAGCACGATCCAGCTTCGCTTGATGCGCGCGCTGCCCAGATTGACCATCTCGAGGAAATTCGGAAAGCCGTAGCCGAGAACGTCTCCGGGAAACAGCCGATCGAGCAGGATCATCCCGATCCCGCCGCTCAGCAGCACCAGCGGCACCAGTCCGAGCCGGATTCCGCCACGCTCGATTCCGAGCGCGTTCCACTCAAGATCCCTGAAGAGCCAACTGAAAAACCCGATCAGGGCGCGAAATCCCAGGTTGCCAAGCGCCGCCAGCACGCCGACCGCCGCCGCGAGCAGGATCTGGAGCGTGTAATCGAACTCGTCTGTGCGCAGCGCTAGCGGCCACAATCGCCGCATCGGCCGTCCCCCCCTCGCGCTTACTCCCGTGCCCGGTTGGATGAGCACCGGCTATGCCAGGTCAGTTCAGGCAAGGCGACCTACAGGCCGAGGAAGCGCCGTACCACGGCCAGGAATTCGTCGAGGCGATCGTGATGCACCCAGTGGCCGGCGTTGCGAATCGTCACCAGCTCCGCCGTGCGAAAAGCATCGAGGCGACCGTCGCGCTCCCAGTCGCCGGCCCATGACTCGTCGCCACGCACCAGCAGCGTGGGACAGCGAATCCGGCTCCAGATCTCGGTCGCGTCCTTGAGATTGAACAGGTACGGCGAGTGCGCGCGGGTGTAGTTGTCGAACTTCCACGAATAGGTGCCGTTCTCGTTGCGGCGCACGCCATGGATCGTGAGATGGCGCGCCTGCTCGAGGGTCAGGTGCGGATTGGCGACGCGCATCCGCTCCAGCGCCTGCTCGAGATTCGGATACTCGCGCGGCTTGCGCTGCGCGAGTGCGCGCATGTCGCCGACCCAGTTTTCCATCCGCTCATAAGCCGGCGTCTCACGCAGCATCGCCGATGGCGGCCCGAGACCTTCGATTGCCACCAGCGCCTTCACCGCGCCGGGAAAGACGCCCGCAGCCTGCAGGGCGACGCCCGCGCCCAGCGAATGGCCGATCAGCGTCGCCGGTCCATGGCCGAGCGCATTCATGAGCTGATGCAGATCCAGCACGTGATCGATCATCGCGTAACTGCCGCCGATCGCCCAGTCGGAGTCGCCGTGGCCGCGCAAATCGGGCGCGATGATATGAAAGTGGCGCCGCAGCTCGAGCGCGACCCAGTCCCAATTGCGGCAATGATCGCGCCCACCGTGCACCAGGATCGCGAGTGGCTTGTCGGGGTTGCCCCAATCCACGTAATGCAGCTTCAGCCGCTGCGAATAGAAGTAGTTCGACGTAGGGCCGATGATATCCGTCACGACCTTGCCCATAGGCGCCTCCTCAGGCTGTCCGCGCAAACCAAATCCGTCCCGCGGCGGATTCGCGGGGCGCGTATTCAATCTTATATTCCGGTGGAACGCGGGCCTAGCCGCGAGCGGAAAACCCTGCGGAGGGTCGCGCAGGGCACTGGCCGGTCGGCCCGGGCGCGAGCGCGCGAAATCCTCTACTGCAGGTTCGCGTGCACGTCGTCGAGCGTCGCGCGCAGGTTGCTCACGATGTATTGGATCTCGCTCTCGCCGATCACGAACGACGGCGTGACCATCACCGCATCCCCGCCCGGCCGCGCCATCCCGGTCGCCGGATAAACGAACAGCCCGCGTTTGAGTCCCGCGCCGACCACCCGGCTCGCCACCTTCATCGCAACCGGATAGGGCGTGCGCGCGGCACGATCGCGCACCATCTCGATTCCCCAGAACATCCCGGCGCCGCGAATATCGCCGACCATCGGATGCCCCGACAGCTCTTCCTTGAGCTGCGCGCCCAGGCGCGCGCCGACTTCGGCCGCGCGCTCGACCAGATGCTCGCGTTCCATGATTTCGAGCACGCGATCGGCAACCGCGCATGCGGTCGGATGCGAACTGTAGGTGTAGAACATGAAATCGGCGCCCTTCGTTTCACACTGCTCGACCAGGGTGTCGCGCACCGCGATCATGCCCATCGGCATGTAGCCGCCGGTGAGTCCCTTTCCGCCCACCAGGATGTCTGGCACCACGTTCCAGTGATCGACGGCGAAGCGCCGCCCGGTGCGTCCGAAACCGGTCATCACCTCGTCCGCTATCAGGAGCACGCCATGGCGCCGACAAATTTCCGCGAGCCGCGGCCAGTATTCCTTGACCGGCGGCACCGAGCCGCCGGCCGATCCCATCATCGGCTCGGCGATGAACGCCGCAACGCTGTCCTCGCCCTGGCGCTGGATTTCCTGCTCGAGCGCATTGGCGCAATCGATATCGCATCCCGGATACGTCTTGTCCCACGGACAGCGATAGCAATACGACGGCTTTATCTTTGGCCAATCGAACAGCACGTGCTCGTAATCGGCGCGGCGCAGGCTGCCGCCCGCCGACAGCGCGGCGATCGAGTTGCCGTGATACGACGCCTCGCGCGCGATTATCTTGGTGCGCGATGAGCGCCCGTGGAGCTTGTGATACATCAGCGCAAATTTGAGCGCGGCCTCTACCGCCTCCGAACCGCCCGAGGTGAAAAAGAAGCGGTTGAGCCCTGCCGGCATCCATCGGCTGAGGCGCTCGGCCAGCCGCTGGCGCTGCGGCGTCGACCAGATCGGCACCACGTAATTTGCGCGCCGCGCCTCCTCCGCCATCAACTGCGCGATCTCTTCCCGGCCCTGACCGATATTGGTGACCACGGCGCCGCCCGCGGCATCGAGGATACGGCGGCCGTCGGCGGTATGCAGCCATGCACCCTCAGCGCGATCGATCAGCAGCGGCTCGTAGGGTCCGCGGATAAAGTTCAGCGGCGGCCCCGATGATCCGGATGAATTGTCCCTCTCCGCCATCAGGCCCTCCCTTCGTCCACGATCGAATGAGTGTGCCGCATCACTTGATGGCGCCTTCGGCGCGCCATCGTTCGACGTCGTTCGCGGTATAGCCGAGATCGCTCATGATCTCCTCGGTATGCTCACCGAGCCTGGGCGCGAGCGAGCGGATCGAGCCGGGCGTGTCGGAGAGCTTGATCGAGATGCCGACCTGCTTCACCTTCGCGCCGTCGGGCGCCTCGACCTCGACCACCATATTGCGCGCGCGAATCTGCGGGTCGTGCTCGAGCTCGTCAAGCGTGAGCATGCGGCCCACGCAGATGTCGTTTTTGGTCAGAAGCTCCCACCACTCATCACGGGTTCGGGTGCGGAAGATTTCGGCGAAGCGCGCCTTGATCTCGTCGAAGCGCGCGCTGTTGTGCTCGTCCTGGATGTATTCCTCGGTGCCCAGCGCGCGGCACAGATTGGCGTAGAACCAGGGCTCGACCGAGCCGATCGTGATGTATTTGTCGTCTTTGGTCAGATAGAGATTGTACCAGGGCGCCGAGCCGTCGAGCGTGGTCGCGCCGCGGCGCGGAATCCATCCCTTGCCGAAGTGATTCGAGAGCGCCTGCGCGATCAGCAGCATCGTCCCGTCGAGCATCGCGATATCGACGTACTGGCCGCGGCCGGTCTGATGGCGCGCGAGCAGCGCCGCGAGCACACCGATCGCCGCGTGCAGGCCGCCGCCCGCGTAATCAGCGAGCAGGTTCTGCGGAATCGTCGGCGGCTGGTCCTTGCGCCCGATCATCGAGAGCGCGCCGGCCTGCGCGATGTAGTTGAGGTCGTGGCCCACGTAATCGCGATAGGGGCCGGTCTGGCCGAAACCGGTCACTGCGCAGTACACCAGGCGCGGATTGCGCGCTGACAGCATTTCGTAGCCGATGCCGAGACGTCTGGCGACGCCGGGCCGGAACTCCTCGACGACGACGTCGGCGCGCTGTGCCAGGCGCAGGAAAATCTCGCGTCCGGGCGCGCTCTTGAGATTGAGCCCGATCGATTTCTTGTTGCGCCCGAGCGCGTTGTGCACGCCGAGGCCACTTGGCCGCCGCTCGGCCTTGCCCGCGGCCGCCGCCTGCTCGGCGCGCCGCCCGGTCGGCGGGCCGGGCTCCTCGATCTTGATTATGTCGGCTCCGAGGTCGCCCAGGATCATCGTGCAATGCGGGCCGGGCGCAAGCTTGGTCAGGTCGATAACTTTGATTCCGCTGAGCGGTGCGATTGAAGCCATGAAAGTGCCGATCTCCTTGCCGAGCGCGCGGGCGATCCGCGCCTCCCACGTATCAGCCTTATACCACCGCCGCGCGCAGGCGCGAGAGCCGATCGTTGAGCGCGCGCAGCCCTTGCACCATGTGTACGCCGTACCAGTGCAAATCGCGCCCGCTCACCAGCAGCATGCGCCGCCCCAGCGCCGGCGGCAGCATCGCCTTAAGCTCGTCGACGTCGTCCTGGTCGAATTCGTACGGTTCGTCGGGCAGCAGCACGACATCCGGGCGATGCTCGAGCGCGGCTTCGATGGTAGTGCGCGGATAACGCTCACCCGCCGATCCAAAGACGTTGTTGAAACCCATCATGCGCAGCACGTCGTGCGCATAGGTATCGGCATTGAAGGTCATCCAGGGCTTTTTCCATATCGGGCAGAAGACCCTCAGGGTGAGCTTGCTCCATACGCCGAGGCCAGCCTCGATACCGCTGACCGCAAGCGTGATCTCGCGCGCGAGCGCCGCCGCCTGTGGCTCGCGGCCGAGCGCCCTCCCCATCCGGAGAATCGATTCGACCGCGCCGGGCACCGTGCGCGGGTAAGTGGTCAGGACCGCAATATCCTGCTCGCGCAGGCGTTCGATGTCCTCGCGCCGGTTCTCCTCGGCGTTGGCAATCACCAGGTCTGGCTTCAGGCGCGCGATCTCGCGCAGGTCGGGATTCTTCGTCCCGCCGACGCGCGCGACACCGGCCAGCTCCTCTTTGGGCGCAACGCAAAAACGCGTCGCCCCCACCAGCATCCCGCCCGCCTCGAGCGCGAACAGCGTCTCGGTCCAGCTCGGCACCAGCGACACCACGCGCTCGGGCGGGCGCTTGAGCTCGACCCTCAGTCCGATATCGTCGCTGAGCTGAAGCCACGAGGCCATCGCAGATCGCCCTATCGTTCGCCGCTCTTTTGCCGCACCACGCGATCGAGCGCGCGGCGATCGGAGTCGGTGAGGTCTTCGCCCGGAGCGCTGTACGGCGGATCGCCTGGACGCGCATCCGCCGCGGGCTCCGACGCTCGCAGCGGGCCGCGGTGAGTGAGAAAATACATCGCCCGCGGCGCCAGCACCCGGCGCGTGATGAAACCGGCCGCCAGCACCAGTAGTGCGATGGTCACGAGCAGCCCGCGCCGCGTGCGCTTCGCGCGTGCTCGCCCCGCACGCCGCCGCTGTTTAGCCATCGATGAAAGACTCCGCGCCCCGCCTCCGCCCGCTCCGCCGGCGATCGTCCGCGTATCCGCCCATGCGGTCCGCGCGCCGCCCGGTCGGTGTGCTGCCGCGCATCGCACGGCACCCGCGCATCGGGTTATCGCCGTCCGAGGAATCCTATCGCACGCCGGGGCCGAATTGAACCGCAGCCATCAGGCGCTCGCGAATGAAGCGGCGCGCGGCGGGCGCCATCCCGAAAACCCGGGAATCCTGCACCCGCCGCGCGCGCTGCTCAGCCGGTTTCTGCGATGCGCGCTAGCCGGCCGGCTTTATCACCGTGTACATGGTGGCCGATCCGCGCTGCACCAGCAGGAGCGCGGAACTCTTGTTTTTCTTGGCCTGCTTGGCCGCCGACAGGAAATCATCCACCGTGTTGACTTTGGCGTGGTTGACCTCGAGCACGACGTCGCCCTGCTGGATGCCGGCGTCGGCCGCCGGGCTGTCCGGCGTCACGCCGCGCACCACCACGCCCTTGTTGCTGTTGAGGTTCAGCTGATTGGCGATCTCGGGCGTGATCGATTGCACCTGCAGACCCCAGCTCGAGCCGGGCTCCTCGCTCTTGGCGCTAGCCAGTTGCTCTTCCTTGAGCTCGGCGACCTTCACCTGGATCGTCAGGTGCTTGCCATTGCGGATGACCTCGACGGGCACGGTATCGCCAATCGGCGTCTGTGCGACGAGTTCGGGCAACTGATGTTCGTCCTGCACCGGGAGGTTGTTGAACTTGACGATGATATCGCCGCGCTGGATTCCCGCCTTGAGCGCGGGCCCCTCCTTCTCGACGTTGGCCACCAACGCGCCCTCAGGCTTGGGCAAATTGAAAGACTGCGCGAGGTCGGGCGTCACTTCCTGGATCTCGACGCCGAGCCAGCCGCGCACGACCTTGCCGTGCTGCTTGAGCTGCTGCATCACCTGCTTGGCGAGATCGATTGGTATCGCGAAGCCGATTCCGGCGTTGCTGCCGGTGCTGCTGTAAATCGCGGTGTTGATGCCGATCACCTGACCCTTGGCGTTGAACAGCGGGCCGCCCGAATTGCCGGGGTTGATCGATGCATCGGTCTGGATGAAATCGTCGTAGTTCCCGCCGAGCGCGCGACCCTTGGCGCTGATTATCCCTGCGGTCACGGTCGAGGTGAACCCGAACGGACTGCCGATCGCCACCACCCAGTCGCCGACCTGGGCTGAGTTGGAATCGCCGAGCGGCGCCACCGGCAACGGCTGATTGGTGTTGATTTTGATCAGCGCCAGGTCGGTCTTGGCATCCTTGCCCACCACCTTGGCCGTGAACTCACGCTTGTCGAGCAGCCGCACATGTATCTCGTCGGCGTGACCGGCGACGTGATTGTTGGTCAGGATGTAGCCGTCGGATGAAACGATCACCCCCGAGCCGAGGCCGTGCTGTTTGTACTCGCGCGGGATCTGACCGAAGAAGTGCCGGAACTGCTCGAACGGATTCGGCTGGCCGAAGGGCCCGGGTCCGAAAGGCGAGCCGGGGCCCTGATCACCCGGTCCGCCGTGCCCACCCGGCGAATCGGGTGCATCCGGCGCGTCGGGCGAATCGCCGGGGCCCTCCTGTTCGCCGAATCCGGATTTCACCTCCTGCACCACGCTGACGTTGACCACCGAAGGCATCACCCGCTTGACCAGCGGTGCGAAGGAAGGAATCGGCACGCCACTCTCGTTGGGTTCGGGCTGGTTGGCCGGCGCTGGCGCGGAGTTGCCCTCGGCCTGCGCGGTCTGCACGGTCGATGCGGGCGGGTGTGATTTGGCCTGCTGTGATTGGGTATCGGAGTTCCAGAACGGAAAGGCTCCGGCGCGCGCGAAAGCGATTACGAGACCGATTAACACGCCGCAGGAGAGTGCGGCGATCTTCTTAAACATTCAGTCTCCTCCTGGAGATGCCAACGTTCGTGTCCGCCAATTCGTGCTCGGCGTTTCCTATCAGGTTTAAGACGATAACGGATGGTTTAAATTCAGCCGAAGGGGTGTTCCCGGCCGGATTTTTCTGTTGCGCGGGCGTGGCTGCGCCTCCGCTTTCAGGTCACTCTCACCAAATCAAGTAAACCAGAAAACTCCGACCAAGCAAACGCCCCGCGGCGCGCGGTCCGATGCAGTCCCGCTCGGCGGGGGGCTCGAGCTTCACACGCGATTCGTCGGCATTGAGGCGGCCGTGCGGCCGTGCTCGAGACCGGCAGCGGGAGTGCGGGATCGCCGTTTTCGGCCCGAGGCCCGCGCGCGTCCATCGAGCCGGTTCCATCGCCAATAAATTGTCGCCGACAACTCCATTTAGGGCCGTTTCTCGTCACTAGCCGGGCTATCTCCACTTAGGCTCGCGCATTTACGGCATCTCGCTCAGGTGGCCTACGGGCACGCTCCGTGCTCACCCCTGCACGACCGGACTGCAGGGCGGTCCGGCACGGACGCCGGCGGTAGAGGACAACCGGATCGGAAACGATCGGGTTTCGCCGGCGGCGCGAATGCAAATTAAAGGCGTCGCAGCGCGGATGGCTGCCGGCGCGAGGAGTCAGCATGCGACCAGCTTCGGAGCGATTCGGAAAAGACAACGGCGCACGCCGATGCAGCGACCGCGGCGAGCGGCTCGGCGCGATGCATCGGGCGATGCTCTGGTCGCTCGCGGTGTCGGTGCTCGCGCTGCAGCTCGGAGGAGCACGGGCGGCGCACGCCCAAGCCGACATTTCGTTGAGTGACGCGGCGGTGAAGGGCGCGCTCGCCACCAATACCGACTGGTCGATCGCCAAGAACGGCGGCTTCGCCAGCGGCACCGCGAGCTGGACGGTCGGCGTGACCAAGGTTTCGGTGAGCGATCAGACAATCCAGGTCGACGGCGAGTTCGTGATTTCCAACAGCGGCACGGGCGGCGCGTTTCTCGGCAATATCATCATCAACCTCCAGCGCCCGTGCGGCAGCACCTGGGTATCGGCGGCCGTTGACGTGGCCGATGCCACCTTCGGCCAGGCGGCCACCTTCGGCAATTTCATCTCCAGTGCCTCGCATGAAAACCTCACGCTCAATCAGCCCGGCTCGGTGTGCAACGGCCCGGGCAATTACGAGCTCACGACCAATGTCGCGGGGCATGCGATAACCGAGGGAACCTTGTTCACGACTCCCGGTTCGGGAACGGTCAATTTCTTCAACGCCTCGAACAATTCCGTGTTCTCGCTGGTGCCGGAGTTCAAGCTCGTCGCCGGCGCCTCCAAGCGGCTCTTGTATACGGCGACGTTCGACAACACGATTCTCGGCATCGCGCCGGGCACCAGTCTGCGCGCCGAGGTCATCGTCAGCGTTTCCAACGCGCAGTCGAGCGATCTCAACGCGTCGCGCTACGTTGACGTTGACGACGACGACGGCCCGGCCGGCCAGGGCGTGGACGCCGACGGCGACGATTCCGGATGGCAACAGAGCGCCGCCGCGCGCACCGTCCTGCTGCCCAGGCTCGCGCAGTGCAATCAGAGCGTCACGCTCAGCGATGCGCAGAGCGCGAACAACCCCGCGCTCACGGGCACGGCAACGCTTACCAGCTTCACCAGCTTCAACCCCAGCGGAACCATGACCATCGACGGCTCCTCGATGAGCAACGGCCAGACCAACACGCAAGACGTGAGCGCCGCGGTCGACGGAGGCACCAACGGCGGCACGATCACCAACTGCGCCGCCATCACCGGTCCCGATACGTCGATCACGCTGGTCATCGGCTCGTTCAGCCATGTCTTCAGCGTGTGCACCGGCGTCAACCAGACCGCCTGCGATCAACAGGACGTGCCGCGCAACGGCGGACCGGTTACGCCCACTCCAACTGCAACTCCGACCGATACTCCGACCCCGGTCGTGACGCCCACTCCGATTGATACCCCGACACCGGATGTGACTCCGACACCCGTCGTCACTCCTACTCCCGTTGTGACTCCGACTCCGGATGTGACCCCGACGCCCGTCGTCACTCCTACTCCCGTCGTGACTCCGACTCCGGTTATCACACCCACGCCAACCGCTACCCCGACGCCGGTGGTTCCTCCGTTCGCCAAGGGTGAGTTCTGCACTTACAGCGAAGCGCATTGGTCGCATAGTTGCGGCGAGGACGACATCGCCAATGAAGTGAGCCATGGCCATAGCCTGAAACCCGGTGGAAACGGTGACTGCAACGGCGAAGGCAATCAGGCGCACAACATACTGAACGACAACTTCGCCACAGTATACGGCACGAACGGCGTGACCGTGGGTATGCAGTGCTCGAGCAACCGCTTCGACATGAACTTCACCTCACCGGCTGCGATCGAGGACTATCTACCCGCAGGAGGCGCCGCAGGAGTACTCAATGCCTGCCTGAGTAATCCGTCGACTTCGCACTCCGGCACGCTCGGCGGCGAGGTGCTGGCGCTCGAGCTCAATGTCGATTTCAGCGCCGCCGGCATTACCGAAGGCCCGGGCGGTCCGTTCGGCGGCCTGCATCTGTGCAACAGCGGAACCACGCTTGATGGCATGTCAATCGCCGACATCCTCGGCATCGCGAACACGGCCTTGGGCAATGGAGGGATGCCGGCAGGCTTCAATGCAAACTCGCTGCGCAACCTGCTCCATCAGCTCAACGAGTCCTTCGACGATTGCCATCCGCATGGCTTCGCCCAGAAGCATCTGACGGGCGGCGCCTGTCCGTAGCGGGCGGCGTCCCAGCGACTGTCGCGGGGGCCGGTCCTTTCAAGGGCCGGCCCCCGCCATTAGCGCCGCACTCCCTGATCTCAGCGCGCCGCGCCGCACAACAGCGTGCGCTCGCAGTACGCGGCGGTCACCGGGTGTACCCCCAGGACGAACGGCTTACGTGCTCGATTGCCGAGCGCATCGATAGCGCGAATCGTCGGATACCAGGTGCCCGCCATAGTCGGTACACCGGTGATTGCTCCCGCAACGCCATCGATGTGGAGCCCGGGCGGTAGATGTCCTCTGACTACGGCAATCGCGTAAGGCGCGCGGCCGCCGCTGATGTTGAGCGGCGCGTCGTACAGCGCCGTCGTATACGCGATCGGAAGGATCTGATGAGCACCAATGGTGAGCGGCGCCGGCGTCGGGGTTGCGATTGGCGTGGGCGTAGAAACCGGTGTGGGTGTGGCAACCGGAGTCGAGGTGGGCGACGGGCTGGGCTGCGGAGAGGGCGTGGCCGTAGCGCTGGGGCTGGGAGTCGGCGACGACGCGCCGCGATTAATCTGGCCCCACCAAGTACCCCACATATCGCCGGTTCGGGCGTACTCTTGGATGGTCCACATCGAGGTGTCGTCGACCGGATCGACCACGGTGGCGGTGAAATCGCCCCATCGATTGTCGCCGGTGCCGAAATCCTTGAAATACGGCGCCTCGCCGCCCTTCAACAACACCTCGCCTTCCATCGTGTTTGGAGGATCGCTTGCCAGGCGCATCGAGTAAGCTCCGCTCGCATACATCCCGGTACCGAAATGCGTATAGCCGAGCATTACGTCGCCGTAGCGGTTAACCGTCAGCGTCGGATAGGCGTAAAAATTGGCCGCCGTCGGATCGTCGATTCGCCCGAATTGCTGCACCTGGCCGAGGGTCGAGCCGCTTGCGCCTATCTGCCACCACTGCGCGGCCGAGCGCGTCGGTGTCCCGGTGGCAGGGAGATAAACCGTGTGCGAGGCCCATAGCGAGCCATTGCGGTAGACGCAGCTCTGGATGCGTCCGTCCTCGGTATCGATACCCTCACCGCTGCCGAGCTGCGGGGCGAAGTTGGTAACTGGTGAAAAAGTCTGCCAGGGAGACAAGCCCACCGGGTACGCGACGCCGGTGGTCAGCGTTTCCGAGCCCACCGGACCGGTGATGGTATCGATACGGAGCTTGCCCGAACCGGAGCTGCTCACTTCCAGCAGGTACATCGTAGCGAGATCGGGATCGAGCGTCGTCGCGGGGACCTGGGTGAAGCCGTTGGGCGGATTGAGCACGGTATGATTGCCCGCGCCGCCGGAATAGAGATCGGCCTTGTCAAACGCCCAGAGCATCGAATTCACGAAGTTGTTTCCGTCGATGGTGAAGATGTTGGCCTGGACCACGATCCAATTTTTGTTGAAACCGAGCGTCGGATAATCGATCCAGTTGACCGAGGAGCCCAGGTTGATGCGGTACAGGTTCCATCCCGCGGTGGGATCGCTGGTCTGCGAAACCGCGATGAGCAGCGCCGAGTTCGAGGACTTCTCGCCCGCGGCCGAGGAGAAAATCCATCGCTGCGCGTAAGGATCGTAGAGCACGTGGGCGTCGAATGACTGGGTCACGCCCAGCGACGACCAGAAAGTCCAGTTGGTCACCGCGCTCAGCGTGTGGCCGGAGCGATCCTGAATCACGACCTGGCTGTTGAGCGCTTCCATCAGATGATTCGGACCGACAGCGCCCTCCGTGTCCGGAGGGATCACCGTGCCGTTGTCCGCAACCGCCATGAAGCTGCTGACCGGAGCGGGCGACTGCGCAAGCGGCGCTTCGAACGTCGGAACCTGCACGTCGCCCTCCAAGCCACCGGACGGAGCGAAGTTCTGCATAGCAGCGTTGACTTGCGGCATCGGACGATGGATGAGGCGATGCTCATTCAGCGGCATCGGGCCGTATGCCTCCTGGTGAGCGATCGCCTTGAAATTTATTGACGTATGGAGCGACGCCTTGGCCGCCTTGCCCTTGACGCGAATCGCTGACGAATGATCGAGCGCTGAAGCGCCTGTGGCACAAATGAATAACATCGTCGCGGTCAATACGCCCCGTCGAATCCGATGAACCGTGGCCGTCACTGCTGCTCGCCTCCTGGCCCCGCCGTCGGCGGAGCGGGTGTCTTCGTGAGGCTATGCGGCGCAATGACGAAGCCATGTAAGCGATTTTTGTTTCTGACACACGGTAGGCGTCGGTATCTGGATCAGCGCTCGGGCACATCGTGCGCGCATTTGAGACATTGCCGGGTGATGACGCGGGTTTTGCCGCAATTCCCGCGGATCGATATCTGCCGCTCAGCGGATGAGGTGTCTCAAAAGATGTCGCTAGCCGCCGTCCGTTTGCGTCGTGTGGTTGTGGCTCGAACGAGGCACAAGCCGAGTGCCCACCCCGACGGCTCATCCAGGACTCAAATGGCTGTCCGAACGGCGCCGGGCGTTCTGATTTGATACTGCTCTTCGATACTACGGAGAGACCGAGATTTCGAGCGCGCTGCTTGCCGATTGGTGATTCTTGTCGATCGCGTAAACAGTGAAATTCCAGGTGCCCGTGCTGGCCGGTATGCCGCTGATCAGGCCGCTGAACGTGTTCAGGGAAAGGCCGCGAGGCAGCGCGCCCGCGCTCACATACACGAGGTAAGGCGGCGTGCCTCCGGTCAAACCCAGCGAAGTTCGATAGAACAGGCCGACTACGCCATTCGGCAGTGTGGGGGAGCCGATGGTTAATGGCGGCGTCGGTGTGGCCGTCGGCGCAGGCGTCGGCGTCGGCGCAGGCGTCGGCGTCGGAGCAGGCGTCGGTGTGGGTGTGGGCGCGGGTGACGGTGTCATCGTGGGCGTCGGTGCCGGTGTCGGCGAAGGGCTGGGCGAGGCCGACGGAGTTGGCTGCGGAGTCGGCGAAGCTGTAGGGCTCGGGGTGGGCGTCGGGCTCGGCGACGGCGAGGGAGACGGCGTCGCAGTGGCGGTCGGAGTCGAAGTGGGACTGGGAGTCGGAGTCGGGCCGCCGGGGGCGATCTCGCCCCACCAGGTGCCCCAGTTGTTGGCGGCGGCGGCGTACTCCTGGAGCGTCCAGAAAGTGAGATCGTCGAGGGGATCGACCATCGTCGTGCTGAAGTCACCCCAGCGATTGTCCCCGGTCCCGAAATCTTTGAAATATGGCGCCTGACCTGCCTTGAGCAGCATGACGGCGCGCGTGGCGCCGGGCGGATCGGACGCCATCCGCATCGCGTAGGCGCTGCTGGCGTATGTCGCAGCGGAGAACGCGGAAAATCCGATCAATGCGTCGTTTTCCGAATTGACGGCGATTGACGGGTAGGCGTAAAAGGCCGCCGCTGTCGGATCGTCAATGCGCCCGAACTGCTGAACGCCGCCCAGGTCGCCCGCCGCCGTGTCGATCTGCCACCACTGAACCGACGCGCGATTGGGACTACCGGTCGCGGGCAGAAAAACCGTCTGCGCGGTCCATAGCGAGCCGTTGCGATAGACGGTCCAGTCCAGCCGATCGTCGTCGGTATCGATGCGCCTGGTCGAGCCGAGCTGCGGGGCGAAATTGATCGTCGGTTCGACGGCCTGCCACGTGGCCGGCGCAGCCGGAAGCGCGACGGCGGTGGTCAGCACCTCCGAGCCGACCGGCCCGGTGATCGTGCTCATGCGTAGCAGTCCGTTGACTGAGCTCCACGATTCCAGGACGTAGAGCGTCGCGAGCCGGGAGTCGTAGGTCTCTGCCGGGTTCATCGAAAAGCCGCCCGAATCGTCCTGCAGCAGGGTGAACAATCCCGAGCCGCCCGCGTACAGGTCCGCTTTGTCGAAGACGTAGAGGTTCGAGTATTCGAAGAACGTGCCTTGTATCGTGAACACGTTGACCCCGACGACAATCCAGTTCTTGTTGAATCCGAGCGTTGGAAAATCGCCCCATCGCAGACCAGCCGCATCGATCGGCACGCGGTAGAGATCCCAGCCCGCAGTCGGATCGCTGTTGTGCGAAACCGCGAGCAGGATCGCCGACGCGGAGCTCTCCGGATCGCCGGCGGCGGCGAGCACCCAGTGCTGGCCATAGGGATCGTAGATAATCCGCGGGTCGGTGACCGAGCCGACGTCCAGGCTGGACCAGAAGTCGAGCAGGCCGAGCGAGCTTATGAAGAGGCCGGAGCGAGTCTGAATTTCGATCTGACTGTTGAGCGCGACCACCAGGTGGCCAGGACCGACAGCGCCATCGGTGTCGGGCGGGATAGCAGTGCCGTTATCGCCGAGTCCCGGAAATCCAACCAGTGGCGAGCGTCTGCTTCGCGGCGCCCGGCGACCGGATACCGGCGGCAGCGGGCGCGAAGAAGGATATTCAACCCCTGGGCTTAGCCGCGGACGCGGCGCTACCCGCCGCCGCGCGGCGGGGAACGCACCCGCGCGTTGCGCGCGCGCCAGCGCACTGAAATCGACCATCGTATGAATGCTCGCACGATCCGCGCGCCCGGAAGCGACACGCACGCGACGCGCCTCGGCCCCGCGGCCAATTGCGTCATCCGCGCTCGCCGACGCGCACAGCGCCACCTGCAATCGCCGGCAGCGCCGCAAAGCAATCGCATCGCCGGATGAAACCGGCGCACCCCCGACCGCCCATGTCCGGGCGACAACGAGAGCCGCCCCGCCCATCAGCAGCACTGCCGCAACTCGCACCGCCAGCGCGGAGCGCTTGCGGATCGTGTCAGACAATTGCCCCCCCACCTCGCCCACTGGCTCTCGTTGCCGCCGTTCCTCAAATAGCAGGTGTTCCCGATGTCAGCCGCGCCCTTCTGTGCGCTCGCCCTCGCCGCCGCCTCCAAAACCGCGCCATCCCCTTCGCAAACGGCCGCCCCTTCCTGCGCCCTTTCCCCATGGACCCGCGTCCATTCCTAATCGGGAACACCGGAAGTCATCGAGCAAAAGGCGAGCCCGTCGAAAGGGCCGGAATCTAGAAGATTTTCTGGGATGAGTGCGACAAAAAAATGGCGGCGCTGATTTAGCGCCGCCGTCGGACGATTCAAAAACGCGTTAGCGTGCCCACCACAAGAAATACCTTCGACCGCACGAGGCGTTAAGTCCGTCGCACGGATTCAAGCCGTCGTGTCCGGCTGCGCGGATTACGGCTTGGAGGGCTCGCCGCCGACCTTGCCCGGGCGATTGGCGATCACCTCATCGATCACGCCGTATTCGACCGCCTGCGTCGCATGCATGAAGAAATCGCGCTCGGTGTCCTTTTCGATTCGCTTGAGTCCCTGGCCGGTATGGTTGGTCAGGATGTTGTTGAGAATCTCGCGCAAGCGCAGCGCCTCGCGCGCCTGGATCTCGATATCCGAGGCCTGCCCCTCGAAGCCGCCCGAGAGCTGATGGATCATGATGCGCGAATGGGGCAGCGCATAGCGGCGGCCCTTGGCGCCCGCAGCCAGCAGCACCGCGCCCATGCTCGCCGCCTGGCCCACGCACAGCGTCGAGACCGGAGGCTTCACGAACTGCATCGTATCGTAAATCGCGAGTCCGGCCGTGACCGAGCCGCCGGGCGAGTTGATGTACATGTTGATCTCGCGCTCGGGATCCTCGGATTCGAGGAACAGCAACTGCGCGGTAATCAAATTGGCGACCTCATCGTGAATCGGGCCGCCGAGAAAAACGATCCGGTCCTTCAGCAGGCGCGAGTAGATGTCGTACGCGCGCTCGCCGCGGCCGGTCTGCTCGACCACCATCGGAACCAGCAGGCTGCTCATGGATTGAATCCTAGCACCGCGCGCGCCGTCCTGCACCATCGCACGCGCGCCGCGGGTCAGCGCGCGAGCCGGAAACGTTCGCCGAGGAAGACCTGGCGCACGACGTCGCTGTCGACGATTTCGCGCGGTCCGCCGTGGAACAGGATCTTGCCGGAATGGATGACGTAGGCGCGATCGATGATCGAGAGCGTGGCGTGCACGTTGTGATCGGAAATCACGATACCGATGCCGCGCTGCTTGAGATAGCTGATGATGCGTTGGATTTCGACCACGGTAATCGGGTCGATGCCGGCAAACGGCTCGTCCAGGCACAGGAACATCGGGTCGAGCACCAGCGCGCGCGTGATCTCGACCTTGCGCCGCTCGCCGCCCGAAAGCACGCTCGCCTTCGATCGCGCCAGGCGCGCGATATCCAGTTCGTCGAGCAATGTTTGCAGCCGCGCCTGACGCTGCTCCTCTTCGAGCGGCAATGTCTCGAGCACCGCGAGCAGGTTCTGCTCGACCGTGAGCTTGCGGAACACCGACGGCTCCTGCGGCAGGTAGCTGATACCGCGCCGGGCGCGCTGATACAGCGGCAGCATCGTGATGTCTTCGCCGCCCAGGCGCACGCGCCCCTCGTCGGGCTTGATCAGCCCGACCACCATGTAAAACGTGGTGGTCTTGCCAGCGCCGTTCGGCCCGAGCAGCCCCACGACCTCGCCGCTACGGACGTTGACCGCGACATTATCCACCACGGCGCGACCGCCGTAGCGCTTGACGAGTCCCTCGGCCTCGAGCGAGACCTCCCTGGGCTTTGGCGCAGGCGCCGGCGATACGCCCGGCTCTCGCAATGCTTCGACTTTTGCCATCCTGTGCCGCCGCCCTGCTCGACCGTCCCCCGTTGATTCGCCGCCCTCGTTAAAGGTTTATCGCGTTTGCGCCGCCGAATGAAGAAATTGAATCATGTTTGATTCAACAAGGGTACGCCGCCGGCGCGAAGCGGTTTCACGATTGCTCCGCGCGCGCTGGCTATACGATGCGGCACAGCGCTCAGCGCTGTGCTAGTTTGCCGGTCTATGGCCGAGAGCGTTCGCAAAATCTACCTGAGCGGGCCGATCATGGATGCCGAGCCGGCAGCGGCCAAGGACTGGCGCACCCGGGCCAAGGAGCGCCTCGCCGGACGGTTCATCCTGCTCGACCCGATGCGGCGCAATTTCCGCGATAACGAGATCGATTCGTCCAACGAGATCGTGGAGTTCGATCTGCAGGACGTACGCGACGCCGATCTGCTCCTCGTCAACTACTGCAAACCGTCGCTCGGCACGGCGATGGAAGTATTTTATGCGAGCTACGACCAGGGCAAATTCGTAATCGCGTTCAGCCCGCTGAGCTTCAAGGACTGCTCGCCCTGGATGGTCCGTTTCTGCACGAAAATCCTGCCCGACCTCGACAGCGCCCTCGCCTACATCGAACGGCATTTCACTTAAGGGGGCGCGCGCCGCGCTAACGGATCATCTGCAGCAGCCAGTCGCCGACCGGATTCGCGACCATCCGCGTTCGCCCGGACGCCGAGGCCGAGGCGTACCGATAGCGATAGCTGTGGCGTGAATGCCGAAAGCGATGCGGCGCGTAATGGCTGACGCGCGCGCTGCCGCTCCATTGCTCGGGCGCCACGGCCGCCGCCGGCGACCGCGATGCGGCCGCCGGCTCATCCAGCCGCGCGACCGCGACGCGCGCAATCCCGCTGTGATTGAGTCCGATTTGTTGCGCGGCGCGCTGGGACAGGTCGATTCCGCGACCGTGAACATACGGTCCGCGATCGTTGATCCGCACCACCACCGAGCGGCCGGTCCCGAGGTTGGTCACCCGCACGCGCGTGCCAAGCGGCAGGCTGCGCGACGCCGCCGTCAGATCCTCGCGATGGTAAATTTCGCCGCTCGCCGTCCGCTGGCCGATGAATCCCGGCCCGTACCACGATGCCAGCGTGACGTGCCCGCCCGTCGGCGAGGATGCGGCCTGCGTGCCCGGTGCCGACGCAGCGACCGGCGCGGGCCGGACATCTGCCGGGCGGTAAGCCGAACATCCGGCTACCCATAGCCCCGCGCTGATGGAGATCGCCAGCCCCGCCCAGCCGCACCGCCGCCGCACCGTCATCGCCTCACGCTTTCGGCTGCATTCCTCGCCATTGCGGTATCCGACTCCAATTCTATCCATCCCGCACCAGGCCAATCCATCCGCAAGAACATCTCCGCGGCGCTGGTTCTTTCGGCTAAGTGTCCGATATACACTAACTCTACGGGTAGTGACGGTGAGACCAGGCGAGGATTTTTTCAATTTCAACAACCACGACATGGTGCGGGTGGCGGTCGCGATTCCGAGCGTGCGCGTCGCAGAGCCGGCGCTTAATTGCGAGCATACACTGTCGCTGATGCGCGAGGCCGCCGCGCGGCGAGCGGCGCTGGTGCTCTTCCCGGAGCTCGGCCTGACCGGCTACTCGAGCGAAGACCTGCATCAGCAGCGCGTCATTCTCGACGCCTCGCGCGCGGCGCTCGCGCGCGTGGTCGAGGCGAGCCGCGAGTTCGACATGGTCTCGGTCGTGGGGCTGGGCCTGGCGATCGACGGCCAGTTGTTCAATTGCGCCGCGGTAATCCATCGCGGCCGCATCCTCGGCGTGGTGCCCAAGACCTACCTCCCCAACTACCGGGAATTTTACGAGATGCGCCAGTTCGTTTCGGGCGCAGCCGCCGTGCGCGACGAAATCGACCTGTGCGGGCAATCGGCGGTTCCCTTCGGCGCGCGCCTGCTGTTCGCGGTCGAGGGGCAGCCGCTGCTCACGCTGGCGGTCGAGATCTGTGAAGACCTGTGGGTGCCGATTCCGCCCTCCTCGTTCGCGGCGCTGGCGGGGGCAACCGTGCTGCTCAACCCGTCCGGCTCGCCGGTCACCGTGGCCAAAGCCGACTACCGGCGCGCGCTGGTGGAGAACCAGTCGGCGCGATGCATGGCGGCGTACCTGTATGCCGGGGCCGGCGCGGGCGAATCGACCACTGACCTCGCGTGGGACGGTCAGGGACTGATCTGCGAGAACGGCAATCTGCTGGCCGAAACCCAACGCTACAGCTTCGCGCCGCAGCTCGTCTGCTCGGAAATCGACCTCGAACGGCTGGCCCAGGAACGGATGCGCCAGACCAGCTTCGCCCAGACCGTGCGCGACCATCGCGAGGTGCTGAGGCGCTTTCGCACGGTCCGCTTCCCGCTGGCATTTGCCCGGCGCGGCCGGATGCTGCCCGAGCGCAGAGCCGAGCGTTTTCCCTACGTGCCGGCCAATCCGGCGCTGCGCGACGAACGATGCGCCGAGGTGTATGAAATCCAGGTGCAGGGGCTGGCCACGCGCCTGCGCGCAGCCGGCATCAAACGCACCATCATCGGCGTCTCGGGCGGACTCGATTCGACCCAGGCCCTGCTGGTTTGCGCCCAGGCGATGGATCGGCTCGGCTATCCGCGCGCCAACATTCTCGGCTACACGATGCCCGGCTTTGCCACGTCACCGCGCACGCTCGAGCAGGCGCGCGACCTGATGCGCGCGATCGGATGCACCGCGCGCGAACTGGACATCCGCCCCGCCGCGCAGCAGATGCTGCGCGACATCGGCCATCCCCATCGCGAGGATGCGGCGGTTTACGACGTCGCCTACGAGAACGTGCAAGCCGGCGAGCGCACCAGCCATTTGTTCCGGCTCGCCAACATGAACGACGCGCTGGTGGTCGGCACCGGCGACCTGAGCGAACTCGCGCTCGGCTGGTGCACGTACGGCGTCGGCGATCAGATGTCGCATTACAACGTCAACGCGAGCGTGCCCAAGACGCTCATCCAGCATCTCATCCGCTGGGTCGCCGAGAAGCGCCGGCTGGGCCCTGACGCGAGCGCGACGCTGATCAAAATCCTCGCGACGCCGATCAGTCCGGAACTGGTTCCCGGCGGCGAAGGCATCGACGGGCCGGCGCAGGACACGGAGGCGATGATCGGCCCGTACGAACTGCACGATTTCAGCCTCTACCATATCCTGCGCTTCGGCTACGCGCCGCCCAAGGTCGCGTTCCTCGCCTACTGCGCCTGGCACGAGGCGGGGCGCGGCGGATGGCCGGATATTCCACGCGAGCATCGCCATCAATACTCGATCGGTGAGATCAAAACCCATCTGCGCGAGTTCCTGTTCCGTTTCTTCCAGACCAGCCAGTTCAAACGCAGCGCGGTCCCGAATTCGCCCAAGGTCGGATCGGGCGGATCGCTCTCGCCGCGCGGCGACTGGCGCGCGCCCGCGGACGGCAATGCCGCGCCCTGGCTCGCATCACTCGATCTCGTGCCGGAAAAGGAATAGCGACGGCTCCGCGCCGTCCGCTCGAACCGCCGGCAAGTTGATGGACTCGCACGGTCGGACTACCCTCGCATTCAGGTGGCGGCGACAGGCGTATCGCTCGCCGCCGCAGCAGGATTTCCCCCGGAGGTAAACCCTCAATGAGCACCATCGGCCTTCGCGAGCAGACGGTTCAAGGCGCGAAGAGTATCGCGGACGCCTGCGCGCGCCATCGATGGAACCTACCGGCCGATTACAACGTCACTGTTGACTGTCTCGATCGTCATTCCGATCTCGAGGACAAACCCGCGCTCTATTACGAAGATGACGAGGGACGCGCCGAGACCTACACCTTCGGCCGGATGGCCGCGCTCAGCCGCAGGTTTGCCAACGCGATGGCGGGTCTGGGCATAAAGCGCGGCGACGTGGTCGCAGTGCATCTGCCCCAGCGCCCCGAGACCGCCATCGCGCACATGGGTCTCTATCGCATAGGCGCGATCGCGCTCCCGATCTCGAAGCTCTTCGGCCCCGACGCGCTCAAGTATCGCCTGAACAACAGCGCGGCCAAGGCGATCCTGCTCGAACCCGACAGCGTCGAGAAGCTGGACCCGATCCGCAAGGATGTGCCCGGGCTGCGCCACGTGATCGTCACCGGCGGCAGCTGCGGCGGCCTTGCTTTCGACGACCTTTTGGCCAGGGCGTCGGACCAGCACGCGATGGGCCCGACCAACGCCGAAGATCCGATCCTGCTGATGTACACGTCGGGCACCACCGGCGATCCCAAGGGCGTGCTGCACGTCGCACGCTATGTGCTGGGACACAACGGTATCGATTATTCGTACAATTTCCTCCGCCGCGGCGACCTCTACTACAGCCCCGCGGACTGGGCATGGGCGGGCGGCCTGCTCGACGGCCTGCTCGCGATCTGGCCGTACGGAATTCCGGTGCTCGCCTATCGCAGCAAGGCGCGCTTCGATCCGGACGTTACCCTGAGATTGCTCGAAAAATACGGCGCGACGGTCGGTCTGTATCCGCCGACCGCACTTAAAGCTTTACGTGAAGTCAAGAATCCGCGCGACAAATACCGAGAGCTGCGCCTGCGCTGTATCGTGAGCGGCGCCGAACCCGTGAGCCCCGAGCTTGCGCGCTGGGTCGATGAACAGCTCAAGGTCCAGTTCAACCAGGCCTTCGGCCAGACCGAAGCCAACTACTTCATCGGCAACTGTACCGCGCTCGAAAAAGCGCGGCTCGAGCCGCTCGGCAAAGCCTATCCGGGCCATCAGGTCGCGGTCGTCGATCCGCTGAGCGGCGAACCGGTCAAGCTCGGCGAAACCGGCGAAATCGCGATTCGCACCGACGACCCGGTGGTGATGAAGGAGTACTGGAAGAACTCGGGTGCGATGAAGGAGAAGTTCGTCAACGGATGGTGCGTCACGGGCGACAACGGTCACATGGACGACCAGGGATACGTGTATTTCCAGGGCCGCTCGGACGACGTGATCAAGACCTCCGGGTATCGCGTCGGTCCGGCCGAAGTCGAGGCCAAGATCATCGAGCATCCGGCGGTCGCCTCTTGCGCCGTGGTCGGGGTGCCGGACGAGCGGCGCGGCCAGGCGATCAAGGCGTTCATCAAGCTGCTGCCGGGCCACCAGCCGTCCCAGAAGATGATCGACGAGATCCAGCAGCACGTGAAGACACGGCTCGCGGCGCACGAATATCCGCGCGAGTTCGAATTCATGGACGAGTTCCCGACGACGGTGACGGGCAAGATTCGCCGGCGCGACCTGCGCGAGCGCGAGATTCAACGCCAGGCGGCGGCCAAGGCGGGCGGCCGCGGCGGCGCCGGCTGAGCCGGGCGCGCCGAATAGCCATCAGGCGTTTGCGTCAGGCTGCGCAACGCGGTAAGGAACCGGATCGTTTCACCATCCGCGGAGAGGAGCGCACTATGGCAGCGACAAAACCAGTACCGTTCAGCGAGTTGTTGAAGGACGCGCCCAAGAACTGGGGCCGTTTCGGACCGAATGACGAGATCGGCGCGCTTAACTTCCTCACCAGCGCCGAAGTGCTGCGCGGCGTGCGCGCGGTCAAGCAGGGCAAGGTCTTCACCCTGGGCGTGCCGGTGGCGCGGCCGGGCGGCGACCCGCTCTATCCTTCGCGCTCGCAACCGATCCGCACCAACGCCATGGACAAGGGGTTCTACATAAGCGGCAAGGCGCAGCCCTTCCCCGGCGGGATGGAGTATGCCGACGACGTGATCACGATGTATCTCCAGGGCACCACCCAATACGACGCCCTCGGCCACGTCTGGCACGGCGACACGCTGTACAACGGCTACGACGCCAAGACCACCATGGGCAGCCTGCAGAAATGCTCGATCCAGCCCATCGCCGAGCACGGCGTGGTCGGGCGCGGCGTGTTGATTGACGCCGCCCGCTTCAGGGGCAAGGAAAGCCTCGACGCCGGCGAGCGCATCACGCTCGACGACCTGCTCGCGATCGCCAAGAAGCAGAACTCGCCGATCGAAAAGCACGACATCCTGATCATCCACACCGGATGGCTGAAGCGCTTTTACGACAAAGGCATGGAGGGCATCTTCCCCAAGGGCGTGTTCAACGAGCCCGGCCTGGGCTACAGCCTCGAACTGGCCAAGTGGTTTCACGAGATGGAGATTCCGTCGGTCGGAAGCGATACGATCGCGACCGAACAAACCCATCACGAGGAAAGCGGCACCATGATCCCGCTGCACATGGCGCTGCTGCACTATCAGGGCGTGATTTTCAACGAGATCGACTGGACGCACGACCTGGCCGAAGACTGCGCCAAGGACGGCCAGTACACGTTCCTGTTCGTCGGCGCTCCGCTGAAGGTGGTGGGCGGAGCCGGTTCACCCGTTAACCCGATCGCAATAAAGTAGGATCATGAGCACAACCAAAGATCCGCGAGGCTTGGGTGTCATCCGGGTGGTCGAATGCGGTCAGGGAGTATCCGCCGCCTTCGGCGCAAAGATGATCGGTGATCTCGGCGCCGAGGTCATCAAGGTCGAGCCCCCGGACGGCGATTTGATGCGCCGGCGCGGCCCGTTTCCCAACGACAAGCCGGATCCCGAGAAGAGCGCGATATTCGCTTATCTCAATGCGAACAAGCGCGGCGTGACGGCCGACCTGGCGAATCCCGAGGGCCGCGAGTTGCTCGAGCGCCTGTTGGAAAAGGCGGACATCCTGATTCATAACGTCCCGCCCTACGAGCGCGCCCGACAGGGGCTCGACAGCGCCGCGCTCTGCGCGAAGCATCCGGGACTGATCGTCGCGTCGATCTCGATGTTCGGCGACCGCGGACCGCGCGCGAACTGGCGCGGTTACGAACTGAACGCATCGAATGCCGGCGGATGGGCCTATCTGAGCCCCGGGGCGTCGCCCTATCCTGAGCTGCCGCCGCTCAAGCCGTTCGGTTCGCAATGCGACTTCCAGGGCGGCGCGCACGCCGCGCTCACCGCGCTTGCCGCGATGCGGGTCAAGCTCAAGACCGGCAGGGGCCAGGCGATCGACGTGAGCGAGCAGGAAGCGATCGCGGCGATGCTCGAGATGAATTTCATGCACTGGACCTATGCCGGGCGCGAGACTTCGCGCCTGGGCTCGCGTGCGCTGGGCCCGTGGTTCCTCGCCGATTGCCAGGACGGCAAGATCTTCGTGCTCGCGGTCGAGGAGCATCAGTGGAAGAGCCTGGTCAAGCTGATGGGCGATCCGGAATGGGCGAAAGAAGAGATCTTCAAGGATCGCATGTCGCGCGCGCAGAACATGGACGCGCTCAAGGCGCTGATGAGCGAATGGATCGCCGGGTTCAAGGTGACCGATCTGTACAAGGCGGCCCAGGAGAACCGCGTGCCGTTCGCGCCGGTCAACACGATGCGCCAGATGTATGAGAACGAGCATCTCAAAGAGCGCAAATACTTCGTGACGCTCGATCAACCGGGGCTGGGCAAGCTGACCGTGCCCGGCGCGCCCTCGCAGTACGGCAAAATCAAGTGGGCGCTGCGCCGGCCCGCGCCGCGGCTGGGACAGCATAACGAGGAAGTTCTCTGCGGCGAGTTCGGCCTGCCGCGCGATCGGCTCGCCAAGCTCAAACAATCAGGCGCGGTGTAACGGAGCGGGAGCCGCAGCAAAGGTTTAGTAACGCTGGAGAGTACCTATGGCCGATTTACCATTGAGCGATGTGCGAGTACTGGATTTCACCTGGGCGTGGGCGGGACCGTTCTGCACCCAGACGCTCGCCCATCTCGGCGCCGAAGTGATCCGCATCGAGAGCACGCTAAGGCCGTGCGTCACGCGGATGCTGCCGCCGTTTGCCGACAATCAGAACGGGCCCAACCGCGCCGGCTACTTCAATCAGTACAACCAGGGCAAACGGAGCATTCTGCTCGATCTCTCCAAGCCCGAGGCGGTGAAGCTGGCGTTCCAGTTGGCCAGGCATTGCGACGTCGTGGCCGATAATTTCGCCGCCGGCGTGATGGACAAGCTCGGCTTCAGCTACGAAAAGCTGCGCGAGATCAAACCCGACATCATCCAGATCTCGATGTCCGGTTACGGCCAGTACGGGCCGTTCAAACGCTACGTCGGATACGGCCCACCGGCCTCGGCCCTGTCAGGGCAGTTCTGGCTGACCGGCTACCCGGGCGGCGATCCTGCGGAAATCGGCGTCTCCTACCCCGACCCGAACGCGGGCGTGATGGGCGCGTACGCCATCATCGCGGCATTGCTCCATCGCGACCTCACCGGCGAAGGACAGTTCATCGACCAGTCCCAATGGGAAGCGGTGCTGGTCCATATGGCCGAAGGCCTGCTCGAATGGGACGTCAATCACCGCGAGCCCGCGCGCAAGGGCAATCACGACTTCTACATGGCGCCGCACGAGACCTATAAGAGCAAAGGCAACGACGACCAGTGGGTCTCGATCGCGGTCGGCACCGACGACGAATGGCGTGCGCTGTGCAAAGCGATAGGCCAGCCGGCGCTCGCGGATGATCCGAAGTTCAAGACGCAGGAACTGCGCAAGAAGAACGAGGCCGAGCTCGACCCGATCATCACGGCATGGACGCGCGAACGCGACAAATGGGAAGCGGCGAACATGCTGCAGCAGGCGGGTGTGGCCGCGTTCCCCTCGATGAGCAATCGCGATCTGGCCGAGGACAAGCATCTGATGGAACGCGGCTATCTTGTCCAGCTCGAGCATCCCGAAGTCGGGCGCCGCATGCACGCCGGTGTCCCGTGGAAGATGTCGGGCACGCCGACCGAGATTCGCCGTGCGGCGCCCTTGCGCGGCGCGGACACGGATGACGTGTTCAAGACGCTGCTCGGTTTCTCGCAGCAGAAGATCGACGAGCTGCGCAAGGCCGAGGTCATAATCTAAGCCTGGCGAGCTGAATCCGAAGCTCGGCGTATCCGGGTTCGCGGCCGCGCGGCGCGCGCAGCCGCGCCAATCGTTCGGCGGAGGCGGCGCACTGCTCGGGCGAGCCGCCTGTCTCATCGCAGCCGCGTCACGGGTTCGGCGGCGTAATTCTCGCCGACGGCGAACCGGCGTGAACCGGCCTTGCCCTGGTGACGGGTGGTGCCGTCGAACGGCTGGTAAGCGTCGTCTCGCAATGGATGCCGCCGATGGAGTTCACCGCAACGACGGCCGTACCAGCACCGCGGCGCAGGCGACCCTTCGAAGGATCGCCTGCGCCGCAATCGACTATGGTCGTTTCGCGACCGGGCGCGAGAATATCAATTCAAGCAGAATATGGTGGTGTTCTTCGCCGGACTCGAGGTCGCGAAGCTGTCAGAAAACCAGCGATTGCTGCCGCACTTCGGGTTCTCGTCAAGCGCGTCGTCGTTGGCGTTGCCGTTACCGGTGGTCGTCAGGAAGTGATTGTGCAAGTTCCCAAGTCCGACCGCTATTCCGAAAAGCTGGTTCAGAGGCGAGCCCGTGTTATTCACTAGACTGTTTTTGCCGCCGTACACTGATCCAAAGAACGAGTTGCCGTTGCTCGACGGTACTCCGGCAGGACAGGCGGTGCCGTTGGGGCCGGCCGCATTACATCCCAGGTACACGCCGGCCACGCCGTTGCTCTCGGCGATGAAACCATCGATCGAGTTGTTGGATGCGCTCTGCAACCATATGCCGAAAGTGCCGTTACCTTCGGCCTCAGCCTCGTCGATGAATGCGCCGCTAACTCCGTTAAGCTTGATTCCCGCGCCGGTGGCTTCGACTCCCACGAGAACCGCCCCGGAAAAGCCCGTCGCCGAAGCGTTAATTTGAATCCCGACCACATTATCGAGTTCCGATTCCACGACCAGCAGGTAGGCATTTGCGCCGTTGACGACCACACCCTTGTGATTTAACGCGGTGATCACGGTGTATAGCGACGCGTTCGGCCCATCCACGTGGACTCCCTGGCCGAACTTCTCGGCTATGATGTTCGCAAGTGTGACCTTATTTGCGGTGGGCTCGACGAGAACGCCAAAAGTCGGAGTGGTTGAGCCCGGCCCCTGCAGCACAATTGTACCGTTGCCCAGAAGTGTGACATTGCTCGCGGCGATATCGATGCAGGTGCCGGTGGAATTCATCGGGCTCGCACCGGTGAGCGTGTAGCTTCCGGGCGAGCTGATGGTGCAACCGCACGTCGGGATTGACAACGCGCACGCCGCGGCGCCGGCCTCCGAAGGCGTCGCAGCCATTATCAGCATCGTTGCCAGGACTACAGTCGCACATATGCCAATTAGTTTTGCAATCCGTTTACCCATCTCTTCGTTTCCCCCTTCGAGGTTTGTTCGACTCAAAGCCCAATTCGCCAGACGACACTATGAGTCCGTTAAAATTCGCGAATAACGCCGCAAATTTCGTGAGGTTTTACCGAGCTTAAGTTTCCGACACAAGCATCCGTTTGCAGAAATTGCCACAGGCACCAAAAAAACGCTTGAGAACTTTGATTTTCGGCTAATACGCCACGGATGAACGCAAAATAGGCTTGCCGTCGCGGACCGGCAGTCCGCCTGATTTTTTATCGCCGGCAAGCATTCAGTCTCGATCGACGCCATCGGCCGGCATTTGCCGGTTGGCCGCATTGTTCTGCGGGCCGGCGTATGGATTTGCATCGCCGCCGAGACTCTGCGGAGGACACTGCGATTCGAATCGCGCTGAGGAAAAAAACCGTCCGGCGGGGCTGTGGGCGATACGTCATCCGGGAAACAGGTGGGGATCGAAACGCCCCACAAGGTCAATGATGTTCATCCAATTTTTAGCAAATTTGTTAGAACGCGAGCTTGTAGACGGACTTGATGGCAAATTAATGCAATAGAGATAAAAGATGCGAAAAAATCCGTGTTTTTGGCTTTAAGTTAGAAACATCGCCTCGTCTGTCGTTATCCGATGCCCGCGTCGTCCAAATATCCAGGCGCAACCAATTTCATATCCGCAGCATGTTCCCGAGAGCAGCGTCCGCTCTTGCCCGTCCGGCGGGTTTCGGAATACCGGTAGGCAACAGCGCCTTCCCACGGCAGCGATCGCCACCCAAAGGAACAGCAGTGTCGGAACTCAGAGCTATCGGTCTGCTGGTCGAAAATGCGAACGCCCGCGACTACGTGAGCCAGGCGCAGGCCGCTGAGCGGATGGGATTCGACACCTTCTGGGTGCCGGAGGACTATGCGTTTCCGGGGGCGTTCAGCTCATGCGCCGCGATCGCCGCGAGCACGAGCCGCATCAAAATCGGCACATGCGTGGTCAACCCCTTCACGCGCCATCCGGTGCTTATCGCGATGGAGCTTGCGGCGCTGGATCAAATCTCGGCGGGCCGCGCGATCCTCGGTCTCGGCGCAAGCATCAGGCTCTGGATCGAGGAGCAGATGGCTATCCGGTACGACCGGCCGCTCGCCGCGCTCCGCGATGCGGTCGCGATCATCCGCGGACTCTTTGCGGGCGGGCCAATGGAGCATCGGGGCAAGGTTTTCAGCGCAGGGGCCGGCATCCGCTTCAACCTGAGGCCGCCGCGGGCCGAAGTGCCGATCTACCTGGGCGCAACCTCGCCCCGGGCAATCGAACTGGCGGGAGAGATCGCCGACGGATGGCTGCCGTTCGGCTTCGGGCCGCAAGCGATTGCGCGCGGAATAGAGCGCGTTCGAGCGGGAGCGAATCGCTCCGGCCGCGCGCTTGCGGATTTTCCGTTCTGTTCGCTGATCTTCACGGCGGTCGCGGATGACGACCGCAAGGCTCGCGCGTCGATCAAGCCCTTCATCGCCACGATGCTTGGGTGGTTCGCGAATCAGCCGGAGCTGCCGATTTTCACCGACCATGGCATCGGACCGCAGGAGGTGAACGTTGTGCGCCAGAGCTTCGTCCGCGGCGAAATCCGGCCCGACATGGTGAGCGAGGCCATGATCGACGCGATGACACTGGCGGGCAATCCTGAGCGGTGCCGCGAGCGGCTGGCGGCGCTGCTCGACGCCGGAATGACGCATCCGATCTTCGCCATTGGCGGCGGCGCGAATTTTCAATCCGGCCTGGAGCGGCTTTATCGCGACGTGATTCGCAGCTTCATCTAAGAAGCGGCGAAGCGCTCAATCCTGTCCAGCGCGGGCAGATTCGCAGCGACTATTTGCGCTCGATCAGCTCTATCTTGTAGCCGTTCGGATCGTCGATGAAGGCGATCACCGGGCCGCCGAACTTCATCGGTCCCGGCTCGCGCGAGACCTTGACGCCTTCGCGCTTGAGCTGATCGCAGACCTTGTAGATGTCGTCCACGCCGACGGCGAGATGGCCGAAAGCGGTGCCTAGCTCGTAGCTCTTGGTGTCCCAGTTGTGAGTGAGTTCGATGACCGTATTTTCGTGTTCGTCGCCATAGCCGACGAAGGCCAGCGTGAACTTGCCGTCGGGGTAGTCCTTGCGGCTGAGGAGCTTCATGCCGAGCGGGCCGCAGTAGAACTTCAGCGACTGATCGAGATCGTTGACCCGGATCATGGTGTGCAACAGGCGCATCGTGTTTCTCCCTTGCCGGCGCGCGCTCGCGCGCGCGGCGATCGCTTCGCTCAATTGGCCGCGGATTTCGTCGAAGACCTGTTCCGTCGGCCGCATCCCCATCGCTTCCATCCGCCGCACCAGCTCCCAGCGCGTCAGTCCGAGCATCCGCGCCGCCTCGTGCTCGTGCAACCGGCGCGCATCGACCAGCGCCAGCACCGCCCAATGCCGCACCCGCTCGGCGAACGCGTCCTCGGGAAAGGCGGGGTCAAAGATGTCCGCGGGCAAATCGAGCGCGATTTTCACGGCGTACATTCACCCATTTTCGCTCGCGGCCGGCGAACGCGAAACCTGACCAATTGCGGCGCGGTACCGGCCCTTTTTCCGCAATTGGCCGAGCGATGTCAATCTGAGCCGTGGCGCGGAGGGCGAGCCTCAGCAGCGAGGCTTGGCAATCAGGCTGTGCTATGCATTTTTATAGGCTGAGGGTCCGAGGACGGGCCAGGGAGACGCGAGCAGATGGATTTCAACTACAGCCCCGAAGACGAGGCATTTCGTGCCGAGTTCCGCGCCTGGCTGGAAAAGAACCGCCAGTACGCGACACCACTGCGCGAACCCCTGGCCGACGAAGCCGAAGATCAATGGGACGCGCGCCTGCGCTGGCATCGCAAGCTCAACGAGGGCGGCTGGCTCGCGGTCAACTGGCCGCGCGAGTATGGCGGCCGCGGCGCCACTCTTTTGCAGAACATCATCTACGAGCAGGAACTCGAACGGGCCGGCACTACGGTGCCGTTCGTCGGCTTCGGCGTTTCGCTGCTCGGCCCCACGCTCATCCATTGGGGCAGCGAAGAACAGAAGCGCCGCCACCTCCCGAAAATTCTCACCGCTGAGGAAATCTGGTGCCAGGGCTACTCGGAACCGAATTCGGGCTCGGACCTGGCTTCGCTGCAGACGCGCGCGGTCGAGGACGGCGATTACTTCGTGGTCAACGGATCGAAGATCTGGACCTCATCCGCCCAGCACGCGGACTGGATTTTTCTGCTGACCCGCACCGATCCCACGGCGCCCAAGCACAAGGGCATCAGCTACCTGCTGGTGGACATGAAGACGCCGGGCGTGACCGTGCGCCCGCTGGTCCAGATGACCGGCGCGCGCGGCTTCAACCAGGTCTTCTTCGAGGACGTGCGCGTGCCCAAGTCCAACATCGTGGGCGAGAAGAACCAGGGATGGCACGTCGCGATCACCACCCTGATGTTCGAGCGCTCGGGCGGCCACGACCGCGGGCTGATGCGCCAGGTGCATCAGCTTGCCGCGCTCGCCCGGCGCGTCCCGCGCAACGGGCACAGCGCCTGGAATGACACCGGCGTGCGCCAGCGCATCGCGCAGTTTGCGATGGAAGCCCAGGCCGTCCGCTATACCGGCTTCCGCAACCTGACCCGCCAGCTCAAGGGCCTGCCGCCGGGCCCCGAGGGCTCGATGATGAAGCTGTGCGCGACCGAACTTGGACTGCGCATCGCCAACTTCGCGATGGAGCTGCTCGGGCCGTACAGCCAGTTCGAACACGGCGCGCCGTTCGCGATCGACCAGGGCACGTGGTCGCAGAGGATGCTGGCGGCGCGCGGGCCGACGATCTACGCGGGCACCAATCAGATCCAGCGCAACATCATCGGCGAGCGAGTGCTGGGCCTGCCCAAGGGCTAGCGCGTCACGCGCAGGGCGCCGGCGCGCAGTGTCCGCGACGATCGCGCGGCAGGCGTCGCACGCGGATCTGCCCGCCGGAGCCCGGTCGGTTACTGCAGGTCCTCGGGCGGCACGATCCTGAGCTCGGCCGTGCGGCGTTCCTCGGTCAAGCCGATGTAGCGGTGCAGCAGGTAGACCAGGATCGGCTGAAACACGCGCGTCAGCAGCGCTATCGACAGCGCTCCACCGATAACCACGATCGCCAGCGGACGCTGGGTCTGCGCTCCGATACGCGTTGAGAGCGCCGCCGGCAACAGCCCCAACCCATCGACCAGCGCGGTCATCATCACGGCGCGGAAGCGCCGGTCGGCGCCCATCACGATCGAATCGATCAGCGAATGGCCCTCGTTCCAGAGCTGGTGGATGTAAAAATTCAGCAGGATTCCGTCCATGATCGCGATGGCGAAAATGGACACGAAGCCCACGCCGGCGGAGACGCTGAACGGCGTGCCGGTCACGACCAGCGCCAGCACCCCGCCGAAGCAGGCGAGCGGCACCTGCGCCATCAGGATCAGCGTGTTGACGATCGAGAGCGTCGCCGCGTACAGCACGCCCATGATCAGCAGCAGCGCGATCGGAACCACGATCGCGAGGCGATGATTGGCCGCGCGCAGCTCGCCATATTCGCCGGCCCATTCCAGATGCGTACCCTCGGGCAGATGCACCTGCTCGGCGACACGCTCCTTAGCCTCGGTTACGGCGCCCTCGAGATCGCGTCCGCTGACCGAGAAACGCACCGGAACGTACCGCTGCAGATCGCCGCGATAGATGAACGACGCGCCCTCGGAGGCCTCGACCCTGGCGATCTGACCCAACGGCACGTTGCCGCCGGAAGGCACGTTGACGCGGATGTTGCGCATCGCCTCGACGCTGCGCCGGTACTCGGGCTTCCAGCGCACCACCAGGCCGAAGTTGCGATCGCCCTCGAGCACCCGGGTCACGGTCTGGCCGCCGATCGCCGCTTGCACCACCGCGTTCACGTCTCCGGGATTGAGCCCGTAGCGGACGGCGGCCGCGCGGTCCGGCTCGATCACGATGCTCGGCTGGCCAAGCGAGCGGAACATGAAGACGTCGGTCACGCCGCGCACGCCCTGCAGAATCTCGGTGATGCGGTTGGCGATCGACTCGTCGGTGTCGAGATCGTAGCCGAACACCTTGACCGCGTTGGCGCCGGCCTTGACCCCTGAGAGCGCCTCGTCGATGTTGTCCTCGATATTCTGCGAGTAAGAGAAGCTGACGCCGGGAAACCGGCGCCGCAGCCGCCGATCGATCTCGCGCACCAGCCGTTCCTTGGTCATGCCCGGCGGCCATTCGCGCGCGGGTTTGAGGTCGACCGGAAATTCGACGCTGAAGAAGCTGGTCGTCTCGGTGCCGTCGTCGGGCCGGCCCAACTGCGAGACGACGTTTGCCACCTCGGGAAAGGACAGAAAGACCTCGCGCATCCCGCGCACCAGCTTGGCGCCCTGCGGCAGCGAAATGGTCGTAGGCATGATGGCGTGGGCCCAGATGTTGCCCTCCTCGAGCTTCGGCAGAAATTCACCGCCCAGGCGCGGGAACCTCGAGAGCCCGGCCGCAACCACGATCACGATGACCGCCAGCGTCAGGCGCGGCCATTTGAGGACCTTGACGAACAGCCTGTGGTAGAAGGTCGAGAACGCCTCCCACACGAAGTTGTCGGTTTCCCTCATGCCGCGCGCGAGCATGAACGAACACAACGCCGGCGAGAGCATCACCGCCAGCAGAATCGCGATGGTCAGCGCATAGGCATAGGTGTGCGACATGGGCGAGAAGATCGCGCCCTCGACCCCACGCATCGTGAACAGCGGAAGGAACGCGATCAGGAAGATCGCCGTGGAGTAGAGCATCGGCCCGCCCACTTCGAGCGAGGCCGACGCCACGCTGTCCAGCGTGTTGCCGGTGGCCGGGTCGTCGGTGGTCAGGTGACGATAGATGTTCTCGACCACGATGATGGTCGAGTCGATGATGATGCCGAAGTCGATCGCGCCCAACGACAGTAGATTGGCCGAGGTGCCGGTCAGGTCGAGGACGATGAACGCGCCGAGCATCGCGAGCGGGATGTTGACCGCGGCGATGATCGCGGTCCGCAGGCTGCCGAGAAAAAACATCAGCACCAGGAACACCAGCACCATGCCGAGCAGCAGGTTCTCGAGTACCGTGTGCAGCGTCGTATACACGAGCCCGCTGCGATCGTAGTACGACACCAGCTTGTAGCCGCGCGGAAGCATCCCGCTCGTGTTAAGCTGTTTGACCTTCGCCTCGACACCCTTGAGCGTCTTGAGGGTATTGCCGTACTTGCGCATCAGGACGATGCCTTCGACCACTTCGTCCTGATGATTCATGCCGACCGTGCCCAGCCGCGGCGACCATCCGACCGAGACGTCGGCGACGTTGCCGACCGTGATCGGCGTGGACTTGTTCGCGGAGAGGACGACCTGGCGGATGTCGTCGAGTGAATGAATCAGGCCGATGCCGCGGACATCGAACGCCTGCTCGCCGACGTTGAGGTAATTGCCGCCCGAGTTCGTATTCGAATTCTGGATCGCCGCGATCAGCTGCGACAGCGGAACCGCGTAATGATTCAGTTTCGTCGGATCGACATCGACGTGGTATTCCTTGGTCAGCCCGCCGAAACCGGTGACGTCCAGCACCCCGGGCACGGTCTTGAGTTGCTTCTCGCACACCCAGTCTTCGATTTCCTTTTCCTTGATCAGGTTATGGTCAGGCGACTGGACGATGTATCGGTAGATCTCGCCGATCGGATTTTCCGGCGAGAGCCCGGGTTGGATGCCCTGCGGCAGGTTGACGAACTGAAGCTGGTTGATGGTCTGCATGCGGTCGAATTCGTAGTCGCTGTCCCAATCGAAGTAGAGCCGGATATCCGACAGGCCGTAGAGCGAGATGGATTCCATCGATTGCAGGTGCAGCATCCCGCTCATCCCGAACTCAGTCGGAACGGTCACCAGCTTTTCGACCTCTTCAGCGCTGAGCCCGTTGGGCAGCGTCAGCACTTCGGTCATCGGCTGAACCGGGTCGGGATAGGCTTCGATGTCGAGCTGCGAGAACGAGTACATGCCCGCGAGCATGAGCATGATCGCGGCAATGATCATGACCACGCGTTCGCGCAGCGCGAGCGCCATCAGCGCCTGGATCATCGGAGCACCATAGCGGTTGCGGCGCGCGCCACGGCGGCCTCGTCAGGAATTCTCGCCGTGGGCTTCGTGCCAGAGCGCGTTGATCTGCAGGCTTTGACCGGTGGCGACGCGGTCGCCGGAATGCAGCCCGGCGAGCACTCGCGCGTAGCCTTCGCGGCTCCAGGCCGCGATCGCGACCTTGCGCCGCACGACCCGGTTGTTGCCCACGTCAACGTAGGCGAAGTAGGCGTCGGTCTCGAACACCAGCGCGTCGAGCGGCACGACTAATGCCGAACCCGGACGCACCACAATCCTGACTACGGCCAGCATCTGCGGTTTCAGCTTCAATCCCGGATTTTCCACCGCGCACCGGATTTGCACGGTATGCGTGGCGGGATCGACATTGGGGCTGATGCGCGCGATGACCCCGTGAAACACGTCGTTCGGATAGGCCGTGGTGGTGGCTTGGAGTTGCTGGCCGACCGCGACGCGCGCGAGTTCGTCCTCGTAGATGTCGGCCGTGATCCACACCTCATCCAGCGTGCCGACCGAGTACAGCACGTCGCCCGGGTTCACCGCCGCGCCGCGTACGGCCTGGTTCTGCACCACCACCCCGCTGAGCGGCGAGCGAATCGTGAGGCTGGGCGTGGGATTGCGGAGGGCTGCAATCTGGGCCGGCTCCATGCCCAGCAGCTCGAGCTTGCGCGTGGCCGCATCGACCATCGATTGCCCGAACTGGCGGTTGTCGGGCCCTCCGGCAGCGATTGTGCGCGCGGTTTCCTTCGCCTGCAGGTACTCGGCTTCGGCCGTCATGTAGTCCGGGCTGTACAGCGTGACGATAGGCTCACCGCGCCTGACGTAATCCCACTGCGAAACGCGAACCTGCTCGATGCGGCCCGCGACGCGCGAAATGATCGAGGCGACTCGCCGATCGTCGAAGGTAATCTGTCCGGTGGTTTCCAGCAGGCCCGGCAGCGAGACGTTCTCGATCGCGGTCCAAGTCAGGCCGGCCACGCCGGAGCGGGGCAGCTCGAGCACGTCGGGCTGACCGTTCTCATGGATCAGACGCGGCTGCGAGGCGCCGGGCTGATTGATCGAGGCGCGCGCTCCGGGCGGCGCGTCGCATCCGCCGAGCGCGACGGCGAGCGCCCCGGCGAGCGCGGCCAGCGCGGCGGCGATGGGCGCGCAGGCGCCGTATCGGGGCGCACGACTCATTGCAGGCTGCCCCCCGCGGCCTGTTCGAGCGCCACTTTGCCGGCGAGCAACTGGTTCACCGCCTGCAGGTAAGCCGAGCGCGCATCGTGCTCCTGGCGAAACGCGGCGATCAGCGAAATGAAATCGACCTTGCCGTTCTGATACGCGACCAGCATCACCTGGAACGCCTGATGCGCCAGCGGTATGAGAGTGTTGCGATACAGAAGCGCGGTTTCGCGCGCGCGCAGCATCTGCCGGTAAAGCGTCGTGACCTGCCCCTCGGTCTGCAGGCGAATCGAGGCCAGGTCCTCTTTGGCGGCTGCAAGGTCCTGGGTCGCGCGCCGATAGTCTTCGTTCTTCGACCAGAAGAACACCGGCAGATTGAACGCAATTGTGAAGTTGTAATCCTGGGTATGGCTCGGCGTCGGCGCGAACGAAGGAATCAGCCAGTGATCGAAGCCGAAGCCGAGCGAGTAGTCGGGCGCGTACTCGAGCCGCGCCAGGGTCAGCGCGGTTTCCTGATTTTTCTCGGTGAGCGCCGCCTCCAGGATCTCCTGTCGATTGGCGACCGCGCGCGCGACGATCTCGTCGAGCGCGGGTTCGACGCCGGTCAGATCGAAATTGCGCTCCACCTCAAGCGGCTCGTCCGGGCGGCGGGCCAGCAAGATATTGAGGCTGGTCTTGTCGTTGGCGAGCGTGACTTTCTCCTGGCGCAACAGTTCGTTCTCCGCCTCGAGCGCGAACTTGGCGTTGATGAAGTCGCCCTGGGTGGCGAGGCTCGCGGTGTAGGCGATCTGAGTAACCTTGAGAACGTGGCGCAGATTGTCGACGTTTTCGGCGATCAGATCGAGCAGGGCCATGTCGAGCTGAACCTGGTAATAGTTCGTTTCCACCTGCGCCCGGACGTCGCGCACGGACGCGGCGTAAACCAGGCGGGCGATTTCGGCGCTGCGCTGGGCAGTGCGGCCCTGCAACAGGCCCTTGCCCGGAAACTGGAGCGCCTGGGTCACGGTCAGATTGTGCAGGCCCGAATTTCCGCCGAGCCAGTAGTTCGGGCTGTCTGAATCGAGATAGGAGACCTCGGGATCGGCCGGGGTGTAGTGCTGAATAATCTGATGGTTCGCCGATTCCCACCGATGGAACGCACCACGGACCTGCGGATTGTGGCTTTGCGCCAGCGCGATCGCCTGCTTGAGCGACATGGTCTCGGTCTGCGCGGTCGAGGCGGCGACGGCGCCGCTGAAAGCCGCCAGCAACGATACCAAGACGAGGACCCTGATTCGCATTGCGCTATCCTCTCGTCGGCAGCTCGATCGGCCCAGTCGAGCGGGCAAATCTCAACCCTCGAACTATATTCTAATTTTCGAGCCGTGTCGGCAGGGTCCGCCGCTTCGAGACTTGCGCCAGCGAAACCGGTAGGGCGTTTCACCGAATGGGCGCGGAGATTGCGGGCATGTTAATTCATCACCAATTCGGGAGCCGTCCGCCTCCCCTTCTCTACCGGCCCGGCGCCTAGAAGGTCCATCCCACGATCGTCTTGACGAAGGTTCCGTTGCTCGCGCGCGTCAGCCCGAAGCCGACGCCCAGGTTAAGCTCCATGCCGTCGAGCAGATTGAAGTTGAGTGCGGGCACGATGAAGTGCTGCTGGCTCTCGACAGGGGGCAGCGCGGCCAGCGCGCCTATATCGCCGTAGTATTCGAGCGCCGGCGAGAGCCACCAAACAAGCCGGTCGTATTCCACCTCGCCCGAGGGATCGAACGTCACGCCCTTGTGCGTACCCGGTCCGCTGAACGGCTTTTCAAACGCGAAATTTCCGATCACGGTCAGGTGTCCGATATGGGTTTCGGCGATCGGACGCATTTCGAGCGTCATCGGATTCTCCTCGGCCGCGCGCCGCATATAGTCGAGCTCGAGATTGCCGCCGAACGACACCGGCCAATCCATCGTCTGCGGAATGCCGAAATGGAACTTGGTGCGCGAACCGGCGTATTCGTAGTTGCCGTTATCCAGGCGCGCGGTGGCGAAATACTGGCCTATCTCGCCCCATCCGAGTATTCCGTAGGTCGCCTCGAGCGTCTCGTGAATCTGGTACGGAACGATTTGCTCGTGCGCCTCGACGCCGGTCGCCGTGGTCACGCTGTTGGAATGAAGCTCAAGTTGCAGATGGCCGAGCGGGGCGGTTTCAGTCGGGTAAATCTGGATTTCATAGAAATCGATCGCGCGCGCGTCGCCGGCCGCGAAGGCGAATAGCACAGCAATCGCGATCGACGCTGCCTTCCGAAAAATCATCGTCGGCCGACCCAGGCAGAGTCGCACCCAAAGGCTAACCACACGACGAGCCATCAGGCTCGGCAAACGTACGGCCGGGCAAAAGCGGATCACGATTGCAAGCGCCAAGACGCTGCGGCGGCGGGCGCTCCGCAAGGAGCGCCCGCCGCCGCTGTTTATCATTCGCCGCGCGCCGGCCGAGCCGTCGATGCAGCTTGCGCGCCGCGACCGCTCGCTAAGCGGTCGCCTGCAGCGCCTCCGCGTGCGCCACCGGCTCGGGCTTTCCGGTCGCGCCGAGCGGCACCGATCCGGGCGTACGCTCGAACGGATCCTTGATCCCGAGTTTTTTTGCGTGCTCGCGCAGCGGCGGTATCACCTCCTGCGCAATCAGCCGCAGGCTGGTGCGCCGCGCCTCGGTCGGGATCGGACCGTCGTTCTGCCAGAAGGAGAATATCCCTGGCCGCAGCACGTCGAGGATGTGCTTGAGCTTGGGAATGACGGTTTTCGGCGTGCCGACGATGATCTGGTTGTTCTTCTGTGCGCCTTCGTAGCCGGCGTAGATCGCCTTGCGCAGCGCCTCGACGTCCACCTCGCCCTCGAGCGACTGGAACAGCGCCGGACCGTTGGGATTGCTCGGATCGCTGAACTGACGCGCCATGCGCCGCGTCGCCTCTTTCGAGTTATAGCCCGGCGGAAACATCCATTCGCCGCGCGCGAAATGCGTGAGTCCGCCGCCGTAAAGGTCCATCTTGCCCAGTTCCTGCGCCTTCTCGTCGGTTTCGGCGACGAACACCTTCTGCAGGTAACCGAAATTCTCGGTACCGGCCTGGTAACCCTCGCGGGCGGCAGCCTGGGTGTAGATATTCCAGCATTCGACCGTGGGCTCGAGGTAAGTCGCGAGCGCCAGGTATGGATAACGGTGCTTGGCGCACCAGAGCAGCGTTTCGGGGCTCACGAGACCCGGAATCCAGATCGGCGGATGCGGCTTCTGGATCGGTAACACCCACGGATTGATGAAGCGATAGTGGAAGTGCTTGCCCTCCCAGCGGAACGGACCCGGCCGCGTCCAGGCCGCGATCACGAGGTCATGCGCCTCGTTGAAGTACTCGCGGTTGTAGGCCGGGTTGGCGTTATTGGCGAGCTGCTCGCTGCCCGCGCCGCGCACCCATCCGGGTATCAGCCGGCCGCCCGAGATCATGTCGATCATCGCCAGCTCCTCAGCCAGGCGCAGCGGATTGGCAACGATCGGCAGCGGATTGCCCAGCAGCACGATACGCACCTTCTTGGTGATGCGCGCGAGGATCGAGGCCTCCATGTCCATCACGGCGCCCATGCAGAACGGCGTGCCATGGTGCTCGTTGAGCATCACGCCGTCAAAGCCGAGTTCTTCGGCCATCACCTTGTCGTCGAGATACTCGTTGAGCAGCTTGGCGCCCTTGGCGGGATCGAAGTAGCGATTGGGAACGCCGAAGAAGCTCTGGATCTTCAGCACCTCGTCTTCAGGCACGTAGAGGTACGGCCGCTCGGTGAAATACATTATGTGCATATCACGCCCTCCGTCATCTCTTGGGCTCCGCTGCCCGTGTATTCCCAGTGTTGCGCCGGCCGCGATCGCGAGCGACGGCGCCCTGCTTACGCCAGTAATCCCTCCATCGAACCGACATACTCGGGTCGGCCGCTCGGTCCGAGGCTGACCGATCCCGGCGCGCGCTCGAACGGGCCAACCAGCCCGAGTTGCTTGCCGATCTCGCGCACCTGCGGAATTACCTCCGTGCCGAGCAGTTTGAGGCACGTCATCCGGTCCCTGGCCGGGGCGGGTCCGTCGAGCCAGAAGGAAAAAATTCCCGGCCGCAGCACCGACAGCACCTTGCGCAACTTGGCCACGACCGTCCGGGGCGACCCCGCGATCATCTGCAGGCTTTCCTTCGACCCGTCGTATGCGGCATGAATCGTTTCGCGCAACGCTTCGAGGTCTTCCGTATGATCCTGCGAGACGAAGGAGAGGCCGGGCGTATTCGGATTGGCATAGAGGCTGGCCAGTCGGCGGGTCGCGGCTTTCGAGTTATAGCCCGGCGGGAACATCCATTCGGGCCGTGCGAAATGCGAGAAGCCGCCGCCGAACAGAAACTTGCGGCCCATCTCGTCGGCTTTCTCGTCGGTTTCGTGCACGAAAATCGGCTGCAAATAACCGAAGTTCTCCGGCCCCGCCTGGTAGCCCAATTCCGCCGCGCGGTCGGTGTACAGCCGCCACATGTCGAGCGTCGGCTCGAGCATCGTCGCCAGCGCGACGTAGGGGTAGCGATGCTCGGCGCACCAGCGCACGGTCTCCGGGCTGATCAGGCCCGGAATCCAAATCGGCGGATGAGGCTTCTGCAGCGGCAGGACCCACGGATTGACGAAGCGGAAGTTGAAGTGCTTGCCCTCCCAGCGAAACGGCCCGGGCCGCGTCCAGGTCGCGATCACCAGGTCGTGGGCCTCTTCGAAGTACTCGCGGTTATAGGCCGGGTTGGCGTTGTTGGCGAGCTGCTCGCTGCCCGCCCCGCGCACCCATCCGGGCACCAGCCGGCCGCCGGAGATCATGTCGATCATCGCCAGCTCTTCGGCCAGGCGCACCGGATTGGCGGCAACCGGCAGCGGATTTCCCAGCAGCACGATCTTGACCCGCCTGGTGCAGCGCGCGAGCACCGCCGCCTCCACGTCCATCACCGCACCCATGCAGAAGGGCGTGCCGTGATGCTCGTTGAGCATCACGCCGTCGAAGGTGCCGAGCTCGTCGCTGTAAATCTTCTCGTCCAGGTACTGGTTGAGGAGCGCAGCGCCCTTGCTCGCATCGAAGAACCGGTTGGGCACACCAAAGAAGCTGCGCAACTTCAGCACTTCTTCTTCGGGCACATGATGATAGGCCCGCTCGGTGAACCACATGATATGCATCGCAACCGCTCCGGCTTACTTCATCCGAGAAATGCTCGTACGTGCTTGAGAAATTCCGCCGGCTGCTCGGCGCCGGGATAATGGCCGCAATTGTCGATCGTCACCACCTTGGCGCCCTTGATCGAACGCTGGTAGACCTCAGCCGCGCTGAGCGGCACCACCGCATCCTGCTTGCCCCACAGGAGCAGCGTCGGCAGCCCGTCGATGCCCTCGAGCAGATGCGGCAGGCTCGGATTGAACATGTAGGGCTCCCACGCCAGGCGCGCCGTCTCCGCGCGCGCCTCTTCCCAGGCCTCGTACTGCTCGGGCGTCTGCTCGCCGCCGAAGAGCTTGGCGAAATCCGGCTTCTGCGGATCGTGCGCGCCGCGCGTCAGATACACGCGCGCGGTCACGGTGAACATGTCCATGATCTCGCCCTGGGGCGGGCGGATGCCGGTCGGCGCAACCAGGATCATCCGGTTGAACTGGGTTGAATTCGCAGCCGCCATTTCGGCGGCGATCCAGCCGCCGAGCGAATGCCCGATTACGTCGACCGGACCCAGCTTCTGCTCACGCACGTAGCGCTGATAGAAGCCGGCCAAATCGCGGATACTCATGATCCAGTCGGCCATCGCCGTCTTGCCAAAACCCGGATGGATCGGCGTGAGCAGGGTGCGCTCCTTGGCCAGCGACGACATCCACGAGGTCCATCCCGGCCATCCCAACTCGCCATGCAGGACCAGCAGCGGCTTGCCCTGACCGCCCTTGACGATCACCAGCTCGGTGCCCCCGACGCGTACCTTTTCCTCGGTCCATTCCTTGTCTGCCATTGAGATTCTCTCCAGGTTTGTGTGCGTGGCGTCCTGCGGCTTCCTGCTCCAGCCTGCTCCGGTCCGCCCGTGCGATCCAGCGATCAGCTTCACGTCTAGTACAGTGTCCTGTCATTTTCCACCCGGGTTCTGTCGGGCGAGGGCCGACGCCGCGCACGCCTGCGCGCGGCGCCTCGGCAGCTCGCACCGGCTATAACCGGCCGGCGGCCGACGCTATAATCGAGGCAAGGAGTCGGCGGGCGCGATCGGACCGTCCGCTACGGGCGATACGGGCGATGGATGACCTGGCGCTGGCGCGCGAACGAATGGTGGTCGAACAACTCGAGCGCCGCGGGATTCGCGACCGGCGAGTGCTGGCAGCGATGCGCGCGGTGGAGCGGGATCGCTTCATCCCGGCCGAGCTTGCGACACAGGCTTACGAGGACGAGCCGCTGCCCATCGGCGCCGACCAGACGATCTCCCAGCCCTACATGGTCGCGCTGATGTGCGAGGTCGCGAATCTGAGCGGCCACGAACGCGTGCTCGAAATCGGCACCGGTTCGGGGTACGCCGCGGCGGTGCTCGCGCGCCTCGCGCAAGAGGTATTTTCCGTCGAATGTCTGCAAGCGCTGTACGAGCGGGCGCGCGCCCGCATGGAGGCGATGGGCATCGCCAACGTGCACCTGGCCTGCCGGGACGGATCGGAAGGGTGGCCTGAGCACGCACCGTTCGACGCGATCGTGGTCAGCGCCGCGATGCCCGGAATCGCTCGGCCCCTGCTCGAACAGCTCAAACCGGACGGCCGACTGGTCGCCCCAATCGGCGAGGACGATCTGCAGACCCTGGTGCGCATCAGCCGCCGAGACGAGTCGTGGAACGAAGAGTACTTCGGCGAATGTAGATTCGTCAGGATGACCGGACGTCACGGATTCAAGACCTAGCCGGCAAAGGCGGCGGCGGCGCGGCGAACGCAACAGGCGCGGTGGTGGCTGGAGTGGTGGCGAACGAGGATGCGGGCGAGCGCAAGACCGATTCGACGGCGCAATCAGCGATGCGCGCCCGGCGCTCGCGCGCGAACTCCGCCCTCGCGACCATTTCCGTGCTCGCGATCATGGCAGCGAGCGGCGCATTTTCCGCATGCGCCTCGTCCGCGGCGCGCAATCCGCCGACCAGCCGCAATGCGGCAAATGCACCGCCGGTCGAGCACGTCGTGCGCCCTGGCGAAACTGTCTATCATATCGCGCACGCGTACGGCGTGAGCGTGCACCGGCTGCTCGAAGTCAATCATCTGAACGACGCGCGCGATCTGCGCGTGGGCCAGAGTCTGCTGATTCCCGGCGCTTACGGTTACGCCTCGCTCGGCGGCGCCGCGCCATACGGCGACGCGCTGTGGAATGTGCCGCGCGCTTCGCGCCAGTTCGCCTGGCCCGTATGGTCGGGCAGTGTGACCTCGGGATTCGGCGTGCGCCACGGCACGATGCATGACGGGATCGATATCGCGGCTCCTTCAGGCACACCGGTACACGCGGCCGACGCGGGGACCGTCGTGTTCACCGGACGCTTGAACGGTTACGGCAACACGGTCATCATCCGCCACACCGACAGCTACGTGACCGTGTACGGGCACAATTCGCACATCCTGGTGAGCCCAGGCATGGCGGTCGCGCGCGGGCAAACCATCGCCGCGGTCGGCACCAGCGGGCGCACCACCGGACCGAATCTGCATTTCGAGGTGCGCTACGACAATCGCGCATACAATCCGCTGAGCTATCTCGCGCCGCCCGGCCCATCGCCCGGCGTGAGCTTTGCCCGCAACGGCGGCTCCTAGTATCTTGGCGGGATTCTGCGAATCGGAGGCGCTGGTTCATTCGACGATGGAAATAAGCGAACTGCGACGGCTGGTACGTGACATCCCGGATTTTCCCAAGCCGGGCATCCTGTTTCGCGACATCACTCCGCTCATCGGCGACGCGCGCGCCTTCGCCGCGATGGTCGACCTGATGGCCGAGCCGTTCCTGGGCAAGGTGGATACCGTGCTCGGCATCGAGTCGCGCGGTTTCATCGTCGGCGCGCCGGTGGCCTATCGACTGGGCGTCGGCCTGACCATCGCGCGCAAGCCAGGCAAGCTGCCGTTCCATACCATCGGCGAAAGCTACGACCTCGAATACGGCAGCGCCGGACTCGAAGTTCACGAAGACGGGCTCGTGCGCGGCGCGCGCGTGCTGATCGTGGACGATCTGCTGGCCACCGGCGGCACCGCGGCGGCAACCGTGGCCCTGGCGCGCAAGCTCGATGCGTCGATCGTGAGCTGCGCCTTCGTGATCGAACTCAACGCGCTCGGTGGACGCGCGCGCCTGAGCTCAGTGCCGTGCTTCTCGCTAATCCAGTATGATTGAGCCTGGCGCGAACGCCGCGGCGGTGCGCATGCGTTTTCGACCGCCGCGAAGCGACTGAATTCCCGTCGCGCGGCGCCGTTGCGTGGACTTCGACCAAGCGCAGAATACAGCCGTGGCGGATGTAAATCGTCTGCTGATCGTGCTCGCAGTGACGGCGCTCTACTGCGCGGCCGAATTCGCCGGCGGCTACTATGCCAACAGCCTGGCGCTGGTCTCCGACGCGGTCCATCTGCTGACCGATATCGCCGCGCTCTGCCTGGCGCTGCTCACGCTATGGATTTCGACGCGGCCGGCCAGCGGCGCAAAAACCTACGGCTATTTGCGCGCCGAAATCCTGGGTGCGCTCGCCAACGGCGTGTTCCTGTGGCTGCTGGTCATCTTCATCTGGGTCGAGGCGGTACAGCGCCTGCGCAATCCCCATCCGGTAGCCGGTCTGCCCGTCATCGCGATCGGCTTCGTCGGGCTCGCCGTCAACGGGTTTTCGGCCTGGATGACGCATGCGGCGTCGGGCGAGTCCGGCCGGCCGGGAATCGCCGTGCGCGCGGTCTTCGTCCACGTTCTCTCGGATCTGATCGGCACGCTGGGCGTGATGCTCTCCGGCGCGCTGGTCTATTTCCTGGGCTGGCACGAGGCCGATGCCGTCGCCGGCCTGCTCATCGGAGCGCTGGTGTTGTACAGCTCGTGGGGCCTGGTGCGCGAGGGCGTCGACATCCTGATGGAATCCGTGCCGGCGCATATCGACCTCGAGGAGCTGCGCCACGACCTGCTGGCCGTGCGCGACACCGAGGAGGTGCACGATCTCCACGTCTGGTGTCTGGCGAGCCGCCAGTTCGCGCTCTCGGCGCACGCCGTGGTCGCGCGCGAGGCCGATCAGGATCGCGTGCTCTCGGACATCTCGGCGATGCTCGAGCGCAAGTTCAACATCCGTCATATCACGGTGCAGCTCGAGCGCGACAACCGCCGCGCCAGCGAGCCCGAGCACTTCTGAGTGCCGGACGGACGAGAGCGGCGGCTAGCGCCCAACCCAGCGCCCGGGCCGGCGCTCGGCCACCGCCTTGATGCCCTCGCGATGGTCCTCGGTGCGCATCAGCCAATCCTGCTCGACGAATTCGATATCGGTCTGCGCACGCACCGCTTCCACCAGGCCGCGACGCGTGGTGGTCCGGGTCGAGACGATCGCCAGCGGCGCGTTCTCGGCGATCTCGGCGGCCAGCTTGGTGGCTTCGTCGCGGAGCTGCTCGGGCTTCACCAGCACGTCGGCGAGGCCCCAGGCATAGGCCTCTTCGCCGCCGATACGGCGGCCGGTGAGGAACATCAGATTGGCCCGCTGCACACCGATCAAACGCGGCAGCGTGTAGGTGAGCCCGAAGCCGGGGTGGAACCCGATCTTGACGAAGTTCGCCGAGAAGCGCGCCTCCGGCGTGGCCACGCGGAAGTCCGGCACCAGCGCGAGGCCGAGTCCGCCGCCGATGGCCGCGCCCTGGATCGCCCCGACGATCGGCTTCTTGCAGCCGAACAGGCGCACCGCTTCGAAATAGAGCGGATTGCGCTTTTGCGCCCCACCGGCTTCGACGCCGATCGCCGCGCGATTGGCAAAGTTCGCCCCGGCGCAGAAGGACTTTCCTTCGGCGCACAGCACCGACGCGCGGCAGGAAGCATCTTCATCCAGCGCGTTAAAGGCTTCAGCGAGATCGCGAATCAGCTGGACGTCGAAGTAGTTATGCGGCGGCCGGTGAATCTCGACGCATGCGACGTAATCCTTCACCGCCACCGATACGTCGCCATATCTCGCTTCGCTCATTTTTTCCCTCTCCCGCCCGCGTGGACTGACCGCGCGGGCCGACCTCAGGATGGCGAACTTGGCGGCATTGCTCAAGGCAATTCCGCTTGCTAAAAAGCCCGCGCCGCGCTCAATATTCGACACTTGGACGATCGCGAGGAGACCATGGATTTCGCAATCACCGAAGAGCAACGCATGATGGTCGAGAGCGTGCGCCAGTTCCGCGAGAAGGAGCTGATGCCGCTCGAAAAAGAGTTCCTGCTCAAGGGCAAGCTCGACATCGAGGTGCGCCACGATCTCGAGCGGCGCGGGCGCGACGCCGGTTTCTGGGCGCTCGAGGTCCCCGCCGAATACGGCGGAAACGACGTCGGCCAGCTCTCGATGTGCCTGATCAACGAGGAGCTGTTCAAGCACCCGGCGATGTTCGAGTTCGGCGGCAGCCCCGAACCGGCGCTGTACCTGTGCAATGACGAACAAAAGCAGCGCTTCTTCTATCCCATCATCAACGGCGAAAAACACAGCTGCTACGCCTTCACCGAGCCCGACGCCGGTTCGGACCTGGCGCGCGTGCGCACCACCGCCGTGCGCGACGGCAACCGCTGGATCGTCAACGGCACCAAGGTGTTCATCTCGTACGTCGAGGGCGCCGACTTCGTCATCCTGTTCACCACTTCCAATCCCAAAGCCGGCGCGCGCGGCCTGACCTGTTTCCTGGTCGAGATGGGCACGCCGGGTTTCAAAATCGCGCGCGAGATTCCGACCATGGGCGACAACTGGGACCCGCACGAATTGCAGTTCACCGATTGCGTGGTGCCGGACGAGAATCGGTTGGGCGAGGTGGACGGCGGTTTCGCCGTGGCCGATTACCAGCTCACCCACGGGCGGCTCAAGATCGGCGCCTTCCAGCTCGGTATCGCGGCGCGCTCGATCGAGATGGCGGTCGAATGGGCCAAGCAGCGCACCACCTGGGGCAAGCCGATCGCCAGCCGCCAGGCAATCCAATGGATGCTTGCCGATTCGGAGGTCGAGCTGGAAGCGGCGCGCCTGCTGGTCTATCGCGCGGGTTGGATGGCGGACGCGAAGCAGCGAATCCGCAACGAGGCATTCATCGCCAAGCTCTATGCGACCGAGATGGCGCAGCGCGTGACCGACCGCTGCATCCAGATCTTCGGCGGGCTGGGCTATACGCGCGAGTTGCCGATCCAGAGCTTCTTCCGCCAGGTTCGCGTATGGCGTATCGGCCACGGCACCGCCGAGATCCATCGCTGGATGATCGCGCGCAACATGCTCGGCCAGTCCTCGCGCGATTGAGCGCGCGGCCGGTGGATCGACCATTGCGCGAGAGAGCACGCACGTCGCGGGTATCACGAAGATGACTATTTCGATTCCGGCGCTGGCCGAGCAGCTCAAACCTTACGTCGGCCGCAGCGAGCGCAGCGACCTCGGCGTCATGCGCAAGGAGATGTTCCAGCGTTTCGCAGTCGCCGCCGACAACCTCAACCCGATCTTCTTCGAGCCCGAGGCAGCGCGCGCCGCAGGTTACGTCGACACGATCGCGCCGCCGCTCTTCCTGAGCGCCGTGCGCAACTGGCAATCGGGTCCGCCGCAGGATTCCCTGCGACCCGACGGCACCACCAGCCATGAGTTCGCGTTTCTGCCGCTCGAGGGACTGCGCATCATGGGGGGCGGCCAGGATCTCGAGCTGCATGCGCCGTTGACCAACGGCACGCGTGTGTCGATGGAACTGCGGCTCGAAGGAATCGAGCTCAAGCAGGGCCGCTCGGGCGATCTCCTGCTGATCAAGGTGACGCAGATTTACCGCGACGACGCCGATCGCCCGCTGGTGACCTGCCGCGAAACCTTCATCGCGCGCTGACCAGGGAGAGCCCAGCCATGCATGCTCATCAACTCTGCTTCGAGGACGTCAAGCGCGGCGCCGCGCTGACGCCGCTGGTCAAGCATCCGACCACGGTCCAGCTCTTCCGCTTCAGCGCCATCACCTGGAACGCCCATCGCATTCATTTCGACAAGCCTTACGCCGCGACCGAGGGCTATCCAGATGTGCTGGTGCAGGCGCACCTGCACGGGAGTTTCCTTTACCAGGCGGTCGCCGACTGGGCGGGGCCGCGCGCGCGCGTGCTGCGCTTCGGCTGGCAGAACCGTGGTATCGCGGTTCCCGGCGACGTGCTCACGTGCACGGGCAAGGTGACAAAGGCCGAGGACGGGACGGTCGAATGCGAGCTCGAGGAGCGCAATCAGAAGGGAGACCTCTGCGCCTCGGGTTGGGCGCGGGTCGAATTGCCGCGGCGCGGCTAGCGGGAGATCACAGCCGCACCGCACGAGCCGCAGCAACAGGCGGCAGCGAAAAGGCCCGCAGGCTCAAGCCCGCGGGCCTTCTTTTTCGCTACTGAAACCCGCCGCGAACGCCGGACCTAATTGACCGTCCAGGTATCGCCCTGGCGCAGCAGCTTTTGCGGATCGCCCTCGCCCATCTTGGCACGCGCATCCTCGAGCTGCTTGTTCATCGCGGCGTCATAGGTGGGGCGCGGGACGTTGTAGAACACGCCGATCGGCGTGGGCAGCGGCGCCTCAAAGTTGCCGAGCATGAAGGCCAGCGCAAGATTGGTCTCGTCGTGCACGACGATATCGCTTTCGCTCACGCCGTTGCCGAGCTGCGCCACCTCGGGGCGCATCCCGTTCATCCTGATCCCGCGATCGCGGTTTTTCCCGAAAATGAGCGGCTTGCCGTGCTCGAGCACCAGTTGATGCTCGGCCTTGATGGTTTTGTCGCTCACTTCCTTGAACGCGTCATCGTTGAAGATGTTGCAGTTCTGGAGAATTTCGATGAACGAGGCGCCGCGATGCTCGTGGCCGCGCTTGAGCACTTCGCCGAGGTGCTTCTGCTCGACGTCAACCGTTCGCGCGACGAACGAGGCGTGCGCGCCGAGCGCCACCGTGATCGGGTTGAACGGGAAATCCACCGAGCCGGCCGGGGTCGACTTGGTCACCTTGCCGACCTCGGAGGTCGGCGAGTACTGGCCCTTGGTCAGTCCATAGATGCGGTTGTTGAAGAGCAGGATCTTCAAATCGACGTTGCGGCGCAGGACGTGAATCAGATGGTTGCCGCCGATCGACAGCCCGTCGCCGTCGCCCGTGACCACCCATACGTCAAGTTCGGGCCGCGTCACCTTGAGGCCGGTCGCGACCGCGGGCGCGCGGCCGTGAATCGTGTGGAAGCCGTAGGTGTTCATGTAGTACGGAAACCGGCTCGAGCATCCGATGCCGGAGATGAAGACCGTGTTTTCGCGCGGCACGCCCAGCTCGGGCATCACCTTCTGCACCTGGGCCAGAATCGCATAGTCGCCGCATCCCGGGCACCAGCGCACTTCCTGGTCCGAGATGAAATCCTTGCGGGTCAAAGCGGTAGCCATTTTCCTCTCAGCCCTCCAGCACGCGCATGATGCGATTGGTGAGTTCGCTGACCTTGAACGGGCGGCCCTGGATCTTGTTGCAGCCGATCGCGTCGATTAGATAGTCCGCGCGCACCATCTTGAGCAGCTGCCCCATGTTCATCTCGGCGACGATCACCTTGCGGAACATGCGCAGCTTGTCGCCCAGGTCGCTCGGCAGCGGATTGAGATAACGCAGATGGATCTGCGAGACGTTCTTGCCCTTGGAGCGCAACTGCTTGACCGCCTCGCGGATCGGGCCGTACGTCGAACCCCATCCGAGCACGACGAGTTCGCCGCCGCCGGAGTCACCGAAAATCTCGATCGGCGGTATCTCGCGCGCGATACCCGCGATCTTGCGGGCGCGCTGGCGCACCATCAGCTCGTTGTTGGCCGGCGAATAGCTGATATTGCCGGTCAGGTCCTCGGTCGAGAGTCCGCCCAGCCGATGCTCCAGTCCCGGCGTTCCCGGAACCGCCCATGGACGCGACAGCGTCTCGGCATCGCGGATATAGGGCATGTAGCCCTCGGGATCGGTGCGGAGCTCGACCTTGATCTCGGGCAGCTTGCTGACGTCGGGCACCAGCCACGGCTCGGCGCCGTTGGCCAGCTGGCCGTCGGTGAGCAGAATCACCGGCGTCATGTACTTGGTCGCGATACGCACCGATTCGTACGCACAATCGAAGCAGTCGCTTGGCGTCGCCGCCGCGATGATCGGGATCGGCGACTCGCCATGGCGCCCGTACATTGCCATCAGCAAATCCGCCTGCTCGGGCTTGGTCGGCATCCCGGTTGACGGGCCGGCGCGCTGAATATCGGTGATGACCACCGGCAGCTCGGTTTTGACCGCCAGCCCGACCGCCTCGGCCTTCAGATTCATCCCCGGGCCGGAGGTGGTGGTGATCGCTATCGCCCCGCCGAATGCGGCGCCTACCGCCGAGGCTACGCCGGCGATCTCATCCTCGGCCTGGAAGGTGTAGACGGGAAAATTCTTGAACCCGGCCAATTCGTGGAGCACGTCGCTCGCCGGCGTGATCGGATATGAGCCGAGAAACAGCGGCCGCTTGGCGCGGCACGCGGCGACCACGAAGCCCAGCGCGGTCGCGCTGTTGCCGGTGATATTGCGATAGAAACCGGACTGGATATGCGCCGGATCGACGATGTAAGAACTGGCGAACGCCTCGGTGGTTTCGCCGTAATTGTAACCGGCCTTGAGCGCCTTGACGTTGGCGGCGAGCACCTCGGGCGTCTTGCGGAAGCGGTTGGCGAGCCAGTTCTCCGTGCTCTCGATCGGCCGCTGATAAAGCCACGACACCAGGCCCAGCACGAACAGGTTGCGGCAGCGCATCACGGCCCGGTTGTTCAGGCCCGAATCGCGCAGCGCGAGCGTGGTCATCCTGGTCACGTCGACCTGGAAGACCTGGTACTTGTCCAGCGAATGGTCGGTCAGGGGATTGGAGGTGAAACCGGCGCGTTTGAGGTTTGAGTCGGTGAAGGCCGCAACGTCGGCGATAATCACGCCATTGGCCGGAACGTCGTCGATGTTGGCCTTGAGCGCCGCCGGATTCATCGCCACCAGCACGTCGGGCTCGTCGCCGGCGGTGAACACTTCGCTGCTCGAGAAGTTGACCTGGAAGCCGCTGACGCCGGCCAGGGTGCCCGCGGGCGCGCGGATCTCGGCGGGAAAATCCGGCAGCGTCGCGATATCGTTGCCGGCCAGCGCCGACTCGGTCGTGAACTGCATCCCGGCAAGCTGCATTCCGTCGCCCGAGTCACCGGCGAAACGGATGACGACGTGATCGACCTTCTGGCGCCGCTTGTGCGCGGCACCGCCGCCGGCAAGGCTCTGGGACTCAGCGGATTGTCCGGCTGCCTCGGGTGGTAGAGCCATTGTGGTTCAAACTCCTTGCGCTATAAGGCCCGGCGCGACACCCCCAAGCATCGCGACGGGGCCACCGTCCTAATGCCATCTAGAACTATAGCTAATAATGAAAAGCCGTCAAAGGGTCCGATACTTAATATCAACTGTCGGACGTCAGGCGGCCGTTAGCGGATCGCGAACGCTCCCAAATCTCCGCGATAATCCGACCATTCCTCGTCGACGCCCGTCACCCGCGCCATCCGCGGTCCCTGGTTGGCCCACGCCGCGAGAATCTTAAGCTCGCGTCGCGGTCCCTCGGCCACTATCTCAACATCGCCGTTGACCAGATTCCTCACCCATCCGCGCAAGCCGAGCGTGAGCGCCTCATCCGCGGTCGCCTGGCGAAAGAACACGCCCTGCACGCGTCCATGCACCAGCATCCTGAGCCGCGCGAGATCGGAAGCCGCCGTCAGTGTCCTGCGCGCGCGCGCGTTAATCGCGCTCGCCCCCCGCGAGCATCGCGAGCAGCGCCTGCTCGTCCAGCGTCCTGACCCCGAGTTCCGTCGCCTTGCGCAGCTTGGAACCGGCGTCGGCGCCGGCGACGACGAAATCGGTCTTGCGGCTGACGGCCGAGGTCACGCGGCCGCCAGCGGCGCGGATCTTCTGCTCCGCCTCCTCGCGCGTCATCGTCGCGAGCGTGCCGGTGAGCACGAAGCTCTTGTCGCGCAGCGCGGCGCGGCCGTGCGCGGGCGGCGTCTCGGGGGGCGCGATTTTCAGATGCGTCATCAGGCGTTGCACCGCCCGGCGATTGCGCGGCTCGTCGAAATATTCGCGGATGCTGCGCGCAACTTCGTCGCCGATGTCGCGCACCGCGCGCAGCTCCTCTTCGCTCGCCTCCGCCAGCGCCTCGATGCTTTTGAAGCGCAGCGCGAGCGCGCGCGCCGTGCTCTCGCCGACATGGCGGATGCCGAGCCCGTTGATCAGGCGGTCGAGCGTGCGATGGCGTGAGCGCTCGATCGCGTCGCGCAGGTTGTGCGCGCTCTTCTCAGCCATCCGCTCCAGGCCGGCAAGCTGTTCATGGGTCAGGCAATAGATGTCGTCCAGTTCCCTGACCATCCCGGTTTCGACGAGCTGGCCGACCAGCTTGTCGCCCAGGCCGTCGATATCCATCGCGTGCTTGCCCGCGAAATGGCGGATCGACTCGCGCACCCGCGCCGGGCAATTGACGTTGACGCAGAAGTACCCGACCTCGCCCTCCTCGTGCACGATGGCGCCGCCGCAGTTCGGGCAATGCGTCGGCATCTGGAACTCGCGCGCGCGCGGATGACCTTTGCGCGTGACGCGCACGACGTAGGGAATCACGTCGCCGGCGCGCTCGATCAGCACCGTGTCGCCCTCGCGCACGTCCTTGCGGCGGATTTCGTCGAGGTTGTGCAGCGAGGCGTTGGAGATCGTGACGCCGGCGAGCGCCACCGGCTCGAGCTGCGCGACCGGCGTGAGCGAGCCGATCCGCCCGACGTAAACCGCGATCCTGTTTACGCGCGTTTCGGCCTGCTGCGCCTTGAACTTGAAAGCCACCGCCCAGCGCGGCGAGCGCGACACTTCGCCCAACTGCTCCTGCAACGCGAGCGAGTTGACCTTGGCCACCACGCCATCGGCCTCGTAGTCGAGCTGATGGCGCTGTTCCGCAATCTGCGCGTGATACTCCAGCACCGCGTCCACGCTGCGGCAGATCTTGCTGAGCGGATTGATTTTGAGCCCGAACCCCTTGATGCCCTGCAGGAATTCCCACTGCGTCTTGTAGCTGACGCCTTCGATCACGCCCGGAGTGTGCGAGAAAATGTCGAGCGGGCGCGCCGCACTGATCCGGGGATCGAGCTGGCGCAGCGATCCCGCGGCGGCATTGCGCGGATTGGCGAACGGCGGTTCGCCCGCCGCGACCCGCTCGCTATTGAGCCGCTCGAACGCGCGCCGCGGCAGAATCACTTCGCCGCGCACCTCGAGCAGGCGCGGCACGCGGCCATGCGCCGGATGAATCAGGCGCAACGGGACGCTCTTGATGGTGCGGATGTTCGGTGTGACGTCCTCGCCGTTGACGCCGTCGCCGCGCGTCGAGCCGACTGTCAGGCGGCCGTCCTCGTACACCAGTTCCACCGCCAACCCGTCGAGCTTGACCTCGGCCACGTACTCGACGTCCGCGTCGCTGTGCAGGAAGCGCTTGATGCGCCGGTCGAACTCGCGCATCTCCTCGGCATCCATCGCGTTGGCCAGCGACATCATCATTCGCCGATGGACGACGACGGCGAATTTCTCACTGGGCCTTGCGCCGACGCGCTGCGTAGGCGAATCGGGCGAGAGCAGCTCGGGATGCTGCGTTTCGAGGGTCTCGAGCCGGCGCATCAAGGCGTCGTACTCGGCGTCGGTCACCTCGGGATTGTCGAGCACGTAGTAGAGATAATTGTGACGATCTATCTGTTCGCGCAGCTTTTCGACTTCCGCGCGCGCACGCTGCAGGTCGCTGGCCATCGAAAAAATGCGCAGTCCCGGAAACTCAGCCGCGCGCGTAGCCCATCGCCTCGAGGAAATCGTCAAGCGTGGGAAAGCGCATGTACATGTTGGTGCGCTTCTGTGCGCCGATGGTCGTGCTCGACTCCGACGAGTACGCGTGTCCCGGATAGACCACGGTCGTGTCGGGCAGATTGCGCAGCGTGTTGTTCAGGCTGTAGTACATCGCCTCGGGATCCGATCCCGGCAGATCCACACGCCCGCACGAGTTCACGAACAGCGTGTCGCCCGAGACCAGGTTCCCATCGGCCAGAAAACATTGCGAGCCCGGCGTATGGCCGGGCGTGTGCAGGAACGTGACCGTCAGATCGCCGAGCTTGAGCGTGTCGCCCGCATCCATCTTCACCAGGTCCGAATCGCCGAGCCCTGCCACCTTGCGCGCGCCCTCGGCCTCGTTGCGGTTCACGTAAATTTTGGCTTTGATCCGCTCGAGCATCCGCGCCGCGCCCTCAATCGTCATGCCCATCATGCTGCCGCCGAGATGGTCCGGATGGTAATGCGTTATCAGGATGTGCTCGATCGTCAGGTCGTGACGCGCGGCCCACTCGAGAATCTTGTTCACGTCCCACGCCGGATCGACCACCGCCGCCTTACGCGTGGCCGCATCGCCGATCAAGTACACGTAGTTTGCCATCGGGCCCACCTGGGCCTGATGAAGAATAAGCCCGTGCGACTGCGCCATTTTCGTCTCACTCTCCGCGGCGCGGCCGGCTCGAGCTGCGCCGGACGCGCGGGAACTGCCGCTTTTGCGGCTTCAATGAAAATCTAACGCTTGCCGGGCCGGCGCGCATCCCTGCCCGCGAAGCTGTGGTCGGCGTCGTCGCCGGCGGTCCCGAGTCCGCTGCCGGCCCCCGCCGCCGATTGCCGCTTCGCCCGCACCGCCGCGTGCGGATCGATCCTGAGGCCGCGGTCCCACAGGAACTCGGGCTCCTTCAGGCGCTTGGCCACCCAGCGCGACTGCACGAACAGATGGTCGCTCAGACGATTGATGTAAATCAGCAACTGATCGTTGATCGGCTCGACGCGCCGCAGCGACCAGCAAACGCGCTCGGCGCGCCGGCACACCGTGCGCGCCTGGTGCAGAAAGGCGTTGAGCACGCCGCCACCGGGCAGGGTGAAGGAGTTGAGCGGCTTCAGCTCCTGCTGCATCCGGTCCATCTCCTCCTCCAGCTTCTTCACCTCTGCCGCGCTCATCCGATGCATCCCGGCGTACTCGGCGGGCGGGGGCGTGGCGAGTTCCGAGCCGACGTCGAACAATTCGTTCTGGATGCGGCGCAGACTCTCGGAATACCATGCGTAATCTTTGCCGAGGCGTCGTTTGTGGCCGGGCAAGTAGCTGCGCACGATGCCGACGATCGAATTGAGTTCGTCCACCGTGCCGTACGCCTCCAAGCGCGCGCTTTCCTTGGGCACGCGCGCACCCCCGACCAGGGCGGTTAAGCCGCGATCGCCGCTGCGCGTATAAATCCGGGTAAGCCTGATTGCCATGGTGCCGCCTGCAGTCCTCGAAGCCGCCGCGCTACAGACCGGCCCGGCGGCGCGTCGCCTGGTAGCCGCTCTCGCCCACTTCGCTCGAAACGGGCAGCCCCGCGTCACGCCATCCGGTCACCACGACTTCGCCGGAGGCATCGCGGGCGCCGCCAAAGCCGCCACGGACGTTGGTAAGGTCGGTGTAGCCGGCCGCCTCGAGCAGTTCGCACGCGCGCTGCGAGCGTCCGCCTGCCAAACATCCGACGATCAGTTTTTTCTCGCGCGGCAGCGTCCTGGTCACGACCTCGACAAATTCGTCGTTGAGTTCCATCTGGCCCGGCCCCTTGATGAACACCACCGGAACGTTGACCGCGCCGGCGGGATGACCCTGGGCAAACTCGGGCTCGGTGCGGACGTCGAGATAGACCGCATCGGGATGCTGCTTGAGAAGCTCGTAAGCCTGCGCCGGCTCGGCCTGCTGAATAGGCATCGGCGTGGATACCTCCGTCCTAAAAGTGATTGCGCGGCTCGCGCGGGCGCGGGTGAGCCTGCGCGCGGCTCCCGCGCCGAGCTCCAGTCAGGTGGCGATAGCAATCCTGGTGCAAAAGGGCGATACGGTTCACGGGCATCCATGCCGCCGTCACTCGCGCGGCGCCCGCACGGCCGGCACAGCGCCGCCGGATGCAAGGTCGCGGCGCGGTCATCCGCGGCGATAGATGGAAAACTCTTCCTCGAAGCGCGCCGCGCGTTCCTGGGCCGAACTGAGGCGCTGCGTGCGCAGGAAAAACTGCACCAGCTCCTCATGGCTGATCTGACCGGCCGGACTGGCCACCTCGACCAGTTCCTCGATCAGGCTGGGAAATTTCTCGCTCGGAATGTAGTAATGCGCCCAGCCGAAGTTGCAATGACGATGCAAGATTCTGGCGATCGCCTTTTCCAAAAGTTCGCGACTGCTCATGCACACGCTACCATCCAGGGTCCGCGAGGCGGGTTGCGCATCCGCAACCGCGCACGGTGCGCCTCTGCCGCCTAGTTATCGCAGACCCGCAGCGCGTCGCACAAGCCCCGTCAGCCGGCCTGCAATTTGGCGGTCTCCTCGGCTTCCGTCTCGGCCCAGATGATCCGCCGATAGTCGAAGCGCGCGCCGGCGATCAGGTTGAACTTGATAATCTCGAAATACGGCGACAGGTCGAAATCGCGCGGCGTCACCAGCGAGGGCGAAATCATGTGATAGAGGCCCGCGGGCAGGCGGCGATGACGCGATATGAGCTTGCCCAGGCGGCGCGGCCGATCCTGCAGCGCCGCGTAGCCCTCGGGCAAAGGCTCGATCCTGGGCACGATCGGAAAGCGCACCTTTTCGAAGCATTCCGCGATCATGCTCGAGCAGATGGCGCGCGTTGGATCGCCGCTGCCGAAGCGCAGCGCCGTGCGCCGAAAGCGCGCCGGCACCAGGCTGACGGGCAGGAAATAGCGCGCCAGGTCGAAGACGTTGCGCAGATCGTACTTGCGCCCGATGCTCGCCAGCGCCTCGTCCATCACCACCCGCAGATCGGCCTCGACCAGGCGATAGGGACGGCAGATGCGCACGTTGAAGTCGCGATACTTGGCCAGCGGCGTGAGCACGACGCCGCTTTGCACCAATGCTTCGACGACCATATAGCCGGCTTCCTCGCCGTACTCTTTGACCAACCGCAGACGCGATTCGGGATCACGCTTGATCGCCTCGTCCCCGATATACAGGGCCGAGTGCGACCACGAACTCTGGGTCAGATACTTGATTACCTGGCTGACCCGCTCGTTGCCTTCGACCAGGAGTACGTCGCCCTTGCGAATCTGCCGTTTCAGTTCGGCAAGATCGTTGGGGTAAATCAGCGTGTAGCGCTTGAGCGGCTTGGTGAGCTGAGCGACGGCGAACCGGACCAGCGCGTCGCGCCCCCAGCGAAATGGCCCCAACAGGGATATACCCATCAACGAGCCGCCCTCGACGGTCGCAGCCCCCAAGCGACCGATGGACTCAGTATACTCAGCGCGGGGTCATCGAAACAAGCGCGAAATCTCTGTCGCTGAAAAGCGCTATCTTCGCTCAACTTCGGAAGGATCCGATTATCCCGTAGTAGGGAATAGTCAGTGTCGACTGACCAGGATCGTCCGTGCGAATAGTCAGTGCGCCGCGAATCTGCCCGTCGGGCGTGTTCGGCCTGACCGCGACGGTGACGATGTATTCCTTGCCCGGAGTCAGCGGGAGGACGCGGGCGAAGACACTGTCGTTGGTGCTCTTGACCCCCAGCACGTTGATCGCACGGCTCGCCTGATTGGTTAGCCGGATCGTCCGCACCACACCCTGGTTGTGCGGAAGGATGCCGAAGGAAACCTGGTTCGGCTTTATTAACAGGTCGCCGGTGACGACGCCTAGGATCGCTACGCGCAGCGGCGCACGCGTCGTTTCCACGCGCAGCGTGTCGCTGATCGGGCCCGGCGGCATCGCAGGCGTCAGCGTCACGTGAAGCAGCGCGCCCGGTTTACCATCGGGACGCGGCGCCTGCGTCACTTTGATGTAGGGGCTCGAGTTTGTCACGGACTTGAGAGCGAACCCGGGACCGCCCACCAGGTCGCCAATCAGCACCTCCCGCTCGAGCGTGGTGCCGCGACGGACGCTGCCGAAGTCGACGTCGACTGGCTGCGCCTGCACCTGCGGCTTGATCACGCCTTCGATTTTCAACTGCAGCGACGGAGCGGCCGGATCGTTGGTGCCCAGGGTCACCACCGAGAGGCTGTGGCCCTGCTCGAAATGCGTATCGACCGAAGCCTCGAGGGTAGAGATTTCGCCGGGCGCGAGGATCGTCTTGCTCGGCTTGGCGGCAGTGCATCCACATGAGGTCGCGACTTTCGTAATTTCCAGCGGACCGCTGCCGACGTTTCTGATCGTAAAGACGTGCCGCAGCGGCGGACCGCTGAGCGCGGTGCCGAAGTTGTAAACCGGATCGGCCACTTCAATCCGCGGAGTCCCGGGAGCGGCCGGATGGGCGCTTTCGCCCAGCAGCGCCGATCCACCCGACGGCAGGTCGTCGGCAAAGCTCGCGGGAGCGTCCGGACCGAGCGTCAGGAAAATTCCGAGCAGCACGCCAAGTAGAACCGTGAACCCAGCTCGGATGCTGGCGTCGCGGCCGGAACAGCGAATATTCATCTTCAAAATCACGATTCAGCCGGGACGAGCCCCGGGCTCACAACGACGCACAGCGCCTCAGCGTCCCGCCGCTCTTATGGCTTCCGCGGCATGCGCTTCGCGCTCGAATCGGCCCAGAAAATCGGTCGCGAATTCGCCCCTCAGAAAGTCCGGATCACCCAGGATCCGCAGGTGGAGGGGTATATTGGTCTTGATCCCGTCCACGATGTACTCCCTAAGCGCGGCGCGCGCACGCATCACCACTCCCGCACGATCGTCAGCGTGCACTATCAGCTTGGCAATCAACGGATCGTAATGAACCGGCACGCGATAGCCGTCGTACAGCGCGGATTCCACGCGCACGCCGAGCCCGCCGGGCGGATGATGATTCGCGACCACGCCGGGCGAAGGCAGGTGCGTCTGCGGATCCTCCGCATAGATGCGGAATTCCATCGCCGCGCCTACCAGCCGCACCTGGCGCTGCCTGAGCGAGAGCCGCTCGCCCATCGCCAGTTCCAGACTCTCCCGCACCAGGTCGACGCCAGTGACCATCTCGGTCACGCCGTGCTCGACCTGGATGCGCGTGTTCATCTCGATGAAGTAGAACTCGCCATCAGGTGCGAGCAGGAACTCTACCGTGCCGACATTGGAGTAACCGACCACCTGCGCCGCACGCACGGCCGCCTTGCCCATCTTCTCGCGCAACCGCGTCGTCATCACCGGGCACGGCGATTCCTCGAGCACCTTCTGATGTCGCCGCTGGATCGAGCAGTCGCGCTCGCCCAGGTGGATGACGTTGCGATAAGTGTCGGCGACGATTTGGAACTCGACGTGCCGCGCATGCTCGAGATATTTCTCCAGGTACATCGTGCGCGAGCCGAAGGCCGCTTCGCTCTCGGCGCGGGCCAGCGCGAACAGCCGCGTCAGCTCCTTCTCGTCGCGCGCCACCCGCATCCCCTTGCCGCCGCCGCCGGCGGCGGCCTTGATCAGCACCGGGAAGCCGAGCCGGCGCGCGTCGGCCAGCGCGTCGCGCAATTCGGTCACGCCCTTGCCGTCGCTGCCGGGCAGGACCGGAACGCCGGCGCGAATCATGATGCGCCGCGCGCGCGGCTTGTCGCCCATCAGCCGGATATGGCGCGCCGCCGGTCCGACGAACTGCAGCTTCGAGCGGCGGCAGGCTTCGGCAAAATCGCCGTTTTCGGAAAGGAAGCCGTAGCCGGGATGGACCGCGTCGGCGCCATAGGTGAGCGCGGTGCTGACGATCGCGGGAATGTTGAGATAGCTGTCCTCGGCCGCCGCCGGACCGATACACACGGCCTCGTCAGCCATGCGCACGTGCAGCGCATCCTTGTCGGCGGTCGAGTAAACCGCGAGGGTTGCAATCCCCAGCTCGCGGCACGCGCGGATGATACGAATCGCGATTGTTCCACGATTGGCCACCAGCAATTTTTTAAACATGGCGCGGTTCACCCCGGCATGAAACGAGCTCAGCCGGCCTCGATTATCATCAGGGGCTGCCCGTATTCGACGGGCTGGCCGTTGTCGCACAGGATACGCACTATCTTACCCGCAACCTCGGCTTCGATCTCGTTCATCATCTTCATCGCTTCGATGATGCACAGCGCCTGACCCTTGCGCACGCTGTCGCCCTCTTCTACGAACGGGTCCGAATCGGGCGAGGCGGCGCGGTAGAACGTGCCGACCATCGGGCTCTGCACATAACGATGGCCGGGGGCAAGCTCGGACGTCGGCGCCGCTGCCGCAGCCGCCGCGGGTGCGTTCGCCCCCACCGCGCGGCCGCCCGCCGGGATCGCGCGCACCAGCGCCCGCTTGCCCGCGGCCGGCGTCGCCGGCCCGTCGTCGGCAGCATTGGACGCGCGCACCAGGCGCACCTTGCCCTTCTTGTCCTCGATCTCGAGTTCGCTCAGTCCGAAATCCTTCATCAGGCCGAGCAAAGCTTTCAGTTCGCGCAGTTCCATCAACGCTCCAGAAGTACGGATCGCTCCGCCCCGGGCTTCACGCACCGGCCGGCGCATCCTAGGGACGATTATCGGCGTGCGCGGATTGCATGTCGATCATCCGTTTCGCCGCCCGCAGTGCCAGCAGGTAGCCGTCGGCGCCGAAGCCCATGATGCGGCCGACGACGATGCCGGCGATAGTTGAATGATGGCGAAACGGCTCGCGCGCGTACACGTTGGACAGATGCACCTCGACCGTCGGCAGGTCGCAGGCCGTGATCGCGTCGCGGATCGCCACGCTGGTATGCGTGTAGGCCGCCGGATTGATCACCAGCACGCGCGCCCGTCCGCGCGCACGTTGGATCCGATCAACGATTGCGCCCTCGCCGTTGGATTGAAAAGTTTCGACCTTCAATCCCAACTCGCGGCCCAGTTCCTTGAGCGCGCGATCGATCTCACCGAGCCGCGTGCGGCCATAGGTTTGCGGCTCGCGATCGCCGAGCAAATTCAGGTTCGGTCCGTGAATCACGAGCACTGTGGCTGAAGCCTGAGGCCCGGCAGCGGCGGCAGCCTTGCGCGATTCCGCTTTGTCCGTCGTCGCCATCTCTGGCGGGCATTGAAGCCTACCGACCCGTTGCTTTCAAGCAAGCGTGCGCGAGCGCATCAACAGAGCAACGCAACGAGACACGTCAAACCGTCATTTGTCGTCCTGCTGTTGCTCTTGGCGTGCGCGCCGCGCGACGAGCGCGTGCTGGTAGATCTCGCGCCGGCTGCCTCCGCCAAGCCACGCGACAACCGCGCTCGCCTGTTTGAGCGACAGACCTGCTTCGCACAGGATCTCGACCGTCACGGATGACGAGCGGCGCGCTTCGCCTACGCCCTCGTCCGCTGCGCTCGCGCCGCGATCGGCCCCGGCGACCACCAATGTAACCTCGCCGCGCGCCGGATCGCGGATGAAGCGCGCCGCCAGTTCGCCGAGACTCCCGCGTGCGACCTCTTCGTAGGTTTTGCCGATTTCGCGAACGACCGCCGCCCGGCGTTCGTTGCCGAAAATTTCGGCCATTTCGGCCAGCGTCTCACCCAGCCGCCGGGCCGCTTCGAACAGCACGATCGTGCGCGCCTCGCGCGCGAGCGACTTCAACTCACTGCGGCGCGCGGCGGATTTCGCGGGCAGAAATCCCTCGAAAACAAATCGGTCGGTGGGCAAGCCCGCAATCGACAGCGCCGCCACGACCGCGGATGGACCGGGAATCGCGCCAACGCGGACGCCCGCGTCGAGCGCCGCGCGCACCAGCCTGAAGCCCGGGTCCGAAATGCACGGCGTACCGGCGTCGGTGACCAGCGCGACCCGCGCGCCCGCGCGCATCCGCTCGACCAGCTCGCGCGCGCGACGCTCCTCGTTATGCTCGAAACAGCTCAGCGTGGGAGTGCTGATGGCATGGACGGCGAGCAACGGCGCCAGGCGCCGCGTGTCCTCGCATGCGATCAGATCGGCCTGCGACAAAACGGCGAGCGCGCGCGGGCTCAGGTCGGCAGGGTCGCCGATCGGCATTCCGACCACATACAGCGTCCCCAACCCGGGTTGGCGGCGCGCTTCGGTCGCCTTTATCTCGAGCTTGGCGATTGGGTTGGAGCTTCCCGCGCCTTGCGAGCGGCCACCAGGCTGAGGTGCGCGATCCCGAGCAGACCCAGGCTCATCACCACTTCGAACGGCGCGCTTCCGGCGAATCCGGCGATTCCGCCGAGCACGCCGAAAAGCAGGGTGAACGCTACAGAAGACATCCGGTCCTCCTGCGGTTTCATTGGCGACGTGCCCCCTGCATTCGCCACGAGCGAAACCCGCTCTCACAATTGACGACAGAAACTCAAGCATACGATCTGCTGCCACGATCTTCCAGAAAAATGCGATTGCGTCGGCGAAATTGATCGATCGCATTTGCTCTCGCTCATTCGTGAGTGCTCTAGGTAAGCCTTATCATTCGATGGCCCGTCGTATAGCCTCCATCGACGATTACGGCCTGTCCCGTGATGAATGAAGCATCCTGGGAGCATAGAAACACCGCGACGCTCGCGATCTCTTCAGGGCGGCCGGTGCGCCCCAACAGGTGCATCGCGGCGAACATCTGATGCGCGCGGGCACTGCGCTCGGGGCTCAGATTTTCGAAGCCGCTTTCGTACAGCGGCGTGTCGACCGATCCCGGGCAGATGCAATTGACGCGAATGCCGTGCTCGGCGTAGTCCATCGCGAGCGACTTGGTCAGCATGATCACGCCCGCCTTGGCCGCGCAGTACGCCGCCATCTGGCGAAAGCCCTCGAGCCCGGCGACCGAAGCGGTGCTGAGAATCGCGCCGCCGTGTTTCATCAACTCGGGGAGCGCGTACTTGCAGCCGAGAAAGACGCCCTTCAAATCGACGTCGAGCGTGCGATCCCATTCCTCCTCACTCATCAGGTGCGTGCGGCGGGCGAAGCCGATGCCCGCGTTGTTGTAGAGAATGTCGAGTCGGCCGAAGCGGCCTGCCGTATCGCGCACCATGCGCTCGGCGTCGGCGGCTTTCGCGACGTCCGCGACGATCGCGGCCGCCTCGCCGCCGCGGCCGGCGATTTCCTCGGCGACGTTGCGTGCGCTGTTCTCGACGCGGTCCGCGACCGCGACTTTCGCGCCCTCGGCGGCGAAGGCCAGCGCGGTGGCGCGGCCGATGCCGGATCCGCCACCGGTGATCAGCGCAATTTTTCCCTCGAGCTTGCCCATTTTGCTCTCACTCCGTCAGCTTGCGGCGCCGCAATTGGCGGTCGGTCCGCGTTGGCGCTATAGCATCTAGCTTGCGACAACTTGCCCATCAAGCGCGAGAGCGAATGCGGGGAGGCGCAAGCCGATGGCACGCATACCGTACCTTGACAAGAAGGACCTGCGGCGCGAGGACCAGGATCTGCTCGCGCGCGACATCAATCTCGTGCGCGCGCTGGTGCACAGTCCCGACGGCGCGCGCGCGTTCGGCGCGCTCGCCGCGTTCATCCGTTTCAAAAGCCGGCTCGACCCGCGGCTGCGCGAACTGGCTATTTTGCAAGTGGGCTACGCCGCGCGCTCACCCTACGAATACTCGCATCACGTGAAGATCGGCCGCGAGTTTGGCGTCTCCGACGATGACCTGCGCGCGATGGCCGAGGAAACCGCCGGCCGATCGAGCCGCCTCGAGCCGCTGGCCAAAGCGGTATTGCGCGCGGCGCGCGAAATGACGCTCGGCTTTGCTATTTCCGACGCGACTTTCGCCGAGCTGCGCGCCGAAATGGATAACGAGCGACTGATCGACCTGGTGATGACGATTGCGGTCTATACCGGCGTGGTGCGGTTGCTCGCGTCGCTCGAGATCGACGTCGAGCCGGAATACCAGCGCTATCTCGACGAATTCCCGCTGCCCAGGGACTAGAGAAAGCGCTCGCCTGCCGGATCCGGCCGTCGTCCGCGCGTTCGCTAGGATGGTCCCATGAAGAAGTGCATCGAGCGGTCGGCGAAGGCAATGATCGGCGTCCAGTAAAGCCCGAGCGCGATCGTCGCGCACGCCAGCACGCCCATCAGGCCGTAAGTCCACGGCTCGAAGCCGATCGCGATCTCATCGCCGCGCGGCTCTTCGAGGAACATCATCCTGACCGGCGCCATGTAGTAATAGAGCGACACGGTCGAATTCAGGATTCCGATCACCGCCAGGATGTAGAAACGCGAGCGGATGACCGCGGCAAAGACGTAGAACTTGCCGATGAAGCCGATGGTCGCCGGGATACCGGTCAGCGAGAGCAGGAAGATCGTCAACGCGACCGCGGGCACCGCGCCGCCGCGCCAGGCGAGCCCGCGATAGGCGTCCATATCCTCGCGGCCGGTGGCGTTGGCGACGATCATCACGACCAGGAACGCGCCCGCGTCCATCAGGTAATACGCGAACATGTAAAACAGCATCGCGCGGACGCCGTCGTCGGTCAGCACCACGATGCCCATCAGCGCATAGCCGGCCTGCGCGATCGACGAATAGGCCAGCAGCCGCTTCATATTGGTCTGCTGCAGCGCCGCCAGATTGCCGAGCGTCATCGTGATCACGCACACGATCAGCAGCAGTTGCGGCCAATCCACACCGGCCAGCGCCTGCCAGCTTCCGTCCGCGCCCAGGCGCGAAATGGCCGGATAGAAGAAGCGCGTCAGCAGCGCAAATCCCGCCGCCTTCGAACCCACGGCGAGAAAAGTGGTGACGGGGATCGGCGCCCCGGTGTAGACGTCCGGCGCCCACATGTGAAAGGGCACCGAGGCGATCTTGTAGCCCAGCCCCGCCAGGATCAGCACGAGCGAGATGAACACTGTGAGCGCCGGCAGATGACCGGGCGCGGTCAGGGCCCGGTTGATCGCGCCGAAATCGAGCGCGCCGGTCAGGCCGAAAATCCAGCTCATCCCGTACACCATCGTGCCCGAGGCAACGCCGCCGTAGATGAGATACTTGAGCGCCGCCTCCTGCGAGCGCCGATTGCGGCGCAGAAATCCGGTCAGCACGTAAGAAGTCAGGCTGACGAATTCCAGCGCCAGGTACGCCATCAGCAGGTTCGCCGCCTCGGCCATCAGAAACATCCCGAGGGTGCTGGCGAGCAGGATGGCGTAGTATTCGCCCTGGTCGCAGCGGCGCACCTCGACCGAACCGATCGACATCCATACCGCGACCACGGCGGCGAGCGCGATCAACACGCGGAAGAAGAAGCCGAACGCGTCGAACACCAGCATCCGATGGAACAGCCAGTCGCCGCGCCGCACAGGCTCGATCGCGATCAACACCAATGCGCCGGCCGCGATGATCAGCGCGATGTCGCCGAGCGGCGTCTTGTTGCGCAGGATGAGATCGACGATCACCAGCAGCAGAACTCCCGCGGTAAGCAGCAGTTCGGGCAGGAAATGGCTCAGGCTCGCAACGTTGCCGAGGTCCATCGTCATTCCATCCGCGGAACGGCGCGCAACACCTGCCGCGATTCAGGGCGTGACCGCGGCGACGGCCGGCGCATGCGCCATCAGCACGACCCGGTTGACGTGGTTGAGCGAGGGGCCGAGCAGATCGAGCACGGCGTGCGGATACACGCCCAGGATGAGCACAATGATCGCCAGCGGCACCAGGGTGAACGCCTCGCGCAGCGTCAAGTCGCCGAGGTTGCGGTACTTGTCGTTGAGCGGACCGAGATAGATGCGCTGGAAGGTCCACAGCATGTAGCCCGCGGTCAGGATCGCGGTGCCGGCGCCGAGCATGGTCATCACCGGGTAGCGCGGCCACGCCCCGATCAGCACCAGCACCTCCGAGATGAACGCCGAGAGGCCCGGCAGGCCCATCGCGGCGAAAAACGCGAAGCCGGTCAGCGCGGCATAGGCCGGCATCTGCGCGGCGAGGCCACCGAAGCCCGAGATTTCGCGATGGTGCGCGCGATCGTAGATCACGCCGACCAGCAGGAAGAGCATCGCGGTGATCGTGCCGTGATTGAACATCTGCAGTACCGCACCGTTGATCCCGGCTTCGGTCATCGCCGCCATCCCGAGCATCACGTAGCCCATATGGCTGACCGAGGAATACGCGATGAGCTTCTTGTAGTCAGTCTGCGCCATTGCGCAGAGCGCGCCGTAAACGATGTTGATGACGCCGATTACGCCGAGCAGCCAGAACGCAAACTCGTGGCTCGCCGCGGGCAGGATTGAATAGTTGACGCGCAGGATGCCGTACGTGCCCATCTTGAGCAGCACGCCGGCGAGAATGACGCTGATCGCGGTCGGCGCCTCGACGTGCGCGTCGGGCAGCCAGGTGTGGAACGGAAAGGCCGGAATTTTGATCGCGAAGCCGATGAACAGCGCGATCCAGGCGACGCGCTGGAACGCCATCGAGTAATGGCCCGCGTTGCGCGCCAGTTCGACCATGTCGAAGGACGGCGTGGCGCCGTAGTAGTACAGCCCGAGCATCGCCAGCAGAATCAGCACCGACCCGAGCAGGGTGTAGAGAAAGAATTTGATTGCGGCGTATTCGCGCCGCGGACCGCCCCAGATGCCGATCAGGAAATACATCGGCAGCAGCATCACTTCCCAGAAAATGTAGAAGAGGAAGAAATCGAGCGCGACGAACACGCCCATCATCCCGGTATCGAGCAGCATCAGCAGCGCGTAATAGCCCCGCTCGCCGCGCTCGATGCTGAAACTTGCGAACACCGAGATGAAGCAGATGATCGCGGTCAGCAGCACCATCGAGATGCTGATGCCGTCGACGCCGAGAAAGTAAAAAATATGATACGCGGGAATCCATGCACGGCGCTCCACGAACTGCATCGCCGTGGTGGTGGTGTCGAAGTTCGCATAGAGCCATCCCGCGATCGCGAGTTGGGGAACGGTCGCGGCCGCTGCGATCCAGCGAATCAGACTCTCATACCCCTTGGGACAGAGCAGGATCAGCGCCATCCCGATGAGCGGAACAAACGTGATGAGCGTCAGCGGATGACTCATCGCCGGCCCCGCATCAAGGCTGTAATCATCGCTCCCCCGTCTCCGCGTGGCGGCTCATGAGCGCAGCACCGCGCGCACGATGAGCGCCAAGGTCACGGCCGCCAGGAATCCGTACAGGTAACCGTTGATCGAACCGGTCTGCAGGCGGCGCATCCGCTGTCCGGTGTCGAGCGTGAGGTTGGAAGCGAGGTTGACCAGCCCGTCAACCACGTAGCGGTCGAGCAGGCCCGACAGCCACGAGCCGAACACCGTGAGCGTCGCGGCGAAATTGACCGCCCAATCGATGATGTGGGCGTCGAACCATGCACTGGCGCGCGACGCCGCGAGCGTGCCGGCCACCGGACCGTCCGCATAAGCCTCGTCGACGTAGTACTTGTTGAGCACGGTGCGATAAAGCGCGCCGCCCCACATCGCAGCAACCCAGTCAAACGCGGTCGAACCCTGACGATAGATGACGTACGCGAGATACCATCCGGCCGCGACCATCACGAGCGAGAGTAAGGCGAGCCCGGCTTCCGCGCCTTGATTCGCGGCCGCGGCGGCCACGACTCGCCGGGTCGCCGGAGCGGTGAACACCGGCGCGAGAAAGTTCCCGAACGGGCCGCCGAACGGATCGAGCCGCTCCAGGAATTCCGGCAGCTTGACCAGGCCGCCGACCACAGAGAGCGCGCCGAGCACGACCAGCGCCGCGGCCATCGACGGCGGCGCATCGTGCAGATGGTGCTCCTGCTCGTGAGTGCCGCGAAACTCGCCGAAGAAGGTCATGTACACCTGGCGGAACATGTAGAAGGTCGTGATTCCCGCGCTCAGCCACAGCAGCGCCCACAGCGCCGGATGCCCGTGCGCGAAGCTGTCCCAGATGATCGCGTCCTTCGACATGAAGCCGGCGAAGGGCGGTATGCCGCAGAGCGCGAGCGTTGCGGCAAGGAAGGTCCAGAAGGTCAGCGGCAATTTTTTTCGCAGCCCGCCCATCCGGCGCATGTCCTGCTCGCCGCCCATCGCATGGATCACCGAGCCGGCGCCCAGAAACAGGCATGCCTTGAAAAACGCGTGCGTCATCAGATGAAAGACACCGTCAATGTAAGCGCCCACGCCCAGCGCCGCGAACATGTAGCCGAGCTGGCTCACGGTCGAGTACGCGAGCACGCGCTTGATGTCGTCCTGGGTGGTGCCCACGGTCGCGGCGAAGAACGCGGTCAGGGTTCCGATGACAGCGACCGTCAGCATCGTCGCCGGCGCCATCGAGAAAAGAAAATTGAGCCGCGCCACCATGTAAACGCCGGCGGTCACCATGGTCGCCGCATGGATCAGGGCGCTGACCGGAGTCGGCCCGGCCATCGCGTCGGGCAGCCACACGTGCAGCGGAATCTGCGCCGACTTGCCGGTCGCCCCGGCGAGCAGGAGCAGCGTCACGAACGTGACCAGCGACATTCCGAGGTACCCGGGCGCGCCGGCCAGCGCCGGCGCCCAATGGGCGACCTCGCGGATGACCAGCGTCGGATGGCCGATCCGGCCAAGGCCCGCGAACAACGCATACAGCGCGCCGACGAATGCCCAGTCGCCGACGCGATTGACGATGAAGGCTTTGTTGCCCGCAGTCGTGTTCGCCAGCTCCCGGTACCAGAAACCGATTAGCGCGAACGAACACAGTCCCACGCCCTCCCATCCGACGAACATCAGCCACAGGTTGTCGGCCAGCACCAGGACGAGCATCGCGAACGTGAACAGATTGAGCCAGGCGAAAAAGCGCCAATAGGACGGATCGTCGTGCATGTAGCCGGTCGAGTAGATGTGGATCAGGCCGCCGACGCCGGTGATGATCAGCACCATCAGCATGGAGAGCGGATCGAGCCACAGCGCGATATCGAGCCTGAGGCCGCCGACCTCGAGCCAGCGCCAGAGATGGTCGAGCATGAAGCGATCGGCGGGCGGCTTGGCGACCATCATCGCCCACGCATAGAGCGCGACTGCAAAGGCGGCGATCACGGTGCCGCATCCGATAAGACTGATTGCGCGTTTGCCGAGCTCGCGCTGGAGGTAGGCGCCGGCCAGCGCGTTGACCGCCGCGCCGAGCAGCGGCAGCAGAACAATCCAGCGCACGAAATCGACCGCGAGCGGATGCTCCATCGCGCCTAGAGCCTCAACCCTCAACCCCACCGCAATCGCGCCGAGCCAAACCGAAATCAGAGCGGGATCGCCAACGGGATCGCGTCGATATAAGCAGAAAACGCGGCGAAAACAAGCCGCTCAGCGGGCGCGGCCCTTCACGATCGAGGCGATCCGTCCTATCCGCTGAGGGTCTCGGTCGCATCGACATCGATCGTCCGCAGGTTCTGGTAGATTGCGAGGATTATGGCGAGACCGATCACGGCTTCCGCCGCGGCCAGCATGATTACGAAGATCGCGAAGACCTGGCCGTCGTAGCGCGCGCCACCGAAATAGGCAAAGGCGAGATAGTTGATGTTGGCGGCGTTGAGGAGCAGCTCGATGCCCATGAGAATGCCGATCGCGTTGCGCCGCGTGAGCACGCAATAGGCGCCAAGCAGAAACACGATCAGTCCCAGCACCAGGAAATGATCGAGCGTGATACCGCCGCCCATACCGCTCATCCTTCCACTTTCCCGGGCGCATCAGCACTGGAAGCGGCCGGCGGGCGAACGGCCGCATCCTGACGCGGGTCCGCATCCCGTTGCAGATCCTGACGTGAAATCACGACCGCGCCGATCAGCGCCGCCAGCAGCACGAGCGAGGCGATCTCGAACGGCAGTACGTAAGCGCCGAGAAACGCGTTGCCGACACCGTAGGTCGTCGCGGAGATGCTCACCGGGGCCGCCAGATGCCACGGCGTGCGCAGGATCGCGAGCAGCATCACCGCTCCCGCCAACGCTGTCATTATGAAGCCCAGCACCGGCCCGGCGGCGCGATTGGAGACTGCGACATCGCCGATCCCCTGCGTCAGCATCACGGCAAAGATCGTCAGCACCACGATCCCGCCGACATACAACAGCACCTGGACCATCGCCACGAAATCGGCCGCGAGCATGATGTACACCCCCGCGACGCCCATCAGCGAGCCGACGAGGGCGAACGCGGAATAGACGATGTTGCGCGAGAAGGCGACGATCGCGCCGAAGCCGACCGTGGTGACAGCGACCAGGTAGAAAACGATTTGCGCCGCGACCGAATCAAACATTGCTGGGCGTCCCCGCACCCGTCGCCTATTTTTCGTCCGCGTTCGGATTAGTCCGGCCGTGCGTATCGCGCTGCACGTCGGGCCCGCCCGCGGCGTCGGATGCATTGTCGGCGGATGCAGCTGTTGCGGCTGGGGCATCGCCGGGCTGCACCGCGGAGGCGGGTTTCGCCGCCGGTGCAGCCGGCGCGGGTGTCGCCACCGCGCCCGCGCCCGCGGGCGCGCCGGCGACCCGAGCGGGCTCACCCGCCGCTGGAGCGGGCGCGCCGGCGACCGGCGCGCCCGCTCCAGCGGCAGGCGGCGCGGCAGCGCCTGAGGGCGGTGCGGGTCTGGCCGCGGTCGCCGCCGGCGCGGGCGGCTTCGCCGCCGCGCCGGCGGCGGCCGGGGCCGGTGAAGCTGCGCGTGCGGAAGCGGGCGGCGCCGGCTTGCCGCCCGGCTGCGCCCATTCATCGACGTAGCGCATCCCGCGCTCGAGCAAGTGCGCGACGCGCGGGTCGGGCTCGGGACCCTTCTTGGGCTTGTAGGCCACGATGGGCTCGGGCACGAAGCGGCGGATCAGGCTCTCGAGCGAAAAGTCCGCGCCCTCGAACTCGGTCGTATGATGAATCGAGCCGGTCGGACATGGCTCGCTGCAGAGCCCGCAGTACATGCACTTGGCGATGTCGATATCGAACTGGGAGATCGTCAGCTCGCGCGTCTGCGCATTCTTCTCGCATACGATCGCGATGCAATCGATCGGGCAAGCGCGTTCGCATGCCAGGCATCCCGTGCAGATCTCGAGGTCAACATCGAGGATGCCGCGATAGCGGAACGGCAGCGTGTCCTGCACCCGCACCGGCGTGCGGTCGGGATACTGGATCGTGTAGGGGCGGCGCAGCAGGTGCGAGGCGCTCACCGCCATGCCGTCGAACACGGTGACTACGGCGTTGCGGATATGGCGGAAGTATTGGCTCGCTGCGCGCATGTGCGAATCGACCCGCCTAGATCGTCGGATGCAGGTATATCTCCATCCGCGAGCGTTTCAGATAGTACACCACGCGCTGGATGAACAGCGCTGTAAGCGCAAGTCCGAGCGCGAACATCACGTAGCCGGCAACCAGGTTGCCGTCGGGCCAGATCGCCACCCACAGCGCGGTGCCGATCATGTCGAGGAACGCGATCGGCACGAAGAATTTCCAGCAGAGCGACATCATCTGGTCGATACGCACGCGGGGCAGCGTCCCCCGGACCCACATCGAAGTGAACACCAGGAACAGAACCTTGAGGTTGAAGCTCACCAACTGCAGCACGTTCATCACCACCCGGTTGTCGCTGAGATGCGGCGCCTGCCATCCGCCCAGGTACAGCGTGGTGATAAGCGCGCCGGCGATAAACATGTTCCCCCATTCGGCGAAGAAGAACAGCAGGTAGCGCATTCCGCTGTACTCGGTGGCGAATCCGGCGACCAGTTCGGATTCGGCCTCCGGCAGATCGAACGGCGTGCGATTCCCCTCCGCCAGCGCCGAGACGTAGAGCACGATCGCCGCGACGAAGCAGAACGGATTGGCGAACAGGAACCAATGGTACGGCTCCCATTCCTGGGCCTGGATGATGCCTTGCATCGAGAGCGTTCCGGTCATCAGCACGACCGGGAAAATCGACATCCCCGCCGGAATTTCGTAGCTGATGATCTGCGCCGCGGAACGGATTCCACCGATGAGCGACCATTTGTTGTCCGACGCCCAGCCGGCCATCAGCACGCCGACCACGGTCAGCGCGGTTATTGCGGTGAAATAGAGAATGCCGACGTTGAGGTCGGCGAGAATCAGCGTTGACGAGAATGGCATCACCGCCCACGGCAGCACGTAGCCGAGCACGACCACGTAGGGCGCCAGTTTGAACAGCCGCGCGTCGGCTTCGTCGGGAATGACGTCTTCCTTGAACACGTGCTTGGCGCCGTCGGCCAGCCATTGGAGCGAGCCGTTGGGGCCGACACGGTTGGGCCCGACGCGCGACTGGATCCGCGCCCATACGCGGCGCTCGACCCAGCTCACGATTCCCGCGAATGGGAACGCGACGCCTAGGAAAACCACCGCGCTCAGCACGAAGATGAAGATCGCATAGACCAGATCGTGCGGCGGGTTGCGGCCGAATTTGCCGGCCGCGATCAGCGTGTCGATCCAATGCTGCATCGCGCTAGCGGTCGATCTCCGGCGCGATCACGTCGAGGCTCGCGATCAGGACCACCAGATCCGCGATCATCAGGCCGCGGCTCAGTTTCTGGATCATGCCCATCGCGGCGAACGAACCCGTGCGCACGTGCACCCGCCACGGATAGCCGGTGCCGTCGCTGACCACGTACCATCCCTGGTCGCCGCGCGCGCTTTCGACCCGCACCTGGCATTCGCCGGCCGGCGGCCGGAAATTGCGCACCACCTTGGCCAGCACCGGGCCGTCGGGCATGTTCGTCAGGGCCTGGCGCAGGATCTTTGCCGACTCGCGCATCTCGTAGATGCGCATCATGTAGCGATCCATCGAGTCGCCAACCGTACCCCACTGGCCGCGCCCCACCGGCACGTCGAAGTCGAAATCGCGATAGGCCGAGTACGGCATGTCCTTGCGCACGTCCCATTTGACGCCGCTTGCGCGCAGGTTGGGCCCGACCAGGTTGTAGTTGATCGCTTCCTCGGCGCTGATCGGCGCGACGTTGGCCAGGCGCTGGACGCAAATCTGGTTGTACGAGAATAGCGCGTTGTACTCCTCGAGAATCGGTTCGAGGTGATCGAGATAGGCCAGGGCCTTTTCGCGCCATCCCGGCGGCAGATCCCAGGCCACGCCGCCGATACGCATGTAGTTGAAGGTGAGCCGCGCCCCGCACAGCTCCTCAATCAGGTCGTTGATCATCTCGCGCTCGCGCAGCGCGTGCAGAAACGGCGTCATCGCGCCGATATCCATGCCCATCAGCCCGACGGTCAGCAGATGCGAAGCGATCCGGTTGAACTCGGCGGCGATCACCCGGCAGTACTCGCCGCGGCGGGGCACCTCGATATTGCCGAGCTTCTCGCACGCCATCCCCCAACCCTGGTTGGTGAACATCGCGCACACATAGTCCACGCGGTCGGTGTACGGCATGAACCCGTGGTAGCCGACCTTCTCGGCGATCTTTTCGATCGAGCGATGGAGATAGCCGACGTCGGGCACCGCTTCGCGCATCACTTCGCCGTCGGCGCGGATCACGAAGCGCAGCACGCCGTGGGTCGATGGATGCTGCGGCCCCATGTTGAGGGTCATCTCCTCGGTGCGCAGCGTGGAGTCGTCGGTGCGCGGAATCGATTCGACGGCGTCGCTCATTTTTTCCTATGCTCGTCGAGCCGCACGATCGGGCTTTCCCGCACGGTCGCGATCCCGTGGTATTCCTGCGGCTCGACGAAATCCTTGCGCAGCGGATGACCCGGCCAGTCCTCGGGCATCAGGATCCGGCGCAGGTCGCTGTGTCCGTTGAAGTTCACGCCCAACAGATCGAAAATTTCGCGCTCCATCCAGTTGGCCGACTTCCAGATACCTTCGACGCTTGCGACGCGCGGCGCGTCGCGCGGCAGTCTGACCTTGAGCACCGCGCCATGGCGATGCCGATACGAGAAAAGATGATAGACGACCTCGATCCGGTCCTTGAAATCGACGCCGGTCTCGTTGGACAGGCAGTCCATCGCGAGCTCAGGGTCGCCGTGAAGATGGCGGCAGACCTCGAGCAGCGCCGCGGGATCGATCACCGCGAAGGGGTCGGGTTTTTTTTCGCTGGTCTCCAGCACAGCGTCCGGATACCGCTCCTTCAGTCGCTCGTATATTTTGAGCGGCTCCATCGTAAGCGGAGATCAGACGACCTCGCCTGCAGCGCGCGGCGTGGCGGCGAGCCAGCGCTCGGTCATGATCTTCTCCTGCAGCTTCAACAGGCCTTCAGTCAGCGCCTCCGGGCGCGGCGGACATCCGGGCACGTAAACGTCAACCGGAATAACCTTGTCCACGCCGTCGCACACCGAGTAAGCGAGCTGGAACAGGCCGCCGCAATTCGAACAGCTGCCCATCGAGATCACGTACTTCGGATCGGGCATCTGGTCGTAGAGCAGGCGCGTGCGCAGCGCCATCTTGAGCGTCAGCGTGCCGGCGATAATCATCAGGTCGGACTGGCGAGCCGAAGCGCGCGGCGTGGCGCCGAAGCGCTCGATATCGGCGCGCGGCCCGCCAGTGTGCATCAGCTCGATCGCGCAGCAGGCGAGTCCGAAGAGCATGTACCAGATGCTCGACTTGCGCATCCAGTTGATCAGCTCGTCGGTGCGCGTGGTCAGGACATAGTCAGGCAGGCTGTTCAGCAACGGCATCGCGCAACCCTCCTGCTCTCCAGTCTACGCTTTCAGTCGGGAATCTGCTTGACCCACTCCAGGTCGTGCTTGGCCCACACGTAGGCGAGGCCTACGACCAGGATCAGCAGGAAAATCAGCAGTTCGCCGAGCGCGAACCATCGCTGGCCGTGACGCACCCAGTCGGAGAACACGGCCGCCACCGGGTAGATGAAAGCGACCTCGACTTCGAAAATCACGAAGACCAGCGCGATCAGATAAAACCGCACGTTGAAGTTGATCCAGGCGCGCCCGGTCGGCGGCTCGCCGCATTCGTAAGCCATCAGCTTGCGCGCATGCGGATTGTTTGGAGCAAAAAGCTTTTGCAGGCCGATGAGCAACGCGCAGACGACCAGCGCCAGAATAGTCAGAGCGAGTGCGACTGCAAATTGGAAGTACATTGATGCACAGGGTGGCCTGGCACAGGCCTTCGATCCTCATCTAGTTGCCGAGGATCGCCATGTCAATGAGGGTTCATCCGCGGCTGAAGCGGCCGCGAAACACGAACTCCTGCTGCGGCTTGCGCGTGCGGGGGGCGAGTTCGCGCTGGCGCTGCGATTCACTGAGCAGGTCCGGATCGCCGGGGTAACCGGCGGCAATCGCGGCCACCGGTTCGTAGCCCTCGGGCACGCCGTAAAGCTGGCGCACTTTGTCGGGTTGAAACCCGGCCATCGCATGCGCGAACAGCCCCATCGCGGTCGCCTGCAGCATCAACTGTGCGGTGGCGAGCCCCACGTCGTGGATCGCGTGGCGATTCGGCTGGCCGCTATGCGCAAAATTCAGCCGCGCCACCGACACCATCAACACCCCGGCGCGCGCAGCCCAGGACTGGTTTCCTTCGACCAGGCAGCTCAGCAGACGCGCGAATTCGACCGCGTCGTCGCGCGTGGCCACGATGAAGCTCCACGGCTGGTCGTTGTAGCATGAGGCCGACCAGCGCACGGCTTCGAACAGGCGCGCGAGCTTTTCCGGCTCGATCGTGCGCTCGGCGAATGCGCGCGGGCTCCATCGCCGGCGTATCAGCTCCTCGATCGGCCAGGCGGCATCAGCGGGCTTTTCCATCAATCAAATCATCGTGGTGCTGGCGGGTTCCTCGATCACCCGGTTTTCGATATGCCCGATGCGCTCGATTTCGATCCGCACGACGTCGCCGGCCTTGAGCCATCGCGGCGGTTTCATCGCCAGCGCCACGCCCGACGGCGTGCCGGTCGAGATGATCAGTCCCGGCTCGAGCGTACACACCGTGGAAAGCGTTTCGATGATCGAGAAGCAGTCGAAAATGAGATGGCGCGTATTGGAATGCTGGCGCTCTTCGCCATTGACCAGCGTGCGCAGTTCGAGCGTATGAGGGTCGCCGATCTCGTCCGCGGTCACGATCCACGGTCCGGTCGGGCCATGCGTGTCCCACGACTTGCCCAGCGTCATGGTCGCCGCCTTGCGCTGCCAGTCGCGCACGCTCATGTCATTAACGATCGTATAGCCGGCGATGACTTCGCGTGCGCGATCGCGCGGCACGTGCCGGCAGCGCCTGCCGATGACGAGGCCGAGTTCGCCTTCGTAATCCAGCGCTTCGGAAGCGCGCGGGCGATGAATCGGATCGTAGGGACCGTTGACGCAGGAAATCTGCTTGTTGAAAAAGATCGGGAAGGTTGGACGATCGCGGCCGGTTTCGCCGATATGGTCAGCGTAATTGAGGCCGATCGCGAGGAACTCGGGCGGGCGACGGATTGGCGCTTCCAGTTTCACGTCGGCCAGCGCGATACGGCTTTTGGCGGCTGCGGACGCCGCGCGCGCACGATCCATTGCACTCGCTCCGGCGGCGAGCAGCGCCGCCATCTCGCGCGGCAGGTCAGGCGCGGCGGCCGCGAGGTCCACAACCTCGCGATCAATCACGACGCCGATGCGCGTGCTTCCCTGATGCGTAAATGTCGCGAGTTTCATTGAGGCTAATCCCCCTCCCGGCGCGGACGATGCGGTCGCGCGCGACTGCATCTGCGTACCGACGCGAAGCGGCCGGCCGCCCGGCGCGATGGATAAACTTAAACTATTACTTTAAGCGCGTCAGGACGGCGTCCAGCACCTCGGCGCGCAGCCATGCGCCGTGCTTCTGCGCACAGGCCATCATCGCGACGCCGCCGCGCGTCTGCGCGACCAGCGGCGTCTGACATTGCGGACATAGCGCAGTCTCCCCTTTCTTGCGCAATTTCTCGAGCAACTCCTGATCGCGTTGATGCGCCCATTGTTCTTCGCGCGCGTGCTCGACGTCGCGCAGCTTGTCCCCCAACCGATCCTTTTCATCCATCGGACTTACATCATCTCCTTAATCAGCTTACCGCTGCGCGCCTTCTCGACCGTCTCTTCGAATTTGCCGCCGAGGTCCGCACCCATTTCCTTCGCGCGCTTTTTGGCCCACAGGCCTACATTGCGCGAGTCGCGGTAGAAGGATTCGTCGCGCGGTCGCGACGTGTCGAACTCGGCCAGGCGCGATGCTTCGCTCGCCACCACCGCAAACGACGACATCACCCGCTTGAGCCGCGAAGCGCCGCACGCCGGACAGGCAAGCCGCGCTCGCCGGCGCGAGCCCATCACGACATGCGAGCTGATCTTCGTGCACGCCGTGCATTCGTATTCGTAAATCGGCATCTGCATGACAATAACGCTGCCCGCCGAGACGGGCAAACCTCCCCGTCCGAAGCGATCCGCGCGACTTAGGCTGACCGCTTGGTATCGTCGGCGCACCGTTGCTAGCATGCACGGCTGGCCAGTCGGCTCGAGCCACATTCGGGAGGCAATACGATGAAGCTGTACGACACCAAGATGGCGCCGAATCCGCGTCGGGTGCGGATTTTTCTCGCCGAGAAGGGAATAACGGTGCCAGATGAGCAAGTCGATCTGGCAAAAGCCCAGAACCGCACCCCGGAATTTCTGAAAATCAACCCGATGGGCGGAGTGCCAGTGCTGCAGTTGGACGACGGCACCTGCCTGGCCGAGTCGGTGGCGATCTGCCGCTATTTCGAAGAGACCCATCCGGAGCCGCGGCTGATGGGCGTCGATGCGCGCGACAGGGCGATGGTCGAAATGTGGCAGCGGCGCATGGAGCTGTACCTGTTCGGGATGGTAGGCGGATGCTTTCGCAACACCTCGGATTTCTTCAAGGGCCGCATCCCGCAGGTTCCCGAATACGGCGAGGTGTGTCGGCAGGCGGCCGAGAAAATGTTCGGGACGCTCGACGGATTCCTGGCCGCGAGCAAATTCGTCGCCGGCGACCGTTACACGATTGCCGACATCACGGCGCTGGTCGCGATCGATTTCGCCAGGCTGATCAACTTGCGGATTGCCCCGGAGCAGAAGAACCTTGCGCGCTGGCACGAGGCGGTGTCGTCGCGCCCAAGTGCAAAGGCGTGAACCTGCGGACCGCCGCCCGGCCTGTTTCAGCGCGCCGGTTTACTCGCGCGCACCGGCGAATTCACGGGTTCGGGCCGCAGCAGATAAAGCGTCGGCGGGCCGCCACCGCCGATTAACGTGGTCATCATCATCGGCTCCATCCGGCTCACCAGCGCCGACGGAAGCCGCTCGAGCTGGCGGGGCCGCGCCACGACATAGACCGGCCCGCTTGCGGCCATGGCCGCCGGATCGGCGTCGAGCAGGCCCGGGACACCGCGACCGAGATAAAAGGACAGCTCGTAATCGTGGCCCCAGGGCACGTAGAGCGGTGCGCCGCCGATCCGGCGGCGAATCTCACCCGCGAAAGTCTTTTCCGACCGCGCCTGCGCCAACTCGGGCCTGAGCGTCCCGGTGAACAGGATCGATCCGCCAAGCGCGATAATTGCCAGTCCCGCCCCGGTCCATAACTCGCGCCGCATCCGCAAACCCGCGAATACCGTGGCCGCGCCGATTATCCACGCTCCAGTGAAGACCGCGAACGGGAGCGTCATGCGATGCATCCCGAGCACGTACAGGCGCATGAAGGCCGCGTCGCTCGATTGCATACGGGCTATGGTCCGGTAGAGCAGCAGCGGACGATGCAGAACGATGAAAGTGGCGGCAAGCGCAGCGACACACGCGACTGCAATCAAGGCCGCGGTGACGTCGCGAGCCGGGCGCGAGAGCGAATTTTCGCGCTCGCGGGCGATCGCCGCCGGGCTGAAGAGCGCGGCAAACAGGATCGCCAGACCCGGCATCGCGGGCAGAATGTAGTCGTCGCGCTTCGCGCTGGCTATCGAAAAGAAAATCAGCACCGCGAGCACCAGGCTGAGTTGAAACAGCAGCGGCCTGCGCGCGCGCGCCTCGCCGTCGCCGCGCCAAAGCGCGATCGCAACCGCCGCGCTGAGCAGGCTCAGCGGCAGCGCGCCGCCGAGCATGCGCGCGGCGATGTACCACACCGCGCGGGAGGCCTCACCCGTGCCGCCCATCGCGGCCGGCAGGAAATGGCCGAAATTTTCTGAGAGAAAAATGCCGACGACCAGCCGGCCGCCCGCGACAAACGCGGGCACGTACCACAACGCGGCGATGGCGAGCGCGATCGCGAGTATCGCCCACGGCCAGGCTCGCCTCACGACTGCGAGCGGCGATTTCTTCGCGAGCAGCAGGTAAATCAGCCCGGCGAACCCAAGCAGCGCGATCGCTACCGGCCCCTTGGTGAGTATGGCGAGGCCGAGCAATATGCCCGCGCCGATCGCGCGCCCGCGCCCACCCGTTCCTTCGAGCAAGCCATACACACACCACCAAGCCGCGAACAGCAGCAGCGAAAGCGGCATGTCGGTCAGCGCCACGGTCGCGCGCGAAGCGAACCCGTACGTGCCGAGCAGAAACGCAAGCGCGAGCCATCCGGCGCCCTCGCCGGCGAAGGCCGCGCACCAGCGCATCGCGACCACGGCGAGGATCGCGCCGGCCACACACGGCACGATCCGCGCATCGGCCTCATCGATGCGCGCGGCGCCGGCCCCGGCGCGCGCGCCGCGAAGTTCCGCGACGACGGCCGAGAGCCAATAGAAAAGCGGCGGCTTGCGATCGATTCCGCCATAATCGTCGCGCGGCAGAAGCCACTGGCCACGCGCGACGACCGCCTCGATCCACTGCGCGGACTGGGTTTCCTGATCCTTCTCGAAGGGCGCGGCGATGCCCAGACTGAGGACCAGCAGAGCCGCCGCCGCGGCGAGCGCGATCACCGCCAACGCCTGCAGACGCGATCCGCGATCGGCCGCTGACGCCATCCTCTCCGGCATTCAGACGCGTCCGTCCGCTATGCGCCGTTCGCCGCCGCGCCGCGACCGCCGCGCCTGAGCGCGGACGCCCATCGGTATTCGAAGCCGCCTGCCGCGTCGAAGGTCGCGACATCCATTACTTCGGCGTTATGCGCGAAACCCAGCCGCCCGCGGCGATCGATCATGACAATTCCGGCCTGACCGCCGGTCATCGCGGCCAGTTGCGCAATCGCGCGCTCGGCGGCGTTGCGCGGGCCGCCGCGCCCGAGCATCGCTATTGCCTCGCGGCACAGCGACACCTTCATGATGGCCTCGCCCTGCCCTGTCGCCGAAGCCGCGCCGCGCGCATCGGCGAAAGTGCCCGCGCCGATTATGGCGGAGTCGCCGATGCGCCCGTGCAGCTTGCCGCTGACCCCGCCGGTGGAGGTGGCGGCGGCGAGTACGCCGTGTGCGTCGAGCGCGACGGCGCCGACGGTGCCGTAGCGGCCGGAACCATCGCCCGGCTCGGCGCCTGCGGAGGTCTCGGCGCGGCGCTCGAGCGCCGCGCGCCAACGCGCGCGCGCGCGCGGCGTCACCAGGTCGTCGGGGCGGCAAAGCGGCACGCCGGCGCGTCGCGCGAGGCGCTCGGCGCCGGCGCCCGCGATGAGCACGTGCGGCGTCAGATCCATCACCGCGCGCGCGAGCAGGATGGGATTGCGCACCCGGGTGACGGCGGCGACCGCGCCGGCGCGAAGCTCGACGCGCCGCGCGGCGGAACCGCAGGCGGCGCCCGCCGCAGCACGCGGCGGCGATTGCGGACGCGGCGCGGCGACCATAATCGAAGCATCCATCTCGACCGAGCCGTCAACGGTCAGCAGCGAGCCCAGTCCGGCGTTGAACAGCGGATGGTCCTCGAGCGAGCGCACGATGGCGATCACCGCGTCGAGCGCGCTGCCGCCGCCGCGCAGGATTTCCGCGCCGGCCGCGACCGCCGCGAGCATTCCGCGCCGCCGCTCGGGCCGTTCCGCCGCCGGACCGCGTCCGCCGGCGCCGCCATGCGCAATCAGCGCGGGCATTGTACGCGCTTGTTCCATATCGCTATTCCCGCTTCACTCGGCCGGGCGGCGCGCCCAGATGAACAGCCGGCGAAAGTCGAACATCAACGGCCCCCGCGTGCCATAGGCATCTTCGAGCCGGGCCGTAAACGCCGCGACAAACGGCTCGCGCGCATCCGCCGGAAGCGGATCCAGGTAGCGGCGCAGGACGGTTGCGCGGCACCACTCGACGATTTCACCCGGCGAGCCCATCGGATGATGAAAGGTCTGGTAATGGCAGTCGGTCTGTTCATAGCCGATTTCGCTCAGCATCCGGTCGTACACCTCGGGCGTGCCAACTCCGGCAGATGGCGGCTTGATAGCGGCCAGGTGCGCGCGCCACGGCTCCTCGTGTGCCAGCGCGTCGAGCGTCACCTGGGCGGTTTCGCGATCGTTGGCCGGCATCTGCACCGCCAGCAGACCACCCGGGGCGAGCGCGTCGAAGCATCGGCGGAAAAGGCCGCGATGGTCGCCAAGCCATTGGAAGACCGCGTTCGAGAAGACCATCGAGTATTCCTGCCGCGCGGCAAATTCGCGCACGTCACCCGGCTCGAAGTGCACCCGCGCACGCAGCGCCGGCTCGAGCGTGCCGCGCAGCTTAAGTGCAGCTTCGATCATTGCGGGCGATGAGTCGATGCCGAGCGTGTCGCCGGTTGAAGTCATGCGCCGAGCAAGTTCGACTGTATTTTCGCCCGTACCGCAGCCGAGATCGATGATGCGCTCGTGCAGGCCCGCGCGCGCGAGCCTTTCCATCATCGCCGCGAAGGGCTCCGCGCGATAAGCGCGAAATTTGTGGTAAAGCTCCGGATCCCAATCAGCCATCGCAGCGCCCGCCGATCAGGCAGCATAAAAGGCGCTGCGCGAGCGAACAAGGCGGGCAAACGAGGCTTGTCCGATCGCCGTGAAATCGAAGGGAGCGGGCGCGCTCCCGGATGCGCGCCGGCCCGCGCGCTCAATAGCCGAGCGCCTGATCGACCAGGTTGAGCAGCGGCACGCCTGCGGCGAAGCGGCGCAGGTTATCGCCGAACAGTTCGCAGCAGGCCTCGACGTAGCCGCGAAACGCGCCGGACATATGGGGTGTCAGAATGGTATTTTCCATCAGCCACAGTGGGCTCTCCGGCTCCAGCGGCTCGCGTTCGAAGACATCGAGCCCGGCGCCGCCAATGCGGCCGGCGCGAAGCGCCTCGACCAGCGCGCCCTGATCGATAACCTCGCCGCGGCCGACGTTGACCAGGTAGGCATGCGGGCGCATCGCGGCCAATTCGCGCTCGCCGATGAAACCGCGCGTGGTTTCCGTCAGCGGCAGCGTGACGGTGACGTAGTCGCATTCGGCGAGCATCTCGAGCCGTTCGCCAGGGCCGTAGAACCGTTGCGGGATGCTGCCGTCGGGATCGCCAAGCCCGCGCGGCATCCAGCCTTCGTCGCGCCGCGCCTTTGGATCGCGCTTGAGCGCAATCACCCGCATCCCGAGCGCATGTCCGAGACGCGCGGTTTCGCGCCCGATCGAGCCGTAACCGATCACGCCGAGCGTATGACCGCGCATCGCGTCCACCATCGACATGAACTCGCCCGAGCGGCGCCATTCGCGATTGATCTGCGCGCGCATCAGCAGGTGCAACTTATGCGCGAAAGCCAGCATTGACGCGATCGTGTACTCGGCCATGGTCGCGGCATGAATTCCGCTTGACGTGGTCAGGGCAACATTGCCGCCGACCTGACCCTTGAGGGCATGATCGGCGCCGGCGCTCAGGAGCTGAATCCATTTGAGCCCCGGCATGACCCGCATCGTCTCGGGCGGGACGCGAAAGGTGAAAAGAACGTCGGCGCCGCCGGCCGATTTCAGCAGATCGGCCATCTCCTCGATCGTGCGGCACTGGCGATCGACGATTTCCGCGCCGGGCGCGGCGGCTTCGACCAGCGCGCGCTGCGGCGCTCTCAGACCAACGGTGCTTACGATCTTCATAGCCGGACTTTTCGGCCACTTTGACACGCGCGGTTCGAAAGCTTCAAGCACGCGGAAGCTGACTTGAGGCGCGACTATCAGGGACCTATCATGGTCATCGGACACAGCGCTCTTGAGAAGAATCCTGACAGCCGCAGTGGCGATTACGATGATGTGGGGTGGCGCCGCAGGCGCCCAGGCCCAGGGCAACGCCAGGAGTATTCCGGCGGGCGGCGATCAGACGCTCGAACTGCCGTCCGCGGCTTCGCCGGCGCCCGCCGCACCGCCCGCGGCTGCGCCCGCGGAGGGCCGGGCCGAAAAGGCCGCGCCCGCGCCGGATGCATCGCAAACGGATATCGGCTCCGATAACGCGCCGCTGCCCGCCGATCTGCCGGAGGCCGAAAGCGGCGGACCGCTGCCCTATCTCGGCGTCTCGGTCGTTTACACGGTGGCGTCGCGCGATGGACAACGGGTCAGCGGACTGCAGGTGGTTGACGTGGACGCCGACAGCCCGGCGGCGCGCGCCGGGCTCAAGGCGCGCACGCCGGCGAGCACTCTGGGCGCGAGCGGCGCGACCGCGGGCGAATTGCTCGGGCCGCTGGATGCCGCGCTCAAGCCGCTGCTGGCCAAGTCAGGCCAGCTCGGCAAGGACGGCGACTTGATCGTTGCGATCGACGACCATCGCGTGACCGGCGATTCCGACCTGCCCGACCATCTTGCGCGGCTTCATCCCGGCGACATCATTTATCTGACGGTGCTGCGACAGCAGCGCGGCGGGACCTACAAGGCGGTCAAGCTGCCGGTGACGCTGGGAATTTCTCGAAACGCGAGCGCGCGCCGCTAGCATCCCGCGCGCAAAGCCACGCGGCGGCGCGACCCGCGAGGGCGCGTTTGCTATCATCTGCAGGATTATTAGTTTTGACCTGGCCTTCGCATCGATCGCCGATCGGCGATTCGTAGCGGGAACAGTCGAAAAGCGTGGCGGCAGCCGAAAATCGGATTGGAACGGAGTCTCAAAGAAGCGGCGAGCGAGCTTAAGGCGCGCCTGGACGCGGGCGACGCGCGGCGCCTTCCGGTGATGGGGCCGAAGGGCGCGGCCGGGGCGCTGATGCTGCGCGAGGCTGCGCTCACCTTCGGTCGCCCGCTGCTGGTGGTGACCGCGCTCGCACGTGAGGCCGAGGCGCTCGCGGCCGAAGTTGCTTTCTTCCTCGACGAACCCGTCGCGCGCGACGCGTTCGCACGTAGGGTGCATCTGCTGCCCGCCTGGGAGCTCAAGCCGTTCGCGCATCTGTCGCCCGCGGCGCACACGCAGGCGGCGCAGCTCGCGGCGCTTTACGCCGCGGCGCGCGATGAAGCGCCGATGGTGATCGCGTCGGTCGAGGCGCTCCTGATGCGCACCATACCGCGCCCGGCGTTCGAATCGGCGGTGATGCGCCTGGCGGCGGCCGATACGCTCGACCGCGAGGCGTTGATCGACGCGCTCGGCGCCGCCGGCTACCAGCGGGTCCCGCAGACCGAGGAGCCCGGCGATTTCAGCGTGCGCGGCGGAATCGTCGATATTTATTCGCCGCTCTACGGCAATCCGGTGCGCATCGAGCTCGAAGAGGACATCATCACCTCGATCCGCCAATTCGACGTCAGCTCGCAGCGCTCGCTCGGCGAGATGCGCGAGGCGCTCCTGATACGCACGCGGCTGGTGCCGCCGATCGCGCTCAAGGACAACAAGGTGCGCGAACGCGTGGCGCTGCGCGCGAGCGAAATCGGGCTGGTGCGCAAGGAGCTGGCCGAGCTGAGCGAGTCGCTCAACAATGGACTCCTGTTTCCCGGCGCAGAGCTTCTGACTCCGCTCCTGTTCGACCGCCCGCTGGACAGCGTCTTCAGCTATCTGCGCCGCGGGACCGTGGCCTGGATCGTCGAACCCGGCCGCGTGCTGGCCGAGGCGCTGCGCCTGCGCGAGCAGGTCGGCGCCGAAGCCGAAGCCGCGCAGGGCAAGCCCTCGTTCTATCCGCTGCCCGAGACGCTCTACCTCAGCGCGGAGGAATTCGAGGACGCGCTCGGCGCGATGGCGGCGGTCGAGGTCGGATCGCTGGTCACCGTCGCGGCCCCGCGCGAGGGCTGGGCGCCGCCGATCGAGGTCAAATGCCAGCCGAGCCTCAAGCTGGGCGCGAGCGCGCTCGCCGGCACGCGCACCTCGCCGAGTTTCGAGCCGCTGGCGGCGGAGCTGCGCGAGGTGCAACGCGGCCAGGGTCATTCGATCATGATCGTTGAAGGAGCAAGCCAGGCCGCGCGCCTGCGTCGCCACCTCGAAGCTTACGATCTGTCGGTGAATGTCGAATGCAAGAGCTTCGGTGCGCTGCTCGAGTCGGGCGACTTCCGTCCCGCGATCATGGAAGGCGAGATTTCGGCCGGCGCCGTGATGCAGGCCGACGGCCTCTACGTGTACAGCGAGGAGGACGTCTTCGGCGAGCCGCGGGTGCGGCGGCGCTCGCGCCCGGTCGCCAAGGGCGCCCTGCTCAATCTCGAAGAACTGAAGCCCGAAGATTTGGTGGTGCATATCGATCACGGCATCGGGCGCTATCGCGGCCTGCGCCACATGAAGGTCGCCGGCACCGAGGGCGATTTTCTCGCGCTCGAGTACGCGGGTGGCGACGCGATGTACGTGCCGGTCGAACGCATCAACCTGGTCCAGCGCTATGTCGGCGCGGGCGAGGAGGCGGAACCGAAGCTGGACAGGCTCGGCAGCGGCTCATGGGACAAGGTCAAGCGGCGGACCAAGGAGGCGGTGCTGGCGATGGCTTCCGAGCTGCTCGACATCTACGCCGCGCGCGAGGTGATGGAAGGTCACGCCTTTGCCCATCCGGGCTCCGACTACGCCGAGTTCGCCGAGCGCTTCGAGTTCGAGGAAACGCCGGACCAGCTCGCGGCGATCGATGAGGTGGTGCGCGACATGTGCCGCGGCAAGCCGATGGACCGGCTCATCTGCGGCGACGCCGGGTTCGGCAAGACCGAAGTAGCGCTGCGCGCCGCGTTTATAGCCGTAATGGACGGGCGCCAGGTGGCGATGCTGGTGCCAACGACGGTGCTCGCTGAACAGCATTGGAACACGATGCGCCGGCGGTTCGACGGCTATCCGGTGCGCGTGGAGATGGTCTCACGCTTTCGCAGTCCACGCGAGAACAGGGCGGTGATCGAGGACGTCAGGCGCGGCAAGGTCGATATCGTGGTCGGCACGCATCGCCTGCTCCAGGACGACGTCGAGTTTCCGCGGCTGGGCCTGCTGATCATCGACGAGGAGCATCGCTTCGGCGTCGCCGACAAAGAGCGGATCAAGCGGCTGCGCAAGCTGGTCGAGGTGCTGACGCTGACCGCCACGCCGATTCCGCGCACGCTGCACATGGCGATGCTCGGGATACGCGACCTGAGCGTGATTCAGACGCCGCCGCCCGACCGGCAGGCGATTCGCACCTTCGTCGCGCATTTCGACGACGGCCTGCTGCGCGAGGTGATCCTGCGCGAGCTCAACCGCAGCGGGCAGGTGTTCTTCGTGCACAACCGGGTCGAGAACATCGAGTACGTCGCGCGCCATCTGCGCGCGATCGTGCCCGAGGCGAAAATCGCCGTCGCGCACGGCCAGATGAAGGAGCGCCAGCTCGAAAACGTGATGCGCGAATTCATCGAGAACCGCGTCAACCTGCTGGTGTGCTCGGCGATCATCGAATCCGGCCTCGACATCCCCAACGCCAACACGATGATCATCAACCGCGCCGACCATTTCGGCCTCGCCCAGCTCTATCAGCTGCGCGGGCGCGTCGGCCGCTCGCGCCAGAAGGCCTACGCCTACCTGCTGATTCCGGGCGAGCATATCATCACGCGCGACGCCAAAAAGCGCATCGAGGCACTGCGCGAGCTGGTCGAGGCCGACAGCGGCGGCGGCTTCAAACTCGCCATCCGCGACCTCGAGCATCGCGGCGCCGGCAATCTGCTCGGGCGCGAGCAGTCGGGCCAGATCACGGCGGTCGGCTTCGAGCTGTACACCGAGATGATGGAGCAGGCGATACATGAGCTGCGCGGCGAGCCGCTGCGGCCCGATTTCGAGCCCGAACTGCGCCTCAACATCCCGGCCTACATCCCCGACAGCTTCGTGCCTGACGAGGGCGAGCGGCTGGTGCTCTACCGGCGGATGGCGCGGGCGGCGGCGCGCGCCGACCTCGACGCGCTGCGCGAGGAGCTGCGCGACCGCTTCGGGCCGCCGCCAACGCTGGTCGATAACCTGCTCGCGGCGATGGACCTGCGCCGGCGCATGCGCGACATGCTGGTGCTGAGCGCGATCCTCAAGGGCAGCGAGCTCGAGGTCAAATTCCACGCCGACGCGCCGGTCGATACCGCACGGCTGATCGCGCTGACCGAGGCCAATCGGCGGCGGATGCGGCTGACGCCGGCCTTCCAGGTGATGGTGCGGATCGAAACCGGCGCGGGCGAGACCGGGCGGGATTACGAACTGTTGTTCGAACAGATCGACGGCGTCTTGCAGGCGTTGGCGGCGTGTGAAAAGTTGGAACCCGGACCGGGCCGCCCAGCCGGGCCGCTCGCCAGTTAGAATCATGAGCCCGCATTGTTTCCGTTCGCGCGCAGGCGTGGCGGCGCTAATCGCCGGCTGTATCGCGGTAATGCTCTGCGCGCTCCCGCGGGGCGTCCGCGCGCAGGACGACGTGGATCGAGTGGTCGCCAGCGTGGACGGCGATCCGATAACCGTGCGCGACCTCAAGGCGTTTGCCGCGGTCAACAAGGTCGCGCTGAACGATCCCGGCGATCTGAATTCGCCCGAGACCAAGGCCGTCCTCAAAGGCGTCATTTCCGAGCGGCTGCTGGAGAGCGAGATCAAGAAGTACAAGAATCAGGTCGAGGACCGCCAGATTGACGACTACATCGCCAATTTCGAGCAGAGCAACGGCCTGACCGACGCCCAGCTCCGGGCGCAATTGCAGGCCCAGGGCCATACCTACGAAGAGTTCCGCAAGCACGCGCGGCTCGAAATGCAGAAGATGCTGATGATCCAGAAAGAGGTGCGCGCCCGCGTCAACATCTCGCCCGCTGAGGTCAAGGCCTATTACGACTCGCATCCGGATGAATTCCGGGTCGGCAAGGAGCGCTTCAAGCTCGCCCAAATCCTGATCGCGGTGCCGCCCAACGCGACCGCCGCGCAGATCGATGCCGCGCGCGCCAGGGCCGAGAGCGTCCGCAACCAACTGCTCAAGGGCGCCGACTTCAACGCGCTGGCGCGGCAGTACTCCGACGACGATTCCAAAAGCCAGGGCGGCGAACTGGGCGAGTTCTCGCGCGGCGAGATGCTCGATCAGATCCAGGCCGCGGTCGACAGGCTCAAGCCGGGCGAGATTTCGCCGCCGATCCAGTCCGAGCACGGCTTCCATCTGGTTAAACTCGAGGCGCACGACGAGGTCGGCATCAAACCCTTCTCCCAGGTTTCCGCGCAGATCCGCGAGAAGCTTGTAGGCCAGAAAGCCGAGCGCCAGTTCGCGGCCTGGGTGAACAACGATCTGGTCAAGCAGCATTACGTCGAAACCTTCAATTAGTGGCGCGGCCGATGCCATCGAGGCGGAAGGCGCCGGCGCTGCTGGCGCTGAGCATGGGCGATCCGGCGGGCATCGGCCCGGAGGTAATCCTCAAGGCGGCGGCACAAATCGCGGAGCATCCTCGGCCGCCGGCGCTGGTCGTCCTCGGCGACCTGCAAGCGATGCGCGCAGCGGCGCGGCGTCTGCGCGGCGCGCCCACCCCGCGGCCGTGGCGGCCGGGCGACGTGCCGCTACGACCCGCAGACGGTCTCGCCGTGCTGGAAATCGGACGCCTCGGCGCCTCCGCGATCCGGCCTGGCGCGCCGAGCGTCGAGGGCGCGCGCGCGGCCTACCGCTATATCGTCGAAGGCGCGCGGATGGCGATGGCGGATGAAGCGCAGGCGCTGGTGACCGCGCCGATCAACAAGGAATGGCTCAACCGCGCGGGACATCGCTTTCCCGGCCATTCCGAATTGCTCGCCGAGCTCAGCCGCACCCGGCTGTGGCGCATGATGTTCGCGGGCGACCAGTTGCGGCTCGCGCTGGTGACGGTCCACATGGGACTTGCGCGGGTCGCGCGGGCGCTCACGAGCCAGGCGGTGTTCGACACCATCCGGCTGCTCGCGCGGCATCTTGGAGACAGCGGCGCGGGTCGCCGTCCGCTCATCGGGGTGCTCGGATTCAATCCGCATGCGGGCGAAAACGGGCTCTTCGGCAGCGAGGAAGCGCGCGCGATCGCACCGGCAATCCGGCGCGCGCGGCGCGCCGGTATCGACGCGCGCGGTCCGCTCGCGCCGGATACCGCGTTTATTCGGCCGGCGGGCAAATTCGGTTTCGACGCGGCGGTCGCGATGTATCATGACCAGGGGCTGATTGCTCTCAAGACGCTGGAGTTCGAGCGCGCGGTGAATCTGACGCTCGGCCTGCCGTTCGTGCGCACCTCACCCGATCACGGCACGGCATATGATATAGCGGGTAGCGGCGCGGCAAACGGCGCGAGCATGCTCGCGGCGATCGAGTATGCGTGGCACACCGTGAGCGGCGCCGAGCGGGCGCGGCGCGGGCGCCGGAACGAACGGGCAGGCGCGGCCGCGCGATAGATCGCGGAAGAACGGACAGGGATGGCCGATCGAATCGTCATCAAGGGCGCGCGCGAGCACAACCTCAAGAATATCGACCTCGAGATTCCGCGCGATCGCCTGGTCGTAATCACCGGACTCTCGGGTTCGGGCAAGTCCTCGCTCGCCTTCGACACCATCTACGCCGAGGGCCAGCGGCGCTACGTGGAATCGCTCTCGGCCTACGCGCGCCAGTTCCTCGAGCAGATGGAGAAGCCGGACGTCGACTCGATCGAGGGCCTGTCGCCGGCGATCTCGATCGAACAGAAGACGACCTCGCGCAATCCGCGCTCGACCGTCGCCACCATCACCGAGGTTTACGACTATCTGCGGCTGCTCTTCGCGCGCGTGGGCCACGCCTTCTGCCACAACTGCGGCCGCGAGATCGCCCAGCAGAGCGTGCAGCAGATCGTGGACCGTATCATGGCCTGGCCGGAGGGCACCCGGCTGCACGTGCTAGCGCCCATCGTGCGCGATCGTAAGGGCGAGTACCGCAAGGAATTGAGCGACATGCGCCGCGCCGGCTTCGTGCGGGTCAAGATCGACGGCGCGGTGCGCGACCTGGGCGACGAACTCGCGCTCAACAAGAACCAGCGCCACACGATCGAGGTGATCGTCGATCGCCTGGCGATCCGCGCCGGCATCGAAAAGCGCCTGAGCGATTCCCTCGAGGTGGCGTTCAAATACGGCCACGACCTGCTCAAGATCGAGCGGCTCGACGGCAAGGACGCGGGCGAAATCTACTTCAGCCAGCGTTTCGCCTGCGTCGAATGCGGCATCTCATACCCCGAGATCACGCCGCGCATGTTCTCGTTCAACAGCCCGCACGGCGCGTGCTCGGCCTGCTCGGGCATCGGCTCGATCATGTATTTCGATCCGGAGCTGGTGGTGCAGAACGAGGATTTGAGCATCGCCGACGGCGCAATCTCGCCGTGGGCCACGATGAACTACATGCAGCCGGTGCTCGAGGCGCTCGCCGCGCACTACGAGTTCAGCCTCGACACGCCGTGGAAGGACATCCCGGCCAGGGTGCGGCGGGCAATTCTCAACGGCTCCGGCGACGAAGAGATCGCCTTTACCTATCAGCGCGGCGAGCATCGCCACGGCTACGAGCGCGCCTTCGAGGGCGTGCTTACCTGGCTCGATCGACGCTACAAGGAGACCGATTCCGAGAGCATCCGCGAGATGCTCGAGTCGTACATGAACATGCGGCCGTGCCCGGAATGCGGCGGCGCGCGGCTCAAGAAAGAAAGCCTCTACGTCCGCTTCAACGGCAAATCGATCTCCGAAGTCACGGCGATGTCGGTCAAGCAGGCGGTGGCGTTTTTCGCCGCACCCAAGCTGACGCGCCAGGAGGAGGAGATCGCGCGCCTCATCCTGAAGGAGGTGCGCGAGCGGCTCGGGTTTCTGGCCGACGTCGGCCTCGATTACCTTACGCTCGACCGCGTCTCGGCCAGTCTCTCGGGCGGCGAAGGGCAGCGCATCCGCCTGGCGACCCAGATCGGTTCGAGCCTGGTGGGCGTGCTCTACATACTCGACGAACCGTCCATCGGGCTGCACCAGCGCGACAATCAGCGCCTGCTCGCCACGCTCAAGCGTCTGCGCGATCTGGGCAACACGGTGCTGGTGGTCGAACACGATCGCGATACGATGCTGGAGGCCGACCATCTGATCGACATGGGCCCCGGCGCCGGCGTCCACGGCGGCCACCTGGTCGCGCAGGGCACGCCGGCGCAGGTGATGCGCAATGCGGCGTCGCTCACCGGCCGCTACCTGAAGGGCGAGATCGAGATCGCGACGCCGCGCCGGCGCCGCCAGCTTTCGGGCCGCTGGCTGACAATCAAGGGCGCGCGTGAAAACAATCTGCGCGATCTGACGGTCGGCTTTCCGCTCGGCGTGTTCGTGTGCATCACCGGCGTTTCGGGTTCGGGCAAGTCTTCGCTGGTGCTCGATACGCTCTATCGCGCGCTCGCCCAGAAGCTCAACCGCTCGCGCGAGCGCGCCGGCGCCCATCGCAGCCTCGAGGGCATCGAGCACCTGGACAAGGTGATCCACGTCGATCAGAGCCCGATCGGGCGCACGCCGCGCTCCAATCCCGCGACTTACACCGGCCTTTTCACGCACATCCGCGAACTGTTCGCGCAGCTGCCCGAGGCGCGAATGCGCGGTTATGGGCCGGGGCGGTTTTCGTTCAACGTCAAGGGCGGACGATGCGAGGCCTGCCAGGGCGACGGCATCATCCGCATCGAGATGCATTTTCTGCCCGACGTTTACGTGACCTGCGAAGTCTGCGGCGGCCGGCGCTACAATCGCGACACGCTCGAGATTCAGTACAAGGGCAAGAGCATCGCCGAAGTGCTCAACATGACCGTGCTCGACGCGGTCGATTTCATGGGCTCGGTGCCGCCGATCCGCCAGAAGCTCGAGACGCTGCGCGACGTCGGCCTCGACTACATTCACCTCGGCCAGTCGGCGACCACGCTTTCGGGCGGCGAGGCGCAGCGCATCAAGCTCGCCAAGGAACTGGCGCGCCGTGCCACCGGGCGCACGCTCTACATTCTTGACGAACCGACCACCGGCCTGCACTTCGACGACATCCGCCGCCTGCTCGAGGTGCTCGGACGGCTGGCCGATGCCGGCAACACGATCATCGTCATCGAGCACAACCTCGACGTGATCAAGACCGCGGACTACGTGATCGATCTCGGGCCGGAAGGCGGCGACCGCGGCGGACAGATCGTCGCCAAGGGCACGCCGGAGGAAATCGCGGCGGCCGCCAACTCGCACACCGGTCAATTCCTGCGCCAGGTGCTGGGCCAGCGCGCTGCCGCCTGAGCGGGCGCGTCGAACGCGCCTGCAGCAACGCCGGACCTGATGAGCCGGATGAACTCTGCACGCGCCGCGCTGATCGCGTTCGCGATGGTTCTCGCCGCATGCGCGCGCGGCCCCGAGCCGCATCAGCTCGAAATGCAGCTGCGCCACGACCTGCCGCCGGGCACGCCCGCGGCGCGGATCGAGGCCTATCTGACGGCGCATGGATGGCGCCACAGCTTCCTGCCCGACGAGCGCTCCTACCTCGCGGGCGTGATCAACGTCGGCCCGCGCTTCAGCTTCACCCGCGAGGACATCGCGATCCGCATCGACGTGGACAAGCGCGGCCGCCTCACCGCCATCCGCGTCACGCCGTTCTTCACCTACCACGGGAGATAAACCCGGTTGCTGCGCATCGCGGCAGCCGCGCCGTGCTATAAACGCCGTCATCGGAGGTAAGCGTCATGGAACCGACGTCCGCGAAAACCGCAGCCTTTGCCGAGCCCGCATCGTACGACTGGAATCAGCTCGTTGACGATCTGAACCGGCTGCTGCGGCTGCGCACCACGCCGATCGGGATGAAACTGTTCGCGACGGTCGAGGAGATGGAGCGCATCCCCAGGCTGCGCCGGCCCAAATCCATCCACACAACCGACCAGATCGTCGCACAGGCCGCGCGCCTGGGATGGACCGTCGGCATCACGGCCAAGGACCTGGTCGGCGCGCAATGCGCGGTCGTGATTGGCCTGCAGCCGGCCGACGAGGACTGGCTCTCGGGCAAGCGGATGGCGGGCGTGTGGTATGCGACGCTCGAGGACTCCTCCGCGCATCAGCATGCGATGGACGTCGTGCCGCACGGACGCTACGCGGCGATGGCGGTGTCGCCGCTGACCGCGGGCCGCCTCGACCCGCCCGACATCTGCCTCATCTACGGCACCCCGGGCCAGATGATCATCTTCATCAACGGGCTGCAGTGGGCCGGTTACCGGAAATTCCAGTGGGGATGCGTGGGCGAGTCGGCATGCGCGGACTCATGGGGCCGCGCGCTCAAGACCGGCGAGCCGAGCGTGTCGATCCCGTGCTTCGCCGAGCGCCGTTACGGCGGCGTGCTGGACGACGAGTTGCTGATGGCGATACCGCCGCGCTACCTGCCGAAGACCATTGAAGGCTTGAAGCGGCTCGCGGCCAACGGCCTGCGCTATCCGATCCCGCAGTACGGGATTCAGCAGGACGCGCGCGCCGGATTGGCCGTCAGTTACAGCGCCAAGGAATAGCCGGCGCAGCCGCGCGGGATTTTTCGGGGCCGGGGTGCGGCATGGGCCGGCGTTGGGCCTTGCGCCGATATATCGAGACGATATATTGTGATGCTGTAAGAGGGTCGCCATGGAAGCCCGGCGAACAAAACCCCACCCCGCCCCGAACGCGCATCGTCTGGCGCGCGACCCGCTGGCCGAGTGGACCGCACCGCCCGAGGTCGGATGGCCCAAAAAACCGCCGCGCATCGATATCAAGTTCCCGATCCTCGGCTTTCTGATGGAATCCGAGCTGACCGGCTACGATATCAAGCGCCGCTTCCGCGACCCGATCGGATTTTTCTACCGCGCCAGCGACGGCTCGCTGTATCCGGCGCTCAAGAAACTCGCGCAGGACAGGATGGTGACTATGCGCACCGAGCGCCGCGGCCAGCGCACGCGCAAGGTCTACGCGATCACCGATCGCGGCCGCGAGCACTTTCTGCGCATGCTGCGCGAGCCGGCCCAGCCGATTTTCGTCTACGACGAGGCTCAGGTGAAGATCTATTTCGCCCATCACGATCCGGCGGCCGCGCTGCAGCACGTCGAGCGCGAGCGCCGCTTCGCCGGCGCCTGGGAAAAGCTGCTCGCGCATCTGCTCGAGGAAATGAAAGCTCGCGGCGCAAGCCCGTTTCGTACCAGCATGGTCGAGATCGGCCACGGCATCGCGGCGCTCAAGGCGGCGATGTTCGAGCGGCTGATGCGACGCCTGGCGCGTGAATCCGGCGGCGGCGCCCGCAACGGACGGCAGGCATCGCGCGCGTCCGCGCTCGCCGGCGAGGCGGGCCGATGAAAAGCTTCCTCCGCAGAGCGCTGAAGCTGCTGATCGTCGCGCTGCTGCTCGGCGGCGGCTACTACTTCGGCAGCAAGTACCTGTGGCCCGCGCCCGACACCAGTATCATCCAGACCGTGGGCATCATCGAGGCGCCCGAGGTGAACGTCACCAGCCGCATCGCCGGCCGTATCGCGCAACTCGACCTGCTCGAGGGCGACACGGTGGAACGCGGCCAGGTCATCTGCCGCATCGAGGACGTCGACATCAGGAACCAGCTCGCCAAGGCGCGCGGCGACCTCGTGAACGCGACCGCGGCGCTGCGCAATGCTCAGATCGCGATGGATCGGAATGAAAAACTTTACGCCGAGCACGTGATCTCGACCAAGGATCGCGACGACGCGCGCGCCGCGCTCGACAGCAACCGCGGCGCGGTCGCCGCGGCGCAGGCCAACGTGCAGTACTATGCCGATCAGCTCAACGACACCGTCATCCGCTCGCCGATCGCGGGCACCGTGGTGAGCAAGAACCTGGAGGTCGGCGAATGGGTGACGCCTGGCACGCCGGTCATCACCATCGACGATCTCTCGACCGTCTGGGCGCGCGTCAATCTGGAGGAAACCGACCTGGGCGCGATCCGCATCGGCAGCCCGGCGCAAGTCACCCTGCCGACGCATCCGCCCCTGGTGTTCTCCGGGCAGGTGATGGCGATCGGACAGGAGGGGCAATTCGCGACCGAAACCGACGTGCGCCGCGGCCGCCAGGACATCCGCACTTTTTACGTCAAGGTGCGCCTGCTGCAGAACTCTGGACAGGTGAAGCCCGGCATGACCGCCGAAGTCGCCTTCCCGCTCAACAATGGAATCATCGCCAGCAGCGATCCAGGCCCGCGAACTCACTAAGCGCTTCGGCGAGTTCACCGCGGTCGACCGCGTCAGCTTCGAAGTGCGGCGCGGCGAATTGTTCGGGCTGCTCGGCCCCAACGGCGCGGGCAAAACCACGCTCAGCCGGATGCTCACGACGCTCATCGTGCCGAGCTCGGGTCACGGCCTGGTCGCGGGCTTCGACGTCGCGCGCGAGCCCGAGCGCGTGCGCGAGGCGATTGGCGTGATTCCCCAGGCGCTGACCTCGGACCTTGACCTTACCGGATGGGAGAACATCGACATCTACGGCCAGTTTTACAATCTGCCACGCCGGCCGCGGCGCGATCGCGCGCGCCACTTGCTGCACATGGTCGGCCTGACCGAGCGCGCCAACGACCTGGTGCAGACGTATTCGGGCGGGATGCGGCGGCGGCTGGAAATCGCGCGCGGCCTCATCCATTCGCCCGAGGTGCTGTTTCTCGACGAGCCGACCATCGGGCTCGATCCGCAGAGCCGGCGCGCGGTGTGGGATCTGCTCGAGCAGTTGCGTCGCGAGACCGGGCTGACCATCTCGCTCACCACGCATTACATGGACGAGGCGGAGACGCTCTGCGATCGTATCGCGATCGTCGACGGCGGCAGAATCATCGCGATCGGCACCCCGGCGGAACTCAAGGCCATGGTCAAAGGCTCGGATCGCGTCGAGCTCGAGATCGCCGGTGACGCCGCCAAGGTCGTCCAGATTCTGCGGCAAGTCCCGGGCATCCACGAGGTCACGCGCGATCCTGATGGGCCGCTCGTGGTCACCGCCGACGATGGCGCGCACGCGATGCCTCGGATGATTGCCGAGATCGAAAACGCGGGTGCGACGGTCACTTCGATCAAGCTCGAGCGCATGTCGCTCGAGGACGTCTTCATCCGCTTCACCGGCCGGCGCCTGCGCGACGAACCGGCGCGCAAAGGCGGCTTTTTCAGCTCGAGCTTCGGCATGCCGATGCCGCCGGGGCGCTGAGGGAGGGTCGCCGATGCGCAAAACCTGGTCGATCATGCGGCGCGACCTGCTCAAGCTCGGCCGCAATCCGCTCACCATCTTCACCAGCGTGCTGCTGCCGATCATCTACCTGGTGATCTTCGGCAACTCGTTCCAGGGCGTGCTCAAGCATCTGCCGGTCGTGATCGTCAGTCAGGACAACGGGCCGTATGCGATCCGTGTGATGGAGCAGATGCAGGCACTGGCCGCCGGCCCCAAGACCATCGCGATCACTTACAACAGCAATCCGTCGGAGGCGATTCAGCAGGTGCGCGACGGCGCATACAAGGCCGCGCTGATCATTCCGCCCGGCTTCAGCCATGACATCGCCGAAGGCCGCATCGGCCAGCTCGGGCTGTTCACCGATAACGTCGACCCGATAAGCGCGTCGACGCTGACCGGCGTCTTCAGCCAGGCCACCGCCGCGATCCGCGCCGGCTATGTCACCGCGCGCGAGCCGAAGCTCAACCGGATCGATCTGCGCCCCAACAATCTCTTCACCACCGTGGACTACGACCGTTCGCTGATTCCCGGGGTGATCGTGATGGCCCTGTTCATGGGCTCGCTCACGTCCGGGGTGTTCAACTGGGTGATGGATCGCTTCATGGGCATCACCGAATGCTACCTGGTGACGCCGCTGTCGCGCTGGAACCTGGCCGCCGGCGTGCTCGGCTCGAGCGTGCTGGTGACCAGCGTGGCCTCGGTGATCGTGCTCGCCGCCGGGTTGCTCATCACCGGCGGCACTATCATCGGCGGCGCGCCGGCGGCGGCAATGCTGGTCGGGGTGATCGTGATCGGCGCGACCGGCATCCTCGGGATGACCTTCGTGCTGCTGGCGCGCGCCAACAATCCGCGCGTGGTCGGAGCGTCGGCCGGCTTCCTCAACGTGATCCTCTTCTTTCCGAGCGGCGCGGTTTATCCGATAGAAAGTTTCCCGCCCTGGCTGCGCGCGTTCGCCCGTTACAATCCCGAGACGCATGCGGTCAGCGCGCTTAAATCGATCCTGTTCAAGGGCGCCAACTTCGCCGCGGTCTCCTCCGACCTCGCGTTTCTGGTGATGTTCACCGCGTTGATGCTCGTGCTCGCCAGCATGACGGTAAAGCGAACACTTTAATCGCCGTCCGCGGCGCCCGCGCGCCGGTTTTTCTTTGCCCAGCTCAGATAAAGCCCGACGTTGGCGAGCAGGGCGAACGTGACAGGCATTCCGACAGCGTAGGAGGCCACCCGCAGCGAGTCGTTGTCGAGCGCGATGCCCGCCGTCAGCAGGACCAGGGCCAGCGCCTCGAGCGCGAGCAGAAAACGGATAAGCGTCCGATGTTCGCGCCGGCTCCGCTCGGCCCGCGTAAGTACCGGTTCCATGCGGCGTCGAATCCACGCCTCAGTCCGCGGGCAACTGCGCGGCGAGGTTGAAAAATTCCTGCAGCGTCTGATTGAAGCGGTAGAACTTGTCTTCGCGTAACTGATCGGCCGATTCGAGCCACATCTCCTCACCCATCAGGACCAGCGAGTTGAGCGTGTGGCGCAATTCGGGACGCCCGTGCCGGGCAATCTCGTCCAACATCCGCCGCCAAACCGACTCCCGCGCGCAGATCGTGAAGTCAGGATCGAACGACGCGGCCGCGGCGGGCGCGAGCGCCTCGGCACGGCTGAGCGCGTAACCTGTCATCGAAATACCGATGTTGGCAATAGCGACGTCGGCGCTGGCGATATTCCGCTGGGCGTCGCCACCCTCCTCGTCCGGCAGCACGCGTGCGACGAAGCGCGTGTCGGCGTAGCCGATGCGACGAAAGAGCTCGCCCCGGGCAGCCATCAGGCGGCCCAGGGCGACAAACCATTCGGGTTCCGGGAACCGCGGCGCCATCAAGCCACGAGCTTGGAGAAATCGGGCGGCAGCAGGCAGCGCGGACGCCGGTCGAGGCCGGCCGAATCGCAGCGCTGGAGATATTCGCCGACGATGCGCCGCCACAGCTGCGACTGCAGCTCCATCCCTTTGTCGAAATGCTCGATGCCGCCGCCCATCAGCACCGCCATCGGCTCGACCGACTCGGGATCGCTGAAAATCTCGAGCAGGATCCGTTCGGCGTCGTCGAGCTCGGCATGGATCTCTTCGGCCAGCTCGGGGCGCGACTTGAGCTGCGTGCGCAGATGCATCGTGCCGTAGCCGACATGGCGCGACTCGTCCTGCATGCAGCGGCGGAAGATCTCCTGGTCGACGCGGCTCGGCGCAATAAACTCGCCCTGGCGAAAGATCGTCAGCACGAACCCCTCGCCCAGCAGATGCAGCCGCCCGGTCTGCGCCGAGAAGCTCGGCGCATCGAAGATCTTCTTGAGCCCCAGCTCGCTGTACGCGCTCGCCCGTCCCAGGCCGCCGCCGTTGGCCAGCGCGCGCTTGCGGAAGACGTCCATGTGCCGCGCCTCGTCCATCGCCTGGGTGGCGAGGAACAGCTTGACCTCAAAGAAGTCCTGGTTGATACGGCTCATCCAACGCGTGGGCGCGTCGGCGGCGATGAACTCGACCTCGGTGAGGAACGTGCACAACTGGCACATCGCGCGCTCGAGGTCGTCGGGCAGCGGCTTGAGTTCGTCCCACGGGATATCGCGCGCCGAACTCCATTGACGTGCCACCGCTTCTTCGTAGAGCTCGGTCACGTTGTCGGCCCAGCATTCGTCCTTATTGTTGATGGTGAAGCCGAGCGAAGGCAGGTTGTCCGGCAGGATGCAGCCGCGCGGCGCCATCGAAAGATGCGCACCGCCACGCTCCGGCACCACGCCATAGCTGCCGACCTCGATGTCCTTGAGCCGCAACCCAAGCGTCGAGGGCTTGGCGCGCATTCCCCATTCGCCCGTCTGCTTCATCCAACCGAGATCGGGCGTGCCGGTCTCGTAGAGCCTGCGCAGATAGGCCGAAGGCTCGACGGTGAAGCGGGCCTCGGTGCCGATGCGATGTTCATCCTTGATTTGGACGGTGGGCATGGGGCGCCTCCGTGGGACGACGCGCGTTGAAAGTCATTGGCGCAGAATTGGCTGAGCGTGTCAAATGGCACCTCCCGCGCGGCCTATGAGAACGATGCAACTTGATTGGGAAATCACCGGCGCGCAAGTCTGTGTTAGCGTTCGGCTTTCCGGTAGATTAGCGAGCGACGGGGCGGCGTACCCAAGTGGCAAGGGAGAGGTCTGCAAAACCTCCATTCAGCGGTTCGAATCCGCTCGCCGCCTCCACAACTCCGAACCTCTGTCCTTCACCAGTCAGATGCGCACCCGACGACGCTTCGCGATTGCGCGCTCCAGTGCAATAGCGAACGAGCCCGAGTAGAAAGCAAAACGCACTCGCCTTCCTGCCAACGCGGCCCGGCACGAGCGGCCGACCCAGCGAGCCGCCGCCGCCGACGAAATCGGTCTCGTCGCCCTCGACCAAGTCCCTGATTTCTCGGCATTTTCTCGCTTCAACGAGTGTAAGGCTTTATGCACCATCCGGGTTTCGACCGCGGATCGGCGTCAGTTAGGATTGGTATTGCATGATTAAAGTTATAATGGCATATTATGAGAGCATGTAGATGGGAATTGCTGACAACAGCAGCTCTGAACCATTGCGAGAAAGATAAAGGCAGCCAATCCGCATGAGACGCATCCTAATCCTTGAAGCCGCCCGCGGCGGGCAATTCGAAATCTCGCTCGAGAATTGGGGTGCGGGATCCGATTTCCTCCAACGGCGCTGGGTCCTCATGGAGGAATCCTGGCTGTGCGTCGACTCGGGGGAAATCGCATTGGAAGTCGGCGCGGGCTGGCCGAGGTTCCTGGGGGGTCGAAAATCCGGACCGCAGATATTCGGGCTTCTGCCGATTTGAGGAATCCGTGTAAAGCGCGGCGGCGTAACGCAAGCCGATGGTCCTAGGCGGGAAGACCAGGTCAAAGAAGTCCGGCGGTGCTCAAGCGTCACCGTCGGGTCGAATGGAATCAATTTACGGTAGCGCTCAAATGCCAAGAATTCTGACCGTTGCAGAACTGTCTCAATACCTGCAAATCCATCGCACCACCATTTACCGAATGATCCGGCAGGGGCGGATTCCGTGCTTCCGTGTCGGCAGCGATTGGCGTTTCAGTCTCGAAGCGATCGAGCAGTGGCAACGGGAGAATACCAACCCAGCCGAAAGCGTCGACCTACTCGAACGGCGGACTGGCCGCGCGCGACGGCCATAGAGATCTCTCTGTCGCGAAACCGGAGAGATCATCGCGCCCAATTCTCCCGCGGCTGCCCGGCGCGGCTTCGCCGGCAAATCGGCCTGACTTCGACGAAATCCCGGTCACGGCGCGCGGCGAAGATGGAACTGACGCCAGCGCGTACGGGCGGCCTTGCGCTGCTCGGGCGTCATCTGTTGCCATTGACGATAATTCGCCAGCATTCGCTGGCGTTCAGCCGGGGCGAGTCGTTGAAACTCCCGATAGTGCTGGAACACCTTTTCTCGCTGCTCTGGCGGAAGCTGCCTGAAGCGGTCGTACTGCTGGCTTAGCTGTCGGCGGCGCTCGGGCGGTAGCCCACGCCATTGGCGCAGGCCCTGCAGGACCTGCCTGCGCTCGTCGGGCGAGAGCCGGCGGAATTGGTCGAAATTCTGCCGCGCCGCGCCCTGCTCGGCGGGCGTCATCCTTTGCCACTCGCGATAGTTCTGCAGGACGCGCGCGCGCTGCTCCGGGTTCAGCGCATCCCAGGTACCGGCATGTTGATTGACGAATGCCCGCTCAGCGTCGGTCTGCGGGTGATCGGCCGCCAGGGGCGACGGCGCGACCGCGTCCTGGGCAAACGCCCAACGGCTGCCGACACCGAAAGCCGCGGCGATCGCAAGCACCAGCATCAGCGGCATCGCGCGGCGAATCATGGCTGCTGCTCCGCTGCGCCCTGCGGCGACGCGCTCGGCGTCGACGTGCCGGTCGCGCCGCTGTCCGCGCCGTCCGCCGACCTGGCCTTGTTGTGCTTTCCGCCCAGGTAGCCCAAGGCCCTGAGCGCGCGAATCTGATCGACCATCGATCCGCCCGTCTCCGACTCGGGTTGTTCTGCGCCTGCGGACGGCGCCGACTGTGGTCTGAACAAATCAAGGTTGAGCAGCATGCGCATGTCGGGCGCGGCGGACGCCGGTTCAGGCTGCGCCCGGGCCGCGATGCTCTGGACCGCAATGGCGGCCGTCGCCAGCGCGATCATCGCCAGGCTACGACCGATTCTCATCGCTGGCCGGGGCCGACGGCGCCAGGTCATCAAGATGGGCGATCGTGTCGTAGTTCTCCAGCAGATCGAGGTGCTCGACTATCGGATAGTCGCGCAGCATATCGATGTCCGCACCGCTCATCACCGCCTCCTGCGCGATGCGGTCGGGCGACGCGAGCTGATCGAGCGGCGGCATCGCGACATGAACGCTCCACCGCATGGTCAATATCAATGCCGCGACGCCCGCGGCGGCAAGCGCGCCGAGCGAGAAACCGACGATGCGCGTCCGCGACCATTCATCCGTCTTCTGCCCCCGCCGCTGGGCGGCGGAGCGCCGCGCCTCGAGCCTGCGATACAGCCCGGCGCGGTATTGGACCGGGTCGGGGGCGGGAATCCCTTCGACACGGCGCCATAGCTCGCGCATCGCCGCCCCGGCCGCGTCGGCCTCGGCGCGGCACGCGGCGCAGCCTTCGAGATGGCGTGCGACGCGCGCGCCTTCTTCGTCGCTGAGTTCGCCGCGCAGGTAAGGCACCAGCGCCGCATCGGGATGCCGCGTAATCATTTCCTGCCTTTGTGTTCGACTCCGCCGGTCCTTGTTCAGTGGCCTCGATCAGTTCGCGCCCTGCTCGCGTTTCAGCGCCTTCCTGAGTTCAGCGAGTCCGCGATGCACGTGTACGCGGACCGTGTTCTCCGAACATTGAAGGACTTCGGCAATTTCACGGCTGCTGAGTTCCTCCTGCACCTGCAGCAGCACGGCCGCGCGTTGTTTGGGCGAAAGATTCGCCAGCAGCCGGCGCAATCCTGCGATCGATTGTCTGCCAATCGCTTCCCTCTCCGGCCCGGGCTCCTCCGAGGGCGGATCGATGGGCGGTTCGTCCGCGGGCGCCAGCGGCACGAGCCTGCGCCACCATCGATTGCGCCGGCGATGGTCGATGCACAGGTTGACCAGGATGCGATGGAACCAGGTCGAAAAACGAGCGCGCGCGCCGAAGCTCGCGGCCGATTCGTAGAGCCTGATGAACGCGTCCTGGGATACGTCGCGCGCGTCATCCTCGTTACCCAGGATGGAACAGGCGAGCCGGTAGGCGCGCGCCTGATAGCGCTCGACCAGCAGGTCGAACGCCTGCGCATCGCGCCGGCCAATCCGTCTGCACAGCTCCTCATCGGACAGCTCCACCGCAGCCGGTCCATCCCCCTCACGAAATTCCCTGCGCACCGCCGCCGCCCGACCGCCACCTGGCGGCACCCGCGGTGCTGATCGTCGGACCGATGCTAGCCTCCGCGTCACTTTCGACGAAAGTGCCCGCGCGATCGTTTACCGATTTCTCACGAGCCAAGCGCCTCCGCTTTCCTTAGACATTCACCCACAGCCGGCGGCCGGCGCACCGGAAGATTCCGCTCGGCACCTCGATTCAGACGAACTGCTGTAAACGAAACCCCGCGGGAGCGCGTCCAAGCAATGCAACGAGGAAGGGAGGCGCCGGCGCAAATGACACTACCAGCCCGCAACCGGAGTTCTTGCCGCGCACGCCGGCTCCACGCATGGGCCGTGGCGGCGCTGATGGCCGTCGCGAGCGCCAGCTGCACCGCCTACGATCCGCAAGGCGCCGCACAGCAGTATGCGCCGAGCTATTACAGCCAGTCCTATGACCAGTTGAGCGCGCAGCAAAAGATGCAGCTCGAGGATCATCTGGCCAGCCAGAGCAACCAGGCCTGGCGGACCAGCGCCCAGGTCGTCTCGAGCGTCGGACACCTGGCGCAGGGAACGGGCGTTCTCTTGTTCGCCGTGCGTCACTAAACCGGGTTCGCAGCGATTGCCGCCGCCGCGCGGTGCGGCAGGCGGAAATTAAACGTCGCAGCACGCGGCCGCGGGGAATTTGCGTCCGCCGCGGGAAGGAGAAGGAAGGTGAACGTGAAACGTACAAGGATGGCAAATTGCCTGACCGCGCTTGGCGCCGCGGCGATCTTCGGCGCGCTCGCGACCGCCGCACGCGCGCAGGATCGGCCGCGATACAATCCCGACATCACGCGCGGCGAGGTGGCGAGCTTCGCTCGCTACCTGGACAGGCATCCCGAGGTGGCGCGCGAGCTTGCCGCCCGTCCTGAACTCGTCAACGATCCGCATTTTCTCGCTCCGCATCCCGGCTTTCGTGGATTCATGGCCGGCCATCCCGGCGTGCGCGAGGAAATTCACGAATCCCCCGGCCGCTTCATGTATCGCGAGCGCCGTTACGAATGGAGCCGCGGACAGGCGCATCCCCTGGCGACCACGGATCGCTATCTCGATAGCCATCCTCGCACCGCCGGCCAGCTCGAGCGGCATCCGGGTCTGGTGGACGACCCCGGATACGTGGCGAGCCATCCCGGCCTGCACGAATACCTCGCGTCTCATCCGGTGGCGCGCGCGGACTGGGAGACGCATCCCTATCGGTATATGAATCGCGAAGGCAAGTACGATCGGACGCATTAGTCAGTGAGTATCCGTGGCCATAGCGCCACTCTCACACTGAGTAATCACGCGCGGAGCGAACGATGGACGGCAGACGCCGCCCGGCAAAGGAAAGGAGAGGGAGGAACGAACTCGAATCGGGATCGCGGCGGGAGCGGCATTGGCCGTGCTGGCGAGCGGCGGCGCGGTGCGGTTTGCGGCCGCGGCCGGATTGCCGACCGGCAATCTCAATCTGCGCCTGGATGGCTACGAAGCGATCACGCCCGAAGGCTCGGCGCCGGCCCACGTGAGCATCGACGCGATCGGCCAGGTGATCGCCGATACCGCGGGAAATTTCAGCGGCGCGGAGACCGTCAGCGCGGTCGACCCGGCCGCCCCCGCGCCGGCGGTGTGCAATGGAAGCGTGCGCGGCACTTACGCCGCCTTCAGGCGCGTTCGGCTCGGGCAAAGGCGATTTTTCGATCAGCCTCACATTCACGCCCGCGAGCGCGGGCACCTACTGCATCCCGGCGACGACCGCGATGCAGTGCAATCGCACGCTGTTGCACCGGTTGCTGGCCGACGACCTCAACGCCGGCGAGTATCACTGTATTGTGACCGCAATGAGCGCCGGCGCGGGCGCGGCGGCGCTCATCGATGGGGCCTCGATGGACGGCCATCTCGACAGCGTGCGCGGCAGCAACGCGCCCACCGGCTGAGCCCGAAACAGCTGCGGCATGAGACGGCCGTCGCCGCCGCACCGGGCGACGACGGTCGCCCGCTTCGATCTGCTTACGGTCCGTGCACCGCAGGCGCCGCCGGCATCACCGTCAGCGCAACCGGGCATCCCGGCGAATCTTCGTCGTAGCAGATGCGGCTTACCGCTCCCGCCGGACGATCGCGGTCTTCCGCGTACCCCGGACAGATCCATCGCCCGCCCTCGCCGCGATACATCGCGACCGCGAAGTAGCGGCCGGGCGCAAGCGTGCCCGAGCCGCGGCCGGCACCGGCCGCCAGCTCCTGCGAAGCGACGATTTCGTAGCCGTCGTGCGCGCTCTCCGGTTGGAACTGCATCAACAGCAACTCCCAGCGCGCGCCGCCCCGATTGACTACCTGGTAGCTCATCGTCGAGTCCGACGAGAACACGGGCTTCGTCCGGCAGAGCCACGGCCGCGGCTCGGCCGCGCGCGCGGGAACCGCAAGCAGCGCGACCGCGCCGACGAGGCATGATACCGCGAGCAGCTGATGACCGAATTTCATGAGCATCCCCTCACCTCCGCCCTTCCGACAGATTCGCCTCAGGCCGAGGCACCGTCGCAGATGTCGATAATCCGCTGCACGATCGCGCCGAGATCCGAGTCCTTGGGCGTGAACACCTCGCGCACTCCCATCGCGAGCAGCGCCCGGCGATCGCGATTCGGAATTATTCCGCCCATCACCAGCCTGACGTCATCGGCGCCGCGAGCCTTGAGCAGGGCGAGCGCTTCGCGCGCGATCGCCAGATGGGCGCCGGCGAGCGAGCTTATCGCGAGCACTTCGGCGTCTTCCTGCACAGCGGTCTCGACCATCTGCGCCGGAGTCTGCTTGAAACCGGCGAGAATAACCTCCATTCCCGCCTGCATGCATGCGTGCGCAAGCAGCTTGACCGCGTTGATATGGCCGTCGAGTCCGGCTTTGCCCAGCGCGATGCGGATGCGGCGCGAAGCGCGCGGCACGCCAAGCGGCGCGAGCGGCACCGATCGATCCAGCAGCGGCGGCGTGTAGCGGCCGTTGGTCGCGCGCTCGATCGCCGCGGTCCATTCGCCGACCGTGCCGCCCGCGCGCGCCAGCTCAAGCGTTGGCTCCATCACGCCGGCGCCGCCCGCGGCCGCGCGCTCGAGCGCTTCGAGGGCGCGCGCGACCGCCGCCCGGTCGCCCGCGCTTTCGCGCTCGCGCCGCCATCGCGCGATCGCCTCAATCCGTTCGCGCTCGGCAGCAGCATGCGCTGCGGCATCGTCGGCAGTGTCGCCTGCGCCGGTCAGGCCGATCTCGTCGAGGAACGCGTTGACGCCGACCTGCACCAGCTCGCCGCCCGCAAGCTTGCGCTGGCGCTCGGCGAGCAGCCGGGTGAGCTCGGCCGCGACCGATGAAATCGCGCGGGTGTAGCCCGAGGCGCGCAGCTCCGATGCGATCGCGCGCGCCCGCTCGGCGATTTCCGCGGTGAGTTTTTCGATTACCTTGCTGCCCTCGAAGATATCGCCCCACTCGGCGATTCCGGTCTCGTGCATCAGGATCTGCTGCGTGCGCAGGCTCAGAGCCTGCTCGGCCCGATCCGGCAACGCCATCGCCTCGCGAAAACCCGGAAGCTGCAGCGCGTTGACGCGCGCGCCGGCCGAGAGCACCACCGGCAACGCCTCATAGGCGATGCGCACGATGTTGAGCTCGGGCTGCCGCTCGGTGAGCGTCAGCGAGCGCACCTGGCACCCGGCGCGAAACGCCACTCCCTCGATTCCGTACTCGTCGCGGCACAGCTCGCGCCAGAGCTTGAAATAGGCACGCACCTTGGCGATCTCGGGTACCAGCTCGATGCCGCTGTTGATGAAGAACGAGATGCGCCTTACGGTCTGCTCGAAAGACGCGGGCGCCAGGCGCGGGCGCAGCGCGTCGAGAATCATCTGCGCGTTGGCGAAGGTATAGCCGATCTCCTCGGCCGGACCCGCACCGCTCTCCATGTAGTGATAACCGCAGCAGTTGATCGGGTTCCAGTTGGGCACGCGCTCGACCGCGAACGCGATAAGCTCGGTTGAGATGCCAAAGGAGACCTCGGGCGTGAAAATCGAGGTGCCGCGCGCGACGAACTCCTTGAGCAGATCGTTCTGCGTGGTGCCGCGCAGCGCCGACCACGCCACGCCGCGCTTCTCCGCGACCACCAGGTAGAGCGCGAGCAGAAACGGCGCGGTCGCGTTGATCGTCATCGAGGTGTTGATCGCGCCAAGGTCGATGCCCGCGAGCAGCTCGTCCATGTCGCGCCAGTGGCAGATCGAGACGCCGGCCTTGCCGACCTCGCCCGCGGCCACCGGCGCGTCGGGGTCGTAGCCGTTTTGCGTGGGCAGATCGAAAGCGATCGAAAGCCCGCGCTGGCCGCGGCTCAGATTTTCCAGGAAGCGGCGGTTGGCCTGGCGCGCATCGCCGAATCCGGCGTAGGTCCGGATAATCCAGGGCTCGCGCGGACGCGATTTTTTGTTTGCCGCAGACGGCGCAGGCTCGCTCGCCGATGCTCCGCTCGCGCCGGTCGTTCGTTCAGCATCCATGACCAAAGCCTAACGGCACGCAGCCGATGATGCCAGCTAACGCCATCCGCTGCACATCCGCGAAACCGCCACGGGATCGGGGCGGTTTTTCACGTTATTGACCGCCGCCGCCCGGCTTGTCAGAACCAATCCAGGTTCATCCCGCCGGGCGGGAGAATCGAGCAGTCGGTCGGCTTCAGCGACGACCGGCATGCCGGGATGGCGGACGGCGACAACATCGGGTTGAGATGACCGACGGAGGCAGGTGGCAATATGACTCCGGAAGAAGAATTGGTTCATCGGTACTTTGCCGCGTTCAACCGTCATGACATCGAGGCCGTGATGGCCTGCTTTCACGAGAATCCCACCACCGTGGGCGCCGACGAACGGCGCTACGAGGGACGCGACGAGGTGCGGCGTCAGTACGAAACCGAATTCGCGCTGATGCCCGATTGCCGTTGCGACCTGCGGTTGTGCAGCGGAAATTCCGGCCGGGCGGTCGCCGAATCCTACTTCTTCGGCACCCGGCCGCGAAGCGGTAGGGTGATTGAGGCAATCGGCGCCGAAGTAATCGAGATCGTGGACGGCAAAATCAAGGAGATTCGCGATTATCACCGTCCACTGGCCACAAGCGCCGCATGAAAACCGCAAAATCGGCAACGCCCCAGGGATAAGAATCACCGCGTTGAACGAAGGGGCAGTCGCCTTGGAATCGATCGCGGGGCGCCGATGAACGAAGCATCCATACGGCTCGCGGTGTTTGTGGGCGTGCTCGGCGCAATGGCGCTGTGGGAGGCGGCTGCGCCGCGGCGCTCACGATCGTTCTCCAGGCTCAGGCGCTGGCCGAGCAATCTCGCGATTGTCGCCCTGAACACCGCGCTCGTGCGAATCCTCCTTCCAGCGACGGCAGTCGGTCTGGCGCTACTGGGCGCCGAACGCGGCTGGGGGCTGCTCAACAACCTGCCGATCCCGCGCTGGGCCGCGGTCGTTGCATCCATCGTCATGCTGGATGCGGCGATTTACTTTCAGCACGTGATGTTTCATGCGGTGCCGGCGCTGTGGCGGGTCCACCGGATGCATCACGCCGACCTCGACTTCGACGTGACCACCGGCGCGCGTTTTCATCCGATCGAGATCGTGCTTTCGATGCTGATCAAGCTCGGCGCGGTGGCCGCGCTCGGCACGCCCGCTGCCGGCGTGCTCATTTTCGAGGTGCTGCTCAATGCGACCTCGATGTTCAACCACGGTAACGTGCGCATTCCGCTCGGGCTCGACCGCCACCTGCGATGGGTGCTGGTGACGCCCGACATGCATCGCGTGCACCATTCGATCGTGGTTGCCGAAACCAACAGCAACTTCGGTTTCAACCTGTCATGGTGGGACCGTCTGCTCGGAACCTATCGAAGCCAGCCGGCCGCCGGGCACGACGGCATGACGATCGGTATCGACCAGTTCCGCGACGCGCGGGAGCTGTGGCTCGACCGAATGCTGCTGCAGCCGTTTTGCGGGCCCGCCGGTGCATACCCGATTACCTGGAGGAGCGCGGCTTGAACCGGCGCGGCCTCGCGCTTCGTTTAGCCGCGGTCGGGGGGCTGACGGCCGCGATCGTGTGGTTCGCGCTTCATCGCGAGCTCCTGCGCGAGTTCCTGCAACCGGGCGAATTGCAGCGGGCGTTGGGCCGCTTCGGCCGAGCGGCGCCCCTGCTGTTCATCCTGCTCTATGCGTCGGCAACGGTGCTCTTCGCCCCGGGTGCGATTCTGACCGTGGCCGGCGGGGCGCTGTTCGGCCCGTTATGGGGAACGCTGTGGAACCTGATCGGCGCGACGTGCGGGGCCACCCTCGCATTTTCCATCGCCCGGTACGTGGGCGCGGACTGGGTCGCCGGGCGCGCCGGTGAACGGATGGCGCGGCTCATCCGCGGAGTGGACGAGGAAGGATGGCGATTCGTGGCGCTGGTCCGCCTGGTGCCGCTCTTTCCGTTCAACCTGGTGAATTACGCTTTTGGTCTTACGCGAATCAGGCTTAGCGAGTACGTGCTGGCTTCGTTTCTGTGCATGGCCCCGGGCGCGCTCGCCTATACCTACCTTGGATACGCGGGGCGTGAGGCGGCGGCAGGACAGGCCGGATCGATTCACAAGGCGCTGCTGGCACTGGCGCTGCTGGCGACGGCCGCCTTTCTGCCCAGGCTGGTTCGCCGGCTCAGGGGACGACGTTACACGGACGCCGCGAGCCTCAAAACCCGGCTGGAAAACGGAGAAAAGATCGCGCTGCTGGACGTGCGCACTAGCGAGGAGTTTCGCGGCCCTCTGGGTCATCTCGCCGGCGCCACCAGCATGCCCGTAACCGAGCTGCGCTCACGCTTCGAGGAACTGCGCGAGATAAGTAGGCCAATCGTAACCATCTGACGCGCCGAGAGGCGCTCGGTGAGCGCCGCAAAGATGCTCTCAGAGGCGGGATTCAGAGAAGTGCTCGTGCTTCGCGGCGGGATGGAGCAGTGGCGCAGGTCGGGATATCCGGTCGAGCGGACTTGAACTGGATTCCGAGATAACCGGTGCGCCGCTCTGCCTCGATTCTCTGCGACGAGCATTCCGGGTCTCGACCGGCAATCTCTCAGCCCAACCTCGGATAGCTGCGGCGCGACCGCGGCTCAGCGCCCCTGGCGCCGCAGCGCGTCCAGCGTGCAGAACTGTTCGTACAGCCTCGGGTTATCGATGCTCGAAACCCATCCGTCGGAGATCTCCGGAACGATTCCCATGCGCGACATTCGTCCGCTCTTCGCATCGTACATGTGCATGTTGAGATAGCTGGCCCAGAAGCTGTCCGGCATGCCCCGCGGCCATTGCATGCCCGGTTTCTTCACCGCGTAATCGTAGAACCATTCGCATTGATGGAACGGCTTGCCCGCGTGATCGTAGGTGACGATCAGCGGCACGATGCCGGTCCGCGCATCGAACCAGCCGCGCTTCTTGCTGTAGGGACAGTTCGGATAGCCGGTCGGCGTCATCTCGACCACGTAGCCCTCCGGGACCAGTTCCATGAAGGTGCGAAAATACTTCCTGCCGCTTTTGCCGCCGACCAGGGGCACCTCCCAGTTGGGATATCCGAAATGGCAATTACCGTGCGTGGCGGCAAGGAACGGCCCCTGCCCGACGATCTTGAAGTCGCCCCAGGTGTAAACCGGATCGCCCGCCGCCGCGACGTCGCTCGAGTACCATGCCGCCCCCGGCATCGAGGTCTCGAAGCGGGAGCTGTCGGTCACCGATCGGATGCGCTTGGTCTCGGGCGAGTAGGCGTGCGCGATAGGCATCTTGTGCTGGTCATAGGACCACACCTCGAGCGACGCCGTGCCGTTCATGTCTTCTGGAGCCGTCATCAGCAGACTGTTTATTCTGAGCTCGCTCTCATGGCCCGGAAAGTAAGGCTTCGGATCGAGGGTCACGCGCCCGACCGTGCGATAGCCGACGAATATGTATTCGTAAGTGTAGTGGACGTCGCCGTCGGCCGTGGTTTCCCATTCGCGCGAGGCATAGGCGGCGCTGTCGTAGTAGAGGGTGGACGAGGTCAGCGCGTTTTGCAGGAGCAGATCCTGGGCGCTCTTCGCGTCGGGAAATGGATTGCCGCCAATCCACGGCTTGCCATCTTTGGTCCAGACGTTGCCGTCGGTCCCGACACGATGAACCCCCCGGTTGCGCATCGTCGCCTCCAGGTAGGGACGCGCGCAGAGCCTGGTGACGTCGGTCTCGGTTGCGATCAGGTCGATCGTCCGCTTGTCGTATTTGACCTGCCAGTACGCGACCTCGTCAATTATATCTTTGACCAGATCGACGTTGTCCGCATTGAGCACGTCGCCCGGCTTGAGCTTGCCCTTGGTGTAGGCCTCGATCGAAAGCAACTCGGGCGGATAAGCCGCCGCGCAGTCGCCGTGGCGGCCGATGGTGTCGATCAACGGCGCGAGCAGCCCCGCTCCGACCACGCCCTTTGCGAGCTGCTCGATGAAGTGACGCCGGGTCCATCCTTCTCCGTACTTAATCAGACGCATCGTTCCGCCACGTCCCTCGGATTTCGAGTCGAGTAGTAAACGAGGCGAGCACTAACAGGGATGGCGCAGAGCGTCAATTGAAACCGGCCAACCGGATTACTCGCAACTGCGTATGCGACGTGCGTAATATCGGACATGAGTGGGCACGAACATAAAGATCGCGACAGTCATCGCCACGGAGACCGGCACGGAGCGCGCCAGCCCGAGCGCTTCAATCCCGCCCGCGCGGCGCTGCTCGACGATCCTGCGCGCGCGGAATATCTGCCGCCCGAGAGCCTGATCGAATTGCTCGATGCGCCTGCGCACTCGCGGGTGGTCGACTTCGGCGCCGGCACCGGCACGATAGCGATCGAGCTCGCCCGCCGGCGGCCGGACCTCGAGGTCATCGCGCTTGACGAACAGCCGCGAATGCTCGCGTTGCTCGAGGCCAAACCGGCCGCGCGCGAGCTGCATAACCTCAAACCCGTGCTGAGCGGCGAAATGGCGCTGGCCGACAGCGCGGATCGGGTGCTCGCGATAAACGTGCTGCACGAGTTGGGCGACGAAGCGCTGCACGAGCTGGCAAGCATGCTGAAGCCGGGCGGCTTCGCGCTGATCGTGGATTGGAATTCCGAGGTCGATCGTCCGGTGGGGCCGCCCCGCGACCACGTGTACGGCCCGGCCGAAGCGCGCCGGCGGCTGGAAGCGGCGGGCTTGCGCGTAAGCGAGCGGCCGCCGCTCCGCTATCACTACATTTTCGTTGCCGCCAGGTCCGTGAAGTGAACGTCCCGGCCACCCGCGGACGAATCGTCAGATTCAGCCGCCGGGCGCTGTCCGTTTTCGACCATACCGGCGAGCGTTTGTCCTACTGCTTGTAGCCGAACCGACGCAGCATCGCGCGCCGCTCGGCCTGCTCGCGCTCGCCTTCGACGCCCTTGGGCGCGCTGCCGTCGATTACCCCGATAACGCCGCGCGCGCCGTCCTTACCCTCGGCCACGATCACGCGCACGTTGTTGGCGGTAGCGCAGAAGATCGTGCACACCTCGGCCACCGCCTTCACCTGGTTGAGCACGTTTATCGGAAACGCGTTGCCAAGCATGATCACGAACACGTGCCCGGCGGCGATCGCCTCGGCCGCCCGCACCGCCGCCGTTTCGAGCGCCGCATCGGTTCCGGTATGGCGGACGAGGCAGGGGCCCGAGCCCTCGCAGAACGCGACGCCGAACTTGACGCCGGGGACCGCGCCGGCCACGGCTTCGTACAGGTCCTCGACCGTCTTGATGAAGTGGGCCTGGCCGACGATCACGTTGGCATCGGCCGGTTTGGCAATTTCGATCGCATTGAGTTCCATACCTGCGCATTCTCCGCTATTGATTTTGCTGGCCGTGACGGCTGCTCGATGATAGGCGAGCCCGCGCCGCGTTGGCGAGACGGCCGCGGTCGCGGCGCGGAGCAAGTCGCGGGCGCGAGGCACTGGGTGCGAGGTTCGGGATGAAAACCGGTTCACATCGCGGCGCACTTCAACCGCGTGCGCGCGCCCCCCGTCCGGCCGCGGGCGGCGGCCGCGCGGCCGCCCTGCCCGGCTTCTTTTACCGGCTCGCGCCGCGCGATCAGAAAGCCTATCTCACGAGCGAGGCGACCGAAGTCTTCGATCTCACCGCCGGCATCCATGCCGTCGCCCTGGCCGAGACGCTCGTCGCCGCACTCGACGACGGCAGCCTTGCGGGCACCGGGCGCGCGGCGCAGGCGCTGGCGTCGGAGCTCTGCCGCAGCGCCGGCGTGCGCGCCGTGCCGGTCGAGGTCAAAGGCGCGCGGCCGCGCAACGCGCGCGGCGAATTGCACGGTATCTTCTACCCCGACGCGCCGCGCATCGTACTCTGGACGCGAACCGCGATACGCGGCGACGTGGTCAAGCCGAGAACCTTCGTGCGCACGCTGATGCACGAACTTGCGCATTACCTGGATTACTCGCTGCTGCGCCTGGGCAACTCGTATCACACTCGCGGATTCTTCAAACGCGAATCGTTCCTGGTGCGCGCGGTGCTGCCCGCGGCTGATGGCGAGCGCGGATGAGGGCGCGCCTGATGGGCATCTTGCAACGCATCCGGGGCGGAGCTTCGCCCGAGACGCGACTGCTCGAGGAGCTGGCGGAGATCGCCGGACGTCATCGCGGGCTCGCCGTGCGCCTCGCGCGCCATGGCGCGCGCTGCGCCTATCCGAACATCGCGCGCGGCCTCGGCGAGCTTTCTGCCCGCGCATCCGAACAGGCACGCGCGCTTGAAGCGCTTTTGCGCGAGCGCAACATATGGCCGCGGCTGCCGGAGGACCCGGCGGCCGACGGCGCGAGCAACTGGCAGCGCGTAAGCGGCGACCTCGCGCTCCTGCTCGAGCTGGCGCGCGCGATGAACCGCCAGGCGCTGCAATGGGAGAGTATCGACGCCGCCCTGGCGCAGCGCCTGCGCGATGTGGCGCTCGCGGATAACCGGGACATGAGCGAGCTGCGCGAGCTCGCGCTCAAATGCGATCCCCAGGCGCTCGATTGAGGCCCGCGCGCGTTGCTTGCCGGTTGCCCTACAGGTAGCGATCGAGACGGCGGCGGCTGAGTTCATCGACCACGCGACGCAGATCCTGCGAGCTGTGGCGTCCGGCGATCAGCAGCGCGTCGCCCGTGTCCACCGCGACCACATCCCTGACCCCGAGCAGCACCATCAGGCGTCCACGGCTCGCGCGCGCGAGCACGCCGTCGCTGTCGAGCGCAACGACCTCGCCCTGCAGCACGTTGCCGCGCCGCCCGCCCAGCGCCTGCCACAGCCCCTCCCAACTCCCGACGTCATACCATCGAAAGCGCGCCGGCACGCTCAGGACGCTGCCGCTCTTCTCGGCCACGACGCGGTCAAACGAATCGAAATCGAGCTTGCGATAGATGCGCGCGACCTTGGCCGCCGACGCGCCCTGAAGATCGCGCAGCGCGGCGCCCAGCGCCGGCGCGTGGCGATCAAGTTCCGCGCCCAGCGTCGCGACGTCCATCATGAACATCCCGGCGTTCCACAGGTACTTGCCTGATGCGACCATCCTGCGCGCCGCGGCAAGCGGCGGTTTTTCGATGAAACGCTCGACCCTGTATCCCTTCCCGATCCTTTGCCCTAGCTGCTGGTAGCCATAGCCGGGCTCGGGACGATCCGGCCTGATGCCGATTACCACGACCGCCTGGCGCGCCCCGGCAAGTCCGATCGCGTCGCCGAGCGTGCGCCGGAAAGCGGCGGGCGGCGTGATGTAATGATCCGCCGGCATCACCGCAACTACGCCCGGACCGGCGCGATGCGCGATGCTCGCGCAGCCGTAGGCGATGGCGACCGCGGTGCCGCGCGCCGCCGGCTCGACGATCAGGTTGGCGGGCGGGATCAGCCCGCGCAGCGCCTTGCGAAAAATCTCGCGCTGATCCGCCGACACCAGGACGAACGTCCGTGCGCGGCCCACCAACGGCGCAACGCGTGCCAGCGTGTCGGCAAGCAACGAATTACGGCCGTCGATGGAGAACAGCGGCTTCGGACGCCAGGCGCGGCTCTCGGGCCAGAACCGGGTCCCGCGGCCGCCGGCGATGATGAGCGCGCTCGGCCTGGCGGCGGTCACATCGCGCCCAGTTCTTTGAGCTTGCCCTCGAACAGCGTGCGAATCTCGCCCAAAGTTTTCGCGTCCTTCGCCTCGAAGCGCATCACCAGCGCGGGCTGCGTATTGGAAGCGCGCACCAAACCCCAGCCGCCGGGGAATTTCACGCGCACGCCGTCGATATCGATAACGTCGTAGCGTCCGCGAAAATACTCGGCAGCCTTTTTGACCACTTCGAATTTGCGCTCGTCCGGGCAATCGAGCCGAATTTCGGGGGTGAAAGTGCTTTGCGGCAGGTCGGCAAGAATCTCGGCCAGGCCGCGACGCTCGCGGCTCACGATCTCGAGCAGGCGGAACGACGCGTAGATCGCGTCGTCGAAGCCGTAATAACGGTCGGCAAAGAACATGTGCCCGCTCATCTCGCCGGCCAGCGCCGCATGCTCCTCCCTGAGCTTGCTCTTGATCAGCGAATGGCCGGTCTTCCACATGATCGGACGGCCGCCGTGCGCCGCGATGTCGTCGTACATGCGGCTGGAGCATTTGACGTCGCCGATCACGGCCGCGCCCGGACGCTCGCGCAGGATCGCGCGCGAGAAGACGACCATCAGCTCGTCGCCCCACACGATACGGCCGTTCTCGTCCACCGCGCCGACGCGGTCGGCGTCGCCGTCATACGCGATACCGATGCGCGCGCCGCTGCTTTTGACCGCGCCGATCAGGTCGCGCATATTTTCTTCAACCGTCGGATCGGGATGGTGGTTGGGAAAGCGCCCGTCCATCTCGATGTACAGCTCGACCGTCTCCAGCCCGAGCTCGCGCATCAGCGGCGCCGCGATCACGCCGCCGCATCCGTTGCCGCCGTCGACCGCGACCTTGAGCGGACGCAGCGTGATCGTGCGTTTGATGAAATCGTTGTAATCGCCGATGACCGGGCGCGAGCTTAGCGTGCCGCGCGCGCCGGCGATGGGAAAATCCTTGCGCTCGATTATGCGGCGGACCTCCTGGATGTCGTCGCCATAGATTGTCGAGGGGCCGACGCCCAGCTTGAAGCCGTTGTACTCGGCGGCGTTGTGGCTGCCGGTGATCATCGCGCCGCCGTCCATGCGCCAGTGGATCACCGAAAAGTAAAGCAGCGGCGTGGGCACGACGCCGATATCGACCACATTGATGCCGCTTTGCAGGAGCCCGTCGCTCAATAGGCCGAACAGGCGGTCCGAAGACAGCCGGCAATCGCGTCCGAGCGTGACCGTCGCCTTCCCCGCGCGCTTGAGCATCGTCGCATAAGCGCGCCCGAGGCTGACGACGAAATCATCGTCGAAGTCTCGCTCGACGATGCCGCGTATGTCGTATTCGCGAAAAACCTGCGGATTCATGCTGTGATGCCTGCCTCTCCACCGCGCGCCGCCGCTCATGCGGGTGTCGCCCGCGGCCGTGTCAATCACAGTTTGTGGAAGTCGCACCATTGGTGCAAGCTGCGATTCGCCGGCGAGGGTCGGCGGAAGGCGCCGGCGTTGTAAAATCATGACGGACGAGGAGAGGCAACGGGTCGCAGTGATAACCGGCGCCGGACGCGGAATCGGCCGCGCGATCGCGCTTGCGCTCGCGCGCGATGGCTACGCCCTGGCGCTCGCCGCTCGCACCTTCGCCGAGCTGGAAGAGACGCGGCGGCTCTCCGGTCTCACTCCCACCCGTTCGCTGATCGTGCTCGTCGATCTCGCGGCCGAAGAAGCGCCGCGGGAGTTGTTCGACGCCGCGCTGACACACTTCGGCCGCATCGACGTGCTGGTCAACAACGCCGGATGGGCGCCGCCCCGCACGCCGCTACTCAGGCTCGAGCCGGCCGCGATCGACCGTATCCTGGCCGTCAATCTGCGCGCACCCGCGGCGCTCGCGCGCCTGGCCGCCGCGCAAATGGTCAAGCAGGGCGGCGGCGGCGCGATCGTGAACATCGCGTCGGCAGCGGCGCGAATCGCGCCCGCGGGGGAAGCGGTTTATGCCGCGGCCAAGGCCGGACTGGTCGCGCTCAGCCGCGCCGCCTTTGCCGAATTGCGCGAGCACGACGTGAAGCTCGCGGTTATAATTCCCGGGCTTGCGGACACCGCGCTCATACCGCCCAACAAGCGTCTGGATCGCGCCCTGATGCTTGCGCCCGAGGACGTTGCCGAAGCGGTGATGACAGTGCTGCGCGCGCCGGCGCGCGCGTGCCCGATGGAAATCGTGCTGGAGCCGCAGCGCAACCCCGAGCGGGCGCGCTAGCCTCAGACGTGCGCACCCTGGCCGCCGCCGACGTCGATCGAGGCGCCGGTGATGAAGCCCGCACGCTCGGAGGCGAGAAACGCGATCAGCCCCGAGACCTCGTGCGGCTCGCCGAAGCGCCTCAGCGGCACGATCTGCGCCGCCTGGGCCATGAATTTCTCGAGCGGAATATCGGGTGCGCGTCGGGCATGCGCGCGCTCGATTTGATTGGTATGCACCAGGCCGATATTCACCGAGTTCACCAGGATTTTGCGATCGGCGAGTTCCCACGCGAGCGCCTTGCTCAGCGCGTAACAGGACGCGCGATGCGTCGTGGTGGCGAACAGCCCCGGGATGACCACGCGTCCGGCGATCGCGTTGACGTTGATCACGCGCGGCGCCGCGCTCTTCTCCAGCAGCGGCAGCGCCGCCCGCGTGCATCGCACCTGGCCCAGAATCTTGAGCTCGTAGTCGGCCAGCAACTGCTCGTCGGTCAGCGAGGCGAAGGTGCCGTGCGTCGCCGCGCCCGCGTTGTTGACCAGGATATCCAGCCGGCCGTACCTGCTCTTCACCTCGCCCATCAGGGCCGCGATCTCGGCGGGCTTGCGGATGTCGCACGCCACTGCCGCGCAGCGCACGCCGCGCGCTTCGATCTGTTTGCGCACCGGTGCAAGCCGGTCCAGGCTGCGAGCGCATATCGCCAGGTCGCAGCCCTCGCCGGCCAGCTCGAGCGCGGTCGCTTCGCCGATTCCCATGCTTGCGCCGGTGACCAGCGCGACTCTGCCCTTAAGTCCGAGGTCCATGCGATCCTCCGGGTAGTGCCGACGGCAACAGGCAAATTCGACCCACTTATGTCATTAATGCCCGGACCGCTCAAAGGAAATCTTCGATCGTGACCAGGGGCTTGCAACCGGCGGTGGACGTCGGCAATGTCAGCGCCCGGAGCAGACTCGCACGCAGATGCCGTTCACGCTCAGACTCGCGCTCGCCTTCGTCATCGCGGCCATAGCCGCCGCGGTTGTCGCGCCGCTGGCGGCGGTTGCGGTTGCGGCCGCCGGGTTCCGCTTCCCCTTCCCGCGCATCTTCGACCGCACCGTGATGGTGGCTTTGGCGGCGATGCTCGTTCTGTGGGCGCGTCGACTCGGCCTCGCGCCTCTTCTGCGCCGTGGCTTCGCTCATCCGGCGCACAATCTCGAAGCGATCGTGCGCGGACTGCTGACGGCCGCGGCGGTGATTGCGATCCTGCTTGGGCTGGCGGCGATGTCCGGCGGGAAGATCGAAATGCGCGGCGCCGAGGCTTTCGCGCGCGCGCCGAAATATATCGGCGGCGCGATACTCATCGCGATTATCGAGGAGGGTTTCTTCCGCGCGGTGTTGCTCGGCGGAATGGTCCCGGACTTCGGCCGCACCGCCGCGCTCGTCATCAGCGCCGCGGTGTATGCGGGCGCGCACGTGGTGCGCGCGCCCGCGCGCTATTACGCAAGCGGCTACGATCCCGCCGCCGGCGTGCACAATCTGGGCGCAAGCTTCGCCCAGCTCGCCCATCCGGCCCATGCGCTGCCGGCGCTTATCGGACTGTTCCTGCTCGGCCTGGTGCTGGGCGAGGCGTTCCTGCTCACCGGCAACGTGTACTATTCGGCCGGTCTGCACGCGGGCCTGGTGCTCGGCGCCAAGCTATGGCCCTACGGCAGCACTCCGGCGACTTCACCGGCGCCATGGATCGCAGGTTACGCCAGGCCCGCACTGATAAGCGGCGCGGCCGCGTGGCTTCTGGCACTGGCAATCCTGATACTGATACCGCGCTTCACCGGCCGGCGCGCGTGACGGGCGAACGCGCGGATTCATCGGTCTTGCCCACTCATTCGCAGCCCCATTCGATCATCGTGCGGCGGGCCGCTCGCGCAGTCCGCCCGCGCGCCGCGGACCGCGCGGCGGCGGTTTCGGCACCAGGCGCGGGCGGCCGGCAAACTCCCGGGCGTAATGCGGACCCATCGCCGCCTCTTCCGCCCGAATCCGCACACGCAGCAGCATCGCGTTGCCGATCGAGAACACCAGCGCCGTCAGCCAGCATCCATGAATCAGCGGCACGCATGCGATTTCGACGATCACGGCCAGATAGTTCGGGTGACGCATGAATCTATACGGGCCGCGGATGACCGGTACGGCAAGCGGAAACACGATGATCCGGGTGTTCCATCGCTCGCCCAGCGTTGCGATCGACCAGTAGCGCAGCGCCTGCGCGCCCGCCGCGCCGCCGAGCGCGATCCATCCGAGCGCGCCTGGAAACGGGCGCTTTAAGATGATCGCCTCGGCCGCCGACGAGATGAGAAAAAGCGCGTGGAATACGGCGATCGGCGCATAATGCCCGCGTCCGTGTTCAATCGCGCCGCCGGCCAGCGCGCGACGGGCGTTGCGCCGGGCTAGCGCGAGATGAATCAGCCGCTCGATCGCCAGCGCCGCCAGCACCGCGAGGTACGCGCCGAGCGAAATCACCATCGGAGCAGCGCCAGCTCGGCGCAGAACCCCGGCCCCATCGCGAGCATCAGCCCGTAATCTCCGGGGCGCGCACTCTGCGCATCCAGCAGATCGCTGAGCACGAACAGCACCGAGGCCGACGACAGGTTGCCGGTCGCCGCGAGCAGCCGCCACGAGCGGTCCAGCGCGCCCGGCGGCAGCTCGAGCGCCGCGGCGATCGCCTCGAGCACGCGGTTGCCGCCGGTATGCGCAATCCAGTGGCTTATCGAGGCACGCGCAAGGCCCTGTTCGGCAAGCATCGCGTCGACATCGCCGCGCAGATGCTCGCGCACCAGGTCCGGAATCCCGGGCGACAGCACTATTTTGAATCCGCTGTCCACCACGTCCCAGCCCATCATGCGCTCGCTCTCGGGATAGAAGATCGAACGCGTGGCGATGACGCGGGGCATGCTCGTCGCGCCGCGATCGCTCGCGCGCGCGCCCGCGAGCAGCACGGCCGCGGCGCCATCGCCGAAAAGTGCGGACGCGATGATATTGGCGATTGAATCGTCGGCGCGCTGCAGCGTCAGCGAGCACAGCTCGGCCGAAACGATCATCGCGATTTCATCCGGCGCGCCGCGCAGCACGTCGGCTGCGCGCACCACGCCCGCCACTCCGCCGGCGCATCCGAGGCCGAAAATCGGCGTGCGCCGCACGTCGGCGCGCATCCTCAGCCGGTTGACGATCCGCGCGTCGAGGCTGGGAGTCGCAATCCCGGTGCCGGTAACGAAATACAGATGGTCCACGTCGCGCGCGGAAAGGCCCGCCGCCGCGAGCGCGCGCTCGGCCGCCGCCGCGCCCAACAATGGCGCGATACGCGTCCACGCCGCGTTCGACTTGGCGAAGGAATCGAGCGCCGGGTAATCAGCGATCGGCAACGCCAGGTAACGGCGATCGATTCGCACGGATCGCTGTATCTGGTCGAACGTCGAGCGCCAGCGGCGCGACTGCTCGTACCGCTCGCCCCACAGCGCCCGAAGCAGCGCCGCGAGCGACTGCTGCTCGACCATGTTCGGCGGCAGCGCGGTTGCCGCCGCGAGGATCGCCGGCTGCGCAGCCGACTCCTCGCGCGCGGACCCGCTTGTGCCCGGCGCGCCATCCGGCAAATAAAGATTCACAATAACGCCTCGATCTGAGTCCGTTTAGATCATAGAAAACCCGCGCCGGACGAGTCATGTTCCGGCTCGGTGCGAGAAAAATGCGCTAATTCAGCGCGGCTGCGATGCGCGGGCGGGGCGGGAGTCGCGATGGCGCGCGCGCTCTTCGTACAGCGGCGCCATCCCGCGCGGCCGCGTGCGGTAACGCCGATGCTGCCACAGGAACTGCTCCGGATAGCGGCGCACGATATCCTCGATCGCACGCAGAAAACGCCGCGTGTTCTGCTCGAGCGCAACCTCGGCATCGGCGCTCGCGCAAAGCTCGATGCGCTCCTGGATCACGATGCGATGCGCGCGGTTGGACGGCTGACGCACGATAAATACCGGTACGACCAACGCATTGGTGCGCGCGACCACGCGCGCCAGCGTGCGCGAGGTCGCCGCCGGCTCGCCGAAAAAGGGCACGAAGATCGCCTCTCCGCGCTTGGCGTTCTGATCGAAGGGCACGCCAACCAACTGCCCGTCGCCGAGCGCCTTGAGCACCGCGCGCGCCGCCGAACGCTTGCGCACGATATTGACGCCGGCGCGCTCGCGCACCCAGGTCATCAGAGCGTCGCCGGCCGCGAAGCGCTGGGTGTGATGCACCAGCGTGATCTGATGGCCGTGCATCGCATGCGCGGCCGCCATCAGCTCGAAATTGCCGAAATGGGCGGTGAGCACAACGATACCGCGGCCCGGAAACTGCCGCTTGAGCTCGTCCCAGTAATCGAACCGCTCATAGATCACGCGCCGCGTCAGCCGACGCGGGAACCATCCCGCAAGGCGCACGTATTCGGCGGCGCTGCGGCCGAGATTCACGTACGACGCGCGCAGAATACGCCGGCGCTCGCGCTCGCCGCGATCGGGAAAGGCGATGCCAAGATTGATCATCCCAATCGCGACGTGGCGGCGATCGAGCAGATAGGCGAGATAACCGCCGAACATCCCGAGCGGATAGAGCGCGAAATCCGGCAGCAGGCTGAGCAGATACAGTGCCGCGCGCATGGCCAGGAATAGCGCGCGCTCCATGGCTCCGAGCCTCAGCCCGGCGAGCGGAGCGCGCTCCCGCGCTGCGTCCGCTGCCCACTCGGCGTCGACGGGTCCGACCTGCGCGCCGGCGTCGGTCGCGCGCGAAGCCGTGGTCGAGCCGTTCAGTGCCGGGCCGGACCCGGCCGCACTTGCGCCGCCGGCGCCGCCGCCGGATGCGCCGGAAGAAGGTTCGCTGTGCGACGATTGGTTCATCGAGCGTCGCGCCTCACAGGCTCTGCCGCTCGCGCTTGGGCGCCTTGGCGATCACGACCAGGCCGGAATCGGTGACGTGAAAGCGATGACGGTCGCGCTCGAGGTCGTAGCCGATCTCGTCGCCTTCGGCCACGTACACGTTCTTGTCAATGATCGCGCGGCGCACGCGGGCGTGGCGGCCGATTTCGCTGTAGTCCATGATCACCGAATCCTCGACCAGACTCCACGAATGCACGAACACGGAGCGGCCGAGCACCGAGTTGCGGACCATCCCGCCCGACACGATGCATCCTTCGGACACGACCGAATGCAAGGCCTCGCCGCGCCGGCCGTTCTCGTCGAACACGAACTTCGCCGGGGGCTGATCGTAGTAGGCCGTGCGCAGCGGCCAGCGCGGATTGTAAAGATTCAGGTGGGGCCGGGCGTCGCGCAGGTCCATGTTGGCTTCGTAGTAGGCGTCGATCGTCCCGACGTCGCGCCAGTAGCTCAAGTTGACCTCGGAATCGCCCTGAATGCGATTGGTCATGAAATTATAGGCGTACACCGGCACGCGCTCGATCAGGCGGGGGATGAGATCGCGGCCGAAATCATGATGACTTGAAGCGATGGTTGAATCCTCGACGAGGGCGCGCCGCAATATCTCCGGATCGAACAGGTAGTTGCCCATCGAGGCCAGGCACTGGCCCGGCGCCCCGGGCATCGGACGCGTCTTTGCCGGCTTCTCCTCGAAACCCGAGACCCTGAGGCCCGAATCGACTTCGACAATCCCGAACTGGTCGGACTGCTCGATCGGCACCGGAATGGTGGCCACGGTCACCGCCGCCTTGCGCTCCTGATGGAACTCGATCATCTGCTGCACGTCCATCCGGTACACATGGTCGGCGCCGAAGACCGCGACGAGGTCGGGATTATTGTCGTCGAGCAGATTGAGATTCTGAAAAATAGCGTCCGCGGTGCCCTGGTACCAGCTCTCGCCCATCCGCATCTGGGCCGGCACCGGAGTAACGAACTGGTCGGTCAGGATACCGCCGAACTGCCATCCGTCCTTGAGATGCTCGATGAGCGACTGCGAGCGCCATTGGACTAGGACGTAAATCGCGTAAATTCGCGAATTTACGAGGTTCGATAGCACAAAATCGATGATCCGGTACTTGCCCCCAAACGGCACCGCAGGTTTGGCGCGATCGCGGGTCAGCGGATGCAGCCTGCTGCCCAACCCCCCAGCCATGACCATCGCCAGCGTTCTCATCTATTCGTCCATCGTGCGATTAATAGGCCGATCACCCGGCTGTCATCCCGCCACAGAGCACGTTGTCGTATGGTTGCCTCGCAAAAAAGACGGAACTCCGAAAATGAGCCGTCCCACGAGGAGATCCCGGGCTCATTTTGCCAGAAACTCGCCATGATTGTTGCAAAAAGAACTCATAATGCGAAATTTTCCGGATTTCCGGGTCTCCAGTTCAAAAACGGATAAAGTTTCGAAAAATAAGGAAATTCGTTTCCTACGTGTAATTTGCTCCAGCCCGGCACATCGCTTGCTTGAAACGTTTGCGAGCCAGTTACGTCTAACTCGACAGCGCGGCCGATACGGATCGCGAGACGCAGGAAGGAGATGGCGCTATGCAAACCGCGATGAACACCGAAAGCAAGGCCTCCGAAAGGCCGGGAGTCGTGTATCGTACCGTCTGTCAAAACCCCGGATGCGGGGCCACTTTTGATTTGCGCATCACCCCCGAAAACGCCAGCCTGCTGAGCGGGACAATGCCTTGTCCGCGTTGCCGTCGGCGTGGCGGGATGCTCAAGCCGCAGGGTCGGCTGGGCCACAAGCTGTTCGCAGCGAAACTGCTCTATCGCGCCACCGGTGTGGCCCCCACGCGGGCTGAAGACGAAGGGCCTCTGTTTGGCGAGGAACAGCCCTACTAATCGGCTGGCGGTCTATGGCTGCTCTGTCAAATCGGTCGTGGATGGTTTAGGCTAGGCGGTACCGCTCCACATTGTTAATCCCAATAAGCAGACGCGCCGTCCGTTTCCACGGACGGCGCGTCTGTGTGTTCGACATCGCCGCGATGCTCAGATTCCCGCAAGCGGCTCGATCGTCAGGCCCTGCAGCGACTCGATGCTCGGCCGCTGCACCATCCTTTTGATCCAGGCGTCGACGTTGGGCCGATTAACCCCCGCCGCGAGGCCCAAATTGCCCAGCACCAGCACACGCGGGGCGAAGCCGATATCCGCGATCGAGAAGTCGCCCGCGAGGAACTGCTGGCCGGTCAGCTCGTGGTTGAGGTAATCCAGCGCGCGTTCGATCCCGCGATGGAGCCGCTGCAGACGCGCCTGATCGCGTTCGGCTTCGGCCCGCGCCATCTCGGCCATCAGCTGCCCGACCTGGGGCGTGAACGAGTTGTCGGCGAAGTCCTCGAACATGCGCGCGCGAGCCCGCAACGCGCTCGACCCGACCGCCGGCAGCACCGGCGGCTCCGGATATTCGTCCTCGAGGTACTCGACGATCACGGTCGAGTCATAGACCGTACTGTCCTCATCCACCAGCACCGGCACGCGGGCGAACGGGTTGAGGCGCAGGAACTCGGGACGGCGCTGGTCGCCCTGCGCCAGATCGATCTGAATGAGCTCGTAGGTCAGGCTCTTCTCCGCCAGCACGATGCGCACCTTCTGTCCGAAGGGGCAAGGCAGGAAATCGTAAAGTTTCATCATACCCGGATGGCCTTATGATGCGGCGACTGTGAGCTTCACGCCGGCTTCAATCTCCGCGTCCAGCCGCACCGCTATGGTGTAATCGCCGAGCTGTTTGATCGGCTCCGCCAGAATGATCTTGCGCCGCTCGACGTCGAAGCCGCGCTCACGCAGCGCGCGCTCGATATCGATATTGGTGACGGAACCGAACAGCTTGCCTTCTTCCCCGGCATTCGCGCCGATGGCCAGGGACAGCGCTTCGAGCTGCTGCTTGAGCTTGAGCGCCTGCGCGCGATTTGCTTCGCGCCGGCGCATCGCCAGCGCTTTCTGATGCTCGAACGCGCTCAGATTCCTCGAGTTGGCCTCGACCGCAAGCCGGCGCGGCAGCAGATAGTTGCGGGCGTAACCGGCACGAACCTTCACCACGTCGCCGGGACGGCCCAGGTTGGGGACGTCTTCGTTTAATATGACTTGTACGTTCATTGACCTGACCGCTGAAAGCTCCATCCGGCGCCTAAAAGAAATCGCCAAAACTGCCCGCCTCCTGGCTGGGAGGCTTGAGGCGGCGGAAGTCCACCCACAGATCGAAAATTCCTGCCGCGCACACCAACCCTGCCAGCACCGGCTGAATTACCGTTACGAAATAGATTAACCCCCTCACCCAGGGCGGAATCGCCAAGGCCTTGAAATAGTAGGCCATGATCGCCAGGCCCTGGCAGAAGTATACGGCCGCCACGCAGACAAACGCGTCGAGCGCCGCCACTGCCAACGCCGGCACCGGGACGAACATCCCGAACCCGGTCGCCAGCAGCACCCAGATCAGCCATTCCGGCGTCGACCATCGCGCCAGATCGCCAAACAGCGGGTAACTCACCCGCCCGCGGCCGCCCAATCTCCAGAACACCGCCAAATTGAGCAGGGCGCCGAATCCCGCGCACATCGCCACCAGCGCCGGACTCAGCCGCAGGATGGTATCCAGCAGCCCAGCCTCGGCCTCCTGCGTCATGCCGGTCTCGATGCCGAGCAACTTGTAAAAATCCTGGCCGCGCGACATCCCTTGCGCGAGCGCGTCGCGCACCGTCCCGGTCAGGGCCTCGGCCGAACCGGCGAGCGCGAACGCCGCGATCACGCTGGCGGCGAGCACCAGCGCGCCGCTCACCAGCACGATCACCTCAAACGGCTTGCGCCGCTCGAGCATGTCGCACATGACGATCGCGGCAAAGCCGAAGGTGACCACGTAGCCGAGGGCGATCGTCCATCCGCCCAGCGCGACCACGGCGCCCGCCGCAATCATGATTGCCGCCAGCGCGCGCGATCGCGCACCGCCGTAGCCGACCGCGAAAAGCAGCACCGGCGCCGGCGCGAAAATCGAGATGATTGCGCCGACCAGCGGCACCACCGCCGCCGCCAGGTACAGCGCCGCGGACAAAAACGCCGCGCGCACGGCACCCGCAAAGAGTACGACGACTATCCTTCCGCGTCCCACCGCTCGCCCGTCATCCCAGAGTTGAGAAGGGCAACAGCGCGATCACCCGCGCACGCTTGATCGCGATCGCGAGCTGGCGCTGATGCCGCGCGCAGTTGCCCGAGGTGCGGCTGGGCACGATCTTGCCGCCTTCAGTGATGAAGTTCTGCAGCGTACGCACGTCCTTGTAATCGACCTTGAGCGACTTGTCGGCGCAGAAGCGGCACACCTTGCGCCGCCCGCCGCCCGAGCGCCGGCGCATCCCCCCGCGCTCGCCGCCGCGCCCTTCGCCGGGACGATCGGCCTCTCCGCGTTGCCCGCCGGGACGTGGCCCGCGTCCGTGCTCATGACCGCCCTGAGCGGGGCTTTGTTCGACTTTCTCTTCGTCCGCCATTTCGTTCCTGTGTCGTTCGCTATCGCAGCGAGCTTGAAAATGCCCGTGAAGACCCTTTTCGTTCCCGCGTCATCGATTCCCGCTGCCGGGCCCCTCAGCCAGCTCGCCGATCGAGTCGGCCAGAACCTCGACACACTCGATGCGCGAGCGTCGCGAGCCACGCCCGACCGTGCGCAACGTTCCCGTGACCTTGACCGTCGAGCCGGCGCCGATTCGCGCGCCAAGCTCGCGCACGCCCTCCCCTGCCATTACCACCCCCAGTATCAGGGACTCGCGGCCCTCGCCGCAATCCACCTCGATGCGCAAAATCGGCGTCCCGGCCGGCGTGGTTCGCACCTGCGGCGCGCACGCCAGGCGGCCGGTAAGCTCAATCCTGTTTCGGCCCACCCGCAGGATTAGCCTCGGACGCCGCGCCGCTCTCCGCAGGCGCGCGCGATGCCGCCTGACCGGCAATTTCGGCCTCGCCTGCGGCCTCATCGGGCGCCGGCTCGGTGCCGGCTGCCTGCGGTCCGCCGGCCGCCTGCTGCCCGCCGGAAGATTGCTCGGCGGCCGCCGCGGCCGCCGCTGCCATGCGCGCCTCGGCCGCGGCTTTGGCTTCGGCCGCGCGATGCATCCGCGCCTCGATTTCGGCGCGCACCCTGGCCGTATCAACCTCGGCATCGAGCAGGACCGACAGGTAGCGCAGCACGCTGTCGGAGAGCTTAAGGTTGCGCTCGACCTCGTTCATCACGTTGCCGCTGGCGGCGTAATCCAGCCGCACGTAGTAGCCGCGGCGCTCGTTGTGAATCCGGTAGGCGAGCTCGCGGAAGCCCCATTCGTCGGTTTCGAGCATCTCGCCGCCGCTGGTGGCGACCAGACCCTCGAAGCGTCTGATGCTGTCCTTGACTTGAGCTTCGCCCAGATCGGAGCGAAGGATGAAAATCGTCTCGTAGCGCCGCACGCGGCCGGCCTCCTTATGGATTTAGCCCCCAGGCGGGAGCAAGGAGTGAAAGCCTCAGACTAACATCGCGCTTGCGCGGGCTTCAAGCCGAAGCACGGAAAAATCATCGGAAAACACTAAACGTGAAGTCTTTCTCGAAGAAAGTGCAGCGCCGGTGCGAGCCCCGCGCGACGTCCGATCCGGTTGACCTCGCCCACGGCGCGCGACCATGCCAGGCGTCGCCAGCGGCGCGACCGCCCGCGCAGGCCGTCGCCCAGATCGGCCGCGGTGAGCGAATCCAAGGGAGCCATCGGATAAAACCGCTCGCCGATACCGCGGCGGTTCAGTTCGAGGCCGAACTGTAGCGTCTCCGGTGTGACCTTCACCCGCGCGAAGGTGAAGGTTGCGTATGGCACCGCTATTCGCGCGCCCAACAATCCCACCCAATCGGCTGCGTCCTCTGGTCCCGCGGTATACTGAAACGAACGGCCGATCATGTCCTGGTCGGCGTACCGGCAGAAGGCATTGACCCCGCCGGACCTGTAGTAACACGTCCATTTGGATATCGGCACGAACGCAACGTCCGGCCGGTACCTGCGCCCCACTTCTTCGACCACCGGCCGCATGTCGCCTGCGGTCGAGCGAAAGGAATCCACCCCGCCATACAGGCTCAACCCCGGCGTCCGGATCACGTAGGTGTAGTGATCCATCTCGAATCCGATCTCGTCCTGTTCGCCGTGAAAGGGCACCGGCACGATCTCGATATCGGCAATCCGCACCGGCTCCCACGGCCGGACCTCGCGCACGTCGGTAAAACCCAGCCGGCGCAGCGCGCCGGCCATCGGCGGGTTCAGCATCGACGGCTCGCCCGCCCGCGGAATCAGAACCGGAAGGTCCTTGTCGAGCCACATCAGGGTCTGAAAATGACAATGGTCCCAATGGCTGTGGCTGCAGCAGACCGCGCCCAGCGGCGTGCGCAGGATGTCGAACGTGCGCTGCGCATTCCCCATCACGCGCCACACCACGGGGTCGATCAGCACCGCGCTTCGCTCCGATTGGACGAGCAGCGATGAATGGCTCAGCAGGGTGATGCCGGGTCGCGGAGCCCACGACGGCGCGGCCGCGTCGTTCGCGGCCGCAAGGCAGTTCTCGCGCTTGAGAAACGCGAGCAGCTCGAGTGCCCATGCGACGTCGTCGCCCGAGAGCCGGGCCGCGAGACATTTTTCGATCCCGGCTTCATCGTGACGGCCAAGCAGCAGCGGGCAAAGCGCGCCGAGCGCCGCAAAGCGCCCGAGCGGCACCGGATACAACAGGCGACGCTCTCCCAGGAGTATTCTCAGCTTGAACTCGACCTGCTCGAGCGGCCCGGGCTCGCGAAAAATTCGCTCGCGCATCTCGATCGCGGCCCTGCCATCCACGAGCTTGCTCTCGTAGACCGCCTGCACTGCAGGCGAGGCCTTGAGGCGCCCGAGCAATTCCTCGGGCTCGCGAATGCTCGAGAAGAGCCGCACCGCCTCTTCATAGGCGGTGAGCGTCTGCGCAAGATGAGTTCCAGCGAACATCACCGTGCAATCCACGCGCGGCGGAAGTTTCAGATGATAGTCGCGATACAGAAGCTCGACGCTTGCCTTTGGCGAGATCCTTAGCAGGCCGGCCGGTTTTTTCGCCCCCGGCGCGACTTCCGGTGCGCCGCCGACAGCAGCGGATGAGGCAAAGGTTGCCACGATTGTGACTCGTTCTATAGACTACATCGCTCTTTTAGATGCTTCAACCCCAAAATTCGGTTTTTGACGCAGTTAATTCAGAACTTTTGTCCAAATCCATCATGTGGCAGGCGCGAGAACCGGACGATGGCAGCGGCTCGCAATCCGGCACCGACGAGAACCGCGGCGCCCTCTGGTCACCTGAATGAAAGTCCGGCGAGGAGGGCCGCCGCGCTCACAGCTTGCGGCGGTAGGTGACAAAATTGCCAGTGGCGCGCGCGCCGAGCGCGGCCGCCGTGCGGCGCGAGGCCCAGTTGTCGTCGAGCACCAGGGTATAGCCGGCATAGCGCATGCCGCCACGCGCCATCGTGCTGAACGAGCGCGCGGCCATCGCCAGCGCCAGCCCCTTGCCGCGCGCATGCTCGAGCACGCCGATGTTGATGAGCGCGCCGCGCGTGCCGCCGCCGCGCTCGGGATGAAGCTTGACGCCCGGCCGAATCCGCGCGAGCGAGAGACTGAGATCGGGCACCGAAAACACCACGCCCGCGACTTCGCGATTCAGCACCGCCACCATCGAGAGGTCGCCCACCGGCGTTCCCTGCAACGGACCCATCATGGGTCGGACCTCGTCGCGCGTGATCGGGTTCCATCCCCAATGGCGGGCGAAGGCGGCATTGGTGACCTCGGTCCAGGCGTCGACGGCGGAGAAGAAGCCATACTCGCGCCAGCTCATCACCGAGGCGCCATGCGCGCGCGCAGCTTCGATCATTCGCTCGTAACGCACCAGCATCGCCGGTGTCAGCGCCGCCGTATAATCGATCTGGCCCTTCTCGGTTTCGAAGCCGGCGTTCTTGAAATAACGATGGTAATACTCGGGATTACCGCGCAGCAGGAACGACGGCAAGGCGCCGTAATTGTCGATTGCGTAGGGATAGTCGAGGAAGGCGGCGAAGCCGCTGCGTACCGACTCCATGTTAGCGCGGCTCAGCCACTCCATCGCTCGCCCGAGCATCGCGTCCGCCGCCTCGTCCTGTCCGGCGGCGGCCTCGAAATGAATTAGCTGTCCCAGCCGTTCCCCCCAATGAGCGATATAGCGGCGGTTGATGACGGCGCTGACACGCGCCACCAGCCTGCCGCCGCTCCACGCACAGAAGGGCTGCAGATGGAGATAGGGAGCGGTGAGCGTGCGCCCGGACAGCAGGTCAACCTCGTTGCGCACGTCGGGCGGCCACCACGCTTCGCGGTCGGCATAGACCTGGTACGGCAAGCGGGCGAATTCCTCGAACGCCTGGGCGCTGTTGATGGCTTCGATGCGGATTTCGACAGCGGCGCTCACTTTATAGTTCCCCGCAGACTAGCATTGCCCGGGCGTTTGCGACCAACCGCGCCAATCTTCCAGCGCCCGGGAACCTTCACTATACCCCAATCGGTTTAGCGGATGGCTGATCGGTGTCGACGACTCACCCATCGCCCGGCGCCATCGGCTTGGAGGACTGGACACCTCCCCCCCAAGGTCCCGGTCGCAGGTATGCGCCGCCTCGCGCGTGCTGCGGCCGGGCCCGTATTTCAGTCAGGCAGAGCTGCAGCGCCACGAGTTCGCCCCGCGATGCCGCTGCTCAGTGGGGCTGCGCGCCTCTCTCCGTTTGCGCCCGCGCCCTGGCCGCGATAGCCGATTGGCAGCGCCGGCGCGCCTCCTCCGCGACGCCCGCCAGGACCGCGAATTCGGGTATGTGGTCGTCCCATTCAATCAGCGTCGGTACTCGGCCATAGCGCGCGACCGCGTGCTCGTAAAGCGCCCAGACCTCGGGCCGGACGGGATGGTCGTGCGTATCGAGCAGGTAGTGGCCGTGGTCACTGTGGCCCGCGAGATGGAACTGGACGACGCGGTCCACCGGGATCGCGTCGACATAGCGGCGCGGATCGAAACCATGATTGAAGGCGTTTACGAAGACATTGTTGATATCGAGCAGGATCGCACAATTGGCCTCCTCCGCCACGGCGGCCACGAATTCCCACTCCTCCATGCGCGATGCGCGAAAGGTCATGTAGCTCGACACGTTTTCGATAAGAATCGTCCGTTGCAGCGCATCCTGCACCTGGCGGATACGGCGGGCCACGTGATGCACCGCCTCTTCGGTGTATGGGAGCGGCAACAGGTCGTGCAGATTGCGGCCGCCGACGCCGGTCCAGCAGAGATGGTCCGAAACCCACGCCGGCTCGATCCGCCGGATGAGTGCGCTTAGATCGTTCAGATAGCTGCGGTTCAGCGGATCGCTCGAGCCGATCGAAAGCCCGACACCATGCATTGCCACCGGGTAGCGCGCGCGCACGCCCTCGAGCACTGCGAGCGGCCGTCCGCCCTCGACCATGAAATTTTCCGAGATGATCTCGAACCAGTCGACCGCGGCAGCGCCGTCGCTCGAATCAGTCTCGAGCACGCGCGCGTAATGCGGTCTGCGCAGGCCCACGCCGAAACCCAGAGTTGCGAAATCCGCTCGTGTCATCGAGGTCCTGAAATGCCCGCGGAAATGGGCCGAACTGCCGGATGCGCGCGACCGCACCCGCGTTGCGCGATCCCGACCGGCAGCACGGCGTGGCGGCGCCGAAGCTGCGCCGCCTCAGGTACGCGGCTTTTCCGGTTTGCCGCCCTTATCCGTGCATGCCTTGGCCGAGACCGTCGTTATCCATCCTTTGCCTTTGCACGAATTCTGACCCATGCATCCGTTGTTGGCGCTCTTGCACGAGCTCTGCCCCTTGCAGCTGTTTCCGCCGATACACTTCACGTTGCTCGAGCTCGCGGAATTCGTCGAAGAGCTCTGGGCCAGCAGCGGCGCGCTCAGGAACATCGCGCCGACCGCCGCAGCCAAGAGCGCACCGCTGACCGTTCTGCGTTCCATCGTGATGATTCTCCTTGTCAGTTGATGCGCGTCGCTTACCCGGTTTTAAATCGGGCCGTCGCAGCCATCCGTCCTCGGCGCTCGCCACCCTTCCCGGGCTAACAGTTTAACGGCGCGCACAGTTTAGCGAAGAGTCGGGCTACCGGCCACGATTTTCGAGCCGCGAGCGCGTCCCGATTTGAACTTATGTGCCGCCGATGCGATCGATTTCGAGATTTTCGGGCTCGGTCCGTCGAGCGGCCCGACCGGGCGAAAGACAAGCGTAACTCCCGCGACTCGAAGAAATGGGGAACTTTCCTCTCCGGCGCGGGATTTATGCCGGTAGCGGTGTTATATGCTGGTGATCTTCGCATATGGGGGAAAAGGGAGGCAGCGAGAAGCGCGGGCTGTTCGAACGCGAGGCGCTACCTCACGTCGACGCGCTCTATTCAGCCGCTCTGCGATTGTCGCGTAATCCGGACGATGCGCGCGATCTGTTGCAGGAGACCGTGCTGCGCGCGTATCGCTTCTTTCATCAATACACCCCCGGCACCAACTGCCGCGCGTGGCTGCTGACCATCCTGTACAACAACTTCCGTAACGGCTACCGCGGCGCAGAGCGCGAACATATTTCGATGACGCCTGAGGACTTCGATCGCGAGGTCGAAGACTTCAGTGCGCGGGGAGATCAAACGCTGATCAATCCCGAGCTGCTGCTCTCGGACCAGGTGCTCGATCATGAAGTGGCCGCCGCGCTCAACAACCTGCCCGCGGACTTTCGCACCGTGCTGATGCTGGTTGATGTGCAGGAATTGAACTACCAGGAGGTTGCCCAGGTACTCGGAATACCGATTGGAACGGTCAAGTCGCGAGTATCGCGCGGCCGTCAGATGATGCGCACGACGCTCGGCACGTTCGCTCGTCGCCGCGGCCTCGTGCGTTAGACCAACCGTGCGCGACAGGCGGACCGTGCGTAATCCCGGCCAATAACAGGTTGGCGAGACGCAAGCGCGTGTTAGCATACGCAGGGAATAGCTGGTAGTGAACTGCGAAGAATATATTAATAAGTTCCTGTCGGCGCACGCCGACGGCGAGTTGACGCCCGAGGAGGAGCGAACCGTGGTTCGCCATCTGGGCAGCGGCGTGGACGACGGATGCGCCGCCTGCCGTGCGCGCCTGGCCGAAGAGCGGCTGCTGAAAGCATTGATTAAGCGCCAGGTCGCCGCCGTCCACGCGCCGCAGGATCTCCGCGTACAGATCGATCGGGCACTCGATCGAATCGATCGTGGCGCCATCTCCGGCCGAATCGGAATCGCCGCGGTCGCCGAATTGCGCCGCCCACGCACCTGGATACCGCTTGCGGCGGCGGCGATGCTACTGGTGGTGGTGGCGGCCGGCGGCGGGCTTTCGTGGATCCATGGCGGCGGAACGTCCGGGGGCGTCAGCGCCTTGTCGGCCGGCGACGCGTTGGACCAGGCGGTGTACAGCTACGAGACCTTCGAAACCGCGTTCCGGCCCAATGTGCCGTCGGGCTCGCTGGCGGACATCGCGATGGCCTATGGGTCGGCCGCGATGCCCGACCTGATGTGGAATTTCGAGTTTGCCGGATACGCCGTGGTGGGCGGCAGGATCGATCGGCTGCCCGACGGCAACCCGATAACCTACACCCTATACCACGGACGCAACGGCGATATCCTGTGCTCGCGCTACAAGGCCAGCGACTTCGCGATTCCCCCCGGCGCGATCGGCCAAATCAACGGCCACCTGCTCTACGAATACCAGGGTTACAGCATGTGCCTGACCGTCTCCGAGCACGATCATTTCATCTGCGTGCTCACGACCAGCGAGCCGATGGATGAACTGCGCCACGACATCTCGCTCGCCCGCGCTTTCAGCATTGTCCGCTGAACCGGCCGCACACGTCCCGCGCGATCGTCAAAGAGCGCGCATCATGAGTAGCGCGAAACCGCCGACAGCTCGCGTTCCAGCCTGCGTGTCAGCTGAACGATGCGCGCGGTCACCGCGGTCCGCGCGGGCTTTTCCGCGGTCGCGCCTTCCCCGTGCGGCGTTGGCGCCTCCCGGTATGCCGGCAATTCGTCCGGCGCGGGCACACCCGCTTCGGCCACCATCCTGCGCAGCGGCGCGCGGCTGACCGCGCCCGACTCCGTCGCCCCGCGCAGATTTTCAAGCCAAGCGCTGATGCGCGCGCGCACGACTTGCTCGATCTCGTCGCGCGCTCCGGCCTGCTCGTGCGCGTTCGCGCTGGCGGCAACGAACGCCAGCCGGCGAAGCGTGTCGAGCGCGCCCACCAGCTCGGCGCCGTCGATCTCGGCGCTCGATCCTTCAAGCATCGCGTCATTGGCCACCGTGAGCATTCGCTCGATACCCTCGATCACCCCCATCGCCGCCGCCGCGCGCCTTTGTGAAGCAGCAGGATCATTGCGAGCATCAATCAGTTCGACTATCGCAGCGAGCGGCGCCTGGAACTGCTCGGCCAGAGTGCGGCTTGGATGCTCACGCCACAGCATCGATACGCCCGCACGTATCATCATTCCGAGACTTATCCCCCAGATGCTCCAGATCGAGCCGAGCACGTCGGTACGCGGTCCTGGGCCGCCGTAGGCGATGACGAAGGCCGTCCCGCCAATCGCCAGGTAAGACAGAATTCCGCCGCCCTCGCCGACGTACGCCATCAGTACGGTGCCGGCAAAGATCGCCGCCATATATGCGGCGGGCGAAGTGAAGTTCGGCGCCACCGCGATCGTCCCGAGCGCCGCCAACGCCAGCGCGCCCGAGGCGCCAATCGCGCGCATCGTGAACTTTCCGACCGTCGCACCATGACTCGGCGGTCCGCCGAGCATCAGCAGCCAGATCGCCGCATGCAGCGCCGGATTGTTGTCCCACAGGCCGAGCAGGAACGCGGCGCTGAGCGCGATCGTGTGACGGGTGCTGAACCGCACGAGAATATTACGCACAATCCGAGGTGGCTGCGTCGCTCGCATCCCGAGCGACTCGCCATCAGGCGGAAATTCAAGCGCGTCGGATTCAAGCAACTCGAGCATCCGCGCGAGCGCCGCCGCAACCGGCGCAGCCGCGGATCCCTGCGGCTCGAGCCGCGCCAGACGGGTCGCGAACGCGTCGTGGTCGACCGGAACGTCATCGCCCTCGCTCATGCCTGCGGCTTCGGCGGCGCTACCCGACACGGTGCGCGCGGCTGCGGCGACGGGCGACAGCCGCTCCGCTGGCGCGAGCGCCGCCGGAGCGGCCGTCAACCGCGCCCGGTTCGCGGCGCGCTCGAGGCGGCGATCGATAGCCGCCCAAAGCGCCCGCGGTGCGCCCTGCGGCGCGGCGGGCGGCGATTGCCGCCCGCCGCGCCGCAGGGCGCGCACGGCGGCCTCCAGGCGCTCGGTCTGGACGCGCACCGCCTCGGCCAGGGTGACGTCGGCGAGCAGCGCCGCCTTTTTGGCGGCGCTGCTCGCCAACGCCAGCGCCCGCTCCAGCAGCGCGAGATGGCGCCCCAGGCTGGAGGGGAGCGGACGCGCGCTCGCGCGCATCTGCTCCCCTCCGGCGTCCGCCGCGGTATCGTCCGCTTCGGCCAGCGATTCGAACAGCGCTGCGAACTTTGCGCGCGAGCGCTCGAGCGACGCCGCGATCGAATTTGCCAGCACCGACTCGACCGGCTCCGGACGCATGATCGCGTTGCACACCAGCAGCACGCCCACGGCGACCGCGATACCCGCAAAACCTTCAGCCTCGAACCGTCCCAGCTCGTCCCCCGGCAGAAACATCGCCATGTAAAACGCCGTGACTACCGGAACTTGAATCCACACCCACAGCCGACCCAAAGTCGGTACCGCATAGATCCAATAGCTGGAGTACAAGCAGATGAGGACGAAGGCCGTGACATGGGCGACCGGCGCATTCACCAGCGCCCCAACCAGCGCCAGACCGAGCATCTGGAAGACCGCCGCGAAGCCGACCAGCTCGGCGCCGCGCGCCGCGCTGAACGCGGCTTCGGGCAGCGCAAAGTTGACCAGCAGCGTCAGCCCCAGCGGATTCGATATCTGCATCGCCGCCATCGCGCCCGCGCCGAGCGCGGTTATCAGGCCGACGCGCGCGGCGCGACGCCATCGTCCCGGCTCGGGGCGCAATTCGGACGCCAACGCTCGCCATTCAACCATTGGATCGACCGGCGATAAGGCTAGCCTCTCCGCGCGCTCGAGTCGCGCGCGCGTGGGTGTCGGTTTTTCGACCGCGGGATTGTGCGCGATGCTCGCGCTCGCCGCCGCGGCGGCCGGATGCGCCCTGTCGAGCGAGCGGCCGGAGCTGAATCCCTCGCGATTCGCGCCCCCGGCGCAGGAGCATGAATGGGCGCCGCGCGCCGGCGCGCCGGCCATCGATCTCGAAGGCACGGCGGTCGCGCAAGCGGAGCGCGGCGCGCCCGCGCCCGCAACCAAATACTCGCTTGCCGCGCTCATCGCGCTGGCGCTCAGCCGCAATCCCGAGACCCGCGCCGCGTGGCAGGCGGCGCGCGCCGGGGCCGCCGAATGGGCGGTCAGCCGCGCGCCCTTTTATCCGACCGTCCGCCTCGAGAGCGAAAACGGTTACGAACGAATCGTCGACCAGGTGCCGAAGCATTGGGGCACGCTCAAGAACTGGCGCAGCAGCGACCAGCTCGCCCTCGATTACGATCTGATCGATTTCGGACGGCGCGACGCCGCGTCGCGCTCGGCACAGGCAGAGATGCTCGCGGCGAACCTGCGCTTCAACCGCGCGATCCAGACCCTCGTCTTCGCGGTCGAAAAGAATTATTACCTGCTCGACGCGCGGCGCGCGGACGTGCTCGCCGCGCAGGCGATCGTGCAGCTCGCGGTCACCGACCGCAAGGCGGTCGAGAAGCGCCATGCGGGCGGGCTGGCGACCAGGCCCGATGTGCTGCTGGCGCGCCAGCGCGAGGCACGCGCGCGATATGACCTGGAAAACGCCGAGCTCGGCGTGCGCGACGCCGAGGCCGACCTGGCGCCGGCGCTGGGCGTGCGCGTCGATGCGCTGCCCGCGATCGAAAGTTCCGCCGCCCAGCCGATTCCCGCCGGTCTGAGCGGCGCCGTCGATCGGCTGATCGATGTCGCGTTGCAGGAGCGGCCCGACCTCGCAGCCGCGATCGCGACCGTGCGCGAGCGCGAGGCGGCGGTCGACCTGGCGCGCGCGTCGCTCTATCCGACGGTGGAGTTCTCGAGCTATTACGGCAGTCACGCCTTCAACTACACGCTTTCCAATCCGCCCACCCCGCAGTTCACCGCGCTTGCCCCCGAATACGCGGCCGGCCTCGCCGTGCACTGGGATGCGTTCGCAGGCTTCGAGCACGTGAACACGATCGTGCGCGCCGAGGCCGAGCGCGACGCCGCCCGCGCCGACTTTTACCGCGGCCGGCTCGACGTTGCGAGCGAAGTATGGCGCGCCTATTACGCCTTCACCACCGCGCTCAGAAAATACCAGTACGCGCAGGCGCTGCTGCGCGCCTCGCAATCCGCCTACGATTCGAACTTCGGGTCCTACAGGAACGGGCTGGCGACAATCGTCGATCTGCTCTCGGCCGAACGCGACCTGGCGGATGCCAAATACACGCTGGTCGGCAGCCGCGCCGAGGTTCTGATTGCCGCGGCCTCGGTGGCCTACGCCACCGGCGCGATCCCGCAGCAGGCGCGACCGTAAGTTGGCGCAAGCGGCCGAGCCTGCGGGCGCGAAGCCGTTCAATGCGTCTGCGAGTGGAGCGGGAAACCCCGGCCGGCGGCGGACGCCGGCGCGCCGTCAATCGTGACCACCGCCGTCGCGCCCATGCGGAAAGGGAAGGCGGGATCGGCGCCCTCGAGCGTTATCCGCACCGGGAAGCGCTGCGCCAGCCGAACCCAGTTGAGCGTGGGCGCGACGTTGGCCAACCCCGACATGGTCGCACCGTTGCTTTGGTACAGCGCCCAGCCGACGCCTTCGACCACGCCGCGAAAGCGATGATTGGGATAACCCAGCAGGTAGACCCGCGCGGTCATCCCCGGCGCGATATGCGAGAGAAACGTCTCGCGGAAATTGGCGATCACGTACCATTTGCGATTATCGACCAGGCTCAGTACTGCGTGGCCCGCGTTCGCATACTGGCCGATGGTCGTGTTGAGGTTGGTGACATAGCCGTCAAATTGTGCGCGCACCTCGCAGTAACCGACGTTGAGCTTCGCCTTGTAGACGCGCGCCTCGGCTTCGGCGCGGCGCGCGTTGATATCGCCAAGCTGGCCGAGCTGCTTTTGGGCCTGGCCGACTTCGTTGCGCGCCTGATCCACGGCGGCGCGCGCCGCCGCGAGCCGGCTGCGGACGTCCGCGACCTTGTTCGCGGTGACGTACTCCTCCTTCTCCAGCGGCACCAGCCGCGCCAGATACTGGCGCTGATAATCGGCCTCGGCCTGGGCCGCGCGCGCGCGCGCGCGCGCGGCGCCGATGGCGCGGTCGAGCGCTTCGATCTGCAGGTTGGTCAGCGCGAGCCGGGCCTGGGCGAGGTCGAGTTCCGCCTGGTAGGGCCGCGGATCGATCGCAAACAACAGATCGCCCGCGCGGACGTGCTGATCGTCGCGCAAAGGAAGCGCGATAATGGTGCCGCTCACCTGCGGCGCGACGTCGACGATATTGGCGCGCACGTACGCGTCGTCGGTGCGCGGATGGAGATAGTACAGCCGCACGACCTGCGCGCCGAGAACCGCGTCCGCCAGCAGGACCGCGGCGAACAGGAGGCGGGCGACAATTCGCCGCATCGCAATGCCCGCCCGCGCGCCGTTCGCTTCGCTCATTGCGGTCCCGGTCACGCGCGGCTGAAAAAGATAAGCCAGCCGGCGAGCGCAAACATCGCGATCAGCGCGGCGTAAAACAGTGGTAGCGGATGCAATTCGCGCTCGAGCCCGGCCGCGACCAGCAGCGGATGGCACATGGAAGCGAGCAGCGCGCCGACGCCCGCGCACAAGAGCCATCCCGGAAAGTCGGCGCCGGCGATGCTGACCACGGGATCGCATCCCACAGCACCCAGCAGCAGCGCCGCGCATCCCGCCAGATAGATCAGCCCCCGCGCGCCCATAATCCAGCGCAACGCATAGGTAAAAACGCGAGCGCTGGCAAGCGCGCAGTAACCCGCGCACCGGCGCCGCGGGCGAATGCGGGGATTATCTGGCTAGCGCCGAGGGCGCGCCGTCAGCCGCGTCGAACAGGCGCAACTGATGGGGCCCGCGATTGACGGGAATTTCGACCGGGTAGCGGCCAGTGAAGCACGCGTCGCAGTAACCCTCGCGCGGACCGTCGAGGAACGAATACAGGCCGTCCCAACTCAGATAGTCGAGCGAATCGGCGGTGATGTAGCCGCGGATTTCCTCGATCGAATGGCTCGAGGCGAGCAGCTCCTCGCGCGTCGGCGTGTCGATGCCGTAAAAGCACGAGTTGGTGGTCGGCGGCGCCGCGATCCGCATGTGCACCTCGCGCGCGCCCGCCTGCCGCAGCATCGGGATAACCTTGCGCAGCGTCGTCCCGCGCACGAGCGAATCCTCGACCAGCACGACGCGTTTGCCGCACAGCAGCTCCGAGACCGGATTGAACTTGATCTTCACGCCGAAGTGCCGGATCGACTGGCGCGGCTCAATGAACGTGCGCCCGACGTAATGGCTGCGCACCAGCCCCATCTCGAACGGCAGGCCCGACTCCTCGGCATAGCCGAGCGCGGCGGCATTGCCCGAATCGGGCACGGGCACGACGATATCAGCGACGGCGGGGCATTGACGGGCGAGCGCGCGCCCCTGCAGCTTGCGCACCTGGTAGACGTTGCGTCCGTAAAGCAGGCTGTCCGGCCGCGAGAAGTAAACATACTCGAAGATGCATCTTCGGGGCGCGGCGGGCGGGAACGGACGCAGCGAGCGCGCGCCCTCGTCGCTGATCACGACCATCTCGCCCGGCTCGATCTCGCGCAGATAGTCCGCGCGCACCAGGTCGAGTGCGCAGGTTTCCGAAGCCACGATCGGCGCGCCGTTGAGCGAGCCCAGCACCAGAGGGCGGAAGCCGAGCGGATCGCGCACCGCGATCATCTCGCGCTGCGCGAGCACGACCAGCGAGTACGCGCCGCGCACCTGTGCCAGCGCCTCGGCCACGCGCTCGGCCAGCGTCGGCGCACGCGAGCCGGCGATCAGGTGGATAATCAGTTCGCTGTCCGACGACGACTGGAAGAGCGAACCGTTGGCCTCGAGCCGTTCGCGCAATTCGCCGAAATTGACCAGGTTGCCGTTGTGCGCGAGTGCGAGTCCGCCGCCGGCGTATTCCACCACCAGCGGCTGGCAGTTTTTGAGTGTGGTCGAACCGGTGGTCGAATAGCGGTTGTGACCGATCGCCGCGGTGCCCTCGAGACGGTTGATGACCTCGCTGCTGAAAATGTCCGCGACCAGACCCATCCCGCGATGCGAGATCAGCGCCTTGCCATTGGACGAAACGATGCCGGCCGACTCCTGGCCGCGATGCTGCAGGGCATAGAGTCCGAGATAGGCGAGATTGGCGGCCTCGGGATGGCCGAACACGCCGAAGACGCCGCACTCTTCGTTGAACGCGTCGAGCTTGCGCTCCGCGGCGTCCACCTCGACGAACAGGTCTTGGTCGGGCGCGTGCGGTCGGATCGGGTCGGGACCCCGCACAGGGACTTTATCCATGGGGGGCGAGCCTCCGTGAAATCGCCTGTTCGTGGATTTGCCTCAACTCGCGCACGTCCTCGTCAATGGTATTTGCGCTCCCGGTGTTTGCGATCCGCAGGCGCGGGGCGTCGATCACCCGACCGATCGGGATGAATTCGATTCCGCCAAACAGCCCGCGCAGCTCTTCCATCCGGTCCGGATCCGCCGATATCACCACCGTCGACGCGCCTTCGCCGAAAAACACTTCGGCCTCATCCCCGTCCGGCATCCGCTCGATCTCGACTCCGAGCGCTCCGTCAGGGCTGAAGCAGCATTCAGCCAGTGTAACCGCGAGTCCGCCTTCCCCTGCGTCGTGAGCCGATTTTATCAACCCGCGATCGGCCGCGGCAACCAGCCCGTCAATCAGCGCGCGTTCGCGTCTCAGATCGAGCGCAGCCAGCTCTCCGCCCTCGATTCCGAACATCGCCGCGCATTCGCTGCCCGCAAGCCTCGCCGGCGCGGTGCGCAGCGCGACGACCGCGTCGCCGGCGCGCTTAAAATGATGGCTGACGCGGCGGCTCAAATCTTCCAGGACTCCGAGCATCGCGATCGCCGGGGTCGGCGGAATCGCGCGGCCTTCCGTCTCGTTATAGAAGCTGACGTTCCCGCTTACGACCGGTGTTTCGAGCGCGAGCGCGGCGTCGCGGATACCCTCGACTCCGCGGACGAACTGCCACATGATCTCGGGGCGCTCGGGATTGCCGTAGTTGAGGCAGTTGGTGAGCCCGACCGGCCGCGCGCCGACGCATGCCACGTTGCGCGCGGCCTCGACCACCGTCGCCGCCGCGCCGACGTAGGGATCGATCGCGCACGCGCGCGGATTGGAATCGACCTTGAGCGCGAGCGCCCGCCTGCTGTCCTTGATTCTGAGCACGGCGGCGTCGCCGCCCGGCCCCGCAACCGTGTTGCCGAGCACGATCGAGTCGTACTGCCGGTAAACCCAGCGCTTGGAACCCACATTGGGACTGTCGAGCAAGCGCCGCAGCGCCTGGGCCGGCGACACCGTCAGTTGCGACGCACCGCGTGACTCGCAGCGCTTGGGCGGGCGCGCGGGCCGATCATAGATGGGCGCGTGGTCGGCCAGCGCCTCGACCGGGATATCGGCGACCAGTTGACCGCGCCATCGCACGCGCCAGCGCCGGTCGTCGGTTACGCGGCCGATGACCATCGCGTGCAGGTCCCAACGCGCAAAGATAGCCGCCAGATCGGCCTCGCGCCCGCGCTCGGCCACCAGCAGCATCCGCTCCTGCGACTCGGAGAGCAGAATTTCGTACGGCGTGAGGCCGGTTTCGCGCAGCGGCACGCGATCGAGATCCAGCTCGATACCCAGTTGCCCGCGCGCCGCCATCTCGCTCGACGACGAGGTCAGTCCGGCGGCGCCCATGTCCTGGATAGCGACGATCGCGCCGCTGCGCATCGCTTCGAGGCAGGCCTCGATCAGCAGTTTTTCGGTAAACGGATCGCCGACCTGCACCGTGGGGCGCTTGGTCTCGCTCGCGGCGTCGAACTCCGCCGAGGCGAGCAGGCTTGCGCCGTGGATGCCGTCGCGTCCGGTCGCCGATCCGACGTATATTACCGGATTGCCGACGCCGCGCGCGCGCGCGCTCTGGAGTTCGTCCCGCCGCGCCAGTCCGAGGCAGAACGCGTTGACCAGGATGTTGCCGTTGTAAGCGGCGTCGAACATCGTTTCGCCCGCGACCGTGGGCACGCCGACGCAGTTGCCGTAGCCACCGATTCCGGCGACCACCCCGCCGAGGAGGTAGCGCGTGCGCGGATGATCGAAAGCTCCGAACTTGAGCGAATCCATGCTCGCGATCGGCCGCGCGCCCATGGTGAAGATGTCGCGCAGGATACCGCCGACGCCGGTCGCCGCGCCCTGGTAGGGTTCGACGAAAGACGGATGGTTGTGGCTCTCGATTTTGAACACGGCGACCCATCCGTCGCCGACCTCGAGCGCGCCCGCGTTCTCGCCCGGCCCGCCGACCACGCGCGGACCCGCGTTGGGCATCATCCGCAGATGGCGGCGCGAGGATTTGTATGAGCAGTGCTCGGACCACATGACCGAGAACACCCCCAGCTCGGTGAAGGTGGGCGTGCGCGCGAGCGCGCGTTCGATCGCGCGGTATTCATCTTCAGTGAGCCCGTGCGCGCGCGCCTGCTCGAGACCGACCGCCGGCTCATCCGGCAGCGCGATTGGCATCTCGGCGTTGCGATGGACGGTCATGCCATAAAACGGTCATGCCGCCGTGCTTGAAGCAGCAGCCGTTGATGCGCCCGGACGTCTGCCCTCGATGCTCATCGCAATTGAACGGAAAATCTTGAGACCGTCCTCGCCGCCGAGCGCGGCCTCGACCGCATGCTCGGGATGGGGCATCAGGCCGAACACGTTGAACGTCTCGTTGGCGACGCCGGCGATTGCGCGCATCGAGCCGTTGGGATTCGCCGCGTCGCATTCGCGGCCGGAGCTGTCGGTGTAGCGCAGCAGGACCTGACCGCGCTCTTCCATCGCGCGCAGCTCCTGTTCGGGTGCGACGTACAGCCCCTCGCCGTGCTTGATCGGCAGGCGCAGCACCTCGCCCTGGCGCGCGGCGCAGGTGAAGGGCGTGGCCGCGTTCTCGACGCGGACGTGGACGCGCTCGCAGACGAACGCGAGCGAACGATTGCGCATCAGCGCGCCGGGCAGCAGATGGGCTTCGCACAGGATCTGGAAGCCATTGCAGATGCCCAGCACCAGGCCGCCCGCGTCGGCGAAACGCACGACGCTTTTCATGATCGGCGCAAAGCGCGCGATCGCGCCGCAGCGGAGATAATCGCCGTAGCTGAATCCGCCCGGCAGCACCACGCATTGCACGTCGCCCAGGTCTTCGTCCTTATGCCACAGCGCGCGCGCCTCCTGCCCCATCACGCGACCGAGCGCCCAGAGCGCATCGGTATCGTCGAGCGAGCCGGGAAAGCGGACGACGCCCCATCTCATCGCGACTGGTTCTCCGGCGACTCGTCCCGCGCGGCCGCGATCTCAAACGTGTAATCCTCGATATTCGGATTGGTGAGGAGCTGATCGCACATCCGGCGCACCGTGGCGCGCGCCTGCTCCGCATCCGAAATGTCGAGTTCCAAAACGATGTAGCGCCCGATATTTACCTGACCCACGCCATCGAAGCCGAGGCTCTTGAGCGATTGCGCGACCGCGCGGCCCTGCGGATCGAGGATGCCCTTGCGTGGCGAGACGAACACCTTTACCAGCAACTCAGCGCCTCCGTTTGCGCGGCCGCGGCATGCGGCACGCTCAATTCGACACCCGGCGCAGCATCTCCTGGTACGCGCCCTCGACGTCGCCCAGGTCGCGCCGGAAGCGGTCCTTGTCGAGCTTTTTGAGCGTGGCCTTGTCCCAGAAGCGGCAGGTATCGGGACAGATTTCGTCGCCCAGCAGGACCTTGCCGTGATGACGTCCGAATTCGAGCTTGAAATCCACCAGGATCACGCCGCGCTCATCGAGGAACCGGCTCAGGATGTCGTTAACCTTGAGCGCCATCGCATGGATTGCGTCGAGCTCGCCCTGCGTGGCCCATCCGAACAGGATCGCATGCTCGGGATAGATCAGCGGATCGTCCAGCGGATCGGACTTGTAATAATATTCGACTATCGGATACTTGAGCCTCTCGCCTTCCTCCCGGCCCAGCCGCTTGGCCATCGAGCCCGCGACGAGGTTGCGCACCACGGTTTCCGCGGGGATGATTTCGAGGCGCCGGCATAGCATCTCGCGCTCGCCCAGACGTCGGACGAAATGTGTCCGCACGCCGTTGCGCTCGAGCAGGGTGAAGAACAGCTCTGACATCAGGTTGTTCATCACGCCCTTGTCCTCGATAGTGCCGCGCTTCTTGGCGTTGAACGCGGTCGCATCGTCTTTGAAGTAGGCAATTACGAGATCGGGATCCGTAGTCGAATAAAGCTTCTTCGCCTTGCCCTCGTAAAACATTTCGAGTTTCTGCGGAACGTCTTGCACTGGCATTCCTCCGTCCTAGCGGGAATTCATCGCAGCACACTTCCGATGCGCCGGCGAGTGGATTCTAATCCGACCGGCACATGCGCTAATTCAAGCCAAGCCGCATGCGCACGACAAACCCGCGCGACCCGTTTGTTCACAAACCGCGGCGCTTATACACAGCCGAGCCATAATGATTTCGCGCCGGTCCAAGCTTGTCAGGTCTGGGTTTTGCCCTGGGTTTTGCCGCGCGGCGTGAAGCGCTCGACCAGCTCGGCGGCAAGTCCAACGTAACCACGGGGCGTGAGCTTCTCAAGCCGGCTGCGGGCGCGCTCGGGCAGGTCGAGCCCGGCAATAAAGCCCCGCATCGCCGTTCTGCCTATCGCACGGCCGCGGGTCAGCTCCTTGAGGCGCTCGTACGGGTCCTCCAGGCCATGGCGGCGCATCACGGTCTGGACGGCCTCGGCCAGCACCTCCCAGGCGCCCTCCGCTTCGAGGTCGGCTGCGATTCGCTCGGAATTAAGCTCGATACGGGTCAGGCCGCGCGCCAGAGCGTCCAGCGCGACCGTCAGATGACCGAACGCGGTGCCCAGCGCGCGCAGCGCCGTGCTGTCGCTCAAGTCGCGCTGCCATCGCGAGACCGGCAGCTTGGTCGCGAGATGCTGAAACAGCGCGGTCGCGAGCCCGAGGTTGCCCTCGCAGTTCTCGAAATCGATCGGGTTGACCTTGTGCGGCATCACCGACGATCCGACCTCGCCCTTGACCGTGCGCTGGCTGAAATAGCCGAGCGCGACGTAGCCCCACATGTCGCGCGCAAAGCCGAGCAGAATCGTGTCGATACGCACCATCAAATCGAGCAACTCGGCGATAAAATCGTGGCTTTCGATCTGCGTCGTAAGCGGGTTCCACACGAGGCCCAACGATTCGACGAAGCGGCGCGAAATTTCGATCCAGTCCACGTCGGGCGCGGCGGCCGCGTGGGCGTTGAAATTGCCGACGGCGCCGTTGAACTTGCCCAGGTACTCGTGCCGCGCAAGCGCGCGCTGCTGGCGCTCGAGGCGCGCGGCAAAAACCGCCAGCTCCTTGCCCATCGTGGTTGGCGTCGCCGCCTGGCCGTGCGTGCGGGCGAGCATTGCGACGCCGCGCCACTGACGGGCCATCGCGCCGAGCGTGGCGATGATTCCGTCGAGAGCCGGTTCCAGCCGATCCGCGCAGAATTCCTTGAGGATCAGCGCGTAGGCGAGATTGTTGATGTCCTCGGAAGTGCAGGCGAAATGAATCATTCCCGGCGGGATGCTGATCTTTGCGGCCGCGACCTTCTCACCGAGATAATATTCGATCGCCTTTACATCATGATTCGTCGTCCGCTCGAAGTCCTTCACCCGGCGTGCGTCGGCGAGCATGAAATCCGCGTAAATCGCGCGCAAACGCGCCGGCGCCGCACGCTCGAGCCTGAACTCGGGAATCGCGCCGCTTTCCGCCAGCGCTATCAGCCATTCGATTTCCACCCGGACGCGGTAGCGGATGAGCGCGAACTCGCTGAAGTAGCCGCTGAGCGCGCGCGTCCGTGCCTGGTAGCGGCCGTCGAGGGGCGTAACGGCGAGCAGCGCGACGTCGGCGCCATCCGGCACTGAACGCATGGCCGGGGCCGGCGTTTGCGTCGCTGCGGGTTTGGAGCGGTTCGGCTGGGAACGAGTGCGTGCAGGCATGATGGCGGTCGCTAGCGTCCAGTATGCCCGAAGCCGCCGCTGCCACGCGAACTCGGCGCAAGTTCCGCAACCTCGACGATCTCGGCGCGCGCGACGGGCGCGATGACGAGCTGGGCCAGACGATCGCCGGGTCGGATAGTGATCGGTGCGGCGCCCAGATTCACAACCAATACTTTAATTTCACCGCGATAGTCGGCGTCGATCGTGCCCGGTGAATTGATCAGCGCGAGCCCTTCGTCCAGCGCGCGTCCGCTGCGCGGGCGCACCTGTCCTTCGAAGCCCTCCGGGATTTCAAGCGCGATACCGGTCGAGACCGCCGCACGCGCCATCGGAGCAATCTCAAGCGATGCTTCAATATCGGCCGCGAGGTCGATCCCGGCCGAATGTGGCGTCTGGTAATGCGGGAGCGGCGTCGCGGACGATCTCAGCCGCCGCACCTTGACGATGGGAGTCATCGCCTCAGACCTATCCGCCGCCGCCGCGCCGCGCAAACCGGCGCTGCGCAGGCATCCACAGGCTCCTAGAAGGCCCAATGGCCGCGGACGAACTCGGCCACGAACAGGCCCAGCCAGAGCAGCGACCAGCTTGTGACGATGACGTCCCAGATGCGCCGGCGCGCCAGGCGCGCGATCAGAATGAACAGCGGAAACAGCATCAGCGTGTATCGCGGCGCGCTGATGTCCCATGATTGCGTGACAAAAAATATCCAGTTGAGCCCCATCCACGCCGCGTACGACGGGCGCAGGCTGAAAATCGCAACCACGGTACCCGCCAGCCCGATCGCCAGGTAGAGCAGCACCTGGGTGCCGATCATCGCGGCGCGGGTCGCGTCGGGGTCCTGCCCGATCTGGTAATTGACCCGGATGCTGCTCCATGGCGGCACCAGCGAATGCGACCAATGCTCGCGCTGCACGCCCAGGAAGGCGAACGCGTCGCCGGTCGTCCGGTAGTTGACCGCCAGGTACGCGGCCAAACCACACAGCACCAGCGCGGTCCACGACCAGCGCCAGTTAAACCGCCGCGTCTTCCACCACGTCCAGAGCGCGTCCGCGCCCAGCGCCGGCAGCAGCAGGATTCCGTTGGGCCGCGTGAGCGCGGCGAGCGCGCCGATCGCGCCCGCCGCCAGCCATCGCTCGCGGCGCGCGGCGATGAAGGATGCCAGCACCAGCGCCAGAAACAGACTCTCGCTGTAATCGGTGTGCAGAAAATAGGAGGTCGGAAAGATGAACAGCAACCACGCCGCGCGCCATGCCAGGCGGCGCGAAGCGTCGAGCGCGACCAGCCGCGCCATCATCACGCCCGCCGCCACAGACGCGACGGTCGAAATCAAAAACGCGCTCAGCACCGGATCGCGCACCGCGACGGCGACCAACCGGATCGTCCACGGATACAACGGAAAGAACGCCAGGGCCAGCCGTTGATCGCCCGTTGGCGCATACCCGTGCTCGGCAATCAGCAGGTACTGCGGCCCGTCCCATCGATTCCAGATCGTGAGCAGGCCGGCGAATCCGGCGACGCGCTCGCCGCTGGCGATCTGAAACGCCATCGCGCCGAAAATCAGCACCACCGCCTTGAGCGCAAGGACCATCGCCGCGACCGACCAGTCCTGCACGGTCATGCCGAGGATCGAGCGATGGCGACGATCGTTGGATACGGACATCGGCTGCGGCAATCCGCCGTGCCGATGAAGCTAGAGAGTTTGGCCACCGCCCGGCAAGAGCATCGGCCGGCGCCGAATCGGCAGCGCGGCCGCGCGTGCGGGCGCGGATCGGGAGGATCTTCGATGGTGCGGGACGCGGCCGCTCGACGCGAGCGGCTACTTCAGCTCGGAAAAGACGTCGGCGCCGAAATTGCGGCCCTTGAGATCGCCGAGCAGCACGAGCGCCATCCTGCCCGACAGAAACGAACTGGCCGCCAGCTCGACCACCTGGTCATGCGTGACCTTGTCGATTTCGCGCGCCAGCTCCTCGAGCGGAATTTCGCGGCCGAAGTAAATCTCGTTGCGCGCCAGCCGGTTCATGCGGCTCTCGGTCGATTCCATCCCGAGCAGCATGTTGCCCTTGATCTGGCTCTTGGCACGATTGAGTTCTTCGCTGGTCAGGCCGGAGCGGGCGATCTTGCCGATCTCGCCCAGCGTGACCTCGAGCACTTCCTCGACCCACTCCGGGTTGGTGCCGGCGTAGATTCCGATGTAGCCGCAGTCGAGGAACGCTGACATGAACGAGTAGATGCTGTAGACGCGCCCGCGCCGCTCGCGCACTTCCTGGAACAGGCGCGAGGACATCCCGCCGCCGAGCGCCGTGTTGAGCACGTAGCTCGCGTAGCGCAACGGCGAGGCCTGGCTGATGCCCGGACTGCCGATACAGATGTGCGCCTGCTCGAGTTCCTTCTGCTGGTTGATTACGACGCTGCGATCGACCGGCGGCGCGATCGCCTCGCCGCGGCCGTCGCCCGAGATCGCGCCGAACAGGCGCGTGCAGTCGTCCACCAGCCGCGCGTGGTCGACCATGCCGGCGGCCGCGATGAATACGCGGCCGGCACGATAGCGTTCGGCCATGAACGAGACCAACAGCTCGCGGCTGATTGCGTTGACCGTCTCGACCGAGCCGAAGATCGGCAGCGAGAGCGGATGGCCCTCCCAGAATTTCAGGTTGAAGACATCGTGGATAAAGTCGTCGGGCGTGTCCTCGGCCTGCGAGATTTCCTGCAGCACCACCTGGCGCTCGCGATCGATCTCGGCCGCGTCGAACACCGAGTCCAGAAAGATGTCGGCGAGCAGCTCGGTGGTCATCGCCAGGTCGGCGCCGAGCACCTTGGCGTAATAGCAGGTGTATTCCTTGCCGGTGAAGGCGTTGAGCACGCCGCCGACGGCGTCGATTTCTTCGGCGATCTGCGCCGCGCTGCGCTTGCGCGTGCCCTTGAACAGCAGATGCTCGATGAAGTGCGAGACTCCGTTCTGCTCGGGCGTTTCGTAGCGCGAGCCGTTTTCCACCCAGATGCCGATGGTGGAGGAGACCACCGAGGGCATCGGCTCGCTGATTACGCGGAGCCCGTTGGGCAGTACGTCTTTGAGGATCACGCGCGTCAGTTCGCCTTCTTCTCCAGCTCCTCCTGCGCCTCGCGCAGCGAGAGCCGGATCTTGCCGTCGCGGCCGACCTCGAGCACTTTAACGTTGATCTCGTCGCCCTCGTGAATCACGTCCTCGACCTTGCGCACGCGCTCGTTGGAGAGCTGCGAGATGTGCAGCAGGCCGTCGGTGCCGGGCAGAATTTCGACGAACGCGCCGAATTCCACGATCTTGCGCACGCGGCCCTTGTAGATGCGGCCGACCTCGGGCTCGGCCGCGATCGCCTGGATCGACGCTATCGCCTTTTCGATCGCGAGGCCATCGGAAGACGCGATCACCACCGTGCCGTCGTCCTCGATATCGATCTTGCAGCCGGTCTCCTCGACCAGCGCGCGGATCACCTTGCCGCCCGGGCCGATGATCTCGCGAATCTTGTCCGGCTTGACGTGGATCGTGACGATACGCGGCGCGTACATCGAAACCTCGGTGCGCGGGGTCTCGAGCGCCTTCTGCATCACGCTCAACACGAACAGCCGCGCGTCGCGCGCCTGATGCAGCGCCTGGCGCATCACTTCGCGCGTCACGCCGCCGACTTTGTTGTCCATCTGGATCGCGGTCACGCCGGTCGAGGTCCCGGCCACCTTGAAATCCATGTCGCCGAGATGGTCCTCGTCGCCGAGGATGTCGGTCAGGACGCGGACCTGCTCGCCCTCCTTGACCAGACCCATCGCAATCCCCGCGACCGCCGCGCTGATCGGCACGCCCGCGTCCATCAGGGCGAGACTCCCGCCGCACACCGTGGCCATCGAGGAGCTGCCGTTGGACTCGAGCACCTCGGAGACCACGCGGATGGTGTAGGGAAAGTCCTCTTCCGGCGGCAGCACCGGCAGCAGCGCGCGCTCGGCGAGCGCGCCGTGGCCGATCTCGCGCCGGCCCGGGCCGCGCAGGAATTTGACCTCGCCGGTGCTGAAGGGCGGAAAATTGTAATGCAGCATGAACTTCTTGTAGCGCTCGCCCATCAGCGCATCGATCTTCTGCTCGTCCTGCGAAGTGCCAAGGGTAACCGTCGCCAGCGCCTGAGTTTCGCCGCGCGTGAACAGAGCCGAACCGTGCGTACGCGGCAGCATCTGCACCTGCGCGCTGATCGGACGGATATCGGTCGATTTGCGATCATCGATGCGCTTGTCCTGCTCGACGATCGCGCGGCGCACGCGCTCGCGGATGACCTTCTCGCAGGCCTCGGCGAGTTCCTTCTCGCGCTCCGGGAAACGTTCGGCCAACTCCGCGACGGTGCGGTCGGAAAGGCCGTACACGGCGGTGTTGCGCTCCTTCTTGCCCGCGATGGCCAGCGCGGACTCGAGCTCCTGCGCCATCCGCTGGCGCACCGCCTCGAGCAGCGCGGGATCGATCGCCTTGGGCGTGAATTCGCGCTTGGGTTTGCCCGCCAGGCGCCTGAGTTCGCCCTGCAGCTCGAAGATCGGATTGAGCATCTCGTGCGCCGTGAACAGCGCCTCGAGCACCGCCTCTTCGTCCACGATCTGCGCGCCGCCCTCGAGCATCACGATCGAGTCCGGCTTGGCCGCGACCACCATCGAGATATCGCTCTGCTCGAGTTGCTCGGCGGTGGGATTGGCGATGAGCTTACCGTCCACGCGCCCGATACGCAGCGCCGCCACCGGTCCGGCGTGCGGAATATCCGAGACCTCGAGCGCGGCCGACGCGGCGATGAGCGAGAGCATGTCGGGATCGTTGTCGCGGTCGGCCGAAAGCACGGTCACCACGACCTGGGTTTCCTTGTCGTAGCCCTTGGGAAAGAGCGGGCGCATCGCGCGGTCGATGAGCCGCGAGGTCAGGATTTCCTTCTCCGACGGGCGCCCTTCGCGCTTGAAAAAGCCGCCGGGGATTTTGCCGGCGGCGAAGGTCCGCTCCTGGTAATCCACCGTGAGCGGCAGGAAGTCGATATTGGGACGGGCTTCGTATGCGGACACGACCGTCGCCAGCACCACCGTCTCGCCGTACTGGGCGAGCACCGCGCCGTGGGCCTGCTTGGCCAGCCTGCCGGTCTCCAGCGAAAGCTTGCGGCCGGAGAATTCAACCTCGAGTTTTCGATACATCTGAGTTACACCTGAGGGAGGATGGAGGGCCGCTTTGCTCGCGCCACGACGGCGCTTTGGCCAATCCCATCCCGCAGCGGCCATGTGCCGCAACGGGCGCGCGCCGCTTGAGTGTGCGGCGCGATTTTGAAGCTTGTTCGGCCTATCTCCGGATACCGAGACGTTCGATCAGCGCCTTGTAGCGCGCGGCATCCTGTACGTGCAGATAGTCCAGGAGCCGGCGGCGCTTGCCGACCAGGCGCAGAAGTCCGCGGCGCGAATGATGGTCCTTCGCGTGGGTCTTCAGATGCTCGGTCAGTTGCTCGATACGCGCACTGAACAGAGCCACCTGCACTTCGGGCGACCCGCTATCGGTGGCAGTGCGAGCGTGCGCCTGGACGATTTCCCGCTTGCGAACGGCTGCGAGAGGCATCAGGAGTCTCTTATTTCCCTTTCCCTTTTTTAATCAAACAGGCAGGTTATCAGAGCCAGTGCGGCCAGTAAAGCCATAACGGACCGAACAGCGTCTGGCTTTCGCTCATACACATACATCAAGAGATTCGCGCAACATAGCCGATTCGCGCGCCTTTCGATCTCGCGCTCAGACGATGGCGCCGACCCGAGCGAGCCAAGTCAGCGAGCCGAGAGCCGAAAAAACCCGAATGGATAGTCGCTCGGGCGACTCAAAATCCCGCACGGCGCCCTGGGTTCGGGGCGCCGATCGCTTCGGACCAGCAGGCATCCATCAGGCATCCATCCTATTCTCACAGGCATCCGATTCGCAGCCGGAGGGCACGTCGGCACAGGCCGCAACCGCGACTCAGGGCGGAGCAGCCGCAATACCTGATGGACTGAACAAGTAGGTCGCGGTCAGGCCAGCCTCAAAACGGCTTCCAGCCAAGCGCAGGAAAAATCGGCCGAACGACGGACCGTCCCGCGGAAATAATCGCCGCAACCGATCCGTTACATGTAGTGCGGCATGATCTTTTCGCCGAAGGTGCGTAACTGCTCCTTCATCACGTCCATCGGGATCATGCCCTGGTCGAAGTTCCAGCAGAAATATTCCGGGTTCGCCGCTTCGACCAGCGCGTCCATCTTGCGCCGGATATCCGACTCGGAGCCCATGAACAGGTAATGCGCCTTGTCCATGCGATCGATGGTCCATTCGCTCTCGGGCACCAGCGCCTTGCCGCGCGGCCATTTCTCCTCGTCGCCAGGCAGGCGGAACGCCTCGAAGAAACCGAAGTGGCCCCAGAACTTGCCGAAGCCGACGCCCGCGGTGCCCATCTCGGCGAGCCGATACGTCTCTTCCTTGTTCTGGCCGAAATAGATTTGCCGCAGCACGCCGATTCGCTGACCTAATTCCAGCTTGCGCCCGGCCTTGGCCGACTCATCCTTGAACAGCCGCGCCACGCGTGCCATCGCGTCGGGATGCGTAATCAGGGTCATCGGGATGATGCCCTGCTTGGCGCACCATACGATCGTCTCGTCGCTCACCGAGAAAGCCTGGAAGAGCGGCGGATGCGGCCGCTGGTACGGCTTGGGCACGACAAAGATCTTCCTCACCTTGCCGTCCTCGACTTCGCCGGGCGCGCCGTACTTCTCGGTCCATTTATGCGGCGGCCAGGGCGTGCCGGTTTCGTACGGATACGGATATTCGTAGTAGTCGCCCTTGAACGAGAACGGCTCGTCGCCCCAGGCCAGTTTCAGTATCTGATAGACCTCCTCGAAAACCTTGCGATTGGTCTTGTCGATGTCCGACTGGTCCGAGGTGGTCGCCGAGACGTGCAGCTTCTGCCCCATCTGGTTGAGCCAGCGATGCTGATAGCCGCGCGCGAAGCCGACGAACGTGCGCCCCTTGGTGAACTGGTCGAGCCATCCGATCTCGATCGCGAGGCGCAGCGGATTCCATCCGGGCAGCACGTAGCCGATCGGCCCGACGCGCAGATGGTTGGTGTTCATCGCAACGTACAGATGCAGTTGCGGGACGCTGCCGACCTCGAGCCCTTCGGTGTGCAGGTGATGCTCGGGAAACGCGACCATCTCCATGCCCACGTCCTCGGCCATGCGCGCGAACTCGACGATCTCCTTGATCATCGCCTGCCAGCGCTCGTTGATGGCCGCGATCGGGCGCAGACGCTCGCGTTCTTCCAATGTGCCGGGGACCGTGGGCAGCAACAGAAGTCCAAATCGCATGTTTCGACTCCTCGCCCGGCGGCGCGCCGAGCTGTCTGGTTGCGGATAAGTCCGTCTAATACGGATCGCCTATGGCCCTTATCCTAGCGCCTTGCTGAAGGTGTGCAAGCCGCGGGCGCCCGGGGCCGCCGCTCCTATCGCATCAGCCCTTCGCGGCGCTGTCCTTCCATCGCCGCATCATCGTGTTCGACGGGCGCGTCTCGTCGCGCAGCTTGTCAGCGGTTTCGCGGCCCGCCACCGGCAGCTTCTTCGGATCGAGCAGACCGATCTGCACCAGCGCCGTCGCCTGGTCCCAGTGGATATGCTCGTGCGCGAGCTTGCCGCCGCGGAACTGCACGATGGCCACGGTCGGGATCTCGACATATCTGCCGGTGGGCGGGATGCCCGGCAGCAGAAAATCGATCTCGGTATCGTGAGTGAAGCAGAGCAGGATTTCATCGACCAGCCGATCGGGCCCGATGGTTCGCGAGACCGGCACGATCTTCGTGTCCTTCGGCAGGCGCGGAATAAAGTGGTTCCGGTAGAAACGATGGAGTTCGCGCTGTCCGACGCCGCCCGTCATCGTCGGCACATGATTGACGTACGGCTCGTCCACCATCGTGGCCATCGTCGCGTCCGCGTCGTGCGCCTCGAACTCCAGGCCGGCGTGGCGCTCCCACAAGGCGTTGAGATCGAAGCGCGGGCCGATCACGCCGCGCAACAGCCCGAGCGTGCGCGAGTGCGCTAGCGAGGCGGCGAAGCGGTCGTAGCTCGGGCGCGAGGAATTGCTGAAGGCGTGATCGGCGCCGGGATAGAGGTAAATCTCGACCTGCTCGCGGTCCGCGAATGCCGCGGCAATCGCCTCGCGCGCCGCCGCCGGCACCAGGCCGTCGCGTTCGCCGAAATGCAGCGCGATCGGGCAGCGAATCGCGCCCGCTTCGTTGAGGCGCTCCTCGATCCCGACCCCGTAATAGCTCACGGCCGCGTCGATATTGCATCTCGCCGCCGTCAGGTATGCGAGCATTCCGCCGAGACAAAAGCCGACGGCGCCGACCCTGCCGTTGCATTCGTCCATCGCTCGCAGCCCGCGGACGGTGTCGGCGACGTCCTTGATCGCCTGGTCCGGATCGAAGCGGCGTCGGAACTCGAACGCGGCCCTGATCTCGGCCTCCGAATAGCCAAGTTCGATTCCGGGCTCGATGCGCCAGAACAGATCGGGCGCGATCGCGACGTAACCTTCCTCGGCGTAGCGCTCGGCGACCTCTCGCAGATAGCCGTTAACGCCGAAAATCTCCTGCAGCACAATGAGGCCCGGACCGCGCCCCGCTTCCGGCAGCGCCAGGTAGGCGCTGAAAACGCCGCCGTCGGCGGCGGTCACGCTCACGGTTTTGGTTTCGACGCTCATGACGATCGCACCTCTGTCGGCTTCGCCGCGCTTTCTGCCGATGCTTATGCCACAGCGGCCGAGGCAATCACAGCCGGGCGCGGCTTGGATACGCGCATTATGCGCCGCAGGGCCCCGCGGACTATGCTTCGAGCTGGAAGCGATCGCCGGCCATCGCGAACGATTGCGATAGCCGCGACTGAAAGGAAGCGCAGAAGATGATTGAACCGCCGCGCCCGAACCGCCAGTCACCCCAGGAGCTGCTGATGGGGCTTGCGCTGGGCTACATGCTCGCGCGCGCCGTGCACGTCGCCGCCGACATGGGCCTTGCCGACCTGCTGCGCGACGGACCGCGCACCATCAACGAACTTGCCGGGGCGACCGGCGCACAGCCGCAATCGCTCTTTCGGCTGATGCGGATGCTGGCGGCGAACGGAATCTTCGCCGAGGACCAGCCGGGGCGGTTCGATTTGACGCCGGCGGCCGCGCTGCTGCAGAGCGGCGCGCCGGGTTCGCTGCGCGAGGCGGTGCGGCTCGCCGGCGATATCACGGGCGAAGGCCGATGGTGGAGCCTGTGGAGTGACCTGGAGCGCTGCGTGGTGACGGGCGAACCCGAGTTCGATCGCGCGTACGGAACCGACTTCTATTCGCACCTGGCGGAGACCCCGGCGGCGAACCGATGGTGGTCGCGCGGCGTGGCGAGCTTCGCGGCGGCCGAAAACGTCGCGATCGTCGAGAGCTTCGATTTCTCCGGCGCGCGCAAAATCGTCGATGTCGGAGGCGGCCGCGGCGGTTTCCTCGCCGAAGTGCTCAAGCGCTATCCGGCGCTAAAGGCGGTGCTGTACGACCATCCGCTGATCGTGACCGAACCCGAATATCTCGCCGCCGCCGGCGTGCTGGAGCGCTGCGAACTCGTCGGAGGAAATTTTCTCGACTCCGTGCCGACGGGCGCAGACATGTACGTGATGAAGCGCATCCTGATGGACTGGAGCGACGACGATTGCGTCCGCCTGCTGCGGCACTGCCGCGATGCGATGACGCCTGACGGGCGCGTCCTGACGCTCAACGTCGTGCTCCCGCCGGGCAATCAGCCGCATCCGGGCAAGATCATCGACGTTTTCCTGATGCTCCAGTTGCGCGGCCGCGAGCGGACGGAAGATGAATTTCGCGATCTATACCGCCGCGCCGGGCTCAGGCTTTCCCGAATCGTCGCCAATCCTTCGATGCTCGCGGTGGTCGAAGGCGTGCGCGACTGATCACGGAGGCAGCAGACCATAGACGTCGAGTTCGGTCTGCGTGCCGACGTACACTTTGCCGTTGGCCACGGTGGGCACGGTGAACTTGACCGCCGGACCGGCGGTGTCGCGCGAACCGGCCTGCGCGCTGTTGTAGAGCTCGTCGAGCGTGTATGCGTTGTAGGCGTGCAGCACGGCCGGATCGCCCGAGGCGTAGCCGCTGGTCTCGAGCGCCCACACGATGCGATGCGCGCTATGGTCGCTGGAAACCGCGGGGGTCGTGCCGGGATAGTCGAAAATCGTGGTTGTCCATGCGGCCGCGGCGGTCGCCAGAACTCCATTGACGATCTGCCAGGCGCGCAACCGCGCTCCCACGCCGCCGATGTACAACGTGCCGAAGGCAAAAGCCGGCGCGTCGAAGAGCGGGAAATGCGTGCCCACGACGCCGACCGCCTGCGAATCGTTGCACGGCTGACAGTACCCGCCCATCGGAGAGCGCCGCAGCAGGTACAACCGCCCCGTCTTGATCCCGCCCACCAGCTCCCATGGGTTCGCCGCATACGGCTGCGTGGGCAGCAGCACGGCGCCGGTGATTCCGCCGTCTTCGTCGAGCGCCGCGAGCGTGGTCTGGTTCGACGGCGTGAAATAGTCGACCACCTTGAGCGTATTGGGCGCGAGCTTGACGTAGCTGTCGCCGAAATCAGTCCTGCCGTTGAATGTTCCGTTACCGATGCCCATGAACACGTAGCCGGAGGGGGGTGCCGAAGGCCCGTTACCGCTCTGCCAGATTCCGCCTTCGCTGCCGTTCGGGGTCGAGTTGAAAACGGCCTTGCGCGCCAAGGTGAGCGCGTCATACGCGAAAAGCCATCCGTGATAGCTCCCCTGATCGCAGTTCGAGGCGAACGCGATGTAGACGTTGCCGTTGGCGAGCAACAGCGCGGCGCGCTGCAACCCGAGCATCGGATCGAACGCGATATGACCGGTGCCGTCGCCGCCCACACCGGTCCCTGCGACTGTTCCGGAAATCTCCACCGGACCGCCGAATTTCTCCGCCCCGGTTGCGAGATCGAGCGCGTGGAGCTGCGTGACGTACGTGTTGTTGTTCTTGGTCTCCGAGACGACATAGAGCGCCTGGTTCTCCAGGCTGATCGCCGGCGTGCCCGTAATCCCGATCTCAGGCACCAGGTTGTTGCAGTTGACGTCGGTGGGACTGACCGTGGTGATGCCGGCCCCCGGATCGATGAAGCTCTTCTGCCACAGCGTCGTCGGCGCGAGATCGTCAGCGTCGAAGGCATAGACGCTGTCGTGCTCGGACGCGGCATAGACCACGTTGTGAACTCCCTGTCCCGGTATGGCTAGCTGCGAGACATACAGCGGCTCCGCGTAGAGATAGCCGTCCACCGGATATGAGAAGAGCTTGCCGAAGGCGGCCTGGACCACGTTCGACGGCCGCAGCACCGTCTCGAGTTTATTGAGGCCGCTGCGCATCGAATCGTTATGAAACGTCAGCACGTTGACCGCCGCGGGAGTCGGCGTCGGCGACGGAGTCGCCGCGGCCGCCGAGCTGTCATTCGCGACGAGAGCGGCCAATAACGTAAGGAATGCGAAATGAACAGCGAACTTCGACCGACGCACGAGCAAATCAGACGCCTCTAGACGCCGGATTTTGTCATGCCTTCATTCGCAGCACAAAGTTTCGCGCGTCAATCTTAACTGGATGCGCTCGATTGATTGTCGCGAGCGAACACAGCAGGTGTAAGCTCGCCGTCAGGGAGCCGAGCGGGCGCCGAGCAGCGGACCCAACAACGACCCGATACCTCCCATGGTCGGAGCGCCGGCAGCGCCGTTCGCGGCTGCTCCCGCTGGATAACCCGGTCCGGAATAGCCGGGCCCCTGATACGCGGGGTAAGCAACCGGCGATTGCGCGGATCCACCGCCCAACAGCGGACCAACCAGCGAGGCCAAACCTCCCGAGCCCGGTGCTGCGGAGCTTCCGAAAGGAGTCGCTGCAGGACCGCCTGCGTATCCGCCGGACGGGAGCGCCGGCTGTCCGTACGGCACCGCAACGACCGGAGGAGTCTGCGGCGGATACGGCGCAGGCATATAGGGCGGCCTATATTCGTATCCCGAATATCCGGGACCAGCATAGGAGGAGTGCGGCGGTTCCGGCAGCGGGGCCCAGTAAGGTAGTGCACGGGCCGTGCGCGCCGAGCCGCTCAGCTCGCGGCGGAGCCGCTTGATTTGCTTCCGCCAGTGCCGAGCGGCCTCGCGATCGCCTGCCTGGCGCGCTTGCACGTACCGCGCCTCGGCGTAGTTCAAGTGCTGGATGAGGTTCTGGTATGCGTGGACCGGCCCTCCCGGATAGGCACCGCATGGAGGCGGCGGCCCGTACTGCGCCTGATAGGCGGAAATATCGTCGGGCTCGCCGGCCATAATCGCCCGCGGGGCGAGCAGAGCCACCCCCGTCGCGAGCAGAAAAGCGGCCAGGGCCGGTACTGCACGAAATACGCTCTTGACGCTGCGCGCGCGAGCGCGCTCGGCGAAAATGCCCATCGCGGTGATTGCCTCGCCCTCAAATACGATCTGCGGGCGATGCGGTTTCCGCCTCCGCGCGACGCCGGCTACGGCAGCGCGGCCACGGCCTCGATTTCGACCAGCAGACCCTCGACCGCCAACGCCGCGACCCCGATCAGCGTCGACGCCGGCGGATTTTCCCTGGCGAAGAATTCGCGCCGCACTTCGCTGATGGCGCGATAGTCATCCTGCTTATAGTTCACCACGTAGGTATTCATCTTGATGATGTCGGCGAGCGAGGCGCCGGCGCCCTTGAGCGCAGCCGCGAGATTCTCGGTCGCCTTGCGCACCTGCGCCTTCAGGTCGCCCCGTCCGACGATCTGGCCCTCCTTGTCGATCGCCACCTGGCCCGAAACAAACAGCATCCGGCCGCCGGTGAGCGCGACCACGTGCGTGTACCCGCGCGGAACATGAATCGTATCGGCGTTGATGAATTGTTTCTGCATCGTCGGCTTCCTCCGTGTGTTTAGAATTTCGAATACCAGGGTGAGCGATGCGGGTCCTGGAGCTGGAAATCGATCTGGAAGGCCCGCAGCAGCGTGCCCTGCTCGTGTTCGAGCGACAGCCGCGCATCTTCGAGATCCACTTCGGCCTGGACCTGGTTGCCCTGGGCCGAGATCAACTGCTCCTGGAACTGGAGCAGATCGTGCGTGGTCGCCATTCCGACCCTGAAGCGGATCTCCTCGTCATGCAGCGCCTGCGCCGCATAGTAGGTGGCTTCGCGGGTGGCCTGCACCCGCTTCTGGTCGGCCTCGAGATTGGCCAGCGCCGTTTGCACCGCCACCACCGCGCTCGAGATCGACGCTCGATACTGCATGCGCAGCGATTCGTACTGCACGCGCGTCTGGGCCAGCACCGCGCGCGCGGCGGCGTTGTCGAGCGGGTACTCGAAGTTCAGCACCGCGGCGTAGTTGTAGAAGCTGAAGCCGAACAGCCGATTCAGCGCGTCACCGTAGATTCCGCCGAACGGCAGCTTGGTTCCGGAGCGCGGAACCAGTGGATTGGCCGCGCAATTGCCGCTGGTCAGGCCGGTGAAGTTGCGGATGCAGGGCGTGGTGCCGGCGGTCGAGTTCAGCCCGAACTGCGCGCCCAGGTTGAGCTGCGGCAGCGTCTGATTTTCCGAGTACTTGACCTGCATCAGCGCGCCGCGGATCGCCTCGCGCATCGCCTCGAGCGAAGGCCGATACTGGATCGCCGTCTCCAGCGCGACCTCCTCGTTGGGACTCGCCTCGCGCGCCGGATTGGGACGGTCGGTGGGCTCGATCTCCTGCGGCACGAAGGTCGACGACGGATTCATCATCACATCCTGGCGCAGCGCCGCGCGCGCCGCGCGCTGCGCGGCCTGCGCCGTGTAGACGTTGGCGGCCGAAGTCGCTTCGGCCGATTGCGCCTCCTGCAGATCGATCGGCGCGAGCGTGCCGACCTGGAGCGAGATGCGGTTCTGGCGCACCAGGTCGCTGTTCAGCCTGAGCGCGTACTCGGCCACCTGCAGATTCTCTTCGGCTTCGACCACGTTCCAGTAGTCGGTGCCGATCCTGAGCACGAAGTCCTGGATCGTCTGCGCCATGTTCCACTGCGACGCCTTTTGCGACGATTCGGCGATGCGCACGTTGAGCGTGGCGAAGTTCCAGCCGAAATTGCGCAGGATCGGCTGCGAAACCGAGAGCGCGAGCTGCGGCACATAAGACGGATTGATTGACGAAAAGGACGAGTTGGAAAGCGCGCGCTCGTTGTCGAACGTGATCCCGAACGTGCCGTTGGTCAGCGCCGAAACCTTGTTCAGCCCGAAGTCCCAGTCGTAGAGCTTGTTGCTGAAGGCGCGGCTGCCCTGGACCTGGAACGGCGAGCTCACCGGTATGACGCTCTTGATGATATCGCCCTCCGCGGTCAGCGCCGGATCGAAAGCGCCGTTGGCGACCTTCACGCCTTCCTCGCTGGCCAGCGGATCCAACTCCGCGACTTTGACGTTCGGATTGTTCATCAGGCCGATATAGATCGCCTGCTTGAGCGAAAGCCCGCGCACCGTGTCGTCGCGCGAACCCAGATAGGGCTGACTGATGATGCTTTCGGGCGCGACCCGCTCGGCCGGCGACAACTGCCGGACGAACGTGTCGGGCAGGGACAGCACCGAGGCGCCGCGCTCGAATGGCGCGGTCTGCGTCGAGGGCAGATTTATATCCGGCGCCGCCTGCTCCGGCACCGGGATAAGCTGCTGATTACGCGGAGTGGCAATGGGCGGCAGCTTGGGCACGCCGACGGCGAGGCCGGCTGGCGGCGCCGCCGCGGGCGCGGAAGGGGCGGTCTGCGCGCGCGCGGCGGGCGACAGCGCGGTCCACGCCGGCATCGTCAGGATCGCGAGCACGGAAAAAATCTTGCGCACCATAAGGCTCAGGTGACCTCCTTGAACGTCAGGACTGAAAGGGCTTCACACGATACGCAGCCGCAGGTCGCGCGTTTCGCAATCAATCGCCGTGACAAAGCCGCATTGGGCACTTTCGCCCAAACGCACGGCGCTTGCAACGCGCGTTGTGCTTCCGGATCATAGCGGCGCGCTCGCATTGCCGTTTGTCCGAGCGCGCGAAACGCAGCGTGCAGGCCCGCGTATCCGGATTGTTTTCCCGGCCTTGACCGCGAGGATGTTCGGTGAGGATGTTCGGTTGAGAATTTCAGCCAAAGAAACTCGAGCAGCGCGTCGTCTGTCAGCGCCGCGCGCCGCTTTGATATCGATGCTCGGCGCATTCGCGGCGCTCGCCGCAATCGCGCGCGCGCAGGTCCCGGCGCCGCCCCCCGGACCGCCGCCGCTCACGCGGCCTTCCGTGCCCGTGCTGCCCGGCGCCCCCTCGCAACTCATCAGCGTGCCCGGCGTGGTCGCCACGCCGCTGCTCACGCCGGTGCCGATACCGACCGCGTCGCCGACGCCCGCGCCGCGATCGTTCAACTGCAGCTGCTACACCACCACTTCGGGTGTGGAATGGTCCGGAACGGTCACCGCCTCCGGCTATTCGGCCGCGAGGGCGGCGGCGTCGGGTGCCTGCCTTTCGTACGTGACCAGCGTGCCGCAGTCGCCATTCATCCCGCCCGGACAATCCCCCGGGCTGAGCAATGGAACAACCGCGTCGGAATCGGCCGTGCCATCCGCAGCGACTTCGAATACGACGGGGCCGCCGGGTACGACGACTTCGAACTCGCCGGTCAACGCGCTTAAGAGCTCACCCTCGCTGACCGGAGCGACGTTCTGCAACGTGTGCGCGTGCAATTGATCGGGCGGGGCCGCTATTCGACGTCGTCGCCGGCGGACGGCGGTGGCGTGCCCTGATGCTGCCGCGCCTGGTTCGGTTGCCCGTCCTTGCCTGATTCGTACTTGTAGCCCTGGTAGGCCAGGCTCGGGACCGCCAGCCACAGGCATCCGGCGCAAGCCGAGCAGAACACGAACAGTGCGAGCGCGACCAACACTGCCCTGCCCGCAGTGAAAGCTGCTCGGCGCTTGATCGCCGCTTCCCCCCGATTGCCGCAAGCCGCCGATGGCAATGCCCGCGCCATCAGTTACGACGCGGGCGTGGCCTGGGCGGTCGGCGATGCCTGCGCCGCGGCACTGTTGGCGGGCTGCGGGCTGGTGGAACTGGGGCCCGCCATCGCCGGCACCAGCGTGTACAGGCAGCCGGCGCACAGCGCCGCGGCAAGGACGGCGACGGCTGCGGCCGCGGCCGACCTGAAGGCGATTGTCGTGCGATCCCGATGCTTCATCTGCTCTCCCCCTCACTCGTTCTCTAAGCGGCGCGACGATGCGACCGCTTACAGGCAAGCCGCTGCCGCTCGCTACTCCATGCCGCCCGCGCGAAGGCCCAGGCGCTCCTCGATCGCGCGCAGCCGGCGCATCGCGCCCGGCAGCCGCGGCACGATCGCGGCCATCCGCCGCCAGATACGCACGTCGACCGCGGGGGTGCCGCCCACGGTCGCGTCGTCGGCAAGGTTGTGCGGGATGCCCGATTGCGCGACCACGCGCACGCGATCGCCGATGCGCGCGTGGTCCGCGACGCCGACCTGTCCGCCGAACTGGCACCAGCGCCCGACCCGGACCGAGCCCGAAAGCCCGACCTGGGCGGAGAAGCGCGAGTACTCGCCGACCTCGCAGTTGTGGCCGATATGCACGTGATTGTCGAGCTTGGCGCCGCGCCGGATCACGGTCGCGCCCATCGTCGCGCGATCGATCGTCACCAGCGCGCCGATTTCCACGTCATCCTCGATCGCGACGCCGCCGACCTGCGGTATGCGCACCAGCCCACCCGCGTGCTCGACGAAGCCGAAGCCCTCGGCGCCGATCACCGCGCCGTTGAGGATCGTGACGCGGTCGCCGATCGTGACGTTTTCGCGAATTGACACGCCGCTGTGGCAGACCAGCCCGTCGCCCGCGCGCACGCCGGGATAAATCGTGACGTGCGGATGCAGCACGGCGTCGCGGCCGATGGTCGCGCCCGCGCCGACGACGCAATAGGCGCCCACCGACGCGCCTGCGCCAAGGCTCGCGCCCGGCGCGATTCGCGCCGTCGCGTCGATTCCCGGAGCGGGCCGATAGGGCGGGAAGAAGAGGTCCAGCACGCGGGCGAAATCCGAGTACGGATTTTGACTTATCAGTGCCGCGCAGGGCGCATCCGCGACGAATTCGGCCGGCACGATCGCGCACGCGGCTTTGGTCGCGCGCAGCGCTTCGAGATACTTCGGCGCGGCGACGAAAATGATCGTTCCGGGGCCGCCGGCCTCCAGCGGGGCGGGCGTGACGATCTCCGTCTCGCCGTCGCCGCGCAGTTCGAGCTTCAACCGCGACGCGAGTTCCTTGAGTTTCATCGTTGCACTCCGATCGCCGCCCGAACCGCAATTCCGCCGGGCGCGCCAGCGCCAAGCCTAGCCGGTTTTCCGCACCTGCGCTCGCCCCGCGCGCCCATGCACCGTCGATCGGCCTCGCGCATCTTCATCCGGCGGGCGCGCGCGCAGCTAGGCAAAAATGCCGCTCGCCGCGAGCGCATCGGCCGCTTCCTCGGCGGTGATTTGGCGCAGGCAGTTGTAATGTCCGAAGCGGCAGGTGCGCTCCAGGCAGGGGCTGCATTCGATACCGCGATAGATGACCGTGCAGTGCGGTCCCATCGGACCGGTGCGCAGCGGGTTGGTCGAGCCGAAAATCGCGACCGTCGGCACCCCGAGCGCGCCTGCCAGATGCATGCATCCGGAATCGTTGCCGACGAAGCCATGGCATTGCGCGAGCAGCGCGATGAGTTCGCCCACGGTGGTCTCGGCGGCCGCGACGATCGCGCCGCGCCCGCACTCGACGGCGATCCGCTCGCACTGCGGACGGTCGTCGATCCCGCCGACCAGCACGCATTCGGCGCCGTGGCGCACGGCCAGCAGATCGGCAAGTTCGGCGTAACGCTCCGCCGGCCATTCCTTGGCCGGTCCATAGGCGGCCACCGGCGCAAGCGCGATCAACGGGCGCTCCGGGTACCTGCGCCGATTGGCGAGCCACGCGCGCATCCGATCGCGGCTTTGCGGGTTGACGTCCAGATGGCACGCCGCCGCGCTGCCGCGGGCACCGACCGTCTCGGCGACCATCGTCAGCCAATGGTAAACCTGATGAGCGGCCGCGACGTCGGCGCGCGGCGCCGCCTTGTGGCTCAGCAGGAAGCCGCGCCGATCGGTGTCGTAGCCGGCGCGGCGCTGAACGCCGCCGAGCGCCATCCACATCGCCGAGCGGAAGCTGTTGGGAAAAACCACGCCCAGGTCGAAGTGACCGGCGCGAATTCGTCTGACGATCGAAAGCTGATCGAGCGTGCCGGCAAGCCCGCGGCGCAGGCGATACGGAATCACCTCGTCCACCCACGTCGCTCCGTCGTAAAAGCTCGCCAGCTCGCGCCTGACCAGCACCGCGACATGCGCATCCGGGAAAGTGTCATGAATCGCGTGCAGCGCCGGTCCGCTCATCACCAGGTCGCCGAGCCAGTTGACGGCCTTGACGATAATGCGATGGGGGCTCGGCGACGGCAGCGGGCGCACTCTGGGCGCCGGCGGCAGCGGCGCTCCGGCGGGCGACCATTCGGCCTCGAGCGCCCGCGGCAGCCCCGCTTCGGGATCGGCGATGTCGTACAGCTGCGGCCTGCGTGTCGCCATGGTCGCTCTACTAAATGCGACCGGCGCCGGCCAGGCAAGCCGCTTCGCCGCGTGAGCCGCGCAAGGCTAGCTGGTCAGCGCTTCGATCAGCCGGTCGACGATCGCGTCGGCCTTCGCGCGCATCTCATCGTCGGTCGCGTCCTGGATCGGATGCGGGACGAAGACGCGCCGCACCGCAGGCAGCCCGAGCGCGCGCGCCTGCGCCTCGGCCGCATCCACGAAAGTCGAAGACGCCACCACCACCGAGGGCTTGCCGTTCACTTCAAACCATACGGAGTCGTGCACACTGCACGTGGTGCACGACCCTCAATCGGCGAGCGCTTCGATGACGAAGTCGCTCTCCGCGGCGATCCGGCGGCGCAGTTCGTCGGGCGCCGGCTTGGCAAAGGTCGGTTTGCGATAGCGCTTGAGCGTGAGGCCCGGCATGCGCTCGGCGAGCCGCTGCTCGATGCGATCGAGCAGCACGTCGCCGCGCGGCTTGACGATATCGAGCAGCGCGACCACGCCCGCAAGCGACTGCGGGCGCGCGGCAAGCGTGCGGCTTAGCGGCACGCGTTCGTCGGTCGGATCGACAATTCGAGTCATAGCGCCTCCTCGATTGTGCGGCTGGCACTGATCGAGCCCATCGGTCCGCTGAACCATCCGCCGAATGCGCTCGAAAATTTGCCGGCTTCGCCGCCGGCAACGATGATATTGATATTCTCGGGCCGGCGGAATTTCGCCACCCGCTGCTCGAGCGCCTCGGCCGAGGGATTCGCGAGCCCGAAGTGCCTGAGCGTCATGCCCTCACCCGCTTCGGCGTCGCCCAGAAGCTCGCGCATCGGGCGCGCGCTCGCCTCCTGGATACGCTCGCGCACCCTGGCTTTGCTCCATCCGTCGCGCGCGATCGTATCGGCGTGCTCGGGCGAGATCACCAGCAGGATTTCGCCGTAGGCGTGGAGCTTGGGATGCCAGCAGCTCTCGAGCGCCATGCCGAGGCTGCCGCACAGCGCATGCGCCGTGCGCGAGAGCTGATCCACGATCAGCCGCGGCCCCGGCTCGAGCCCGAACACGGTGACGACACTGTCCTCGGGGCGAAAGCCGCGCTCGACGTGAAGCGGCTCCCACGGACTGCGCTCCTCCCATTCGGGATAGCAGGCGGTGTACTTGCCGGGGCCGCCGAGCGCGGTGCGTTCGATCTCGCCCGGCCGCGCGCCGCCGACGTTGCGCAGCGCGAGCTTGACCGCGCGTCCGATCGTCGCGTTCGCCCGGTTACCCGAGCCCAGTACGCCGATCTTCATGTTCATGCCCAGACGATGGCGGATCGGGCCGTTGACCACGATGGTCGGGGTCGCGCCGGCCGTGGTCGCCATCACGCCATGGATGTTGAACTCATCGGTGCAGACGGCCTCGAGCGCTGCAATCACCACGGGTAAATATTCGGGGCGGCATCCGGCCATCACCGCGTTGGCCGCTACCTTTTCGATCGTGAGCGGCGCCAGATTGGGCGGCACGGTGGCGATCACTTCCTGCGGGTCGCGCCGCGTCCCCGCGAGCATCCGCATCACCCGCTCGGGCGTCGGCGGCACCACCGGCAGTCCGTCGGTCAGACCGCGCTCGAACATGAACTCGAACGGATCTTCGTCCGCGCCCAATTCGATCTGGCGCGCGCGCAGGCGCGAGCCCGACGCGGCCGCGGCAAGCCGCTCCGCTATCCCCGGTTCGACCGACTTCGAGCCGCATCCAGGCCGCATCGCCGGGTAAGGACTCCAGTCGATCCGCGGCAGCGGGACGCCGGCGAGATGCGCGGCGTCGGCCACGACGGCCTGCCAATCCGACCGGTCGAAGCCCTCAAAGCGGCGCAGCTCGGCGCCGCGCGCATCCGCGAGAACGATCGTCGGAACGATCTCGATGTTGTACGCGTAAGAGGTTTTCAGCTCCGAGTCGTCGAGCATCGGCGCGCTGAGCCCGTGCCGCTGCGCCAGCCGGGCATTGCCGGCCGCCTCCTGCCCGATCACGATCACCTCGAGACCGCCGCGCAGTGCCTGCGCCACGACTTCGATGAGCGGCATCGTCATCGCGCAGGTCGGACAATCCTCTTTGACGAAGCAAAGCAGCGCCGGGCGCCCGGTCGGGAACGAATGCGCCGAACCGCGCAGGTCGATAAGCGAGAAGCTCGGAAGCGAATCCGCCATCTTCACCCCGCCCGGCGCCGGGTCAGCGCTTGCCGATCACGAACGCGCAACTGGTCGTGCCGCTGCCCCCGATATTGAGCATCGCGAAGCGCTCAGCCCCTTTGACCTGGTATTCGCCCGCGCTGCCGGTCACCTGGCGATAGCAGTCGAGCATCTGACGCACGCCGGTGCCGCCGACCGGATGGCCCACGCCGATGAGGCCACCGCTCGGATTGACCGGGATGCGCCCGCCCAGCTCGATCGCGCCCTCCTCGATCGCCTTCCACGATTCGCCGGGACGGGTGATGCCGAAATGGTCGATCGCCATGTACTCGGAGGTGGTGAAACAGTCGTGGGTTTCGACCCCCGAGACCTGCTCGACGCCGGAGAGGCCGGCGCGCCGGAACGCGTCGACGATCGCCTCGCGCGTGTGCGGCAGGACGTAGGTGTCTTCGCGGCTCTCGGCGATCTTCCTGTCGAATTCAATCGGCGCCGTGTGATGGCCCCAGCCGAGAATGCGCGGCAGGTCCTCGAGCCTGAGGTTTCGGCGTTTTGCGTACTCGGCGGCGAATTTCTCCGAGGCCAGGAAGAGCACGGCGGTGCCGTCCGTCACCTGCGAGCAGTCGCGCACCTTGATCCTGCCGGCGATCGGCTGATCGAATTTCTTCGCCTGCTGCGGATCGCTCTCGGCATTGGGCCATCCGCGGGTCTGCGCGAGCGGATTGCGGCGCGCGTTGGCAAAATTGATTGCCGAGATGCGCGCCAGGTGCTCGTCCTTGAGCCCGTAGCGCTTGTCGTATTCGTCGCCGAGGCGGCCGAACAGCGCCGGGAACGGATAGGCGACGCCCTTGCACTCGCGCTCGTACCATCCGGCGGTGCCGAGAAAATCACCGCCGGTCGCCGAATCGACCGTCTTCATCTGCTCGAGACCGACCACCGCGGCAAGGTCGTAGCGGCCCGACTCGATATCGGCCGAGGCGGCGAGGATCGCGATCGAGCCCGACGCGCATGCGGCCTCGTGGCGCGACGTGGGCAATCCATTAAAACGGGGATCGACCTCGAGAAAGAAGGCGTTGAGTTGACCCTGCTTGCCGTAAAGCTCGCCGGCGAAGTTGCCGACGTGCGCAGTCTGGACCTCGTGCGGCTCGATTTTCGCGTGCTCCATCGCGGCGCATACGGTCTCGCGCATCACCGCGCTGAAGTGCTTGCCCTCCTTGTTCCAGTTGCGGGCAAAATCGCTCTGCGCGCCGCCGAGAATGTACACGTTTTCCGCCTTGGCCATGGCTGCTGTCTCCTTGCCGACTCGCTCGCGCGGCGATGTTGCCCCGGGGGCTGCCGCGGCACTGCCGAAGCCCTGACTGCGGGGTGCCGACGCGCAATCGCAAGCGACGATTATCTGATTCAAACTAGCGCACCGAACACCGTATGCGCCACTCTCCGTCGATTGCGCCCGCACGCCGGGCTTTGCGGTACGCGTGTCACATGTCTATGATCGGCCGACGCACGACTTCGAGACCCGAGAGCAGGTAAGGAGCACCTCATGAAAACCATCTCCGGCAAAATTCTCGCCGTCATGACGCTGATTGGGGTTCTTGGAACCGGCGGGTATGTGCTCGCAAACCGCGCCGCTGACACGCCGGCCTGCTGCCAGAGCAAGCAGGCGTGCTGTCCCTCGCAGGCGTGCTGCAAGGGTGGCAGCCACGGCGCGCAGTGCCCGATGCATCGTCAGGCCTGAGCGAAGAATTTGTTCTCGGATAAGAGCAACGGGCTTATCCACAGACTGTGGATAAGCCTGTTGACGCAATGTGGGCAAAACGACAACACGGATGAGCTTCAGCTTCGCGCTGCGAAATCAGTTAAGTAATTGAAATTTAAAGCGAATTCAGCTCACGGCTGAATCCATTCGCGGCCGTCAGCGCGGATCAGCTCGTCCGCCGCCTTCGGCCCCCAACTGCCGGCCGGATACGTCTCCAGCGGAATCGACGCGTCGTCCTGCCAGCGGTCGAGAATCGACTGCACGTATTCCCACGAGCGCTGGACGAAGCGCGAGCCCAGGAAAAGCGTGTGGTCGCCCGCCATCACGTCCAGCAGCAGCCGCTCGTAGGCGTCGGGCGATTGGCCGTTGAACTCGGCCGCGTAATGCAGATCCATCCGCACCGGCTGGATTGCCAGGTCGAGACCGGGACGCTTGGCCAGCACCTCGAGCGAAAAGCCCTCGTCGGGCTGAATTCGAATCGCGAGCATGTCGGGCGGCAGCGTCACCCGGCGATTGAACAGGATTTCTGGCACCCGTTTGAACTGGACGAAAATCGCGCTTGCGCGCCGCGGCAGCCGCTTGCCGGTGCGCAGATAGAACGGCACGCCCGCCCATCGCCAGTTATCCACCATCGTCTTGAGCGCGACGAAGGTCTCGGTGCGCGAGTTCTCGCGCACGCCTTCCTCCTGCAAATAGCCGGTCACCTGATGACCATCGAGCGCGCCCGCGGCATACTGGCCGCGCACCACGTGCGTGCGCACATCGCCCGGCCCGAGCGGCCGCAGCGACCGGATCACGTTGACCTTGGCGTCGGCGACAGCGTCGGAGGCGAGCGATACCGGCGGCTCCATCCCGGTCAGCGCGAGCACCTGCAGCATGTGGTTCTGCACCATGTCGCGCAGCGCGCCGGCGCCCTCGTAGTACATCGCGCGCGTTCCCAGCCCTTCCTCCTCGGACACCGTGATCTGGACGTGGTCGACGCGCCGGTTGTTCCAGAAATCCTCGAAGATGCTGTTGGCGAAGCGCAGCACCATCATGTTCTGCACGGTCTCTTTGCCCAGGTAATGGTCGATGCGAAAGATCTGGTTTTCGTCAAAATGCCTGCGCATCGCGCTGATGATGTGCAGCGCACTATGCAGGTCGTGGCCGATCGGCTTTTCGACCACGATGCGGCTGAAGTACGGCGCCTGTGGCTCGGCAATCAGGCCGGCGCCGGCGAGCCGTTCAACCGTTTCGGTAATCGCCTCGGGCGGGACCGAGAGATAAAAAATCCGATTGGGCGGCAACCCCCGCGCCTTCTCCGTCTCTTCGAGCCTGGCCTTCAGCCGCGCGAAGCCGTCAGGACGATCCATCCCCGACAGGTAATCGAGATTCTGAGCAAAGCGGCGCCAGCACTGCTCGTCGATCTTCAGGCGCGAATAGCGCTCGGCCGCCTCGCGCGCCTTGGCGCGGAAGGCCTCCACCGACATATCGCGCCGCGCGAATCCCAGGATTGCACTTTTGGGCGGGATCGCGTTCGAACCGCAGTGTTCCAGATTGTAGAGGGCGGGCAAGAGCTTGCGCGCCGCCAGATCGCCCGAGGCGCCGAAAATCACGATTGTGCACGGCGGCACCGGATGGGTCTCGGCAATTGTCCAGACTTGACTCATGGGACCTGCTCCTTCCGTAAGCGGTTGCAGTGGCAGGCGGTCGTATCCCGTTTTCCCGGTCCCCAGCCCATGCTAGCCTCGATTAGCGGTGCGGCGAAACAGCCGCGAGGAAAGGAACCTCTCGATGCATCAGGAAATCGGGCCAACCGGGGCGGGAAGGCGGGAATGAGCGGCGCGGTTGCGGCAGGGGCGCAGGTCCCCGGCGAGGCGTCGTTCATGAAGTGGATGCCCGCGGTGGCATGGGCGGTGGTGCTCTTCTGTTTTTCAACCTCGTATTTTTCGGCCGAGAACACCTCGCGCATCATCGATCCGATCCTGCGTTTCCTGATGCCGGCGGCATCCGCGGTAACCATCGCGTTCGCCCACGGACTGGTGCGCAAGGCCGCCCATTTCACCAACTATGCGATCCTGTTCTGGCTGCTGGTGAGCGGCCCGCTGCGCGCGCGGCCATACACCGCGTTGGCGCTGTGCATGCTCTACGCCCTGCTCGACGAAGGCCATCAAATCTTCGTGCCCAACCGCACGCCTTCGCTGTACGACGTGGCGCTGGATTCCACCGGCGCGCTGTTCAGCCGCTTTCTGCACGCGGCCGTGGTCGAAATCGCCTAGGCGCCCGCCTCTTCCAGCGCGGCGCTGATCCGGTCCACGCGATCGTAGAACTCGCGCAGCCGTGACAGCTCGGGCGGAATTTTCAGCGCGCCGCTGAGCGCCAGCAGATGAAGCTGTCCATAGAGCGCGAAGTCGGCCAGGCCGGGCGCGCCGAATAGAAACGCGCCATGCTCGAGCGCCAGCTCGAACGGCGCCAGCACCTCGCGCACCCGTTCCATGTTGGCCGCATGCTCGCGCCGCATCCGCGCACAGAAATCCGCTCCGTACTTGCGGTCGCGGATAAACCGAAACAGCGCCACGCGATCCGCGCCCTGGCGCGCGAAGTAGTCCTCCTCGTCGGGCACCGCCGCCGCGAACAGCGCCTCCTCGACCTCGCGGTCGATGTAGCGCGTGAGCGCCAGGTGCAGACCGCGGCTGCGCGTCGGCAGGATCGCGGGTTCGGGCCGCAAGGCCTCGAGCCGCATCGCGATGCGGTCCGAATCGACTATGGTCTCGCTGTGGCCATGCTCACCCCCGGCCGCTTCGCTGCCGCCGCCCTCGAGCCGCAGCGCGGGCACCATGACCTGGCCCGAGGCCGCAATCAGCTCTTTGCGCTCGACGTAATCGACTTCGACCACCTCGTAATCGATCCCCTTGAAATCGAGAATCTTCCGTACCTTGGAGCAGAACGGGCTGGTCGCGAATTGGTAGAGCGTGGCCTTCATCATGTGTCCTCGCCTGTTTAATGCCCGCCGCATGCGGACTCGGCGGCAGCCTGGTCAATGCCGCAGCATCTGCGCCATGGTCGCCGCATTCATCACACCAAAGTTGCTGTAGCAATTGTTGAAGATAACGCTCGCCCGCCGCACGCCATCCAGCGATTTCAGCCGCTCGGCCCAAGGGGCAAGTTCGGCCTCGGCATAGAGATATTTGAAGCGCTCCGCCGCGCCGCCGGTGCGTTTGTACCAGTTCTCGCGGCTGCGACCGTGAAACCGCACGTAAATCTCGGGACCGGTGACCGCAAATACGGGCTCGACTGTGCCGGGCGGCGCGTCGACCGAAACAAAGGTCAGGCCCTGGCGGCGAAGGAAGTCGAGCGTTTGCGCCTGTTGCACGCCTTCGAACCAGCTGTTGTGGCGAAATTCGATCGCGACCGCCGCGCCCGGCATCCGATCCCTGAGGCTCGCGATGTAGTCGAGATTGGAGCGGCGCGCGGTGAAGTACGGCGGGAACTGGAACAGCAGATGTCCGAGCTTGCCGGCGGCGCGCAGCGGCGCAAGCGCGCTCCAGAACATCCCGAACGCCGCCTCGAGCAACTCGGCCGACGGGTGTCGCAGGTGGCGCTCGACGCGCGCGGACGCGGACAGCATCGACTTCAGCGCCGCCGGCAGCCGCGTCGCATCCGTGGGATGCTGCGTCAACATCGAGAACGCCTTGACGTTGAAGACGAAGCCCGGCGGCGTGCGCTGCGCCCACAGCTCGGCGTTGCGCTCCGCGATCAGCGCGTAATAGCTGGCATCAACCTCGACCGTGTTGAACTGCGCGGCGTAAAAGCGCAGCCGATCCTCGGCGGTCTTCAAACCCGGCGGATAAAAGTTATCGGACTTGAGCAGCGTGGGATCGGTCCACGAGGCGGTGCCGACCAGGAACTGCGGACGCGCGGACATCCGTGCAACACTAGCACACAGGCCCGCGCGGCCGCGGCGCGCGCGCTCCGCCTGCGGCACTCAGCCGAACATGTTCACCGGATCGAGTCCCTGGCCCAGCGTCGATTTGAAGATCTCGAACAGCCGGTCGATGTCCCACGGACCGTCGCTGTAGATCACGCGCTCGGTTTTGATATGCGTGTAGCGCGTGATGCGATAACCGGAAGCGCCGAAGCATTGCCCGGTCACTTCGGCCGCCGCGTCGCTCGCAAGATAGACGATGATCGGGGCGACGTTGGCCGGATCGCGCGGCGTGCCCTCGACGCTTTCGCTGGTCGCCGCGCCGGTGACGCCGGGCATCCGCCCCGCCGGAATCGAGTCGGTCATCCGCGTCGCCGCCCCCGGCATGATCGCGTTGACGGTGATGCCGTATTTCTGCAGCGCGACGGCGCAACTGTACGTAAGCCCGAGGATGCCAGCCTTGGCCGCCGCGTAGTTGGGCTGGCCCGGACTGCCGAGCGCCGAATTCGAGGAAAAATTGATGATGCGGCCGGTCTTGCGCTCGCGCATGTGGGCGCTGGCCGGGCGGATGGTGCAGTAATGCCCCTTCAGATGGACGCGGATGACGTCGTCCCATTCCTGTTCGCTCATGTTGAAGATCATGCGGTCACGCAGGATGCCGGCGACGTTGACCAGGATGTCGAGATGGCCGAACTGGTTGATCGCCTGGTTGATCAGACCCTCACCGCCCGCGACCGTCGCGATGTCCAGATGATTGGACACCGCCCTGCCGCCGGCGGCGACGATCTCCCTGACCACGTCGTCGGCCGGCGAGACGGTCTCTTTCTGCCCGGCCAGGGTTACGCCCAGGTCGTTGACGACCACCGCCGCACCCTGGGCGGCCAAAGCGCGCGCCACACCGCGTCCAATGCCTCGTCCGCCGCCGGTGACGGCGGCAACCTTACCCTCGAGCTTGCCCATCGCTGTCCCTCGATTTTGGTGTTGCGGTTTTGTGCGAAAAGCTGCCACGCTTATAGCGCAAACGTTCGACGGGCGAACAGTCCCGCATTACGCGCTAGTCGGTGAGGTTTATTTCGGTGAGCACCCCGCCCGGCGTGAATCGCGCGATCTTTCCGGTGGGTTCGGTAAAGTAAAGATTGCCGTCCGCTCCGCTGGCGATGAAGGCGGGGATGACCGTTTCCGGCAGGTAAAAGGCGGTGATTGCTTCGCCCGCGCGCACCCGGCAGATCGCGTGAGCGCGCGGTATGGTCAACCAGATCGCGCTGTCGGCGCCGGCCACGATGTCGAGCGCCGGCGCGTTAACCGGCAGGGCCATCTCGGCGAGACGGCCCCGCGGGGCGAGCCTGCCGATTCGGCCGGCCGCCAACTCCGTGAAATAGATTTGGCCGTCGCCGCCGAGCGCGATGCCGTTGGGATGGCTGTTCGGAAACGGCAGCGGATACTCCGTGATGTTGGCATGGCGGCTGCCGCTCGCCAGCACGAGCCGTCCGATACGGTTGCCCGAGTTCTCGGCGAACCAGACCGCGCCGTCGGGGGCGACCGCGATTCCAGCCGGTCCGCCGCCCCTCGGCAACGGAAATTCCATGAATCGGTGATCTTCGGACGATGGACGATGGGCGTCGGGCGGAACGAACAGGCCGATCTGGCCGGCGGCGTGCTCGGTGAACCAAATCGATCCGTCCGGCGCCGCGGCAATGCCTGCCGGGCCGCTCTTGGGCGTGGGCACCGGGTAGTAGTCCACCCGGCCATTGTACGGCAGGACACGTCCGATACGTTCGCCCTGGGGATCGGTGAACCAGACCGCGCCGTCATGGGCAACAGCGAGACGTTCGGGAAAGCCTTCCTGGTCGAGACCGACTTGCCGGAAAGCGCCGCTCAGCTCCATCAATCCCAGCATCGGCGCGCTGTACTCGGTAAACCACAGGCCGTCGACGGCGGATGCTATCGCGTAAGGCGAATGTATCGTCAGCGGATGCCCCGGTTGCGAATTCCTGGCTGCCGCCGGCTCCCGGCCGGCCTCGACGCGCTTGCCCAACTGGTTGATGGCCGAGGGCTTGGGAGCGGCGCCGCAACCGCACAGCCACAACGCCACGAGCGCAGCGAGGACCGATGCGCCGGTCAGCGCGTGCAGGCAACGAACGATTTGGATGCGATGGCTAATGGCTCAGTCTCGCCGATGTTGAACCTGTACGCTGCCAGATAGCCCGCCATCACGGCAACCGAGCCGCCTTTCGTCCGCCGACGATCGCGCGATCGGCGACCCGAGTGCGGACCAACCTGGTGTTGCGCGCGATTGGGATGGAACGAGACGTGCGGGCCGCCTCGCCGGACCGGCTCGAAACGCCGAGGTCGAGTTCTGACGTTCGCTATCGACGCCTGACGCGCGTCATCCACCCGAACCCGCCGCGGCGCGCGCCTGGCGGGCGGAGCGGCGCGTCTCGAGGTACCACTTGATGGTCCGTCGCAGTCCCTCGTCGAAGTCGGTCGCTGCGCGGAAGTTGAATTCGCGCTCGGCGCGCGAGACGTCCAGGCATCTGCGCGGTTGTCCGTCGGGCTTGCTCGGATCCCATACGATTTCACCGCTGAATCCGGTGAGCCGCGCAATCAGGGTGACAAGCTCGCGGATCGTGATCTCGCGACCCGCACCGAGATTTACCGGTTCGGCGCCATTGTAGTGTCGCGCGGCGAGCACGATGCCGCGCGCGCAATCCTCGACGTAGAGGAACTCGCGGCTGGCCGAACCCGTGCCCCAGACCTCGATGCGCGAAGCGTTGCTCTCGATCGCGTCCACGCACTTCTTGATAAGCGCGGGGATCACATGCGAGCGCGCGGGGTCGAAGGTGTCGCGCGGCCCGTAGAGATTGACCGGAAGCAGATAGATCGCGTTGAAGCCGTATTGCTGTCGATAGGCCTGGGCCTGCACCAGGAGCATCTTCTTGGCCAGGCCATAGGGCGCGTTGGTCTCTTCCGGATAGCCGAGCCAGAGATCGTCTTCGCGGAAGGGCACCGGCGTGAACTTGGGATAGGCGCATACGGTGCCGACCGCGACGAATTTCTCGACGCCGCCAAGCCGCGCCTGTTCCATCAGCTCGGCGCCCATGATCAGATTCTCATAGAAGAAGCGGCCGGCGTTCTCGCGATTGGCGCCGATCCCGCCCACCACCGCGGCGAGATGGATGATCATCTGCGGGCGAACCTTGCGCATCAGCTTCGCGATCTGCTGCGGCTTGCGCAGGTCGTACTCGCTCGCCCGCGGCGCCGCGATATTGCGGAATCCGGCGCGCGCAAGCTCTTCGAGCACGAAGCTGCCGAGGAATCCCGCGCCGCCGGTGACCAGGATGCGCGCGCCGGGAGCCGGTTCTGCCTGCCGTGATGTCATGTGCCGCGCCCCTTCTTCACCGGCCCCGCCGGGCGCAAGGGCTCACGGCCCGGCCGAGCGGATGCAATTCTATTACCGGAACGCAATCGCGAGCTTAAGCGGGGAATACGCACAGCTTCAGACAAATTTCAGCCGTCTCAGCGCGAACCCGAACATCCGCAGCAGGAGCATGCCGTGGCGCCAGCGCTGAATGTTGGTCTGGCCGTAGGTCCGTTCATGATAACGCACCGGCATATCGACGATCTTGAGATCGAGCTTGGCGGCGCCGAAGAGCAGGTCGAAATCGCCGAAGGGATCGAAATCGCCGAAGTAGGATCGGTTCGCCGCGATCGTAGCGTAGTCCGCGCGGCTGATTACCTTGGTCCCGCACAGCGTGTCCTTCACGTTCTGCCCCAGCAGCCAGGAAAACCCGAGGCTGAAAAACTTGTTGCCGAGGAAGTTCAGAAAGCGCATCGCCTGCTTTTCCATCGGATAGACGAACCGCACGCCGTTGATGAACTCGCCGCGGCCCGAGCGCAGCGCGCGATAGAAGCGCGGCAAATCCTCCGGCGCCACCGTCAGGTCGGCGTCCAGGATCATCAGCACATCGCCCGCGGCCTCGGCAAAGCCCAGACGCACGGCGTCGCCCTTGCCGCGCCCGACTTGCCGCAGCAGGCGCATCCGGCGCTCCGGGTGGCGCAAGATCGCCGACTCTATCGCATGGTACGTGTCGTCATGCGAATGGCCTTCGACGAACACGATCTCGGTGCCGGCGCCCATTTCGGGCACGCGCGTCACCACGTTTTCGATGTTGCCGGCTTCATTACGCGCCGGCACGACCACGCTCACCAGCGGCTCGGCGGCCGTTTGCGCGGCGGCGACCGCCGGAGCAAGACGCGCGACGATGAAATTGGTGAGCCCGAGATGACGCAGCGGCCAGAGCTTGGCCAGATAGCGATTGCACAGCGGGGCGAGCATCGGAATCGCCAGCGGCATCAGCACCTCCTGCCATTGGCGAATGATCTCGAAGCCGCCCAGCGCCAGCATATTGTTCACGTCCTCGAGTGTCAGCCAGTTCTGTACGGGTATCCGGTTGGCCAGATTGAGGCGGGCCGCCGCGCGCAGGGGCAGCTCCCATACCCGGCTGTAGGTGTTGATAATCACCCGCGTCGCCGGGCCGCAGACCGAAGCGACGCGTTCGACGACGGCCTGCACGTCCCACAGGTCGTTGATCAGGTCGGACAGTATGACGTAGTCGAAGCGCGCTGCGAGACTCAGCTGCGCTACTTCGGCCTGCACGAAATGCAGTTGCGGATGCTTTCTGGCGGCCTGCCGGACCATCTCCGGCGTGACATCGACGCCCACTCCGAAGGCGGGTTCGAGCGCGGCCAGCAGATCGCCCGTGCCGCACCCCAGCTCGAGCACGCGGCTGCCTGGCGGCACCAGGAAGCGGTAAATCTCGGCGAGGCGACGGTAATAGGCCGCGCTGGCGGGTTTGCGGGAGTAGCCGCTCCATAAGGCGATGTGTTCGGCGCGATAGCGCGCCGCGGCCGAGAATTCGTCGTCTGCCGGCCGCATCGAGGCGCCGCCGCCTGCTATCGCCGCATGATGCCGTTCCGCATCCATTTCATCCCCCCTGCGTCGCAGGCACTGCCCATTCAGATCGGCCGCGAACTTCAAATTGCGGTGCGTGCGCGAGCTTCGCCGAGCGCGGGCATGGGTTGCGCTATCGCTGATCGTTCGGCCGGCTCTTCCGCGCCGAAGTCGGTTGCGAACCAGTAAAGAGAAACATACGCCAGCAGGGCGACCGGCGAGGCACCCGCGCGCCACGCCAGCGTGTCCGGATGCAGTATGAGTTGATGCGAATGCATATCGACGCCGGCGAAATACAGCCAGGCTGCCGCGTAGCACGCGGCGCCCATCCACAGCGCGCGCGCGCCCGTGCAGTGATTTGCAACCGCCGCGCTCAGTTTGACCATCGGCAACGCCAGCAGCACCAGGTAGTAAAACCATGAGGTCGGGGAAATGATCACCGCGGTCATCATCCACAGACAGAACAACCGACCGTCGGGATCGTCATTCGCGGGCCGCGCGAGCGTCACCTTGACCGCGAGCGCGACCAATGCGAGCGCGGCGATCCAATGGCAGACCCATGCCGCCCATTCAACCGACGCCGGAGGATTCGCACCGAACAGGTACCACGACATCCGCATAATCGTCGGGCCCAGGGCGATATTGCCGGGCAACGCCAGAGCCCAGGTCTGGGTCAGGTATTTCGGCGCGCGCACGAAGCTGAACGTGCTGTTCGCGCCGGCCAGTATCAGCGTGACCAGCCCGCCGGCCACCAGCCCGATTGCCGTATATGTCAGCGCTCGCCAGCGTCTCATCAGCGCCAGGTAACCGACCAGCAGGAATGGAAATGCGCGCAGCAGCGTCGCCAGCGCCAGCACCAGGCCGGCAGCCGCGTCCCTCCCCCGCTCCAGCCAGCGCAGCATCAGAACGAACATCAGCAGCACCAGCATTTTGTTCTGGCCCCAGATGAAATGATCCGTTACGGGCGGAAACAGCAATGCGAGCGCGAAGATCGCGAGCATCTGGTCTCGGCCAAGACCGGTGGTCCAGCGAAACAGCAGCACCAGCGAAGCCAGAAAGGCGAGCGCGTTGATCGCGGTCCATACGTAGAAGCCGACGCGAGGCGACAGGAAGGTCAGGGGCACGAAACACATCACGAAGGTCGGCGGATCGGTCGCATGCGTGATCTTGTCCAGGTCCAAACCGAACGGACGCGCAAGCGGCGTCAGGTCGGTGGTATAGGGATTCAATCCCGCGCGCATGGCGAGCGCCGAGCTGTAGTAGACGCTGTAGTCCCATTTGGTGGCGCGCGCGGGAAGCGCGGCAATCACCACCATCAATCCGAGGCCGACCGCCGCCCATAGCGGCACCAGGATGGCCATGCGCTTGAGCAGACTCATTTCGGATGCCGGTTGCACAATGCCTCGCGGTCGCGTGCGCGATCGGAATTGCAGACTCCGGTGCCTCAGGCGGCACAGTCAGGCGAAGCGCCCGCTCGGCCGGCAGCGGCCTCGCCGCCCGTCCCCGCGACCCCATCGACTGCCCACCGGTAAATGGCGGTAATTGGGCTGATCGACATCGTGATCCGCCTCCTCCCCTTCACCACACGTCGGACTTTACGTTAGGGCGACAAAGGGCGCAACAAGGCGCTGAGAAGCGGTCAGAAGCGGTTTGAGATGGCCTATCTGCCCGATTCCTTCGCCAGCGAGCGCAACGCCGCGATTCGCGAGCCGATCTCGGGATCCCGCGTCATCTCTTCGATCGCGAGCGGCAAACGCCAGGACCAGTTTGCCGGTGCCACAGTACCGGGAAGGTTAATCCGCTCGCGCCAGCCGAACAGGTCCTGGATCGGAATCAGCACCATCCGCGAGGGCGAGGCATACAGCGCCGCCAGCATCCGATCGCGCATGCGCTCGAAGTCCGTGCGGCTCTCGCGCGAGCCGACCGGCGCCAGGTCCAGGACGCGGAGCATGCGCTCGCGTTCGCCGGTCGATGCGGTTTCCCACCACTGCGCCAGTGTATCCGTGTCGTGAGTGCCGGTGGTTGCGAGCGACAGTGCCGGGTAGTCGGCCGGCGGAATGAATGCCTCGGCGGCGGTGCCTTCGTTGACCTTCTCCCAGCGCATCACTTTGTACCCGGGGATGCCGAGCGCGGCCAGCGAGACGCGCACGAAGTCGGGAATTACGCCCAGGTCCTCGGCAATCACGGAGGTGGCGCGGGCCTCGTCAATGATCGCGTGCAGCACCGCCTCGCCTTGCGCCCGCTGCGCGGGTTCGTCGGCGGGAAAGAAGGCCCCGCGGTCTCCGGCCACGCCGCCGAAGGAAAAGGTCCGGTAGAGCCCGACCACGTGATCGACGCGGATGAAGTCGAAAAGCTCGCGCGCGTGAGCGGCGCGATGCCGGTGCAGGGCAAACCCGTCGGCGCGCATCCGCTCCCAGCGGGGCGCCGGCAGGCCCCAGCGCTGGCCTTCGGGATTGAATGCGTCGGGCGGGGCGCCAACGGTCCGCTCGAAATCGAACAGCTCCTGATTGGCCCAAACCTCGGCGCTGTCGTGCGCGGGCGAGAACGCGATATCGCCGCCGAGCAGCACTCCGCGAGCATTCGCCTTGCCGCGCGCGTCGCTCCATTGACGATGCGCGAGGAACTGCCAGTAGACGTATTTTTCGATGAGCTTGAGCAGCTCCGCGCGCGACCGCGCGAGCGCCCGCGGCTCGCGCCGCCGCAGATCCTCGGGCCATTGCTCCCACGGGGCGAGATCGAAGCGGTCCTTGAGCGCGCGGAACAGGGCATAGTCGTCGAGCCAGTAGTGGTTGCGCGCCGCAAACTCGTCCACGGCCGCGCGCTCAGCGCCGCTCAGCAGATGATGCTGGAAAGCGGCTTCGAGCAGGGCGAGGCGCGCGGCGCGAATCGTCAATCGGTCGCTAAGTGGCACGTCGCGCAGCGCGCGGCGCACCCGCTCGACCTCGGCGGGCGCGACGCCCGGCAGCGAATCGACTCCCACGTAAATCGGATCGATCGCGAAGACGCTGAGCGCGCTGTACGGACTCGCCTCGCCGGGCGAAGTCTCGTCGATCGGAAGCAGGAGAATCGCGCGATGGCCCATCGCGACCGCCAGCTCGGCCATTGCGGCCAGAGCGCCGATATCGCCGATCCCGGCGTCGGCGCGCGTGCGCAGCGAGAACAGCGGCACCATCACGCCCGCGCGCCGCACGGCTGCAAATTCCGAATTCACGACCGCAAAAAAAAAGTCAGATCACGTAACCGCCGTTGGGGCTGATCACCTGGCCCACCATGAACGAAGAATCCTCGCAGGCCAGGAACAGCGCCGCCGCCGCGATATCCCGCGGCTCGCCGAAACGTCCAATGGGCGTGCGCGCGATTACCGCCTTGCGCAGCTCGGGCGACAGCGGCGCGGTCATCGGCGTCTCGATAAAGCCCGGCGCGATGCAGTTGACCAGGATTCCCTGGCGCACGACCTCGCGCGCCACGCACCGGGTGAACGAGATGATGCCGCCCTTGGCCGCGCCGTAATCGGCAGCCATTTCGATGCCGGTCAGGCCGACGATCGAGCCCAAATTTATGATGCGGCCCGAGCGGTTCGGGATCATCGTCTTGAGCGCTTCTCGTGTGCAATAGAAGGTCGCGTCCAGATGGGTGGCGAGCATGCGATGCCAGTCCTCGTCGGTTTTTTCGACGGTGGGTGTCGCCTCGCTGCCCGGGCGCACTCGCCCGATCCCCGCATTGTTAATCAGCACATCGATCGTGCCGAAGGCGGCGATGAATTCCGCGAACATTCGCTTTACGGCCGCGCTGTCCGCGACGTCGGCGACCAGCGCCTGCGCGCGGCCGCCCACGCGTTCAACCTCGGTGGTGACGTTTTGCGCCGCCTCGGGCCGCACATCGTTCACACCGACGCGCGCGCCCTCGCGCGCGAACACCAGCGCCATCTCCCGCCCCAAGCCGGAGCCTCCACCGGTTATCAGCACCGCCTTGTCCTTGAGCTTCATCCCCGGCCCCCGTCCTACTTTTTGCCCGGTCCGCCTTCCTTGAGCTGGCGCTTCCAATCCAACCGCCGCGCCTCGGCGCCTGCCGCCTCGGCCTCAGTAATCATTCCCTTCTTCTGATAGAACATGCTCAGATTGGTGAACGCCAGGATGTCCTCGGGTTCGCGCGCGATGTGCTGCTTGGTCAGCTCGATCGCTTTGTCGAGATCGCCCTTGGCCTGGTAGCACATCACGAGGCCGTGCAGCGCGTCAGTGTAGCGCGGGTCCTGTTCGAGTGCGCTTTCATAGGTCTCGATCGCCTCGTCGTACTTGCCGTCGGCGTAGAGATCGATCGCGGCGTCGTAGAGTTCCTCCTTATCCGGCATCGCTCACCTCCTGTTCTCGCGTACCGTCTCATCCGGCGTTGGTTGCCGCCTGCGGCATCGCTTATATACTACAGATATTAGCGAGCGCTTGCCGCGAGCGCAGCGGCTTCCGGGACCATGTACAGCGAAGAAGAAATTTACGACGTGCTGCGCGAGTGTTACGACCCGGAAATCCCGGTCAACATCGTTGACCTCGGACTCGTCTATCGCGTCGAAGTGAAGGGCGACGTGATAACGGTCGAGATGACGCTCACCGCGCCGGGATGCTCGATGGGCGCGATGATCGCAAGCGAAATCCAGGACAAACTGCTCGGCATCCCCGGATGCGCCGACGCGAACGTCGAGATCGTCTGGGAACCGCCGTGGACTCCGCACATGATGAGCCCGGCGGCGCGCAAGGCGCTCGGCCTCGACGACTGAGCATCCCGTTGCCGCGGCCATTCGCTCGACGATTCCGCGCGCGCCGCCCGGTCACGGATCGATCAACACCCCCGGATTGAGGATCGCATTCGGATCCAGCGCGCGCTTGGCCGCTCTGAGAGCCCGCGCGAAGCCCTCGGGACGCTGGCGATCGTACCATGGGCGATGGTCGCGGCCGACCGCATGATGATGCGTGATCGTGCCGCCGAGCTTTACGATGACCTCCGACACCGCGGCCTTGATCTCATCCCATTGCTCCAGTTCGGATCCCGGCCGGCCCGGCGCGAGGATGGTGTAGTACGGCGCGGGGCCGTCCGGGTAAGCATGCGTGAAGCGGCAGGTCATCGTGCCCGCGCCGCAGATGCGCCGGATCGCGTCGCTCCCGGTCTCCATCAGTTGCGCATGATAGGCGGGAAAGCGATCCCACGTTATGGCGGTCTCGAAAGTGTCGTTCACGATGCCCATTGAGATCAGCGCGTCGCGGATATACGGGGCCTTGATGAACGCGTCGCGCCATGCGCCCGCCGCGCCCTCGTGGGTCGCGGCAGAATCGGTGCGGGTGCGGCCCGCACCCTGTGGAACCTGGCCACCCAAATCCGCGCAAACTTCGAGCGCCCGTTTGATCCACGGTTCCAGCTCGTGGTCGGCGGATTCGAACGCCAGCACCAGCACCGCGGCCTCGCCCTGGTTGGCGCCGGCGTTGGCGGCCTCGCCGGGGTCGAGCAGGCGGCAGTTTGCGGGATGGAGCCCGGCCTGCGCGATTCGCCGGACGGCCTCGGCGCCGCGCACGAAATCGGGAAATGAAACCGATGCGCCGGCGCGGAATTTGGGCCGGTCCTGCAGGCGCATCCAGGCCTCGGTGATGATGCCGAGAATCCCTTCCGATCCGATGAACATGCGGTCGGGACTGGGTCCCGCGCCCGAGCCGGGGAGCCGGCGCGATTCGACCGCGCCCGTGGGCGTGATGACGCGCACCGACTCGACGAAATCATCGATATGCGTGTAGAGCGTCGCGAAATGGCCGCCGGAGCGGGTCGCGATCCATCCGCCCAGCGTCGAAAATTCAAACGATTGCGGAAAATGGCGCAACGTGAGGCCGTGCGGGCGCAACTGCTCCTCGAGCGCCGGCCCCAGCACGCCGCCCTGGATACGCGCGGCGCGCGACATGCGATCCACCTCGAGCACGCGGTCAAGCCGCGTCAGGTCGATCGAGAGCAGGCCGCGCCAGTCCCCGCCCGCCGGCGCCTCGACCCCGCCGACGACGCTCGAGCCGCCGCCGAACGGCACGGCGGCGATGCGCTCGCGGTCGCACCATTCGAGCACGTTCACCACCTCGGCCTCGTCGCGCGGAAACGCGACCGCGTCGAACGGATTGGGATAGTGGCGGCGAAACGCGCGAACGACGTCGCGGTAGCCGCGTCCATAGCTGTGCGCCGCGCGATCGTAGGTGCTGGTCGAGCAGATGGCGGCAAGCGCGCCGGGCGGCTTTACCCGGGGCGGGCGCAATTGGAGTTCCTCCTCGCGCGGCGGGGGCTTGATTTCAAGCGGCGGGAGGTTGAACCGCTTCGCGACCCGCTCCGCGAGATGCTTTTGCTGTTCCGCGTTCGGATGCTGGTCCTCGTAGCCCCAGCCCCAGAACTTCCGCTTGCGCTGCTCCGCCATTGCCGTTCGACCTCCGCGCGATGAAGCGACAATTGTGCAAGGCGCGGCGGCGCGAGGCAAACCGAATCGGGCGCGCTTGCGCGGCGCGCCTTGCGGTCGTATCTGTCAGAGCATCGACCCGGCCGTCGAAGGCCGCGAGAAGTATTCATCATGAACGAAGCGCAAATCTCAGCCGCCGATCCGCATCCGCGCCGGCGCCTCAACGCGGCGGGCCTCGAAATCGCATACGTCGACACCGGCGGCGGCGGCGATCCGATAGTCTTCCTGCACGGCAATCCGACTTCGTCCTATCTCTGGCGCAACGTCATCCCGCATCTTTCAGCGACGGCGCGATGTCTCGCGCCGGACCTGGCCGGAATGGGAGATTCCGCCAAGGCGGCCGACGGCGCGTATCGGCTCGTCGACCATATCCGCTATCTCGACGCATGGTTTGCCGCCCTTGCGCTCGAGCGCGCGCGAGTCACGCTGGTGGTTCACGACTGGGGATCCGCGCTTGGCTTTCATTGGGCGCGGCGCAACCCGGGCGCAATCAAGGGAATCGCCTACATGGAAGCGATCGTACGGCCGCTCGAGTGGACCGAATTCAATGAGCAGGCACGCCCGCTCTTCCAGAGCCTGCGCTCGCCTGCGGGCGAAGACCTGATCCTCAAACGCAACGTCTTCGTCGAACGTATTCTGCCCGGCAGCGTCATGCGCAAGCTCGGCGCGCCCGAGATGGAACGCTACCGCCGTCCGTTCATCGAGCCGGGCGAATCGCGCCGCCCCACCCTGACCTGGCCGCGCGAGATCCCGCTCGACGGCGAGCCGCCCGACGTGGTCGCGCTGGTCGGCGATTACGCCGCATGGCTTGCGGCGAGCCCGCTACCGAAGCTGTTCGTCAACGCCGACCCCGGCGCGATCCTGACGGGCGCCCAGCGCGAGTTCTGCCGACGCTGGCCCAATCAGCACGAAGTGACGGTCAAAGGATCGCACTTCATCCAAGAGGATTCGCCGCACGAGATCGGCAGGGCGCTCGCGCAGTGGTACCGGGCGCTTTGAGGCCGGGCGTCTCGCGGTTGCGCAAGCGCGCCGCCCTGGCTCTAATTCCACTCTGGTTCGCGCAGGACCATCAATGCTCGCGGAGGAAGCCATGTCGGACTATTCAACTCTGCTCTTTGACGTACGCAACAACGTCGCCTACATCACGCTCAACCGACCCGATGCAGCCAACGCGCTCAATGCGGAACTGGCCCACGACCTGATGGAAGTGGCGCTGCGCTGCGAGGAGGATCCCACCGTGCGCGCGGTCCTGATCCACGCCAACGGCAAAATCTTCTGCGCCGGCGGTGATTTGAAGAGCTTCGCCGCGCAACCGAAGGAGATGCTGCCGACCTTCTTAAAGAAAGTCACTTTTCATCTGCACAAGGCGATCTCGCGCTTCAACCGGATGAAGGCGCCGGTGGTGATGGCGATCCACGGCGCGGCCGGCGGAGCCGGGATGAGCCTCGCCTGCGCCGGCGATATCGTGATCGCGGCCGAGTCGGCGCGCTTCACGATGGCCTATACGCGTGCCGGACTCACGCCCGACGGCTCTTCGACCTTCTTCCTGCCGCGCATCGTCGGGCTGCGCCGCGCGATGGAACTGACGCTGACCAACCGCGTGCTCTCGGCGCGCGAGGCCTGCGATATGGGCATCGTCTCGCGCGTGGTCCCGGATGGCGAACTGATGGCCACGGCCGAGGGACTTGCCAAGGGCTTCGCCCAGGGCCCCACCCGCGCCTTTCTCGGGGTCAAGCGCCTGTTCGCCGAGAGCGCGACGCGCACGCTCGAGGATCAGATGGAACAGGAGACGGAATGGATTGCCGAGATGGGTCGAACCGCGGACGGCCCCGAAGGCATCGCTTCATTTCTCGAGAAGCGCCCGCCGAAGTTCAGGGGCGAGTAGCGCGCGCGCCCACCCGCTTGCATCGAAATGAAAAGGCGTGGGCCACTTTTGGGCCCACGCCTTTCGTCAAACAGCAGGCGTCGCGCGTCAGTGGACGCTGACGAAGCTGAGCACTCCGTGGGTGACCAGGTTGTAGGTCGGATCCGCGGTATGCGTCCCGGCGGTGCGGGGCGCGGCCAGCAGAGCATTGATGTCGACGACCGCGAGGAACGAACGGCTGGCATCGAGCAGCACGCCCATCGGCTTGCCGGACGACGGGCTGACGTAAGCGGTCACGCCGTGCGGATCGAAAGTGTTGCTCCATGACCCCGAGGGCGGTGCGGGTACCGCTGCCTCAACCCAGTCCTGCACCGCGGGCATTCCGCTTCCCGAACTCGAAGGCAGCCGGAAGGCGGCAAACTCGGTGCCGCCGAATTCCGCCTGCATCAGGCCGACGTGGCCCGAGGGTGCGACGGTGATGCCGGTGCTGGTGATGCCGGTGATGTCAGCCAGGCTCTGAACCTGCGCCGCACCGGGAGCGGCCCATGAGCCTGGCGATCCGGCGGTGAACGTGGCCTGAGTCAGATCGGCGATAAACATTTCATTCGTAAATTCGACGCTGCCCACTGCGATATCCGTGGTGCAATCAACCGCGGCGCCGTCCAATTCGCGGCCTCCGATAACCGCGGCGCGGTCGGCGAATTGGAACACATTCGGAACACCGGTTCCGTACTGCACGATGCTGTAGTCTGCGCCTTCCGTACCCGACAGAAGCCAGTGCTTGTTGGGTTCGACAGCCGGTGACTCCGACAACTCGGGGACGCCCGCCGCGCCGAGCGAACTTCCGTCCGCCAACGAAAAGAACTGGTACAGCAGCGGGGGCGCCGCGGTACGTGCCACGCCTATGATACCAACGCCGATCGGATCGACCTCCGAGTTGCAGTTGGTGCAGGATCCGCCGCTGAAATCGGCAGTGCTGTCGCCGACACTGCTCACCGTTTTGGTAAGCGTCGCGCCGTTGATGAGATAAACGTCACTGTTGTTGGCGTCGCAGATGACGGTCCCGGTGACGCTGTTGCCCGAGCACGAGTTGACAATGTGCGGGGTCGGAATCGTCGCGCGCGCCACGCTCCCTTCGACCGGCACCACGAACACCCCGGTCACCGCGGTCTCGCTCCAGTCGCCTGCCGGTGCATATACGGTCACGTTCTTGTTGGCGGCGTCGACGACAATGCCCATCGCGCCCGATGCGACGCAGGCGGCCGCGACGCCGGGATTGGGTGTGGGCGAGGCGGTCGGACCGCCCGCAACTTTCTTCGGCGGTCCCCCGTTGCTGTCTCCACCGCACGCCCCAAGCACGAGAGCCATCGCGACACAGATCAACGTCAATCCGGCCGCTTCGGGCCGGGCAAAACGCTCTGACATCTGAAATCTCCCCCGAAAGTTGAGTACAGAAACGAAGCGCACGATAGCTGCAGGCACGATGCGATGCAAGTAAAAATCGCGCGGATCCCGACAATCGCGTCCGACGCCATTGAGGGCTAGGTGCCTTTCGTTTTGGAGCGGCTTCAAAACTGCTCATGCGTACGGGCGAGCGGTCGTTTTCGTTCATATTAACGCGCACTTGCGCGTTGCTGCGGCACTTTGGTTACCTGATCCCATGGACTACACCACGCTCGGCAACACCGGCGTCAGCGTCTCGCGTATCTGCCTCGGATGCATGAGCTACGGAGACAAGAGATGGCGCGAATGGGTGGTCGGCGTCGACGAAGCGCGCGACCATTTTGCTGCGGCGCTCGACGCCGGCGTCAACTTCTTCGATACCGCCGATGTTTATTCCGCCGGCGTCAGCGAGGAGATCACCGGGCGATGGCTCGGCGAAATGGCGTCGCGCGACGACATCGTGCTCGCGACCAAGGTTCACGGCGCGATGGCCGCGGGACCCAATCGCCGCGGACTCAGCCGCAAGCACATCCTCGAGGCCTGCGACGCGTCGCTGCGCCGGCTCAAGACCGATTTCATCGATCTCTATCAAATCCATCGATGGGACTTCCGCACCCCGATCGAGGAGACGCTCGACGCGCTGGATACCCTGGTACGCGCGGGCAAGGTGCGCTACCTCGGCGCGAGCAGTATGGCGGCATGGCAGTTCAGCAAGGCGCTTTACCTGGCGGGCGAGCACGGATGGCATCGCTTCGTCAGCATGCAGAACCATTACAACCTGGTCTATCGTGAAGAGGAGCGCGAAATGATCCCGCTGTGCATCGACCAGGGCGTCGGCGTGATTCCCTGGAGTCCGCTGGCGCGCGGGTTCCTCGCCGGCGGCCGTCGCGCCGGCGGCACAGGCGACACCCTGCGCGCGCGGACCGACGAAATCGCGCGCAGCATGTACTTTCGCCCGTCGGATTTTGCGGTCGCGGATGCCGTCGCCGCGGTGGCGCGCGAGCGCGGGGTCACACCGGCGCAGATCGCCTGCGCCTGGGTTCTGCAGGCGCCGGGCGTGACCGCGCCGATCGTCGGCACGACCAGGCTCACGCACGTAAAGGAATTGATCGGGTCAATCGAGATCAAACTGAGCAAAGAGGAAGTGGCGGCGTTGGAGAAGCCCTACGAGCCGCATCCGGTGCTCGGCTACGAGCCGCCCAGGCCGGCGCGCATGCTGCGCTGACGCCGCCAGGATTCGCGCCGCCGCGTCCCCTGCTCAGCCCTTCAGCGTCGAGGCGAGATTCGCGCCCTCGCGCGCGCGAAACGCCACCGCGACGCGCAGGCGCTCGAGGTGCTGGTCGATAATCTTGCCGCCCAGGCGCACGCGATGCGCCTTGAAGAAATCGTGCACCTCGCGCTCGCGGTCGAGCAGCGCAACCACCGCCTCGCACATCCGCGGCAGCGCCGCATCGGGGAACTTGCGAATCATCTCCTCCCAGTGGCGCTTGACGAACTCCCACGCCTCGTAGCGGCAGGTCGGATTGAGCAGCAGCGAATGCATCAGGTAGGGCGCGTTCTGCGTGCGCACCTCGCCGTTGAGCGTCATTTCCATGGTCTCGCGCAGCGGTTCGGCCGAGCGAAAGCCCGCGAGCGAAAACAGGTAGCGCTGCTCCTCCTGCGGCGTTCCGGCCGACTTAAAGCGCTGCTTGAATTCCTCGTAGCGCGCGCGATCGCCGTGCGCGGCCAGAATACTGACCATCGGCGGCACCAGGTCGCGATCGATCGCGGCCGCATCTTTACCATACCGCGCGTACAGTTCGGCGGCCTGGCGATGCGCCTCGGCGTCCTCGCCCAGCGTGCCGAGCGCGCCCCACAGCATGCCGCGCAACTGCCGTGTCAGCTCGTCCTCGCCTGCGCGCGCCTCCAGGCCCATCCGCCCGGATGCCGCGCCGACGATCTCGCGCACGGCGGCGGCCAGGGCGGGACGCTGCGCCTCGCTGACGATGAGATCCAGATAGTGGAGCGGCGCGAGCATCGCGCGCCACACGTTAAGATCGCTCTCGCCGCGCATCGCGCGCAGCATCGCGAGCATTTCTCCAAGCGCCATCAACCCGGCGACCGTCGCCGCCCAGGAATCGCTGACCAGCGCGTAACGCTCGACCGGCTGGAGATCGTTCAGGTTGCGGCCCAGCGCGGCGAGCAGATCGGCGCTATAGCGCACGCGGTAGAAGCCGTGCCCGCCCTGATTGAGCAGCGCCCACTCGACGGAGCCGCCCAAATCCAGCGTGGCTTCACGCCCTTCGAGCAAAAGCCGATGCGTGCTGACCCCGGCCGAGGTCTTCGCGCGCACCATCACCGGCACCTGCCAGAGCTGATCCCGCGCGGCGGCGGTCGCCTCGCCCGGTAGATAGAAGAACCGGCGCTGGCGCAGCTTGAGCGAGCGGCGGTCGGATTGCAGCTCCGCCTCGACCATCGGAAAGCCCGGCTGGAAGATCCAGGAATCCATCAGCTTGCGCACCGGCTCGTCCGAGGCGCGCTCGAGCGCGTCCCAGAGATCGCCGGTTTCGGCGTTGGCGAACTGATGCTTGCGCAGGTAATCGGCGATGCCGCGGCGGAAGCGCTCGGCGCCGAGGTACTGCTCGAGCATGCGCAGCACCGAGGCGCCCTTCTCGTAGGTGAGCACGTCGAACATCGCGCGCGCGTCCTCGGGGCCGCGCACGGTGAACTCGATCGGCCGCGTGCTGCTGAGCGCGTCGATCGCCATCGCCGCGGTGCGCGAGACCGAAAAGCTCTCCCAGCGCTTCCAATGCGGCTTCCACGCATCGACCGCCAGCATCTCCATGAAGGTGGCGAAGGCTTCGTTGAGCCAGATGCCGTTCCACCATTCCATCGTGACCAGGTCGCCGAACCACATGTGCGCGTTCTCGTGCGCGACCACGTCGGCCACGCGCTCGAGCTCGGCGCGCGACGCGGTCTTCTCGTCGATGAGCAGCGCGGTCTCGCGAAACGTGATCGCGCCGAGATTCTCCATCGCGCCCGAGGCGAAGTCGGGAATCGCGATCAGGTCGAGCTTGTCGCCCGGATAAGGCAGGCCGTAATAGTCGGCGAACCATTTGAGCGAGAATGCGCCGATCTCGCGCCCCCACGCGGTGAGCGCGCGCTTTCCCGGCACGTGCGCGATGCGCAGCGGCGTGCCCGCGTCGACCGGCTCGGTGGCTTCGAACTCGCCCACGACGAAGGCCAGCAGATAGCTGGACATCCTGATCGTCTCCCTGAAGACGACCTCTTTTTTGCCTCCGCCGAGGCTGCGTTCGCCTTCGACACCGCCGTTGGAGAACGCGGTCAGTCCCTCGTCGATCACCAGGCGCACCTTGAACCGCGCCTTGAACGCCGGCTCGTCCCAGCAGGGAATCGCGCGCCGCGCGTCGGTCGCCTCGAACTGCGTGCTGGCGACCAGATGGCTCCGGCCCTGCGCGTCCTTGTAGGTGCTGCGGTAGAAGCCGTGCAGCTTGTCGTTGAGGATGCCGCGAAAGGCGATGCGCAGCGTCCATTCGCCCGGCTCGAGCGCGCGCTCGAAGCTGAGCCGCGCGCGTTCATGCGCGGGTTCGAGCGCCGCCTTGCCGGCGACTGCGATGCCTGCGCGTTCGGCGCTTACCCGATCGATCTCCAGTTCGAGCGCGTTCAGCAGCACTTCGGAAGTTGCGGCGGCGACCCGCACCGTCACCCGCTCCTCGCCGGCGAACGTGAACGCCTTCAGGTCCGGGGTGAGGCTTATGTCATAGCGCTCCGGCACCACGTTTTTCGGCAGCCGGTATTCGGAAGCATTGTCGGCGGCGAGCGGGGCGCCCTCCTGATCCATCATCTTCTTGGCCTTCCTGGGTCTTGAACTTGTCGACGCCTGAATGCCGCGGCGGTCGACGCCGCGATCACGTCTCCGCTAGAGTACCGCGCGCGGCGACGCCGGCCAATCGAAAGCGGCTAAGCCGAGCGCCGCGCGGTCCCGGCGAGTTCGGCAAAATCGGTCAGGCGCGCGCCCGCGCCCTCGAGCGCGAGCGGAATCAGCGGGCTGGTCAGAATCGCCACCTCGCGCCGCGCCGGCTCGGGCGGCAGGGTGGCGCCCAGATGCGCCGCGGGATGCGTATAGATCTCGGTGACGCCGGGCCGCAGCCGCGCAATCACGTCGAGGACATAGTGCTCGGTGAGATTGCCGCTCTGATGAAGGCCGAACAGCCAGTCGTTGGACTTGATGCCGCGGGCGGTCATCCGGCGCCGCGCGCGGCGCGAGAGCGTGCGGAAGATGACCGCCTCGACCAGCTTGCGCGGCGCGTGGTCGCGCGCAACCCCGAGCGTGGTGAACACCGGCTCGCGCGGCAGCCGGATGCACGGCACGCGATACTCGGTCGCGAGCCCGAGCAGGATATCGCACAGCACCGGATGGACGTGAAAATTCAGATGCCCGTCGATATGGTTGAGATAGCCGATCAGCTTCAGATGCAGCTCGATTTGCGCGCGACATTCGTCGGCCAGTTTGGCGCGCAGGTTGCGGTCGAAGAAGTAGCGCATCCCGCCGACCACCGGGTTATCGATAAAACGCCCGGCGGCGTCCACCAGTCCGCCGAGCCGGCCCGGGTCGAGCACGCTCCTGCCCTTGCACACGACCAGGTGGAGCCCGACGTCGAGCTCCGGACAGTCGCGGGCCGCAGCAGCCGCGGCATCGCGCGCCGGCGCCGCGACCATCAGGCTCGTGCCGCGCAGCACACCCTCGCGATGCGCGCGCAGGATGCCCGCGTTGACCTCGGGCGAAGCGCCAAAATCATCGGCGGTGAAAATGACGGATTTGCTTTCCGTCATCGGCCGCACTGGAGGCGCGCGCGCCGCCGGGTCGGAACCACGATGCTCTTGACGCACGCCGCCATCGCAGCAATTGTGCTGGCAACCGGAGCGCCGCTCAAGCGGCAAATCGAGTGATCCTGATCTTTTATGCCTTCGCGCGCGAGATCGGCCCGTTCCGGCGCCGTATCACCGAACGCGCCGCGCTCGCGATCGACGGCTTGCGCGGCTTTCGCGGGCGACTCGGCGCGACCGAGGTCGTGTGCGTGGCGACCGGGCTCGGCCCCCGCCGCGCCATCGATTGTGCGCGCCGCGCGATGGAAGCGCTCGCGCCCGATCTCGTGGTCGCGACCGGCGTCGCCGGCGCGCTGGTGGACGAGGCGCGACCCGGAAACCTAGTGCTCGCCGATCGCCTGGTGTTCGAGAGCGACAATAGGCCGCTCACGATTACACTTCCGGCCGCCGCCGTGGCGCGTTTCGCGGTGGTGCTGGACGCCGCCGGAGTGCCATTCACCAGCGGGGCGGTGCTGACCAGCGCGCGGATTCTCGGCGACGGTCCCGCCAAGCGCGCGGCGCGGGCGCGCACCGGAGCGGTGGCGGTGGACATGGAGAGCGCGGCCATCGCCGCCGAGGCCGCGCACCGCGGGCTGCGGTTCGCATGCCTTCGCGCGGTGCTCGACCGCATCGACGAGGAAGTGGTCGGTGCCGAACTGGCCGGGCCCGAGGGCGAGGTGCGACCGCTCGCCGTGGCGGCTTTCGTGCTGCGCAATCCAGGCGCGATGACCGGCCTGGCGCGCATGATGCGCGCGCTCAACCGCGCGACGGCGTCGCTGGCCCACGCGCTCGAGGTGCTGATCCGCGGCGGCGCGTAGGCACGGCCGCGGCGGCTAGGCGGCGCCGCGTCCGGGCACTCTCTTCGGCGCGGCGGACTTCCACACCGCGAGCGTTCGTTGGTAGGGAAAGTCGGCCAGGTGCCGCGCGATCGCATCGGCGTCGCCCTGGCACTCGGCGCGCGTCACGATGTGCAGGCCAAGCGCGATCAGCGGCAGGAAAATGAAAATTCCCGCCCATGCGATCTCCGGCGCGTTCACCCGAAACAGCATCACGATCGCAAAGCCGACAATCCCCGCATACAATGCCGGCCCCCAGAGAGCGCGCGCGCGCGCCGCGGGCACCGCGCCCGCCGGTTTGCCGCGGCCGCGATTGAGCCGCCGGTCGAGCACCTGGAAAATCGCCACGCTGAGCGCGGCCACGAAGTACCATCCGAGATAATTGCTGATCGGAACGCCGAAGTGCGGCCCCGGCGGGTCGTACCAGAAGATGCGGCCGAGAAACCAGTGCTGGCCGAGCACGCTCAGCGGATCGGCGACCATGTCCACCATCACCATGAACAGCGCGGCCATCAGCCACACGCGCGGCGCACTTCGAATCTCCCAGGTGTCGAGCACGCGCACGTCCAGACCGCGCCGGTAAACGGGCGCGCTCAGCAGCAGCGCGAGGGTATAGCTGGCGAACGCGAGAAAGGTGAACGACAGCGAATCCATGAACGGCACGCCCGCCACCCAGATTTCACGGCCGCGCGTCGCCTGCACGTAATGATAGAGCCCGAAGGGAAAGCCGTTGTGCACCGAACTCCATTCGCACGCCCACGCCACGGTGTAGGTCAGCACCGTGAACAGGAGCGTCGTGCGCAAGCCGAAGTTGACGATCGCGATCGCAAGATAGAACCCGAGGAAAACGAACACGTACGGCCGAAGCGCTATGGTCGAGAGCAGAAGCTGCATTGCCGGCGTAGCCTCCCGTTCAGGCCGGGCCTCCCGTGCGTCCGGCGGGGGCCGCGGCGCGCACCGCCCCGATTGCGCGAAAGAACTCGATCGCGCCCGCGAGCGCCCCGTCGATCGGCCGCGGCGCGTATCCCAGATGTGTCCGCGCGCGCGACGAGTCGAAGAACATGCGCTTGCGCGCCATTCGCACCTCGGTCAGGCTCGCGCGCGGCGCGCGTCCGGTGATCGTGCGCGCGACCGCCTCGGCGCCCAGCGCAAAGGTCCACGCGACCGGGTAGGGCACGCGAATCCGCGGCGCGCGCATGCCGGACAGGTTCGCCAGCCGCGTGAGCATCTGCTCCAGCGTGAGATTCTCGCCGCCCAGGATGTACTTCTCGCCGACCGCGCCGCGTTCGGCGGCGAGCAGATGACCCGCGGCCACGTCTTCGACGTCGACCAGGTTGAGCCCGGTGTCCATGAAGGCGGGCATGCGGCGGTTGAGAAAATCGACGATGATGCGGCCGGTCGGGGTCGGCTTGTAGTCGTGCGGGCCGATCGGCGTGGACGGATTTACGATCACCACCGGCACGCCCTCGCGCGCGGCCTTGAGCGCCTCCCGCTCGGCGAGAAACTTCGAGCGCTTGTACGGCCCGACCATGTGCTCGAGCGTAACCGGCGTATCCTCGCGCCCCACGCCGCCGCGCGGGATGCCGAGCGCGCCGACCGTGCTGGTATGGATCACGCGGCGCACTCCCGCGGCCTTCGCCGCCGCCAGAAGATTGCGCGTGCCCTCGACGTTGGCGGCGTACATCGGCGCCGCGTCGCGCACCCACAGGCGATAGTCCGCGGCGACGTGATAAACCTCGTCGCATCCGCGTGCCGCCCGCTCGACCGCCGCGCGGTCGCGCAGATCGCCCCACGCAAATTCGCATGGCAGGCCCTCGAGGGCGCGCAAATCCGCCCCCTTGCGCACCATTGCCCGCACCGCCGTGCCGCGCGCCAGCAGGGCGCGCACCACCCAGCATCCGACGAAGCCGTTCGCGCCGGTTACCAATGCGAGTCGCGCCGTCATCGATTCACTCAGGCGGCCATCGCCGCCACCGCGCCCGCGCGCGCCGCGACCGCGGCCGCCGCCGCATGCCCCGAGGCGACCGCGCTCTCGATCGTCGCGGGCAGGCCGGTCTGGATCCAGTCGCCGGCAAGAAACAGATTGGCGAGCGGGGTCGCCGTCGCGGGGCGCAGACGATCGCATTCGGGCGACGGCGCCATCGTCGCCTGCTTCTCCTTGAGCACCAGCGCCTTGAGCAGACGGGCATCGCGCGCCGCCGGAACCATCGCGCGCAAGTCGGCGGTCACCAGCTCGAGCAACTCCTCGTTGCCCAGGTCGACCAGGTCGCGCGCTCCGCTGATAACGAAGCTCAGATAGCCGTTCGCCCGTTCACCGCGCTGGGCGAAGATGCGGCGCTTGTTGAAGAGCCATTGCGTCGCCGTGCCGACGAAGCCGATAAACGGCGCGTCGGTGATTTCGCGATCGAACCATGCGTGGACGCAGATAATCGGCGAGCTGGAAATCCCGCCGGCGCGGGCGAAAAACAGGTCAGCGCGCACGTTGTCCGGCAGAAGCCGCAACAGCTGCGCCGGCGGCACCGCGGCGATGTAGTGGGCCGCGCAGAGCCGGCGGCCGTCGCGCAGGCGCACGCCCGCGACGCGTCCGTCCGGGCCGAGTTCGAACGCGTCGGCGAGCGCGCGGGTCTCGACCACTCCGCCGCCCGCCTCGATCAGCCGCGCCGAGGGCAGGCAGTAGAGGTCGCTCAGACCGACGCGCGCGTAAACGAAAGCCGAGTCCGCGCGGCGGCCGAAGAACGCGCGCCGCAGCACTTCCGCCAGCAGCGCCGCCGAGGCCGCTTCGGGATTCTCGTTGAGCGTCGCGATCGCGATCGGATACCACAGGCAGCGGCGCGCGCGCTCGCCCTGCCCCAGCTCATCCATCAGCGCGTCGACCGTCATGTCGGCCAGGCGCGCGCGCTCGCGCCGATACAGCCTGAGCAGCCTGAGCCCGGCCGTAAGCGCGCTCGCGCGCTCGCGCGCCGCGAGCAGCGGATAGCGAATCAATGCCGCGGTCATGTGCAGGGGGCCGGGCAGACGCGCGGTGCGAAGCATGCCCGAACGTCCGTCGCGCTCGAGCATCCGGATCGCCAGGTCGTTCTGAAACACCAGCCGGTCGCGCGCGCCGATCCGCTCGATGAATTTCAGCGTCTCCGCGTAGCATCCCATCAGCACGTGCTGACCGTTGTCCACGAAATCGCCGCTCTCGGGATCGGCGAACGAATAGGCGCGGCCGCCCAGTGCGGGCTTGCCCTCGAGTACCGCGACGCGGAAACCGCGCGCGCTCAGCGCCACCGCCGCGCTCAGCCCGGCGAATCCGCCGCCGACCACGGCGACGTCGCGCGCCTCGACCATGGGACGGCTAGCTCCCCGGCCGCAGCCGCGCGCCGGCCCAGGTCCGTCCGACCAGGTAGAGCTTGCGCGGGGTTGAGATGCGATGCCGGCGGCCGACCACGCCGCAGCCCGAGCGCGCGATGCGCTCGAGCAGCGCGCGGTAGATTGCGCTCATCGCCTCGGCGCATACCATCGCGGCGCGATCTTCGGCGGGCAGCGCGGCGGCAGCCAGGCCGTAAAACGAGCGCGCGCGATCAACCTCGAACTCGAGCAGCCGGCGCAACTCGAGCGTGTCGGCGCCGCCGAGAACGTCGTCCTCGCGCACGTCGAAGCGCGCGAGATCCTCCTGCGGCAGGTAGATACGGCCGCGCGCGGCGTCTTCGCTCAGGTCACGGACGATGTTGGTGAGCTGGAAGGCGATGCCGAGATTTTCTGCGTACTCGCGGGTGGCCGGATTGCTATAGCCGAAGATCTCGATGCACACGAGGCCGACCGCCGAGGCCACGCGATAGCAGTACAGGCGCAGCTCCTCGAAGGTCGCGTAGCGCGTGCGACCGAGGTCCATCTCGACGCCGTCGATGACGGCTTCCAGATGGCGGCGCGGGATGGCGAAGCGGCGCACCTCGTGCGCGAGCGCGCGCGAGATCGGATGGGTCGGTGCGCCGGCGTACACGCGGCCCAGTTCCGCGCGCCAGCGCTCGAGCAGGTCCGCCGGCCGCGCCGCGGCGTTGTCGTCGGCGATATCGTCGATAAACCGGCAGAACGCATAGACCGCGTAAAGCGCGCGCCGCCGCTCCGGCGGCAGCAGCATGAAGGCGTAATAAAAGTTCGACGAGGCGCGGCGCGTGATCGCGGCGCAGTGCGCGTAGTCCGCATCCAGCGCCGCATCCGCCTGCGGCAGCGGCGCCGCCGCCACGCCCTCAGGCTTCAAGCCGCCCTCGCAGCGCCTGCCATCCCAGGCGCAGATAGTCGCGCTTGCCGAGCCGCGGACGGCGGCGGAACACGTCGTAATCCACACGCTCGATCGCGCGCAAAATCGCGAGCCCGCCGCCCGCGAACATCAGCACGTCGCGCGCGAGCCGCCGGTCGACTTTCGCCGCCAGCTCCGCGCCCGCCTGCAGCAGCGCGCGGGCGAATTCCACCTCGTGGCGCATGAGGGCGACGAAATTCGAATCCGCGTTGTGCACGCGCAGGTCGGCGACGGTCACGCCGAATCGCGCCAGGTCCGCGCGCGGCAGGTAGATGCGCCCTTTGTCGAGATCGATCGCGAGGTCCTGCCAGAAATTCGCGAGCTGCAGCCCGCTGCACACCCGATCGGCGAGCCGCTGACGTTCGCCGTCGCGGTAACCGAAGAGATAGAGCACCAGCCGCCCGACCGGATTGGCCGAATAGCGCGCATAACCGAGCAGGTCGTCCATCGTCTCGAAGCCCTGGAAATCGACGTCCGCGCGAAACGCACGCAACAGGTCGGCGAACGGCTCGCGCGGCATGTCGAACCGCCGCACGGTGTCGGCCAGCGCCACGAACACCGGATGACGCGGCGTTCCGGCGTAAGCGAGATCGAGTTCGCGCTCCCACTCGTCGAGTTTTCCCAGGTCGCGATCCTCGTCGGCGAAGTCGTCGGCGATGCGCGCGTATGCATAAATCGCATACATGTGCCGGCGCATCGCGCGCGGCATCAGCCACGAAGCGATGGTGAAATTCTCGTAGTGAGAGTGCGCGAGTTCGGCGCAGTACGCGTAGGCCTCGTTCAGCGCCTTCCCCGACGCCGCGTCGCCTGACGCCACCGCCTGCGCATCCGCGCCCGCGTGCGCAAGGGCTTGAGCAGGATGATCGGCTTGCTCGGCGTTCACCTTCAGATGCTCGCGTGCGCGGTCTGCCCGATGAGCGCGCGCGCCTGGGCCCGCGCCCATCCATCAACTTCGTACAGGTCTTCGAGCGTGCGCGCCGGGCCGTTATCATGGCGCGTCATCACGGTCTCGATATGACGCGGGATGTCGGCGAAGCGCGCGCGGCCGTCGAGGAAAGCGGCGACCAGTTCCTCGTTGGCCGCGTTGAGACACGCCGCCATCGTGCCTCCCGCGGCGAGCGCCTCGTAAGCCAGCCGCAGGCACGGGAAGCGCGCCGGGTCGGGCTCCTCGAACGTCAGATTGCCGCGTTCGACCAGCGACAGCGGCTTAAGATGGTCGAGCGGAAGGCGATCGGGAAAGGCGAGCGCGTAGGCGACCGGAATCGCCATGTCCGGTTCGGCCATCTCGGCGATCACCGAGCCGTCGATCATCTCGACCATCGAATGGACGACGCTTTGCGGATGGATGACCACGGCGATGCGCTCGGGCGGCAGATCGAACAGCCATCGCGCCTCGATCACCTCGAGCCCCTTGTTCATCAGGGTTGCCGAGTCGATCGTGATTTTGTTGCCCATGCGCCAGGTCGGATGATTCAGCGCCTCGGCAACGGTGATCGACGCGAAGCGATCGCGCGGCAGGCGCAGGAACGGGCCGCCCGACGCGGTCAGGATAATGCGCCGCAGCGCACTGCGCCCGCGCCCTTCAAGGCATTGGAAAATCGCGTTGTGCTCGCTGTCCACCGGCAGCAGCCGCACGCCGCGCTCGCGCACGGCCTCGGTCATCATCTCGCCCGCCACCACCAGCACTTCCTTGTTGGCGAACGCGATATCCTTGCCGGCCGCGATCGCGGCCAGCGTGGGGCCCAGGCCGAGCGCGCCGACCAGCGCCGAGACCACGATCTGCGCCGCCGGATGCGTCGCGACCGCGGCAGCCCCGGCGGGCCCGTGATGGATTTCGACCGGCGAGGACGAGCCGAGCCTGCGCCGCAGCTCGGTTGCGAGCGGCGCATCCGCGACCGAAACCAGCTCGGGGCGATGGCGCGCGATCTGGCGCGCGAGCAAATCAAGATTGCTGCCCGCCGCCATCGAGACCACGCGGAAGCGATCGCTGAAGCGCTCGACCACGTCGAGCGTGGTCACGCCTACGGAACCCGTGGAGCCGAGAATCGCAATCGACTTCACGTCCGCCTCTCGCCAGTTCAGTTTGCCGCGATCTCGGACATGCGCTGGCGCAGACGCCCGAGAGCCATCAAGGGAAAATAGTGCGCGTAAAGATGGTAGCGCAGATAGAAATGGTTGGGAAAGCCGGTTCCGGTGAACTCGGTCTCCTCCCAATCGCCGCTTTCGCGCTGTCGCTCCAACAGCCACTGCATGCCCTGCATCAGCTCGCGGCTGACGCCGTCCTCGCCGGCCAGCAGACCGATCATCGCCCATGCGGTCTGCGACGGCGTGCTGACCCCGCGGCCGCGCCATGCCGGATCCTTGTCGCTGAGGCAGCTTTCGCCCCATCCGCCATCCTCGTTCTGCTTCGACTTGAGCCAGACCACCGCGCGCTGGATCCACGGCTCGCCCGGGTTCACGCCGATCGCGCGCAGCCCCGAGAGCGCGGCACTGGTGCCGTAAATGAAGTTGACGCCCCAGCGGCCCCACCACGAGCCGTCCGTCTCCTGCTCGCGCTTGAGCCACGCGATCGCGCGGCGGGCGACCGGATGGTCCGCGCGGTAACCGACCGCCGCCATCATCTCGAGCACGCGGCCGGTGAGATCCGGACAGGTCGGATCGGTGGCCGCTTCGGTATCGGCGGCGAAGGTCGCGTAGTTGAACCAGGTCGCGTTGTTGTCCACGTCGAAGGCGGCGAAGCCTCCGTCCTTCGACTGCATGCCGACCACCCAGTTGACGCCGCGGCGAATCGCATGCTCACGCGCGGCGGCGTCGTCGGCCGCCGAGTCCGCGAGCACCATCAGGATGACCGCCGAATCATCGACGTCGGGATACCAGTCATTGAAAAACTCGAAGGCCCATCCGCCGGGCTCGAGGTGCGGCCGCTTGATCGACCAGTCTCCGGGTTTGAAAATCTGGTGATCGATGAGCCATTTCGACGCCTCGCGCAGGGCCGGATGGTCGTGCGGCAGGCCGGAATCGATCAGCGCCTTGGCCGCCAGCGCGGTGTCCCAGTTGGGCGAAACGCAGGGCTGGAACAGGATCGAGTCGCCCTGGTCCCAGGCCAGTTCGTGCGTCGCCTCGAGCGCTTTTTTCATCACCGGATGGTCGTTGGCGTAACCCAGACCCTTGAGCGCCATCGCGCTCAGCAGATAGCAGGGTTGAATGCCGCCCCAGGAACCGTTGGCGTCCTGATGTTCCAGCAGCCAGCGCTCGGCGGACGCCACCGCCTCGCGGCGCAGGCGTTTGAGATGATGACGGTCGTACAGGCGCAGCAGGCGATCGGCGAGATTGAAGAACTGGCGCGGCGACCACCAATGAGCCGGGCGCGGCAGCTCGAATTTGGTGAAATGCGGCGGCTGGATGTAAAGCTCGAGCACGCCCTCGCGCCAGTCAACCTCGACCACCGGACGCGTTGCGCGCAACAGCATCAGCGCGACCAGGGTCGCGCGCGCCCACGACGAAAGCTCGTAGATGTTAACCGGCAGCCAGTTGGGCGTGAGAATCCATTCGACCGGCAGCGCCGTCGTGCAGTCCCACGGCACCTGGTTCATCGCGGCCAGGTAAAAGCGCGCCAGCGTGCCCGAGCGGGCGATGCCGCCGCGCGCGAGAATCCAGCGCCGCGCCTGCATCAGCTGCTCGTCGCCGGCGCGCATGCCGGTGAGCTTGAGCGCGAAGTAGGCCTCGATCGAGGTCGAGAGATCGCCCTCGCCACCCGGAAACAGGTTCCAGCTTCCGTCGGCCTGCTGCAGGTCGAGCAGATGATGGCGCAGACGCGCGTCCATCACCGGATCGTTCACGCCCATGAAGCGATTGAAGATGATGTACTCGGCGTTCATCTCCGCGTTGGCTTCGAGCGCGGCCTGCCAGTAACCTTCCGGACGCTGCAGCGCGAGCAAGGCGCGCTGGGCGCGGTCGATGGTGGGCTGGAGCTGCGCGGCTGCGCCGTCGTGCGGCGCGGGCGCGGCAAACGCCGCTCGCGCGCTCCGGCCATTGGCGATTTCGATCGCTTCACTCATAGGGTTCGAGATTCCTGTTGTCGGTTCCTGTTCTGATGGAGCGCTGGATTGAGTTTTCCCAACACCCCGCCGCCACACGCGCTCCTCCCGTCAGGGAATGATCGCGCACTTCAACACCGCCCCCTGCTCGAGCATCGCGAACACTTCGGCGAGATCCGCCAGTCCGCGACGCGCATCGATGATCCGTCCCGCGCCCAGCCCTCCGTCGCTCAGCAGTTCGTACGCGCGGCGCACGTCGGCGGGACGGAAATGAAACGGCGCCATCAACGTGAGATTGTCGTAATGCATGCGGCGGGTATCGAGCTCGAGCGTGGTGCCCGCCGCGCAGCCGCCGAAAAACACCACCCGCCCGCCGCGCCGCACGCGCGCGAACGCGTCACGCCATCCCTCGACCTGGCCGGTGCACTCGATCACGAGGTCCGGACCGAAGCCGCCGTTAAGCCGCCCGGCCGCCGCCGCGGGATCTTCGCCGGCGGCGTCGATCACCAGGTCCGCGCCAAGCCGCGCGGCCCATCGCAGGCGCTCGCCACCGCGTCCGGCTACCGCGATCTCGCGCACACCCGCCGCGCGCAGCGCGAGCATGTGCAGCAGGCCGAACGCGCCGGCGCCGATTATGAGCACGCTCTCGAACGACTCTGGCCGAGCCAGCGCCTGTGCGTGCACCACGCACGAGAGCGGCTCGAGCAGCGCGGCCTCCTCGAACGGCAGCGCGGGCGGCTTGTGAAAGGCGTTGCGCGCGACCACGTGCGCCGGCAGCACAAGCATGTCGGCGTACGCGCCCAGCACCATTTTTTCCATCGCCTGCGGACAGAGATTTTCCTGGTTGCGGCGGCAGTAAAAGCACGCGCCGCAGGGCGCCGTCGGCGCGGCCATCACCTCGTCGCCCGCGCGGAAACGGCTCACGCCCGCGCCCGCTTCGAGCACCACGCCGGAGAACTCATGGCCGAAAGGCATCGGCAGACGCCACAGCGGATGGCCGCGGCGCCAGGTCTTCAGGTCGGTGCCGCAGCTCAGCGCGCATTTGACCTCGACCAGCAGCTCGCCGGGCCCCGGCCGCGGCGGGGCAACCTCGCGCAGCCGCAAATCTCCCGGCGCGAACAGCATCGCCTGCCGCGCGCGCGCCGGCCGCGCCCCCGTATTTTCCGCCGCCGGCCGCATCACAGCCGCCGCTCCACCGCGAAACGCGCCAGCGCGCGCAACGGTTCGGCGCGATGGTCAAAGACGCTGAGCGCGCGCTGTGCGCGGCCCTCGAGCTCGCGCGCGAGTTCCCACGAGCGGTCGAGCCCGAGCAGCCCCGGATAGGTGTTTTTGCCGCGGCCGAGGTCCTTGCCCGTGCGCTTGCCCATCTGCTCGGTGGACGCCTCGACGTCGAGGATGTCATCGATCACCTGGAAAGCGAGCCCGAGATTGCGCGCGTATTCGCCGAGCGCGGCGAGCTCGGCCTCGCTCGCGCCGCCCAGGCGCGCCCCGCCGCGCACCGCCGCGACAAACAGCGCGCCAGTCTTGCGCCGATGCAGATGCTCGAGCTGCTCGATGGTCAGCGAACTACCCTCGCCCATCAGATCGATCACCTGCCCCGCGACCATTCCGTCGGAGCCCGCGGCCTGCGCCAGTTCGGCGACGGTTGCAAGCACTGCCGCCACCGGCGGTGCCGCCGGCCCTGCGGCCGAGGCGGCGAGCACACCGAAGGCGTCGGTCAGCAGCGCGTCGCCGGCGAGCGTGGCGACCGCCTCGCCGTAGACCTTGTGGTTGGTCGGACGGCCGCGGCGTAAATCGTCGTCGTCCATGCACGGCAGATCGTCGTGGATCAGCGAATAGGTGTGGATCATCTCGATCGCGCAGGCCAATCCCATCGCCGCCTGGACCGTGCCGCCGACCGCCTCGCACGCGGCCAGCGCCAGCACCGGGCGCAGGCGTTTACCGCCGGCGAGCAGGCTATAGCGCATCGCCTCGAGCAAACGGTTGGCGGCGGAGCCGTCACCGACCACCGCCGCGCCGAGCGCGCGCTCGACCAGCTTTGCACGTTCGCGCAGATAGGCCTCGATTTCGAGCGGCGCCTGCACCTTGCGGCGCCCGTCTGCGTTATCCGGCGAATCGGATTTCACTTCGGCTACGTGACCATGGCGGCGCGACCGACCCCGGCGAATCGGCGCCGCGCGAATGAGCGAGCCGCGGCAGGGCGACCGCTCAGGACATGTAGTGGCGCACCATTCGCCACGAGTCCTTGAGATTTTCTCCGAATTGCAGGGCGACCGTGCCTTCGAAACCCGAATGCAGCTTGCAGTCGCGGCAGCGGATGTCCTGCTTGGTGCGGTAATATTCCCAGTCGGTCGCGGCGTGCATCTCGCCGAACGTCTTGTAATGGCCGTTGGTGATTAGATAGCAGGGCCCTTTCCACCCCTGTGGATTGCGGGTGACCGTGGTCCACGGACTGCACAGCAGGTCGCGCTCGCCGACCAGGTAATCGAGGTAGATCGGGGTGTTGATGATTTTGTAGTCCTCGGCGAGCTTGCGCACGCGCTTGAACTTGAACGGCATCTCTTCGCTCTTGAGATACAGGTCATCGTTGGTCAGGACCTGGTAGTGATAGCCCGGCGTGAGCAGCATCCCGTCGACCCCCAGCCCGCCGAGCATCCGGATCAGCTCCTCGATCTCCTCCGCGCCGGTTTCGCGGAAGATGGTCGAGTTGGTCTGCACGCGATAGCCCTTCTCTTTGAGCATCCTGATCATGCGCACGCAGGTGTCGAAGACGCCTTCGCGGTCGACCACGCGATCGTGCGTCTCGCGCAGGCCGTCGATATGCACGTTAAAGCTCAGGTAGGGATTGGGCGCGACGCGCTTTACGAAGCGCTCGAGCAGCAGTGCGTTGGTGCATATCTGCACATGACGGCGGCGCTGGATGAGGCCTTCGGTGAGCGGCACGATGTGCTTGTACATCAGTGGCTCGCCGCCGCAGATCGACACGATCGGCGCATCCGCCTCCTCGGCCGCACCTAGCGCCTCCTCGAGCGGCATCTGGTCGCGGATGGTATCCTTGTATTCGACGATACGGCCGCAGCCCAGGCACGCCAGATTGCAAGCGTGCAGCGGCTCGAGCATCAGCACCAGCGGAAAATATTTCTCACCCGCCCGCCGCTTGCGCCGCATGTAGCGTCCCAGGTCAAGCATCAGTTTCAGTGGCATTCGCATTTTCGATGTGTCCCTTCGGCTCTGGTTGCGAGGGTCAGGCGACAGCCTTGCCGCCTGCGGTCGAATGGTCGGCCGGCTGGCGAAAGAGCCAATCTTCGAGCATTGTCACCGCGCGATCCACTTCCTCGACCGTGCCGCCGCTGAAGAGAAAGCCGATGAGCGAGCCGTTGAGCGCCGAAACCATGAAACTGGCCGCCATTTCAGGCGCGATGTCGCGCGAACAGAGATTCTTGGCCTGTGCGCGGCGCACTATGTCGACCATCAGTTCGCGGTAGCCGTCGTAAAGCTTCATCACCTGCGAGGCCAGCTCCTGCGGAACCTGCTCGCCGTGCAGAAGCTGGCCGAGGAAAAAACGCACCGACGACGCATTGTCGCGCACAAAGAGCAGGTAGGCCTGAACCAGCTTGCGCAACTGGGCTCGTTCGTCGAGCGCCCCTACCTCCTCGGCGAAATCGATAAAATACGGCTGCAACAACCGGTTCAGCACCGCGAGGAACAGCTCCTCCTTGGTTTTGAAATGCCAGAAAATCAGCGCCTTGCTGACCCTGGCCTCGCGCGCGACCTCGGACATCGAGGTCTCGTGAAACCCGCGGCCCGCAAACAAGCGGATCGCCGCCTGGAGGATTTCGTCACGGGAGTCTTGAGCTTTTTCCGCCGAAATGGATCGCGACACTGGCTCACGCACGCCGGCGGCGGAACATTCCATCTCATCATCGCCCACGGCCACCCCGGACGGGCAATGATGACTCGGGGTCTGGTACAAAGCCCTGAGCGGTTCGCTAACCTACCGGTCAATGACCAACTTTATCGGTCGAGAATTCTAAGTCAATAGGCCCAACCCACGCCAAGTAACAGGGATTTTATCGAAGCTTAACCGGCGCGCCATCGGAAGCGCCGGACTCTCTGGCCGCCAGCAGCAACCCAAGCGCCGCACGCGCCTCGGCCAGATTCCCGACAACCGCGGCCGACTCAGACCCTTCGCTAACAGCCTGCTCGAACTCCGCGGCGACCCCCGCAAACCATGCCGAATGGTAGGAGTCGTCCGTCTCAGGCGAGGCGGGGATTTCGGTCGACGTTCCCGACCGCGCGGTCAGGAGGCCACGATCCCCGTCCAGCTCGAGCGCGGCCTCGCTGCCGTAAATCATCGCGCGCGTGCGCCTAATCGGCGCGCGCCAGCTCAAATGAGACGACGCCATGCGACCGTTCGCAAAGCTCACCCTGATGTCAGCGACGTCTTCGATCCCACTCGAAAGACCCGCGATGAGCGTGCTCACGGAAACCGGATCGATTCCGCCCATCAGCCACCGCATCAGGTAGAAGACGTGCCATCCGTGGTCGATGAGGATGCCGCCGCCGCTGCTCGCGGCGGTGCGCCATCGACCGCTCGCCCCCGAGCCGGAGGCGAGGCCGGCCGGAGCGGTGCGCAATCGATCAAGCGCGACGTAGATGACCTCGCCGAGCCGGCCGGAATCGATAAGGTCGTGCGCGACCCTGTATAGGGCCGCATGCTTCCAGTTGTGCACACACATCAGCACGCGGCGGCGGCTCGACGCGGCTTCGCACAGCCGTGTCAATTCATCGGCGGCGAGGCACAGCGGCTTCTCGATCAGCACGTGCGCCCCCGCCGCCAGAGCGGATAGCGCGGTCGCGGCGTGCCAGGCCGGAGGACTTGCGATATCCACGAAGTCCAGGCGCTCGCCGTCGAGCATCAGCTCGAGGTCGTCATAGACCCGCACATTCGGCATCAGCCGCAGCGCCTGGTGGCGCCGCTCGGAAACCGGATCGTGGACCGCGACGATGCGCACCCCCGGGCGGGTGCGCCATCCGGACAGATGCGCCTGTGCCGCAACCTCGCCGAAGCCGGAAATCGCGCCGCGCAAGCTCATCGGGCAGCCGGGCCGGCTCGGCGGCCGCGATACGCTGTCGCAGCCGCGCTCAGAGATAGACCTTGGCCAGTCGCTCGAGTTCGGAGGCGTACGTGTCCGGGCCGAGCGCACCCGCGACCATCGCAATCACGAAACGACCGACGCCCAGCGCCGCATAGCCGCCGAGTTCGTCCTGCGCTTTCGCACGCTCGTTCCCGAGCGCGCCCATCACGGTCAGGTCGAGGTTGGCGTAGTTGCGGCCCACCTTTGCGCATTCCTCGCGCAACTCCGCCGTCGCACGCTTCATCTCTTCGACGCTAATCCGGATGGGGCACCATCCGTCGCCCCATTTCGCGACGCGCCTCAGCGCATTCTTGTCGCGGCTGCCGAGCAGCACCGGCGGCCCGGAGGCCTGCGCCGGGCGCGGATACGATCGGATCGCCGGGAACTTGACGTACTTGCCGTCGAACGATGCCTCGCCCGTGGCCCACAGCGCGCGCATCGCGGCCACGTATTCCGCGGTCTGCGTCCAGCGGCGTGGAAAATCGCCGCCCAGAAGCTCGGTCTCCTCGCGCAACCATCCGGCGCCGATACCGAAGATGAAGCGGCCGCCGGAAAAATTGTCCAGGCTGCCGATCTGCTTGGCCAGGATCATCGGATTATGCTCGGGCACCAGGCAGATCCCGGTCGCGAGCTTGAGTTTTTTGGTGACTGCCGCAGCCATGCTGAGTGCGATGAACTGGTCGCCCATGTGCGCGTAAACCGGCGGGATAGGCCCGCCCTGCGGGAACGGCGTCTTTGGATTGGACGGCAAAACGGGATGCTCCGGCACCCACATCGATTCGAAGCCGAGGGCTTCGGCCGTGCGACAGAAATCGGCCGGATTGGCGGTATCTTCGGTAAACGGCATCAGTAGTCCGATTTTCATGCGACTGACTCCGATAGTCGGCAAAGCTCGTCGCGTCAAAGTCCCGAATGGGAAATTGGCGCTACGACGGCGGATTCGTCCCGCGCGTCTCACATTGGAACGAGACGATGTCGATTTTCAACCTATTGCATGAGAGAGCGCAAACGATACCGCGCTCGCCCGCTATCTCGCGCTCAGCTCAACCGCGAGGAATCGGCCGCCGCCGGCCGACCCTCCTTGGAGGTCGGCCGGCGGGCAGCCTGCGCTTTTCCGGCTCGAATCCGCGCTCAGAAGGCCACCACCACATTCTGGTTGAAGCTGCAGGTGCCCAGCGTAAACGACACCGTCTTGCTCGCCTTTTTGCCGTTGACCGTCGCATTCACCGTGACCTGGTAGTCACCGGCCGTGAGCTGGATCGGGTTCGACACGCCGCCCCATTCGCGATGGAACTTGAACGAGGCGCACGGCGCGGTCTGCGTGACCGTCTGCAGCGTCGCGTTATTGACGTTGTCGATCGAGATCGCCTTGCGGTTCGAGTTGAGCCGATGGAGCTGGATTTTGTCTACCGTCGCCAGCGGCACTCCGCCGGCCGTGACGAGCACGCGCGCGCCGCGCGAGGTGCCCTCGCCGCACAGATTCCTCACTACCGGCGTCGTATGATGCGTAATCGGATCGTCCTCATACGTGACGGTCACCGTACCGTTCTCCGCGCGTGTGATCCGGGTGGGCTTGAACACGTTGTCGAGATTGCCCTGACCCAGTATTCCGCCGGCCGGAATCGACGTCGGCAGCGACGGCAACCCGGACTGCGAGTAGTCGGCGGCGTCGGGCCCTCCGATCGCGACGCTCGAGATCGTCAGCGGACAGGTGCCGTTGTTCGAGACCGGGAAGGGATTGCTCCCGTTGCACGCGCCCACGCTCTGCACCACCGTCGCCGGGAAGTTCTGATCCGGCGGCACGTCGATATTTACCGCCGGCGTGTCCGCCGTCAGGGGTAGCGTGACCGTCGGATGGGCGGGGTCGTCGCTGACGATCGTCAGCGTGCACGACTTCGCGCCGCCCGAGGTCGGCGTGAACTGAATCGTGAGCGGCAGGCTCGCGTCGGCGCTGATCGGCGCGGGGAAAGGATTCCCCTCGATCGTGAAATCGGCACAGTTGATGGACGCCGACAGCACGTGCAGCGTGCACAGGCCGACGTCGGCGACGGTTATCGTGCGCTGGGCGCCGGCCCCGGCGCAGACGTCGCCGAAGCCGCCCGACCCGCTGACGTCAATCTGGCCCGGCGGCGCGTTGCCGCTCACCGGCACCGCCGGTGCGCCGGGATTCGCGTTGCTGCTGACGAATATGTTCGAACTCTTGGCGCCGATGCTCTGCGGATCGAACTGGATCGGCACCTGCACCGAGCCGCCGTTGGGCTGCACCACCAGCGGATAGGAAACCACCGCCGCCACCTGGAAATCGGTCGAATCCGGCGAAGAGGTGATGCCGCTGACGCGCAACGGACAGGCGCTCGGGTTCGCGATCGTCAGGTTGAGTTCGCTCTGCGAACCCACGCAGACGTTGCCGAAATTGCCCCCGCTCGCGATGATCGTGTTAATCGCGGGCTGGGTGCCGGTGCCCGTGGCGGTCAGGTCCACGGTGGGCGCGTTGGGATCGTTGCTGCTGATGCGAATCGTGGCCGACTCGGCGCCGGCAGCGGTCGGACTGAATTGGATCGTGAAATCGACTGTCGCATTGGGGCTCACGGTCACCGGCGTCTGCGGTCCGGACAGCACGCTGAAATCCTTCGAGCCCGCCAACACCGCGACGCTGTTGACGATCAGGTCCGTGGTTCCGGTGTTGATGATTTGCAGGTCGAGCGTCGCCGAGCTCGACACGCACACGTTGCCGAAGGCCAGGTTGTTCTGCGGATTGACCGTGATCACCGGGCCGCTGGCCGCGGCGAAGTCGAACACGCCGCGGCCGAAGGTCGAGGCGCGCAGCACGCCGGCGGCCGAATCGATGCGCAGGTCGGTGACCGGCGCGTTGGGGAAATGAATCGCGTCCAGCGTGCTCCACGTGTTGCCGCCGTCGATCGAGCGCACCACGCCGAGGTCGCTGCCCGCATAGATCGTCGTCGGGCTCGAGGCGCCGTCGAGCGCGAGGCCGTCGAACGGCACGTTGAGCGGCGGCGAGATATCCGTCCACTGGCTGCCGGGCGCGGTGCTGGTGACGAACACGTGGCCGCCCTTGACGTCGTTGAAACCGGACATCACCGCGTACAGCGTGGTCGGATCGTTCGGATCGAAGGCCAGCCGCGTCACCGCGCGGCCGGGCAGGTTGCGCGTGATGTTGGTAAAGGTCGGCGATCCGCCGAGCGCGTTGAGGCTCAGGTAGACCTGCGATCCGCCGTCCACCACCGCGACCACGTTGCCGTTGTTCGGCGCGATCGCCGTCGGCCCCACGTTCACCACCGGCGTGAAGTTCGTGATCTGGGTCCAGCTCGCGCCCGAATTGGTGCTCTGAAAGAGCTGGCCCGGCACGGGGGTCGGCTTGGGCGACCCGGTGGGCTGGTTCGCCGCGCCGCCGAAATACAGGTAGCCACCGTTGTTCGGATCGACGTCGAGCGTGTTGGAGAAGGTCTGCACCTGGTTATTCTTGGTCGGATCGTGCGGGATGTTGTTGGTGATGTCGGACCATGAACCGGAATCGCCATTGCTGGTCGAGATTTCGGGACCGCCGTCGTTCACGTTGTAGGCGGTGGAGAGATTTATCTGGTCGAAGACCGCGATCAGGCCGTCGCCGCCGAAAGTCTCGGCCCAACCGGGCGAGCCCTTCCATTGCACCGTGCCGTTGTCCTGCAGCGCGCCCAGGGCGACGCTCGCGGTCGCGTCGCGCTTGATATCCACGTGATAGAAAAGCGTCGTCTGCAGGCCGCCGGCGTTGATGGTCGGCTCGCCGCCGCCCGCGCCGGTCCAGGAACCGCCCGAATCCAGGCTGCGCCAGATGCCGCCGTCGTTGCCACTGTATACGATCGAGGGCGGCGACGGTTGCGGGACGAAAGCCCACGCATGGCTGTCGGCGTGAACGCCGTTGGTCACGTCGCTGAAGCTGCTGCCCGAATCCGCCGAGCGAAACTCGTTGGTCCCGCCCCAGTAGATGACATCGTTGCTGCCGTCGCCGGGCGAGCCCGGGTCGGCGGCGATGGTGTTGGTATAGAAGCATTGGCACTGCAGGCTCGAGCCGGAATTGCGCAGCGTCCACGTCCCGCCCGCATCCGTGCTCTCGAAGATGCCGAGAATCTGGGTATACGGGGTGGGCACGAAATCGCCGCCGTTGCCTTCGATGGTCACGTAGATCGGCGGATGGCCGCCCGGATTGGCTCCGGTGACCGGCGCCAGCGTCACCGCCACCTTGCCGATATTAGGACCCGACACGTTGACGACCGTGTGCGCAGTCAGCGCGGCAGCGACGGCCGAGGTCGCGGTGCTCAGCACCTGCGTCCAGGTTGCGCCGCCATCCGTTGTCTTCCATACGCCCGAGCTGTTGACGCCGGCATACAGGACGCGGCTTCCCGGCGATGACGAAGTATCGAGCACCAGCGACTGTGCCGTGCCGACTCCGCCGTTGGTGCCCCGGGTCCAGTTCTCGCCTCCGTCGGTGGAGGTCCAAAGCCCGAGGCTGCCCGCCAGGTACAGGATGCTGCTGTTCGCCGGATCGACCACGATCGCGTAGATATCGGTGTTGGCGAACTGGCTCGCGTTGCCGTTATTGCCGGCAGGAAATCCCGAGCCCAGCGTAATCCAGCTTCCGCCGCCGTCGGTGGATTTCAGGATGCCGAGCGTGGTGTTGAGCGCGATGCCCTGCGCGCCGGTCGAGTTGTTCACCGCCGTCGAGCTGCCGACATAAATGGTGTTTGTGTTGCTCGGATCGATCGCCAGCGCCGCCGGCTCGCCAATCGCCAGCATCGCCTGATGGTCCATCAGCGGCGTCCAGTGCGCCCCGGCGTCGTTGCTCTTCCACACGCCGCCGCCGGTGGTCCCGATGTAAATCTGATTGGCGTTGTTGGGATTGATCGCGATCGAGTTGACGCGGCCGTTCCAGAACACGCCGCCGCCCGCATCGATCGGGTCAGGTCCGATCGGCTGCCACGTCACGCCATGCAGGCTCGTGATCGGGCTCAGCATGGACGGGCTCATCTTCGAAGGGGTGCCGGGCTTCGCGACGCTCGCGCCGGCATGCGAATTCTGACCCTTGGGCGGCTGGCCGGAATAGGTCGCCACCTTCGGCAAAGCATTCCATTGCCGGAGCGCCTTCTGGTACGCGCCTTTGGGAATCGGACGATTACCGAACGTGCGCTCGGCCCAGAAATGCCTGATGCCCTTGTTGGGGTCGAGCGACTTCAGATTGGCGCCGCCGGCAAGCGGCGTGTTCTCCCCCGCCGACGGTGAATGCCCGAAGATTCCAGCGGCGAGCAGCGTGATGACTCCCGCCAGCACCAGCGCGTACCAAAGCTTGTTGCGCATTTTTGCCTCCCCCGAGACAGGCATTCGAAGGGGCGGCGGCGAATCGAAACCATATCGGCTGCCGCTGCCTCGCCTTCGAGATGCGACGCCGAATATCTATTCCAGTCATCACTAAGTCAATGAAAAAGTCTGTTACACTTCAAAAATTAATCAAAACTAATAACTCCGATAATAAAAGCTTGTTGAGGATAAATTGGTGCCAAAAATGACAACGTTCAGGAAGCAGAGCCACGCATCCCAACTATGACCTGATTCGCAATGGCGAGGGCCGTCCCATACCCGGCGACCAGGCGCTGCCCAAGCGCCGACAGGGGCTACTGAACGATGATCGGGATGCGCACGTCGAAGGAGGAGTCGGTCGCGAGACCGGCCTTCATCGCCGGCACGAAGCGCCATTGCCGCAGCGTGCGCAGCAGAATTTCGTTGAGCCGCGGGTTTGCCGTGGGCTTCACCAGCGTCACCTTGACCTTGCCGTCGTAGGAGACGTCAAAATGTGCAATCGCCTCGGTGTTAAAAGTTTCTTCGCGTAGATCGTCGGGAATCTCAGGCGCGGGCGAGTAGATCGCGCGCACTCCCAGGCTGTCGCTGCCCGGCCCTGCTCCGCCGCCGCTTCCTGCTTTCTCCTGCGTGGCGGCGCCCGGGGCGCCGGAGCGGGTCGAGGCGCTTTTCGCGCCCGCGTTCGGTTGCGCCGCCGGCTGCCTGTGCGCGCCTTCTACGGGGGCCAGCGTCTTTGGCGCGACTTTCTCGACGCTCGGCGCGGCCTTCTCGGCATTCGGCAGAATACGCGAATGGACCGCGACGCTCCTGCGATGGACTTTTACCAGCGGCCTCGGTTTGGCCGCGGTCGGCGGCGCTGCCGGATGCGGCGCCTCGGCGGGGCCGCCCTGCAGGCGGGCCGCGGGCGGCGGCGGAATTTCGACGATTCGCGCCTCGACGGGCCGGGGTTCGGGCGGCGGCGGCGCCGTAAGCTGTAGAACGAACCCGAAGGCGAGCAGCACCGCGATCCAGATCGCAAGCGCGAGCGGTGCAACCCATGCGAGCCGCCGGCCCGGCTCATCGAGAAGCGGCGACGCGGTTTGAATCGCTCCGGGCATCGTCATTCAGGCCGGCGGCTCATTCGCGCTTGACCGCGATCAGGAAGTGCTCGACGCCGGCGCGCCGCGCCTGCAGCATCGCCTCGATCACCAGACCCTCGGGCGCGGCCCGATCGGCATTGACCACCACGCCGCGGTCGCTCGCGCCCTGTAGCATCGCCTTGAGTGTGATCGCCATCGTCGCCAGCGTGGTCGGCGTCTTGTCGAGAAAAATCTTCCTGTCCTTCGTGATCGTGAGCGCGACCGGCTCCTTGTGCTGGAGATTGGGGGCGTCGCCCTGCGGCAGATTCACAGTGAGCGAATTCAGGCTCTGCATCGACAGCGAGGCGAGGATAAAGGTCACCAGCAGGAAAAACATCACGTCGATCATCGGGATGATCTCGATCCGTCCGCGCCGATAACCGCGTCCCCTGCGCAGTTTCATGGGTTCACCCTCGCCTGACGCACGCTTGCGCCGAGGCCCGCGGCCGCCGGCGCTGCGCCGAGTTGCTCATCGAGGCGAATGTGATCGACGAGCTTCGATCCCAGCCGTTCGAGATGGTCCAGCGTGCGCGACTGGGTACGCGCGTAGAAGTTGAAGCCGAACAGCGCGATGAGCGCGATGAGCAATCCGAGCGCGGTCGAAATCAGCGCCTCGGCGACGCCCGCGGTCACCTGGGCCGGCGCGACCAGGCCCGAACCGCCGATCACCTTGAATGCCTGCATCATGCCGGTGATCGTCCCCAGGAGACCGATCAGCGGCGCGGCGGTGACCACGGTCTCGAGAATCCACAGGCCGCGGCCGAGATGCCTTTCGATTTCGCCGGCCTCGTCGCCGGCGCGAGATTCGACCCACCATGCGGGCCTCGCACGATTGGCGCTAATCACGCCGAAGAAACGACGGTAAACATTGACCGGCGCCAGCGCGGCCAATTGTCGCTCCAGCTCGTCCCAGGAAAAATCGTAGGTCTCGACCAGGTCGGCGAGCGCGCGCGGCATCCGCAGGCATCGATAATAGGCGACCGCGCGATCCACGATGATCAGCACGCCCAACGCTCCGAGCAGGAGCAATGGATAGACAAACGCCCCGCCGTACCGCAGCTCGCCAAAAGCACCGGCAAGTTCATTCATGACTGAGGCCTCGTCCCTGTTGTCCGTACGTCCGCCGCAGGTGCGCTCACTGAACCGCGCCCCGATGCAACGGCGGCAGATCCCATTTGATGCCGCCATAGAAGGCGCGCCTTGGTCCGTATTGGGCGGCAAAGACGCCGATTCCCGTACCATTGCGGACCTGGTAGGTGCGGTCGTTGAGATTGATCACCGCGGCACGGATTTCGATCGGACCCGCATGCGGAAGAACCACGCGCCTGGCGACGCCGGCGTCGATCTGGATGTAGCACGGCAGGTTCCCGGTATTGGCGAAGCCGCGTCTAAGTCCGCTGCCGTAGATTCCGTCGATGCTGAAGCGGAGGCCCTGCCAGCGATAAATCGCCCCGGCTGATGCCGAAAAGGTCTGGTCGTGGTCGAGGAATACGTAGTGATTCGCGATATAGGCAAGTTCCTGCGGGGTGAAATTGAATTGCCCGGATTCGACCTGCGTGCCCTGCGCCACGCCGTAATCGAAGTTTTCGTACGCCTCGAGGCTGCCGTGCGAGTAGGAGCCGGTCTGTTCGACGCCGTACACGCGGCCTTTCGCGTAGTTGAAGGTTTCGAAGATCAGCGCCGGTCCGAACTGGCCTTCATCGATCAGGTCGCTCGCCTTTTTGTAGTAAGCGTCGATGCCGAGGGTCAGGCCTGGGATCACCTGCTGCGTAATCCCCGCGTCGAAGTAATGGTCGCGCTCGGCAGTGGGATTGCCGTTGCCCAGCGAGGGCGGCGCTCCGGTCGTCGCCGCCAGGCTCTGGATCGACGCGACCGTCACCAGCTCGGTCGGCGGCGGCGTGAAGTAGCGCGCATAGGCGGCGTGGAGCGTGGTGTTTTGGAACAGATTGTAGGCGGCGCCGACGCGCGGGCTCGCCTGGTCGGCGCGCGTCAGTCCGTCGTAGAGATCGAAGCGCACGCCATAGTTGATGGTAAGCTTCTCGATCGGCTTCCATTCATCCTGCGCGTACGCGCTGTAGATCCAGGTCTGCAGCGCCGTGTTGTCGACGATCGAGATTGGAACCGTGGCGGGAATGCCGGTGCTCCGATTCACCGGGAAGGCCGATTCGTGATTATCGATCTCGGCGCGTTCCGCGTCGAAATAGCCACCGAGCCGAAAGACGTGCGACTTCATGGCCCGGTACGTGGTATCGACCTGCACGCCATTGCCCCAGTCGCTGCGGAAGACCCGCGAGGCGGCGCCGTCGTAAATCAAATCGCCGACAAAATCGGGATAGAACGACACCGTCGAATAGCGGCTGAATGGAGCGATCTGGTAGTCGACGTTCGAGCCGATCGTTCCGTGGATCGAGAACACCCCGAAATAGTTCTGCTCGAATTGGTTCTCATCGACGCCGGCCGACGGATAGGTCGGCACGCTCGCGAGCGTGAAGACCTGCGGCTGGTCGGGGCTCGCCGGGATCTGGAAACGGTTTATCGCCGATCCCGCGATCAGGCTGAGCCGCGTCGTCGGGCCGAGAAAATAGGACAAGTATCCGAAGCCCTGCCCCTGGTAGGACTGATCGTGGATCGGCGAGGGACCCGGCGTCGGCGGCTCGACCCCGCGCGTCGTGCTGAAGTACTGACCCGTGACAAAGTAACTGAACTTGTCGATCGAGCCGCCGTACTCGAAGCTCGGCTGGATGGTCGAGCGTTGCCCGCCGTAGAACTCGACGTCGCCGCCACTATCGAGCAGACCGTCCCTGGTCTTGACGTCGATCACGCCGGCGGTGCGCAGCCCGTATTGCGCCGGCAAGGCGCCGGTCAAAAGGCTGATGCTTTGCGCAAAACGCGGGCTCAACACCTGGCCGAAGCCGGTGATCCCCTCGGGCAACTGGACGCCGTTTATCCGGTACTGCAGGTTGGCATGGTCGCCGCGCACGTGCAGCTGGCCGTACGAGTCCTGCACCACGCCGGGCGCCTGGAGCAGCACGTCGTTCAGACCGGTGTTGGCGCCTTCGGGCAAGTCCCGGATCGCCTGCTGACTGAAACGATACGCGCTGCCGCCCGTCTCGGACGACAATCCGTTGCGCGCCTTGCTCAGGCGGTGAGCCACGACCGTCATGCTGAGCGCGGTTTCAGCCTGCAGCGCGAGGGTTACCGGATTCGCGCCCTTTGCGCCGACGGTGACGATGGCGGTAGCGGGGCTGAATTGGTCGTGGGTGGCAACGATCGCGTAGGTTGCCGGCGCGATGCGATCGAATTTGAAATGGCCCGCGGCGTCGCTCTGCGTGCGCGCTACGCTCGCGCCCGCGGCGCTTTGCAGCTGCACCGCGGCTGCGGCGACCGGTCGCCCGAGCGCGTCGCTGACCGTTCCGCTGAGCGTCTGACGCGGACCGCTTCTGGAAGCCTGCGGCGGCGCGCCCGCGCAATCGGCGACGTCAACCGAAAATCGAGTCCAGAAAATGGCGAATCCGAGCACCAGCAAACACAACGATCGCATCGCGCGCTCCTCGACCGGCAACGCCTCGCGGCACGCTCGATCTCGCGGGCGAGCCGGCGCGCGGCGACACGCCGCGCACTGATTTTTCCGACTGAATGAAGCGGAAGAGCCTAGAGCGGCGCGGGAGGCGCGCGACCGAAGCGATACGAGCGATAGGCGGCGACGAGCGCCCGGCGGGGCGCGTCGAGAACGCGCGACAGGGCCGGCGCCGGTGCAACCGGGTGTGGACTGACGGCGAACGCGCCCGGGCTGTGGAAACGGACCAGGCAGAGCCCGCAAAGCCCGTCGGCGACAGCGCTCGCGCTTGCGGATACGGATTGGTGCGCGGAAGGGACGGAATGAAAATGCGCAGCGCCGGCAGTTTGCGCCAGCAGCAGGACCGCGGCGCAAATTCCAGCGATTGCGCGAATCCACCGCTCGAGTTTGCGCTGCAGCTTGATAGGCATTGAAGCATCGCCGTCCGCGGCGGTGCCGCAGCCGGTCGCAAGCCCACCTAATCTGTCGGCTTTCGCAAGGCCGATCAAGTCAGGCACGTCGCCGCGGCTGCGCCGCGAAAACAGCTAGAGGCGCCGCGCCCGGACCACACGCTCGATACCTGCCAGGTCGCCCACGCGCGTCAGCGCCTCGCAGCCTGCGCCTCGCATCATCGTTTCGATCGCGCTCGCCTGACCGGCCCCGACCTCGAGCATCACTTCACCACCGCGCGCAAGCCAGCGAGGAAGACCGCCCGCGATCCTGCGGTAAAAGTCCAATCCGTCGCGGCCGCCCGCAAGCGCCGCTCGCGGCTCGAAATCGCGCACCTCGGGGGCGAGTGTGCGCAATTCGTCCTCAGCGACGTACGGTGGGTTTGAAACGATCAGATCGAACGGAGCGCGGCTGGGCTCGAGCGCGGCCCAGCAATCGCCCGCGCGCAAGGCTATTCGCGCGGCGCATCTGTGACGCCGCGCGTTTTCGCCGGCGATTTCAAGTGATACTTTAGATATATCAGAAGCGACGATCCGCGCGGCGGGCGCATGCGTTGCAATCGCAATCGCGATCGCACCGCTGCCGGTTGCAAGATCCAGCACCGCGGCCGACGGCCGTCCGCGCAGAAAATCCAGCGCCGCCTCGACCAGCGTCTCGGTTTCGGGGCGCGGGATAAGCACGCCGGGCCGGACCGCAAGCTCGAGCGAATAGAACTCGCGCCGTCCGACGATGTACGCGAGCGGCTCGCGCCGGGCGCGCCGCGCGACCATCGCTGCGAAACGCTGCGCGGCGGCGCGGTCGAGTTCCACGCCGCCCGCAACCACCGCGGCGCGCGAGACGCCATAAGCGGCCGCCATCAGCAGCTCCGCGTCGAGCCGCGCGGTTTCGATTCCGCAGCGCTGAAGATGCGCCGCAGCGGCGGAGATTGCCGCCGCGGCGTCTTTGCGGGGCATGCCCTGCGCGTCTGCGATGGCCTGGCGCGCCACGGCCGGTCAGGTGCTGAGCGCCTGGGCCTGCTCGCGCGTCGCGAGCGCGTCGATAATCGGATCGATCGCGCCGTCGAGCACCTGGTCGAGCTGATGCAGGGTCAGGTTGACGCGATGGTCGGTCACGCGCGATTGCGGAAAGTTATAGGTGCGGATGCGCTCGGAGCGGTCGCCGGTGCCGACCATCGAGCGGCGCGTCGCGGCAATTTTGGCCTCCTGCTCGGCCTGCGCCGCCTCGAGCAGCCGCGCGCGCAGAATCTTGAGCGCGCGGGCCTTGTTCTTGTGCTGCGATTTTTCGTCGCGGCACACGATTACCATGCCGGTCGGGATGTGCGTGATGCGCACCGCCGAGTCGGTGGTGTTGACGCTCTGGCCGCCCGGCCCCGACGCGCGCATCACGTCGATCCGGAGATCCTTTTCCTCGTTGATGTTGACTTCGACGTCGTCGGCCTCGGGCATCACCGCCACGGTCACAGCCGAAGTATGGATACGGCCCGAGGCTTCGGTCGCGGGCACGCGCTGCACGCGATGGACACCGCCTTCGAATTTGAGCCGGCTGTAGGCGCCGCGCCCGGCGATGAGCGCGATCACTTCCTTGACCCCGCCGAGGCCGGTGGTGCTGAGGCTCAACGCCTCGACCTTCCATCGATGGCGTTCCGCATAGCGCGAATACATCCGGAACAGCTCGCCGGCGAAGAGCGAAGCTTCCTCGCCCCCCGTACCGGCGCGGATTTCGAGCAGCACGTTGCGCTCGTCGTTGGGATCGCGCGGCGCGATGAGGGTCTTGATGCGTTCCTCGAGTTCGGCCTGGCGCTTGTGCAGCGCGGGCAGTTCGCCGCGAGCCAGCTCGCGCAGCTCGGAGTCGTCGCCCTCGAGCACGGCGCGATGCTCGGCGATCTCGTCGAGCAGACGGCGATACTCGCGAATCGCGCCGATCACCTCGGCGAGCGAGGCATGCTCGCGAGCGAGCGGCGCGTACTCGCGATTGTTCGCGATCAGCGCGGGATCGCTGATGCGGCGCTCCAGTTCGGCGTAGCGCTCTTCAATTCCCTTGAGCTTATCGAGCATTCTGACCCGTCAGCCGAGGCAGCGCGCAGGCCGCCGCGCACAAAAATAGCGCAGCCACCGAACTTCGGAACGACCGCGCCATCAAGAACCGATCCCCCGCCCGCCCGGACGCATCATGTGCGCCGCGGGCAGCGGAGGTTGCTATGCTACTTTGCGACCATACTTGCGATTGAACCGCTCGATCCGGCCGGCGGTGTCGACCAGGCGCTGAGTGCCGGTGTAGAAGGGATGGCAATTCGAGCATACCTCGACCTGCAGCTCGCTCGCGGTCGAACGGGTCTCGAACGTGTTGCCGCATGCGCAAGTGACGACGCAGCGACGGTATTCGGGATGAATCGCGGGTTTCATTTGCTTCACTCGCTTGGCAAAACTCTAACATGCGGCGGCATCGCACTCAATTGACCTGTTTGTCTGCCGCTGCAAGCCAACATAACCACGACTGGGGCGCTTGTCATTGTCCGCCCGGTGTTTCGGTAGTAAACTCAGGCGCTTGCGAAGCAATTGCAGCACGCCGGCATGAGCCGCGCTCGCTCTCGGATGCTCGCTCGCTATGAGCATGGTTTGCAGGATGCGCCGCGGCGCGGCCGCGATAGCACTAACCCTGACGCTTGGGGCCGCGGGATGGGCATCGGGATGCTCATGGCAGAACGCGAGCGTCAGCGCTCCGCCCTCGCCGCCTCCGGCGGCCGACGCGCCCCACGTCCTAACCAGCCTCTCGCAGCTCTCGTCGAGCGACCCGGACAGCGCCGAGCTCAAGACCGCGGCCAAGGTGCTCAAATCAAGTCCCGCCCCTCGGCAGAGCGCGCAGGACGCCGAATCGGTGGGCGAGGATCGGCCCTCCGTGCTGCGCCGCCTCTATCTCGAGGACCCGACCTCGCCGCGCTATGCGCCGACGGCCATCCCGCACACGGAAATCCGGCTGCTCAACGCCAAGGCCGCTCAGTATCCGGACCTCGCCAACCTGCTGCTGACCCAGTTGATAGCCGAGATGGTCCAGGACGAGAAGGTGCCGCCGCTCGCCAAGCTCGAGTTGAGCGAGGACCCGCAACCGGTGATCGTCACCGCGATCCTGGACGATCGCGGCCAGCTGAAGGAGCTGATCTATCGGGAGCATTCGGGCCTCGCCGCGATCGACAATTTCGTGATTGCCGCGTGCAAGGCGTCTTTGTGGGCGAACAACGCGCCCAAGGGAGCGCTGGCCGCGGACGGCAATTACCGTTTGCGTATCGAGGCTCAGCTTAGCAAATATAGTACTGACCGGGAGGGGAATCAGACATTCATCACTCGGCTCGGTCTGGGAATCATGTGATCCCGGGCCTGCGCGTATTTCCCGCCGGGGGTCTCGACAACTCCAATCGCCAACGCGAGGTGCGATGACAGTTAAAACCCAACTGCGGCTTGTCCGACGACGCTCCGATTCCGTCGCGCGCGAGGCGTTGCGCTACGTGCCCAATGCCGGGCTTTCGGTTCCCGTCGTCACGATTCTCGATCGCTCGGGCGAGGTGCTCGAAGACGAGCAGCGCGCCGTAGTGCGCTGGGCGGTGCAGGACGGATACGGCGGCAACATAGTATTCGCCGCCGGCACCACCGGCGAATGGGACAAGCTGGACAATCCCCGCCGCCAGCAAATCGCACGCGTGGTGGTTGACGAATGCCGGCGCATCCGGGCCGGCGCAGTCGCGGTCGAAGCCTGGATCGGCATCACCGGCCACACGCGGCGCGAGACGCTGGAGAATCTCGAATATGCGCTGGAGCTCGAGGCCGAGGCGGCGGTGGTCGCGCCGCTTTCAATCCGCGATGCCGAGGACCCGGTCGATTTCGTCAACCGCGAAATTAACGCGCTGTTCGAGCGCGCGAAGCGCAGCATGCCGGTATTCCTCTACGACAACGCGGAGATCTCGGCGCCCGGCCACGCCCCGCACATGCATACGCGCGACGTCAAGCAGATGAGCCGGATGGAGTACGTGCGCGGGGTCAAGGTCACGGCGGGCAAGGCCGTGCTCGGCAACTACACGCGCGCAGCATCGCACTTCAACCGCGGCGGCGACTTCGCAATCTACGCCGGCGACCCGTACTTGATCTTCGACCTCTACGCGCCGCCCACGGGGGCCGGCGGATGGACCCGGCATTACTGGAACCGCTACTGGACGCGCGATTCGCTGCCCTATGGCATCGTCGCCGGTCCCAGCAACGCGATGCCGCGCGAATGGCAGCGGGCGTTGCGCGTGTGCCGCAATGGCGACGCCGCCCTGATGCGCCGCTACGCGCAGGTGCTCGAGGAATTCCGCGCGGCCTGCGAGTTCAGTCGCGGCGGGCGCGTCTTCCGCCCGACACTCGCCTGTCTCAAGGCGGCGCTGGCGGAAATGGGCGTCTGCCGCAGCGAGGCGCTGGCCCCAGGCACACCCGCATTCAGCGACGGCGAGCGCCGCGAGTTCGCGCGCCGCTTCAGGGATCTGCGCCGGCGCGCCGCGGCGACGCTCGAGCCGGGATGGCTCAGCGAACTGGAAGCGGAGCGCCCGCAGGTCAAACGCGCACGCAAGGATGGCTGAACCCAGGCTCGACGTCGCCGGCTGCGGCAGCATGGTGGTGGACCTGTTCTACCGCACGCCCAGGTTTGTCCGCGCCGAGCAGAAGGTCGCGCTCGATGCGCATCGCGGCGACGGGAGAATCGAGCGCGCCGAGGTCGGCGGCCTGGTGCTCAACCATCTCGGCTGGGCGCGCGTACTCGGCCTGGAAACCGGCGTGTTCGGCAAAATCGGGCCCGACCGCAACGGCGAGTTCCTGCGCCGCGGGATGGAGCAGCTCGGGATACGTCATCACCTGACGCTCGACGGTTCCGCCAGCTCGTTCGCAAAGGTGTTCGTCGATGCGCACGGCGGACGTGCAATCTATATGGCGCGCGGCGCGACCGCCGAGCTCGCGGCCGAAGAGATCCGCCGCCGCCACGGGGCCTTTATGCGCCGCGCGCGCATGGTCACCAGCGAAATCTCGCAGCTTCCCCTGCGCACGGTCATCGCCGTGCTGCTCTACGCGCGCGCCAATTCGATCCCGACCGTGCTCGACGTCGATCTGCCGCCGGCGGAGGCCTGCCAGTCGCTCGGCACCCGCGCGGAGCTGGAGCGGGCGCTGAGCCTAGCGACGATCCTCAAGTCGGCGAAAGCGGCCGCGCGCGCGCTCGTGGGCGGCAGACGCGACGCGCTGGCGCTCGCCCAGACGATCCGCGCCCGCTATCGAAACCAAGCCGTAGTGGTCACGGATGGCGAGCGCGGATGCGCGATCGCAGCCGCGGGCGCAGCGCTCAAGCTGCCCGCGTTCGCGGTCAAAGCGATTGACACCACCGGCGCCGGCGACGCTTTCATGGGCGCGATGCTCGCCGGGCTCAGATGGGGTCTGCCGTGGAACGCGATCGGTACGCTGGCCAATGCAGCGGGCGCGGTGTGCGTCGGGCGGCTGGGCGCCTTTCCCCCGGGCTTCGAGGTGCGCGAGGAAGTGGTCGCGCTGTTTCGCCAGGCGATGCCGCATCAGGCGCCGCCCATGCCCGCCTCAGCGCCGCCGGCCGAGCGCGCACTCGACCCCTCGCTCGAAGTCGGCCGCTTTCTCGAGCTTTGCGTCGGCGAGCTGGGCACGCTCAGGCGCGAGATCGATCTTGGCCAGATCCGGGCCGCGGTCGACATGATTCGCAGCGCGGAAAGCCGCGGCGGCCGCGTCCATCTGACCGGCGTCGGCAAGCCCGAGCACGTCGCGCGCTATGCAGCGAGCCTGCTCTGCTCGATCGGCACCCAGGCCACGTTTCTGCATGCGACCGAAACCCTGCACGGCAGCCTCGGCCAGGTCGATCCCAGGGATGTCGTGATCGCGATCTCGAACAGCGGCAACACGCGCGAGCTGTGCGAAACCGCGACGGCGATCAAGGAGCACGGCGCACAGCTCATCGCGGTGACCGGCAATCCGGGCTCCGACCTGTCTCATCTGGCCGACCTGGTGATCAACGCGCCGGTCGAGCAGGAGGGCGGGGTGCTCGGCCTCGCCCCGCGCATCAGCGTGCTCGCCGAGGTATGCGTGCTCGCCGCGCTCTCGGTCGCGCTCGAGGCCGCGCGCGGCCTGACGCTCGAGCAATACAGCCGATGGCATCGCGCGGGCGCGCTGGGCGCCGCCGCGCGGCGCCTGGTCACGGCGCGGCCCGCGCGGCGCAAGCTCAAGGCCATAAAATAACCGCGCGGGCCGGCCGCGGCGGCGCGCGGCGCCGCGCGCTCGGCGGCAATCGCCACGGAGGACCGATCGATGAAGTACGGGATCGCCGTCCGCAACATGGGACCGCAGTCGACGCGGGCGACGATGCTCGCCTGCGCCCGCGCGGCCGAGCAACTCGGCTTCGACGCGCTCTTCGTTTCCGATCATCTGGCGCTGCCGCCTGACGACATCGAAGGCTCGGGCGGCCGCTATCTCGAGGTGCTGGCGACGATCGCGTACCTGGCCGGCGCCACCGAGCGCATCCGCCTCGGCATCTCGGTGCTGGTGTTGCCGTACCGGCCCGCCCTGCTCACGGCCAAGCAGGTGGCGACGATTCAGGAGCTGTCCGGCGGGCGCATGGTCCTGGCCACCGGGGTCGGATGGATGCGGCGCGAGTTCGCGGCGCTCGGGGTCGATCCGCGAAAGCGCGGCGCGCTGACCACCGAGACGCTCCGCGCGTTCCACCGGCTGTTCGCGAGCGACGTCGCCGAATGCGACGGCGAGCTGGTGCGCTTCGCGCCGGTCGTGTTTCTGCCGCGTCCGCCGCGTCCGCCGATTTGGATCGGCGGCAACGGCGACAACGCGATCGCGCGCGTGCTCGAGTTCGGTGACGGATGGCATCCGATGCTGCCGGCGGAAAAACTCGCTCCGGCCGTCGCCGCGCTGGTCGCGCAGGCGCGCACGCGCGGCCGCCCGCAGCCGGAAATCGTGGTACGCCGCGGCATCAAGCTCGACGATATCGCCGCGGCGCGCGCTCAGCTCGAGGCCGAGCGCGCCGCTGGCGCGACCTATCTGATCGTCGATCTGGGCCGTTACGCCGACGATCGCGAGTTCATCGCCAAGGCCGAGACGTTCATGCGGCGCGTCGCGCAATAGACAACGCGCCCCTTCGCCCGGGCGCGGGACTCGCCGCGCGCATGTGGTGCGCGCGCGGCGAATACCGCCTCAAGCGGACGCCCGGGGACTTCCGGTTAGATCAGCTTGTCGCGCCTCAGCTCCTCGATTTCCGCCGGCTGCATCCCGAGCAGCTCTCCATAGATGCGCTCGTTGTCGTGGCCGACGCCGACCGCGCCGCGAAAGATCCTGCCCGGCGTGGCCGAGAACTTGGGCACGATGCCGATGCCCGTAACCGGACCGGCCTGCTCGTCATTCCACTGCACGTGCATCTCGCGCGCGCGGTACTGCTCGTTGTCCGCCATGTCCTTGCTCGACATGATGCGGTTGCACGCGACGTTGTGCCGGTTCATGTGACGCACGACTTCGTCGGCCGTGCGTTCATTGATCCAGCCGCGCAGCAGCGCGTCGAATTCGATCCCTTCCATCGATTCGATGTCGAGCCGCGCCTTCTGCCATTTGGGATCCGCCGGATCGAGTCCGATCGCGCGGACCAGGCGATCGTAAACCTCGCCGATCGCGCCCAGCACCACCCATCCGTCCTTGGCCTCGAAGCTGTCGAGCGGCTGAAAGCCCTGGGCCTTGTTCCCGGTCCGCTCGCGCACCAGCCCCTGCTGGAAGTACTCGACCATCGTGCCGCCGAGGGTGCGATGGATCGCTTCGTACTGCGCGATGTCGATCGCCTGGCCCTTGCCGAAGCTGCGCGCGTAGGTCAGACCGGCCAGCGAAGACCACAGCGTGAACAGCGCCGTGATGTAGTCACCGGTCCACGGCGCGGCGCGCGAGGGCGGCGATTCGGGAAAACCGGTCTGGTACATGATGCCGCCGAAGGCCTGGCCCACGATGTCGTACGAGGTGCGGCCGATGTAGTCGGGATGCCCGTACTGGCCGTACGAGCTGACGTGCGTGATCACCAGTTTGGGGTTGATCTTCCACACCGACGCATCGTCGAGGCCCCATCTGGCATAAGTGCCCGCCTTCGAGCTTTCCATCCAGATGTCGGCGCGCTCGACCAGGCGCAGGAAGATGTCGCGCCCGCGCGGCCGGCTGAGGTCGAGCGATATGCAGAAGACGTTGCGCCGCTCCTGCACCCAGTTGGTCGCCGTCTCGCCCTTGCCGTCGCGCGTCTTGAGCCTGATACCGATGGTACGCCAGCCCACGTCGCCGACGCCGGGACGCTCGACCTGGATGACCTCGGCGCCCATGTCGGCGGCGAGGGCGGCGCCGAACGGCTGCGCGATCAGGGTTCCGCTGGAGATGATTTTCACTCCCTGAAGCGGCCCAAATGCTTCGGGTACAAGGGTTTTCTCCGCCATCGTAACCTCCCGCCGATGCGCTGAAGACGAATCATGCACCGATCGCGGCGAACGGGGCAACCCGCGCGCGCGTACGAACACCGATAAACGTCTCTCCGGCACCTGCGCGATCGGACTTCGCCGGACGTTTGCCGGTTCGCCGGGCCGGGTTATTATAGGTCATGGCCGCTCTCGCGGCCCGCTTTGGGATTGATCGCGTCGTGCACAGATTCTCTGCTCATTCGATGATCGATCTTCGCGCAGCGCGGCCGTTCAGGGCTGCGCTGCCGACAGGCGGCGCGGGAGGTTTGTCGCGATGAATGACAGCATCGACCGGCGCGAACTCGCCTTCAAGGCGCTGGCCGGGCTCGCGGGCGCCGCGCTCGGATGGATTCCGGTCGAGCTGGTCAGCCACGGGCACACGATCACGCAGGTCGAGAGTTTCTGGACCCAGGTTCTCGGGATCGTTTCGATGGCGTTGTTCTGGGGACTGGTCGGCGGCCTGATCGTCGGCGCCCAGGGCAAATCGCTGCAGATAACGCCGGCGGTCACGCGCCGCTCGCTCATCGGGCTTCTGATCTGTTTCGTGATTGGAGTGCCGGCGGTCTATTACTCGAACGTCGTATTCACCGCGATCCTGTCGGCCGGCGGATGGGGCGCCAATCAGACCGGTTCCGAACTCTACCTGCGCGCCGCGCGGATTGTCGGATGGGTCCTGATGGGGTTCATCTGCGGCGCCGGCGTGGGGCTGGCCAGCGGCTCGCTGAGCGATCTTGCCGGTTCGCTGCGCAACGTGATCAAGGGCGCGGTCGGGGGATGGGTGGGCGGCTTCGTCGGCGGCGTCGCCTTCGACATCATCGGCGCGAACGCGAGCGGCCTGTACTCGCGGCTGTTCGGCCTGTGTGCGCTCGGCCTGGCGGTCGGCCTGATGATCGGCCTGGTGCAGGAGCTGACCAAGAGCGCATGGCTCAATGTCGAGGCCGGACGCCTGCGCGGGCGCAGCTTCAATATCGACCGCGCGGTCGCAACCCTCGGGCGCGCAGAGGAAAATGTGGTCGGTCTTTTCGGCGACCCCGGCGTGCAGCCGCGCCATGCGGTGATCGAGCGCCATGGCAACGACTACCTGCTCAAGAGCCTGGCCGTCCAGCAGGGCGTGACGGTCAACGGCAATCGGGTCGAAACGGTGACGCTGCGCGAGGGCGACCGCATCGGGATTTCCAATTACGAGCTGAGCTTTCATCTGCGGCGCGCGAGCGCTCCGGGCGCGCGGCCCGCCGCCCCGCCGCGCGCCGCGATCCGCACCGAGGCTGCGCCGGCCGCGCGCGCGCCGAGCGGCGCCGCGTCCGTGCCCTGCCTGATCGACGCGGGCGGCGCGCGCCACGATTTGCGGCCGAGTGCGCCGACCACGCTCGGGCGCGCGATGGATAACGATATCGTAGTCGCCGATGCATCCGTCTCGCGCCACCATGCGACGATCGTCCCGCAAAACGGCGGCTTCGCCCTGCGCGATCTCTCGAGCCAGAACGGCACCTTCATCCGCGGCCAGCGTATCGACGGCGCGCGCCAGTTGAGCGACGGCGACGACGTGCGGCTGGGCGACGCGCCGTTTGTGTTCCATGGCTGAATCGGGCGCGACACGGGCCCGCTTTTGTTCGCAGTGCGGCCATCCGGTGACGGTGACCGACGCGGTATTCTGCAAGCAGTGCGGCGCGAAGCTGGATGGCGCGGCATGGCTCGGCCAGCTCGGATCGCCCGCGGCGATTGCCGTCGTCCTGAGCCTGGTGCCCGGACTCGGACACTTCTATGCCGGGCGCACCGGACGCGCCCTGGGATGGTTCATCGGAACGTTGCTCGCCTATGGAACGTCGCCTTCGCTCGGCGTCCTGATCCATATCGTGTGCGCGGTCTCGGCCGCGCGCGCGGCCACGCTCGACGCCGAGCGGCGCGGGATTCGTTCAGGGGCGTTGACCGCCGAGCACCGCCCGCAATAATTAGCCACGCCGCCCGATGATTGCGCCTAACACCATAGTCGGCGGCCGCTACCGGGTTGTGAAGCCGCTCGGCGGCGGCGGGATGAAGCTGGTCTACCTGGCCGAGGACCTGAGGCTCGCCGCGCGCCGCTGCGCGCTGGCCGAGGTGGTGGACAACTTCACCAACCCCGACGCGCAGCGCCAGGCGGTCGAGGCCTTCCAGCGCGAGGCCGACATGCTCGCGCGCCTGAGCAACGAGCATATCCCCCGCGTCTTCGACCGCTTCAGCGAACAGAACCATCACTACCTGGTAATGGAATACGTCGACGGCGTGACGCTGGAGGACGAGATGAAGCGCTCGAGCGGCAAGCTGGATGCGCGGCGCACGATCGACATCGCGCTCCAGGTGCTCGACACCCTGGTCTATCTCCACGGCCTCGAGCCGCCGGTGATCTACCGCGATCTCAAACCGTCCAACGTGATGATCACGGGCGCGGGCCAGGCCAAGCTTATCGATTTCGGCATCGCGCGCCATTTCCAGCCGCAGCAGAACGCGACCATGATCGGCACCCAGGGCTACGCGCCGCCCGAGCAGTATCGCGGCAAGGTCGAGCTGCGCTCGGACCTGTATGCGCTTGGGGCAACGATGCATCACGCGCTCTCGGGACGCGACCCGGCCAACGAAGCGCCGTTCAGCTTTCCCCCGATTGCGAGCCTGTGCCCGGGTCTCGAGCCGGCACTCGCCAGGCTGATCGATGAGGCGCTCGCCTACGACGTAATACATCGCGTGCAGAGCGCGGCGGAATTCCGGCAGCGGCTCGAAGCGATTCGCGACGGTGTTGCGCCGACCGAGCCGAATGCCGCGGCGTCGGGCGCGGCGCAGGCGAATGGCGGCGTGCAAGCGGGCGGCCCGGCGCAACACCAGGCGGGAGCGGGCGCATCGGCGCCGACGCCGGCGGGAGCGCCCGCGCACGGGCGCTCGCAGCTTCGCCTGCCACTCGGCAATCGGGGCGCGCCGCGCGCCGCCTCGCCTTCCGCGCCGACGATTCTGAGCGCCGCGTCCGATTTCGACTGTCCGCGATGCCGGCGCGCGATACCCTCGGACTCGCGCTTCTGCTCATTCTGCGGTGCCGACCTGAGCGTCGCGGCCGGCAATGCCGGGCAGGCCGACCGCGCCGATCACGAGGCAGAAACCGTGCTGCTCTCCGTGCCGCCGGCGCCCGCGGCCCAAGAACGACGGCAGGGTCCGCCCCGCAGCGCTCAGCTTTATCGCCGGTCGCGCTCGGCGCGCCGTCCGCTCCTGGTGCTGGTGCTGATCTTCGTCGGCGCTTTCGCGGCCGTGCGCGCCGTCTCGTGCCTGAACCTCGGCGCCGGCGATTCCGCGGGCGTCACGCCCGATGCGGGCCGCGCCGACGTCGCGCCCGCCGTCCCCTCCGCGCCTCCCGGCACGGGTCCGCCCGGTCCCGATGAGTCGGCGCGAATGCCGGACGACGTCGCACTTCGGCTCGAAGCATTTCGCGCGGCGCTCGCCACTTTTGGCCTGACCGGTGTGCGCTTCCGAATGGTGGGCGACACGATGGAGTTGTGGGGCACCGTTCCCGACGAGACCGACAAGGCGACGGTGCGGATGCTGGCCTTTAATGTCGCCGGAGTGGCGTCGCTCAGGGACAACATCCGCGTGCAGAACTCCGGACTTCCATAGGCGTGCCATCGAGCTGACACGTCTTTTCCCGGCGCACCCGCAAATGTGACAATCGTCCGGTGATGCTGATCGACCTGCACGTTCATACGCTGCTGTCCTCGGACTCGAATGTCGCGCCCGAGCGCTACGTCGAGGCCGCGGCGGGCGCCCCGCGGCGTCTCGATGCGATTTGCTTCACCGAGCATCGCCTGTTCCCGACCGATGCGGAGCTCGACCGGCGCTACGCCGAGCTGTCGGAAAAATTCGGCGTGATGGTTTTCAAGGGCATCGAAGCGGATACCAACCTCGGCCATCTGCTGCTCTTCGGCATCACGGCCGAGGTGATGCGCCGTTTCGATCTGACCGCGCGCATGCTCAAGAGCGACGCGCTGATTGAAGTCGTCCACGGCGAAGGCGGTGTGGCCATCCCGGCGCATCCGTTTCGCGATTCGGGCTTCGGCGCGCAGCTCGACGATCTGCTGGCGCGTCATGGCCCGGCGCTGGGCGCAATCGAGGCGCTCAACGGCCAGAACTCGGCGCGTGAGAACGAAGCGGCGTTGACGGCGACGGAGAAGCTGGGACTGACCGGCGTCGGCGGCAGCGACGCGCATTTCGCGAGCGCGAAATGGTTTCTGACCTGCGCGACCGAACTCGAGCGCGCGGTGAGCGACGTCGCCGGATTGTGCGCCGAACTGCGCGCCGGCCGCGCGCGCCCTTTTCGGTTCGCCGCCGCCGCCGATCCCGCCGCCGCAACCTAGGCCGGTACCGCGCGGCCGCGGCTCATCCGGACTGCCAGGTTTTGCGCAGAGGGTTCGCGTAGGAGGACAGGCGGCCGCTCGGGACCTGCACGGTTCACGTTCGCGCCTTACGCCAATGACGGATGAGGCTCACACGCTTTACACCTGCGGCCATTCGACCCATCCGATCGAGCGCCTCATTGAGCTGCTGCTGATGCATCGAATCGCCGTGCTCGCGGACATCCGCTCGTTCCCGGGATCGCGCCGCTGGCCGCAATTCAACCAGCAGCCGCTGTCTCAGGCGCTCGGGCGCGCCGGCGTCGAGTACCGATGGCTCAAGCGGCTCGGCGGACGGCGCTCGAGCAAGCGTGCCGACTCCCCGCACGTGGCGTGGACGGTCGCCGCCTTCCGCTCGTACGCGGACTACACCGAGAGCGCCGAATTCGCCGCGGGCCTGGACGAACTGATCGCCATTGCCGCCGACTCACGCACCGCCATCATGTGCTCGGAGGGTCTGTGGTGGCGATGCCATCGGCGGATAGTCGCGGACCAGATGACGGTGCGCGGATGGCGCGTCGAGCACATCCTGCCCGACGGCAGGCTGACGGCGCATCGCCTGCCCGCTTTCGCCTCGGTCGTCGACCGCCGAATTATCTACGACGGCGGCCAGTCGCGGCTGATCGGCTGAAGGCTCGGGCGGCCGGCTAGCGGGCGGCGGCGGACGAGGCCGAGCCGCTCGCCTGCTCCCATGCGGCTTTGACGGCGGCGTAGACCTCGAACGGATCGCATCGCCACGGCAACACGTAGGACGCGGTCCCGTCGCGGAAGGAAACCTTGACGTCCAGCCGACGCTCGGCCTTGCCGCCGACCACGGAGAGGCTGACCGCCTCGATGTCCGCGTAGCTGAAGACCCGCGGCCGGATGCCTTTCACCACCAGCAGCTCGTGCCGGTCGACCGTCATCCGACGCACCGAACGCAGGCGCCATAATCCGCAGGCGCCGAACAGCAGCGCGAGGGCAGCGCCGAAGGGTATCTGCGTGACCGGCCGGCCGTGCGTCCATGCGATCATCCCGACCAGCGCGGCGGCCGCGATCGCGCCGCCAGCCAGCATCAGCCGCGGCACGCCCTCGGCAAACTCATACGGCAGCGGCAGCTTTGGCCATCGATCGATCAGCATGTCGGCCACGAACTGGACGACTTCGTGCGCGTCCTCGAGGTCGTACGGGAGGCTGACGCGCGCCCGCCCCTCGGCGTCCTGCAAATCGACGCACTGGCGCGCGGGCACCGGCTCGAGGCCCGCAATCTCGGTCCAGCCGATCTGACCCGGGCTGGCGTAGTGGACTCCCTGTTCGTCGATCACCACCGGCCAGTTTTTTCGCTCGACCAGGCCGCGCACCTCGCGCATTAACGTCCAGACAAAGAAGACCAGCGCGGCGCCGGCGAATGTCCATACGTACGGCAACCTGAACTGCGGCTGCAGCCACAGTGCGGCGCCGATCGCGGCGACGAAGACAAGGCTCGCGCCGATCGCGATCAGCTGGTCGCGCCGAGAACCCTCGCGTACATGAAATTCGTGAGCGGCCACTGCCTGTCCTCGCAAAGCCCTCCGGACCGGCGCTCTATTGCTGACCCGCGTGACTCGACAGGTAATCGATAATAGTCCTGCGCTCGTCTGGTGAAAGCGGCGCGACTCCGGCCTGTTTCATCCGCTCCCGCATCAACTCCACCTGCGTCCGCCACATCTGGGCTGTCATGAGGCCGGGCTGATACGCCGGATGACAACTGCCACATCTCTTGACATATAGCTGCGCCGCTTCGCTCCCCTGGTCGGGTATTTTGCCGTCTTTACACGACACGAGCAAAGTGAGCATGGCGAGCAAAGCGAACGGAAGCCATGCAAAGCGAAATGATCTAACGGATGAAGTGCGGCCCACGGCTGATCTCGAACGTGAATGCCCGGACCTGACGATATGCGGCTCAGGCCGGGCGGGCGGAGGAAATCTGGCGCCCGAGCTCAGCCGCGAGCGCGGCGATCAGGTTGCGGCGGTCGAAATCCTCAAGTTTTACTTTACGTTCCGCTTCCGCACGCAGCCACACCGGCGCCTTGCCCATCGGGTCGGCCGCAAAGCGCGGAAAGACATGCCAATGGACGTGCGGCTCGAGGTTGCCGAGGCATTCGTAATTGAGCTTGAGCGGCCGCGTCACCAGCGCAATCGCGCGTCCGACCGCGATCGTCTCGTCGAACAGCGCGCGCGCCGTCGCGGGCGCCATCAGATGCATCTCGTCGACGTGCTCTTTCGCCAGCACCACGCAGTAGCCGCGGTAAAATTGCGCGTCGCCCAGGATCACGAACGAATGCGGCAGCTCGGCGATGAAGTCGGTGAAGGTTCCGGCGCGGCATCGCTCGATAAGCGCGCAGATGCCGCATCGCGGCCGGGCGCTCGCGCTCCCGCCCGGCTCATCCGGCAACATCGATCTCTTCGGGCGCGACTTGCACCAGCTTTATCGCCGCGTAGCGGAGCAGCTCGCGCACGGTGTGGAGCTTGTACTCGCGTGCGTAATGGACGGTGCGGATGCCGGTGTTGATGAGCACCTTGAGGCAGTGGATGCAGGGCGTGTGGGTGACGTAGATGTCAGCGTCGCGGATCGCGGCGCCATTGCGCGCCGCCTGCGTGATCGCGTTGATCTCGGCGTGGATCGTGCGCCAGCAGTTCTGCTCGATCTCGCCGTCGGGCGTGCGCGATTCATAGATGAGGCATCCGACCTCGGTGCAGTGCGGCATCCCGGCCGGCGATCCGTTGTAGCCGGTGGCGAGGATGCTGCGGTCGCGCACGATCACCGCGCCGACCTTGGCCCGCAGACAGGTCGAGCGCTCGGCGACCTGCCGCGTGATCGTCATGAAGTACTGATCCCAGCTCGGCCGATGCCCGCCGGCGCTCATCAGAGCCCCTTGAGCCTGACCGCGGCCGGAAGCTGCGGCGGCGCCGGCCGGTAAACGACGCTGTAGGTGTTCTCTTTCGGCTGCTCCTGCGGATTCTGCGTTCCGGGCGCGTACCATGCCGGCACCGGGCTGAAGGTCACGACGAACAGCGCGATGGTCGCCCACGCGTACGCCCGCCGGCGTGGATCGAGCGGCGTCTCCGCGTCCACGGTGGCCGGATGACCCAGGCCGAGAAAGAACAGGAACACCACCCAGAACAGCCATCCGCCCCAGTACACCGATCCGAGCGACAGCGGCACCACCACCATCAACACGCAGGCCACGATAAACAGCCGCGCGATCGTGCGGTGCCATCGCCCGAACAGCGCGTACACCACGTGTCCGCCGTCAAGCTGACCCACCGGCAGCAAGTTGAGCGTCGTCACCAGCAGCCCGATCCAGCCGGCGAAGGCGATCGGATGAAGATTCACGTTGACCGAGTTCGGATCGACGCCGAGCACCGCGTACGACAGCGCCCAGAACAGGATCGAGTTGCCGAGCTGCAGCCCGCCGCCCGCGGTATCGAGCGGCGCGACCTCGGAGAGCTTGAGCCCGACTGCGACCGCAATCACCGCCAGCACCGCGCCGGCCCACGGCCCCGCGGCGCCGATGTCGAACATCACGCGCCGCGTGCGCGCCGGCGAACGCATGCGGATGAACGCGCCGAAGGTGCCGATAAAAAATATCGAGGGGAACGGCGCCGGAATGAAATAGGGCGGGCTCACGTCCACCTTGTTGCGCCGCGCGACCAGGTAATGGCCCATCTCGTGCGCGAACAGGATCGCCATCAGCGGCAGCGAGAACGTGAGCCCCGCGTAAAGATTGGCGAAGGTCGCGATCGGATGCGCCAGCGATACGAATGCGCCGGCCATGTCCGCGCCCGCCATCGTCGTCGTCAGCAGCGTCAGCAGGAAGAGCGCGACGTGCATCCGGGTGACGCCCGGCGGCTGCGCCCGAGATGGCGCAATCGGTTCCGGTTCGTAGGCCGGCGCGGGCGTGACGCGCGGGATGTCGGTCAGGACCTGTGATTCATCGTGTGCTGTGGAGTCATCCATGATGTAATCGCTGCCCGAATCGACCGCGCATCCGCGCCCGATTTTGCGGCGCCTGTCAGGCTCATCACCGGCGTGCCCTGCGAACCTTACGCCGCGCCGGCCGCACGGTTACCGTCGCTCCCGGTCCAGCGTTGAAATACTGCGCGGCGCTGCCGTCGCGCACCGCGATTTCGAGCAGCTCGAAACTTCCGAACGTAGCGAGAGGAGCGCCGCGGCGGGCGTCGCCGTACGTCTCGACTATTTCCATCGGCGCACCCTTTGCGATCCTAACCCAAAGGGACATCGCGGGAAAGCGCGCGCCGAAATGCCCGACGTCCGCGCGCCCGATGCTGCTCACCAGGTTGCCGTAGCCGTCCACATAGATGATCTCGCCGCGCAGCTCGTCCACGCCCTCGCGCGCCTGCGGCAGATCGAGCGGCATGAGTCCGTCGCGAATCGCCGGGCCCAGGGCTTCGAGCCGCACGCCGCGCCATAGATGCGCCGCCGCCGGGGCGAAGATGTCGCGGCCATGAAACGTCGCGCTCACCTGCGTGCGCCGATAGCGCGCCGCGCGCAGCTCGACCGCGCACGCCGGGCCCGCCTCCTCGAGCGCCGGCGCGAGCACTCCATTGTCGGGCCCGACGAAGCGCGCGCCCGCGCGCGTTTCGACCGCGATCGGACGCCGCGCGGTGCCGACGCCGGGATCGACCACGACCAGGAAAATCGTGCGTGCGGGAAACACCCGCCAGCTCTGCGCGAGCGCGATCGCGCCCGCCGCGATCGACTGCGGCGGCACGCCGTGCGTGATATCGATAAGCGGCGCGTCCGGAGCGATCGACGCGATCGCCCCCTTCATCGCCCCCACGTAGTGGTCGCGATAGCCGAAATCGGTGAGGATCGCGATCGGAACGTCGCCGCGCCCGCCCCTCGTGCGCCCCGCCATCGTCAGTTCCGCCGGCGCATTGGGCGCGCCAGCTCCTCGCGAATCGCAGCGGCCAGCAGCGGGAACATGATCTCGTGATGGCCGGTCAGCGAGATGCCGCGCCCGCCGCGCCCGCCCGCCGTCGGCCGCTCGACCACGTTGAGCCGCGGCCGATACTGGCGGATGAAATCCATGTCGGCCGCGCACAGCCCCTCGACCCGCCGTCCCAGGTTGCGCGCGAGGTTGAGCGCCTTAAGAAAAACCTCGGGCATCACCACCGCCGAGCCCAGGTTGAGCACCACGCCGCGCCCGAGCGTCGCCACCACCGCGGCCAGCCGATGGAAATCCGCCATCGTCGCCTTGCCGATAGCGGCGCCGTCGGCCGCCGGATGCATGTGGACGATGTCGGCGCCGAGCGCGACATGCACGGTCGCCGGCGCGCCCGCGCGATACGCGGCGGCAAAGATGCTCGCCTCGCGATAGCGCAGCCGCGCGCGGACGATCTCGCGCCCCACCACCTCGCCCAGCCCGGTCCCCTCCTCCGCGGCAAGTCGCGCCGCGCGACTGAGAAATGCGCCCGTCTCCTCCGCCATGCCGAAGCTACCGTCGGCCAGTCCCTCGCCCACGTCCTCGGACGTGCGCCCGGCAAAGGCCAGCTCGAAATCATGGATGATGGCCGCGCCGTTGGTCGCGATCGCGCTCAGCACGCCGTCGCGCAGGAGCCCGCAGATGAGCGGGCTCAGGCCGACCTTCAGCGGATGCGCCCCGAGCAACATCAGGAAGGTGCGGCCGGCGTTGCGCGCCGCCGCGATACGGCGCGCCAGCTCGCGCAGGTCTTCGGCCGCCAAGGTGCCCGGCAGCGCGGCAAGGAACTCGC